>OGTD01000006.1_pt1 | contig 460657 bp, 385 predicted proteins | sample 1574421 | NCBI WGS metagenome assembly OGTD01 (sample SAMN03295820, study PRJEB24534) | human gut metagenome | isolation source: fecal sample 1 from infant 3 | host: Homo sapiens | place: USA: Pittsburgh, PA | collected 2014-07
CCGTTATAATGATGAGTTCTGACGCATTGTGGGCGTTCGATATGTAATTTTACGTGGTTGATAACTGCTCAAGCCCAGATATTTCATCAAACGCCCGCATATTTCACCTGGTAATCTAACTCACGTCGGATGAAAGGGTTCGCATCGTTTTCATAAGGCGTACGACCCTGACATTCTTGTCTGATATGGCATTCTCAGATTTCAGGGGGGATGAGATGGAATCGACATCCATCGCCTCACTGGCTTCTCATTATGAGTAATGAGTCACCAAATGGATAACCTTTCCTGCACAGTCCGTCTCAACAATTCCGAAAAACATAACAACCTTTATATAAACGTTGACTAATCGAATACAATCAGTGCACATTAAATAATTCATAATAGCTTTAAGTGCATAGTTTATTAAGATTAAAATGGGAATTATGAAATTTAAACACTCAAATATTATAGCAACCTTACTTTTTATATGCTTTTCCTGTAATCACTCTAATGCAGATACTTCAGTAAAGAACAGTGCCGCATATTTAAATGTCAAAAAAACATATTCCCAACACCCTGGAAAATATGATTATATTATGTTTGGCGATAGCATAACTAAAAATGGAAAATGGAATAACTTAATCCCCGGCTACTTAATAGGAAATCGAGGTATAAGCGGAGATGACACTTCCGGCATGCTTGACAGGATTAATGACATTGAAAGGACTGGCGCGAAAACGGTGTTTATAATGGCTGGTACTAACGATGTAACCAGAAAAGTCCCTCCTGAAGAAATTGCTAAAAACATTATTCTCATGACTAATCATATGAAACAAAAAAACATTAATGTGGTTATCCAGTCTACAATTCTCTCTGGCGACAAGAGGAAAAGAAAAAATACGTCAATCAATAAAATTAACGACTTACTTAAAGCCTTCTCAGGTAAATCAGGAACCCCATTCCTTGATTTAAACTCTATCTTATCGCCAAATGGTGTTTTAAAAATGGAGTATACATCGGATGGCACTCACCTTAATACCTCTGGATACGAAGTCTGGAGTAAAATCCTCAGAGCTTATATTGATAGCTCCATCAAGAATCGATAGGTTATTTACTTCTTACCATCTTCAACGCATAAAAGTAATGTAGCAAAATAATTAAATCATCCTAACTACATATAACTCCTTTCTAACCCGGTAACATATGGCAATTTCCCACAATTAATGCATGGGATATAAATTTATATAAAACAAATAGTTACAAAACCAGACGCAGCAAAATAAATACTTACAATTAACTTACCTTTTTGTTACCATTGAGTAACCATTTCAATTTAATCTCACTGGTAAAGCAAATGTCTCAGAGCAAAAATTGGTCTCCAGAGCTTGATGGTTTGCGAGGTTATGCGTCACTTTGGGTTGTGCTTGGTCATCTATGTAATTTAACGGAATGCAATATTCCAATTTTAAGTAGCCCTAGCATTGGTGTTGATATTTTCATTCTCTTATCTGGCTATCTGATGGCTAAAAATTACACTGAGAGGCAGCATGTAGAACCATGGAACTCAGTAAAAACAATGACATCATTCTGGATGCGGAGATTTTTCAGAATTGCCCCATTGTTTTATGTTTTACTTATCATCGCACTTCTCTTAGGCGAGCAATTCGGTAATTACAGAGAAGCTATTGGTAACGTATGGGCCTCAACGCAAACTGATCCTGAAAAGTACGCTGATACTTCCATAGTTAATTTCTTCGCACATATTTCTTTTGCTTTTGGTTTTCTCCCCTATTATTCTGCCAGAACAACAATACCAGACTGGAGTATCGGTCTTGAAATGCAGTATTATGCTCTATTCCCCTTCATAATGTTAATAATTATGCGTTTTGGGTATATTAAGACATCATTATTTATAATGGCAAGTTGTTTTGTTGCCTCGCAACTGGCGCCTGGATATTTTAATGAATTCACCAGGCCATCAATGATTGCCTTCAAACTTCCTCTATTCATTGCTGGAATGCTTATATATAAGGCAGCATCGGATAGTAAAATATATTATTCACTGATAGCTTTAATTGCACCAATCAGCGCCTTGGGCATCGGATTCCTAATCACACCTACCAGAATGGTGATTGAGATAATTATTGTAGCAGGCATGGCCATTTTACTTTACCCTCATAAAAATAAATCCCCATTCAAATTGATAGCAGATACCACAAAAGCGTTTCTATCCATAAAGCTTAGTCGATTTCTTGGTGAAGTCTCATACTCAGTATACCTACTCCATTTGATGATAGTACTTCCAACAATAGGTATACTTATTGAGTATCCAACATTTATAAATCTCAACCCTATATTGAGATTTATTATCGCGACTGCAATATCAGTTCCGATTACTTATGTTATATCAACCTGGCTTTATAAAAATGTCGAAGTAAAAGGCATAGCTATAGGCAGGAAAATTATCAAACCTACATCCAGCAAAGTTAAAGAAGTTGCATGATGTTAAACTTGATGGGGGCGATATTGCTCCCATCGCTTAACAAAAAAGTACTCGCTTCCTCTCTAGTATTTAACACCCAAGGCCAGTAAATAATTATCCTGAAGTTATTGTTTAAATTTTTTTCGCACCTACTTTTGCTGAGTTTCACCGTCAGCCGTTTTAATGTTAGCGGCATAACCTTTACACTATGTACATACTGGTTAAAACCATCATACACTTTAGTGCTATTATCACAGTTTCAACTTCATTGCCTCACAGCAGGGCCACACGTCAGCGCAAATGGTTTACAACGTTTACGGACAATAGATGACTGACAACAACAGTAATCAGATGGCGATACTCAACGCAAATTTTGGAGGTTTTGCCCCATCCATGCCCCAGGCACTAAATCAGTAACCATTTTTCCCTTTCATTTCAACGTGTCATTGCGCCCAGTCTGGTTTGTTTAAAATATGATCCTGCCAGTCGACGACGGTGGACTCTTTTACCGCAATATGGCGCACGGAAATACGTTCGCCGTGCATCGCCACTTTTGAGCCGGTCAGCAGCGGGTGCCAGTGCGGCAGCGCTTTACCTTCCGCCAGCAGGCGATAGGCGCAGGTGTGCGGCAGCCATTCGAAGGTCGGCAGATTATCACGCGTGAGTTTAATGCAGTCCGGTTCGTACTCGAAGCGACGCTCGTAGTTACGGCACTGGCAGGTTTTAATGTTGAGCTGACGGCAGGCGACGTTGGTAAAGTAAATCTCGTCGGTATCTTCATCCATCAGCTTATGCAGGCAGCACTGTCCGCAGCCGTCGCACAGTGATTCCCACTCCGCGTCGGTCATTTCATCCAGTGTTTTTTGTTGCCAGAAAGGTTGTTCGCTCATTGGGATGTCCGTCATTGCAGTTCAGGGTGCACCTTATAACCACTCTGGCACGCCGATGCAAGTTTTGCCGCCCGGAGAAGGCGGCAAGCGGACGTTACAGCACGCGGGTAGTCAGCGAAAAGCCGTTAAAACCGACTTCCAGCTCGTCTCCGCTGCTCAGCGGCCCTACGCCTTCCGGCGTACCGGTCAGCACCACATCCCCGGCTTTCAGGGTAAAAAAGCGCGACATATAGGCGATGAGCGGCACAATCTTATGGATCATGTCGGCGGTCGAACCCTGCTGGCGCACTTCGCCGTTCACCTTCAGACTCAGCGGAGTACTCTGCGCGTCGCCGTGAAACTCGGCGGCGGGAATAAAGCCTGAAACAGGACAGGAGTTATCAAAGCCTTTGGCCTTCTCCCACGGCTGACCGGCCTTTTTCAATTTTCCCTGCAGATCGCGCAGGGTAAGGTCCAGCGCCACGCCATAGCCGGCAATGGCTTTCAGCACATGATCTTCCGTCGCCTGGCGCAGCGTACCGCCAATCAGTACCGCCAGCTCAACTTCATGGTGCACCGACCCCAGCCCCTCAGGCAGCACCAACGGCTGGCGGATGTCGCATAGCGCCGTCTCAGGTTTAATAAACAGCACCGGCTCTTCCGGCGTCGCACTGCCCATCTCTTTGATGTGTTTTGCATAGTTGCTGCCAACGCAAACCACTTTGCTTACCGGATAATCCAGTAGCGCACCCTGCCAGTTATGATGTTGGTACATTATATTCCCTCTGTGGGTTAATCAGATTTATTCCCCTGTTCCGCCAGGTGTTTCTTGAGTAAATTTTCAGACGGAGGAGGCAGCTGAAGGTAATAGCCCTGATCGGTGAGCGCCTGTTTCACTTTCTCCAAATCGGCGTGAATGAGTTTTTTTCGTCCATCGAGCGGTAGAATCATTGCCAGTTTGGGCGTACCGAAGCTATACATTAATTCGTCAGGAACGCGGGAGAAATCGTCCTTTTTTTCGACATATAAATAGGTTTGCTCGCGTTTAGTACTTCGATAGATCACACAAAACATAGTTTTACTCGGAATTAGACCTGTGGTCACTTGCCTCAATATATGAGTGACTATAACATGCCTTTTAGTCTTCGGAATATCACCGCACTTCAGCGAGTGATAAACAGCAAATTGAGTAAGGCCAGGATGTCAAATACGCCAATCGAACTTAAGGGCAGTAGCTTCACCTTATCTGTGGTTCATTTGCACGATGCAAATCCCGAGGTTATTCGTCAGGCGTTAGAAGACAAAATCGCCCAGGCTCCCGCCTTTTTACGGCACGCTCCCGTGGTGGTGAATATCAGCAGCATTGAAGATGACGTCGACTGGCGCCCTCTGCATGAGGCGATCGCGGCTACCGGCCTGCGTATTATGGGCGTAAGCGGATGTAAACTTCCCCGGCTGAAAACGGAAATTGACCGCGCCGGGATCCCTTTATTAACCGAAGGGAAAGAAAAAGTGACTCGCCAGGCCGCGCCTGAACCCGTTGCCCCACCTCCAGCTGTTAATCAGATCACAAAAACGCGTTTGATTGATCAGCCGGTACGTTCCGGTCAGCGAATTTATGCGCCACACTGTGATCTAATTGTTACAAACCATGTGAGTGCCGGGGCTGAACTTATCGCCGATGGTAACATCCATGTATATGGCATGATGCGGGGACGCGCGCTCGCTGGCGCAGGCGGCGACAGAGACGCCCAAATATTTTGTACCAACCTCTCGGCGGAACTGGTTTCCATCGCGGGGGAATACTGGCTGAGTGATAACATTCCGGCCGAATTTTATGGCAAAGCGGCCCGTCTACGTTTAGACGACAGCGCTTTGACGATTCAATCGTTGAATTAATCCCTTTTTAACAAGGAATTTCTATGGCACGCATTATTGTTGTGACTTCGGGTAAAGGAGGCGTTGGCAAGACCACCTCCAGCGCGGCCATCGCTACTGGTTTGGCCCAGAAGGGAAAGAAAACGGTCGTTATCGACTTCGACATCGGCCTGCGTAACCTTGACCTGATCATGGGCTGTGAACGCCGGGTCGTTTATGATTTCGTCAACGTCATCCAGGGCGATGCCACGTTGAACCAGGCGCTTATTAAAGATAAGCGTACGGAGAATCTCTATATTCTCCCGGCCTCCCAGACGCGTGACAAAGACGCCCTGACCCGCGAAGGCGTAGACAAAGTTCTCGAAGAACTGAAAAAAATGGATTTTGATTTTATCGTCTGTGACTCCCCTGCAGGCATCGAAACCGGTGCGCTGATGGCGCTGTATTTTGCTGATGAAGCCATCATCACCACCAACCCGGAAGTCTCCTCCGTTCGCGACTCCGACCGTATCCTTGGTATCCTGGCCTCCAAATCCCGTCGCGCGGAAAGGGGCGAAGATCCAATTAAAGAGCACCTGCTGCTGACGCGCTATAACCCAGGCCGCGTAAACAAGGGTGACATGCTGAGCATGGAAGACGTGCTGGAAATTCTGCGCATCAATCTGGTGGGCGTGATTCCGGAAGATCAGTCCGTGCTGCGCGCGTCAAACCAGGGCGAGCCGGTGATTCTGGATGACGCCTCGGACGCGGGTAAAGCCTATGCCGATACGGTTGAACGTCTGCTCGGAGAAGAACGCCCTTTCCGCTTCGTAGAAGAAGAGAAGAAAGGTTTCCTCAAACGCCTGTTCGGAGGATAAATTATGGCATTACTCGACTTTTTTCTCTCGCGGAAAAAGAACACGGCCAATATTGCGAAAGAGCGCCTGCAAATTATCGTCGCGGAGCGCCGTCGCGGCGACGCTGAACCGCACTATCTTCCGCAGTTGCGTAAAGACATTCTTGAGGTGATTTGCAAATACGTGCAAATCGACCCGGAGATGGTCAGCGTACAGCTGGAGCAGAGAGACGGTGATATTTCGATTCTGGAGCTGAACGTGACCCTGCCGGAAACTGAAGAGTCGAAGCCCTGAGCCTGAGGTGTAAAAAAACCGGCAACGCTGTGCGCAGCCGGTTTTTTCACTATGCCGATCGGCGCTAGCGCGGGTAGTCGCTTAATAGCGCATTCAGGCGATCGGCCATCAATTCACCGCGCCAGCCGGAAACCAGTTCAGGCTGCCCGTTGCCGTTTTTTAGCCCCCAGTGCCAGTTCAGCAGCTGATTAATCTGTCTTCTTGAAGCCAGCAGCTCCGCGCTCACGCCCTTCTCGGCGCTTACGGTCTGAACTAACGCTTTGATATCCTTAAACAGCTTGCGGTAACCGGGCATGTCGATCAGATTTTGCAGCGGCTCTGGCAGCGCCTCTTCCGGCAGCGCCTGCGCCTTCTCGACGAGGGCGATCAGCGTCTTACCGTGGAAACGAATCTCGCTGCCCGAGAGTCCGAGGCTGTCAAGTTCCCCCAGGCTGGTGGGCATATAGCGCGCCACGTTCCATAAATGCTCTTCACGGATAACAAAGTTGACCGCCAGGTCGCGTTCGCGCGCTTTACGCAGCCGCCACTCCGCCAGCAGCTGCAGGCAGCCCAGCTGACGAGTGCGCAGCTGCCAGGCATTACCAATGTCGCGCCACGCCTCGGCAGGATCCTGAATCTCCTGACGACGCTGCTGCATCAGCTGGCATTCATCCAGGGCGGCGGAAAGCCAGCCCGCGCTGTCGGTTTCAGCCATCAGCTTTCCGGCAATCGGCAGCAGGTACCAGACGTCGGCGGCGGCATAAACGCACTGGCGTTCGGTCAGCGGGCGCGCCAGCCAGTCGGTACGAGATTCGCTCTTGTCCAGCGCCACGCCGGTATACTCTTCTACCATCGACGCAAAGCCCCAGGACATCGGACGACCGCAAAAAGCGGCAAGAATTTGCGTGTCGATCAGCGGCTGAGGCATCAAATGAAAGGCATTAAGAAATACTTCCAGATCTTCACTGCCAGCGTGCAAAAATTTGGTCACATCTTTATTCAGCAGCAGTTCACGCATCGGTTCCCAGTCGGTGATAACCAGAGGGTCAATCAGCGAGACCTGGTTGCCGTCGAACAGCTGGAGCAGACCGAGCTGCGGGTAGTAGGTACGAGTACGGACAAATTCCGTATCCAGCGCGATGGCAGAAACCGCGCTTGCCGCTTCACAGACGGCGCGAAGGCCATCGTTGGTGGTGATCATCTGATAGTTCAAATCATACTCTCTTAACTTGCGCCCATAAAAAACGCCGGCTTAGCCGGCGTCTGGCGATTCACTCTTAGCTCAGGCTTTATTGTCTACTTTAGCACGGGCTTCGTCACGCAGTTCTCGACGTAAAATTTTCCCGACGTTGGATTTCGGCAGCTCATCGCGAAACTCAACCAGCTTCGGAACCTTGTAGCCGGTCAGCTGGCGACGGCAGAAAGCGATCAGCATCTCTTCCGTCAGCGTCGGCTCTTTCTTCACCACGAAAATTTTCACCGCCTCACCGCTGCTTCCGGACGGTACGCCAACCGCAGCAACCTCCTGAACCCCGGAATGCTGCATTACCACATCCTCGATTTCATTCGGATAGACGTTGAAGCCCGAGACAAGGATCATATCTTTTTTGCGATCGACGATACGCAGGAAGCCCTCGTCATCCATCACCGCGATATCGCCGGTATGCAGCCAGCCGTCCTTAATGATTTCAGCGGTAGCATCAGGGCGCTGCCAGTAGCCCAGCATCACCTGTGGCCCTTTCACGCACAGCTCCCCCGGCTCTCCCGGCGCAACTTCATTATCGTCATCATCCACCAGCTTCGCTTCGGTGGACGGCACTGGCAGGCCAATACTGCCGCTGTGATAGTCGATATCGTGCGGATTGACGCTCACCAACGGCGCGCACTCCGTCAGGCCATAGCCTTCCAGAAGATACTGCCCGGTCAGCTTAACCCAGCGCTCCGCAACGACCTGCTGTACCGGCATTCCGCCGCCGGCGGAGAGATGCAGTGAAGAGAAGTCGAGCTGCTGAAACTCTTTGTTGTTAAGCAGCGCGTTAAACAGGGTATTGACTCCGGTCATGGCGGTGAAGGGATATTTCGCTAGCTCTTTGACCAGGCCTGGGATGTCGCGCGGGTTGGTGATCAGCAGGTTTTGCCCGCCCAGTTCAATGAACAACAGGCAGTTCATGGTCAGCGCAAAGATGTGATACAGCGGTAGCGCGGTAACAACCAGCTCTTTGCCGCGATGCAACAGCGGCCCGTAGGTACCGTTTACCTGCTCAAGGTTCGCCAGCATATTGCGATGGGTCAGCATTGCCCCTTTCGCCACGCCGGTTGTGCCGCCGGTATATTGAAGAAAAGCGAGATCCTGAGAGACGATTTCCGGCTTAATGTACTGCATGCGGTAGCCGTGCTGCAGCGCGCTGCGAAACGAGATGGCGTCCGGCAGATGGTATTTTGGCACCAGCCGTTTAATGTACTTCACCACAAAGTTAACCAGCGTTCCTTTCGCCGTGGAAAGCTGATCGCCCATGCGGGTTAAAATCACGTGCTTGACCTGGGTTTTATCAACCACCTTTTCCAGGGTATGCGCAAAGTTGGAAACGATCACAATGGCGGCGGCGCCGCTGTCGTTAAGCTGATGCTCCAGTTCGCGCGGGGTATAAAGCGGATTGACGTTCACGACAATCATGCCAGCGCGCAGGATACCAAACAGCGCCACCGGATACTGCAGCAGATTAGGCATCATCAGCGCGACACGGTCGCCTTTTTGCAGGCCTAACCCTTCCTGAAGATAAGCGGCGAACGCGCGGCTACGCTCCTCCAGCTTGCGGTAGGTCATCACCTCGCCCATGTTAATAAAGGCCGGCTGGTCGGAATAGCGGCGGACGGCGTGTTCAAACAGTTCAACCAGGGATTGATAGCGGTCAGGGTTTATCTCCGCAGGAACGTCTGCGGGATAACGGTTTAGCCAAACCTTTTTCACTGCATCACCTCTGAAATAGTTATTCGTCGTCATCACAGCCCCTGATCAACAAACATTTTGTTAACATTATATTAACTCAGCGTACCAGTTTATTAATTAGGCGTTTTACAGGTTGCGAAGCGCGTCACTATTTATTTTTCTTATTTGACTGAAAACGAAGAAACAGCGGACCAGCCGCTGTTTCTTTGAACTTACAAAAACTACAAAATCATTCAGTTACAACGTTTCTGACTTCGGCAGGACCGGGATTATACCAGCCCCAGCCGCCGTATCCGTAGCCCCACGGGCGCGGGCCGAACATCCACGGGTCCATCATCGGCTGCGGCGGCATGACCACCTGCTGGACAACGTTCCAGCGCTTGTAGCCCGTAGCGTTCATCAGCATGAATTTATACGGCGTATTGCCGACTTTACCGTCGACGACGCCGACGATCGGGCCAACCACGGTGACCAGCTGCCCGCGAAAATCCACCGGGTCGATAAAACCGTTTACGTCGGCAAAGATACGACCTCGCGACGGCTCGCCCAGCTCCGGACGCGCGGCGCCGTCAAGCTGAACGGTGGCAATTTCCAGGCGGGTTTTACCCTGCTGATTCTGCACGCTGACGACCTTCCCGCCAAAGCGCGCTTCCTGACCGACATACAGCTGCGGCGCGTTCATCACGCGAACTAAATCCTGCTGCGGCGTCGGGGTGGTGCCCTTAATGGCATCCGGTACCGAAGCGCACCCGCTCAGCGCAGCAACCACTGCTGCCGCGACTAACCAACGCACTACCGTTTTTTGACCCGCCATGACGCGACTCCTTCCTTCTTCTCAGACATATAGTTACTGAGATTCACTCGCGGCCAGGAAGTTTCTTCCACGCCACTTCATTGCGTAAATAAACTGGTTCAGCGTGTTCAACGGCCACGGTTTTTCCCACCGTAAACAGATGGCAAGCCAGCGGCAGCATATCCTGCGCGTCAGGAAGCTCAATTTCGCCGTCGGCAAGCGTTAAGCCGCAGCCGGTAGCCATATCCGGCCACGCCTGCCAGCCGGTGCCGACGGTAGCCCACTCGCCCTCCAGCTGCTGCAGACGCTCGCGAACCGCTTCCGGCTTCAGCACCGCTTCACTCTCTTCGCCGTGCCAGACGCCCTGTTCATCGCGCTGATATTCCGCCCAGTAAACTTCGCCCATTCTGGCGTCGATGGCGGCCAGCACGCGGGTGGCGCCGGTTTTTCGCCATGCGCCCTGCGCCATGGTTGCCAGCGTGGACACGCCGATCATCGGCAGCTCGGCCCCCAGCGCCAGCCCCTGCGCAATCCCGATACCAATGCGCACGCCGGTGAAGCTGCCCGGCCCACGGCCAAAGGCCAGCGCGTCAAGCTCGGTTAATAGCGTGCCGCTTTCATTGAGGACATCCTGCACCAGAGGCAGGATACGTTGGGTATGTTCGCGGGGGCAGATTTCAAAATGAGCACTGAGGGTGCCATCATTCCACAGCGCCGCGGAGCAGGCCTCCGTGGCGGTATCGATAGCTAAAATTCGCATGGGTTGTCGCGCTCTCGCTCTAGCAGATTGACAAAATGGCGCGCAGCTTACCACATTTTGCGCCGGATTACCTCGCCGACGGCACCGCAAGAAAACGCACCGCCCGACGGATATCGCGCGTGCGCGGCGCAGGCGGAAGGCTCGCGAGGAAGACGGCGCCATAGGGGCGCATAACCAAACGGTTGTCGCAGATAACCAGGACCCCGCGATCGTCGATGTCGCGAATCAGACGCCCCACGCCCTGTTTGAGGGTGATGACGGCGTCCGGTAGCTGGACCTCATCAAAAGGATCACCGCCGCGCAGGCGACAATCCTCCATCCGCGCTTTCAGCAGCGGATCGTCCGGCGAGGTGAACGGCAGCTTGTCGATAATCACCAGAGAAAGCGCATCGCCGCGCACGTCCACCCCTTCCCAGAAGCTACTGGTCGCCACCAGCAGCGCATTTCCGGCGCTGACGAATTGCTGTAAAAGCTGGCCTTTGCTGGTTTCTCCCTGCAGGAGAACCGGCAGCGTCATGGTGGCGCGAAACTGTTCCGCCAGGTCGCGCATCATGGCGTGCGAAGTGCAGAGCATAAAGCAGCGCCCGTCGTTGGCTTCAATCAGCGGTTTGAGCATCGCCGCCAGATGTCGCGCGGCGCCGGGCTGGTTCGGTAACGGCAAATTGCGCGGCACGCACAGCAGCGCCTGGTGGGCATAATCGAAGGGGCTAGGGAGCAGCAGCGTTTGCGCGTCGCCTATGCCCAGACGATCGGTAAAGTGGTGCAAATCGTCATTGACCGATAGCGTCGCCGAGGTGAAGATCCAGCTCCCGGACTTTTGCGCCATCACCTCTTTAAACTTATCCGCCACCGTCAGCGGGGTCAGCGCCAGGGTGAAGTTGCGGGAAGTACACTCATACCAGTAGCTAAAGCCGGGCTGATTGGTCTCTTTTAACCGCTTCAGGCGGCCTCGGTATACGGTGGCCCGCTCAAAAGCGGCATCGAGCAGCGCCGAGCGGCCCAGCGACAGCTTTGCCACGTCGTAACAGAGTTCGAGCGCATCATCAAGCAGCAGCAGCGCGCGCTGAATATTGTTATCCGCCAGCAGCTCGCGCAGGTTGCCGCGATAGCCGGGCTCCCCCAGCTGCAGACGAAAATCCTGCGTGCTCTGGGCCAGGCGGTCGGCGCACTTCTGCAGCTGCTGGGTGTCTTTAAGTTCGGTGCGATAAGCAATAGTAATATCTTTCGCCAGGTCCATCAGCTGGCGGCTGGAGAGCGACTGGCCGAAGTACTGGCTGGCAATATCCGGCAGCTGATGCGCTTCATCGAAGATCATCACTTCCGCTTCCGGAATCAGTTCGGCAAAGCCGCTCTCTTTGACCACCATATCGGCGAGGAACAGATGATGATTGACGACGACCACGTCAGCATCCATCGCCTTTTTCCGCGCTTTCACCACAAAACAGTCTTTATATAAGGGGCAGTCGCTGCCGAGGCAGTTATCGTTGGTACTGGTGACCAGCGGCCAGGCCTGGGAATCTTCGGCCACGCTAACGCAGGTGCTGATATCGCCATCGACGGTCTGGTTAGACCACGAGCGCAGCAGAATGACATCGCTGAGGGTTTGCACCGGCAGGTCGCCACCGGCGAGCGCCTGCTGTTCCAGACGCTCCAGGCACAGGTAGTTCGAACGCCCTTTCAGCAGGGCCAGTTTACCGGTGAAGTTCAGCGCTTTAGCGACAGTGGGTAAATCCCGACTGTAGAGCTGATCCTGTAACGCTTTCGAGCCGGTGGAAATAATGACTTTCTTGTTGGCGCGTAGCGCAGGCGCCAGGTAGGCGTAGGTTTTCCCGGTCCCGGTGCCCGCCTCCACCACCAGCGGACGAGTTTCTTCAATTGCACTGGCGACGGCGAAAGCCATCTGGCGCTGCGGCTCGCGCGGCTTAAATCCGGCAATCGCGCTGGCCAGCTGGCCGTCTGCTGCAAAATCGTCGATCACATTACCCCCTGGTTATTTGGACAGTGATTATGTCAGGGTGGAGGGGTTTTCGCCAGTGCAGGTAGTGACGCAGGTGAAACATTATGGCAGTCTTGCCGCAGCTTAATGAACCGGAACAGAGAGGAAATAAACATGACCATTACGCGTATTGATGCCGAAGCCCGCTGGTCTGATGTGGTGATTCATAACCAGACGCTGTACTACACCGGCGTACCGTCCAACCTCGATGCCGATGCCTGCGCGCAAACCGCTGATACTCTGGCGCAGATCGATGCGGTGCTGGAGAAACAGGGCAGCAGCAAATCACGTATTCTTGATGCGACTATTTTCCTCGCCGACGGTGCAGACTTTGCGGCGATGAATCAGGCCTGGGATGCATGGGTCGTCAGCGGTCATGCGCCGGTACGCTGTACCGTACAGGCGAAACTGATGAATCCGAAGTATAAAGTCGAGATAAAAATCATCGCCGCAGTGTAAGACAGCCGAGGCCCCGTAGCCCGGGCAAGCGTAGCGCCGCCCGGGAAGAAGCCGCGCCAAAGCCGCTCTCCGGCGCATTCCCCGGATAGCGGCGTAAACGCCTTATCGGGCTACATATCAGCCAGGCCGACCAGGCACAGCGCCGTCGGGAGGCAAGAAGCATTGTTCTATCAGCCCGGACACCACATCAGTTGCTCCTTTAACTGTAAGGTCTCCTGGGGCACACACTTCAGCGCATCACGATAGCTGGCAGACTGCTTTGCATAACCCCGCACTGACTGCAGCAGTACGCGCAGCGCGCTATCCCACACGATCCCCTGCAGATCGCTGTACGGCCAGAGCTCCGGCTCGCGAATAAACGGCACCAGATAGTCGATGCCCTGCTTCACCCCTCGCCCGTCGCGGATGGTGTTCCAGCGATCGAACTCAACGTGTTCGGCGTAGCGGTTGAGCAGCAGATGCGCCTCCAGGTTAAATAGCGAATAGTGGAACGGGATGGTGCGTTCCAGCTCCATCGTTTGTCGGCCATCCTGGTCAATCTGCGCCGCCATACGCTGGGTAATTCCCTGCTCAATGATCCGCGCCGCCAGCCCTTTATCGCCATAGAATAACGCGTTAACCGTCCGCTGGGCGTCGTACCAGGTGCCGTGGTTATTGTGCCAGACGTACTCTGAGTGGCCGATTTCGCTGTAGTACATCCAGTGGTTAAAGTCGCGGAACCACTGGTGCAGGCCGATAATATCATCGGTATCAAGCACGCTCGCCGTGTTGATCAGGCCGATGGTATCCACCACCATCCACATTAAGCGAGTATCGATAAGCCCGGTGCCGCGACCGGATACAATCCCCGGGATCGCCTGGCCGTAGTTCAGATGCGGATTCATCCGCGTGTCGGCATCCAGGAACCAGCAGCGTATTTGCGTAGCCGCGGCCTGCGCATACTGCCGCTGGCCGGTAAAGTACCATGCCAGCCCCAGGGTCAGGCACCGTTCGCACATGCGGATAATGCGCGAGGTGTCCGTATCGTTGTTTTCACATTGCGGATTGATATGCCCGTCGCGACGAATATAGGGCAGCCCGTTGGGCCGCCGCGGATTCGGCCACCAGTAGGTGCCCAGACTGTAGTAATCGTGCGCGTCGCCGCTGGCCGGGCGCAGCTTTTTATGCACCACGCTTTCCGGCGCCTCTCGACGCAGAATGTCGGCCTCCGACACCAGCTTGCTTAACGCCAGCTGCAGCGGCGAGAACGGCTGCTTTAAGCCCGCCCGGGCGTTTTCCAGACAGGTTTCGTCAAGGGTGTACAGCTTCATCGCCACCTTAGTTTTCCTCCCGGCACGCTATGCGCTGGCCGCTTTGTCCATCGAACAGGTGCACGCCGGAGAGCTTCGGCTGCAGCCAGATCTTATCGCCCTCTTTTACAGCCAGACGCTGTTTGAACACCGAGGTAAACGCTCCGCCGCCGGTATCGCAGAAGAGCTGCATATCCGAGCCGGTGTTCTCCACCGCCGTCACCTTCGCCGCCAGCGCATCGTCGCGCGCTTCGTGGACGACGTTGACCTGCTCAGGGCGAATGGCGTACACCACCTGCTGACCGTCGGCCACCTGAAGGCCAGCGGGCAAAGCCAGCAGCGAGCCATCTTTCAGACGCAGGCTGGTGGCGCTGCCGTTCAAAACCACGACGCCCGACAGCTGATTAATCTCCGGCGAACCGATAAAACCAGCGACGAACAGATTCGCCGGCCGGTCGTACAACTCCAGCGGCGTCCCCGCCTGCTCAATGCGCCCATCGCGCAGCACCACGATCATCTGCCCCATGGTCATGGCTTCAATCTGATCGTGGGTGACGTACACCGAGGTGGTTTTCAGCCGGCGATGCAGCTCGCGAATTTCGCCGCGCACCTGGGTTCGCAGCTTGGCGTCGAGGTTGGAGAGCGGTTCGTCAAACAAAAACACCTGCGGCTTACGCACGATCGCCCGCCCCATCGCCACCCGCTGGCGCTGGCCGCCCGAGAGATCCTTCGGCAAGCGCTCCAGTAGCGGTTCGAGCCCCAGCAGCGCAGCGGCTTCATTAACCTTCTGATTAATCTCCGCTTTCGGCAGGCGCGCCATCTTCAGGGCAAAACCCATATTTTCACGCACCGTCATCTGCGGGTAGAGCGCATAGCTCTGAAACACCATCGCAATATCGCGCAGCTTCGGTTCTACCTCGGTAACGTTGCGCTCGTTAATATGCACCTCGCCGCCAGAGATCTCCTCCAGGCCGGCGATCATGCGCAGCAGGGTTGATTTCCCACAGCCGCTGGGGCCAACGAGAACGCAGAATTCACCGTCCGGGATAGTCAGCGACACGTCTTTAATGACGTGCGCATCACCATACGATTTACGCACGCTATTCAGTACAACAGATCCCATTGGTCACTCCTTATCCTTTGACTGCGCCGGACATAATCCCGCGGTTGAAATGTTTTTGCAGACCCAGATAGACGATGATGCTGGGGAGCATCGCCAGCAGCGTAATAGCGATAAAAATGTTCGGCGTGATGCTCTCATCGGTACGCAGCGTGCCGAGGATCACCGGAATAGTATTCAGGCTGTCCTGGTTAACCACAATCAGCGGCAGCAGGTACTGGTCCCAAATCATAATGAAGCCGAACGTCACTACCGTACCGAGCGCCGGTTTCACCAGCGGCAGAATCACATGGAAGAAAATCTGCCATTCGTTGGCGCCGTCTATCCGCGCCGCCTCTTCCAGCTCTTTCGGTATCGCCGACATAAATTCGGTCAGGACAAAGATGGAGAAAGCCCAGCCAACCACCGGCAAAATCATCCCGAGGTAGCTGTTGTAGAGCGAGGCATCGATCAGCGGCAGTCGCCAGTTAATAATCATGTACAGCGGAATGGCGATGACCTCTTCCGGCAGCATCATGGTGGACAAAATCACCAGGCTCACCAGCGCCACGCCGCGAAACTTTTTCCGCGCCAGGGCATACGCCGCCAGCGCGCTGACCGACACCTGTAGAACGGTGCCGAAGAACACCACCAGGATAGAGTTCAGCAGGTACTGCCAGACGCCGATATCCATCCACGCAAAGATGAAGTTTTCCAGCGAGAACTGATTCGGCCAGGCCAGCAGCTCGCCCGGCTTCACCGGCGCACCGCTGAAGGCCGTGGCCACGATGCCCCAGAACGGCCCGACGAAGACAATCAGCAGCAGCGCGTAAATGCACCAGCGCCCTGCTGTATCCCAACGTTTACTTAACATCGCGGCTCCTTAGTAACGTGCGATACGTTTTTTCAGCGTCAGATGACAGAGGGTTAATACAACCGTGAAGGTGAACAGCAGAAACGACACCGCCGAGGCGTAGCCATAGTCAAACTGCTCAAAACCCAGTTTGTAGATATGGGTCATCACCATTTCCGTGGCGTTAGACGGCCCTCCGCCGGTGGTGGCATACACCTCGGCGAACACGCGGAAACCGCGGATAAAGGAGAGCATCAGCACCACCGAGAGCGCCGGGATCATGCCGGGCAGCGTGACGTAGCGCAGACGATTCCACCAGCTGGCGCCGTCGACGTTCGCCGCATCGTATAAATCGCGGCTGATCCCCGCCAGACCGGCAATAAAAATCACCATGTTGTAGGGCACCGCTTTCCAGATATGCAGCAGCATGATGACCCCCAGCGCCTGATCGGAGCTGGCAAGGAAGCCCTGATCGGCGACGCCAAACCAGCTGAGGATGTGGTTAACCACTCCATTGGGCGTCGGGTTGAACAAAATGCGCCACATTTCAGCGACGATTGCCGCGCTGGTGACCGCAGGTAAAAAGATGGCGGTTCGAATAAAGCGCAGATGGCGCGCCGGGCCTTCCAGCAGCATGGCGAGGAAGAAGGCCAGGATAGCCGCGGCGAACATCGTTACCACCACGTACAGCAAAGTGTTCACCACCGCCGCGTGCAACTCTGCGTCGGCAAAAGCGCGGGTGAAGTTATCGAGTCCTACCCACTCGTTCGGCTGATTAAAGTTGACCTTGTAAAAGCTCATCACCAGACCCTGAATCATCGGGATAAACTTAAACCAGCTGAAAATAATCAGCGCAGGCGCCAAAAACAGCCACGGGATCAGCGCCCGCTTACGCTTTGCGCTCAGCCATCCGGTTGAGTCAGGCGAAGCGGCCTGCTTTATCGGCGAGGACTTCGTCTCATGCAGCGTCATCACTTGTGTCCTCAGTTAGCCAGCACGTTTTGTTTTTTCAGCTCAGCGTTCACCTTGCCGTCGATAGTTTTCAGCTCGCCGGCGATATCGCTGCTGCAGTCGGCAAAAATCCGGTTAAAACCGTCGGCGGCCACCTGACGTACCGGCGTCCAGTTAGGAATTTGCGGCACGTAGCGTCCCTGTTCATTGTAAAGTCTGGCGAAAGTTTCCCAGCGCGCGTCCTGATAAACGGCTTTGACGTCGACGTTCTTATTCACCGGCAGGCGCACCACCGGTATATGCTGGCTGCCTTTACCCATGCCGATCTCCTGGCCTTCCGGCGAGATCATGAATTCGATAAATTTACGCGCCGCCTCTTTCTGTTTACTGCTCTTCATCATAAAGACCGTGGTGCCCTCCGCGAGAGTCGCTTCGCCTTTTGGCCCCACCACCGGAACCACTTCAAAATTGTCTTTACCGGGATCTTTATCGAACAGCGCGATATGGTACGGGCCGCTAAAGAACATGCCGCTTTGCCCTGAGCGGAAGGATGGAATAACGTCGGCGGTGGTGGCGTTAATCGCCCCCGGCTGGGTGACTTTTTCGCACATCATGGTGCGCATAAAGGTCATCGCCTGAGCCACTTCCGGCGTATTGAGCGAGGCGCTGAACTTTCCGCTCTCTTCTTTAACGAAATCACCGCCCGCCTGCCAGATAAAGCTGCTCATAAACCAGCTGGCGTAGCCGCGTGTCGTGGAGGCGGGAACGATAAAGCCGTAGGTATCATTTTTGCCGTTGCCGTCGGGATCCTGAGTAGTGAAGGCTTTCGCCAGGGTCTGGATATCATCCCAGCTCTTAGGCTGCGGCAGCCCCAGTTTTTCACGCCAGTCTTTGCGTACGAACAGCGCGAAGGTTTGCGCTGAAGTCGGTACGCCGTAGTATTTGCCGTCGATATAGCGGGTACTTTTCCAGGCCGTCGGGAATAGCTGGTCGCCGCCGGCGATCGCTTGCGGGTCAATTTCTTCGGCAATACCCAGCTGGATAAACTGCCCCAGCGAAGCCGCATCGTTAAAAATCAGATCGGGTAAGGCGTTGCCCGCCGTGGCGCGCGCCAGCCGCTGTTCAAAGTCGGTAGTGGCGTTGAAATACGCGATTTTGATACCGGTTGATTCTTCAAATTTTTCCGCTTCCTGTTTGTAGATATTTTTCGAGTCGTTGCTGGCGCGGATCCAAACGTTGAGGGTGGTAGCCGCATAGCTTTGGCTAACGCCGAGCCCGAGTGCGGTGAGAAGTAATAGTGAACGTAATTTATTGGCAGACATGATGGCATATCCTTTATTGTAGGGCACAAAGGTAATTAAATTCTTAATTAATACACAGCAAGGTATTTGAATATCGCTAAGACGTTAATAAAGCAGACGTAAGAAATATTTCCCTTCATTAGATAGAAATGTATTTCCCAATACAACCACACTAAAAAGAAATCGCGTTTCAAAAATCAAAAAATAGAAGCAGATCACATCAAAAAGTGACAAAAAAGGTGACACAAATAAAATATCGAATAATATCAATAAATTATAAATTTACTGATTTTGTTAAAACATTCAAAAAATCTGGAAAAAGGCGAAATTGTGTGACGGCGGCAGCATTAAAAACGCCATTATTTATCCATGACAATAAGTTTGATGGATATCACAAAAAAAATCACTTTGTCTTTTACACTGCACGCCATCGAATATTCAAATAGTTCGCCTTTAATTAAACCGCCTGTTTTATGCGTCATTAAAATACGCGACAGGTATAATTCTGTTGTTATCTTTTCTCATATTATGCAGAAGGGTTATCACTATGATCTCAATACCTCGCCGAGGTTTGTTAGGCATTGCGCTGTTTTGTTCCGGCCTTAGCGCCTCCTCATATGCCGCTGAGCCGTACACGCTCGACGGAAAGGATTTAACCTTGAGCCGCCAGCAGATTGCCGCGAAAGATCCGCTATTCGTGCAGGCGCAAGCGGCTTTGCAAAAAAAAGCCGATCTGGCGCTCAAGCATCCGCTGTTCTCGGTGATGGATAAAACCCTGGTCGCCGCCAGCGGCGATAAGCACGACTACTATAGTTTCCCTCCCTACTGGTGGCCGAACCCTGATACGAAAGACGGACTGCCCTATATTCGTAAGGATGGGCAAACCAACCCGGATGCCAATAGCGATGCCACCGATAAAAACCGCCTGGTGAAGATGAGTAACGACGTATCAACCCTTGCGCTGGCGTGGTACTTCACCCAGGACAATCGCTACGCGCAGAAGGCGGCGGCCCAGTTGAAGAGCTGGTTTATCGATCCACAAACGCGCATGAATCCCAACCTGCAATATGCCCAGGCCATTCCCGGCATTAATACCGGACGCGGTATCGGCATTATTGATAGCCGCGCGCTGGTAGAGGTGGTGGATGCTATCGCCCTGCTGCAATCCTCAGAGGCGCTGAACGAAAACGACGTTAGCGCATTAAAGCAGTGGTTTGGCGAGTATTACCAGTGGATGACCACCAGCCAGAACGGTTTCGAAGAAGATAACTGGCACAACAACCACGGCAGCTATTTTGATATGCAGGCCGCGACCTTCGCCCTGTTTAGCGGTAAAACTGACGAGGCGAAACAGCGCCTGTACATCACCCAGCTGCGACGCATTGCCGGGCAATTCGACATTGAAGGCCGCCAGATGGGCGAGCTGGAGCGCACGCGTCCGTGGCACTACAGCAATTTCAACCTTGAAGCCTATAACCGACTGGGTCGTCTGGGCGAGAAGGCGGGCGTCGATATCTGGAACTTCACCCTCGACGACCATAGCCTGCGCAAAGGCTATCAATACATCGCCGGGTTTATTAACAGCGATACGCCATGGCCCTGGAAAGACCTTGATAAGATGGACGACAAGAAAGCGCTGCGCAATATGGCCACCGCCGCGCATGCCTGGCCGGAAGATCCCCTGTTCCGCGCCAAAGCGCAATGGTTAAGAGCGAAATATCCCGACGATATCACCACGCTCATTGTTCCGCTTTCCCCATCGTCAGAGGTCAGGGATAACCGCTAATGAAACAATTTTCTGGACTCTGGCCCGACATTGCCAGACGTGCAGCCGGCGATAGCGGTCTGCTTGAACGGCTGGTGCAGGAAGCGCAACCGCAGCTTGACGCGGCGGCGCTCATTCCACAAACGGGGATCGCCAGCTGGAACCTCTACTATTTTTGCCCCCATCACGGCGTGCGGCTGACGTGGCGGGCGGATATGCCTCATCGCCACTCCTGCCCGGTTGATGGCGAAATTTTCAGCGGTGAGCCGTGGGACGGCGCATGGTGGCGAGAAATAAACGGTCGTAACGCCAGCGCCTGTCAGCAGCTTGGTCTGATATGGCGGCTGACCGGCGAAACGGCGTATCGCGATAAAGTTCGCACGCTGCTGATGGGTTACGCTGACGTCTATCCCGGCTATCAAATTCACGGTGATATTCCCAACAACGGACCGGGGAAGATGAACGCCCAGACGCTGTGCGAAGCCAACTGTATTCTGGAGATGGCGCTGGGTTATGACTTTATTCGCGACGGCTTAACCTCCGCCGAAGAGCGGCATATTCGCGACAACCTGCTGCGCTGCGCGGCAACGTTTCTATGCGAGCACCGCACTGCGCAGATTCATAATCACGAAGTCAAAATTAGCGCGGCGCTTGGCGTTCTCGGTTTCGTTCTCGAAGATGAGAGCCTGCTGGAATTCGCCGTTAACCAGCCTTACGGCCTGCGCTGGCAGCTGGAAAAGGGCCTGCTGGCGGAGGGGCTATGGTTTGAAGGTTCGATTCACTACCACTACTACGCGCTGCAGGGCTTTTTTGCCTTTGAAAAACTGGCGCGCGGCACTCGCTGGAGCCTGCTGGATGGCCCCTGGTATCAGCCGATGCTGAAGTTCCCGCTGTCGCTGCTGCTGCCGGACGGAACCTTCCCTCGCCTCAACGACTGCCTCGCAGGACAAGAAAAGCTGCGACACCGGGATCTGTACGAATTCGCCTGGTTTATCTGGCGTGACCCGCTCTACGCCGCCGTGCTGCAGTTTATTGAAACGGAACCTGATGTCCGCGAGACCTTGCTGTGGCGCAACCAGCCGCTGCCTGAAACGACGCAGGCGCTCATTCCTCAGCAATCGCTGTTTGCGCCAGGGGCGGGGCTCACTCTCTGGCGGCGACCGCAGCAGGCGCTGCTGATAAAGCACAGTCCCTGGGGCGGCGAACACGATCATTACGACAGGCTGGGGCTGATGCTCTGGCATCACGACGGCTGGCTGCTCCCGGATATGGGCACAACCGGCTACGGCGCGAAAATGCACTACGACTACTACAAAAACAGCGCCACCCATAATACGCTTTCCGTCAATCAGACCAACCAGCCTCCGGCCAATCCGCAGGTATCAGGCTGGCATATGGATAGCGACGCTCTGTGGCTGGACAGCGAGGTTGACTGGGGCAAGCCGCCGCCGGAGCTAGACAGTCATAGCCGCGTCGAGTGGGACGCGACGGCCTGGCGAGATGTGCGCTTTCGCCGTCGCCTGCTATGGCTTGAAGAGGTGCTGATCGATCTCTCTACCGTAGAGAACCCACATCGCCAGCAGCTCGACTGGACTTTGCACCTGGCGGCGCAGGCGCTGGATCAGAACGGCACGCCGCAGCCCTTTTCGCTCAGCGGACCGCTGCGGCATATGGCCAATGCAACCATGGCGCCGCTGAACGGCTGCCAGCCGCGCCACTTTGCGCGCGACGGCGATACCGTTGCGCTCTGGCTTTCCGGTGATGGTGAACTCTGGCAGGGAGTGGCGCCCGATAACCCGGCGACTCACGATCTCAGCTATCTGGTCATACGCAGTCACCTGCCGCAGGCGCGTTTTGTCTGCCTGTGGGATTTTGCCAACAGCGCACCGCTGACGGAAGTGCAAGTGAATCATACGCCAGTCGGGACGCAAATTACCTTCTGGCGCGGCGAGCGCGTGACGCACGTGACGCTTTACGACGCCCCCGGGAAACGACCCGATGCGATCTTTCCGTTCGCGGAAAGCGGCACCTGATCTCAACTGGGGAGAGTTTACTCGTCTTCATCCTCAAAGCGCGCCACAATCCGATCGCCGGTATGGGAGGCGCGCAGTTCATCGGCCACTAAAGCAATAGCCTGGCCGCTGCTCATGCCCTGGGACATCAGCTCCTGAATTCTTTCCACTGCTTTTTGCTGTTGCTCGTGGCTCAGCGAAGGTAAACCTGCAAACATGACTGACTCCTGCTACATTGTGGGGCGTAATTATTTCACGCCGTCCTCTCGTATACCAGCGGGCGGTAACGATCAGGATTGAAGAAGACGATGTTGTCCCCCGCTATGATTTCCCTGCCCTGGCGTCCGGATGCCGCTGAATACTATTTTAGCTCCTTAAGTTCCCGGCCCTGGGCGATGCTGCTGCATTCCGGCTTTGCCGAACATCCGCATAATCGTTTTGATATTGTTGTCGCCCAGCCGCGCGCCACGCTGGTAACGCGTGGCCAAACGACCGTCATCAACGAGGGGGAAACCGTCATCACCTCTGACGCCGATCCGCTCACGCTCGTGCATCAGCAGCTGGCGCGCTTCAACCTGCATCCGCAGCCTCATCCGCATCTGCCGTTTCTCGGCGGCGCGCTGGGGCTGTTCGGCTACGATCTGGGCCGCCGCTTTGAATCTCTGCCGTCACGAGCGGATGCGGATATCGCGCTGCCGGATATGGCGGTGGGGATCTACGACTGGGCATTGATCGTCGATCACCAGCGTCGGGAGGTGTCGTTATTCAGCTATGACGATCCACAGGCGCGCCTGGCGTGGCTGGAAGCACAGGCTGAGCCTGTCGCCGAAACCTTTACCCTGACCTCAGCGTGGCGCTCAAATATGAGCCGCGAAGAGTATGGCGAGAAGTTTCGCCAGATCCAGGCCTGGCTGCACAGCGGTGACTGCTATCAGGTCAACCTGGCGCAGCGGTTTACGGCAAGCTATCGTGGGGATGAGTGGCAGGCCTTCCGTCAGCTTAACCGCGCCAATCGCGCGCCGTTCAGCGCCTTTATTCGCCTGGATGAAGGGGCAGTATTAAGCCTATCGCCCGAGCGCTTTATTCAGCTCCGGCAAGGCGAAATTCAAACCAGGCCGATTAAGGGGACGCTCCCCCGGCTGACCGACCCTGAGCAGGACGCGCTGCAGGCGCAAAAGCTGGCGAACTCGCCAAAAGACCGCGCCGAAAACCTGATGATCGTCGATTTAATGCGCAACGATATTGGCCGGGTTGCCGCTCCCGGTAGCGTCCGGGTGCCCGAACTGTTTGTGGTGGAGCCCTTCCCTGCCGTGCATCACCTGGTGAGCACCGTGACCGCCAGATTGCCTTCCCATCTGCACGCCGCCGACCTGCTGCGCGCGGCCTTTCCCGGTGGCTCAATTACCGGCGCGCCGAAGGTCAGAGCGATGGAGATCATCGATGAGCTGGAGCCGCAGCGGCGCAATGCGTGGTGCGGCAGCATCGGATATCTCAGCTTCTGCGGCAATATGGATACCAGCATTACCATCCGTACGCTGACGGCCTGGCAGGGGCAGCTTTACTGCTCCGCCGGAGGCGGGATTGTCGCCGATAGCGATGAAGCAGCGGAATATCAGGAAACTTTTGATAAAGTTAATCGTATCCTGCAGCAACTGGAGAGCTAAAACATGGCGGACAGCGCCCTCGAACTTGACGATTTCCTTTCGCGTTTTCAGCTTCTGCGCCCGCAGCCCACGCGCAGCGCGCTTAACCAGCGTCAGGCTGCGGTACTGGTCCCGATTGTACGTCGCCCGCAGCCTGGGCTGCTGCTAACCCAGCGTTCGCCGCTGATGCGCAAGCACGCGGGTCAGGTCGCTTTCCCCGGCGGCGCGGTAGATAACAGCGATGCGACGCTGATCGCCGCCGCGCTGCGCGAGGCGCAGGAAGAGGTCGCGATCCCGCCAGAGTCGGTTGAGGTCATCGGCGTTCTGCCGCCGGTGGATAGCGTCACCGGCTTTCAGGTCACCCCGGTGGTAGGGATTATTCCACCTGACCTGCACTATCATGCCAGCCAGGATGAAGTCGCTGCGGTCTTCGAAATGCCGCTGGCCGAAGCGCTGCGGCTGGGACGCTATCACCCGCTGGATATCCATCGCCGCGGCAATTCGCATCGCGTCTGGCTATCCTGGTACCAGCATTATTTTGTCTGGGGAATGACTGCCGGTATTATTCGCGAGCTGGCGCTGCAGATAGGCGCTCGTCCTTAGCGCTACCCGCCATACCTCAAGTTGCATGTACGCTAGCTTTCCTGCAACTCGAATTTTCCAGGGTATATACTTAATAGCGCGGGTTCACAGCATTAGTAAATCCGCGGTTATCCATTAGTTTAATTCATGTGAATACATAAGCTGATGACCCGGTTCCCTCTTACACTATGCGCAGTGATTACATCGTTGTCGCACCCGCGACAACCCTGTCAGGAGTGTTAGCGTGATTAGTATATTCGACATGTTCAAGGTGGGGATCGGCCCCTCATCTTCCCACACTGTAGGGCCGATGAAGGCCGGTAAACAGTTCGTCGATGACCTGGTCGAAAAGGGATTGCTTAATACAGTGACGCGCGTGGCGGTTGACGTCTACGGCTCACTGTCATTAACCGGCAAAGGCCACCATACGGATATCGCTATTATTATGGGACTGGCGGGCAATCAGCCCGATACGGTCGATATTGACGCGATACCGGCATTTATTCGCGACGTTGAAACGCGCGGACGCCTGCTGCTGGCGCAGGGGCAGCATGAGGTCGATTTCCCGCATAATGACGGCATGCGTTTTCGTAGCGACAACCTGCCGCTGCATGAAAACGGGATGACCATTCATGCCTGGGCTGGCGAGAAAGAAATCTACAGCAAAACCTATTACTCCATCGGCGGCGGTTTTATCGTCGATGAAGAGCATTTCGGCAAAGAGAGCGCCAGCGAACTTTCCGTACCCTATCCGTTCAAATCCGCCCAGGAGATGCTGGGCTACTGCAAAGAGACCGGCATGTCGCTGTCCGGCATGGTGATGCAGAACGAGCTGGCTCTGCACAGCAAAAAAGAGATTGAAGACTATTTTGCTAATATCTGGCAGACCATGCGCGCCTGCATCGACCGCGGCATGAACACCGAAGGCGTACTGCCTGGCCCGCTGCGCGTGCCTCGTCGCGCCTCGGCGCTGCGGCGGATGCTGGTTGCCAGCGATAAACTCTCCAGCGACCCGATGAACGTGGTGGACTGGGTCAATATGTTCGCGCTGGCGGTCAATGAAGAAAACGCCGCCGGTGGCCGCGTGGTCACGGCACCGACTAACGGCGCCTGCGGCATCGTGCCGGCGGTACTGGCTTACTATGACCACTTCATCGAGTCCGTCAGCCCGGATATCTATATTCGTTACTTCCTTGCATCTGGCGCTATCGGTACGTTGTATAAAATGAACGCTTCCATTTCCGGCGCTGAGGTCGGCTGCCAGGGCGAAGTCGGCGTGGCCTGCTCGATGGCCGCTGCAGGTCTGGCGGAAATCCTTGGCGCCAGCCCCGAGCAGGTCTGCGTGGCGGCGGAAATCGGCATGGAACACAACCTTGGTCTCACCTGCGATCCGGTGGCCGGCCAGGTGCAGGTACCGTGCATTGAACGTAACGCCATCGCTTCCGTCAAAGCCATCAACGCCAGTCGGATGGCCATGCGCCGCACCAGCGAACCGCGCGTGTCGCTGGATAAAGTCATTGAAACGATGTATGAGACCGGTAAGGACATGAACGCCAAATACCGGGAAACGTCGCGCGGCGGCCTGGCAATCAAAGTTCAGTGCGACTAATCATTGCTCAACAGAATGCGCCCACGGGCGCATTCTTCTTTTTCCTCTCGATATTATCTGCGCCCACTACACTTGCTCTATAACGGCTGTTACTCTCATTAACACTTTTAGCCGACAGGGCGTCGCGCATGCAGACTGCACAAAAAGTTATCACAACCTATCGCAGGAAACGCATTCTGGTTTGCTTGCTGGTCGCGCTACTTACGCTAACGACGACGTTAGTAATACGATTTATTTCGCAGCGTAGCCTAAATCAGCAGCGCGTCCAGATCAGCACCAATAAAATGGTGACCGCCATGGATAATATCCTGCGGCCTCTGGCGGCACAGCACGCCCCCCTGCTGCACCTGGTAAACCAGCCCTGTCAGGAAATTCATCTCACGTTACGTAAGCTGGCGGCGTCGCTACAGACGGTGCGATCCATCGCCCTGGTGCAGTCGAAACAGCTGTACTGCTCCAGTATTTTTGGCCAACGAAATATTCCGGTGCACCAGTTACAGCCCGCCTTGCCGACCAGTCACCCGCTGCTTACTTTCAGCTACGACTCCTCGTTGCTCAAGGGAACGCCGGTTCTAATCCAGTGGTATCCCGCTTCGCTTAGCGGCGACGACGGCGTGCTGCTGGTGATTAATATCGAGCTGCTGGGCGAGTTAATTTTCAATGCAAAATCGGCGTTAATTACCGGAATTGGCCTCAGCGTCGGTGAAAAAAGCTTTATTAGCGGCACCGGGCTGGTCGATCACGAAACGCTGCCAGGCGAGCAAATCATCTATCGCCAGCATTCGACGGAATTTCCTTTCACGATTAGCGTCAGCGGGCCGGGCGCCTCAGCGGTCGCCTTCAATGAGCTACCGGGCGAACTGCCCCTGGCGCTGATAATCAGCCTGTTGATGACCGGTATTGCATGGCTGGCGACCGCGGGAAGAATGAGCTTTTCCCGGGAAATTAACCTTGGTATCGCCGCCCATGAGTTCACGCTTTGGTGCCAGCCCCTGCAGGACTTACGCACCCGACAATGCTGCGGCGTGGAGATTTTGCTGCGCTGGAATAACCCGCGCAGAGGCGCTATTTCGCCGGATGTCTTTATCCCCATCGCCGAAGGTTATAACCTGATACTGCCCCTGACCCGCTACGTTATTTCGCAAACGGCCCATAAATTAGCCCTCTTTCCGCAGGATAAACAGTTTCACATCAGCATTAACGTCGCCGCCCGCCATTTCGCGAATGGCGAACTGCTGCGCGATCTGCATCACTACTGGTTTAGCGCCCATCCGGTACAGCAGCTGGTGGTTGAACTCACCGAACGCGACGTGCTCCAGGATGGCGATCACCATATGGCCGAACATCTCCATTTTAAGGGAGTAAAGCTGGCCATCGACGATTTCGGCACCGGCAACAGCTCTCTTTCCTGGCTGGAAAAACTGCGTCCTGATGTGTTGAAGATTGATAAGTCTTTCATCGGCGCAATTGGTGTCGATAGCGTCAACGCAACGGTGACCGACATGATCATCGCTCTCGCCCATCGGCTGAAGATAGTGATGGTGGCGGAAGGCGTCGAGACCCAGGAGCAGGAAGCCTATCTGCGCGACAACGGCGTCGATTTATTGCAGGGATATTATTATGCCCGGCCCATGCCGGTAGAGGACTTTCCGCAGTGGCTGGCGGCGGAAAAGCATCGGGAAATGCGGTAATAAACAGCCCGTCGGCATGAAACCGACGGGCACAAAGGTTACTCTTCTTCGTCGTTATACTGACGCTGCTTGACGACGCGTACCAGATCGACGCGATAGTCGTTGGCTTCCACAATGGTGAACTGCAAGGGCAGCAGTTCCAGTACGTCGCCAGGACGCGGAATATGGCCGTTGACGGCAATGACCAGCCCGGCAACCGTCGCAATATCTTCGTCCTCATCGACCAGATCGTCGACGCCTACCGCCTGCTGCAAGGCATGCACATCGGTTGAACCTTTCACCAGCCAGCCGTCGCCATCAATGATAATTTCCGGCGTTTCGTCGGCGTCCGGGAACTCACCGGCAATCGCTTCCAGTACGTCCAGCGGCGTCACCAGACCCTGCACCACGCCAAACTCGTTGGTGACGATGACAAAGCTACCGCGAGCCCGGCGCAGGACGCCCAGCAGGTTAATCGGGTCGAGGGTTTCCGGGACCACGATCGCCGGCGAAGCCGACGCCAGTGCGGCAACGTTTTCACCGGCTTCCAGCGCCACCAGCATCTCTTTCGCGCGCACGATACCAATGATTTCATCCAACTCGCCGCGACATACCGGGAACAGGCTGTGCGGCGAAGAGAGCAGCTGACGGCGAATTTCTTCTTCACTTTGCTCGGCGTTCACCCAGCTTATTTCCCCACGCGGGGTCATAATGCTGCGCAACGAACGCTGGGCCAGGGTCAGCACGCCGTTAATCATATAGCGTTCTTCTTCCGCAAACGCACCTTCCGGTACCGGCACCACCGAGGCGTTATCGCTATCGTGTGCCGCAGCGCTCTGTTTGCGGCCGCCCATCAGACGCAGAATCGCATCGGCGGTACGCGCGCGCAGAGGCAGCGTCGACTGGTGGCGAATAAAGTTACGACGCGCAATCTGGTTAAAGAACTCGATGGTAATCGAGAAGCCAATCGCGGCGTACAGGTAGCCCTTCGGTATATGGAAACCAAAACCTTCCGCGACCAGGCTCAGACCGATCATCAGCAGGAAGCTCAGGCAGAGCACCACCACTGTCGGATGCTGGTTGACGAAATTAGTCAACGGTTTCGAGGCCAGCAGCATCACCGCCATCGCAATCACCACCGCCGCCATCATCACCGGCAGATGGTTAACCATCCCGACCGCGGTAATCACGGCATCCAGCGAGAACACGGCGTCCAGTACCACGATTTGCAGTACGACCACCCAGAAGCTGGCATAACCTTTACCATGACCGGAGTCATGCTGGCGGTTCTCCAGCCGTTCATGAAGTTCAGTGGTCGCCTTAAACAGCAGGAATATCCCGCCGAGCAGCATGATCAGGTCGCGTCCGGAAAACGAGAAATCGGCAACGCTGAAAAGCGGTTTAGTGAGCGTCACCATCCACGAAATGACCGACAGCAGACCCAGGCGCATAAACAGCGCCAGCGAAAGGCCGATCAGGCGCGCCTTATCCCGCTGCTTTGGCGGCAGCTTGTCGGCAAGGATGGCGATAAATACCAGGTTGTCGATACCCAATACGATTTCAAGGACGACAAGCGTCAGCAAACCGGCCCAAATAGAGGGATCCATTAAGAATTCCATGAGCAGCTCCAGTTAACGACAGGCGTAGTCATCGCTGTGTCATGCACAGACGAGACACTTGTTGCTGGTGAAAAAACGTAGCAGGTGATGGCGGCAGACGAATGCCGGAAGGTGAAAAGGCGTCGGTGACGATCCATATAGCGGGCTATGCCCTATACTCCTGAGTGATTAAACGGAACGTAAACATAGCAAAATATAGAGCAATATTGGAAAAAATTTACCTGTCTTTGCAATAGCTAAGACTATTTTTTGCGCTGCAAAATAATTACCAACCGATGCAAAATTAGCGGAGCTTCATCACATTAATTATTTTTTCACTGTCTAAAATAATTCGCTGTAGTAATTACTTTATATCTTACACCCTTACTGAATCGATTTTGTTCGCAAGAGTGATTCAGGATGTATCACAACAGATGATGCATTCACGATTATAAAGGAGGTAGCAAGTGACGATTGCTATTGTAATAGGCACACATGGTTGGGCTGCAGAACAGCTGTTAAAAACGGCAGAAATGCTGCTGGGCGAACAGGAAAACGTTGGTTGGATCGATTTCGTTCCTGGCGAAAACGCAGAAACGTTGATCGAGAAGTACAACGCTCAGTTGGCAAAGCTGGATACAGCAAAAGGCGTGTTATTTCTCGTCGATACATGGGGAGGCAGTCCGTTTAACGCTGCCAGCCGCATTGTCGTCGATAAAGAACATTATGAAGTCATCGCGGGCGTTAATATTCCGATGCTGGTCGAAACGCTGATGGCGCGCGACGATAACCCGTCGTTCGATGAGCTGGTTGCCCTGGCGGTGGAAACCGGTCGCGAAGGCGTGAAGGCCCTGAAAGCGAAGCCGGTGGAAAAGGCCGCCCCTGCTCCGGTTCAGGCTGCTGCACCGAAAGCGGCTGCGCCGCTGAAACCAATGGGTCCAAACGACTACATGGTTATCGGGCTTGCGCGTATCGATGACCGTTTAATCCACGGTCAGGTCGCCACCCGCTGGACTAAAGAAACCAACGTTTCCCGCATTATCGTCGTCAGCGACGAAGTTGCGGCGGATACGGTACGTAAAACGCTGCTGACTCAGGTTGCTCCTCCGGGCGTTACCGCCCACGTTGTAGACGTCGCGAAAATGATCCGCGTCTATAACAACCCCAAATACGCAGGCGAGCGCATTATGCTGCTGTTCACTAACCCAACGGACGTTGAGCGCGTGGTTGAAGGCGGCGTGAAAATCACCAGCGTCAACATCGGCGGTATGGCTTTCCGTCAGGGCAAAACGCAGGTGAACAACGCCATTTCGGTCGATGAAAAAGATATCGAAGCGTTCAAAAAGCTGAACGCCCGCGGTATCGAACTGGAAGCCCGCAAAGTTTCCACCGACCAGAAACTGAAAATGATGGATCTGATCGCCAAGGTGAAATAAGTCACCCCGCAGATCGCAACGCAATTTTCAACTTAAGACTTAATCAACAGGAGAAGTGCAATGGAGATTACCTTTCTTCAGATTGTGCTGGTGTTCATCGTCGCGTGTATTGCGGGTATGGAGTCGGTACTTGATGAATTTCAGTTCCACCGTCCTCTGGTGGCCTGTACGCTGATTGGCGCCGTTCTCGGGGATATGAAAACCGGTATTATTATCGGCGGTACCCTGGAAATGATCGCCCTGGGCTGGATGAACATCGGTGCGGCCGTTGCGCCGGATGCCGCCCTTGCATCTATTATCTCTACCGTTCTGGTTATCGCCGGCCATCAAAGCATCGGTGCCGGTATCGCGCTGGCCATCCCGCTGGCTGCGGCAGGCCAGGTTCTGACCATTATCGTTCGTACCATCACCGTTGCCTTCCAGCACGCGGCGGATAAGGCCGCGGAGAACGGAAACCTGACGGCCATATCCTGGCTACACGTTTCCTCTCTGTTCCTGCAGGCCATGCGTATCGCTATTCCGGCGGTTATCGTGGCGATTTCCGTGGGCACCAGCGAAGTGCAGGGCATGCTGAACGCCATTCCAGAAGTGGTCACCGGCGGTCTGAACATCGCGGGCGGCATGATCGTGGTTGTCGGTTATGCGATGGTCATCAACATGATGCGCGCAGGCTACCTGATGCCGTTCTTCTATCTGGGCTTTGTTACCGCCGCGTTCACCGATTTCAACCTGGTCGCTCTGGGTGTCATTGGTACCGTGATGGCGGTGCTCTACATCCAACTGAGCCCGAAATATAACCGCGTAGCGGGTGCGCCTGTGCAGGCTGCTGGTAATAACGATCTCGACAACGAACTGGACTAACAGGTGAGCGAAATGGTTGATATGACTAAAAATACCACCGAGAAAAAACTGACTCAGAGTGATATTCGTGGCGTGTTCATTCGTTCTAACCTGTTCCAGGGTTCATGGAACTTCGAACGTATGCAGGCGCTGGGCTTCTGCTTCTCCATGGTACCGGCTATTCGTCGCCTGTATCCGGAGAACAACGATGCGCGTAAACAGGCGATTAAACGTCACCTTGAGTTCTTTAACACCCATCCGTACGTTGCAGCGCCGGTTCTCGGCGTTACGCTGGCGATGGAAGAGCAGCGTGCTAACGGCGCAGAGATTGACGATGGTGCTATAAACGGTATCAAAGTTGGCCTGATGGGCCCGCTGGCTGGCGTAGGCGACCCAATCTTCTGGGGTACCGTTCGTCCGGTATTCGCCGCACTCGGCGCCGGTATCGCGATGAGCGGCAGCCTGCTCGGGCCTCTGCTGTTCTTTATCCTGTTTAACGCGGTGCGTCTGCTGACCCGTTATTACGGCGTAGCGTACGGTTACCGTAAAGGTATCGACATCGTTAAAGATATGGGCGGCGGCTTCCTGCAGAAACTGACCGAGGGGGCGTCTATTCTCGGCCTGTTTGTCATGGGGGCGCTGGTTAACAAATGGACGCACGTCAACATTCCGCTGGTGGTCTCCACCATCACCGGTCAGGATGGCCAGACGCGCGTGACCACCGTGCAAACTATCCTTGACCAGCTGATGCCGGGACTGGTGCCGCTGCTGCTGACCTTCGCCTGTATGTGGCTGCTGCGTAAGAAAGTTAACGCCCTGTGGATCATCGTTGGCTTCTTCGTCATCGGTATTGCAGGCTACGCAGTCGGCCTGCTGGGCCAGTAATCAATACGTTGTGCGCCGGGGGCTTGCCCCCGGCTTTTTTATTTGGAGGATGGATGACAATCACGGACCTGGTGTTAATCCTGTTTATTCTTGTACTGTTCGCGTTTGCGGTTTACGACCAGTTCATCATGCCGCGCCGCAATGGCCCCGTTTTGCTGGCAATCCCCCTGCTCCGCCGCAATCGCGTCGATGGCATTATCTTCGTCGGTCTTATTGCCATTCTGATTTATAACAACATCGCTAATCATGGCGAACTTATCACCACCTGGTTATTATCTGCCCTGGCCTTAATGGGGTTATATCTTTTCTGGATCCGTTCGCCCAAAATCATCTTCAAAAAGCAGGGCTTTTTTTTCGCCAATATCTGGATTGAATATAAGCGTATTAAAGAGATGAATTTATCAGAAGACGGGGTGCTGGTGATGCAATTAGAACAACGTCGCCTGCTGATCCGCGTACGAAATATCGACGACCTGGAAAAGATATACAAACTTCTCATTTCCACTCAATGAGTTAACAATATAGCTTACGCTATATTTAATCATTTCCCGGCGGCTGAAACATAGCCATAGCTATATTTCAGCCGCTTAATTCAACGATATTTATTAACGAATCATTCACCTCTAAATTCAAATGAAAATCGTTATCATTTGGTTATTAAAATAACGCGATTCTGTTATTGTTTTATATTCTAAAATTATGTTAAGGTTGCGCCCGTCGTTGGGGAGTAGCCAATTTTCTGCCTGTCGGAAAATGTACGTGTCAACATACTCGTTGCAAAACGTGGCACGTGCGGGTTGAAGAAGAACGTCTTCAATCAGGCGAGACCATAGACGCATCGCTGCTGTACGCGGCGCCTCATCTTCAGGATGGGCTGCGTATTTTTACTGGGGGCGGCGATGTGTCATATGGATTATCCCCGGTCAGGACGCTCTCATGAATGTATCCGCTACAATTCTTCTTGCCTTCGGCATGTCCATGGACGCCTTCGCGGCCTCTATTGGTAAAGGCGCGACTCTCCATAAACCTAAATTTTCCGAAGCCCTGCGCACCGGTCTCATCTTTGGCGCTATCGAAACGCTCACTCCGCTGTTCGGGTGGGGAATGGGGATGCTCGCCAGCCAGTTCGTGCTCGAGTGGAACCACTGGATAGCCTTTGTATTGCTGGTATTTCTCGGCGGCCGAATGGTTATCGAAGGGGTTCGCGGCGGCGATGGCGAGGAGTGTGAAGCTCCGCGCCGTCACGGTTTCTGGCTGCTGGTCACCACCGCTTTCGCCACCAGCCTTGACGCTATGGCCGTCGGCGTTGGCCTGGCGTTTTTGCAGGTCAACATTATCGCCACCGCGCTGGCTATCGGCTGCGCGACGCTGATAATGTCAACGCTGGGCATTATGGTAGGACGTTTTATCGGCCCGCTGCTCGGCAAACGGGCGGAAATCCTCGGCGGTATCGTGCTGATCGGCATCGGCGCCCAAATACTCTGGAGCCATTTTGCCGGCTAACCCTCAGGCGTCGCGCTGCCAGCAGTGAATCATAAAATCGGTCTGGCAGCTGAATAGCGCCTGCTGGCGCAGCGTTTCCCGAACCGGCGGTTTTGCCCGCCACGCAAACGGCGTCATTTGCAGTAAAGCTTCCGCCTCGCTGCCTTTGAGGCGCATCGGATAGGCCAGCTGCTGCTGATGACATAGCGTGAAACCCTCAAGCGCTTCCGTGTTTTGCTCGTGCAAACGCACTTCGTCGTAGATCAACCCTTTTAGTTCCATCAGGTGACGAGGTCCCGGCGTCGCGGTGATGACCCAGCCGCCGGTACGGACAACGCGCGCCAGTTCAAGCGCGTTACAGGGGGCATAAATACGCACTATCGCATCCAGGCTTGCATCCTCAAACGGTAATCGCTGGCTGGAGGCGACGCAAAAGCTGACCTGCGGATAGCGCTTTGCCGCCGCGCGAATCGCCGATTTCGACACGTCCAGTCCCCAACAGCGGCCGGCGATAGCGGCGAAGGCATGAGTGTAGTAGCCTTCCCCACAGCCTATATCCAGTAAATCCGTTGGCGCGAAGGTGTGCAGATAAGCGCTGACCGCCTCACGAAGCGGCTGGTAATGACCCGCATCGAGAAACTCTCGCCGCGCCTGCATCATTTCGGCGCTGTCGCCCGGATCGCGGGAGCGCTTAAACTGTACCGGCAGCAAATTGACGTACCCTTCCTTCGCCAGATCGAACTGATGCCGCTGCGGGCAGATAAAGCTATTATCGCGGCGCGCAAGCGGCGCGTGGCAAAGAGGGCAACTGTAAGACATGGCAACTCCGGTGTGCTGAAAGGGCGAAAGTGTAGCGCTATTCGCCCTTCCAGGCCACCGTTACAGCGCAGGCGGCAGAACGCCGTCGTGATGCATGACGATCAGGTTTTCCGAGCCCTCCGGCATTCCATCGGGCATGACGTTTTCCAGGCGCAGCACATCGCCCATAATTTGACTGAATACCGGCGCCGACACCGCTCCGCCGTAATATGAACCGTTGCTGGGGTCGTTCATCACCACCACCAGGGCGAATTTCGGATTGCTGGCCGGCGCGACGCCTGCGGTATAGGCAACGTATTTGTCGATATATTTCCCGTCAGGGCCGATTTTCTTGGCGGTACCGGTTTTTACCGCCACCCGATAGTCGCGCACCGCCGCTTTGGTCCCCCCGCCGCCCGGCAAGGCAACGCTCTCCATCATATGCTCGACTTCATGCACTATCTGCTCCGGCATCACTCGGGTCCCCATGACCGGCGGATCGATACGCGTGATCGATAGCGGACGTTCAATACCGTAGCTGCCGATGGTAGCGTATACGTGCGCCAGCTGCAGCGGCGTGACCATCAGACCATAGCCGAAGGCGAAGGTCGCCCGGTCGAGCTGTCCCCAATAGCGGCGCTGCGGCATCAGCCCGGCGCTTTCACCGGTTAATCCCAGGCCGGTAGAATCGCCGAAACCGAACGCTTTATAGGTATCGATGAGATGCTGAATGGGCATCGCCAGCGACAGATGTGAAACGCCGGTATCGCTGGATTTTTGCAGGATGCCGGTGAGGGTTAATTCTGGATAGTAACCCACGTCGCGAATGCGATGGCCGTCGAGGATAAACGGATGGGTATCCACCACGCTATCCGGCTGAACAATGCCTTGCTGGAGGGCAGTCATCAGCACCAGCGGTTTAACCGTCGACCCCGGCTCGAAAGTATCGCTAATCGCGCGATTGCGGAAATCATCCAGCTTTGCATCATCGCGATTGTTAGGGTTGAAATCAGGGTAGCTGGCCATCGACAGAATTTCCCCGGTATCAATTTTAATTAATACCGCCGCCCCCGATTCCGCTTTGTTCCAGCGCACGGCGTTATCCAACGCGTCTTCGGTCACCGTTTGTAGACGCTCGTCGATACTGAGCTGCAAATTATGGGCCGGGACTGCCGGAACTTCCGTGATATTTTCGATGACGTTGCCGTGACGATCTTTGCGCACCAGCCGACGCCCGGGTTGACCGGTCAGCTGAGCATTAAAGCTTTTCTCGACTCCCTCGATCCCCTGATTATCGATGTTGGTAAAGCCCAGCAGGTTAGCGGCAACGTGTCCAGCGGGATAAAAGCGACGCGACTCATCGCGCAGATTGATACCCGGCAGGCGCAGCTTGTCGATCCACTCTGCCTGCTCAGGATTTATCTGGCGCGCGAGATAGAGAAAGCGCGCGTGAGGATGCGCCTGCACGCGATGAGCCAGCTCGCTAAGGTTGAGATGTAAAGCTTGCGCCATGGCCTGCCAGCGCGGGCCATATCCGACGCCGCCTTTTGCGAGCGTTGTTTGCGGATCGATCCAGATGGCGCTCACCGGAACGCTAACCGCCAGCGGGCGGCCCTCGCGATCGCTAATCATGCCGCGCTGCACGTCGATAGGCTCTTCGCGCAAGGAGCGCATATCTTCTTGTTTCACCAAATTGTCAGGAGAGACAATTTGCAGCCAGCCTACCCGGACCAGCAGCAGCCCCATACAGCAAAGAATGGCCACGCATAGCAACCCGAACCGCAAAGGGGTAAAGTTGGCGGCTGACTTAAGTTTGTTCTTTTGCACCTTAGCTCCATCATTATTTTGCAACCACCTGATTTAACAGATATATACAAAACAGATTGCTAAACAGTGCTAATAAGGATGTTGTTTTGCAACAAAGCGCAACGGTGGGAGGATAATTGACATGATTTGCAATAAAACCTAAAAAGCCCCGCGGTCGCGAGGCTTTCTTACAAGATTCAGTGGTCTTGAATCAGATAGCAGTTACGTTAACTGCAGCTGGACCTTTCTGGCCGTCCTGAATTTCGAACTCAACGTTCTGGCCTTCAGCCAGAGTTTTGAAGCCGTTACCCTGGATAGCGGAGAAGTGTACGAACACGTCTTTGCTGCCATCAGCCGGAGTAATGAAACCAAAACCTTTAGACTCGTTGAACCACTTAACTTGACCTTTAATCTTTGCCATTTGCAAAATTCCTTAGACTGTTTTCTTCGCCCGTGGGCACTTACATAGATAAAACTGACACATGACTGCATGAGGCACTAATATAAGGTTCGGCAGAGAAGCGGTATTCAACGACAACGTGTTTACTCAGGACTTCTTTACTGAAAATGCCACACATAAACAGAACTGTACCTCGTTTAACCCGAAACGTGTTATCACATACTACGTTAATAATGGCAAGCCATTTTTAGATGGGTCTCGATCGCTCGCACAAATTATAAGGGAATCATTTGATCACCTGCACATTTATGCGACTTTGCTCCCTCTGCCTTATCCTTTCCGCCCCGCGTCTGTGCCGTAGAGACTGGCTCCGGAAAGAGAGTTTATCCGCCATTCCTCAACAACTTCGGCGTACCCCGCCCCGCTCAAAGCTAAACTGCCAATTTTAGGGGGCAACAAAAAGTATTGCATAAAGATGCATTTAAAAGCTCATATCGATAGCTGAAAAATTGCTTTGCAGGACCATTGCATAATATCGAAGCGCGTAAATGGAATAACTTAAAATATTGTCTATACTGCACGGCAATAATGAAGACCTGATGACAGTCAGGCCGTTTCTGTCCTTTTATTTGATTAATTAAACAAACTAATTAAAGAGGCGCGATTAACGCACAGCGTCCGCTTGCCGGCACGCCGGATAACCGTCAGCAGAAGATTTATTGATAAGGATAAGTTATAGACCGGGGTGAGATACAGGCGCACACCCTAGGATGCACGCCTGACAATCAGATTAGCGCTCTGCGACCAGACGAATGAAGTCGTCGTCGCCTTTCCCCTTCTCGGCTATGGAAGGTTCTGCTGCACTCTCCTTCTCAGGCTCATTGGCCTCGCAGAGACGGCGCAGCAGCGCGTTTTGCCGCTTTTGCTGATCCAGAAGCGCCTGCAGTAGCGCGATCTGCTCATTTGCGCGCGAACTGGCGCGATTAACAAAAAACCATAATAACAGGCCGACAAGCAACAGCACGACAGACAGCGCCACGGATGCCAGGCTTACAATCCCGGGATTTAGTAACTCACTCATTTCACCACCTCAAAGAGAAGGCGTTCATTCTACCACCCGCGCGGCAGAAGAAAATCAGTCATATAAAAAATGTCTTACCAGGGAATAAACTTATTGATAGTGCAGATGCCGCTGAAGAACTGTACATCCTGATCGCACATTACGTTAAGCATCTGAGTCCATAGCAGTAAACATCCTGCAATAACGACTATCAGCAAAACCCACCGTAATTTTTTCACTCCACACTCCGCATCAGTATCAAATGTCGCCAGGATAACATGACCATCTTAAACCGCGGCTAACTGTAATACGAAAGGCAAGTTTAGGAATCATAGACTTGTTTCAACTCGTGTGCATGACAGAATAGACGCAGGGATAATACAAATATTGAGGCAACAATGCGATTGATCATTCGTACCATTGTGGTGCTGGCTATCTTATGGATTGGCGTATTATTAAGCGGCTACGGCGTGTTAATAGGCAGCAGTGAGAATGCCGGTGGGTTAGGATTGCAGTGCAAATATCTCACCGCTCGCGGCATCAGCACCGCACAATATGTTCACTCCAGCAGCGGTATTATCGGCATTACCGATTGCCCTGTTCTGCGAAAAAGCGTCACGGTAGTGGATAACGGCTAGTCATGTTTCGGGCTACAGCAACGGTAGCCCGAATAGGATAGTGAATCAGAACGGATAATCGTTGTAGCCCATCTGCTCAGAAATTTTACGCGCCGCCGTGTGCAGCATCGCAACATACTCGTTCAGGCGCTCTTCGGAGAAACGTAGCGTCGGGAAAGAGATACTCAGGCCGGCGATAACCACGCCGAAGCGGTCGAAAACCGGCACCCCGATGCAGCGCAGCCCTTCTTCCTGTTCTTCGTTATCTTCGCCGTAGCCCTGCTCGCGGACCTTATCCAGAACCGCCAGCAGCTCTTCGGTGCTGGTGATGGTCCGGTCGGTACTGCGTTTGTACTCAACGCCTTCCAGAATCTGCTCAACTTCCGCGCGATCGCGCCATGCCAGCAGCACCTTACCGATCGCGGTGCTGTACAGCGGGTTACGGCGTCCGATGCGCGAATACATGCGCAAATTGTACATTGAGTCGATTTTATGGATGTAAACAATGCTGTCTTCATCCAGGGCGCCCAGGTGGACGGTCTCTTTCGTCAGGCGTGATAGCTCGCGCATCTGAATGTCGGCGCTGCGCACCAGATCGACGTTCTGCAAAGCCCGCGCGCCGAGTTCGAAGAGTTTCAGGGTTAAAGAATACTTCTCAGATTCCCCTTCCTGCGCTACGTACCCCAGCGATTTCATGGTCTGCAAAAAGCGATAAACGGTGCTTTTTGACATCATGACGCGCTGGGACAGTTCGGTAATGCCAATTTCACGCTCTTCGCCAAGCGCCTGCAGGATGCCAAAAACCTTCAATACCGAAGAGACAGAATCTGGCTGTTTATCCAAATCTGCAACTGCCATTTATCACCTCATCGCAACTGTTTTATAAAAATTAGAACCGGTTTTTATTATAAATTCGCATCCCGTTACCCGCAATCGTTCTTCTGCCCATTCGTTACAAATCTGCGACATGCCGCTGAATATTCAATGCTAAAATCATTATCCAGTTAATAGTTCCCGATAAGACATACACTTTATATGGATAAAAACCTCCCCGATGGGCTGCCAGCACCGCAGCGTTACGGCGCCATCCTGACCATTGTATTAGGCCTGACGATGGCCGTGCTGGACGGCGCTATCGCCAACGTAGCGCTTCCGACGATCGCCAGCGATTTAAACGCGTCACCGGCATCCTCAATCTGGATAGTAAACGCCTATCAAATTGCCATTGTTATTGCGCTTCTGCCGCTCTCTTTCCTCGGCGATATGGTCGGCTATCGGCGCATTTATAAAATCGGCCTGGTCGTATTCACCTTCACCTCTTTAGCCTGCGCGCTCTCCCGCAGCCTGGAAATGTTGACGCTGGCGCGCGTTGCGCAGGGTCTTGGCGGCGCGGCGCTAATGAGCGTTAATACCGCGCTGATTCGCCTGATTTATCCCCGCCGCTTTCTCGGCCGCGGAATGGGGATCAACTCTTTTGTTGTCGCCGTCTCATCCGCTGCGGGCCCGACCATTGCCGCCGCTATCCTGTCGATGGCTTCATGGCAATGGCTGTTTCTCATTAACGTTCCGCTGGGCGTTATCTCACTGGTTCTCGCGATGCGCTACCTGCCCGCCAATGTCGGCGGGAGCAAGGTCACCCGCTTCGATCTGCCCAGCGCCATCATGAATGCTCTCACTTTCGGCTTATTAATTACCGCTCTCGGCGGGTTCGCTCAGGGCCAATCCGGCGAGCTGGTGCTGGCGGAGGTTATTGCGATGCTGGTCGTTGGATTCTTTTTTGTCCGCCGTCAGCTCAGAATGCCGGTTCCCCTGCTACCCGTCGATCTGCTGCGCATTCCGATTTTTTCCCTGTCCATCTGCACCTCGATATGCTCCTTCTGCGCCCAGATGCTGGCCATGGTTTCGCTACCATTCTTCCTGCAGTCGATGCTTGGACGCAGCGAGGTGGAAACCGGTCTGCTCCTGACGCCGTGGCCGCTGGCAACCATGGTAATGGCGCCGCTGGCAGGCTATTTGATAGAGAAATTTCACGCCGGTCTGCTGGGGGCGATTGGTCTGCTGGTAATGGCCTGCGGCCTGTTCGGTCTGGCGATGCTCCCCTCCACACCCACGGATCTGGATATTATCTGGCGAATGGCGCTCTGCGGCGCGGGCTTTGGCCTATTCCAGTCACCCAACAACCATACGATCGTCTCTTCAGCGCCGGCTCATCGCAGCGGCGGAGCAAGCGGCATGTTGGGTACCGCCCGTCTGCTTGGACAGAGTACAGGCGCCGCGCTGGTGGCGCTGCTGTTTAACCTGCTGGGCAATAGCGGAACTCATACCGCACTTCTGCTGGCCGGGATCCTTGCCGTCGTCGCCGCCGCCGTCAGCGGGCTACGCGTCACGCAGCCGCGCGCCAGGCTGTAAGCAAGGAATCGACATAAAAAAATCCGCAGCCCGAAGGTTGCGGATTTTTGTTTTCAGGGCCGGGAGCGGCGTTTACTTCAGATATTCGCCGCTGCGCAGGGCTTCAATGCGCTTATCCAGAGGCGGGTGAGTCATAAACAGCTCGCTCATGGATTTCGCTTTACCGTTAATGCAGAATGCCATCATGCTGCTGGCCTCCTGCGGCTCATAGCTGGTTTTCAGACGCTGCAGCGCAGCGATCATTTTCTCACGCCCCACCAGTTTCGCTGAGCCAGCGTCCGCATGGAATTCGCGGTAGCGGGAGAACCACATGGTGATGATGCTGGCCAGAATACCAAACACCAGCTCCAGCACCGTAGCAACCGCAAAGTAGATCAGCGGGTTGCCGTTGCTGCTTTCACCTTCATCGCGGTTGCCGCCGAGGAAGCCCGCCGCAATCTGCGCGATAACGCGCGAGATAAAGATAACGAAGGTGTTCACCACCCCCTGAATCAGCGTCATGGTGACCATATCGCCGTTAGCGATGTGGCTAATCTCATGGGCGATAACCGCTTCCGCTTCATCACGGCTCATGTTCTGCAACAGCCCGGTGCTGACCGCAACCAGCGACGCATCGCGGCGCGCGCCGGTCGCGAAGGCGTTAATATCCGGCGCATGGTAGACCGCGACCTGCGGCATGGCAATTCCCGCCTGGCGCGCCTGCTGCGCGACGGTATTCACCAACCAGCGCTCGGTTTCGTTACGCGGCTGCTCAATGACTTCCCCACCCACCGATTTCAACGCCATCCATTTCGACATCAGCAGCGAAACGATTGAACCGCCGAAGCCAAACAACAGCGCCATGATCAGCAGCCCGGTCATGCTGCTTGACTGAATTCCCGTCAGGCTTAGCACCAGCCCGAACACCACCATCACTGCCAGGTTGGTCAGCAGGAAAAGCGCGATTCGCATCATAATTTTCTTTTTACCTCGATTTAACAAAACGCACTATGCGATTACCCACATGGTATGGGTAGAACGCTAATTTTCAACCATCAGCCCCCGCTAAGTCACGAGAAAGACACAACTTTACATTTTGTAGCATATTGCTGACGCTGGGCAAAAGCGTTGACATTTTGTTGAAATCAGGCAATGAACGTTAGGAAAGAAGCGAAAGAAAACGGGCACAAATCATTGTGCCCGTTGGGGAGATTATTTACTGGCCTGGGGCTCTACCGCTGGCCGATCCTTTTCCTCATGGGCCAGGTCGAGCGCAATATGAACCGTTTCATCAAGATACGGATCGGGCTCCTGGTAATCCTTCGGCAGATCTTCCAGCTTTTTCAGTAACGGCTTACCTTCGCGTTTCAGGCGATCGTTAACGCGGGCCAGACGAATCGCATCATCTTCTTCGTTCTCCTTTTCACGCTGCGCGTAGTTCAGGGAAACGATGTTGCGTTTGTCTTTCATCGCGTTATAACGAGCAATATCCTTCATGATGTACTGGAACTCAGGATCTTTGGCAATACGCGCATCGTGACGCTTCAGCAGTTCCGGTCCAAACGGCGTCAAATCGCCATATTTCACGAAGGTTGCCGCATTGACGCTATCCCACGGCAGCGCGTTGTCTTCATACTGCTCGCCGGTCTCACGCTCTTCGGTTCCGGTCGGCATCATGATGTCCGGCGTTACACCCTTGCGCTGAGTACTACCGCCGTTGATGCGATAGAATTTCTGGATAGTGTACTGTACGGAACCCAGCGCTGGCCAGTCAGGACGCAGCATCTGATCGTAGATACGGTTCAGCGAACGATACTGCTGGACGGTCCCTTTACCGAAGGTCGGCTCTCCGACGATCAGCGCGCGGCCATAATCCTGCATCGCAGCGGCGAAAATTTCGGAAGCCGAGGCGCTGAAACGATCGACCAGGACGACCAGCGGACCTTTGTAGTACACCACGCCATCGGTATCGCTGTCTTCACGGACTTTACCGTTATTATCACGAACCTGGACAACCGGGCCGGAGGGGATAAACAGGCCAGAAAGCGAAACCGCTTCGGTCAGCGCCCCGCCGCCGTTGCTGCGCAGATCGATGACGATACTGCTAACGTTTTGTTTCTCCAGCTTTTGCAGCTGAACCTTAACGTCATCCGTCAGGCCAACATAGAAGCCAGGAATATCCAGCACGCCAACTTTTTCTTTGCCAACGGTTTTGACTGACATCTTAACCGCACGGTCTTCCAGACGAATGCGTTCACGCGTGAGGGTCACAATACGCGTTTTGGCGCCTTTACCCGCCGGGAGAATCTCCAGGCGAACCTTGCTGCCCTTTGGACCTTTAATCAGCGCGACGACATCATCAAGACGCCAGCCGATCACATCGACCATGCCTTTACCAGGCTGGCCGACGCCAACGATGCGATCGCCCACGCTGATGGCTTTACTCTTCGCCGCCGGACCGCCCGCAACCAGAGAATTGATCACCGTGTAGTCGTCGTCCATCTGCAGCACCGCGCCGATACCTTCCAGAGACAGGCTCATTTCAGTATTGAACTGCTCGGTGTTGCGCGGTGAGAGATAGTTTGTATGCGGGTCGATTTCACGCGCAAAGGCGGTCATCGCCAGTGAGAACACGTCTTCGCTATTGGTTTGCGCCAGACGGCGGATAGCAAACTTGTAGCGGCGGGTTAAGGTTTCGCGAATCTCTTTATCATCTTTGCCAGCCAGCTTCAGGCTTAGCTGGTCAAACTTCACCTTGGCATCCCACAGCGCGTTCAGCTCGGCTTCATCTTTCGGCCAGGGCGACTTGCTACGGTCAAGGTTGAAATTATCGTGGCCGGTAAAGTCCATCGGCCGTTCCAGCACTTTCAGCGCGTATTGATAGCGCTCAAAGCGACGCTTCTGCGCCAGGTTATACAGGTCGTAAAATACGTCCAGCTTCCCACTGCGCAGTTCATCGCCGATTTGATTCTTTTTCGCGGCAAACTGGTTGACGTCGCTGGCTAACAGCACGTTATGGCTGTAGTCCAGCAGGTTCAGATAGCGATCGAAAATTTTCGCCGAAAAGGCATTGTCGAGATCGAACTGGCGGTAGTGAGAGCGGGTAAAGCGCGATGTTACGCGCTCGCTCACCGTCGCGTGCTGCGGCTCTTCTTTCAGCACGGGGATTTGATCGACCCGGGTTATATCGTCCACGGCGAACGACTGGCCTGCTATTACCAGCAGGCCCGCCAACGCGGTGAGCTTAAAGAATTTGTTCATGCCTGGCCCGGCCTCCGTTTCAGAACACCAGGTGTTCTGCGCGTACAATCATTGACATACCAGAAGTCAGCTGTACACGAACGCCATCTTTGGTGATTTCCAGGACGGTGGCGTCCATTGCATTATTGCCTGCTTTCACCTTCAGTGCCTGGCCAACGGTCAATACAGACACATCTGATACAGGGGTATGACGCTCTTCGCGCGGCGCTTTGGCTGCTGCTGCCGGGCGTGGTTTACGCTGCTCAGCGCCTTCTTTGCGACGAGCCTGAGGCTGAGGACGCGGTTTACGCTCGCGACGTGCTCCCTCTTCCGGCTGGCCTGCTGCGGCAGCGGCTTCACGTTTTTTGGCCTGCTGCGCTTCGCGCTGCGCCTGAACGCGGGCTTTTGCTTCTTCAAGCTGCTGGCGGGCATGAGCGACATGCTGCTCTTCCAGTTCGCCGCACGGGTTGCCGTCAAGGTCAACGCGGACAGCGCCTGGCTTAACGCCGTACAGATAGCGCCAGCTCGAAGTATAAAGACGCAAAGCAGCGCGAAGTTGGGTTTTGCTGAGATTCATCTCTCCGCCAACGCGCTCAACGAGATCCTGAAAAATACCGACTTTCAGGGGGCGAGCTTCGCCTTCAGCGCTAAAGCACTGAGGGAAACGTTCGGCCAGAAACGCAATGACTTCTTTACTGCTATTCAACTTAGGTTGATTTTCCATGAAATTTCCTGATTACAACGGACGTAGCCAACAAGCCGCAGGCATGAACAGGCGTCATTATAATGACGTCCTCGGTAAATGCTACGTTATCCGTTGATTATCCTGCGACGCGGGTGAATATTTTTTGATAATCCGTGGCAGAAATGAGTTTTTCCAGATGCGAGACCAGTTCTGCCAGACCCCGCTCGTCTTCAACGGTGAAGCGGGAATGCGCCGTGCTATCGATGTCCAGGACGCCGATGGTTTGATTGTTCACCCGTAGCGGGAAGACAATTTCCGAATTGCTGGCGGCATCGCAGGCGATGTGGCCATCAAAGGCGTGAACATCCTCGACCCGCTGCACGCGATTCTGCGCGACGGCAGTCCCGCATACGCCGCGTCCTACCGGAATACGCACGCAGGCCAGCTTGCCCTGGAACGGCCCGAGGATGAGAGTATCGCCTTCCAGCAGATAGAAACCGGCCCAGTTCACTTCCGCCAGTCGTTCAAATAACAGCGCGCTGGTATTTGAGATCATCGCCAGGAAGCTGGTTTCGCCTGCCATTAACGTCTGAAAATCGCGGTTTAAATCCGCGTAGAATTCTGATTTGTTCATTATATGATCGCTTAGTTGTCTTACTGCCTTACACTTACAGCCTAATAAAATAAGCTTTAAATGCATTCATGCTCAAGATGAATTCATTCCTGAGTTAAGATAGAGAGATACATTCATTTCTGTAAGTTATAAATGCCACTAAAAACACCCAGGATTACGCCAGCAAAAAAGATGATCGTCTACTCGGTCAGCGCCCCTGTTGCGCACGCTCACTATCAGCGCTGCCCGCAGTGCGACCTGCTGTTTAGTTTACCGGTCCTCAAAAAGAATCAAAGCGCCTGGTGCCCTCGCTGCAACGCCAAAGTGCGCGATGGCCGCGACTGGTCGCTTACCCGGCTGGGCAGCATGGCGATCGCTATGCTGCTGCTGATGCCTTTTGCGTGGAGCGAACCGCTGCTACGTTTGCATCTGCTGGGCGTGCGTATCGACGCTAACGTCCTTCAGGGCATCTGGCAAATGACCGGCCAGGGCGATCCGCTCACGGCGGCGATGGTGCTCTTTTGCGCGGTCGTCGCGCCGGTGCTGCTGGTGGTGTCAATCGCCTACCTGTGGTTGGGCAACGTGCTGGGCATGAATCTGCGACCGATACTGCTGATGCTGGAGCGGCTCAAGGAGTGGGTAATGCTGGATATTTACCTGGTCGGCATCGGCGTCGCCTCCATTAAAGTGCAGGATTACGCCTTCCTGCAGCCGGGTATCGGGCTTGTCGCCTATATTTCCCTCACGCTGCTCAGTATCCTGACGCTTATCCATATGAACGTTGAAGAGCTCTGGGAGCGTTTTTATCCCCAGCGCCCGGCGCTGCGCCCGGATGAAAATCTTCAGGTCTGTCTGGGCTGCCATTATACCGGACATCGCGATGCGCGCGGGCGCTGCCGCCGCTGCCACACGCCTTTGCGCCATCGACGCCGGCAAAGCCTGCAAAAGAGCTGGGCTGCGCTGATTGCATCACTGGTTTTCCTGCTTCCTGCCAACCTGCTGCCGATCTCGATCATCTACGTCAACGGCGCGCGTCAGGAAGACACCATCCTTTCCGGCATTATGTCGCTGGCCAGCAGCAACGTCGCCATCGCCGGGGTGGTGTTCATCGCCAGTATTCTGGTCCCATTCACCAAAGTTATTGTATTGTTTACCCTGCTGGTCAGCATACAATTCAAGTGTGAACAGGGGCTACGTACCCGCATCCTGCTGCTGCGGCTGATTACCTGGATCGGCCGCTGGTCTATGTTGGATCTTTTTGTCATCGCATTAACCATGTCGCTGATCAACCGCGATCAGCTCCTCGCGTTTACGATGGGGCCCGCCGCGGTCTATTTTGGCGCCGCGGTAATTTTAACTATCCTTGCTGTTGAATGGCTGGACAGCCGCTTACTTTGGGACGCACATGAGTCAGGAAACGCCCGCTTCGCCGACTGAAGCCAAGATTAAAACTAAACGCCGCATTTCACCGTTCTGGCTGCTGCCGGTCATCGCGCTGCTGATTGCCGGTTGGCTGATTTGGACCAGCTATCAGGATCGCGGTACGACGATCGTCATCGACTTCCAGTCGGCCAACGGCATCGTTCCGGGACGGACGCCTATCCGCTATCAGGGGGTAGAAGTCGGTACGGTCGAGAATATCTCGCTAAGCAAAGATCTGAGTAAAATCGAGGTTTCTGCCAGCGTCAAAGGCGATATGAAAGATGCGCTGCGCAAGGAGACCCAGTTCTGGCTGGTGACGCCGAAAGCCTCGCTTGCCGGCGTGTCCGGCCTGGATGCGCTGGTTGGCGGCAACTATATCGGCATGATGCCAGGCCAGGGCGAGCCCGAGGATCACTTTGTCGCCCTCGATACCCAGCCGAAGTACCACATTAATAACGGCGAGCTGATGATCCATCTCAAGTCAGCGGATTTAGGCTCGTTAACCAGCGGCTCGCTGGTCTACTTCCGTAAGATTCCGGTCGGCCGGGTGTATGACTACGCCATTAATCCGAACAATCAGGGCGTCACGATTGATGTACTGATCGAGCGGCGTTTCACCAATCTGGTGAAAAAAGAGAGCCGCTTCTGGAACGTATCCGGCGTAAAGGCGGACGTCAGCCTGAGCGGAGCTAAAGTTCAGCTCGACAGCCTCTCCGCGCTGGTGAACGGCGCTATCGCCTTTGATTCCCCCGATGATTCTCCGCAGGCTCAGCAGAATACCGATTATCACTTATACGAAGACCTGGCGCACAGCCAGCGCGGAGTGGTGGTTAAACTGGACCTTCCGGACGGCGCAGGGTTAAAAGCGGGCTCTACGCCGCTGATGTATCAGGGTCTGGAGGTCGGCCAGCTCAGTAAACTAAATCTCAATGCTGACGGGAAAGTCACCGGCGAAATGACCGTCGATCCCAGCGTCGTCAGCTTGCTGCGCGAGAAGACGCTGATTCAGATGAAGAAGCCGAAAATCTCGCTGGATAATCCCAGCGTCAGCGCCCTGCTGACCGGTACCACCTTTGAGCTGGTCCCCGGCGAGGGTGAACCGCGCAACCAGTTTGCGGTGCTGCCAGCCGATAAATCCATCCTGGAAGAGCCGGATGTCGCAACCGTCACGCTCACCGCGCCGGAAAGCTACGGTATTGATGCCGGGCAGCCGCTGATCCTGCACGGCGTTCAGATTGGCCAGGTTCTGGAGCGCAAGCTAAACGCCGACGGCGTCACTTTCCAGGTCGCAGTCATGCCCGAGTACCGTTCACTGGTGCGCGGCGACAGCAAATTCGTGGTCAATAGCCGTATCGACGTCAAAGTCGGTATTGATGGCGTGGAGTTCCTCGGCGCCAGCGCCAGCGAATGGGTCAACGGCGGGATCCGCATTATTCCGGGCGACAAAGGGGCGATGCAAAGCCGCTATCCGCTGTACGCCAACCAGGAAAAAGCGCTGGAAAACAGCATGAGCGATCTGCCGACCACCACTCTCACGCTCTCAGCTGAGACGCTGCCGGACGTCCAGGCAGGATCCGTGGTGCTGTATCGTAAATTCGCAGTCGGGGAAATCATCACCGTTCAGCCGCGCAAGAACGCTTTTGAGATCAACATCCATATCAAACCGGAATATCGCCATCTGCTCACCAGTAACAGCGTGTTCTGGGCCGAAGGCGGCGCGAAAGTGCAGCTTAACGGCAGCGGCCTGACGGTACAGGCATCCCCCCTCTCCCGCGCGCTGAAAGGCGCGATAAGCTTTGATAATCTGAGCGGCGCCAGCGCCAGCGCGCGTATCGATAATAAACGCGTGCTGTATGCGTCGGAAACCGCCGCCCGCGCGGTGGGTGGCCAGATAACCCTGCACGCCTTTGACGCCGGTAAAATCGCCGAAGGTATGCCGATCCGCTACCTGGGGATTGATATTGGCCAGATCCAATCGCTGAATTTAATTACCGCGAAAAACGAAGTGCAGGCGAAAGCGGTTCTCTATCCGGAATACGTCAACACCTTCGCCCGCGCCGGCACGCGTTTCTCGGTGATTACTCCGCAGATTTCCGCAGCGGGCGTCGAGCATCTGGATACGCTCTTCCAGGCCTATATTAACGTGGAGCCGGGACGCGGTGCGCCGCGCCGTGATTTTGAAATTCAGGAAACCACGATTAGCGACTCACGTTATATCGACGGCCTGAGCATTATCGTCGAAGTACCCGAAGCCGGTTCGCTGGGTATCGGCACGCCGGTGCTGTTCCGCGGGCTTGAAGTCGGTACGGTTACCGGCCTGATGCTCGGTTCGATGTCGGATCGCGTCATGGTACAGCTGCGTATCAGTAAACGTTATCAGTATCTGGTGCGCAACAACTCGGTGTTCTGGCTGGCTTCCGGCTATAGCCTCGACTTTGGCCTGATCGGCGGCGTGGTGAAAACCGGTACCTTCAATCAGTTCATTCGCGGCGGCATCGCTTTTGCGACGCCTCCGGGTACGCCGCTGGCGCCGAAAGCGCAGGATGGTAAACACTTCCTGCTGCTGGAGAGTGAACCGAAAGAGTGGCGCGAATGGGGTACCGCCCTGCCGCGCTAAGCATAACAGGCTCCGGTGTCCGTCGCCGGAGCCTTTATGGTAAACTACGCCCCCTTTTTTCGTTGTGGTGCGCTCCCCGTGGCTCAAAACGCTGTCTATCTTCCTGAAGAATTCCTCGCTCAAATGCGTACGGCAATGCCGACGCATCTCTCTTTCGCTGACTTTATCGCCGCCTGCCAGCGCCCCCTGCGCCGAAGCCTTCGCGTAAATACGCTAAAAATCAGCGTGGCTGACTTTTTGCAGCTGGTCGCCCCTTACGGCTGGCAGCTAACGCCGGTACCCTGGTGTGAGGAGGGTTTTTGGATCGATCGCGAGGAAGAAGACGCCCTGCCGCTGGGCAGCACCGCTGAACATCTCAGCGGGCTGTTTTACATCCAGGAAGCGAGCTCCATGCTGCCGGTCGCCGCGCTGTTTGCCGACGGAAATATGCCGAACCGGGTGATGGACGTCGCCGCCGCGCCGGGGTCAAAAACTACTCAGATCGCCGCGCGCATGGGCAATAAAGGCGGGATCCTGGCCAACGAATATTCCGCCAGCCGGGTTAAAGTGCTGCACGCCAATATCAGCCGCTGCGGGATCGGCAACGTGGCGCTGACCCATTTTGATGGGCGCGTATTCGGCGCCGCGCTGCCGGAGTGTTTTGATGCGATTCTCCTCGACGCCCCCTGCTCCGGCGAAGGCGTGGTACGGAAAGACCCCGATGCGTTAAAAAACTGGTCGCCGGAAAGCAACGCCAGTATCGCCGAGACCCAGCGCGAGCTTATCGACAGCGCGTTTCATGCGCTTCGCCCCGGCGGCACGCTGGTCTACTCCACCTGTACCCTGAACCGGCAAGAAAACGAAGACGTGGTCAACGGACTACTGGCGCGCTATCCGCAGGCGGCAGAGGTACTGCCGCTCGGTTCGCTGTTCCCGCAGGCCAGCGAGGCGCTAACCGAAGAAGGTTTCCTGCACGTGTTCCCGCAGATTTTCGATTGCGAAGGCTTCTTCGTCGCCCGTCTGCGTAAAACCGCCGCCATCGCACCGCTGCCGACGCCGGTTTATAAGGTCGGTAAATTCCCCTTTATCCCGCTTAAAAGCCGCGAATCGGCCGCCATTGCGACCGCCGCTGCCGCCGTTGGCCTGCATTGGGGCGCTGACCATACGCTCTGGCAGCGGGATAAAGAAATCTGGCTATTCCCTCAGGCGCTCGAGTCGCTATTCGGCAAAGTGCGCTTTTCCCGCATCGGTATCCGTCTGGCCGAAACCCACAACAAAGGCTATCGCTGGCAGCACGAAGCGGTCATTGCGCTTGCCGCGCCTGATGCCCCCTTTGAGCTGACCCAGGCCGAAGCGGAAGAGTGGTACCGCGGTCGTGACGTCTATCCTGCAGTACCGCCGCAGCAGGATGATGTTATTGTCACGTTTCAGGGCGCGCCGCTGGGGCTGGCGAAAAAAATCGGCTCGCGTTTAAAAAACAGCTATCCCCGTGAACTGGTGCGCGACGGAAAGCTTTTTAGCACTAAAGCGTGATGACGAACGGAAAAACAGCATTTTTTCACTGGCGCTTTGCACACCTTTGTCTACGCTGAAAAATGGCGGCCTTAACTGGTCGTACCACAAATCAGCAGATCAACGGGGTGAATTTATGAGTAAAACCAGCGTACGTATCGGCGCGTTTGAAATAGACGACGCCGAACTGCACGGCGAACAGCAGGGAGAGCGAACGTTAAGCATACCCTGCAAATCCGATCCGGATTTATGTATGCAGCTAGATGCATGGGACGCGGACACCAGCGTACCCGCCATACTTGATGGTGAACATTCCGTCCTCTACCGTAAGCACTACGATCGTCAGTCCGATGCCTGGATCATGCGTCTCGCCTGATTCAAAGGAACCCGTCGCCTGAGACGGGTTATTTATTCCCCCTGCTTTCCCGACATCTCCTACACTTATAACTATGTTTTTCAGGATATGAGACCGGGATGTTTGCCTTAGTGCTGTTTATTTGTTACCTCGACGGAGGCTGTGAAGATATCGTTGTGGATGTGTACGATAACGAACGGCAGTGCACCGCAGCGATGGACGATCAGCGAATACGTCACGGCGGCTGCTTTCCGGTAGAGGATTTTATCGATAGTTTCTGGCTGCCCGCCCAGGAGTACAGTGACTTTTAGCCCGTCCTCTGTAGCGACGCCAGGGTTAACTCCCCGCCAAATACCGCCCCGGTATCAATATAGTGCTGATTATCGTAGTCGTAACGCCGTTTAAGCGGCGTATGGCCGAACCAGAAGTGGTCAGCACCGGCAATCGCGCCGTGACGCCCGGAGAGATGATCGGTAAGACGCTGTCGGCTCCACAGCACCTGATGCTCATCCACCGCCTGCTGCCAGCGATAAAGCGTCGCCGGATAATCCGCATGGGCGATAACATGTACCTGCTCAGCGCTGTGGAGCTCAATAATCAGCGGCAGATGACGGCAGCGGGCGATAAGAGGCGCGAGGCGCTCTTTCTGCTGTTCTGAGCGTTGCGTATACCAGTCGCCGCCGTTCATTTCCCAGAGCATCGGTTCGCCATCGGCAAGCGCATCCAGCGCCATCTGTTCATGGTTGCCGCGCACCGCGAAAAACCAGCGATAGCGCAGTAAATCCAGACACTCCGCGCTTTGCGGCCCACGATCGATCAGATCGCCCACGGAAAGAAGCAGGTCCTGGTAAGGATCGAACCTGCGCTCGCGAAGGGCTTCCATCAGCCGCGCAAAGCAGCCGTGCAGGTCGCCAACCAGCCAGATATTACGCCAGGCGGAACCGTTAATACGCTGATACATATTTCGTCCTCCTGACCTAATTATAGGAAAATTCTCCCGCTGCCGCGGGCGTAATATTGCCACCTCAATCGAGTTTAAACGAAAGCCAAATATAGTCCGCCAGGGCATTAAGCTCCTCACGATATATCCCTAGAATAGAGGCTAAATAACAACGAGGTATTCATCGTGACGGATAACAGCCTGCATTCAGCCGGGGTCGTTGAACGACGCCCCAATCTTATTGCCGACCTGGTGATGGGGCGACTCACCCCTGCACCCATCTGGCAAAAACGTAATTACCGGCTGAAGTTTTTACTGCGCACGGCATTATTTTATGCGCCAACGCGCAGCATGCTGGAGAGCCTGTCGGCGCGCGCGGACTTCAATCAGCTGCTGACCGCTCAGGTGACTCTGCCGGGCAAGGTTCATCGTCAGTATTTAACCCGCGGGCTCAACGCCAGCCAGCGCGCGCACGCGATTATCAGCCACTACCAGTTTGTCGACTCGCTGGGCGGATCGCGCCTGGCTGATGCCATGACCGCAGCGAATGAGCTGCCGCTGCTTGAGCTGGCAGGCAAGGACGACAGCCGGTTTTCGCTTTCCGCCTCCTCGGCGGGCAAAGCTGAACGCGAGGGTGAAACGACCCTATGGCTGCGCGATGGCGATGGGATCGTGCTCGCCAGCGCGACTTTTAGCGTTTCCCGTCAGCAGGATCGCTGGCAGTTAACTATTGGCGGCCTGCAGGGGCCGCGTAGCAATATTTCGCATGAAGTGATTAAACGAGCAACCCGCGCCTGCTACGGTCTGTTCCCGAAACGCCTGCTGATGGAGTTTATCTGGCTAATGGCGGCGCGTTGCGGCATTCAACATATTTACGGAGTCAGCGATAACGGTCACGTCTTCCGCGCGCTGCGCTATCGTCTGAGCAAAGGGCGCCATTTCCACGCCAGCTATGATGAATTCTGGCAATCTATCGAAGGGGTAGCCGACGGTGCATGGCGCTGGCGCTTGCCACTGAAGCTGGAAAGAAAGACGCTTGAGAGCATTGCCAGTAAGAAGCGCGCTGAATATCGTCGCCGCTTCCAGCTGCTGGATGATATGGCTGCGCAGATGACAATTCTCATGGATTAACGCTGCAAACGTTTCATCAACGCCGTTTAGCACAGCGGCGTTTGCATCTTCTACGCCGCTTTAGTTACTATCATAACTTCGTTGTACTCCTTGCGGACGGCTAGTGAAGTTATGAGCAAAACAGAAATACTCCTGCTGGCTATCCTGTTGATTATTTTGTCCGCTGCTCTCTGGTTTATTTTTAGTGACGAAATATGGTTCATTGTTAGCTACCTTGAAACAACGCTGTACCCCTCTTTTGTGACGCCAGAATAATGCCCTGGGCGTTATTTCTTTGTCGCCTCTAAGCTGCCTATCCTTTCTTTGCAATACCTCGGACAAGCGCCGTTAAAATAATAGGCAAAAAATTTAAGGCGTTTTCTTATCTATTATTCTATTTGTCATACAAATGTGTATACTGGGTCACTTCCGATGTTGGCCCGTAAAATTCACCTGCACTATGGGCCTGATTTCGTGCAGGTGTTTTCTCCTCGTTGTCGCTCAACCGCACGGTAAGTGTCTACACACGCCTTTTTGTCCAGATTTTTTGTTTCAAACTTTGCGCCCGATTGTGATTTTAAAAAAATCGCATTCTCTTTTCGCCCCTTCAAAAAACAAAGAAAACACATAAAACCAACAAAATATTAACATAAGGAATTTTATTTCAACAGAATAGCAATAAGTCAGACTAAAAAACTATTTCACAACCAAAACACAGTCATAAACGCAAAGTTACCCATATCCCACAGAAGTAGCTATACGTTAACCAACAAAACCGTGGTTGTTAAACGGTGACCCACGACTATCGCTACATTGTTGTTTTTCTTCAGCGGCTTTCCACTAAGAGGTTTTCGATGAACGTGAAAACGATATCGCGCAGTATCCTGGGCGGCTTACTGAGCGCCATAGTTCTTACGCAACCGGCTTCCGCAGCGGGAACATTAAGCGGCCAGATTAGTGTTCAGGTCACACTTGGCAGCGGCTGCAGCGTATCGAACGTCCGGAATGGAGAAAACAACCGCTGGGGCACGATTAATTTCGGCGCCTACGGTGATTTAGCCAACTCCATTGATGCAAGCGTCACCGGAAGCGGCGGAGGTAACGCGCTTACCGTGACCTGTACCGAAGATCTTGACTCAACGCTGACGCTTGACGGCGGCCAGTATGGCGATGCTGCTCTGCGTTACATGAAAAACGCGGCAGGCAACCAGCAGATTGCTTATCGGCTTTATGCGGATGCCGCCCGCAGTCAGGAAATTTTACCCGGCGGAACAATCGCTATTGTAGGCACAGGCAACCCGCAGGCTATCCCCGTTTTTGCCCGTATTCGCCCCGAAGACCAGAGCGTCAACGCGCCGACAGCCGATGTGTATGACGACATCGTAACCGCAACGTTAACCTGGTAATCGCATAAGGAAAATGGGCGTCATGCTTCGACCAGAGTGGCTTGCATTAATTCTGCTTTTTACCTCGGGCGCCCACGCCGCTACTGTCCAGAAGACCTTCAAAGTCTCCGCGCAGATAACCGCTGGCTGTGCGCTTGGCGCGGGGGATGGCTCCCAAACGACGGATTTCGGCACCTTGAGTTTTGGCACTCTGTCATCACTTTATAACAATGTTGATGTCGCCAGTACTTCCGGCGCCGGCTCAATCATCGTGACCTGTACCCCCGGCACCGCTATCTCAATCGCTCTCGACTATGGCGTAAACGGCGGTTCGGCCACCCGGCGCTATATGTCGAACGGCGGCGGCAACACGCTGGCCTATCAGCTTTATCAGGATGCCAACCGCGCTAACGTTTGGGGCAACAGTACGCTGGCCCTGAGCGTTGCATCATTTCCGAGCTCCACGCAAACCTATACGGTTTATGGCCGCCTTTTTGCCACGAATGGCTTCCCGGCGGTGGGCTCCTATACCGACACGGTCACCGTCACGCTGACCTATTAAATCATCACAGGTTAACTATGATTCGCTGTAGATTTGCGCTGTTTACATTCGCTTTATCTCTCCCCTGCTCCGTTATGGCCGCAAGCTCCGTCCTCGTTTGGCCCATCTTCCAGACTATCGAAAGCCACGAAAAGGGGTCAGAGCTGTGGCTGGAAAACCGCGGCGCTACCCCGGTTAATTTACAGCTGCGGGTTTTTTCCTGGGACCAAAAAGGGTCGTCCGATGCCTATGCCGATCAGCGTGACGTCGTCGCCAGCCCACCTTTTACCACCGTCGCGCCCGGCCAGCGTCAGCTGGTACGGTTGATGCGCATCGCCCCCGTCACGGCTGGCAAAGAACAATCCTACCGTATTGTTATCGATGAGATTCCTGCCGCTGAACCGACGGCGCAGAAGGAACAGAATTCCGCCGGACTGAAAATGCGCATGCGCTATGTCCTGCCGTTGTTTACCTACGGACAGGGCATCAACCCGCTGAAGAACAATGGATCCGTGGAAGCGGTAAGAACCACGCTGCGCTGGTCGCTCTCGCGGCAAAATAGCCGCCAGACGCTGTGCATCGACAATACCGGCAATCAGCATGCCCGGCTCAGCGCGGTTTACTGGGCCAATGCCGGTGGCAAGGGCCAGATAGCTCAGGCCAATGGCCTGCTCGGCTACGTGCTGGCGCAGAAAAAGAGCTGTTTCCCGCTGGTGGGAAACGCTTCAGTCCCCTCAGGCATGCACCTGTTCGCGAAATTAACGGATAACGGCCAGGCGGTGGAAATTCCGGCGGATCGTTGATAATGCGCGATCTGAAAAGGGCAGCGACCGGAGGGCTGTTGGCACTAGCGTCGGTAACGGCCTGCGCTGCGACCTATGATTCGTTGCCTGCGCCAGCAGCTTCATACAGCGATAAGCAGGAGTATGAGCTGTATCTCAGCATATCGGTCAACGGGAATCTCGTGGCGAGCGCCGCTCCGGTAAAGGTTATTACGGGTCGCTATTGGATCGCCGCCGACATTTTGCGCCAGGCGCATATTCCCTTACAGACCCAAGATGCGCTGGTTGACGTGACGACGATCCCCTCGGTTAAAGTGGAATACGATCGGCCGGGGCAAATGCTCAATCTCCGGGTGCCGGACAATTGGCTTCCCGAGCAGCGCATCGGGGAGACGACGGGACAAAACTACCAGGCCGCGATAAGCAGTCCCGGCATGTTATTTAACTATGACGCTTACAGCCTCTTCTCGTCCGGCGGAACGCAAACCACCAGCACCTATACCGAGACGCGCCTCTTCGGGCCGCCAGGCGTTCTTTCTAACAATGCCGTCATCCGGCAAAACTGGTCTTCGACGGGCTACGAGCAGCAGGGCTTTATGCGTTACGACACCCTGTGGAAATACAGCGACAGCGAACAGATGATTAGCTACCAGGCCGGGGATGTGGTCAGTAACGCCCTGACCTGGAGCAGTTCAGTACGTATGGGAGGACTCCGGCTGAGCCGTAACTTCAGCGTTCGCCCGGATCTGGTGACGTATCCGCTGCTCAATTTATCCGGCAGCGCGGCGGTTCCTTCAAGCGTCGATCTGTTTATTAACGGCTATAAAACCAGCTCCGCGCAAATCAATGGCGGCCCCTATACGCTGACCAACGTTCCCTGGATCAGCGGCGCCGGCGAAGCTACCGTGGTGACCACCGATGCCCTGGGTCGTCAGGTGTCCACCAGCATTCCTTTTTATGTCTCCAACACCCTGCTGCGCGAAGGCCTGAGTGATTTTGATTTCACCCTTGGGGCCCTGCGCAACAACTACGGTATCAAGAGTGCCGATTATGGCGCCGGCGCGCTGAGCGCAATTTATCGCTATGGAGTCAACAACTGGCTCACGCTGTCGACGCATACGGAAGACCGCAAAGGATTAACCAATGCCGGAATAGGCAGCGATATCGGCGTGGGGAACCTGGGCACCCTCAGCCTGTCGACCAGCGCCAGCCGGGGCGACGGCAGCGGCAATCAACTCACCGCCGGATACTCTTATTACGCCAGCAGCTGGGGAGTGAACTATCAGCATATTCGCCGCAGCGCCGACTACAACAACCTCAGCACCTACGGTTCTGTCGCCGCATTAAGCCGTCAGTCAGATCAGGCGACGCTGAGCCTGAGCCCATGGGACAGAGCGCTCGGATCTTTCAGCATTGGCTATTTTGATATCAAAGCCGAGGATAATTCACATACCCGGCTCATGAACCTCTCCTGGAGCCGCAGCCTGTGGCAAAGCAGCAGCCTCAACCTGAGCGTAAACCGCGATCTGCAGGACAATAGCTACGCCAGCATGTTGCAAATCATTATCCCTTTCGATTCGCAAAGCTCCGTGCAGCTAAGCGGTCAACGATCCAGCTCAGGCCAATGGGGGGAAAATATCAACGTTAGTCGCTCTGCCCCGGCGGAAGGCGGGCTGGGCTGGAACCTCGCCCATTCGATCGGCGGCAATAACTATAGTCAGGCGGATCTGACCTGGATTAATCGCGTGTCCACGCTGAGCGGTGGCTATTACGGGTCGCGTGACGATCATCACAGCTGGTTTGAGGCCGCAGGCTCGGTCGTGCTGATGGATAACAGTCTGTTTTTCGCCCGGCAAATTAACGACGCCTTTATCGTCGTTTCTACCGGCAACTATCCAAACATTGCGGTGAATTATGAAAACCGCAAAGTCGGCGTGACCGATAAAAATGGTCATCTGCTGATCCCCTGGGCTTCGGCCTGGTATCCGGGAAAGGTCACCCTCGATACGCTGCCGTTGCCCACGGATACCGAAGCCGTCACGGTGGAAAAACGCATCGCCGTACGCGAAGGCAGCGGCGCGCTGGTTGATTTCCCGGTTAACCGCGTGCGCTCGGCAACGCTCATCTTCGTCGATGCTCAGGGACAACCGCTACCGGTCGGTACGCCGGTGGAGGAAGTTAATAGTCAACAGCGCGCCCTGGTGGGCTACGACGGCGTGGTCTGGTTCTCGCACCTCGGGCGCATTAACGAAGTCAAAATAAATGCCGGAGAGCTTCGATGCAGCATCCCGTTCGAGCTTCCGGAGACCACGCCGGTTCCGCAGCGGATAGGCCCGGTCAGCTGTCCCTCTTCATAGCGGAGATAAGATTGAAAAATATTATCCGGGTATTCGTGATGCTTTTAGCGCTTGGGCAAGCCAGCAACGCGCTGGCCGCCTGCAGCATCAAAACCAGTGCGCCAGCGATCGGCCCTGTCGATTCCTTTGCGCTCTACAGCGCGCCTCAGGGCGTGATGGCGGGCGCAGGGTTTTACTGCACCCCGGAACTGGTGGCGCTGAACTCGACCAACACGCTAAGCGCTACCCTGGCGTCGGCCAACCAGAGCAACAGAGTGCCCCGGCTGCTTAACGGCGCCGGCGATGCTATCCCTTACAGCATCTGTTCTGACGCATCCTGCTCGCCGGCCTATCAGGATGGCGGCGTAATAAGCTGGTCCAGGACAACGCTGCTTGAGCTGCTGGGGCTATTTAACTCGAGCGATGGCACCATGCCGCTCTACTTCAGAACCACCCCGGGAGCCAACGTGCCCGCCGGAACCTATAGCGATGTCTTAACCATTACCTGGGTGTATCGTTTTTGCTACGTCGGGCTCGATCTACTGGGCATTAAGATATGTATTCCGAATAACGGCACCCTGGTCTCTACGGTCAACGTATCGGTGAGGGTGACCAATTTTTGCTATATCGACAGCGCGCCGGACGTCGAGTTTGCCCCTGCCGCCCTCCCGTCCGGTTTTAGTTCCTACAGCGGCCAGCTTGCCATTCGCTGCACAAAAAACGCGGCCTACACCGTCAATCTCGCCAGTACTAACGCCAGCGTCGGCGACTGGCGGCAGATGAGCCAGCCCATCGCTAACCAACCGACTGCCTTTTTGCAGTATCAATTTTACCAGCCCAACGGCAGCGCCTGGACGGAAAATAACAATCTCAGCGTGACCGGCTCCGGCGCCGCGCAATCTGCAAGCTACACCCTGAAGATTAACCCGAACCAGAGCAACCAGCCTGCGGGAACCTACAGCGATACCGTCCTGGTGACGGTGAGCTATTAAAAGGTTAGCAGGCGATTTTTTTGTAAAAGAAATGTTTAGGAAATTATTGTTGTGGTATAAGAAAAAAGCCCCGAAAAAAGCTGCTGGGGTTTTTAGAAGGGAATCTGCGATTGCTGAAAAAAAGATAAAAAAAGACCGAACACGATTCCTGTATTCGGTCCAGGGAAATGGCTCTTGGGAGAGAGCCGTGCGCTAAAAGTTGGCATTAATGCAGGCTAAGTCGCCTTGCCTTATAAGAATAGTTTACCGTGTCAGGTTTTCCAGTCCGTGACAAAAGGGAACCAATAATTCCTCTCAGGATTGCGTATGCCTACAAAAAACCGCCGCTCCCCGAATGGGGAGATGGCGGTTATTTTTATGTAAAAACAGTAGGATGAAAATATCGATCAGCAGAGTTTCTGCGCGCGCTCAATAAATGGCGCAAGGCTCATTTTTTGTCCCGGCTGCTGCGGATCGTCAATCTGGATCACAGAAATCGGCTGCGCGTTGGTCTTACCGTCTTTCATCTGCTGCTCGGCGATGTCGTTTAACGGGTACTGCACCAGCGTGCTCGGATTGATGGCAAACAGCGCGTTGCCCGGACGGCAGGTCAGCATCACCTCTTCCCGATTAAACGCCCAGCTCTCCTTACCGACTTCAAAGCGGCTCACGGTAATCACCTGCGGCGCCGCCAGCGCAGCGCCAGAACTTGCCAATAACAACATTGTCAGAACGATTTTTTTCATGATTTAACCAGTTTATTCAGAAAGGTTCCCAGGTGGCAAACAGGCTGACGGCAAATAGCGCCAGCGCCCCCAGCGCAATTTCTATCTGCGTGGTCCGCACGATAAGCTGCTCCGCTCGCGTTCCGCCTGCCGACATGCGTGGCACCAGAACATACCGGTTCACCAGCGCAATTACCACCATTGCCGCCACCAGCGCACATTTGAGCAACAGCATACGCCCCCAGGGCGAGGCGCTGATGAGCCCGCCCTGGATCAACAGCGCATTCACTGCGCCGCTGGCGATAGCGCCAGCAACCGCCAGATGCCCGTAGCGTGAAAAACGCATCATGGTGGCAATCGCCGCCTGCCGCCAGCGACCGTGCGCCAGGCGAAGACAGTAGATAAACGGCAGCAGACCGCCAACCCAGCTGGCAACACAAAACAGATGAATAGCATGGTTGGTCCGCTGCACTATCCCCAGCCAGCCGTCGTTCATCGCGGCATGACCGACGCCGGCCAACAGCAGCAGCTGTGCGCAAAACAGGACCAGCAGCAAACGTCCCGATCGTCGGGGCTTCAGCCAGACCACCGCCAGCGCCACAAGGGCGAGTAAAATCTGCCATATCCACACGCTACCGAACTGCGTTCCGGCAACCGCCTGCCAGATAGCCGGCTGCCAGACGTCCGGCCAGCCGCTGCCCATCAGCCCACCCTGCGCCATCAGCATCAGCAGCGCCGACAGCGCGCTCGCCAGCAATAAATGGCGCATTAGCGGGTAGAAACGCTGCATCATTAAGCGGCGCAAGGTTACCGGCGCCCACCATGTCCCATAGAGGACACAGCCGAAAGCGACGATCAGCGAGATAAAATGGATAAAGCGTAAGCTGACATAGACTCCACTCAGCATCGGCTTACTTCACGGTAAAGGTGTATTGTCCTTTCGTCTTATGGCCATCAACGGAGACCACGTGCCAGTCAACGGTATATTCGCCCGGCGTCAGCGCCTGCTCAACCGGTACCGTCAGCTCGGCCTTATTGCTGTCGCTGCGGACAGGTTTACCAAGGGTGATGGTCTTCTGCTGCGGCCCGGTGAGGGTCACGCCGCTAAACTGCGTTTCGATGCCTTCAGAGAAGTTGAGGGTCAGCGCCTGGGGTGAAGCCGCCACCACCGCGCCGGCTGCCGGAAGCTGCTGTTGCAAATGGGCGTGGGCGAATGCACCTGCTGCGCTGAGGCAACCGGCGAGAAACAGAGACAGACGCAGCGCGCGTCCGGCGATGATTGGCATAGTTGTCATTCCTTTTTGTTATGTATGTAGCACAGAGAATAACCCTGTATAATGGCGCAGTCGAGCTAAGCGTCTGAGACTTGCCTTTTTGCCGCGTGCTTAGTACTTTTTGCGGCGTTATCAGAGGAGAAACCGATGGAAAAGAACCTGGCTAAACTATCCCAGGAGGAGATGGACAAAGTGAATGTCGATCTCGCCGCGGCGGGCGTTGCGTTTAAAGAACGCTACAATATGCCGGTGGTTGCCGATTTAGTCGAAAGAGAACAGCCCGAACATCTGCGCGGCTGGTTTCGCGAACGTCTGATTGCCCATCGACTGGCCTCCGTTTCGCTCTCTCGCCTGCCCTATGAACCGAAACAGAAATAATTCCCGTCCCCTGCGGACATCCGAGTTGGCAAGACCCGCGTGTTGCATTACGCTGGTTTCTTTGGCCTGGAGCGAGCCATGCTGCGCGTAATCGATACAGAAACCTGCGGATTGCAGGGAGGCATTGTTGAAATCGCCTCGGTTGATATTGTCGACGGACAAATTACCAATCCCATGAGCCATCTGGTTCGCCCCGACCGCCCCATCAGTCCGCAGGCGATGGCGATTCACCGTATCACCGAAGAGATGGTCGCCGATAAGCCGTGGATCGAGGAGATTGTGCCGCTGTATATGGGCAGTCCGTGGTATGTCGCCCATAACGCCAGCTTTGACCGTCGGGTGTTGCCAGAGATGCAGGGCGAGTGGATCTGCACGATGAAGCTGGCGCGCCGCCTGTGGCCAGGCATCAAGTACAGCAATATGGGGCTATATAAGTCGCGCAAGCTCAGCGTCACGACGCCACCGGGACTGCATCATCACCGGGCGCTTTATGATTGCTATATCACCGCCGCCCTGCTGCTCGATATTATCAACACCTCCGGCTGGACGCCTGAGGAAATGGCGACCATTACCGGCCGCCCGGCGCTACTATCCACCTTCACCTTCGGCAAATATCGCGGCAAGCCGGTTTCCGAGGTTGCGGAAAACGATCCCGGCTATTTACGCTGGCTGTTCAATAACCTGGAGCGTATGAGCCCCGAGCTGCGCCTGACGCTGAAGCACTATCTCGGGGAGTAACCGGCGCTATACCTCCGCCTGGCCCGGCAGCGTCCCCTGCGCCAGGCCAATCAGAAACGCAAACTCCAGCGCCACGCCTTCATAGCTTTTGAAGCGTCCGGATTTACCGCCGTGGCCGGAATCCATATCGGTACAGAGCAGCAGCAGGTTATCATCCGTTTTTAGCTCGCGCAGTTTTGCCACCCATTTTGCCGGCTCCCAGTATTGAACCTGCGAATCATGCAGGCCCGTGGTAACCAGCAGATGCGGATACGCCTGAGCCTGCACGCCGTCGTACGGGCTGTAGCTTTTCATATAGCGGTAATACTCTTCATCCTGCGGATTCCCCCACTCCTCAAACTCACCGGTGGTTAGCGGAATCGACTCATCGAGCATGGTGGTGAGGACATCGACAAAGGGAACCTGGGCCACCACGCCGTGAAAGAGCTCAGGCCGCTGGTTCACCGCGACGCCCATCAGCATGCCGCCGGCGCTGCCGCCCATGCCGTAGCAAAAGCGCGGATCGCCATAGCCCTGCGCCAGCAGCGCATCGCAGACGTCGAGATAATCGTTGAAGGTGTTCTTTTTGCACAAAAACTTTCCGTCTTCATACCACTGCTGGCCCAGTTCGCCGCCGCCGCGAATATGGGCGATAGCGAACACAAAACCGCGGTCGAGCAAGCTCAGGCGGCTGGCGCTGAAATCCGCATCCATGCTTGCGCCATAGGAGCCGTAGCCGTACACCAGCAGTGGACTGGCGCCTTTACGGAAATGTTCATGACGGTAGACCAGCGAGACCGGGACTTCGACGCCGTCGCGGGCTTTAATCCACAAATGCTCGCTGCGATAATGGCTGGCATCAAACCCTTTGACTTCCTGCTGTTTTAGTACCCGCCGCTCGCCGGTATTCATATCCAGTTCAAATAGCGTATCCGGCGTCGTCATGGAGGAGTAGCCGTAGCGCAGACGAGCGGTTTCCGGCTCTGGATTATAGGCAAGCCAGGTCACATAGGCCGGATCGTCAAAGGCAATGCCCTGGGACTCTCTTGTTTTACGATTGATCTGCCGCAGGCTGGTCAGCCCCCGCTGGCGCTCTTCCACAACCAGCCAGTCGGTAAACAGAGTAAATCCTTCCAGCATCACTTCCTGACGCGGCGCGATCAGGGTCTCCCACTGCTGCTCATCGCGCAGGGTAGTGCGATAAAGGCCGAAGTTTTTCCCTTCACGGTTGGATCGCAGATAAAAAGCGTGCTGATAGTGATCGAGGCTATATTCATGGTCTTTGCGCCGCGGTAGAAAACAGACCGGCTCGGCGTCGGTCATTTCCGCGTTAAGCAGCAGCACTTCGCTGGTGGTCGCGCTGGCCAGATAAATCACCACAAACTGCTGGGAAGTCGTCTTGTGTACACTGACGTAAAAAGTATCGTCCTGCTCTTCATACACCAGAACATCCGCACTGGCCGGCGTGCCAAGGCGATGGCGCCAGACCTGATACGGCAGCAGCGTGGTAGGATGCTTACGCACGTACCACAGGGTCTGCGAATCATTACTCCAGGCAAAATCAGGCGAGACGTTCTCAAGAACTTCCGCAAATTCATCGCCGTCGTTTAAAGGGTAGAAGCGCAGGCTATATTGCCGGCGGGAGAGATAGTCTTCCGCCACCGCCATCATGTTGTTGTCAGGAGAAACCCCTAACCCCCCGAGGGTGTAAAATTCGCTGCCGGCCGCGCGCTGGTTACCGTCAAGCAGGACCTCCCATTCATCCCACTCTTCTTTTACGACCGGCTGGCGTTGATAAATCGCATACTCGCAGCCAGGCTCATAGACCTGCCGGTAACGGTAGCCATTTTTGCTATAGGGGGCCGACACTTCGCGCTGCGGAATACGGTCGATAATCTCCTTGAGTACCCTGTCCTGCAGGCTACTTTGCGAAGACATCACTTTTTTACCGTACTCATTTTCCTGGCGCAGATAATCAAGCACTTCCGGCTGTGCGCGATCGTCATCGCGCAGCCAGTAGTAATTATCGATTCGCGTGTCGCCATGTAATGTCATGGCATGGGGGATCCGTTTCGCTTTTGGTGGCATCTGCTTATTCTTCTGCGGCTTGTATTGAGTACTAAAATTTTCAGGCTGCTTCACAGCAGCCTGAAGGGTGACGTGACTACACAATATATAAGGGTGGCAAAAGTCGCCAGCGATGCAAGCGAAACGTGCGGATTTAGAGCGTTACGGCCTGTTTTTGCGCCTGGATATCCCGTTCGATATCTTCACGCACTTCCTGCGGGAGCTTCAGCGCTTCGCCGAGGGCGTTCAGATAGCTGCGTTCCATAAAATGGTCAATATCAATGACCGCGCAGCTAATATAGTAAACTTCCAGCGCCTCTTGCTCGCTGCTGATGCCCTGCGCCAGGCTCTGCGGGTCGAGGGGCTGCGCCAGCGCCTGGTCAATTAACACCCGCCCCTGCACGTCAACGTTCGCCGCGCGCAGCTGCGCTTCAATATTTGCCCGCTCGCGTTCGTCAATATGCCCATCGCTTTTAGCAGCGAAGACCAGCGCCATAATCAGCCTTTCGCTGCGGGCATCAAGTTCGGCTGGCGCGGAGGAGGCCGCAGGTGCGGGCGTGGGCGCCGCCGATGTCTGCTGCCCGCTGGTACGCAATTTCTGCTGATATTTATTCCACAATACGCTGCCTGCAACCGCGCCGCCGCCGACCAGCAGCGCACCGGTGCCGTATTTGGCTAACAGCTTGCGCGATGATTTGCTGGCAACCAGCAGTCCGGCCAGGCCGCCAAGCGCGCCGGGCAGCAGGAAGTCTTTGCCGCGTGACCGATCGTCAGATGAAGAAGATTGCCCTTGCTGACCCAGCAAAGACTGCAGTTGATTAAGCCAGTTAGCCATACATTTCCTCGTTGCGCGATAAGCGATACCACCAGCCTAAACGACGCGGCGTCAGGAAACGTTATCGGCAGCTAAAGATGAGCAAATGTCGCGCCGGGCGCGCGGCGCGGGAGCCAACCGCCAGAACGAGTGGCGGCAGCAGCATGGCTCAGGCGGCTTTCGCTTTGCGCGGCCTGGCCGGTGCCGAGGCTGCCGATTCGACGACCTCTTCGGGTTTGTCACCCTCTTCTGCTTCTTCTGCGCGCGCGGCTGGCGCATCGGCGCTGCCCTCAGCTTCCGGCAGCTTACCGGAACGCAGAATATGGTTGAGGGTGTCTTTGCGCTCGGCAAGCCACATCGCCATGCTATCGCGCTGCTCTTCATCGAGCGTAAGCGGGCACTCAACCAACCAGTCGTTCAGTACTTCCGCCAGATCGAGCATTTTGTCGTAAGCATCGGCCTCTTTTTTGCTGGCAAAAGACATTTTTTCCTCACCTTCACGAATCACTACATATTTAATTTCAACCGCCATGATGCAGCCTCTCAGTACTGTGTTTTTATACAGTATATCAAATTTCTTCCGCGAACTCAAATGATGCACATAAAGACATACGCAAACGTTTTCGTTTATAATGCGGCGCATGTTTTTTTACTGCGGAAGAGAGTTATGACTGTATTAGGTACGGCGCTGCGCCCTGCGGCAACAAAGGTGATGCTGTTAGGTTCCGGCGAGCTGGGTAAAGAAGTGGCCATCGAATGCCAGCGCCTGGGAATTGAGACCATCGCCGTCGATCGTTACCCTGATGCGCCGGCCATGCAGGTCGCGCACCGCTCACACGTCATTAATATGCTGCACGGCGAAGCCTTACAAGCGCTGATTGAGCAGGAAAAGCCTGACTTTATCGTGCCGGAAATCGAGGCCATCGCCACCGATACCCTGGTGGCGCTGGAACAGGCCGGGCAAAAAGTCGTCCCTACCGCGCGCGCGGCGAAGCTCACCATGAACCGTGAAGGGATCCGCCGCCTGGCCGCTGAGGAACTGAAGCTGCCGACCTCCGCCTACCGTTTTGCCGATAGCGAATCCGCCTTCCGCGAGGCCGTCGCCGAGACAGGACTGCCGTGCATCGTCAAGCCGGTAATGAGCTCCTCGGGAAAGGGCCAGAGCTTTATTCGTACCCACGAACAGCTGGCTGAGGCCTGGCAGTATGCGCAGCAGGGCGGCCGTGCCGGGGCCGGTCGCGTTATCGTTGAAGGCGTGGTGAATTTTGATTTTGAAATTACCCTTCTCACCGTCAGCGCCGTGGACGGCGTGCACTTCTGCGCGCCGGTCGGCCACCGCCAGGAAGATGGCGACTATCGTGAATCCTGGCAGCCGCAGCAGATGAGCGCGCTGGCGCAGGAACGCGCGCAGGACATCGCCCGTCAGGTGGTGCTGGCGCTGGGCGGTTACGGCCTGTTCGGCGTTGAGCTATTCGTCTGCGGCGATGAGGTGATTTTTAGCGAAGTCTCGCCGCGCCCGCACGACACAGGTATGGTCACGCTGATTTCGCAGGATTTATCCGAGTTCGCCCTGCACGTCCGCGCCTTTCTCGGCCTGCCGATTGGCGCGATTCGCCAGTACGGCCCGGCGGCCTCTGCGGTCATTCTGCCGCAGATGACCAGCCAGAACGTCACCTTCAGCAACCTCCAGGCAGCGGTCGGCGCGGGTCTGCAGCTGCGTCTGTTCGGTAAGCCGGAAATTGACGGCTCACGTCGCCTGGGCGTAACGCTGGCGATAGCCGATAACGTCGAAGAAGCGGTTGCGCGTGCTAAAGCGGCGGCTTCAGCGGTCGTCGTCGAAGGATAAAAAAAGCCCGGTCGCATGGACTGCAGACCGGGCCTCGGGTAAGCGCGCGAAGATTACTTCGCGCCTTCTACCGCTTCACGAGCCAGTTTGGTGATACGGTCGTAATCACCGGCTTCCAGCGCATCCGCCGGAACCAGCCAGGAACCGCCGATGCACAGTACGCTGTTCAGCGCCAGATAATCGCGATAGTTTGCCGGAGAGATGCCGCCAGTCGGGCAGAAACGAATGTGCGCGAACGGGCCACCAATCGCCTGCAGCGCTTTCACGCCGCCGTTCGCTTCAGCCGGGAAGAATTTGAACTCTTTCAGGCCATACTGCATACCCAGCATCAGCTCGGATACGGTGCTGATCCCCGGGATCAGCGGAATGGTGCCTTCGCCGGTCGCCGCTTTCAGCAGAGATTCGGTCAGGCCCGGGCTGATAGCAAACTGCGCGCCCGCTTCGGTCACTTCTTTCAACTGCTCAACATTGGTGACGGTCCCGGCACCGACGATCGCTTCCGGGACTTCTTTGGCGATTGCGCGGATAGCGTCCATCGCACACTCGGTACGCAGGGTGACTTCCAGTACGCGTACGCCGCCTGCAACCAGCGCTTTCGCCATTGGCACAGCGTGTTCCAGCTTTTTCACCACGATTACCGGTACAACCGGGCCGGAGGTGAGGATTGCTTCTGCAGTTGTTTTCCAGTTTTTCATCAGATTTTCTCTCGCCAGATCTATAAATCGAATCGTCTTAAAAATTGATGCAGGTTGCGCCCTGTTCAGCTCCGGAGAGTTTCTCACGCAGCGCACCGAACATTTCCCGGCCGGTTCCCACACGCGAACCGCTCAGGTCAGGAATATGGGGCTGACGCGCGGCCAGCTCAGCGTCATCGACCATCAGCGTTAGCTCGCCCGTCTGACCATTGACGCGGATGATATCGCCATCGCGTACCTTCGCCAGCAGGCCACCATCGTACGCCTCAGGCGTCACGTGGATTGCCGATGGTACTTTGCCTGACGCGCCGGAGAGTCGACCATCGGTCACCAGCGCGATTTTGAAACGGCGGTCCAATAATACACCAAGTGGCGGCATAAGTTTATGTAATTCTGGCATGCCGTTCGCTTTTGGTCCCTGATGGCGGACGACAACCACGCAATCTTTGTCGAGCAGGCCCGCTTCAAAGGCAGGCAGCACATCATGCTGGCTCTCGAAGACGACCGCCGGGGCTTCTATAATCTGGTTTTCAACCGGCACGGCGGAGGTTTTCATGACCGCGCGGCCGAGATTGCCGCTCAGGACTTTGGTGCCACCGTGGCGAGAGAACGGTTTGTCAAAGGTGGCGATAACCTGTTCGTCCAGCGGAGCGGTCGCCCCTTCGCGCCAGTCAAGTTCGCCGTTATTAAGCCAGGGCTCCAGGGTGTAGCGAGAGAGGCCGAAGCCGGCCACGGTGTGAACATCTTCATGCAGCAGTCCGCCTTTCAGCAGTTCGCGAACCAGCACCGGTACCCCGCCAGCCGCCTGGAAGTGGTTAATATCCGCCGGGCCGTTCGGGTAGAGACGCGCCAGCAGCGGCACCACGTCAGAGAGATCGGAGAAATCATCCCAATTGATGATGATCCCCGCCGCCCGCGCCATGGCCACCAGGTGCATGGTGTGGTTGGTGGAGCCGCCGGTTGCCAGCAGCGCGACAATCCCGTTAACCACCACTTTTTCATCAAACATTTTGCCCAGCGGCATCCACTCATTACCGTTGCCGGTCAGACGAGTCACCTGGCGGGCGGCAGCGGCGGTCAGCGCTTCGCGCAGCGGCGCATCCGGATGCACGAATGACGATCCGGGCAACTGCATCCCCATAAACTCAACCACCATCTGGTTGGTATTGGCGGTGCCGTAGAAGGTGCAGGTGCCAGGCGCATGGTAAGACGCAGCTTCGGACTCCAGCAGCGCCATACGATCCACTTTGCCTTCCGCATACAGCTGGCGAATGCGCACTTTTTCTTTATTTGCCAGGCCACTGGCCATCGGACCAGAAGGAATAAAGATAGACGGCAGATGGCCGAAGGAGAGCGCAGCCATCGCCAGGCCGGGAACAATTTTATCGCAGACCCCGAGATAGAGCGCGCCGTCAAACATGTTGTGCGACAGACCAATCGCCGCGGACATGGCAATCACTTCGCGGCTGAGCAGCGACAGCTCCATTCCGTCTTGTCCCTGCGTAACGCCATCACACATCGCCGGAACGCCCCCTGCGACCTGGCCTACCGCGTTCGCGGAGTGCAGCGCTTTGCGAATAATCTCCGGATAGCGCTCATAGGGCTGGTGGGCGGAAAGCATATCGTTGTAGGAGGTGATGATAGCGATGTTATTGCGCAGCATGCTTTTCAACGAGGCTTTGTCATCCGCCTGGCAGGCGGCGAAACCGTGGGCCAGGTTACCGCATGCCAGCTGGGCGCGATGAACGGTGTCAGTTTTGGCCTGGTTAATCCGCGCGAGGTAGGCTTCGCGGGTAGCGCGCGAACGTTCGATGATGCGATTTGTTACCCGTAACATTTCAGAATTCATAAAGGCTCCTCAAATTTCATCTGTCCGGCCGCAGCGCTTTAGCGGTACTTTTTGGGACTCAAGGCACAAGTACTGGGGCTCAGGGGCAAAATATCTGCAGCCAGTGTAATAAAAAAAGCCCCGGGGGTGAATCCTCCGGGGCTTAAAAGATTAAAAATTACGCGACTTGCTGCGTCAGATCATGTTACCGGTAAAATAACCCTGACGGAGGAGCTGGCGATTACTCAAATTCATTCCACGAACGACCATCGCGGGTGATCATCGCCACGGAGGCAACCGGCCCCCAGGTGCCCGCCTGATAAGGTTTCGGCGAATCGCGATCGGCAGCCCAGGCTTCGGTGATAGAATCGACCCACTTCCACGCCTCTTCCACTTCGTCGCGACGGACGAACAGCGCCTGGATACCGCGCATGGTCTCCAGCAGCAGACGCTCATAGGCATCCGCCAGATGGGTTTGATTAAAGGTTTCTGAGTAGCTCAGATCCAGCTTGGTGATTTGCAGATTGTGCTTATGGTCAAGGCCAGGAACTTTATTAAGTACCTGAATATCCACCCCTTCATCCGGCTGCAGACGAATGGTCAGCTTATTCTGCGGCAGCTCTTGCCAGGTCTCTTTGAACAGGTTGAGTTCCGGCGTTTTAAAGTACACCACAACTTCAGAACACTTGGTCGGCAGACGTTTACCGGTGCGCAGGTAGAACGGTACGCCCGCCCAGCGCCAGTTGTCGATATCGACGCGGATGGCCACGAAAGTTTCCGTATGGCTGGATTTATTCGCCCCCTCTTCTTCGAGGTAGCCAGGCACTTTTTTGCCCTGCGCGAAGCCGGCGGTGTACTGACCACGCACCGTTTTTTCACGCACGTTCGTGCGGTCGATGCGGCGCAGAGATTTCAGCACCTTCACTTTTTCATCGCGAATGCTGTCGGCGCTCAGATCCGACGGCGGGGACATGGCGATCATGCACAGGATCTGCAGCAGGTGGTTCTGGATCATGTCGCGCATCTGCCCGGCCTGATCGAAGTAACCCCAGCGACCTTCAATGCCTACCTCTTCCGCTACGGTGATCTCAACGTGATCGATGGTGCGGCTATCCCAGTTATTGACGAACAGCGAGTTAGCAAAGCGCAGCGCCAGCAGGTTCAACACCGTCTCTTTACCCAGATAATGGTCGATGCGATAGACCTGGCACTCCTCGAAGAACTCGCCCACCCGATCGTTAATCTCGCGGGACGTTTCAAGCGAGGTACCCAGCGGTTTTTCCATCACCACGCGGGCCGGCTTGGCGTTCAGCTTCGCTTCGCCCAGGCCTTTACAAATCGCGCCGAAGGTACTTGGCGGCATGGCGAAATAGTTGATCGTCACCCGCTCTTTCTGATCGAGCATTTTGCCCAGACGAGTAAACGCTTTGGTATCGTTGACATCCAGGTTACAAAAATCCAGACGCCCGCTCAGGGTCTCCCACAAACCTTCATCAATTTTCTCCTTCATGAAGGTTTCCATCGCTTCACGCACTACCTTGGTGTAAGCGTCTTTATCCCAGTCGGCACGCCCGACGCCGATGATGCGGGTGTCAGGGTGGATCTGGCCAGCTTTTTCAAGCTGATACAGGGAAGGCAGCAATTTACGTCGCGCCAGGTCACCCTTCGCGCCGAAAATGACCAGATCGCATGCCTGGGCCGTTTGCGTTACCGCCATGTCATTCTCCTTAGTTGATAGCCCGGTGCTTATGCCAGGCTATAGTTGTATTTGTAATTTTCTTTCACTGCATCGTACTGTGTTTACGAATTTCCCGAAACCCTCCGCTCCCGTTCCCGCGGCTAAATCGCACAGGCAGGAAAATATGGGCTGAGTTTTTGGGCATGCGGCTAGTATTGTTCGTTGTTTCGACCGATTATCAGTTAGTAAAATACGACTCTGATCATGTAATGAAAAAAAACAACATATTTTAAAGTCATTCCTCACCGTTTCCGACTACGGAGGGGTATATTCTTGCTAAAACGCCTGATGATTTCACCCATTAATGAAATCGTTTCCATTGATGAGCGCCTGATTACCCATGAATATGCTGGAAAAAATCCAGTCCCGACTGGAACACCTTAGCAAATCTGAACGCAAAGTGGCGGAAGTCATTCTTGCAACCCCCGCGCAGGCCATTCATTCAAGTATTGCTGCCCTGGCGCTGGAAGCCGGCGTCAGCGAGCCTACGGTCAACCGTTTCTGCCGCAGTCTGGAAACCCGCGGTTTCCCGGATTTCAAACTGCATCTGGCGCAAAGCCTGGCGCACGGTACCCTCTATGTTAACCGCAACGTCGATGAAGACGACAGCGTTGAGTCCTATACGGGTAAGATATTTGAATCGGCTATGGCCAGTTTAGATCAGGTCCATCATTCTCTCGATATGTCAGCGATCAACCGGGCAGTGGACCTTCTCACTCAGGCCAAGAAAATCGCCTTCTTCGGCCTGGGCTCATCGGCAGCCGTCGCCCACGATGCGATGAACAAATTTTTCCGCTTTAATGTGCCGGTGATTTATTCCGACGACATCGTCCTGCAACGCATGAGCTGTATGAACTGTAATGACGATGACGTGGTGGTGATTATTTCGCATACCGGCAGGACCAAAAGCCTGGTAGAGCTGGCGCAGCTGGCGCGCGAAAATGATGCGATGGTGATCGCCATTACTTCGCCGGGCACCCCGCTTTCTCGCGAGTCGACGCTGGCCATTACGCTGGATGTCCCGGAAGATACCGATATCTATATGCCAATGGTTTCCCGCTTAGCGCAGCTGACGGTGATTGACGTACTGGCAACCGGCTTTACCCTTCGTCGGGGAGCGAAATTCAGAGATAACTTGAAGAGGGTCAAGGAAGCGCTGAAGGAATCGCGCTTTGATAAAGAGCTCAGCTTACACAGTAATGACCAATAAAAGTAGAAACAAAGCAGTATCCTATTACAACGTCGGTAATGTTCCGGTATAGCGACTTTGCTCGCTGGCGCTACCGAATCCATGTTCACGCAACACCAAAGTTGTTTCAGTCAACGGAGTATTACATGTCCAGAAGGCTTCGCAGAACCAAAATCGTTACCACCTTAGGCCCGGCTACCGATCGCGATAACAACCTTGAAAAGGTTATCGCCGCAGGCGCTAACGTGGTACGTATGAACTTCTCTCACGGCACCGCGGAAGATCACCAGCTCCGTGCGGATAAAGTCCGTGAGATTGCGGCAAAACTGGGCCGTCATGTCGCTATTCTCGGTGACCTTCAGGGGCCGAAAATTCGCGTCTCTACCTTCAAAGAAGGCAAAATTTTCCTCAATATCGGTGATAAATTCCTGCTCGACGCGAACCTGGGTAAAGGCGAAGGTGATAAAGAAAAAGTCGGCATCGATTATAAAGGCCTGCCGGCTGACGTGGTTCCTGGCGATATCCTGCTGCTGGACGACGGGCGCGTGCAGCTGAAAGTCCTGGAAGTTCAGGGCATGAAAGTGTTCACCGAAGTCACCGTCGGCGGACCATTGTCTAACAACAAAGGTATCAACAAGCTGGGCGGTGGCCTCTCTGCCGAAGCGCTGACTGAAAAAGACAAAGCAGACATCATCACCGCCGCCAAAATCGGCGTCGACTATCTGGCCGTCTCCTTCCCGCGCTGCGGCGAAGACCTGAACTACGCGCGTCGTCTGGCGCGCGATGCGGGCTGCGATGCAAAAATCGTGGCCAAAGTAGAGCGTGCGGAAGCGGTATGCGATCAGGACGCGATGGATGACGTGATCCTGGCCTCCGACGTTGTCATGGTAGCCCGCGGCGACCTCGGCGTAGAAATTGGCGACCCGGAGCTGGTCGGCATCCAGAAAGCATTAATCCGCCGCGCTCGTCAGCTCAACCGCTCGGTCATTACCGCGACGCAGATGATGGAGTCGATGATCACCAACCCGATGCCAACCCGCGCCGAAGTGATGGACGTGGCGAACGCCGTGCTGGATGGTACCGACGCCGTCATGCTGTCTGCAGAAACCGCCGCGGGCCAGTATCCGTCTGAGACCGTTGCCGCGATGGCGCGCGTTTGCCTTGGCGCGGAAAAAATCCCCAGCCTCAACGTCTCCAAACACCGTCTGGACGTTCAGTTCGATAATGTTGAAGAAGCCATTGCGATGTCGGCTATGTACGCGGCGAACCACCTCAAGGGCGTCACCGCTATCATTACCATGACGGAATCCGGGCGTACCGCGCTGATGACTTCCCGTATCAGCTCCGGCCTGCCGATTTTCGCGCTGTCTCGCCACGAGCGTACGCTGAACCTGACTGCGCTGTATCGCGGCGTGACTCCGGTTTATTTCGATAGCGCAAGCGACGGCGTCGCCGCCGCGCACGACGCGGTAACGCTGCTGCGTGATAAAGGCTATCTGGTGACCGGTGACCTGGTAATCGTCACTCAGGGCGACGTAATGAGCACCATCGGCAGCACCAACACCACCCGTATTCTGACCGTCGAGTAATTTGCTGCGCCATAAAAAAACCTGCCGGCAGTTGTCGGCAGGTTTTTTTTGCCCGCAGCGTCTACGCGGACTATTTCTTCTTCGGATACAGCTCTTTGCGCTTGTACGGTTCGATTTCGCCGGGTTTGCGCGTTTTGAGTAGTTTAAGGATCCACGTATACTGCTCGGTATGCGGCTTAACGAAAATCTCTACCTCTTCATTCATCCTTCGGGCAATGGTATTGTCGTCCGCTTCCAGCAGATCGTCCATCGGCGGGCGCACCAGCACCGTCAGGCGATGCGTTTCGCCATCGTAAACCGGGAACAGCGGGACAACCCGGGCGCGACATACTTTCATTAAACGACCAATTGCCGGGAGCGTCGCCTTGTAGGTGGCAAAGAAATCAACAAATTCACTGTGTTCGGCCCCGTGATCCTGATCCGGCAGATAGTAGCCCCAGTATCCCTGACGTACCGACTGAATAAAGGGTTTGATGCCGTCGTTGCGCGCGTGCATACGACCGCCGAAACGACGACGCACGGTATTCCAGACGTAATCGAATACCGGGTTGCCCTGGTTATGAAACATCGCCGCCATTTTTTGCCCGCCGGACGCCATCAGCATCGCCGGGATGTCCACTCCCCAGGCATGAGGAACCAGGAAGATCACTTTCTCGTTATTGCGCTGCATCTCATCGATGATTTCTTTGCCCTGCCAGTCGACGCGGGAAAGAATCCGCTGCGGATCGCGCAGGCCTAACTCGGCCATCATCACCATCGCCTGCGGCGCGGAGGCATACATGGCATCAATTATTTCTTCACGTTCCTGCTCGCTTTTTTCCGGAAAGCAGTACAGCAGGTTAATTTGCGCCCGGCGGCGCGAACTCTTTGCCAGACGACCAACAAAACGCCCCAGTTTACCCAGGATCGGATCGCGGAAAGACGCGGGCGTCAGGGCAATTGCGCCGAAGGCAAAAACGCCGAACCACGCGCCCCAGTAGCGCGGCAGTAAAAAGGATTTTTCAAATTTTGGAATAAACTCAATATTATTTTTTTTCGTTTCCATGCCCAATCCGCAGAATTTCCGCTCATTAAAGATAATGGGTTAGTTTAGCGATACGTGGAGTAACGTACAAAAGAAAAAGCCGGCGCGCAGAAGGCACCGGCTTTAACTGGCGTGAGGTTAGTCAAACCGCAGCTGCGGAATCACCTGTTTGGCCTGCGCCAGGAAATCGGTACGGTCGGAACCGCTGAGCCCTTCCGTACGCGGCAGTTTCGCCGTCAGCGGGTTGACCGCCTGCTGGTTGATCCACACTTCATAATGCAGATGCGGACCGGTCGAACGGCCGGTATTGCCCGACAGCGCAATGCGATCGCCGCGTTTCACCTTCTGCCCGGGTTTGACCAGCAGCTTACGCAGGTGCATATAGCGGGTGGTATAGGTACGACCGTGGCGGACGGCAACGTAATAACCTGCCGCACCGCTACGTTTAGCCACTACCACTTCGCCATCGCCAACCGAGAGCACTGGGGTGCCCTGCGGCATCGCAAAATCGACGCCACGATGCGGAGCGACGCGGCCGGTGACCGGGTTCAGACGACGCGGGTTAAAGTTTGATGAGACGCGGAACTGTCGGGCGGTCGGGAAGCGCAGGAAGCCCTTCGCAAGCCCTGTACCATTGCGATCGTAGAATTTGCCATCCTCAGCGCGGATCGCGTAATAGTCTTTGCCATCCGAACGCAGGCGTACGCCAAGCAGCTGGCTTTGCTCGCGCTTACCGTCCAGCATTTCACGCGACATCAGTACGGAAAACTCATCGCCTTTTTTCAGCTTACGGAAGTCCATCTGCCACTGCATGGCTTTGATCACCGCGCTAATTTCAGTGCTGGTCAGGCCGGCATCGCGAGCGCTGGCGACAAAGCTTCCGCCCACGGTACCTTTCAGTACGTTATTGACCCAGTCGCCTTTTTGCAGCTCGCTGCTCATTTTGAAACCGTTGGCCACCCGGTCGTAGGTGCGGGTTTCGCGGCGCGACATCTCCCAGGTCAGGCTTTGTAAATCGCCATCCGCCGTCAGCGTCCAGGAGAGCTGTTGGCCGATTTTCAGATTACGCAGCTCTTTATCCGCCGAGGAGAGCCGGGCGATATCGCCCATATCAATACCGTACTGATTAAGAATGCTGCTGAGCGTATCCCCGGTCGACACCACATATTCATGGCCGCCGGAATCGCTGTCCGCTTTATCATCCAGCTCATCCTGAGGGATGGCTTCTTCTTCCTGAGGCGCCTGATCGATAGGTTCCGAGGCCTCTGGCAGCAGAGAACGAATTTCGCTTTGTTCCAGCTCGATGGTTCTGGAGATGGGAGCCGTTTCGGGATGGTGGTAAATGTAGGGTCGCCAGACGGCGACCGCTAAGGTAAGAACGCTAAGCGACCCCAGCATAACGCGGTGAGGTCGTGGCAAATTGTTAAATGCCTGAGTGACAGCGCGGGCTATCTGTTGCACGTATTCACTTCCTCGTTATTCTCCTTTCAGGCAGCTTGAATACTGATTTGCCATCTGGCTCAGGAATTGCGGATAACTCTCTTTACCCAGCTTAATTCCGATTCCAAGTGGATCCAGGGTTCCCATGCGCACGGACGTCCCCCTGGCAACAGCTTCTATAACCGCTGGCCTGAACTGTGGCTCAGCAAAAACGCAAGTTGCTTTTTGCTCAACCAGCTGTGTTCTGATTTCGTGTAAACGCTGCGCACCAGGCTGGATTTCAGGGTTGACAGTAAAATGACCTAAGGAGGTCAAACCGTAGTGTTTTTCAAAGTAGCCGTAGGCGTCATGAAAAACGAAATACCCCTTCCCTTTCAGCGGTGCCAGCTCGGTCCCAACCTGCTTGTCGGTTGCGGCTAATTTTGCCTCAAAATCCTTCAGGTTGGCGTCAAGTTTGGCTCGACTCTGCGGCATAAGTTCCAATAATTTATCGTGGATTGCAACCGCCGAAAGGCGCGCTATCTCTGGGGAAAGCCATAGATGCATGTTATAGATGCCATGATGGTGATCGTCGTCACTATTTTCCCCGGCGCCATGATCGTGACCGTGATGGTCATCGTCGTCGTCGACGCCTTTCATGAGTAACGGTTTCACGCCGTCAAGCTCGGCAATCGTCACCTTTTTGTTCGGCGCAATGCTTTGCGTTGACTTATCCATAAACGCCTCCATCTCTGGACCAATCCAGACCACTAAGTCTGCGTTCTGTAAGCGTTTTGCATCCGATGGACGCAGTGAATAATCATGCTCCGATGCCCCGTCAGGCAGCAGTACCTGGGTCTCTGTTACCCCATCAGCAATGGCTGATGCGATGAAGCCCAGCGGTTTAAGCGAGGTGACGACCGCGGCGCTTGCCAGCGGTGCATGAGCGAACAAAAAAGCGGCGCTAAGTCCAGCGCAAAGAAGCGTATTTTTATGTAACATAATGCGTCTAATCATCGTAATGAATGAGAAAGATGTGATATTATAACATTCACTGGCTTGTGCAACCTCTAATTTGATATGACAAATCTTGTAACTCTGGAAAACGTCGCGGTCGTTTATGGCCAAAGGCGCGTGCTGTCTGACATTTCGCTCACGCTTAAGCCGGGCAAAATTTTAACTCTGCTGGGCCCCAACGGCGCCGGTAAATCGACCCTCGTCAGAGTCGTTCTTGGGCTGGTAGCACCTACAGAAGGGGTTATCAAACGCGAGGGACATCTGCGGATAGGCTATGTCCCGCAAAAGCTGCACCTTGATGCCACGATGCCGCTCACCGTCAGCCGCTTTATGCTGTTGCGGCCAGGAACGCACAAGCGCGACATACTGCCGGCGCTGAAGCGCGTGCAGGCCGGTCATCTGATTGACGCGCCTATGCAAAAGCTTTCCGGCGGCGAGACTCAGCGGGTACTTCTGGCGCGCGCGCTGCTCAATCAACCGCAGCTGCTGGTGCTTGACGAGCCAACGCAGGGCGTTGACGTGAATGGTCAGGTGGCGCTGTACGATCTGATTAATCAGCTGCGCCAGGAGCTTGATTGTGCCGTGCTGATGGTTTCCCACGACCTGCACCTGGTGATGGCGAAAACCGATGAAGTACTGTGTCTCAATCAGCATATCTGCTGCTCCGGCGCGCCGGAAGTGGTCTCCATGCATCCGGAATTTATCTCAATGTTCGGCCAGCGCGGCGCGGAACAGCTGGGTATTTATCGCCATCATCATAATCACCGCCACGACCTGCAGGGGCGGATTGTACTGCGTCGGGGAAATGACCGTTAATGATTGAATTACTGCTCCCCGGCTGGCTGGCCGGGATAATGCTCGCCTGTGCGGCGGGTCCGCTGGGATCGTTTGTCGTCTGGCGCCGCATGTCCTACTTTGGCGATACCCTGGCCCATGCCTCTCTGCTCGGCGTCGCTTTTGGTTTGCTGCTGAACGTTAATCCTTTTTATGCGGTCATCGTGGTGACGCTGCTGCTGGCGGGCGGGCTGGTATGGCTGGAAAAACGTCCTCATCTGGCGGTAGATACGCTACTCGGTATCATGGCCCACAGCGCGCTGTCTTTGGGCCTGGTGGTAGTCAGTCTGATGTCGAACGTGCGCGTCGATCTGATGGCCTATCTGTTTGGCGACCTGTTGGCGGTTACGCCGGTGGATTTAATATCCATCGCGATTGGCGTAGCGATCGTGCTGGCGATCCTGCTCTGGCAGTGGCGTAATCTGCTATCGATGACTATTAGTCCGGATCTGGCCTTCGTTGACGGCGTTAAGCTACAAAGGGTTAAACTGCTGTTGATGCTGGTCACCGCGCTGACCATCGGCGTGGCGATGAAGTTCGTCGGGGCGCTGATCATTACGTCTTTGCTGATTATTCCCGCAGCCACGGCGCGTCGCTTTGCCCGTACGCCGGAGCAAATGGCGGGTATTGCGGTAGGAATGGGGATGATTGCCGTCACCGGCGGACTGACCTTTTCAGCGTTTTACGACACGCCAGCCGGGCCTTCCGTGGTGCTGTGCGCTGCGGTGCTGTTTATCATCAGCATGAGCAAGAAGCCGGCCGCCTGACGCTTATGCGCCCGCCTCAACCGCCCTCAAAATTCGGCAGATTGCTATGGGGTCACAGCTGTCTGCGGACTTTGTCGCCCGGCTGAGGCGTTCACGCCGCAAGCCGGGACATCAACCGCAATACCGCTTCAACGATTTCCCCGGCTTGCGCTGCGCTTAGCCGGGCTACCGACCCTTGCGGTCTGTTGTTTTAAACACGGACAAGGATTAAGGCATTTCAGGTGGCGTAATGCCAAAGTGGGTCCAGGCCCGTACCGTCGCCATACGTCCGCGCGGGGTGCGTTGTAGAAAACCTTGCTGAATCAGATACGGTTCCAGCACGTCCTCGATGGTTTCACGCTCTTCACCTATTGCCGCCGCCAGATTATCCAGCCCAACCGGCCCGCCAAAGAATTTATCGATGACCGCCAGTAGCAGCTTACGGTCCATATAGTCAAATCCTTCGGCATCCACGTTGAGCATATCCAGCGCCTGAGCGGCAATATCCTCTGAGATACGTCCATCGTAGCGGACTTCGGCAAAATCGCGCACCCTGCGCAGCAGGCGGTTAGCGATTCGCGGCGTACCGCGCGCGCGACGCGCAACTTCCAGCGCTCCCTCTTCGCTCATCTCCAGCCCCATATAGCGGGCGCTGCGGCTGACGATATGCTGCAGGTCAGGGATCTGGTAGAACTCCAGGCGCTGGACGATACCGAAGCGGTCGCGCAGCGGCGAAGTCAGCGAGCCGGCGCGAGTGGTCGCGCCAATCAGGGTAAACGGCGGAAGATCGATTTTGATTGAACGCGCCGCAGGCCCTTCACCAATCATGATATCCAGCTGGTAATCTTCCATTGCCGGATACAGGACTTCTTCGACAACCGGTGAAAGGCGATGAATCTCGTCGATAAACAGAACGTCGTGTGGTTCAAGGTTGGTCAACATCGCCGCCAGATCGCCCGCTTTCTCCAGCACCGGGCCGGAGGTCGTGCGCAGGTTAACGCCCATTTCGTTAGCGACGATGTTCGCCAGCGTGGTTTTTCCCAGCCCTGGAGGACCAAAAATCAGCAGGTGATCGAGCGCGTCGCCGCGCAGTTTCGCCGCCTGGATAAAGATCTCCATTTGCGAACGGACGTGCGGCTGGCCTACATACTCTTCCAGCAGTTTGGGGCGGATTGCGCGGTCCGCCGCCTCTTCAAAGCCGCTGCTGTCTGCCGATACCAGCCTGTCTGCTTCTATCATCCCTTACCTCACAACGCGGCGCGGAGCGCTTCGCGAATTAGCGTTTCACTGTTGGCATCCGGACGCACGATTTTGCTGACCATCCGGCTGGCTTCCTGAGGTTTATAGCCCAGCGCCACCAGCGCAGCAACCGCTTCCTGTTCAGCATCATCGTCAGACGGCCCGGCCGGCGACGTCAGAACCAGATCGGCTGCCGGAGTGAACAGATCGCCGTGCAGTCCTTTGAAGCGGTCTTTCATCTCGACAATCAGGCGTTCCGCGGTTTTCTTACCGATCCCCGGCAGTTTGACCAGCGCCGCCAGCTCTTCACGCTCAACGGCATTGACAAACTGCTGAGCGGACATGCCGGAAAGGATTGCCAGCGCCAGTTTTGGACCGACGCCGTTAGTTTTAATCAGCTCTTTAAACAGCGTGCGCTCCTGCTTATTGTTAAAGCCATACAGCAGCTGCGCATCTTCACGAACGATAAAGTGGGTGAAAATGATCGCCTCTTTGCCCACGTCCGGCAGCTCATAGAAGCAGGTCATCGGCAGATGAACCTCATAGCCTACGCCTCCCGTTTCGAGTAAAACCAGCGGGGGTTGTTTTTCGAGAATAATGCCTCTGAGTCTGCCTATCACATGGAGCTCCTGGATTAAGGGCCGAAAGTCTAATGCGGTATCATAAAAAAAGGCTGGATAGATATCCAGATGAAAAACACGTAATTCCCGTACATCGGTGGGGCGCGAGCCTGGCTTGCGCTTTTATGCGCTCTTTTTACCCCGCACAAGGTAGATGATGTAGTGAATGACGCGTCTTTGACGACCCGACCCAACGACTTTCTGATGGTGGAAAGTTTCGCTTATTCGATAACCGCTGTTGATGAACTTTAGCGCTTCTTGTTCATCCGGGGTTTCCAGCATCAGCCTGTGCCTGCGGTGATAAATCCGATAAAGCGTCTGCGCAGGCCACTGACGAGAAATGGCGTAACGCTTACGGTATAAAAATAGCGTCAAAGTAATAAAAGCTACGATAGCCCAGATAGCTATCAGACCCGGGAGCCGGCTGACGTTAAAAAAGAGAGCGTCACATGGTTTGGCAATAGCGGGTTTTCCCTGCACGATATTCATACAAAGTCTGTCTGCGGGCGGAGACCAGGCCTTTGCAACGTGATAGAGGTAGGAGTGACCGCCTGACCGCCAGGTAATATCATACTCAAAGAGCGCGGAACAATCTTCGCGTCCGCGAAATGTGGTGCAGGCGTCGGCCAGGCGCCGCTCTGCGCTGCTGACGGTGCGGGTATTGACGACTGTGCCGAAAACCGTCGAACTCTGATGGTAATACTGATATTCGGTCAGTAAATAATATCCACTGACGATAATTAGCAGCATAAAAAAGAGAGATTTCACCACCCGGATTTTCATCATTCAACTGACTATCCAACGCTATGCCGAATAATCTGCATCCTTACTCTTTTTAGTTAACGATGTCAGTGAGGAAAGTAAAACGCCCCGGGCAACAAGCGCCGGGGCGGTGTAGATTAGCGGAGGCGTCCGCGCGCCAGGTTCAGGCGGCTTTCACTGATCTGAGCTGCGTTCTGGCTGACGTGGCAATGAGTGATGGCGATAGCTAAAGCATCCGCCGCATCCGCCTGTGGGTTGGCCGGAAGCTTGAGCAACGTGCGCACCATGTGCTGCACCTGGCTCTTTTCCGCGCTGCCAATCCCGACAACGGTCTGCTTCACCTGCCTGGCGGCGTACTCAAAGACCGGCAGGTCCTGATTCGTCGCCGCGACGATGGCCACTCCGCGCGCCTGGCCGAGCTTCAGCGCCGAGTCGGCGTTTTTGGCCATAAAAACTTGTTCGATGGCGAAGTAGTCCGGCTGGAACTGGGTGATAATTTCCGTAACGCCGGCATAGATAAGCTTCAGGCGGGACGGTAAATCATCCACTTTCGTGCGTATACAGCCGCTGCCGAGGTAGCTCAGCTGGCGTCCAACCTGACGGATAACGCCATAACCAGTGACGCGCGACCCCGGGTCAATACCGAGAATAATAGCCATCACGCGCCCCCGGTCATAACTAACTCGTGAGACCCTAAAGATTTCAGTTCACAGCCAGGCGGCCACGCAGCGCATCCCCGGTCACGTAGATTCACTACGTGACCGGGGTAAGCGAGGAGCGCCAACACCGCTGTGGGCTGAAAGTGTACGGGTATCACAGGGTTGCGGCGACCTCATCAGAGATCTCGCCGTTATGATAAACTTCCTGCACGTCGTCGCAATCTTCCAGCATATCGATCAGACGCAGCAGTTTCGGCGCAGTTTCCGCGTCCATATCCGCTTTGGTTGACGGGATCATGGAGACTTCAGCGGCGTCCGCTTTCAGACCGGCAGCTTCCAGCGCATCGCGTACCGCACCCATCTCTTCCCAGGCGGTGTAGACGTCAATTGCGCCGTCGTCATAGGTCACCACGTCTTCCGCGCCCGCTTCCAGCGCCGCTTCCATGATCGCATCTTCATCGCCTTGCTCGAAGGAGATGACGCCTTTTTTGCTGAACAGGTAGGAAACGGAGCCGTCGGTGCCCAGGTTACCGCCGGTTTTGCTGAACGCGTGACGTACTTCAGCAACGGTACGGTTGCGGTTGTCGGACAGACATTCAACCATTACCGCCGTACCGCCAGGACCGTAACCTTCATAAATGATGGTTTCCATGTTCGCATCATCATCGCCGCCGACGCCGCGGGCAATAGCGCGGTTCAGGGTGTCACGGGTCATGTTGTTGCTCAGCGCTTTGTCGATCGCTGCGCGCAGACGCGGGTTTGAGCCCGCATCGCCGCCGCCAAGACGGGCCGCGGTGACCAGCTCGCGAATAATTTTCGTAAAGATCTTACCGCGTTTGGCATCCTGTGCCGCTTTGCGGTGTTTGGTGTTGGCCCATTTACTATGACCTGCCATAAAATAATATCTCCAAAAAAGCCTTTTTCCCGGCGCCTTTTAGCCCTCAGGAGCACTGGCTGCGTTGTTTCACACCCATTACCTACGCAAGTAAGCTCCGGGTGATATCCCAACTGGCCGCCTTCCTGATAACTAAAATTCTGGGGGAAATTAGTTGGCGTTAATTACAAATTCTTCAATCGCCTGCCGGTTGCTCCAGGACTTGGTCAACGTGGCGGCTTCCGTCGCATCAACCCAGCGATAGTCCAGATGTTCCGTAAAGACAATCTGGCGTTCATGGGGGAGCGCAAGACGGAACCAAAACTCCGTATTGCGCTCAACGCCCGGCGCATAGCGATGACGTAAATGAGAAAATATCTCGAACTCTACCGTTCGCTGACAATCAACCAAAGCCAGCTGCTCACAGGCAACGTCAATGGCGACCTCTTCCATTACTTCACGCGCGGCAGCTTGCGGCGCGGTTTCCCCCTCCTCCAGGCTGCCGGTAACCGACTGCCAGAAGGCGGGATCGTCGCGACGCTGCAACATCAGCACCCGCTTCGTATCTTCGGCATAAATCACCACCAGAACGGAAACGGGGAGCTTGAATGACATCTTACTTATTCTCCGGAGACTCTTTTGCCTCTTTCGCCACCACCTGAATACCGAGCTCGCTCAGCGATGCAGGATTTGCAAAGCTCGGGGCTTCGGTCATCAGGCAGGCCGCCGCCGTCGTTTTCGGGAAGGCGATAACGTCACGGATATTATCGGTGCCGGTCAGCAGCATGGTCAAACGGTCAAGGCCAAAAGCCAGACCCGCATGCGGTGGAGTACCGTATTTTAGCGCATCCAGCAGGAAGCCAAACTTCTCGCGCTGCTCCTGCTCGTTAATTCCCAGAATACCGAATACGGTCTGCTGCATCTCACCGCTGTGAATACGCACGGAACCGCCGCCAACTTCATAGCCGTTAATCACCATGTCGTAAGCGTTAGCTACCGCATCTTCCGGCGCGGCTTTTAGCTCTGCGGCGGTCATATCTTTCGGCGAGGTAAACGGATGGTGCATCGCGGTCAGGCCGCCTTCACCGTCGTCTTCAAACATCGGGAAGTCGATCACCCACAGTGGCGCCCATTTCTCTTCATCGGTCAGGTTCAGATCTTTACCCAGCTTCAGACGCAGCGCGCCCAGCGCATCGGCAACCACTTTTTTGTTATCCGCGCCGAAGAAGATCATATCGCCATCCTGCGCGCCGGTGCGCTCAAGGATCGCTTCAACGATGTCGGCGTTGAGGAATTTAGCCACCGGGCTGTTGATACCTTCAAGGCCTTTCGCCCGTTCGTTGACTTTAATGTATGCCAGACCTTTGGCGCCGTAGATTTGGACAAACTTACCGTATTCGTCGATTTGCTTACGGCTCAGCGCAGCGCCGCCAGGCACGCGCAGCGCGGCAACGCGGCCTTTGGCGTCGTTAGCCGGGCCCGCAAAGACGGCGAATTCCACCGCTTTCACCAGATCGGCGACGTCCACCAGCTCCATTGGGTTACGCAGGTCCGGTTTGTCAGAACCATAGCGGCGCTCGGCTTCGGCAAAGGTCATGATCGGAAAATCACCCAGATCCACGCCCTTCACTTCCTGCCACAGATTACGCACCAGCGCTTCCATCACTTCGCGCACCTGCGGGGCGGTCATAAAGGAAGTCTCGACGTCGATTTGGGTGAATTCCGGCTGGCGGTCAGCGCGCAGATCTTCGTCGCGGAAGCATTTAACAATCTGATAGTAGCGGTCAAAACCGGACATCATCAGCAGCTGTTTAAACAGCTGCGGAGACTGCGGGAGCGCGTAGAATTTGCCTTTATGCACACGAGAAGGCACGAGATAGTCGCGCGCGCCTTCCGGGGTCGCTTTGGTCAGCATCGGGGTTTCGATATCGAGGAAACCGTGGTCGTCCATAAAACGGCGAACGAGGCTGGTAATCTTCGCGCGGGTTTTCAGGCGCTGCGCCATTTCCGGACGACGCAGGTCCAGGTAACGGTATTTCAGACGCGCTTCTTCGGTGTTGACGTGGTTGGAATCCAGCGGCAGCGCTTCAGCACGGTTGATGATCGTCAGGTCGGTTGCCAGCACTTCAATGGCGCCGGTGGCCATATCATTATTGACGTTCTTTTCGTCACGCGCGCGCACGGTACCGGTGACCTGAATGCAGAACTCATTACGCAGTTCGGAGGCCAGCTTTAATGCATCCGCGCGATCCGGATCGAAAAACACCTGCACGATGCCTTCGCGGTCGCGCATATCAATAAAGATAAGGCTACCAAGATCACGACGACGGTTGACCCAACCACACAGAGTCACTTGCTGCCCTACGTGGGACAGACCGAGCTGTCCGCAATATTCTGTACGCATGAGATATCCCTTAACTTAGCCGCAGGCGGATTGTTGCCTGCCTTGCAGGCGACGAGGTCGCAGCTTTAGCTGATGTCACTACTGAATGAAAAAAGGCGGCTATTATACTGGAAATTATGCCGCACGATAAGCCCGGCGCAGCGCGCAGCGTTGCTTTGCTGTGCGCTTAGTGCCTGCACTCACAAAAATTAACAAAAATTGTTACCCTTGGGCAGAATCGGCAACGGTATTGTAGCGACCTGACCACCTGGAGAAGATACGGGGATATTATGTTAGAACTCAATGCAAAAAACACCGCGCTGGTCATTATTGACCTGCAGGAAGGTATTTTACCGTTTGCCGGCGGCCCTCATCGCGCTGATGAAGTGGTTGAGCGGGCCGCGAAGCTGGCGAAAAAGTGTCGCCAGCAGGGCTCCCCCGTAGTGATGGTTCGCGTCGGCTGGTCAGCGGATTTCGCCGAAGCGCTGAAACAGCCGGTCGATGCCGAGGCTGGCGCCCATACGCTACCGGAAAACTGGTGGACCTACCCGCTCGCGCTGGAAAAACAGGAAAGCGATATCGAAGTTACTAAACGTCAGTGGGGCGCTTTTTACGGCACTGACCTCGAGCTGCAGCTTCGCCGTCGCGGCATCGACACCATCATTCTGTGCGGAATATCCACCAACATCGGCGTCGAATCCACGGCGCGCAACGCCTGGGAGCTGGGATTTAATCTGATTCTGGTTGAAGATGCCTGCAGCGCGGCGTCGGCCGAACAGCATCAGGGCAGCATGACGCACATCTTCCCGCGTATTGCCCGCGTGCGCAGTACCGAGGAGGTACTTGCCGCCTTATGATCTATATTGGGCTTCCCCAATGGGCGCACCCGAAGTGGGTGCGCCTGGGTATCACCAGCCTTGAAGAGTATGCCCGCCACTTTAATTGCGTGGAGGGCAACACCACCCTGTACGCGTTACCAAAAGCGGAGATTGTCAGCCGATGGTATGAACAGACCCACGACGATTTTCGCTTCTGCTTCAAGTTTCCGGCCACCATTTCGCACCAGGCGGCGCTGCGCAACTGCGACGACTTAAGCCAGGAGTTTTTTACTCGTCTGGCGCCGCTGTCTTCGCGCATCGGCCAATACTGGCTACAGCTGCCGGCGACGTTTGGCCCCCGAGACCTTCCCGCCCTCTGGCACTTCCTTGATAGCCTGCCGCGTGAATTCAGCTACGGCGTCGAAGTAAGGCATGCGGAATTTTTCGCCAAGGGGGAAGCGGAACAGCAGCTTAATCGCGGCTTGCATCAGCGAAACGTCAACCGCGTTATCCTGAAGAGACCTTTCTATTGATACACTATCCCTCTCAGACTGAAATCACTTATTTTGAAGATTAATCTCTGATATTTCGCTTTGGTTGAGTTTAACCTCTTCAATAAATTCAGCTACGCTCCGTTTTTTCCTTATACCATTCTTCAGAGCATTCCTTTGTTCTGAAAGCTCGAACTCTTCCACGCTGAACAAATCAGAAATTTCATCCACCAAATGCTTAACTGACCTTGTGTCATCAAGTCTTAGGGCTTTTTCTAACAGTGTCGTAACGTTTATCGCAATATCTTGAATCTTTTGCTTTTCCTTTAACAACTCTTCAAAATCGGCTTTCTCCTCCTCAATTTTTTTGGTAAGAAGTTGAATTTTTTCCTCAAGGATTTTCTTTTGGGTTTCAAGCTCTTCAGTTAGTATCTGCTCGCGCTTGCCCCTTTCGACTTCAGTCTGTATATCGGCGTTGATTTTGGCAATTTCAACATCCACTGCCATGTCTGATTGAACCTTAAGCTTTGATAGCTTGATGTTGTCTTGAAAAACTCTCTCCTTGGATTGAAAAACATTATCCTTGTATCTGTCATCAGCCCACCTATGCGCCAGAGACAGGAGCCACTGAGCATAGGGTGAGACTACAGCCAAAATGCTGCCAGAAAGGATGGGGGCAAACACGTAATACAGATAGAAATATTCCTGTGAAAGGATGTAATCGATTCGGAACTTTACAGGCGCATCACTCATGAACAACATTGCTAAGTTAGGCCAATTAAACCATGCCCACGCCAAAATAATGAAGCCCCACAATGGGTTCTTAACCCTCTGTTCTATAGCATTTTTTACTGAGTCTGCGAGACCTTCACTCATTATTGAGCCTCTAATTCTAAATTTTTTCTTATCATAATCGTTCAAAATATTTTTCGAAACAAAACTGACATAACGAATGGCCATCCTCGGTAAACCATGACATTAGAAGATGACCAACCGATTGATAAACATAAATTCGGAAAAGTTGAGGAGGAGATTAAGCGGCTACAAGGATATGAGACAGGGCAATCATTCGGATTCGTTCAGGTGAATAACCAGCAAGCTTATAACGTTTAACTAACTCATAACCAATCTCATCAAGACGGGTTAGAGCCTTACAAGACAGCTTTACAATGATGTTATTTAGGTTGTCTCCACCTTCAGAGTGAAACGGTGCTCTGGCTGCTGAAGCGGTTACACGTGCAATCTGTGGTTTAGGCTTAGGCGGCTGTCTAAGGCTCTTTGAGCAATCAACACAGCTACCCGATGAAACATAACGTATAAGTGAGCCGCAACGGGTACACGGCTTATCAAAGTTAGTGAAAGTATTAGCCATTAGTAAGTAACCCCTCTAAGTAGTCTGTGATTCGGGCTTGCTGGCAACGGGTTGAACCATCATCTGAACGGCGAACCAGCTTACCAAATAGCTGAGGATGAATCTTGCCGATAAGGTTAGCCCCAATGATTAGACGCTTTTCAGAATCGTAATAGTTAATCGGGGCGTTAATCGTATCTTCCATTTATCAGCCCCCGCTTACCATCTGTTTAATAGCCTCTTTCAAGGCTGCATCTCTTTGCTGTTCAATCGTTGGCTTAGGCTTCACCTTATACGTGGTGACCGCTTTAGCTGGCTTCACAGTTGGTTTAGGTTTATTACCTGAAGCAAGTAGCTTATAGGTTGCTTCATTGATTTCATTTTGCCAGTTGAAATATTTAAATTCCATTGAGTCAGTAAGATGATTATAGCTGCCACGCTTTGACAGCCCTTTCATTGGAATACTCATTATTCGGTTACCTCTTCAGAGCCAGTTACAATAACGTTCAGATAATTGGTAAAGTCTTTTACAGCATCCAGAGCTTTACGGGCTTCAATCACAATCTTGTTTCGCTGGTGGACGGCTTCAGCGGTTTTAACTTTCAGACGTTCAATCATCTTATCAACGGTTGATTCAGCCTCTGCTGCAGCCTTATCAGTAATTTCCTGATAAGGATTATCTTTAGCGTTCTTTGGCATACGGATAAAGGTAACCATTCCAACAGATACACGGTGAACCATATAGCCCTGTTCAGCCATTGACTGAATAACTGCTTGCTGATTCGTTGGATAAACTTGAACAACCTTAAAGCCGTGTCTTTCAGACGGGTTAGCCAAATATTCAGCCGCCTTCTGTTGAATAAGAACTGAACGCGATTCTACAGCATTCTGATATTCAGATTCAGCTTTAGACATCTTGTCAGTGGCGTGTTGAACCTTTGGAAAGTACAAACGCTCTAGGTGCTGTTTCTGTTCGAACGGTAACAGATGACTGATACTTGCAACGGGTGATTCAATTTTTACAGCATGGGCTAAATCTTTCATTAGTAATTACTCTTAGTCTGGTTTACTTAGATTTCAGAAAGCACAAAACCGCATCCAGCCAACTTAATGTTACGGGACACGGTTCAATGTCTTCAATTTAGGTTGTTCATCTTCTCAAGAGAAATTCCCGTCACTCATTCGGGATGGATGCCTAAGAAGATAAACAAGAAAGAAACTGAGGAGTCAGATAATAAATCGGGGATTGATGGATGGTGAAATACCCCCGTAACTCATATAACCATTCTTTCATACATTAACAAATTGTCAACAGTTTCCAAGTGATTATTTCGCGGATAAACCTGACGAGCAACAACCTTTTACATAGCTGACATCCTAAAATCTTTTGATTGCCTCACTATAAAGCTTTAGATAAAAACCTTATAAAGTCACAATTATATAATTTCAAGCTTTACTCTCTGGCGCCACCATCTCGAACCATTTTTGCCAAATCATTAACTGAACTATCATTTTGAATGCTATGCTCTAGCTCAGACCAAACTTCCCAGTCAACATCAACTTCATCGATACTTTTATCACCGAAACATATCGATATATACCGGACAATATTTCGGCAAACTAAATAGTAGTTCAATGCCTCAAGTCTTGAAGCTGGTTCAGGTGATGATAAATGGGTAAGTTCATTTCGTCTTTTTGAGATGACCTCATAAAGAGAAATCTGATTTTCAGATAACTCTTTTACACCCAACCTTCCCCACCGTTTAATTCTTTTACGACATGAGGAGAATTGATACTCTGCCATATGCCTGTCAATGCTTTTTCTTCTAATGCCTTCTAAGCCATACTCTTCTACATCTTTCAAGGTATATTTATCATCATTACAAACCCTCTGTAAATTTGAGGACAATGCCTTTTCGTAGACATAGAATTCATATTCTTCCAGCAGGCAAAACAAGTAAAGAATTGCTTGCGCCGACATAATTTCTTCAGGCTTAGTCATTTCATGAATATTAATGAACTTTCTCCCCCCACCTTTTCCTTTTTCTGGAGTTTTAAAGTCATTAATAACATGTATTGCAAGCTGGAATAGTTCGGATGTCTTCAGGGCTAATGGGAGGATTTTTTTATCCAATCTAGGCCGGTTTGCTGCGCTATGTAAACTTGGGCCAGTAGACCATTTCTCCTCCGAAAATGACATTGCCGAATTAGCAGCGACGGCCAATTCACAAGCGTAAAGTGCGGAATGAACATACAATTCCATTTTCTTTATTAAATCCACAGCTTTCATCTGTTGCCTCATTACCAATAATGAATACTTAGTGACGGCTATATTATATACTGCAATAGAATTGAGTGCTATAGCGAAAAGCAATAACTACCAATTTTATCAACTGAAAGGTTCATATTGTCTGCTTCCACTCACAGTAGTGATACCTTTGCATTGTTAAAGTCACACAACAATTATTTTATCACAAACACTAATCTCATTCATTTTCTTATTGAGCAACACCGCTAAGGTCTGCTGTCGCGTTAAATCATATTTTTCACCTAATTGACTCAATAGTTCAAGCGTCTTGACTGGCATATTGACTACTGAAGCCTGTTTCTTATCCGGCATTGTTTAACTCCTCTTTCAGGATAATTTCTAAGGTCTTCTGACGGCTCAGGCCGTACAGCTTAGATAGCGCTTCTAGCTTTTTTATTAGTGCTGGCGCAATATGCACCACTACGTATTTCATTTTACAATTCCTCATAAACTGGCATTTTAATTGGTTCGTCGTCTTCCTCTGAATCACTGACAAAAAGATAATTCAGTTTACTTTCTGATTTAGGCTTTGGTTTAGAAAGATGGATAATAACTGGTTCAATCTCTTCTACAACGTCAATAACTGGATTCTCATCTCTTTCAATCACTGGAAAGGGAAGGACATTATTAGAATCACTGGTGATTATGGTCTCTGGTTCAGATACTGATTCAGGTTTATTATCTTGCTGGTGGCGTTTAATTAATTCAGGTGGCATGATTTCAACTGTGTACACCTTAGAACTATCATAACGCTGAATAGAACTAATAAGACCTGATTCATGTAATTGGGTTAAAGCCCCTATAGCAACCTTTCGTCCAATACCGAACAATTCACACAGGTAATTAATTGAGGGGAAGACTTCTTGGCCGTTTCTTTGAAGACCTACCATAAACAGGTAAATCATTTTAGCTGAAAGAGATAACTTAACACCGTTGAAAGAAGTGATTCGGGTTACATCACTATAAGCGGGGGTAAACGGGATTTCATAGAGTTTCATTCATGGGATTTTCCTGATATCAGAAATGCCTTTTAACAAGGCCGTATATTGTTCGGTTTAAGCTGTGATTACATTTTCACGAATCATGTTTTTAATCAGGGCTGAGTAGCTAACACCCTGTTTCGCTGCCATTTCAACAATTTTACGGTGAATGGCGTGTGATACTTCAACGCGGATTGTTACTTGCTGTGGGATGTCTTTTCTCATTGGGCTTTCCTTCATGCAATTCAATAAGCTATATTAATACCGTAACAATACATTAACAATTTGTCAACATATTTGTTTGATTTTTAATCTCAAATAGTATAAAGGATTCTTTTTTGCATGATTAGTTGAAGGGTGGGTATACCAAAACGGTATAGGGGGTGTACCAAAACGGCATAGGGGGTATGCCAAAAGGAAACACTATTAGAATAAAGATAAGAATAGAGGACAGAATAACTAAATAGAGTACTGTAAAGAGGGCTAACGCCCTGAATCACCATGATTTATTTACATCAACCGATTGTAATTGATTGTTTTTTATGCTACCCTAAAACCTCTTAACAGATTCTTTTTGTTCTTTGTTTTTCATCTTCTTGTCTCTGAGTATCTTTTAAGAGTTCTTTAAAGAAGCCCTTCTAACCTCACCTTGCTTCGCTCATCGGTGATTCTGGTTTCCACCTTGTAGCCTTGACAGTAAACCATATCGGCATCCGTGAAAGATGCTTGAAGCTGGTGGATAGATTTTCCGGATTTTTATTTTTCTAAAAATTTCCAGACCTATTTTTATTTCAGCTTCACCGGAAACTTTCAACATATCTAGAGCACCTTTGAAGATTTTGGATAGTCTGAATCTCTCTGCTTAGTAGCGCCCTTTTCAAAGATTCCATAGCAATGGCAAAAAATGAACATATCTGAGCCTGTACAGCGTTCTAAGCGATTATTTAATGATAGCAATCCTGACCCATAGGTTAATAATAAAGACTGCTTAGAATGCGTTACAGGGATCCTGATAAACGCCAGATATAAAAAAGCCCCAACGAAGGGGCATTATGAATCACTATCTAATTGTTACTTGTTCAGACGGTAGAAGGTAGCCTTACTAATCTGTAACTCATCCTGCACCTGCTTTGGTGACATCCCCTGTGAAAGAAGTTCCTGAACCTGTTCAGCGGTTGCTTTAATCGGTCTGCCACAATGGACACCTTCAGATTGAGCACGTTTAATCCCTGCTGTTCTGCGCTCTGCTATCAAGTCTTTCTCTAAAGAAGCCAATCCAGCCATCATAGTGAGCATAGCCTTACCCACTGGTGTAGACAGGTCGAACCCTTCACGGAGACTAATAACTTTCACACCTTTGGCCTGTAAAGTCTCAACCGTTGAGAGAACATCAATTGTGTTACGGCCTAAGCGGTCAATAGCGATAACAATCAGCGTGTCACCTTCACGGACGTAATTCAGCAGGTCACCGAAGCCTTTACGCTCTGTAGCCTTAACGCCACCTGATACAGCCTCATCAGAGAACCACTTACCCACCTGATAGCCAGCCTCATTGATTTGCTTCTTCTGGTTCTCAATAGTCTGGTCAGAAGTTGATACACGGACATAAGCGATTACAGATGACATTATGGTGATTCCCTGAAAGTTGTCTCAAAACCTAGTCTCAAAATAATACATGTATCAAAACCAAAAATCAACCTTTTGAGACAACCTAATCACACCTTTAGAGACCCTTTTCAGCAGTATCAAAACCACTTCCTTTTGAGACTGCATCGACTGAGGGTTGATTGTAACCACATGACCAATCAATTATCTTAAAAGCCACTTGATAGCCCCTAACATAGACGGTAAGAGCATGTTACACACAGCGGCGTTAATTGCCCCAATCATCGGTTATTGTTCGTTCAGTTGTGGGATGACCTCATACTTATGGTGTAAAGGTAAAGAGTTGAGCAAGTTGGGGTGGGTACTTGCCATCTTTAACGTTGCAGCCTTTTTATACCTGAATCACATATTGCTTATTGACCTTATTCAACGTGTGGCTGATACGTCTGATGGCTATGTAAGCATCTTTGATGATGACTTTGTGTCGGATGTTTCCCGCAACACCATTCAGATTATGATTACCTATATAGCGGCCTCAACTGCTGGCGGTTACTTTGGAGCAAAGAAGAAATTTAAACAGGATTAAATTCACTGAATAATGCCTGTTCTGAATAAAGAACAGTTAATAGTCTACAGCTATTGATAATGCTGGTTTCGATAGGTGTTTTTAAGCCATCTATGAACACTGTTTTTCACTGTTAATTTAGCCATCTAAACGGCTATTCTTCAGCGTTAGCAAGTCATTGAAGGGGTCACTATGGAAATTTCAAAAATCGAAAAGGAAATCTGGCTAACCATAGCGGCTAAATAACTGTCTCACAAACTAACTTTTCACTAAGATGATAAGGATGACACAGCATAAGGAGCTTCAAAGGAAATGAAAGAAACCATTTATAACATCTTCTGCTTTTGTCCTGATGGTGTTCACATCACACATTGCGGAATCGTTGCGCATGAACGAGATGGTGACGATAATCAAAAACTGGAATTTTTAAGCAAGCAGTTAGAAACTGATTTAGCTTCTTGTAGGGCATTTCATGACATTCACCCTTCTGTACTCGATGATGACAAAAAACTGACACTTACAAGGTACAACACAAACTTGAGAGTGGGTAATAGCTACGCCCCCTTTGAGTTGGCTCTTGAGGCTGTTAAAGCCCCTGCTAACCCTTTACTAATCGTTACACCAGTTGTTCAGAATAAGTTACAATATCATATTAAGCATCCGGTAGATGAACAATTGAGAAATGAACACACCCCTAACTATCATATTGAGGGGGTTCTTGACATTCCAGACTACCTTAATAAGTATTTAACAGGGAGTAAATTCCATCTCAAAAAGCTGATTAATGATGACCACATGGAGCCTGTGAAGCTTCTCTTTAATCAAAAACACTATATATCGAGCTTTAAGCTACTTGTTTCATTGATTGATACCATTGCTTACCTTGAATATGGTGACGTGAAAAGGAATTTCCAACAATGGCTCGATACCTACTCAGAAATCAGCAAGTTAGATATTACATCCGATGAAGTCTATCAGTTGAGAAACTCTTTATTGCACATGACCAACCTCAACTCCAGAGATGTTCTGAAGAAAAAGCATCGACGCCTGAGCATTGCCATTTGCAAAAAAGGTCATCCGACTCAGTATCATGATGAAATTGTATATTTCAACTTTACAGACTTTTTATTCATCTTTGATGAAGCTGTTGATAGATGGGTTGATAGCTACAGAGATAGTAAAAAGCAGTTAACTTTAATTGAAAGATATGATGAAGTATTGAGAGATAACTTCTGAGTAAGAAAGGGGCGAAATCGCCCCATTAATTCACTGAGCTTCTAATTTACCAATATAGTTAATAGTTAGCGAATTGAGCCATCAGGATAAAGATACATTCCACCTTCAAGATAAACCGCCTCACCATCTTCAACAGCCATATCTTCATATAGTGCTGCTAATTCATTCGGCTCTTTTTCCAGTGAAAGGTATGTCTCAACATCATAATCTTGTGCTTCTAATTCTTCATTTGAAGAGACACCTAACTTTTGCTTTAAAGCTACAATATCAAAAATCCAAATCTTGCCATCCTTGACGTAATAAGCGCCATTATCATAACCACGCTCATCAAGAACTTTTTCAAAGCCCATTGAAAGGGCTTTAAACACACTATGTTTTTTGTTAGCCATAACTACCCCTGAGAATATTTTTGTTTGAGCAATAAGTTACCCTCTTTAGAGGGCTTACTCAATAACCCTGTAAGTGTCAAGGTCGAATTCATCAGCTTCTAATAGTGGCAAGACTTCTAAGAAGATTTCACCATCAACCACCCTATCAAGTGGGAAGTTAAGCACCTTTAACCCGTTGTGTAAGAAGACATCACACTTCTTTTGAGCGGTGTTTAGCCGAATCTCTTTCACTATCCGTTTGATAATGATTTGAGCCTCTATCCGGTCTTTCTTCAAGGTTAAATCAAGATGACTGATTGTCTCAAGCTGGCTTGATTGCTCTCGCTGGTGAACCTCTGAGACAGCCTTTTCAGCGTCCTTAATTTGACTATTCAGGGCTTTCAAATCTTTAGCCATTGATTCGGTATCATCTGCCAGCATAGCCAGCTTAATGAGCCTCTCACGCTGTTTCTGAAGCTGTTCTAATTCACTTTGAAGAGTACCAATAGCAGAGCCGTTATCACGATTGAGTGAAAGACGGTTAGTATTGTAAAGCAGCCCCTGAACCAATGCGCGGTCAGTCTGCAATCTGCTGAACCCAACACTGTTACAACGCCCTTCACTCTTCATCGAGCATTTGTATATACCAGACCTCTTAGCAGAGACACCCGCAACAACGACAATAAAGCCACACTCAGAGCACCTGAGAACCCCTTTGAAGAGATTTGTTAGCAGAGGTAGGTCAGATGAGGGTTTGCGCCCTGAGCCCTGTTTAAGCTGCTGTACAGCGTAGAATTGCTCATCGGTGATTATTGAGGGGTAATAGTTAGGAATCTCAGACACACCCTTTACAGCCATTGATTTAGAAGGGACTTTGAAACCAATCACTGAACGGTTTGAAAGTAACTCTGTGACCGACGATTGAGACCAGCCACCTGTAACGGATTTGAACTGGTTCAGGGTTGAAAAACCTTCATCATTCATTTGTTTGGCTATCTTGACGTGAGACAAGCCCTCTAACCGTAGCTGAAAGACACGTTGAACAGCTTTCACATTCTCAGGGATGAATTCAAAGTGTGAACGGTCATCAGAGACCTTTAACCATGCTGCACAACGCTTTGACATTATTTCACCGTTTGCAGCCCTTTCCCTTTTAGCAGCCCACATAGAGCGCAAGCGGGTAGATTTCATCGCTGATTCTTCATGTGCTCTTTCCATCACCAGCATCGCTTTAATCATGGACAGTGAATCTTTCAGACTTTCTTTCGTGTACCACTCGTTATCGACAAGTGTCACCACTTCAACGCCAGACCTGAGAATCTTTCTAAGCTGCTCTCCTGCTGTGTCGATGTCCTGTCGTGAAACCCTGTCCAGAGACTCTACGAGTAACACTGAACCCGCTTCAATGTAGCCAGATTCCACAGCGGCTAGAAATTCTCCAAATGCACCAGACTTAGCATTAGCTCCTGAGAAGCCGCTTATGCCTAAATCCTGAAAGCGTAATGATTCGTCTAAATAGTAATCAGGATTTCGTTTTAACCAATCGTTAATGTACTTGCTTTGACGCTTAGTAGAATCACCAACTGATTGAATCTTTGTAGAAAATCGTATGTATGAGATTGCTTTTGGCATAGGGTTTATGATGGGTTATGAAGAGATTGAAGAAGTGTATCATAAGAAAGGTGTAATCCTCGATAGCCGCCCGGTTCACAGCGCCATCGCCCGCAGTCAGGCAATGATCGAAGCACAAAACAAAAAGCCCAAAGTCCCCGTCCATGCGCTGGTGACAGCCCGGCACCCGATGGTGCGCTTTATTGGCAGCGACGATATGGCGCAAAATCGCGAGCTTTTTAGCGTGTGGATAAGGACGCTGCCAAAATGGGCGCAAACCACAACGCCCTACCTGTTCCTCCACACACCGGATATCGCCCAGGCTCCGCAGCTGGTCGACATCCTGTGGAGCGATCTGCGCGCCGCCCTACCGGAAATAGGTGATGCGCCGTCAATTCCGCAGCAAACCTCTCTTTTCTGATATCCTGCTATCCTCAACTGAGCCACCGGATGGAATAAAAGGGAGTTTTGAGTATGGTCAGCGCGCTGTATGCGGTTTTAGGTGCGTTATTGCTAATAAAGTTTTCTTACGATGTCGTACGCCTGAGGACGCAATATCGCGTTGGCTACGGCGACGGTGGTTTTAGCGAGCTGCAGGTTGCTATTCGCGTGCACGGCAACGCGGTGGAATACGTTCCCATTGGCCTGATACTGCTGCTGTTTATGGAAATGAACGGCGCGCAAACCTGGATGGTCCACGTTTGCGGTATTTTGCTGATTGTCGGGCGCCTGATGCACTCTTATGGTTTCCATCATCGCCTGTATCGCTGGCGCCGCTCCGGCATGAGCGCGACGTGGTGTTCATTGTTGCTGATGGTGCTGGCGAACTTCTGGTATATGCCCTGGGAGTTGGTTTTCTCCGTCCGTTAGCGCACAATACGCCGTTTTCGATTTTTCGGGTTTAACGTTATGTCTCACCGCGATACGCTTTTTTCCGCGCCGATTGCCAGTCTCGGCGACTGGACCTTTGATGAACGGGTTGCTGAAGTCTTCCCGGATATGATCCAGCGCTCTGTTCCCGGCTATTCCAACATTATTTCAATGATCGGCATGCTGGCGGAACGTTTCGTTCAGCCGGATACCCAGGTTTACGATCTCGGCTGCTCGCTTGGCGCAGCCACGCTGTCCGTGCGCCGCAACATTGCCCATGCCGGCTGTAAAATTATCGCCGTTGATAACTCACCGGCGATGGTCGAACGCTGCCGTCGCCATATTGACGCCTATAAAGCGCCGACGCCGGTCGAAGTTATTGAAGGCGATATCCGTCACGTCACTATCGAAAATGCTTCGATGGTGGTGCTGAATTTCACCATTCAGTTTCTCGAGCCGGGCGAACGCCAGGCCATTCTTGATAAGGTTTATCAGGGGCTGAATCCGGGCGGTGCGCTGGTGCTATCAGAAAAATTCAGTTTCGAGGATGACAACGTCGGCGAACTTCTGTTCAACATGCATCACGACTTCAAGCGCGCCAACGGCTACAGCGAGCTGGAAATCAGCCAGAAGCGCAGCATGCTGGAAAACGTCATGCTCACCGATTCCGTGGAAACCCACAAAGCCCGCCTGCGCAAGGCCGGTTTCGAACATGCCGAATTGTGGTTCCAGTGCTTTAACTTCGGATCGTTAATCGCCGTAAAATCCGGGGAACCGGCATGATTGATTTCAGCAACTTTTATCAATTGATTGCCAAAAGCCCGCTGTCACACTGGCTGGAGACGCTACCCGCTCAGGTCGCGGCCTGGCAACGTGAAGCGCTGCACGGCAAATACCGGGAGTGGGAACGGGCCGTCGAGTTTCTGCCCGAGTTTGCGCCCTACCGCCTCGACCTGCTGCATAGCGTCACTGCTGAGAGCGAAACGCCGCTCGGTGAAGGCCAGCGCCTGCGCATTGAAAACCTGCTGAAGAATCTGATGCCCTGGCGTAAAGGGCCCTTCTCCCTTTACGGCGTGAATATCGATACCGAATGGCGTTCCGACTGGAAGTGGGAGCGCGTACTGCCGCACCTTTCCGACCTGACCGGACGGACTATTCTTGATGTCGGCTGCGGCAGCGGATATCACATGTGGCGGATGATTGGCGCCGGCGCTCATCTGGCGGTAGGCATCGATCCCACCCAACTGTTCCTTTGCCAGTTTGAAGCCGTACGTAAACTGCTGGGCAACGACCAGCGGGCGCATCTGCTGCCGCTGGGAATTGAACAGCTTCCGGCGCTGAACGCCTTTGATACCGTTTTTTCGATGGGCGTGCTGTACCATCGTCGTTCCCCGCTCGATCACCTGTGGCAGCTAAAAGATCAGCTGGTTCCCGGCGGCGAGCTGGTGCTGGAGACGCTGGTCGTTGAAGGCGACGAAAATACTGTGCTGGTGCCGGGCGATCGCTATGCGCAGATGCGCAACGTCTACTTTATTCCCTCTGCCGCCGCGCTGAAGCAGTGGCTGGAGAAGTGCGGATTTGTCGATGTACGCATCGTCGATGCGTGCGTGACCTCGACCGAAGAGCAGCGCCGCACCGAGTGGATGACCACCGAGTCGCTGGCCGACTTCCTCGATCCCGAGGACAGTAGCAAAACCCGCGAAGGCTATCCCGCCCCGCTGCGCGCGGTGATTATTGCCACCAAACCGGAAACGGAACAGTCTCTGGCAGCGAAAAAACGTGCCGACAAGCGGGCCGGTTGACGCGTTTTTAGCATAAAAAAAGGCCCCTGTTTAATGGGCAGGGGCCTGGTACGGGCAATCATCATATTGGGCGACATGATGTGCAGCAAAAAACGGTTTATCCCCGTCATACTTCAAGTTGCATGTGCGCTGGCTTTGTTACTCGGCTCATCCATGAGCCTCGCCCTTACGGGCCGCCGGGATACGGCGTTCAAATCTGTTCCAGACAGATTTGTCGCTCACCCCAGTCACTTACTTGAGTAAGCTCCTGGGGATTCCCTGCGTCGCCGCCTTCTCGCAACTCGAATTATTTAGGGTTTTAATCTCTCTGTGCGGAAATAATCTTCTTCATTTCCGCTACCGCTTCGCCATTGACGGCGTAGCGTAAGTATTCATCAGCATCGGCATCCGTAGACATCGACAACCCGGGATTACGAAAGCGCATCGGGGACAGTAGCCACTGGCCTGCCGAGCTGTGGACCTCTTTTACCCCAGCCTGCAAAAACAGCGGCAGGTTGGCGGCACGCACTCCTGCGCCGGCCATAATAATAGGAGTGTCGCTTTGGGAAATAAGTTCCCTGATTAATGAAATTCCTTTTTCGGCAGACGGCTGCTGGCCCGAAGTCAGGATCCGCTGAACGCCGAGATCAGCCAGCTCAACGCTGGCCTGGCGCGGGTTGGCGCACATATCAAAGGCACGGTGAAAGGTGACGGCCATCATTCCCGCCGCCGCCATTATTTTTTTCATTCGCGCCCTATCTACCTGACCGTCGGCGTCCAGGATGCCGATCACCATGCCGGGAAAGCCGAGATCTCTCACCGCAGCCACATCATCAAGCATTGCGGCAAATTCGCCAGCGGTATAGCAAAAGTCACCGCCGCGCGGACGAATAATTGGATGAACGGGGATGGTCACCGACTCACGCACCGTTTTAAGGACGCCCGAGGAAGGCGTCAGCCCCCCCTCCTGCGGCGCGGCGCATAGCTCGATGCGGTCGGCGCCGCAGCGCTGGGCTTCCAGCGCGCACTCCATGCTGTAACAGCAGACTTCCAGTAAGGTCATTCTTCTCTCCGTCGATATGGCAGACACGACAGAATGTCACGATTTCTTCCGACAGACGCCGCGTAGCTTCACACTGTTATCGTTCTGATTGTTCGCTGGCGACAATTTGCTCAATCGACCACGGGTGAAATTTGATCGTCACTTTGCCATCGGTAACCGCCAGAGTTGGATTCGGCAAGCGCTCATGCTCTCCTTTTGGCGCGCTGGTCTTTACAAAAATGCCCGGTTGGCTCAATCCATTATCGGAAAGCAGCGCCAGGGCGCGGGTATTGAGCGTTTCGGGCTCGCCAGGCAGAACGATTTCAATATGCTCCCAGCCTTCATGCGGATAGCGCTTTTCGCCCGGCCACGGCAGTTCAACAATGCTAAAACGCCAGTGCGCCACGACCACCGGCTCATCCAGCCTGAACAGGCAGATGGGGCGGCCGTTAATGACATTTTCCGACAGCAGCGTGCCGCATTGCTCAAAGCCGCGACGCCAGCGCTCCGCCGTGGCGTTCTGGTGACAGCGCAGGGAAATATGGTCGGCATCAAGTGGCGTAATATCGAGACCAAGCCGATGAGCAAGCGCGTTTAGCGCCTCGGTAAAGCGCGGCAGGTCCGCGGAAATATCGTTTAATTCATTAATCTGCTGCCAGTTCGCCATCGTAAGCCTCGGTACGCGCTAAAAAGCGCTAATCTATCGCGTTTTCCGCAGCCGACCAACCGGCAATCGTCGGCGACGTCCGACGAACGGCTATTCGTTGAGCGCGAGGCTCAGCAACCTCCGTGCGGTGCTGACGCGTGGGTGCAAATGCAGTATACTCCTGCCCTAATTTGTCCACATTCCCGCGCCGCCCCATCAGGGTGACGGCGTGTTAACGTAAGGTGTTTCGGTGAATATTCAGGCTCTTCTCTCAGAAAAAGTCAGTCAGGCCCTGATCGCAGCAGGCGCGTCTGCCGATTGCGAACCTCAGGTCCGCCAGTCAGCAAAAGTCCAGTTCGGCGACTATCAGGCCAACGGCGTGATGGCCGTTGCCAAAAAACTGGGCATGGCGCCGCGACAACTTGCAGAGCAGGTACTGTCTCATCTCGATCTGAGCGGGATTGCCAATAAGGTAGAGATCGCCGGCCCTGGCTTTATTAATATTTTCCTCGATCCGGCCTTCCTCGCGGAAAATGTCAGCAGCGCGCTGAAATCGGAACGTCTGGGCGTGGCTCAGCCGCCGGCACAAACCGTAGTGGTCGATTACTCTGCGCCGAACGTGGCGAAAGAGATGCACGTAGGCCATCTGCGCTCCACCATCATTGGCGATGCCGCGGTGCGTACGCTGGAGTTTCTCGGGCATAAAGTGATCCGCGCTAACCACGTGGGCGACTGGGGTACCCAGTTCGGTATGCTTATCGCGTACCTGGAAAAACAGCAGCAGGAGAACGCCGGTGAAATGGCGCTGGCCGACCTCGAAGGTTTCTATCGTGAAGCGAAAAAACACTACGATGAAGATGAAGCCTTCGCCGAGCGCGCGCGCAGCTACGTCGTTAAGCTGCAGGGCGGCGACGAATATTTCCGCGAAATGTGGCGCAAGCTGGTCGACATCACCATGTCGCAAAACCAGTTAACCTATAACCGCCTGAACGTCACCCTGACCCGCGATGATGTTATGGGCGAAAGCCTTTATAACCCGATGCTGCCGGGTATCGTGGCCGACCTGAAGGCCAAAGGGCTGGCGGTAGAAAGCGAAGGCGCGACGGTGGTATTCCTTGATGAGTACAAAAACAAGGAAGGTGAACCGATGGGCGTCATCATCCAGAAGAAGGATGGCGGCTACCTTTACACCACTACCGATATCGCCTGCGCAAAATACCGCTACGAGAATCTGCATGCGGATCGCGTGCTTTACTACATCGACTCTCGCCAGCATCAGCACCTGATGCAGGCGTGGACTATCGTACGTAAAGCTGGCTACGTGCCGGAGTGCGTACCGCTGGAGCACCACATGTTCGGCATGATGCTCGGCAAGGACGGCAAACCGTTCAAAACCCGCGCCGGCGGTACCGTGAAGCTCGCCGACCTGCTGGACGAAGCGCTGGAACGCGCCCGCCGTCTGGTGGCGGAGAAAAACCCGGATATGCCCGCCGATGAACTGGAAAAACTGGCGAACGCGGTCGGGATTGGCGCGGTTAAGTATGCCGACTTGTCAAAAAACCGCACCACTGACTATATCTTCGACTGGGATAACATGCTGGCCTTTGAGGGCAATACCGCGCCTTATATGCAGTATGCCTATACCCGCGTGCTCTCCGTGTTCCGCAAAGCGGATATTGATGAAAGTGCGCTAGTGGCGGCGCCGGTGGTCATCACCGAAGACCGCGAAGCCCAGCTGGCGGCCCGTCTGCTGCAGTTTGAAGAAACCCTTACGGTCGTTGCCCGTGAAGGCACGCCGCACGTTATGTGTTCTTACCTGTACGATCTGGCGGGTCTGTTCTCCGGTTTCTATGAGCACTGCCCGATCCTGAGCGCTGAAAGCGAAGAGACGCGCAACAGCCGCCTGAAACTGGCTCTGCTGACGGCGAAAACGCTGAAGCTGGGTCTTGATACCCTGGGTATCGAAACCGTAGAACGGATGTAATGTGTCGAAAGAACCCGGCTTAACGCCGGGTTTGCCGGGCGGCGGCTGACGCCTCACCCGGCTGTTCTCACCTGATTCAAAAATACTTCCGCAGATACTCCGTCAGACACAGGATCGCCATCGCCTGGCCATACGGCATCGACGTCAGCGGGATGTCGCGATAAAAATCGAGATCCGACCCCATCCCGGTACCGAAGGACGTTTGCAGCAGTTCCCCTTGCGCAGAGATATTCGCCACAATGCCGCGAATCGCTTTTTCCGCAACCTCCGTATACGCCTGACTCACGTAGCGCTTGCGTACCGCCTTGAGGATCCCATACGCAAAACCGGCGGTCGCCGAGGCTTCCAGATAGGAGTCAGGGTCATCAAGTAGCGTATGCCACAGGCCGCTATCGTCCTGACAGCGGGCCAGCGCCGCAATCTGCGTATCCAACACCTGCACCAGGTAACGTCGCACCGCGCTGTGTTCGGGTAAATCCACCAGCTCCAGGAAATCCGGGATCACGATCGTCAGCCAGCTATTGCCGCGCGCCCAGCGGGCGCGAGCGAAATTATGTCGCCCCTCGTAGTTCCAACCGTGAAACCACAGACCGGACTCGCGGTCCATCAGATTCTGCACGTGCAGCAGAAACTGATACACTGCCTCCTCTACGTATTCGGGGCGATTAAGCAGCTTACCAATTTTCGCCAACGGCAGAACGGTCATCATCAGCGTGTCGTCCCACATTTGCTGATGATTTTCTTCCGCCAGCGTGATGTGCTGCATGCCGCCAGACTCCGTGCGCGGCATCTCGTTCATCGCCCACTCGGCCCAGCTATCGAGCCAGGGCAGATACGCGGCGTTGCCCGTCTCTTCATAGCGATAAGCGAGGGTGAGAAACGGCGCCATGGTGTTGACGTTTTTGGTGGTCGCCCCCTCGGCAAAGCGATCGGCAAACCAGCTATCGATAATATCGCGCATCGCGATATCGCCGGTCTGCTGGTAATACTGCCAGATGCCGTACAGGCCGACGCCGTGAGTCCACTCCCAGCCGTTCCACCCTTTCGTATCAATGATGCGCCCGTCGTCCAGCCGCAGTAAAAATTGCCCGCTTTCATCTTTAATGTTGACCAGATTTTGCGTGACCTTCTGAATCAGCGCCTGCAGTTCATTGCGGGCGATAAAGCGCTCAGGCTGGCGCAGTAGTGGGCTATGTTTGACAGGCCAAACTTTCATATCCTTAACCTCTGTTATATGTCGAATTCATGGCAGAACGCTGTTTCAGCGATGGCGCGGCGGGTTTATTACGATTCAGATAACCAATATTGTTGTTTCCCCACAGGGAGTCGTACGGCATCCCGGCCAGCATCTCGACTACTTCACGATCCTGGGCGCTGGCCAGTTCCGGCTGAGCGCGTCCGGATTCACGCATTTTGAGCGTTTCCGCACGCAGGACGCTGTGGGTTTGCAGATTGAGCTTAAAGCGCAGGGAAACGAGGAAGCCGCAGGCCAGCACCAGCAAAGTGCCGACGCTGAGGATCAGCAGAATGGTATGGCTCACTTCATAAGGCTGCGTTTTCTGCCCGGAGACAAAGCCGGACATCTGCATGATGATCCCTACCAGCATCACCGCCCCGGCCTGGGAAGCCTTACGCGTCAGAGTCATAATCCCGGCGAAGATGCCTTCGCGACGCTGGCCAGTGATCACTTCGTCCACGTCGGCAATATACGTATAGGTGTTCCACGGAACATAGTTGATGCCGCCGCGGCCCAGACCCGCCACTGCGGAAATCAGCAGCAGCAGCGAATAAACATCGCTGAGGCCAGCGTAGTACAGCACCGCGTAAGAGAGCGAACTCAGCCCGAACAACACTACCACCATGCGGTACGATGGCGCCGGACCGAAGCGAATACACAGCGGGATCATCGCAATAACCGCAATAAACTGGAAGATCGCCATGGTCCCCAGCAGGTTGGAGGCCATTGAGGCTTCCTGCATCAGGACAAACACCACATAGTAAGTAAAGACCGCATTGAAGACATCCTGGGCGATATAGCCCCCCAGATACATCCCCAAATGCTGACGGAAAATTTTAATGCGCAGGGTCGAACTTAATTCAATAAACAGGCGATTAAGACTCTGAGACAAGCTCAGGTTCTGTTTCTCCTCTTCGGCGCGCAGCGCAGCCTCCGTCCACTCTTCACGCGGGCGCTCCCAGGTAAAGAACCAGACAAAAGTTAACATCATTGCGCACAGCACCGAGAACACCAGGCTGGCGTAGAAGAAAGAGACGGCGTTGTCTTTGCCGAAGATGGTCAGCAGAATGCCCGGCAGGAAAGAAGCCAGGATCGCCGACATCTGCGCCATAGAAATACGCGCGCCGGAGAATTTGGTTTTCTGTTTAAAATCGTCGGTCATTTCCGGCACCAGCGTTTCATACGGCACCAGAATCATGGTATAGACGATGTCAAACAGCAGATAGGTCAGCAGGTAGTACCAGAACCCCATATCCCCTACCCACATAATGGAGTAGCTAAACACGCAAGGGATGCCGAGCAGGATAAAAAACTTACGCCTGCCAAAACGTTTTCCCAGCCAGGTCGAGCCAAAGTTATCCGTCAGAAAGCCCATCAGCGGGCTGATTACCGCATCCAGAACTCTGGCAGTGGCAAAAATGAGCGTCGCCTCGATAGGCGAAAGTCCGCAAAAGGTGGTGTAGAAGTAGAGCAGCCATGCTGCCGTGAGTGCAGTTGTTCCCGCACCAAGAAAATCGCCCGATCCATAGGCAAGGTAGTTAACCAAACCGATTTTACGTGTTTTCATCGCCGTAAATCCTGTGTCTTTTTTTTGAGAACTCCGAACCGCTTTTTGGCTCATTCCGCCAAAAGGGGGTTGATACATGGCTACAGTAAGAACATGGGAACGGCGTTACCTTTTCATTTTTGCCAGCCAAAAGCGTTCAATGGCAAAAACACAAAGAGTCGATGAACACGCTTCACTGATTTATAAAACGGCGTTTCTTTTAATACAAAAGATCGGACCAAAAAATGAGATATGGCCACCGAAACGGCGCGTCGTGGAATGAAATTTGGGCGATGTATTTCGCTGCGGATAAACCTTGCGAATGCTAAGGAATGGGAGTAAAGACAATAAGAAAAGGGTTGTTTCGCGTATATCAAGGAGGCTTGATGCCCTACTCACATCTGCTGGTCGCCGTGGCGCCAACCCCGGAAAGCCGGGTCCTCATTCAAAAAGCCGTCTCCATCGCACGTCCGGTCAATGCAAAAGTCAGCCTGATTACGCTGGCGACGGATCCGGAGCTGTATAATCAGTTTGCGGCGCCCATGATGGAAAACTTACGCGAAGTGATGCAGGAGGAGACGCGCGGATTTCTGGCCGAGCTTGCCCGCCACGCCGACTATCCTATAGAGAAAATGACCATTGCCAGCGGCGGAATTGCTCACCACGTGCAGGATTTTTGCCGACAGCATCGCGTTGACCTGGTGATTTGCGGTAACCACAACCAGAGTCTGTTTTCTCGCGCCACCTGTTCGGCAAAAGATATTGTTGGCAGTAGCGGCGTCGATGTACTGCTGGTTTGTCTGGAAAAAGGCTAGCGCCGGGGAGGCGCTAACCGTCTTGGCCTCAGGCGAGTTTAGGGAAAGTGGCGACCTTGCGCTCTAAGTGGCTCTCCTCGCTCCCTGGCTCAATCTCCTTTAGATCGGCAATAAACCGCTCCTGCCAGCGATGAATATCGTTTTCCTTAATCACCGCCAGCATGGCCGAATGGCGGGCAATACGCTCGGCCAGAGGCATGGTTAATGCCTTATCCAGCGCCGCAGCGACCTCATCGCGATCGTAAGGATTAACGATTAAGGCCGTCGGGAGCTCGTTGGCCGCGCCGGCAAACTGCGACAGCACCAGCACGCCCGGATTTTGCGGGTCCTGCGCGGCAACATACTCTTTCGCCACCAGGTTCATACCATCGCGCAGCGGGGTAACCAGACCAACGTCGGAGTAGCGGAAGATTTTCATCAGCAGCTTGCGTTCAAAGTGCTGGTTAAGGTAGTAAAGCGGCGTCCAGCCCAGCTGGCCATACTGGCCATTGATACGGCCGGCTGCGTTTTCCAGCTGATGACGAATATCCTGATAGGCCTGAACGTCCCCGCGTGAAGTCGGCGCAATCTGGGTATAGCGAATCTTGCCGTGATGCTGCGGATAGTTCTCCAGCAGGGCTTCATAAGCAAGAAAACGCTCCGGCAGCCCTTTCGAATAGTCCAGCCGTTCAACGGAAAAGATATTTTGGACGCTTTTGAGCTCGCTCTTCAGCTGCGCCAGCTTCGGCGGCAGCGGCCCTTTAGCACTGCGCGCAATCTCTTCCGGATCGATACCGATCGGATAAACTTCGGTCTGGAAAGGTTTTCCCCAGGCCACATGCTTTTTGCCGTCGCGCGTCGTCAGGCGGGTTTGCATCGATACGCAATCCAGAAACGCCAGTCGGTCGCTTTCGGTCTGGAAACCCAGTAAATCGTAATCGCAAAGCTGTTCAAGCAGTTCCGCATGCGGCGGTAACGCGTTAAACACTTCCGGCGTCGGGAACGGAATATGCAAAAAGAAGCCGATACGATTATTGACGCCGCGCTGGCGCAGTTCGCTGGCCAACGGCAGCAGGTGATAATCGTGGATCCAGACGATATCGTCAGGTTCAATCAGCGGCAGCAGTTTATCCGCCAGGGTCGCATTAACGCGCTGATAGCCCTCCCAGGCTTCACGCTGAAAATCAACCAGGTCAAGACGATAGTGGAATGCGGGCCATAAAACGGCATTGGAAAAGCGGTTGTAATATTCGTCGTGATCCTGCTCGCTAAGATTGAAAGAGGCCCAGGTGATATTGCCCTGAGTCACTTTTTTTAACGGCTGTTGGTCGTCACCGATTTCCCCACTCCAGCCGAACCACAAACCTCCGGCTGCTTTTAATGCCCCCATAATCCCCACGGCAAGGCCACCGGCGCTGGCCTTTTTGTCATCCGGCGGAGCAATACGATTAGATACTACGACTAAGCGACTCATAGCCATCTCTCCTGTCGGTTAGCGCATCTGGTTGTTGCCCATGATTCGCGATGTTACTAATCCAAAGATGAACGGCGGGCACGTCAGGCAAACGCCAACGCGCTTGCGTTTCGCCGCCGCCCACTTTGACCGATACGCCATTCAATTGATTCACAACGCTAAAACCAGCTTCATCGGTTAAGTCATCACCAACAAACACCGGCTTGCGTCCTTTGAATGGAGCTTCCTGCATAAAAGCGGCTATCGCTTCACCTTTATTCACTCCACGCGGTTTGATCTCCACCACGCACTTACCCGGCTGCAGGGCCAGAATGGGATGGCGCTGGACGATAGATTGCGCCAGCGCCAGCACCGCTTGCTGCTGCTCCGGCGCCTGTCGATAGTGCAAAGCAAAAGCCATCCCCTTACTTTCCAGTTCGCATCCCGGCAAAGCATCCAGTTCCGTCGTCAACTGCGCAGAGAGCGCCTTCAGAAGTGAATCCGGTAAAGAGACAATATGCGTTTTACCATTGATGTCACGGCGTTCAGCCCCGTGGACACCGGCAAGCGGTAGCCGGTAAGGACGGGTAAGCTCATCCAGCTCAACCATTGAGCGCCCTGAAATCAATGCCACCGCGCCGTTTTGCTGCTGCACAAGCTGGCGCAGCGACTGCAGAACATCGGTTGGGATGACCACCTGATCGGGATGGGATTTGATACCGGCAAGGGTACCATCGAGGTCAAAGAAAAAAGCGTAGTTTCCGGTTAACGCAGGCGGTACATAAATCTGGTCAGCCACCCTGTTTCCTCCTTATCATGGCCAGCAACATGCTGGGTGTTAAATTATTGTAGCCATGTAAGTATAGACAGTGTGACCAGCATCGCCATTTTTGATAGTCATCGCCAGCGCAACGGGCGCTGGCGAGGGTTTAGGATTAAACTGAAAAGTTGGACGAATTAAACCGCACGCTTCGCTTTCTGTTTATAGCGGTCGAAGATCACCGCAGCCAGCAAAATCACGCCGCGCACAACGTACTGCGAGAACGGCGAAATGTTCAGCAGGTTCATCGCATTCTCCACCGTTCCCAGAATCAGGATCCCGGCTACCACGTAGGAGATCTTGCCGATCCCGCCCTTCAGCGATACGCCCCCGAGCACGCAGGCCGAAATGACAATCAGCTCATAGCCAATGGACGTCATCGGCTGACCACTGGTCATACGGGATGCCAGGATAATGCCCGCCGCCGCGGAAACCAGCCCTGAAAGGACGAAAATAATAATTTTTGTCCGCACAACCGGGACGCCGGCCAGACGAGCCGCTTCTTCATTACCCCCTATCGCCAGCGTGTTTCGGCCAAAGGTGGTTTTATTCAGCAGCAGACCGAATACAATCAGGCAGGCAACGGTTAACCAGATAGGCGCAGGCAGACCAAACCAGTTGGCGTAGCCGAGGGTAAAAAAGCGCTCATCTTCAATCCCTACCGCTTTACCGTCGGAGATGATATAGGCAAGACCGCGGACGATCTGCATCGTGGCGAGGGTGGTAATCAGAGCATTAATCTTTAAGCGGGCAATGACAAAACCGTTGACCAGGCCGCTCACTGCGCCAAGCAGCAGACCGGCGCCGATGCCAACCCACATGCTTTCAGTCAGATTAATCACCACCGCCGTGGTCACGCCAGCGCAGGCGATAACCGAGGCGACCGACAGATCGAAATCGCCGGACGCCAGGCAAAACAGCATCCCACAGGCGACCATTCCGGACATAGAAATAGCCAACCCCAGACCTTTCATATTAATAAACGAGGCAAAATTGGGCACAAAAATTACGCAGCCAATAAACAGCACCGCGAAAACAACCAGCATGCCGAACTGATCCCAGATACGGGAGAAACTAAAAGCCGACCGGGAAGTACCTGAAGTGGTAACTGATGACATCATAGACTCCTTACTCAGGCGACTGCCTGGCTCACTTTTGGCATGGCAAGGCTCAATGCCTGCTGTTCATTGGCATGTTCATGCAGCAGCTCTCCGGCAATCTCACCCTCGCGCATCACCACGATGCGATCGGCTACGCCGAGAACTTCCGGTAAATCGCTGGAGGCAAAGACCACCGCGACGCCCGATGCCGCTAATGCGTAAATAACGTTATAGATCTCATGCTTAGCGCCAACATCAATGCCGCGCGTGGGCTCGTCAAGCAGGATGACTTTCATTTCCTCCGACAGCCAGCGGCCGAGAATCGCCTTTTGCTGATTGCCACCGGAGAGATTCATAATCAGCTGCTCTGCGCCGGGCGTTTTGATATTCAACGATTTAATATGCTGGTCGGCGTTCTGCGCTTCCCAGGCATTATTGATGACGCAGCCCGCGAGAATGTGCTTGCGGCGGGCGCTGATATTGATGTTGTCGCGAACCGAGTGAACCGGAATAATCCCCTCTGCTTTGCGGTCTTCCGGGCAGAGCATCATCCCGGCCTGAATCGCCTGAGCCGGCTTGCGGATATCAATGGCCTCGCCGTCGATATAAACCTGACCGGCGGTTATTCTGCTGCCGCCGAACAGGCCTTTCATCAGTTCGCTGCGTCCGGCGCCAACCAGCCCAAACAGGCCGACGATTTCTCCGCTACGCACCGAAAGGCTAACGAGTTGCCGTACGCCAGGCGCCTTCACCCGATCGAGGCGCAAACGCTCTTTGCCATATTCACGGGGCTGCCAGCCGTAGATATCGCCCAGCTCGCGACCGACCATCGCCTGTACCAGAGCGTCGTGGTTAACCTCTTGCATATTGTCAAAGGTGCGCACGTAGCGACCATCTTTGAAGACCGTGATGGCGTCACTTAACGCAAAGATCTCTTCCATCCGGTGGGAAACGTAAATGATCACCCGCCCTTCCTGGCGCAGCTCGCGGATGACCCGAAACAGATTGTCGATTTCCCTGGCCGACAGTGAGCTGGTGGGCTCGTCAAAAGCGATGATTTTGGCGTTCCGCGCCAGCGCCTTGGCGATCTCCACCATCTGCCACTGGCCAATCGACAAATACTTCAACGGCGTTTCCGGGTCGATATCCAGCCCCAGATGCTGCAGCTGCAGGCCGGCTTCATAATTCAGCAGCGACCGATTCACAATCCCGCCCTTGTGCGGCAATTGGCCGAGGTAGATATTTTCCGCCACGGTCATTTCCGGGATCAGATGCAGCTCCTGATAGATAATCGCCACCCCGGCGTTCAGCGCCTCGGTGGTGTGGGTAAAGGTCATCTGCTGGCCTTGGATCTGTAGGCTGCCGGCAGTGGGTACGTAGTTGCCGCTGAGGATTTTGAGCAACGTGGATTTCCCGGCGCCGTTTTCTCCCATCAGGGCGTGGACCTGTCCGGCATAGCAGTCAAAGCTAATATCGGACAGCGCTTTAACGCCCGGGAATGTCATGGTGATGCCGTGGAATGAGAGATAAGGGGTAGACTGTTGCATAACGACTCCGCTTTTCTGTACAGGGCCTCTCGCTCAAAGCAAGAGGCCCGGTCAACCGGCCTTACAGCCCTTTTTTAGCCAGCTCTTCTTTAAAATTGTCGCGGGTAATCAGCACCACGTCGGTCACCGCGGTGAATTTTGGCGGTTCGACATCTTTTGTCACCCAGTTATAAAGCATCTCGCTGGTTTTATAGCCGTGAATATCCGGGCTTGGCAGCAGAGAGCCGTAGAAACCGGTGGCCTGCGCTTTAGAGAGTTCGTTCACTGCATCAACGCCATTAATACCGATACCGATAACGTCAGGCGCTTTAAAGCCCTGGCCTTCGGTGGCGCGTACGCCGCCCAGAACGGTATTGTCGTTCATGCCGACGATCAGCCAGTGTTTGACGTTCGGATGCTGAACCAGCATAGAGTTACCGGCATCAAAAGCGCCGGGAATGTCGTTAGATTTCGTTGGCACACGGTAGATTTGTTGCTCCGGGAAACCGGCAGCTTTCAGGGCGTCCATCGATCCGCTAGTGCGACGACGGGCGGTGTCCAGCTCGTCGGAAGTGATGGCCATGACGGCGGTATCCTTCACGTCCCAGCCGCGTTTTTGCATCTCTTTATAGAGCTCCTGCCCTTGACGTGCGCCGATCTCACTGGCCGCCATCATCACCAGCGGTACGCTCTCCATCGGTTTGCCTTTGGCGTTAACGAACTGGTCATCGACGGTAATGACTTTCATATCATAGCCGCGCGCTTTGGCGACTATGGCCGCCCCGAGTTTGGGATCGGGCGTACAGATAACAAAGCCTTTGGCTCCGCTAGCCGCCAGGCTATCAATGGCGTTAAGGGTTTTCTCACCGTCGGGGACGGCAATTTTGATGACGTCGAAACCTAAATTTTTACCGGCCTTATCGGCAAATTTCCACTCTGTTTGAAACCATGGCTCTTCAGGCTGTTTGACCAGAAAACCCAGCTTAAGCGTCTCGGCCATAGCTGATTGTGACATAACTGCGGCGAGACCGATCGCCGCCAGCGCTTTAGTAAATTTGTGCATGGTAAACTCCAGCTTTAATTCGCTTTTATGTAGGGAAAATTAAGAGTTAATTTTTTTATCGGACGCAAAACAAGGCATTAGGAAAGTCTCAATCAAGACCGCCGTTGTTAAAATAGTATTAACCGGAAATTATTTCTCCATACGAGAGCGCAATCACATCGCGGAATTACAGTAATTGCGTACATAAAAACAGCGGAAAAAGACATAAAAAAAACGCTAATTGTCAGACAATTAGCGCGGGCTGTAGCAATATTCTCTATATCATCAGCAGAGTTATCCTTGTCGATATTACCAGCGGCAATAAATATGCTCCGCATGATTGCGTACCGGCACCTCATCCCCCAATAAACGAGCGGCAACGGTAAAAGAAAAATCAAAAACATGGCCTAACCCTTTACCGCTGATCAAATTACCGTCTTCCACTACGGGTTGATCAACATACTCCCCGTCCGCCACGTTCTGCCATAACTCCCCCGAACAGACGTAGCGTCGCCCCCTGAGCAGCCCATTGCCGCCGAGAACCCTTGCGGCTGCCGAACAGATCGGACAGATCAGCATTCCTGCTTTATCGTGGGCCGTAATAAACGCTACGACGTCCTGGCTGGCGGCGAGGTTGACGCTTCCCTGCGGACCGCCGGGCAGAACCACCGCGTCGTACAGCATCCCTGCGCGTTCGGCTAAAGTGCTATCCGCAACCATTGGGATATCGTGGTAGCTCACCACCGCGCGCGATTCGGCGCAGGAGAGAAGCTCCACATCCAGATGCAGACGGCGGAGGATATCAACCACCACAATCGCCTCTCCCTCTTCAAAACCCGACGCCAGCAGCACCGCAACTTTTTTCATTTCAGTCTCCTTTCGTTAGCGTGGTAGTCATAAGCCTTTTACAAAAAAACATCTTTTTTTAAATTATCATCATCTTTTCAGTTACCCAGGCGAAAAGATGAACCAGTGCAGCCTTCGCTTTGATGACGCACGATATCACAAAAAGGAATTTTGAATCGTTATTTTTAAAACACGATTTCAATAAAAAATATTAGAGATACTACTTTTTAATCAGGAAGCCAATAAAAGAGGTGTTAAATCATAAAGTTAATATAAATAGCAATGTACTACAGTAAGCGATTACTATTACATTTCCAGCCTGTATAAAGTTAAATCCAGATGTTGTAACATAATGTAAATAACCACCATTGAGAGTTTTCTTAATTCAGATGTAGCGCTATTCTATCTTCGTTGAGACAAGAAATTTAATTCCATGGTTCGGGCTTAAGTTCTGAATAAAATTATTCTGAGCTTTTCATCTGTTGGTTTTAATTTCGCAAACTCCCTTGGTCACAATCGCGTCTGGATATGACGCAGGCGCTTCCCGCACAGTAAATAAGGATATTGTTATGGTCGTTCCAGGAATGGTGCAAAAGCTGAATAACCAATTGAATCTTGAGTTCCATACCTCCAACTTGTATCTGCAGTTAAGCGAGTGGTGTATTCAGCAGCGGTTGAACGGTACCGCCACTTTTCTGCGTAATCGAGCGCAATCCAGCATAACGCAGATGATGCGGGTCTTTGATTTTATGAAAAGTTCCGGCGCCTGGCCCGTGGTTAAAGCAGACGAAGCCTGCAGCGCGGAATGCGCCTCTCTTGAAGACCTGTTTAGCAAAACCGTTGCTGATTATCAGCAGCGCAGCAGCATGCTTTCCGGCCTGACGGCAGAGGCGAAGGCGCAAAGCGACGAATCAACCCTACGCTTCCTCGCGCTGCTGGCGAAAGAACAGCAGCTGGATGGCATGCTGCTGGAGACCATTCTGGATGAAGTCCGCTGCGCGGACCAGGCCGGGACCAGCGAACAGCAAACCGATCGTCACCTGCTTGAACTGGTCAGCCAACAGTACGCCAGCGTCATGTCGGCAAATACCGGAACGCGCGATAAAGCGTAAAAAGAGGCGTGTTTCTGCCTTTAATGCCCTCATCGCCCCTCAGCGAACCAATCTTTTTCGGCGCTTCGGCGCCGTTTTTATTCCTGAAAGGCATTAAAAACTTTTAACCAGATCTCATTCCCGCTCAGCCGGAGGAATTAGCAGGGTATTGGTGATCTGGATCACATTCAAAACTCTGGGTTGATAATATAAAAACAGTGTTTCAAAAATTTAAAACACGGAGTTTATTTTAATGGCAAGATATACGGCTTCAGCCTCAAACGGGCTGCAGGGAAGACCGATTTTGTTACGCCATCAGTTAGCCTACGGCGGCGGAAATTTGCTGGGAAGCGGCGCACTGGCGATCAGCGGTGCCTGGCTGCTCTATTTTTATACAACCTTCTGTGGGCTGACGCTGATCGAAGCCTCCTTTATTTTCTCCGTCGCCAGCATTATCGACGCGATTAGTAACCCGCTGATGGGCTACCTCACCGATAACTTTGGCAAAACCCGGCTCGGTAAACGCTTTGGCCGCCGTCGCTTCTTTTTATTAATAGGCATTCCGCTAATGATGTTCTACCCGCTGCTGTGGGTAGAAGGTCTCGGTTTCTGGTACTACCTGTGCACCTACGTCGTCTTTGAAATCATTTATACCTCGATTATGGTCCCCTATGAAACATTGGCGACCGAAATGACTGATGATTTCTCACTGCGTTCGAAGCTCACCGGTTATAAAGCGATATTCGGCAAACTGGCTAACTTCCTCGCGGCATTTATCCCCGGGCAGTTCATCCTGCTTTATGGCAAAGAATCCGCCACCCCGTTTTTCCTTACCGGACTGACCTACGGTGTCATTCTTATCGTGGCCATCTCCTGTTTGTGGTACTGCAGCTGGGAACGACCGCGCGAAGAGGAAAAAAGCTCGGGCGAGAAAAAGGGGCTACTCAATACGCTGCTTATGCTGGCCAAAGATATGCGCTCAACCTTTTATCTGCGCGTATTCCGTAAACACCTTGGTATGTATCTCTGCGGTTTCGGCGCCGAATGGCTGTTTGCGTCGATCTTCACTTACTTCGTCATCTTCGTGCTGCAACACGATCCGGCCATGGTGGCCGGGCTCAACAGCCTGAACTCAATTCTGCAGCTGGTATCAACGGCCCTGTTTATCGGCCTGTGCGTGAAGAAAGGCTTCAGTAAGCCGTATATTCTGGCGCTGAGCGTGGTCATCTTTGCCGTGCTGCTCTACACCTCGCTGTGGTTCTTCCACCTGCCTTCAAGCCTGGCCACCATCCTGATGTTTGGCATCACGGTTCTGTTCGGTCTCGGCACCGGCGGCGTCTACTACATTCCCTGGACCGTTTACACCTTTTTGGCTGATGTCGATGAAATTTACACCGGCCGCCGTCGCGAGGGGATCTATGCAGGCGCCATGACCTTCTCAGGTAAAATTTTGCGCTCGATTATCGTCTTTACAATGGGAGCTATCCTCAGCTTCTACGGGTTCCAGTCAAAGGCGCATACGCAGCCGGAAAGTGCGGTCACCGCGATTGCGGTGGTATTCTGTGCAGGGGTGATTTTACTGGCGCTGGCAGCCATCGTGTTCAGTAAACAGATGAAGCTCGATCGCAAGGCGCACCTGGTGGTGCTACAGGAAGTCGCGCGCATTAAAGCGGGAGGCAAAATTGCCGACATCGCGCCGGACGTTCGCCTTATCGTGGAAGATTTAGTGGGCCATCGTTATGAAGAGTGCTGGGGCAACAGCAAACTGTTCAAGAATGCGCAGGAGAACGTCATTCAAACCGCCGTGTCCCATTAATCAGCAATAACGCCCCGCTATCGCGTTGATGGCGGGGCTCACGCCGCTAGTGCGCTTCTTCCTGCGGGGTGAATTTCAGCTCAATCAGCGCGATGGCTTTTTGTACCGCCCGCAGCGTCACCGGGTCAGCCGAGGCCGGGTGGCTGGCAAAATCGATGGCTTTCAGCTGGGTAGTCATTTTTTCGCGCACCTCGACAGGGGCGATGATATCGATGACGTCGAGGATCTGCTTGATAACTAACTGGCAGGCAACAACGTCAGAGACCAGTTCGTCGTGTTCGGTAAGATGTTGAGACATTTTTCACTCCTTTTTTCAGGAGCGTAATAGTACCCTAATTCCTCGGATATAAAAAAACCTGCCGCAGCAGGTTTTTTTATCAGAACATAGCGCCAGGCGGTACGTCTTTAAAGGTTTTGCAGTAGTTTTCGAACATGCTCTTCAGAATTTTGCGCAGTTTCATGGTTGGCTCCATTTTTGTTATGCAGGTGTTAATATCTACACGGCTATAATATGACCTGCATCACAAAAATCAATCTCAATGTGCGATAAATCACGTTTTATTTACAAAATAAATTTAAACATTCAACAAAAGTGAGTTATTTCGGATAGTTAAGAGCCGCGGGCTCCAGGTGAATCCGGGATCGCTTAGCAATGGCAGCGATACAACGATGAGTACAAACATCTCTTCCAGGGACGACCGCTCTTTTTCAGCACCTGCTCTGCTGGTGGCTGGCGCGTTTTTTATGGAGTTCCTCGACGGCACAGTCATCGCCACCGCCCTGCCCGACATGGCGAAAGACTTCGGCGTAACGGCAGTGGATCTCAACATTGGAATTAGCGCCTACCTTATTACCCTTGCGGTGCTGATACCCGCCAGCGGCTGGATCGCCGATCGCTTCGGCGCGCGGAAAATCTTTAGCCTGGCGCTGGCGATTTTTACCCTCGCCTCGGTGTTTTGCGGGTTGTCGACCAATGTCGATGTGTTTGTCGCCATGCGTATTCTTCAGGGAATTGGCGGCGCGCTGATGGTGCCCGTGGGCCGCCTGGCGGTGTTGCGCACCACACCGAAGCATCAGCTGATTAAAGCGATTGCCACTCTGACCTGGCCGGCGCTGGTGGCGCCTATTATTGGCCCACCGTTGGGCGGATTTATCACCAGCTACGCCAGCTGGCACTGGATCTTCTTTATTAACGTGCCGCTTGGGCTTGTGGCGATTGCCCTGGCGCTGCGCATCATCCCGGATATTCGGGAAGAAGAGCGCCGCCCGTTCGATCTTTCCGGTTTTCTTGCGACCTCGGTGGCGATGGTTAGCCTGGTTGCCGCCATGGAGCTTCTCGGCGATCGTCAGCCTCTGGGCTGGCAGACCCTGGCGCTGCTGGCGTTAGGCCTGGGCTGCATGCTTTTCTCGTTACGGCACTTCCGCCGCGCTGAATGGCCGATGGTGCGCCTTGATGCGCTGGAGATCCCCACCTTCAGGGTCACCATGTACGGCGGTTCGCTGTTCCGCTCCTCCATCAGCGCCGTTCCGTTTCTGCTGCCGCTGCTTTTCCAGGTCGGCTTCGGCATGGATCCCTTCCACTCGGGGCTGCTGGTGCTGGCGGTGTTCGTCGGCAACTTCACCATCAAGCCCCTTACAACGCCGCTGATTCGCTGGCTGGGTTTTCGCCGTCTGCTGCTGATCAATGGCGCATTAAACGTATTATCGCTGCTGGCCTGCGCTTTTTTAACCCCGCATACGCCGGTTTGGCTCATCTTTGTAATTCTCTATCTCGGCGGGGTCTTCCGATCGATTCAATTTACCGGCATCAGCACCCTCGCTTTTGCCGATGTTCCTTCCGGACAAATGAGCTATGCCAATACGCTGTTCAGCACCGCATCCCAGCTGGCCGTTGGACTTGGGATAACGCTTGGAGCGATAGGTATTCGTATTGGGGAAGAGTTCAGTGAATGGCTTACGCTTTCTCACCTTCCGGGCATCAGCTTCCGCCTGTCGTTTATCTTTATTGCGCTGATTTGCCTGGTCGGCATGATTGATACTCTGCATCTGACAAAAGATGCGGGTAGCAGCGTATCGAACAAAAAGAAATAGATAAAGAAAAGGCCAGCAGCGCTGGCCTTGCATAGGATGTGTTAATCGATTAACCGATGATCTGGCGAACGAACGCTTCGATCTCTTTATCCTGGCAGTTCTCAAAGAAACACTGCTGGAAGCGAGGGCCGGAAACGGCAGTTTTCACCAGCTCCGGATCGATCGCACGCAGCGTATCCAGATAGTTTTCCTTAACCACCGCGGCTTTGACCGCGTTCAGGATGCCGGCGTTACGCACCTGAGGCTCTTTACGCTCCGGCGGATAGCCTTCGCCTTTGCGGCCGGTGAAGGCTTTTTCAAAGATAAAGCGTACGTTCAGCTCTGCACCCCAGCCAAATCCTTTCGCAAACGGCAGAGACAGCGCGTTACCGTTATTGATCTGCGCAAACAGGAAGGCGTCCGCAGGGTCGATGCAGTAGCCACAAACGACGCCCGGATGAATATTTAACGACATTAGCGCGCCCTGACCGGTGCCGCAGCCGGTAACCACAAAGTCGACAGCCTTCGAATTCAGCAGGATGCTGGCCATAATGCCCAGATGGATATAGGTCAGGTGATGGTCGTTTTCATCGCTCATCCCGACGTTGTAAACCGGGAAGCCCTTCTCGTCAGCAACGGCGTTTAATTCATTGAGGATGATGGCGTTTTTGTTCGCCTGGCTGTTTTCCATCATCAGTGCGATTTTCATGCTTTACTCTCCTGAATGCTGTGCGGGTTTTCCCGCGATAGTTCGTTAGCGTTGCTATGAACAATACTACCTTACGAACACACTTTCAAATTTTATGAAAAGTTGTTTTATAAATTGCATCTCGCCTCACACTTTTGCCTTCCGTCCTGCCAGGACGCCGTCTCATCCTGAGGCAAGTCGCGTCATCTCAGGCCAGGCCTGTGTGCGGGGGATCGGATTAACACGGCGAAATTTGGCCCAACGGCGAAGTGAACGAAATAAGGAATTAAAACCATTCTCATTATTTTAAAAGTGCCAATGCGTGTTATTCCCATTTGCATTATTAATAAATGAATTTATTAATTTACTTTTTGCAAATAAATTAATAACAAATTATAGTGTGCGCACTAAAACTTATTTCTTTTTTCCCGGAGCAGCCAGATGCTAAAAACTGAAATGATCGATAAGCTTAATGCGCAGATGAATCTTGAACTTTATTCCTCTCTGCTTTATCAGCAAATGAGCGCCTGGTGTAGTTACCACAGCTTTGAAGGCGCGGCGGCGTTTCTTCGTCGCCACGCGCAGGAAGAGATGACCCATATGCAGCGCCTGTTCGACTACCTGACCGATACCGGTAGTCTGCCCTGCATCACGGCTATCGCGTCGCCGTTTGCTGAGTATGCCTCTCTTGACGAGCTATTCCGTGCGACCTACGAACATGAACAGTTAATTACGCAAAAAATTAATGAACTGGCACATGCGGCAATGACCAGTCAGGATTATCCGACGTTTAATTTCCTGCAGTGGTACGTTGCTGAACAGCACGAAGAAGAGAAGCTGTTTAAATCGGTTATTGATAAATTAACCCTCGCAGGTAAAAGCGGCGAAGGTCTGTACTTTATTGATAAAGAGCTGGCAACGCTCGACACGCAAAATTAATTAGGCCGGCAGCGAGGCTCCTGCGCCCGCTGCCGTATTAATGGCGGCAAATTTTACTTTCGTGCGTATTAAACCCTTCTTCAGCGGCAATAAACTTGCCTTTTTTCTGTAAAAACGCCACCAGTTCCGCCGCACTCAGATTTTCCGCCGAGCAGGTGTGGAATCGGGCTTCTTTACCGAAACGCGCGACGATGGCCGCTTCAAGCGTCGCCACGGTGTAAGTTTCGCCTGAGGCGATCATCATTTGTAGCACTTCGTGACCATGAATCGATTGCATATTCTCTCCCGTAAAGCCCGCAGAATATACCAGCCCGGGCGGCGAATTCTTGCGCCAGCGCAGCTTTGAAGCAAACCCTCTGCTACTGTAAAGTTCTCATTACAAAGCCTGTAACCCTCATTTGACGAAGCGACTGATTTCACATACTCTGCGCGGCATAATGAATTGTGAATGCCGTAATGGATAGTGAAAAGCGTGAAGAACCGCACTCTGGGTAGTATTTTAATCGTCGCCGGCACCACCATCGGCGCAGGGATGTTAGCCATGCCGTTGGCATCGGCGGGCGTAGGTTTCGGCGTAACGTTAGCTTTGCTGATAACGCTTTGGGCGCTAATGTGTTATACCGCTTTGCTGCTGCTGGAAGTCTATCAGCACGTGCCGGCCGACATGGGTCTGGGTTCGCTGGCGGCACGCTATCTGGGCCGATACGGGCAATGGGCAACCGGCTTTTGCATGCTGTTTCTGCTTTACGCACTCACGGCAGCCTATATCAGCGGCGCCGGCGAACTGCTGGCCTCAAGCCTCAATCAGTGGCTGGACTGGACGCTGCCTCCTGCGGCAGGCGTTCTGATCTTTACCGCTATCGGTGGGACGGTCGTCTGCATCGGGACTTCGCTGGTCGATCTTTTTAACCGCTTTTTATTCAGCGCAAAGATTATTTTCCTCGCCATCATGCTCGCGCTTCTGCTGCCGCACATTCACCAGATAAACCTGCTGACTCTGCCGCTACAGCAGGGGCTGGCGCTGTCGGCCATTCCGGTGATTTTTACTTCCTTTGGTTTTCACGGCAGCATACCCAGTATTGTGAGCTACCTGGGCGGCGATATTCGCAAGCTGCGCCGGGTATTTATCATCGGAAGCTTTATTCCTCTGGTCGCCTATATTTTCTGGCAGCTGGCGACGCTGGGCAGCATTGACTCTCCTACGTTTACCGCGCTGCTGGCGCAGAATGCCGGGCTCAATGGCCTGCTGGAGGCCATCCGTGAAGTGGTGGCATCGTCGCACGTTGAGCTGGCGGTCCATCTGTTCGCCGACCTGGCGCTGGCGACATCATTTCTCGGCGTGGCGCTTGGGTTGTTCGACTATCTGGCCGATCTGTTTCAACGCCAGAACAGCGCCGGTGGACGGCTACAGAGCGGTCTGATTACCTTTTTGCCTCCGCTGGCCTTCGCGCTATTTTATCCGCGTGGCTTCGTGATGGCGTTAGGCTATGCGGGCGTTGCGCTTGCCGTGCTCGCGCTCATGCTGCCTTCGCTGCTGGTAATGAAGAGCCGCCAACAGCACCCTGATGCCCCGTGGCGGGTCGCAGGCGGTTCAGCGGCGCTGTGGCTTGTCCTGCTCTGCGGGTTCGCTATCGTAGTGATTCAGTTTGCGATAGTCGCAGGATTACTGCCGGCGGTGGGATAAAAAAGGGGCCAATTCGGCCCCTGATGTTATTTCGTTAAACAGCACTGCTTATATTTCTTACCGCTGCCGCACGGGCAAGGATCGTTGCGCCCAACCTTGCTCTCATTCCTGATGGGCTGCTGAACTTGTGCGGGCTGAGCGTGCTCAGTCCAGTAGTTGTAAAGCGCCAGGGCCGCAGGACGAATTCGCTCAACGCTGGCGATAAACTCTTCCGCGGATAGTTCATCCAGCGCCTCGAAGCGCTCTTCGGTACCGTGCAGAGCGATGGCGTCCAGCTCTGCCTGCAGCTCGGCAGGCAGACCTGACCAGTCGCTTAATCCCACGCCGCGCATATAGCCAAAGCACCACTCCTCAACAATGGTGAGCTCCTGCCCCTCCTCTTCCCGGCTGCCGAACATCGGTTCGAACTGATCGGGATAGTCGTTTAAACGCTCGGCAATATCGCTCATATGCTGCAGCGTCAGGTTGACGAAACGGTCTCGCTCGCGATCGTTGGCCCAGCGCGGCACATTATCCGCTCCGCCCCAGATAGCAATCAGCCACTGCGCGGGCTCAATCTCGGTCGGCCCGGAGAGTATGGCCGTCAGTAGGCCATCCAGTTCAGCAACATCCATGATGGTGCCTTCTACCGCGTATTTCGACAGGATATCATCCAGCCATTCCACTTCGCTTTCGTTCAGGGGTCCAGTTTTCATAAACAGGCTCATCGTCGTAAAAAATGGCGCTTACAGTAGCGGAAATAGCGAAAGAAAACTACCCGGCTACAGGAGCTTCAGCGTGCGAAGTGTTTCCGCAATTTCGCTAAAGGCATCCGACGAAAGCGGGAGCAGCGGTCGCGGTAAGCAATCCTCCCCGCACAGCCCGAGTATACTTGCCGCTGCGGCGGTCACTCGCAGGCTGCCACCATATTTACTGAATAACATCCACAGCGGCGCGAGCCTGGCGCTGATTGCCGTCGCCTGCTCAGCGTCCCCTCGCGCTGCCGCCGCGGTTATCTCTTTGGCGACCTGCGGGAAAAGGCCGCCGCACACCGAGTACCAGACTTCGCAGCCGGCATTCAGGCCATCGGCCGCGCAGGCGTCCCCGCTAATGCCAATACTCACCCCTGCCGGTAGCTGGCGCCGCAGGCTCTGAATCCGGCGGACGGTTTCATTTTTCGCGGGGCCGGGGATTTTAATTGAGGCGATCCCGGGTAACGCGGCGATCGCGCCTTTAAGTTCATCCGAAGTCGTCACATGCGTGGTAACGGGATTGTCGTAAACGCAGACGGGGACGGAGACCTGTTGGGTGACGGTCTGGTAAAAAGTCAAAATCTCCTCGTCTGTCAGGGGTTGATAAGCCATTACTGGCAGAAGCAGCGCGCCGGCGCCTGCCATCTGCGCGTCTTCAGCCAGACGGAGAACCTGATCGGTCCCCAGCGCCCCTATGCCGACCATCAATGGAATGGGTCCGGCATGCGATTTTGCCTGGCGCACCACCTGCATTCTCTGCTCACGGCTAAGCCAGGCATAGCTTCCGGTGGAGCCAAGTACGCCGAGGGAATCGACCCCAGATTCGACGAGACGAGTGACAATTCGGGCAAATGCCGTTTCATCAACGCCATGTGGATGTAACGGAGTCAGAGGAAAAGCGCAGAGGCCAGTGAACATTTCATCCCCACTTATTGAGATAATGATTGAGTGCTGGCAGATAATAGCAACAGAAAAGTATTTTGTCCTATGACAAAATGTACCCGACGATCGAGAGGTAGCGCTGAAGCGGTTTTTCGTAAGGGACAAAAACAAAAAAACCACCCGTAGGTGGTTTCACGACACTGCTTATTGCTTTGATTATTCTGCTTTATCCCAATGGTACCCGGAGCGGGACTTGAACCCGCACAGCGCGAACGCCGAGGGATTTTAAATCCCTTGTGTCTACCGATTCCACCATCCGGGCTCGGGATAGAAATTGGAGGCGCGTTCCGGAGTCGAACCGGACTAGACGGATTTGCAATCCGCTACATAACCGCTTTGCTAACGCGCCTTAATGCTTTAACACCCGCAACTGCCGATGTCTTAAACTGGAGCGGGAAACGAGACTCGAACTCGCGACCCCGACCTTGGCAAGGTCGTGCTCTACCAACTGAGCTATTCCCGCATCATCAAGCTAATTTGCTAATTAGTTGATTTTGTTATCGTCTGCCAGACTGTGCTGCCGTTCGATGCGATGCATTCTACTTACCTGGCGCAATGAGTCAACGATATTTTTCAAAACCTTGTGTTGTTTGCTGAAAATTGCGCCGAAACGATCACTGATCAAGCAAATCCCCGCGCGCGGCGTTCAGATATTGCAGCATCGACCACAGCGTCAGCACCGCCGCCACGAGGAATAGCCCGATCCCCGCCCATTCAACCCAGATATTTGGCCGCCACAGCATCCACACCAGCGCCGCCATCTGGGCCGTGGTTTTTACTTTACCAATCCATGATACCGCTACGCTGCTGCGCTTACCCAGTTCAGCCATCCACTCGCGCAGCGCGGAGATGATGATTTCGCGCGCGATCATCGTAGCGGCCGGTAACGTTACCCACCAGGTATGATAATGCTCGGCCACCAGCACCATCGCAATCGCCACCATGACTTTGTCCGCAACCGGATCGAGGAAAGCGCCGAAACGAGTGCTCTGATTCCAGCGACGCGCCAGGTAGCCATCAAACCAGTCGGTCACCGCCGCGATGAAGAAAATCAGCGCGCAGGCAAAAGGAGCCCAGCTAAACGGGAGATAAAACGCCAGTACAAAGAATGGAATAAGAATGACGCGAAACAGAGTAAGCAACGTAGGGATATTAAATTGCATGGTAACGGGTAACTATCTGTTGTAAGTAAAAATTAGCCCTATGTTGCTACAGAGCCCCTAATGTTTCAACGAGTAGAAGATCTTTTCTGCCAGACCGTGAGATATACCCGGTACTTTCGCAATCTCTTCGACGCTGGCCTTCTGCAGTCCCTGCAGACCACCCATATATTTCAGCAGCATCTGTCGGCGTTTTGGCCCCACCCCTTCGATGGTTTCCAGCGTGCTGGTGCTTTTTACTTTTGCCCGTTTTTTACGGTGGCCGGTAATGGCGTGATCGTGCGACTCGTCGCGAATATGCTGTATGACATGCAGCGCGGGGGAATCCGGCGGCAGGCTAAAGCCCTCGCCTTCCGGTTCGAAAAACAACGTCTCCAGGCCCGCTTTGCGATCGCTGCCTTTTGCCACGCCTAATAACAGCGGATGACTTTTATCCCACGGCACGTCCAGCTCGGCAAAGACCGTTTTCGCCTGGCCAAGCTGGCCTTTACCGCCGTCGATCAGGATGACATCGGGGATCTTACTCTCTTCTATTGCCTTGCCGTAGCGACGACGAAGTACCTGATTCATCGCCGCATAATCGTCCCCGGGCGTGATGCCAGTGATATTGTAGCGGCGATATTCCGCACGCAGCGGTCCGTTGCTATCGAAAACCACGCACGACGCGACGGTCTGTTCGCCCATCGTATGGCTGATATCAAAACATTCCATCCGATTGACGGCGGGGAGTTTGAGTAGCGTCGCGAGCGCCTGCAGGCGCTGAGTTATCGTTGAATGCTGAGAAAGCCTGGTGGTCAGCGCCGTCGCGGCGTTAGTCCGCGCCAGTTTCAGATAGCGGGCGCGATCGCCGCGAGGTTTGGTCTGTACGTTAACCCGGCGTCCGGCCAGTTCTGAGAGCGAATCCGCCAGCAGGGTTTTGTCGCCGAGGTTGAAATCCAGCAGGATCTCGCTCGGCAGCGTCCGCATCTGGCTGCCCTGTAAATAGAACTGCCCGACAAACGTTTCCACCACTTCACCCAGTTCGGTACCATTCGGCACTTTGGGGAAATAGCTGCGGCTGCCAAGGACTTTCCCCTGGCGTATAAACAGCACGTGGACGCATGCCATTCCGGCATCAAACGACACGCCGATAACATCGAGATCGTCCCCGGTATTGGAGACGAACTGCTTCTCCGTTACCCGACGGACGGCTTGAATCTGGTCGCGGATCCGCGCAGCCTCTTCAAACTCCAGCGCCTGGCTGGCTTTTTCCATGCGGGCAATCAGCTGAGTCAGTACCTGATCGTCTTTACCCGCCAGGAACAGGCGTACGTAGTCGACCTGCTGAGCATACTCTTCCTCACTCACCAGCCCGGCAACGCATGGCCCGAGACAACGGCCAATTTGGTACTGCAGGCACGGCCGCGAGCGGTTGCGATAAACGCTGTTTTCGCACTGGCGGACAGGAAAGATCTTTTGCAGCAGCGCTAACGTCTCGCGAACGGCGTAGCCGTTGGGGAACGGACCGAAATATTCGCCTTTCGCATGCTTGGCTCCACGATGCGTCGCCAGGCGGGGATGCGTATCGCCGCTAAGAAAAATAAAGGGGTAGGATTTATCATCGCGCAGCAGCACGTTATAGCGCGGCTGATAAAGCTTAATATAGTTATGCTCAAGCAGCAGCGCTTCCGTTTCGGTGTGGGTCACGGTAACGTCAATCTGGGCAATAAGCGCCACCAGCGCTTCGGTTTTACGCGAAGCCAGGTTGCTGCGAAAATAGCTGCTAAGCCGCTTTTTCAGATCTTTTGCTTTGCCTACATAGATAACAGTACCGCCAGCATCATACATACGATAGACGCCCGGCTGGCTGGTTACGGTTTTCAGGAAAGCTTTTGCATCAAAAACATCACTCACTGACTTGCTAACGACTCCGCATTGCACAGGCCATGGCGAATTGCCAGGTGCGTCAGCTCCACATCGCCGTGAATGTTCAATTTACTGAACATGCGATAGCGGTAGCTGTTCACGGTCTTGGGACTCAGATTTAACTGCTCTGAGATCTCGTTGACCTTCTGACCTTTAGTAATCATTAGCATAATCTGCAATTCTCGCTCAGACAAACTGGCAAACGGCGATTCGGCCTTTTCCGGTTCAATCTGGCTGAGCGCCATCTGCTGAGCGATATCGGATGCGATATAACGCTGACCCGAAGCCACGCAACGAATCGCATTGACTACCTCCTGCGGCGCAGCGCCTTTACTGAGGTAGCCAGCGGCGCCGGCCTGCATGACTTTCGCCGGCAGCGGATTTTCCGTATGCACGGTCAGCATAATCACTTTGGCATCAGCAACGGAACGGGCAATTTTTCGCGTAGCCTCAAGGCCGCCGATTCCCGGCATGTTCATATCCATCAGGACTACATCAACGGGATTTGCGCGGCACCATTTCACGGCATCCTCACCGCAGCAGGCCTCGCCGGCAACTTTAATCCCTTTTATATCTTCCAGAATGCGTCGTATCCCTGCGCGCACTAGTTCGTGGTCATCAACAAGAAGGACGTTGATCAAAGGAATATTCTCCAGAATTAGGGATAACGCCACTGATAGCTTATCTCCTACATATTACCGGGTTTTAGCGTAACTTTAAAAGTCAAAAAATGTCCTGGAAAAGATTTCTTAGACAATTATGGAAATCTGCCTGCACACCTGCTGGAAAGCCATACTTAACATAGAGTTGCGAAACGGTTGTTTTTTAACATTCATCACACAGATTACGTAAAAACACAACACTCTGCGTAGATGAGAAATACGCGCCTGAATATGTAACAAATATTAACAGTGAAACGGCGTCATGGAAAAAATTAAGCTGCTTACATCTCATGATTACGTATTATTCAGCCAATTAAAACATTCACCATTCAAATGAGAGAACGAAAACCAAGCACTCCTTTTTTTTCCTTTGCTTGTGGTATACTGCGCCGCCTTCACTTTTAGACATGCGCATTTGCGCAGAAAGCAAACGAGGATATCGATGAGCACACCAGATTTTTCCACTGCGGAAAATAATCAAGAACTGGCACAGGAAGTTTCGTGCCTGAAAGCGATGATGACGCTGATGCTGCAGGCCATGGGTCAGGCGGATGCAGGCCGAGTGATTATTAAAATGGAAAAGCAAATTGCGCAGATGGAAGATGTGGCTCAGGCTGCCGTATTCTCCAGCACCGTTAAGCAAATTAAGCAGGCATATCGTCAGTAATGATTCACCGGCTGAAGGTATGACTAACAGCCGGTCTTACGTCTGGCACGCAGAACAACCTATAAGATCAAATTAATCCCGTCGCTACCGCGTAGCAGGCAATTTGCGTTTTGTTTGGCGCATTGAATTTTCGCTGCATATTCTTCTGATGAAAATTGACGGTATTTTCTGAGATAGACAGAATCATTGCGACCTCAGCCGAGGTTTTGCCTTCCGCTGTCCATTTCAAAATCTCCAGTTCACGTCGACTAAATTTCATTTCCGGCGGCATAACCATTTCGTCCTCCAGCCGCAAGAGCGTCAGCAGACTCAGTTCGGTCAGGGTTCTTAAGCGCATCTCCAGTTCATCTTCCTCAAAGGGCCCCTGGCTGTGGCTGGTTCCTGAGACGGATAAGAATCCGTGTGCATGGTTAGGCAGCGTCAGGCACTGCGTTACCCCCTTGCGTAAGCCATGATCGCGCGCACCGTCCCATAATTCAGGGGTGTCGTGGAATAGCTTATCGTTCCAGGGTAGATGCCCGCGAAGGAAATTCTCCTTGCGCAGTACCGGGTCAATCGCGAAATAATTCTCGGCTTGATAATGCGACATCCAGGCCGGAGGATAGGTCGATTGCAGGGTTACCCTGGGGCGAGTGAAAGGCACGGGATGCCGTACGCAGAGCGCGAAGTAGTCATATTCCAGCGCTTGTGCCTGCTGCTGGAGTAGATGAAAAACTCCTTCGCCTGCAGAAGCTGACTGAAATTGTTGCAGCATTTCCCGCCGCCAGCTGAAAAAATCATTGTCCCTCATAACTGACCAAATAACTCCTGAGTGATAATCATTATTATAAATACATAAAACTAACACATAAATCCTGCTTATATGTATAAAATATGGTAGCCATCGCATTTATTAGATGGCGACTGGCAACAGCGCCTGATGCGTGAAAAGTATGCCCGCAGTTGTGGCACAAAACCTTGACAGATATATCGGCGTTGATTATGTCCTGAGGCTGGACTTTTAACTTTTACCGAAACTCGGTTAAGCGTCGTTTAGCAGGCCGCTCCCCTCAGCCTTAGCGGAAGCGGGCTGGGCACTGAGATTATTGCATCAGAAATTTTTCGAGGAACTGGCGGGTACGCGCCTGCTGAGGATTGGCAAAAAGAGATTTCGCGTCTCCCTGTTCAACGATACGCCCTTGATCCATAAAAATAGCGCGGTCCGCTACGTCGCGGGCAAAGCTCATCTCATGGGTAACGATAACCATCGTACGCTTCTCCTGCGCCAGCTGACGTATGGTGTTCAGCACCTCCCCCACCAGCTCGGGATCCAATGCCGAGGTTGGTTCATCAAACAGGATGACATCGGGGCGCATCGCCAGCGCGCGAGCAATTGCCACGCGCTGCTGCTGCCCGCCGGACAAACGACGCGGGTAGCTGTTTTCTTTACCGGTAAGCCCCACCTTGGCCAGCAGCTCACGCGCCCGGGCGATGGATTCATTTTTATCCTCCCCTTTGACGATCACCGGCCCTTCAATGATGTTCTCCATCACCGTACGGTGGGGAAAAAGATTAAAGTTCTGAAACACGAAGCCCACATGCTGACGCAGACGGCGGATGTCCGCTTTTTGCTGACCGAGGCTGCGCGCGGTATCGATGGTCACGTCGCCGACGCGAATGGTACCGTTTTCCGGCTGTTCCAGCAGATTAATACTGCGCAGCAGCGTGGTTTTCCCTGAACCACTGGGTCCGATAATCGCCACCACTTCGCCCTGTTGAACCTCAAGGTCGATACCGTGAAGCACCGTTTGGCCATGGAATTTTTTCACCAGGTTTTTTACTTCAATCGCACTCATTTTGGATCACGCTCCTGGCGGTTCAGCTGATTTTCAAAATAGTTTTGCAGCGTGGAAAGCACCGTCGCCATTACCCAGTAAATCAGCGAAGCAGCCAGGTACATAGTGAAAACTTCCAGCGTGCGCGAGGTGATTAGCTGAGCCTGGCGGAACAGCTCCGGCACCTGGATAGTCGCGGCCAAAGAAGTATCTTTGACCAGGCTGATAAAGCTGTTGGAAAGCGGCGGCAGCGCCACCCGCGCGGCCTGCGGAAGAATCGCGCGGCGCATCGCCTGCCAGCGCGTCATACCAATACTCGCCGCCGCCTCCCACTGTCCTTTATCAATGGAGGCAATCGCCGCGCGCAGCGTTTCTGCCGCGTAGGCCGCGGTGTTTAAAGACAGGCCAATCATCGCTGCGGGAATAGGATCCAACTCAATACCGAACTGCGGCAAGCCGTAATAGATCATAAACAGCTGCGCAATCAGCGGCGTTCCGCGAAAGATGGAGATATACATCCGCGCCAGCCATTTAATCGGCCAGACGGGTGACATGCGCATCAGCGCCAGGATAAACCCCAGCACCAGGCCAAAAAACATGCCGCCGATGCTGAGCTGTAGCGTGAATACCGCGCCCTTAAGCAAAAAAGGCGCGGAATCGATAACCAGTTGGATACTTTCTTGCATTCTATGTGTTCTGCATCAGATATGAGGATGATAGGCGAACAGCGCAGGCGCGCCGCCGGTATGAACAAACAGGATTGGGCCTTCATCCTTAAAGCGCTTCTGGCTGACACCATCAATCAGTCCGGCCATTGCCTTTCCGGTATAGACCGGATCCAGCAGGATACCTTCCAGCTGCGCCAGCAGCTTGACCGCCGCCATTCCTTCGTCGTTCGGTATCCCGTAACCCGGCGCAAAGTAATCATCCCATAACTGGATACCGGCCTTTGCTTCCAGCTCCAGGCTATTTGCCACCGCCTGCTGCAGCGCGGCGACTTTTGGCAGCTGGTCGGCTACTTTGCGCGACACCGTTACGCCGATAAGCTCGACATTTGGCATCAGCTGTTCAAGTCCCACCGCAAGACCGGCATGCGTACCGGCGCTGCCGGATGCGACGACCACGGAGGAAAGCTCAACCGCCCCTTCGCACTGCTGGGCAATTTCCAGCGCGCTCTCCACATAGCCCAGCGCGCCCAGCGCGTTCGAACCGCCCACCGGAATCACGTAGGGACGATAGCCCTGAGCTTCAATGCGGGTCGCCAGCTCTTCCAGCTGAGCATCAGGATCGGTCAGCGCGTCGCACATTTCGACCTGGGTATTGAACAGATCAAGCAGCAATCGGTTACCGTTAGTCAGATAGTTCTCAGCCCGGGTACCCATTGGGTTTTCCAGCAGCGCCACGCAGTGCAGGCCAAGCTTTGCCGCCACCGCTGCAGTCTGACGGACATGGTTTGACTGGATGGCTCCGGCGGTAATCAGCGTATCCGCACCTTCCCGTAGCGCATCAGCCGCGAGAAACTCAAGCTTGCGCAGCTTATTACCGCCCATTGCAAGCGGGGTGACGTCATCACGCTTGATGAAGATTTCACGACCGAGGTAATCGGAAAGGCGCGGCAGATATTCAAGCGGCGTCGGCGCGCCGATCAGCTCCAGACGCGGGAAAAGGGTTAAATTTTGCAGTGACATAAAACCTCCTGACTGAATTATCCTTAATTATGCACGCTGTGAGGCGCGAAATAAAAAAAGGCGCTATCAGGAGCGCCTTTTTTCACCGCCGACCGTTACTTCGTGACGTCAGCGCCAAACCATTTTTCCGATAGCGCCTTCAGGCTGCCATCTTTTTGCATCTCTGCAATGGCGCCATCAACCGCTTTCAGCAGGTCTTCGTTACCTTTACGCAGCGCGACGCCGGATTCCTGGCGGGAGAAGGCTTCACCAGTGACGGCAAGGGTATTGCCGGTTTTCTTCACCAGATCCAGCGCCGCCAGGCGGTCAACCAGGATGGCGTCGATACGGCCCACGCGCAGATCCTGATATTTCGTCGGGTCATCATCATAAGTACGAATGTCGACGCCCTGGACGTTCTGACGCAGCCACTCTTCATAGTTGGTGCCCAGACCCACGCCGACTTTCTTACCTTTCAGGTCAGCGGCGGTTTTAATCACGCCCTCGTTCCCTTTTTTCACCAGCGCCTGAATCCCTGAAACAGTATAGGGCGTCGAGAAATCATATTTTTTCTTACGTTGATCGGAAATGGTGACCTGGTTTATCACGACATCGATACGTTTAGAATCCAGCGAAGCCAGCATGCCGTCCCACTTGGTGGGTTTAAGGTCAGCCTTTACGCCCAGATGTTTCGCCAGTTCGTTGGCAAAATCCACCTCGAAACCGGTCAGCTTACCGTCATCTCCCTGATAGCTGAACGGCGGGTAAGTCCCTTCCAGACCCACGCGTAGAGTGCCACGCTCTTTGACCTGATTAAGCAGGTTTTCAGCCGCAAAGGTTTTTGCGCTGACGCCAGCCATTAAAACGACGGCCATTGCGCCCATCAGCGCCTGACGACCCAGAAGTGCTAATTTCATTAGATACCCCTAACAGAGTGATATTTTGCTGCAGTGTAAGGCGTTTAGCCTCAGTCACCAACATCGATATGCTACATCTTATTCCGAATTATTATATATGGTGCCGTTTAGGGCATAGCGAAAACGTATCGAAAACATCTCCGTTTTGCTGGATATCTCTCATACTGCAATGGTCAGCTTGATGACGTCTGGAGCAAGGAAGATGAAAAACCCCACGTTACTGCAGTGCTTTCACTGGTACTACCCAACCGGCGGCGAATTATGGCGTGAAGTCGAAGCCCTCGCGCCAAACCTTAACGAAATCGGCATCAACATGGTTTGGTTGCCTCCTGCCTACAAGGGCGCCTCCGGCGGCTACTCTGTCGGCTATGATTGCTACGACCTGTTTGACCTCGGCGAGTTTGACCAAAAAGGTTCAGTTGCCACCAAATATGGCGATAAAGACCAGCTCCTTGCCGCAATCTCCGCGCTGCGCCAGCACGATATCGCCGTGCTGCTTGACGTTGTGGTTAACCACAAAATGGGGGCCGATGAAAAAGAGCCGGTACGCATTCAGCGCGTTGATCAAAACGATCGTACGCAAATCTCTGATGAGATTATTGAGTGCGAGGCCTGGACGCGTTACACCTTCCCCGCCCGCGCCGGTAAATACTCTGAATTCATCTGGGACTATAAGTGCTTCAGCGGGATCGATCATATAGAGAATCCTGATGAAGATGGCGTGTTTAAACTCGTCAATGACTACACCGGCGACGGATGGAACGATCAGGTCGATGATGAAATGGGCAACTTCGACTATCTGATGGGCGAAAATATCGATTTTCGCAATCGGGCGGTTACCGAGGAGATTAAATACTGGGCGCGCTGGGTAATGGAGCAGACCGGGTGCGATGGCTTCCGCCTTGATGCGGTTAAACATATCCCCGCCTGGTTTTATAAAGAGTGGATCGAACACGTCCAGGAGGTGGCGACAAAACCGCTGTTTATCGTCGCGGAATACTGGTCGCACGAAGTTGATAAGCTTCAGCAGTATATCGCCATGGTTGACGGCAAGACGATGCTGTTCGACGCCCCTCTGCAGATGAAATTTCATGAAGCTTCGCGGCAGGGTCGCGATTACGACATGAGCCAGATTTTTAGCGGCACGCTGGTTGAAGCCGACCCGTTCCACGCCGTCACCCTGGTGACCAACCATGATACTCAGCCGCTGCAGGCGCTCGAGGCGCCGGTTGAGGCCTGGTTCAAGCCGCTGGCGTATGCGCTGATTCTGCTGCGTGAAAACGGCGTTCCCTCGGTCTTTTATGCCGATCTCTTCGGCGCCAGCTATGAAGATACCGGTGGCGATGGCGAGAGCTACGCTATTGAGATGCCGGTAATCGAACAACTACACGAACTGATCGACGCCCGCCAGCGTTTTGCCCACGGTGTACAAACGCTCTGGTTCGATCATCCGAACTGTATTGCCTTCAGCCGGAGCGGCACCGAGGATGATCCGGGCTGCGTGGTCGTACTCTCCAACGGCGACGATGGGGAAAAAACGCTCCCTCTGGGCGAAAATTACCGCAATAAACGCTGGCGAGATTTTCTCGGCAACCGCGATGAGGTTATTGAAACCGACGATGAAGGAAACGGGACTTTCACCTGTAGTGGCGGCAGCGTAAGCGTGTGGGTGATTGAGGAAGCACTATAAAACTTCGCGGGCTGAGAAGGATTCAGCCCGCATCAAGCTTACCGTCCGCTTTTATCAGCCGACGCTTTTTTCCACGCCAGTTCACACTCCGGAGTGAGGCGATCCACCCGTTTAAGCGTCATACGATCGTAGCGCAGCGTATTGCCTTCACGCTCAAGCGGATAGACATCTAACGCGGAGGTAACGTTATAGATCACATCATCACGCTTCATTAATTTCCCCGGCAGGACGATCACCCGTTGCCACTGTCGACAGTCAAGCGTATCACCCTCTTTGGTCACGATAAGGCTCGCTATCGCGTCAGGACTCATCATTTCACTCTGCGGGCCTGCCGTTTGCCAGTATCCCTCCAGCCCTGCAGGCGCCGGCGCTTTAACAACATCGCTGTAGCTATCAACCTGCACGCACCCGGTCAGGGCTAGCAGCGCGCCAGCCAGTACCATCTTTTTCATCATTCATCCCACAAACCGATAAAAAAAGCATTGTGGCATTAAAGCGGTAAGCCCGCCACTCTTCCGGGATCGAGTACAGGCTAAGCAGAGCGCCCGCCTGCACCGCGTTATATGGCAAAAAATAGCCATGGAATGTTAAGTTATTCTCATCCATCCCATTAATGCCATTAATTCGAAGACGTTATTTTAACCACTCAATATAAGGATAATCCTATTTTAAAAAAGCGTAAAAATGGCAAACTTATATATGACGGGTATTTAATGTTTTTATTTCCTCCACATAGCCTTTTGTCGTCTTTACTTTGAGAATATTCCTGGCAAATTAGGGGCATATTAAGGAATAGTTCAGGCTGCCTAATGGTTCCACGGCAGCGGTCGTTTTAATTGCTAACAAAATGGACTTCATCGCGCTTGTCGGCGAGGGATAAATTATCGTTACGTGTTGATTGAGGATGGGTCATGTCAACGATTATCATGGATTTATGCAGCTTCACCCGGCTGGGATTAACCGGGTACCTGACAAGCAGGGGGGTAAAGAAGCGTGAGATCGCAGAAGTACAGAGTGCGTCAAACCTGAAGGCAATGTGTGAGGCCAGCCGCCCTGCCGTAGTATTTATCAATGAAGATTGTTTTATTCATCATGAAGAGAGCAACCAGCTTGTCCGACAAATCATCAGCCAGTATCCCGCCACGCTATTCATTATCTTTATGTCGCTGGCCAATATTCATTTCGACCATTACCTGCTGGTGCGCAAAAACTTACTCGTGTGCTCGAAATCGCTGACCGAAAAAGACCTTGATGACATTCTCGCCAACCGTCTTAAATATGAGAACTATCGTGCTGCCCGGATTAATATTCCCACGCTGACCTTAAGCCAGACCGAATCAAATATGCTTCAGATGTGGATGGCCGGACACGGAACCTCGCACATATCAGCGCAGATGAACATTAAGGCCAAGACCGTGTCCTCGCACAAGGGCAATATTAAAAAGAAGATTCAAACCCACAATAAACAGGTGATTTATCACATCGTCCGCCTGACCGAAAACATCACATCCGGAATTCACGTCAACCTGCGTTGAAAAACGCTGGCGGCCGCTGCCGCCAGTTCACTCGCGGCGAATCACTCTTCCCGCTCAACGAATATACCGTCAGGATGGCCGTGCTCGTTAAAAAACCAGATCCCCAGCGGATAATCCTCCAGCGAAACCAGATACATGACCCCTTCGCTAAACGACTCTATTGCCAGCACAACGCCCGACCGACGTGGGCCACCATCGGTCTTCACCGTGACACGATCGTTTACCTGCATAACTCATCTCCTCTATTTTTGAGCCAGTGTAGAACAAAACTGCCGATCGCGCAGTGTCCGGCCGGGCAACTGCTGTTTTTGTAGACCGTCTATACTTAAGGAGCCCTGTCTGAGTTAAGCGAGGTAGCCGAAATGAAAATCGCCAAAGAGCACAAAGGCACGGGAAGCGTTGATGTTGACGCCCTGCTGGCGGCGATTAATGAAATCAGCGAAAGTGAAGTCCAGCGAACGCAAGACGATCCTCATCACGTCAGCATTGATGGCCGGGGTTACCATACCTGGCGCGAGCTGGCCGAGGCCTTTGAACTCGATATCCATGACTTTAGCGTTACCGAAGCTAATCGCTGATCGTTGCGCGAAAAAAATCCCGACTCGCAGGAGTCGGGATGAAACTTGCTAATGCAAGAAGCACTTGAAAATTCGTTACACCAGGATATCCGATGCGCTACAAACATTACCCTCAATTATTTTGCATGACAACAAACATTCATGGAGTAAATTATTGAAAAATGGGGTCAAGAAAGACGCCTGCGCTGGCAACGCTCGCCAGGCAAGGACTCTCGCTATTTATTCTTCCACGAACGTTTGCGCATCGCTCAATGTTTTTAAGAATAATCTCACTAAAATAGCCAAAACGGATGATTTAAATTCATTTTATTCACACGATAAATGATACATCACCCGTCCGCACATACCTGATTGCGCCCGTTTTGCTTGGCAAGATACAAACGATGATCGGCGACCGACTGCAGGTTCTCAAAGCTGTAGTCGCTGGAATCCTCACTGCAGCTCACTCCAAACGACGCGGTGATACGTAAAGAGGCGCTGTTGCCGAGTAAAATTTCACGACTATTGACCCGTATACGGATCCGTTCTGCAATGGCCGTCGCCTCTTTTAGTCTGGTATCAGGCAGGACGATGCAGAATTCTTCTCCGCCAACCCTCCCTGCAAAATCGCCTTCGCGAATATGGCTGGCGATAGTACTGGCCACCAGCGTCAGCACGCGATCCCCCGCATGATGCCCGTACCGATCGTTAACGCTTTTAAAGTAATCAAGATCGAGTTGAATCACCGCCACTGGACGCTTCAGGCGTTCGCTCTGGCGAGCAGCTGCCGTGGCACGTTCAAATAACGCCCCCCGGTTTAACAGGCGGGTCAACGCATCATGCCAGGCCTGCCATTCGAGGGAGGTCTGCAGCATACTCATATTGCGCACCATTCGCCGAATTACGAACCACGAGATCATCAACATCAGGGTGAACATTAACCACATCAGCATCAGGGCAATAGTGATGCTGCCAAAGTCGCCGCGTACCCCCTCCTGAATAGTGTGAATACGGATTAGCACCCCATCAAAATTGCGGATCTTCTCCCAGCTGATATAACGGGTAACCAGGCGAATCCCCCCCTGATTCTCACCAGCAAAAGCGCGCTTCAGCATCTCCTGTTCATGCGCAGACAGCAGCGTCAGCACGTTGCCCGGCGCAGAAGAAGCTATCAAATTAAGTTGATTATCATAAAGCTGATACTCGCCTTCCTCACCCGTCTTTATCGCATTGACCAGAAACGCCTTCATCTCCTGTACCGAGAAGTCCATCGCCAGGACACCGAGCCAGAAACGCTGGAAATCAAGCGGAATAGACGCCGTTATGACCGGTATTTCACGCGGCGATTCATCGCCGGGAAACGTTTGCCATACGATACCGCGAGCAGGGTTATTACGCTGCGTTTGGCGGGTAAACCAGACATCGCTCGTAGCCTGGGAATAGAGCGCGAGCGCCTGCGTCGAATTTTTCAGCGGCTCAGTGGTGATAAAAAAGCCGCTGCGCGACACGTACAGCATACGCTTAGCGAAACCCCGGTTGTTATTGGCCAGGCGCAGCATATAACCGAGTTCAAGGGTAGCCATCAGCTCGTTCCCGGAAAAGGGAGTGTCGCGGGAAAGAAGTTCGTCGCCGTCGATAAAGGCATCGGCAACGCCGTAGACCGGCAGCGTTCGTCGATTGTGAATCTCAACTGACCAGATCGGATCGTGTCGCTTCGCTAAATAACTCTCTTCGGCCTTGCGCAGCACGGCAAAATCTAACGGCGTCTCCAGCGCGGAATGCATGCCGTTACGAAAAAAAATCATTCTGTCGATATTAAATTGCAGCAGGCTGTCAAATTCATGTGCCACGTTTTCAAGGTTGTTGCGCTGGTTAGCGACGTAGGCTTCTTCCAGAACCTTGATCTCACGCCATATCAACAGCGTAGAGAAGCAGAAGACAATAAAAAAACAGAGGTTAACCACATATCCGGGGCTTAAAATCTGGCGCAGCTTTTTCACCCACATCAGCTTATCCATCGTTTTCTCGCAGCACGGTTAAAGAAGCAAACTTCATCCACGCTCCCTGTTGGTAAAATAATTCACAATATGAAAACGCCCGACGGATGCCGGGCGCTGATGGAGGGTCAGGTGCGGTTCAGCTTCCCTCCTCCTCCACGGATAAGTTCATCCTCACGAAATGCCTCGCGCTTTACGCCGTAACCGTCATACCAACGACATTCCACCATGCCGCTGGCGAATCCGGTAACGACCATGCGGGGGCCACCGTTTTTGCGTCTCACTTCATCACTGACCAACAAGACCATTTTTGCCTCCGGTATCAGGAAGAAACAGATTTACCTTAGACGAAGGTGAACCACTTTGCATGATAGATAGCACATTTACTTCGTAGAACCGCGAAGAGCGGCTATCGCTTTCACCACGGCCAGCACGATGGCGCCAATAATGAATCCCAGCACCAGATTTGCAGCCGTTGGCAGCAGCGAGGCAATGACGCCATTCTGCCCCTGAGCCAGATTTTCAATGGCATGGTGCAGCGGCGTGATACCGTGGACCACAATGCCGCCGCCGACCAGGAACATCGCCAGGGTGCCGACGATGGACAGCACCTTCATCAGACGAGGCGCAATCGCCAGTAAAGCTTTCCCTGTCCACTGCGCCAGCGCACTGCTTTTCTCCACCAGCCAGTAGCCCATATCATCAAGCTTGACGATAACCCCCACCAGACCGTACACCCCCACCGTCACCAGCAGCGCAATGCCGGACAAAATCAGAATCTGATTTAATAACGGCGCCTCAGCTACAATCCCGAGGGTAATCGCGACAATTTCCGCAGACAGAATAAAATCTGTGCGCACCGCGCCTTTTACCTTATCTCGTTCAAACGCCATCGGGTCCTGATTGGCCAGGGCTTCAAGCCGCTGCTGGCGAACCTGCGGATCCTCTTTATGTTTACGCGCCTGCAGAGTGTGCACCACCTTCTCGACGCCTTCAAAGCACAAGAAGGCGCCACCCAGCATCAGCAGTGGCGTAATCGCCCACGGGATAAAAGCGCTAATCAACAGCGCCAGCGGCACCAGAATCACTTTATTGATCAATGAGCCTTTAGCTACGCCCCATACCACCGGCAATTCACGGTTGGCCCGCACGCCGGTTACCTGCTGAGCATTAAGCGATAAATCATCACCCAATACGCCTGCCGTTTTTTTTGCCGCCAGTTTCCCCATGACCGAAATATCATCGAGTAAAGTGGCAATATCATCCAATAAGGTTAATAGACTACTTCCCGCCAAAATTGCATTCCTTCATTTATGATTGTTCCTCATGAAGTATGAAGCAAAAGCGCTTTTTCGCCCACTGGCGTCCTTAGTCAACATAAATTTAACCGCGGCAGGCTAACTAAAGCGCTCGCCAGCACGATAGTTTTCACGTTTACTATACGTCTCCTTTCTATCTCTGCACCGTCGTGAGGAAGTATGTCTACCCGTCAGCTGTTGCCGCTCATCGGGGCGTTGTTTGCGCTGTATATCATCTGGGGTTCCACCTATTTCGCTATCGCCGTTGGCGTCGCCAGTTGGCCTCCGCTGATGATGGCTGGCGTGCGCTTTCTTTCCGCTGGCGCGGTGCTGCTCGCCTGGCTGCTGGCCACGGGCCATAAGCTCCCGTCGCGCAAACCGCTGCTCAACGCGGCGCTGATTGGCGTTTTGCTGCTGGCCGTAGGCAATGGTTTTGTGACGCTAGCCGAACACCAGCACGTCCCCTCAGGTATTGCGGCAGTCATGGTCGCGACGGTACCGTTGTTTACCCTATGTTTTAGCCGTTTTTTTGGTATTGCCACCCGCAAGCTTGAGTGGTTAGGGATCGCGATAGGTCTGGCAGGTATTGTTCTGCTTAACAGCGGCGGCAACCTGAACGGTAACCCCTGGGGAGCGCTGCTGATTCTGATCGGCTCGATGAGCTGGGCCTTTGGTTCGGTCTACGGTTCGCGGATTGAGCTCCCCACCGGTATGATGGCGGGCGCGGTTGAAATGCTGGCGGCAGGGATTGTGCTGATGATTGCCTCCGCGCTGAGCGGTGAAAAGTTAACTCAGATACCCTCATGGTCCGGCATTTTTGCCGTCGCCTATCTGGCTATCTTCGGATCGCTTATCGCCATCAACGCCTATATGTATTTAATTCGTAACGTGACGCCAGCCGTGGCGACCAGCTATGCCTACGTCAACCCGGTAGTCGCCGTCCTGCTGGGCACCGGTTTTGCCGGGGAAAGCTTATCTCCCGTAGAGTGGCTGGCGCTCGGCATCATAATTTTTGCGGTCATTCTGGTGACGCTCGGCAAATACCTGTTCCCGGTTCGTCGCGAGATTACGTCCTGTAAGGCGCAGAAGTAACGTCTAACAGACCTATGCCTTGAGTATCGATCTGCGCGCACCGATCGCCGCCGCAGATCCACTCTTCCAGTCGTTCGCCCAGCGCTTCGTCGTTAAGCTTCTTTCGCCCGCGCAGCGCGCATTCCCAGACCACCAGCACCCGCCATCCCTGCTCCACCAGTCGCCCGATATCCCGGCGATCGCGCGCCACGTTTTTGGCTATCTTGTCGAGCCAGAATTCGGTTCTCGTCGCGGGCACCTTAAACAGATAGCAGTCGTGATGGTGCCAAAAGCAGCCGTGAGTAAAGATTACGCACTGATAGTCTGATACCACAAAATCCGGGCGGCCGGGGAGCGCGGCGTCCTGTACGGTAAAGGAAAAACCGGCACGCGCCAGCAGCCCCGCCAGCCGTTTCTCAATTGCCGTATCGCGGGTGCCGATCGCGCGCATGTTTTTACTACGGGTGGCTTTATCGTGGACGTCGGCCATGGTTAATCTCTTGCTCACGCATGGCTACCGCTTTTTCGATTCGCGGTGCCAGCAGCCTCGCTACCGCAGCAAATACCGGCACCACGACCGAGTTGCCGAACTGGCGATAGGCCTGAGTGTCCGAGACCGGGATACGAAAACGATACCCCTGCGGCGTCTCAAAACCCATCAGACGCGCGCACTCCCGCGGCGTCAGCCTGCGCGGACGACGCAACTGATTCTCCGGGTCATCAAAATATTTTTCGCCTAACGGCCGATCCCAGCCGCGATCGATGAGGATTTCCGCGCCATCTTTGTAATAGCGGGCAGAGAGCGTACGCGCCACGCTGTGCGGATTCGTTGGATCAACCAGCCCGTAACCAAAACCGTTCCCTCGCTCCTGATGCTTACGCGCATAGCGATAGAGATACTTCCATAGCACCCTGGTGAGGATAAACTTGTCGTCAACCGTGGGTTCCAGCAGCTCGCCAAAAGTAGGTCTGCTGGCAGGAAAGAGGTGGGCAATATCGCGCAGGGTAAACCCCTCATGGAGCTGGAGGTCGCGCCGGAAACCCACCAGCACAATCCGTTCCCGATGCTGAGGTAAAAAATGGCGTCCATCAATCACCTTAGGATCGTCCGCTCCGGTATGCGCCGCATCGGCAACCTCGTAACCCAGCTCATCCAGCGTCTGCATAATAATACGAAAGGTCCGCCCCTTGTCGTGGCTCTTCAGGTTTTTGACGTTCTCCAGCACAAAAATTGGCGGCTGGCGGGCGGTGATGATCCTTACCACGTCAAAGAACAGCGTTCCCTGGGTTTCACAGGCAAAACCATGAGCGCGTCCAAGGGCATTTTTCTTTGAGACGCCGGCCAGTGAAAAAGGCTGGCAGGGGAAGCCGGCCAGCAGTACGTCATGCTGCGGGATTGCCTGGCGTATATGCTGCGCGGCTTCTTCATCGCTCACCTCAGGGAGATGGCTCAGCGTGACGTCGCGGATATCTTCATTAAAGCGATGCTGCTCAGGATCGCAGTACCAGTTGGCTTTATAGGTGCGCACCGCATGTTTATTCCATTCGCTGGTAAACACGCATTGCCCGCCAATCGCCTCAAAACCGTGACGAATACCACCGATGCCGGCGAACAGGTCGACGAAGCGGAATCCATAGTGGGGATGATGCGCTGGAGGCTGCGGCAGGAGCGAACGAAGATGTGCCTGCTCCTGCGCGCTTATGCGCCCTGCCGCGCGCGATACCGTCGCAACGCGCTTGAGGATAGCCGGGCTCCAGTGCTGCTCACCGACGGCAACCAGCTGCGCCACCAGCGTTTTAACGTCATAAATTGCCATTAGCTGGCGCAATAACGTCTGCGCGTCTTCTTCGGTATGCTCAACCTTAAAAGACGGGGGATTTTCCTTGGATAAATTTTGCGCCATAACCTCAACCAGCCCGACTATTTTTGCAGAGGTTACCATAAATAGCGCGGGCAGTTTTATGCTAGTGGATCAAAGCGCTGCAAAACCTTGTCATCAAGAGACATCGGGTCTCCGCGAAGTTCGGCGCTGAGCTTAGCCATATACTGAACCAGAAAGCGCGCATTGTGCAGCGCCATCGCCCTACCCTTTTCTGTCTGCATCGTTTCCGGTAAACGCAGCAGCTTGCACTGGAAGTGATCCAGCGCGTATTTTTTATCATCCAGTTCACGCCGATCGGCAAAGGGATCGTCGGCATCAAACAAGATATTGTTCAGCGCACCGGATACCGCGAATACGCGCGCCAGGCCAATCGCCCCCAAAGCCTCCAGCCGATCGGCATCCTGGACAATTTTCGCTTCTTCACTGCGGGGAGCCATCCCCGCGCTAAAACTATGCGCTTCAATGGCGTGCAGAACCGCCGCATAGCGCTCCGGCGGAAAATCGGGAAAATCTGACTGCAGGATAGTCAGCGTTTGTTCCGCAGCCATCGCCGAAGAGCGCCTACGCTCAGGATGGTTCTTCGCCAGGCTGACAATATCGTGAAAATAGCAGGCGGTGAGGATCACCAGCCGATCAGCATCACTCTCTTCGGCCAGCTGCTGCGCGGTGGCCCATACCCGGCGGAAGTGTGAAATATCGTGAGCGGCATCCCCTTGCGAGTGATGTTCACTTAGCCAGGCTTCAAATCGTTGCTGCCATTGATAAAGATCCATGCGCGCTCCTTTGAGATCAGGTCAGCAACGAGCATAGCAACTTTACTCGTGATGTTCATACATCTGCGGATCAGGACGCGTATACCAGGCAATTGCGCCGAGAATAGCGCCGACAATGCCCAATACCAGAAATCCCAGCAGCGCGCCGATCCATTTCCCTGCCGTTGAACCGAGCTCACCGTCAATCGTCGCGCCGGGTACGCTTTGGATCTGCCCGACAACCCACCAGTAACGCGCCATCGCCCACAGGAAATAGCCGCAAAAAGCGTAAAACGCCCATAGTGCCAGCTTCCCGCCAGGGCTTCTTTTCGCTTTCTCTTCCATTAATTTGTTCTCCATATATTCAACAACTAACATCACGGACTCAGTGAAAAATAGTGATATTCATCACATTATATAATGAAGATTCTTGCAAGGTAGCAGATCTTGCTGACCGGGACGCCCGAGTGCGCGAGTTTTGTTCAATACCAGAGAGGCCGCCATATATACTTAATCAATTCGTTGCCGTTTGAAATAATACAAAATAATGATAAAAAATACATTCTCGCGGTCATTTTTGCCGGCATCTGCATTGCATTTACACTATTTAATTTTATTAAACCGCGCACATGAAAACGCCTTCTCGTTGCACGAAATTGCTCCTCGCGAGTCATTTAAATAATACATTAAATATATAAATACAAAAAAACCAATCATAGTCTTCATGCAACTTATTTGTAACAAGAATAATTCAACCAAAACACATAAACCATTGTTATTGATAAGCATAAAAACAAAATATAAGTCATCACAAAATGATAGAATTTAAATATAATGAATATAACAGAAACATTTTGTAATATTAGATATAATTTACTTACATATTTCACTTAAAGAAAAATGAACTTAATCGCTAGTATCAAATAGTCAACCCGGAGGGAGTGACACAATTCATATTAATTATGATTAAAAGGGAATATATAATGAAAAGAAAAGTACTGGCAATTCTGGTTCCAGCTTTATTAGTCGCTGGCGCGGCTAATGCAGCAGAAATCTATAATAAGAACGGCAACAAACTCGATTTCTACGGCAAAATGGTTGGCGAGCACATCATGACCCATGATGGCGACAACAACAACTCCGACGATACCTCCTATGCGCGTTTCGGCATTAAAGGCGAAACCCAGATCAGCAGCGAACTGACCGGTTACGGCCAGTTTGAATACAATATCAAAGCAGACAAACCAGAAGGTCAGCAGGCTGATGATACCCGTCTGGCGTTTGCTGGTCTGAAATTCAGCGACTACGGCTCATTTGACTATGGTCGTAACTACGGCGTGGTTTATGACGCGGCAGGTTACACCGACATGCTGGTTGAATGGGGTGGCGATGGTCTGGTTTATACCGACAACTTTATGACCGGTCGTACCAACGGCGTAGCAACCTACCGCAACACCGATTTCTTCGGCATGGTAGATGGCCTGAACTTTGCTCTGCAGTATCAGGGTAAAAACAACGACACTGACCGCGCTAAAGCCAACGGCGACGGCTTCGGTTTCTCCGTTAACTATAACATCGACGGCTTCGGTTTCGTTGGCGCATACAGCAACTCTGACCGTACTGATGAACAGGCTGCGGACCGCAGAGGCGAGAACGCTGAAGTCTGGAGCCTCGCCACTAAATATGATGCTAATAACGTCTACGCATCTGTCATGTACGGTGAGTCCCATAACATGACTCACATGGAGTCTGGTGGCTTTGCTAACAAGACTCAGAATATTGAAGCCGTTGTTCAGTATCAGTTTGACTTCGGCCTGCGTCCGTCCCTGGGCTACGTCTATGCCAAAGGCAAAGACCTGAACGGTAACCGTGATGCCGATATCATGAACTACGTTGAACTGGGTACCTGGTACTACTTCAACAAGAACTTCAACGTTTACACCGCATACAAATTCAACCTGGTGGATGACGAAGATTCTTATATCACTGGCGCATCAACTGACGATCAGTTCGCTGTAGGTATCACCTACCAGTTCTAAGATTGTTTAGTGCATTTATCTCAAGCCCGCCTCGTGCGGGTTTTTTGTTTTTTAACAGCGAACCTCATCTGTAAACCGTTGGCATCGCGACGAGTCAAACACACAATGTTGCGATCTTTAACGATTGCCAGAGCAGTAAACCAGGAAGATGATGATTGTAGCCTTAAAAAGGCACGATACCATTTGTGACGGGAGTCGTTGAAAGGAAATCACGTAAGTGTTTGAATAGTGGCGGAGAGAGGGGGATTTGAACCCCCGGTAGAGTTGCCCCTACTCCGGTTTTCGAGACCGGTCCGTTCAGCCGCTCCGGCATCTCTCCGCTGTTGAGGTTGCTATAATGCCAGGTTCTTTGGCATTTTAATAGTTCCTGTCTCTTTAAATCAGTTCAAGTGACGACTTTGCGAGCAATATGATGTTTAAATGGCCCTGGAAAGTAGATGAAGAGTCCGGCAACGCGGAAATCCCCTGGGAAAAGGCGCTTGCCATCCCTGTGTTAGCCAACCTCTCCAACCATGAGCAGCAGCAGCTGGTGCAAATGGCTTCCCGCTTTTTGCAGCAAAAGCGTCTGGTTGCATTACAGGGGCTTGAGCTCACTCACCTGCAGAGCGCGCGTATTGCGCTACTGTTTTGCCTGCCGGTTCTCGAACTGGGGATCGAGTGGTTAGATGGTTTTCACGAGGTGCTCATCTACCCTGCTCCGTTCGTTGTCGACGACGAATGGGAAGATGATATCGGCCTGGTGCATAGCCAGCGAATCGTACAATCAGGGCAAAGCTGGCAACAAGGGCCGATCGTTCTCAACTGGTTGGATATTCAGGACTCCTTCGACGCTTCTGGCTTCAATCTGATTATCCATGAAGTGGCGCATAAGCTGGATACCCGCAATGGCGATCGCGCAAGCGGCGTACCCTTCATTCCGCTACGCGAAGTCGCTGGCTGGGAACACGATCTCCATGCAGCGATGAACAATATTCAGGATGAGATCGATCTGGTCGGCGAAAGCGCCGCCAGTATTGACGCTTACGCGGCCAGCGACCCTGCCGAATGTTTTGCAGTGCTCTCTGAATACTTTTTCAGCGCCCCTGAGCTGTTTGCCCCACGCTTTCCCGCGCTTTGGCAGCGTTTCTGCCATTTTTATCGCCAGGATCCGCTGGAGAGATTACGCGAGAATAGCCCGCAGGAGGATGGCGATAGCCCGGCAGTACACTAAAACAACGACCTGCACTAAATTTAGCCATTTGAATCAGCAAGTTAAATTTAGTGTTGACACAAAAATACGAGACCAGTAGTATTCGCCTCGTTCACACGATTCCTCTGTAGTTCAGTCGGTAGAACGGCGGACTGTTAATCCGTATGTCACTGGTTCGAGTCCAGTCAGAGGAGCCAAATTCTAAAAAGCCTGCTTTCAAGCAGGCTTTTTGCTTTTCTGGCAATAACCCCGTCTTACTTCACCTTTTTGCTGCGCAATTTACTGCCTGCCAGCGCAGGGCGTCAACCACCAGCGTAAACGCCGTCGGAAGATGATTCCGGCCAGGATAATAAAGATAGTACCCCGGGAAAACCGGACACCAGTCGGCCAGCAGCGGCACCAGTTGTCGGTTAGCGATATATTTCGCCGCTAAGTCGTGAGGAACATAGGCAATTCCCGCCCCGTCCAAAGCGGCCTGAATCATCAAAAAGGTATTATTAAAAACGGTTTGCCCTTCGACGCGAACGCTGGTTTTTTGGCTGCCCTTTGCAAACTCCCAGGCGTAAAGCGCGCCGTGGGTGGGCAAACGCAAATTGATGCAATTGTGTGCCATCAGATCTTCAGGCCTTGCCACCGCCGCTTTGCCGGAAAGATAGCCGGGCGCGGCAACCACCGCCATCTGCACATCGGGCGTAATGCGCACCGCAATCATATCTTTGTCCACCTGATCGCCCATCCGCACGCCGGCATCGAAGCGCCCGGCGGCAATATCGGTCAGCTCATAGCCAACGCTGAACTCAATATGGATATCCGGATATCGATTTAATAATGGATGCAGGCGGGGCCACAGCACGGTGACAATGGCATGATCGTTGGCGGTGATGCGTACCGTGCCGGCGGGTTTATCCCGTGAAGCGCGCAGCGAAGCCGGTTCATTTTCTATTTCATTCAGCCGCGGCGCCAGTACGACCAGCAGGCGATTTCCGGCATCGGTGGGCGACACGCTACGCGTGGTGCGGATTAACAACCGCACCCCCAGACGCTCTTCCAGACCCAGCAGCGTATGGCTCAATGCCGACCGGGAAACCCCCAGCATTGCAGCCGCCCGGGTAAAACTTCGCTCCTGAGCTACGGTGACAAAGGCCTGCAGATCGTTGAGTTTTTCTTTGCTCATCATTGGTGAATTTTTTGCACCAGTGTATTCATATTTGACCATCTTATCATTTAATCAAACCTTCTCTACACTTTGTTCTGCCAGTCCAGATGGGCTGCTTAAACGCCCGAAACTGAAATGTGGAGACACCATGAACGAACAATTTGACGGTAACGGCATTTTTCCCAAAGGGGAGAAAAATGAGGCCTATGCGCAGTATTTTCAGGGCACCAGCTACCTGAATATGCTCTCCACGGAAGGGGTCAATATCGGTAACGTGGTCTTTGAGCCCGGCTGCCGTAACCACTGGCATATTCACCATAAAGGCGGGCAGATCCTGTTGGTGACGGGCGGACGCGGCTGGTATCAGGAGTGGAATCAACCGGCGCGAGAACTAACCGCGGGCGATGTTGTGAATATTCCCGCAGGCGTCAAGCACTGGCACGGCGCGGCCGCCGACAGCTGGTTTGCCCATATTGCCGTTGCCGTCCCTGCCGAAGGTGCGTCTAACGAATGGCTGGAGACGGTCGCCGACGACGCCTATCGTCAGCTGCCTTAAGCATCGAAACAGCAGGGCTCGCCAGTTAATGCGCCCTGCTCTCATTCGGCGGTATGCGAAAATGCATCTTCGACTAATTGCCCGAGCCCCGGGGAAAACCGCTCATCGTCAGCAGCGCGCTTTGCAACGAGGCACTGAACATTGCCCCGTGCGACAGGCCGGGATAAGGCCACCAGCTGACCGCAACGCCATTTTTCCTGAGCCGGGAAACCGTCTGCTGAACTTTACTGCGCGTATCCACTGCCCCGGCGGAAGAACCGCGCTGCGTCGCAACCGCGCCCTCCATCAGGAATAAGGCGTTCCGATTAAACGCCTCGCCTTTTGCCCCGGCCATTCTGTCTAACAGCGCGGCTTGACCTCTTCCCAGAGAAGGACTGGCAGAGAAATAGAGCTGGAAGCGGGATGACGTCAGCCAGGCATCAATAACAAATAATCCACCGTAGGAGTGCCCCCAGATAGCCCGTCGCTGCGGGTTGATAGCGATCCCACGCTCAACTTTTTCCATAATGGTATCCTCTAAGAGGCGGCGAAACGCCCCGCTACCGCCGCTTTTCCGCCGATCCCAGCGGTTATCGGCGGGATCCTCTTCGACTTTCGGCCGATAGTCATAGGCTCGGGCAGTTTGATCGAAGGGCAAATTCGTTTGATAGCCAATGGCCACAATGACGGGCGGCGTTTTATGCGTCAGCTTTTCGAGCAGCGTGTCGGACAACCGGTCCATCACCGCGTTGCCGTCCAGGGCGTACAGAACCGGATACCCCTGCGCGGGCGGCGCCGTATTCGGTATCGCCGTCCAGACCTTATAATGTCGTTCACCATCGGAGGAATCGAAGGTCGTGACGTTGAAATGATAATACGCGGAACCGCGGTCGGCGATATTCGGCCCCAGCGGGCTCATATCGGGTTTGGCGTAAGCGTTAAGAGCATACAAGGTGGTAACCAGCGCGGCGATAAAAATCCGCCCTTTCGGCGAATAAGCGAAACAAGAGTTGCGAAGCGACATCGGTTAATTTTTCCGGCACATTATCGTTATTGATAATGATTGCTAATATCAATCTCAATTGCAAGCTACGCGATTAGCCTCGCAGGCGCAGCGTTGTGCCTGCCCGGGATAGCCAGTCATCACATCATCGGGCCCCCGGACAGTCTTGTCATCCTGCTAAGGCGATAGCCGCTATTCGGGAGTATCCCGGCTCGCGCCGCACTGAGCCGGGATACTTAAAGTGCCGCTTTCTGGTCAATATCAGGCCGTACGCCATCTCCGGGTCAGCGGCTTCTCGACTTCCACAATCAGGAACATCACAAAACCGATAATAAAAGTGATAACCCAGTAGCGGAACGGCAGCGCTTCGGTGCCAAACAGCATCTGCATGAACGGCGCGTAGATAATCAGCAGCTGCAGCACCAGCAGCACGCCGCTGACAATCCAGATCCCCCGGTTCGCCAGCAATCCTTTACTCAGCGAGAAGCCATCCGCCACGCGACAGTTGAGCATATAGAACCACTGAGCAGTAACCAGCGTCTGTAACAGCACCGTACGAATAAACTCAGGCGAATAGCCGCGCGGCTGTAGCCAGGCTTCAAGCACAAAGGCGCTGACGGCAATCATCGACCCGACAAAAATCACCCGCCAGATAGCAAAGCCGTCCATCACGTGCAGCTTAGGGTCGCGCGGCGGCCGGCGCATGATGTTCTTCTCACCTGCCTCAAAAGCGAGACCAAACGACAGCGTGGCGGAGGTCGCCATGTTCATCCACAGGATCAGCACCGGCGTCAGCGGAATTAAATTTCCCGCCAGTAGCGCAATAATAATCAACAACCCCTGCGCGAGGTTGGTCGGCATAATAAAGAGGATGGTCTTTTTCAGGTTATCGTACACTCGGCGGCCTTCCCTGACGGCGCTGGCAATGGTGGCGAAGTTATCATCGGTCAGCACCATATCTGCGGCCTCTTTGGTCACTTCGGTGCCCTTAATCCCCATCGCAATACCGACATCGGCCTGCTTCAGCGCCGGGGCGTCGTTCACCCCGTCGCCGGTCATCCCGACCACCTCTTTTTTGCTTTGCAGCGCCTGCACCAGGCGGAATTTATCCTCCGGGCTGGTACGCGCAAAGATATCGAATTTCTGCGCGGCTTCGCTGAGCTGAATGTCGTCCATCACCTCCAGCTCTCTGCCGGTAATGGCGTTTTCCGCATTGCCAATCCCCAGCATCTTGCCGATACTCATCGCGGTTTGCGGATGGTCGCCGGTGATCATCTTCACGCGGATCCCCGCCTGCAGGCAGTCGCCGATGGCCGTAATCGCCTCCGGCCGCGGTGGATCCATCATCCCGGCGATCCCGAGCAGAATGACGCCCTGCTGCAAATCCTGATGGGTGAGTTCCGTTTGACCGTCGGCGGCGGGTTTCCACGCTGCCGCCACCATCCGCAGCCCTTCCCGCGCATACTCTTCGATTTTGCCTTCCCAGTAAGGCTGGTCGAGCGGCTCCAGGCCATGGTCGGTTTGCTGATGCTGGCACAGGCGGAACAGGACATCGGGCGCGCCGGTAATCAAAATCATCTCTTCATCGCCGATGCGGTACAGCGTCGACATATATTTATACTGTGAATCGAAGGGAATTTTGCTACGCAGCTCAGTGTTGACCGCCGGGAGCGGGACTTTCGCCGCCAGCACTTTCAACGCCCCTTCGGTCGGGCCGCCGGTAATTTTCCACAGCCCGCTTTCATCTTTAATAAGCTGACTGTCATTACACAGATCGATAGTGCGCAGATAACGTTCCAGCAGCGTGCCCGGCGCAACGGTTACCGGCGCAGGCTCATCGATCGGGTGAATATTCCCTATCGGCTCGTAGCTATCGCCCTCCACCCGATAAACTTTATCGGCGGTTATCACGGCTTTCACCGTCATCTCGTTCATGGTTAGCGTGCCGGTTTTATCCGAGCAGATCACCGTCATGGCCCCGAGGGTTTCCACCGTAGGCAGCTTGCGGATAATCGCCTTCTGACGGGCCATGGTCTGCACGCCGAGCGAGAGAATAATGGAGATAATTGCCGGTAAACCTTCCGGTACCGACGCCACCGCGAGGCTAATCAACGACAGCATCAGCTCAGAAACCGGCATATCGCGGAACAGCAGGCTAAAGACAAACAGCGCGGCCATCATCACCAGGATGATGATAAAAATGGCTTTACCGAGCTTATCCATCTGCACCAGCAGCGGCGTTCGGTGTTTTTCGATATCCGACATCATCTGGTTAATATGACCCAGCTCGGTATCGCCGCCGGTGGCCACCACCAGGCCTTTTCCGCCGCCCGAACTCACCGTGGTGCCGGAAAACAGCAGATTGGTACGATCGCCAAGCGGCAGCTCGCCGCTAAGCGCCTCGGTGCTTTTCTCCACCACCGTCGATTCGCCGGTCAGAATCGCCTCTTCCACCCGCAGGTTATGCGCTTCGATAACCCGCAGGTCAGCAGGGATGCGATCGCCGGCGCGGATCACGACGATATCGCCGGGTACCAGAGCGGTTGTCGGGATCGTTTCATGGTTGCCCTGACGAACGACCACCGCTTCGCTGGAAAGCATGTTGCGAATGCTCTGAAGCGATTTTTCCGCGTTGCTCTCCTGAATATGGCCGATCAGGGCGTTAATCACCGCCACGCCCAGGATCACCAGGGTATCCACCCAGTGCCCCATGACCGCCGTCAGCAGCGCCGCCGCCAGCAGCACATAGATCAGCACATCGTTAAAATGCGCCAGAAAGCGCAGCCATGCCGGCTTTCCCGCTTTTTGCGGTAGCGCATTCTCGCCGTACTGCTGCAAGCGCGCTGCCGCTTCAGCACCGCTGATGCCGTCCGGGGTACTGTTGGTGCTGGTCAGGGTTTCTTCGACGGAGAGCTGATAGAACGGGCCGCCCGGTTTTTCTGTATTCATAGTTATCTCCTCACTCCTGTATCGGAAATCAGGACAGCCTCAGGCCGTCCTTAGCGCACCACAAAAACCGGAACATGGGCATAGCGAACGATCCCTGCCGCCTCCGACCCCAGCAGATGCGTCTGAATATTCGGGTTACGCGAGCCGATTATCACCACATCCGCCTTCAGCTCATCGGCCAGTTTGGTCACTTCGTCGCGAATGTTGCCGCTGCGAATGTGAATCTGAATATCGTTTTCCGCCAGCGTGAGTTTTTTAACCAGCTCAGCCAGCTTTTCCTTAGAAGTATTCATCAGATAATCTTCCATTTTCCGTGCATCGGAAATAAAGCCGCGCGTCAGCACTGGAGAGAAAGCGGGAATCACGTGAAGAAGATGAATCTTTCCGGAGGAGCTTTGTGCTAGGAATTGGGCGTGGGACAAGGCCTTGTCCGCCAGACCGATTTCAAACACATCAACCGGCACGAGGATATTTTTATACATAGAGACAATCCTTTTATTACCTATAAAAAAGGTGGTGAAAACAGCCCAGGCACTGGCGCTGGTACTGAGGAGGAAATCTCAAGAACAAAATTTGCTGGACGTGTAGGTATAATTAAACGTAGCACACCACGGTTAACATGATTAACCCGCCAATTAATATATTGAAAAATATCACAGAGTCAGGCACAGCCAGACAATTCAACTGCCAACCCGGTAAAATCGTCGCCATCACCGTAATTTTTGCTCTTTTTAACATTTCTGTTTTACTGCGACTATCCTCATTATCAGTGGCTTGTTCACTTTCTGCCGCCCCACAATAATTATTATGATAAGAATTTACTTAGCTAAGCATTAGAGCTAAAGGAGGAACAATGTTCGGTTACAGTCTGTTTCGCCTGAGCCTGTTTATTGCCCTGGCAATAATCGCCTGTACGGCTACCGGGTTAATTACTTATTGGGTTGTTTCGGCCCTCGCTGAATAAACACAGCGATTGTGAATAATATGTAAAAGATAGCCTTTTACTTCGAGGGGAATACAGTGAACCGTTATTTTTCTCTCATCCCGCTTGTTATTTTAATAACAACGGCTTGCGATCGGAAAGCGCCAGAAATTACGCCGTTACCGCGGATGGTTAAGGTCGCTGAGGTGGTGGCTATCGGCGAGTCACAGCAGCGCGTATTCCCCGCCCGTATTGAGTCCGGAGACTCCACTGACCTCTCTTTCAAACGCGGCGGCCAGATTGAATCTCTTGATGTGCGCCAGGGAGCTAATGTGACTCAGGGGCAGACACTTGCCCGGCTTAACGCCCGGGAAGCGCAGCAGCGGGTGAATGAGCGGCAAACCGCCGCCACCCTCGCCCAGCGGCAATTCGATCGATTCCAGACCCTGGCCGGTCGTCAGGCGATTTCAAAAGCGGAAATGGATATCCAGCGAGCCAACCGCGACTCCGCTAATGCCGCGCTAAAAATAGCCCGGGAAGAGCTGTCGCAAACGACGCTAACCGCACCGTTCAGCGGCGTAGCCGCCAACGTTCCGGTACGTAACCATCAGGTGGTCGCCGCCGGACAGCCGATTGTCACCCTGACGCGAACCGATCTGCTCGACGTGGTGTTTAGCGTTCCGGAAAACCTCTTTACCGCGCTGGATATTCGCAACGCGCAGTACCGTCCGGTGGTTAAAATTAACGCCATGCCGGATCGCCAGTTTACCGCCGAATACAAAGAACATACCGGCAGCAGCGACAGCAGCACGCTCACCTGGCAAATCATACTGACCATGCCGCGACCTGCCGACTTCCCCTCGGTCGGCGGCGTGAGCGGAACGGTGACGGTTAATCTGGCGAACCTGCCCGCCAGCGCCGGCAAAAATGCGGTCGTGGTGCCTGTCGAAGCGGTGTTTAATCCGGATAATCGCCCGCGCAACGAACCCCACGTGTGGGTGGTTCAGGGCAGCGGCGATCGGCTCCATCTGGAAGAACGCAAAGTTGGCGTGGGTCAGATCACCTCACAGGGCGTGGTGATTACCGAAGGGCTCAGCGTCGGCGAACGCGTGGTGGCGGCGGGCGTCAGCGAATTACATGCGCAACAACCGGTTCGAATCTGGACGCGTGAACGAGGTTTGTAATGGATATCTCCCGCCAGTTTATTAACAATCCAATCCGCGTCTGGCTGACTATTTTACTGCTGGGCATCGGCGGGATCTTCGCTCTGCTGAACATCGGCCGGCTGGAAGATCCGGCGTTTACCATCAAAACCGCGGTGGTGGTTACCCATTATCCCGGCGCTTCAGCGCAGCAGGTGGAAGAAGAAGTCACCCTGCCGCTGGAGAACGCGCTGCAGCAGCTGCCCTATCTCGATAACGTCAGCTCCATTTCCTCTAACGGCCTGTCGCAAATTACCGTCAACATCGCCTCGCACTACCACTCCAACGAGCTGCCGCAAATCTGGGATGAACTGCGCCGCCGGGTTGGCGACGCCGCTCGCCAGTTCCCGCCCGGCGTCGCTTCTCCGTTCGTGAATGACGATTTTGGCGATGTCTTTGGCTTCTTCTTCGCCCTCTCCGGCGAGAGCTTTACCAACCCTGAGCTGGTTCGCTATGCCGAGCAGCTGCGCCGTGAACTGGTGCTGGTGCCCGGGGTCGGTAAAGTCGCCATCGGCGGGGCGATCCCCCAGCAAATCAACATTGATATCTCATTGGCGAAAATGGCCGCCCGCGGGATTACGCTCAACCAGCTGGCGGCGATCCTCAGCCGGTTGAACGTCGTCTCTAACGCCGGAGAAATTAAATCCGGCAGCGAATCGATCCGCCTGCATCCCACGGGCGAGTTTGCCAACCTCGACGAGCTGGGCGATCTGTTAATCAGCCCGCACGGTTCGGGAACGGCGACGCGGCTGCGCGATATTGCCACGCTCTCGCGCGGGCTGAGCGAAACGCCCTCCAGCATTTACCACGCCAACGGTCGCCAGGCGGTCACCATGGGGGTGTCGTTTATCCCCGGAGTTAACGTGATTGATGTTGGCCGTGCGCTGCAAAACAAACTGGCGCAGATGTCGGCGGAAAAACCGGCCGGGATCAACATTGACCTGTTCTACGATCAGGCGGCGGAAGTCGCCCATTCGGTCAACGGTTTTATCACCAACTTTCTGATGGCGCTGGCGATTGTCGTTGGCGTACTACTGATCTTTATGGGCGTACGCAGCGGTATTATTATCGCCCTGTCGCTGGCGCTCAACGTACTCGGCACGCTGCTGATTATGTATCTGTGGGGGATCGAGCTGCAGCGTATTTCGCTGGGGGCATTGATTATCGCCCTGAGCATGCTGGTCGATAACGCTATCGTTATCGTCGAAGGCGTGCTGATCGCCCGCCAGCAGGGATCGACGCTACTTACGGCAATTAATTATGTGATTCGCCGTTCTGCCCTGCCGCTGCTGGGGGCCACGGTGATTGCGATTCTTGCCTTTGCGCCGATTGGGCTGTCGCAGGACTCGACTGGGGAATATTGTAAATCGCTGTTCCAGGTACTGCTGATTTCGCTCATGCTGAGCTGGTTCTCGGCGCTGACCATTACCCCGGTGCTCATTAAATGGTGGCTGTTTAAGCCTCAATCGCAGCCGGTGGCGCAGGCCGATGCTAACCCGTACGGCGGACGCTTTTACCGCCTGTATCAGCTGACTCTGCAGGCCCTTCTGCTGCGCAAAACCGTCACCCTGACCGTCATGGCGGCGCTGCTGGCCGCCGCTATCTGGGGGTTTGGTTCGGTGCGACAAAACTTTTTCCCCTCTTCAAACACGCCCATTTTCTTTGTCGATCTCTGGCTTCCCTACGGTACCGATATTGCGACCACTGAAAAGATGACCAGCGATATTGAGACTGCCATTAACGGCCAGCCCGGAGTCGTCACCACCGTGGCTACCGTCGGCCAGGGCAGTATGCGGTTTATCCTGACCTACAGCGGGCAACGGCAGTACAGCAACTATGCGCAGATCATGGTGCGAATGGACGACCAGCGCAGCATTGCCGCCCTGACGCAGCATGTAGATCGCTATATTGCGCGTAACTATCCGCAGGTGAACGCCAGCACAAAACGCGTGATGTTCGGCCCTTCCGGCGACAGCGCCATCGAGGTGCGGATCAAAGGTCCCGACCCAGACAGACTGCGCCTGATCGCCAGCCAGGTTGGCGATATCCTCTCCGCAGACCCGGCCACCGATGGCGTTCGCAACGACTGGCAAAACCGCAGTAAAGTTATCCGTCCCCAGTACTCCACCGCCCTTGGGCGCGAACTGGGCGTCGATAAACAGGATATCGATAACGCGCTGGAGATGAACTTCTCCGGCAGCCGCGCGGGACTGTACCGTGAGGGTGCCGACCTGCTGCCGGTGATAGTCCGCCCACCCGCCGCCGAGCGCCAGGATGCGAATCACTTAAATAACGTGCTGGTCTGGAGCCAAAGCCGCCAGCAGTATATTCCGCTCAGTAACGTGGTCAGCGGCTTTCACCTTGAATGGGAGGATCCGCTGATCCTGCGCCGCGACCGCAGCCGCGTGCTGACGGTGCAGACCGATCCCGACCCGCTCAGCAACCAGACCTCCGGGGATATCCTCTCCCGCGTGAAACCGCAGATCGATGCGCTGGTGCTGCCGCACGGCTACAGCATCGAGTGGGGTGGTGATGCGGAAAACTCCAGCGAGGCGCAGCAGGGACTGTTCACAACCCTGCCGCTGGGTTACCTGGTGATGTTTATCATCACCGTACTGATGTTCAGTTCGCTGAAAAATGCGATTGCCATCTGGCTGACCGTACCGCTGGCGCTGATTGGCGTAACGCCGGGCTTTTTAATCACCGGCATCCCCTTTGGTTTTATGGCGCTGATCGGTCTGCTCAGCCTGAGCGGAATGCTGATCCGTAACGGTATCGTGCTGGTTGAGGAGATTGAACAGCAGAAGCAGGAAAAAGAGCAGCAGGAGGCGATTATTTATGCCGCCACGTCGCGTTTGCGCCCTATCCTGCTGACGGCGTTTACCACCGTGCTTGGCCTGGCGCCTTTACTACTGGACGTTTTCTTCCAGAGCATGGCGGTTGTTATCATGTTTGGTCTGGGTTTTGCTACTATTCTGACGCTGCTGGTTCTGCCGGTAATTTACGCCTGTTTCCACAATAAGGACATGAAGCGACAACCATGAATAGTACCGGGTTAAATATTATCAAAACGCTGGGATGCATGACGGCGGTGACCTTCTTCACCATCTACAACACCTGGGATAGCTATGATTACGACTATCACTGGATCCTCGGGTTTTTGACGTTTATTTCGACTATCGCCACGCCGCTGTTTTTTGTGGTGGCCGGTTATCTCGACTCGCAGTCCCGCCACGATTCGCAGTGGCAAATGGGCAAAATCAAAAGCGTGGTTATCGTCTTTCTGTTCTGGATGACGGTGTACTATCTGTGGGAGCCTTATCAGCGCGGCTATCTTATCCAGCCGTGGTTTGTCTTTGCGTTTATCGTGATTTACACCTTTCACCCGGTCATCGAGTGGCTCAGCCAGCGGCGTAAACTGTTTTTTGCTGCAGTTTTCTCGCTGCTGCTGCTCTCGTATGGGTACGATCTTCTGTCCGCACTGTACCCTGATATCCATGCGCTGAGCCTGGCGCCGCAGTATCGGCTATGGACATGGCTGCTGTTTTATCTGACCGGTCAGCTGTTCAGCGATCCGCTCGTCGCCGGCTGGCTCAGGCGCGAAAAAGTGGTTAAAGGGGCGATGATCGCCATCCCGTTTATTTATCTTTTCACCTGGTTTTACGAGCGCCATTTCTTTTTCGCCCTGTTTAAGGCCGACAGAAATGCCTTCATTCTTACCGGTTCACAAATTTATATTCTGGTCGTCGCGCTGGTGATTGCGGCCAACGGCGTTCGGTTTCGTAAAAACAGCGAGTTTAAAGAGGCCGTTCTCGCCACCATCAGCAAAACGATGACCGGCGTCTATATTCTCCACTACTCCGTTTTTCACCTACTCACCGCCTTTATCCCGATTAACTCACTGGGTACCAAATTAATGCTGATTGTTCTCACGTTTATCACTTCGGTACTGATTTCAATGCTGGCGCTGTCAAATTCGGTGGTGAAAAAAGTGATTACCATTTGACGTTCGCCGATTCAGGCCAAGACCGCCAGCGCATTTAAAAACCGTAGCGCAGCCAGGCAAACAGCACGTTACCGTTATTATAGGTGCCGGGAATATAGGTGAACTGCACGCTCAGACGGCGATAGCTGGCGGAAAAAAGCGGCAAAATAATCGGCAGGGGTACGTAGTTGGCAAAGTCATCGCGGGCGGTGATCCCGGCGGTAACGCCAAGTCCCAGGCGAAAATCGCGGCGACTATCAAGATACCACCCCTTCTCCCAGCCGTAGCCGATTATCGGCTGCCACTCGTTATGCGAATCCTTGAACATCATGGCGTAGAGAGAACTCCAGTTGCCCTCTGCGTTATATCTGGAAACGCCAAAACCCCCGCCCCAGGGCATTTCATTATAATTATCCGTTTTCTCTTTATCGTACATAAAGCGGTTATGCCAGCTGAGAAACGGAAGATACAGATCGTAGTTTTGCGGCTCATTCCAGGTCTGCGAGACATCGTTTTTTAACCAGCTCCACCAGCCGCTGATGCGCTGCTCGCCATATATCTTCGTTTCAGCCTGTACCGAAAAGGCGAAAATAAACACAATTCCCCACGCTACCCGTAGACAACGTTGCATAGTTTTATCCTTAAAGAAGACCGCCCGGTGTTAATTCAGTTTGAGAACAAAAAACAGGCTTTGCAAATATCGGTCAACAAATTTTGTGCGCTGGCTGGCGATAATGGCAAGTCCAGTTGCGGCCCCATTTCAGGACAGAGAGAGCCGCTGCGGTGATTTCATTTCCTTGCTGGTGGGATTATGATGACGCTAATTATCCTTTCTGTCCGCAGTGATTGAGAAATAGATGGATTTCATCAGCATTATTATGTCGGCGGGAAAAACCTCCGTCGATGTGGCCCTTTATACGCTGCTGCCAATCATGGTTGTCATGCTCATCGTAATGAAATATCTGGAAGTACGCGGGGTGCTGGATGTCATCGTGCGCTGGCTCGCGCCGCTGCTTAAGCCGTTCGGCCTAACCGGAATGAGCGCATTTGCGCTGATTCAGATGAATTTTGTCAGCTTTGCCGCCCCGCTGGCGACCCTCGCCATTATGGATAAACGCGGCGCCTCGGACCGGCAAATGGCCGCTACGCTGGCAATGCTGTTTGCCATGGGGCAAGGCAACGTATTCTATCCATTAACGCCCTTTGGCCTGCACTGGCTGGCCTCTATCGTTATCTCCATTGTCGGCGGACTGTGCGCCGCCGCGGTGACCTGGCATATCACCGGCCGCAGGCTATCAATGGTTGAAAACGCGCGGGCCGAAGCGCTGCCCGAGGCCGAACAGAACAGCCAGGGGATTATCGCCGTGATTAACAGCGCCGGCTCCGACGCGATTCGCCTGGCGCTCGGCGCGGTGCCCATGCTGATCCTGTCGCTGGCTATCGTCGGGTTTATGCAGGCGGCGGGCCTGATTGAGATGCTCCAGCGTCTGCTCCTGCCGCTGCTGCTGTGGCTGAACATCCCGGTTAACTTCGTGCTCCCGGCGCTGGTCAAATGCGTGGCTGGTGGGACGGCCTATTTCGGCGTGATCTCTGAACTCGTGCAGCAGGGAAAAGTGACCATCAGCCAGATCAACGCCTCGGCAGGTCTGTTAGTACAGACGTTTGACCTCCCGGGTATCGGTATCTTTCTGGGCGTCAGCTCGCGCTTCGTGCGCCTGTTCCGCTTCGCCGCCGCCGGCGCTATCGCCGGGATCGCCATCCGCACCGTGATGCACCTGACGCTATTCTGATGCCACCGGCTCCGGACGGAGGCAGGCAGCGACATCAGCCTGCTCGCTGCAGGCAATATGATGGTCAATTCTCACCATCATCCAGGGGAAAAACGGGTTGGAGGTCACGCGCATCAGCGTATCCAGCCCGACGCTCAGCGTCGAGGTTTCCCCACGCAAAGAGATCGTGCCGATGCTGATCCCGTAGCGATTTTTCTCCGCCGGTTCCCGGCCATAGAGCGAATCGGTCAGCGGGAACGGCACCGCCACGTGCGACAGCGAATACATATCCTGCGGCCAGGCAAGATGCAGCGGCGTCACGGTTTCGCTTCGCGTTCCGGCAAGCGTGGTGCGGGCCACCGTCTCGTAGGTGTCGGGGGCAGCGTTAGTAATCACCGTGGTGGCATAGGGCCGCGGCGCCGGCGGCAATAACGTATTCACCGCCGAATAGAGCGAGGGACGGAATAGCGCGCGTAGATTCGCCGCCTGGTTAATATCGAAAATCACCAGCTCGCTTCCGTTATCCGGCAGATAGCGATACAGCGACTCTACCACCGCCCGGGTGCTCACCGTGGAGTCCATCACCGACTGAAACGTTAACACCGGCGCCAGTTCGGAAAGCCGATGATTTTGCGCCTCCTGCACGATTTGCTGCTGCAGCGCCTGCGACAACAGCCATGACTGCCTTGCGGCCTTAACCGGGAACGAATTGTATTTATAGGGATTGAATTCCGGGACGATATTCAGCCATGCCGCGCGGGCAAAAGCCGGAAATACCGAGGGTAAACCGGCCAGTCCGGCAAAACGCGCAAAGGCGGTGACGCCAATCATCGGCGACAACAGGATTATCTGCTGCGGCCGGCGCAGCGCTTTATCCTCCAGGCTATCGAGAGCGTATTTTAGCGCCAGCGCCCCGCCGTTGGAGTAGCCAACCACGTGCAACGGCACGTTATCCCCGGCCAGGCGCGTCGCTTCGCGCACCGCAAGACGGGTTGTCGCTATCCACGCCTCGCGGTCCACGGCGGTGAGCGCGCCCGGAGCCGTACCGTGCCCGGGCAGCCGCGGGGCGACGGCGACAAATCCCTGCTGCTGATAGCGCTGCGCCAGATAATGCACGCTATAGGGAGAGTCCGTCAGGCCGTGCAGCAGCACCACCGCGCCGCGCGGTTTGCCCTGCGGCAGCAAAATAAAGGAGCGATTCCAGTCGGGATGAAACTTATCCGGATAGACCAGGCTTTGTGCGTAAAAACGGTTAATCGCCGTTTTTTCATCGTCGCTCAGCACATCGGTAATGTGGCTTTTCATATCGCGGAAAATCGTCGCTTCCCGCGTCTGGTAGTCAGCAAAAGTGGCGTGGTCAATCTCGCTGGCGGTCATTTCATTCGCCGTCCAGGTGTGCCAGCGGTGCAGCGCCGGGCCGCGCTGCGATTCGTAAATGCGGCCAATAAAAAAGACCACCACCACCACCAGTAGACCAATGATGGCTTTTTTCGCCATCGAGACCATTCTTAAGCCCGACTTATTCAGCAGCCGGGTAAAACGCATCATTGCCATATTTCTGTCCGAATTATCTCTTTATCCACCGGGTGGGATTATTACCCGGAGCGCAGCAGATCCTGCGATTCTCTTTTTAAACATAGACTAAACCAACTGCCTGTTCTTATTGTCAGATGAGATGCAAACAGGAATTATCGCCGGGGGTAACCGGTCAGGAATTAACAAATGGAATGGTGGATTAAAAAACTACGCGAGGCCACAACGTCTACACATACCTGGGCGGTTCTGCAAAGCGGCCAGTTAACGATTGTGGCGGAACTGACTCCCTGCGCCCGGCGTCTACAGGAAGGCGATAAGCTGACGCCGTTGGCGGACGCGCTTTACTGCATTAATAACGATAAAACCCTCACCGTAAAGGTGCTCAACGCCACCCATTTTAGCGCCGATCGCTGGGCCGCTATCGTCAATGCCCCCACCGGTTAATGGATAGTATCCAGCTTCAACGGGTTCTAATCTCAGTACTTTCTTAGCTAAGCGGGGTAAATTGTCCGACGCCTGTTTCAGTCTGTGACATACTAAGCACAACGTCAGCAGAGCAGAAATAAGGAGTAGGTCATGAACCAGAAAGCCGCCAGGCTGACCCCAGAAGAAGCGCTCACGCAGCTCGAAGCGCTCTATGAAAAATCGGTCAATGCGCTGCGTAAAGCTATCGGCGAATATATTCACCATAATACGCTTCCCGATAATAGCGCCCGTGCGGAAGGACTGTTCGTTTACCCGGAGCTGTCGGTATCGTGGGACGGCTCGGAGCATAAAGCCTTAAAAACCCGGGCCTGGGGCCGTTTTACCCATACCGGCTGCTATACCACCACCATTACCAACCCTAAACTGTTTCGCGCCTATTTGCTGGAACAGCTCACCATGCTGTATCAGGATTACGATGCCTGCATTACCGTCGGGCTATCGCAGCATGAGATCCCCTATCCGTACGTGATTGATGGCTCCGAGCTCACGCTCGACCGTTCAATGAGCGCCGGCTTAACGCGTTTTTTCCCCACCACCGAGCTGTCGCAAATTGGCGATGAGACTGCCGATGGCCTGTTCCATTCCACGGAATACTATCCCCTGTCGCACTTCGACGCCCGCCGCGTCGATTTCTCGCTGGCGCGCCTGCGTCATTACACCGGCACGCCGGTTGAGCATTTCCAGCCGTATATGCTATTTACCAACTATACCCGCTACGTCGATGAGTTCGTGCGCTGGGGCTGTAGCCAAATTCTCGATCCCGATAGCCCCTATATCGCCCTCTCCTGCGCGGGCGGGATCTGGATAACGGCGGACACAGAGGCCCCGGAAGAGGCAATTTCCGATCTGGCGTGGAAAAAGCATCAGATGCCGGCCTGGCACCTGATCACTAAAGAGGGTCAGGGGATCACGCTGATTAACATTGGCGTAGGCCCGGCTAACGCTAAAAACATCTGCGACCATCTGGCGGTGCTGCGCCCGGACGTCTGGCTGATGATTGGCCACTGCGGCGGCCTGCGCGAAAGCCAGACGATTGGCGACTACGTGCTGGCTCACGCCTATTTGCGCGATGACCATGTGCTGGATGCGGTGCTACCGCCGGATATCCCTATTCCGAGCATCGCCGAAGTTCAGCGCGCGCTTTACGACGCCACCAAGCAGGTTAGCGGAATGCCCGGCGAAGAGGTTAAGCAGCGGCTGCGTACCGGAACGGTGGTTACCACCGACGATCGTAACTGGGAACTGCGCTACTCGGCCTCGGCGCTGCGCTTTAACCTTAGCCGCGCGGTGGCTATCGATATGGAAAGCGCGACCATTGCCGCGCAGGGTTATCGCTTCCGCGTTCCCTACGGTACCCTACTGTGCGTCTCCGATAAGCCGCTGCACGGTGAGATCAAGCTGCCGGGACAGGCTAACCGCTTCTATGAAGGGGCGATTTCCGAACATTTGCAGATTGGTATTCGGGCGATTGACCTACTACGCGCCGAAGGCGACCATATGCATTCGCGCAAGCTGAGAACCTTCAACGAACCGCCGTTCCGTTAAGCGCATAGATAACACGAGCAGAATAAACTCAGTCCGGATGGCGTGACATATTTACGCGGCCACCCGCCGGACTGAGCGTTAGAGAAAGAGAGTCATTCGGACCAGGGGATAATCACCATTACCCTTTCGCTATAAATTAAAACATTTATTTCTTTAGTGCTAACCATTTCTCTGACCGTAGCCACACTGCTTGTCTGAAAATATTATTGTGCAAACGTTCGTAGTTAAAAACTGCCACGCCGATTATAAAAGTAAATATTCCATTAACATATCTATATCAATTACCGCATGGTCATAAAACGCACAATAGCAGACTGGGTAACACTTGAATTACGTCTCATAACCCCTTAAATTAATTAAAAAAATTTATGTATAACAAAACTGCCATACAGAACAGGCAGCGCTCGAGAGAGATCAAAATAATCAAAGAGTTATCTATGGCCGCTACTCTGCTATCGAATCATCATTTAATAGCGTCAGGTTACTTACAACAAATATCTTGTTACTCAACCACAACAGATAAAATTGCACATGTCGCCAATATGCAATCATGGATAAGCTGATCGGTCGCCATCAGCAATGTGCTATTTTCGTAAAAGTATGGAAGACAGTTTTATGAAATTAACCATAGGGAATATCCGCCTGTTTATTTTAATAGCAACTATTTTTTTCTGGACGGTCGCGATCGGGCTCGTTTCCCTTGTGGTATCCTGGTTTTAAAACCGTGTTCGAAGGCAAGGCCCCGGCGTTGCCACAATCGTGACTATGCAAGAGAAAGCAAAAAGCCCGCTTAAGTTTCCTTAAGCGGGCTTCTTAAATTTGGCTCCTCTGACTGGACTCGAACCAGTGACATACGGATTAACAGTCCGCCGTTCTACCGACTGAACTACAGAGGAATCGTGTGAACGAGGCGCATATTATCGGTGACGCCCGATCTTGTCAAAGGCTGTTTGCACATTTCAAACCGTTTGCCGAAAAATCCTCCACTTTGCGCAAAAAGTAGCGTTTATCCGCTTATCACTCGCCTATTCAGCCTGCGCCTGACTCTCCTCTACCTGCAATTTGGTACGTGGATACTTCCACAGCCACCGCCCGCTGACCATTCGGCAGTAAAACAAAACGCCGCGCACCGCCCAGTCAAGCACCATCCCCAACCAGACGCCAATCACTCCCATACCCAGCACAATCCCCAGCGTGTAGCCCGCCACGACGCGACAGCCCCACATGCCGAGCATGGATACCCACATGGTGTAGCGCACGTCACGTGCGCCTTTAAAGGCGCACGGCAGCGTCCAGGCCATCGCCCAAATCGGCATAAAGAAGGCGTTGAGCCACAGCAGCTCTTTCACCACCACCTTGACATCCTCTTCGCTGGTATAGAACGAAGCGATCAGGCCAGCAAACGGTGCGGTTCCCCAGGCGATCAGCGTCAATACGATCGTCGATAGCCAGAAGACGTGCCACGCCTGACGTTCAGCCTGGCCGATCTGACCTTTTCCGAGACGCCTGCCGGTAATAATTGTCGATGCGGAACCCAGGGCGTTCCCGGGCAGGTTAATCAGCGCAGCCACGGAGAAGGCGATAAAGTTGCCAGCAATCACGTTAGTCCCCATCCCGGCAACGAACATCTGAGTCAGCAGCTTGCCGCCGTTGAACAAAACCGATTCAATGCTGGCGGGAATACCAATGCCCATCACTTCCCAGATAATGGCGAAGTTGAACGGCTTAAAGTAGCTCTTCAGCGAAATGCGCAGCGCCGGGTTAAAGCCGATCATTAATACCCAGATAGTAGCCACCGCGCCAATATAGCGGGCGATGGTTAATCCCAGACCCGCGCCGACAAACCCCATGCCGGGCCACGAAAAAATGCCGTAAATCAGGATGCTGCTGATAATGATATTCAGAATATTCATCCCGCCGTTGATCAACAGCGGAATTTTAGTGGTTCCGGCTCCGCGCAGCGCACCGCTGCCGATCAGGGCGATTGCCGCTGCCGGATAGCTCAATACCGTTAGCTCAAGATAGGTCAGCGCCAGGCCTTTCACTTCTTCTGTCGCATCTCCGGCGACAAAATTAATAATTTCCGCGCCAAAAGCATGGATAACCGCAGCGAGAATAATCGAGAACAGGGTCATTATCGCCAGCGACTGTCGTGCTGCCGCCCTTGCCCGCCGCCGGTCACGCTTGCCCAGACTGAAGGCTACCACCACGGTCGTACCGAGATCGATGGCGGCAAAAAAGGACATGATTACCATGTTGAAGCTATCGGCCAGGCCAACGCCCGCCATCGCTTCTTTACCGAGCCAGCTGACCAAAAAAGTACTCAGCACGCCCATCAGCAACACGCAGGCGTTTTCCAGCAAAATCGGGACCGCAAGAGGACTGATTTCACGCCAGTAGAGGACGCGATAGGTCTTGCGTTTTTTAAACCAGGACGTGCGTTCGACGGACTGGCGTAATGCGGAAGTGACGTTCAAGGGAGACCTTAGTGAGAAAAGTTGAAACTACATTTCAAATGATGATAGAGAAAAGCTAATCCTGCAAAGCATTTTTCCCGATAGATTGTCGCTAATAACAACAATTTGTTGATGGATGCGCCAGTTGCGCGGCGGAAGGCGAATTGATGTTTGACAAAAGTTTTTTCGCCGCTAAGATACGACTCCACAACGATTCCTCTGTAGTTCAGTCGGTAGAACGGCGGACTGTTAATCCGTATGTCACTGGTTCGAGTCCAGTCAGAGGAGCCAAATTCCTGTTTTCAGCTATCCTTGCGAATCTTTTTCAGATATTGATTCAACAGGCTAGCATGGGAACACATCCCGGTGCATTTCTGGTTTTTTCTCCTCCGTGCTGGGAAATGCGGGCACTATCTTTGTTGCGCATAGCATGTCCCACTTCTCCCTTAACAACACGCCAATTGTCAGCCTGAAGCCTGCGAAGATTTTCACATAGCACGAACGTTATCTTCTGGTTAATCCTGACGGCAGATCTGCATCGAGTGGCCGTTCCGTGCTTGAGCACCTCAGATGCACCCGGTAGCGGGATCATTTCTCTGTACGCAAGAGCTGAATCGATCATTATCAGCAGGGGCAATCATTTACTCGGCTGTCTGTTTTGCGGGGGCAATGATGGAAGAGAACAAAATGCACCAGTTGCATACCTGCTACTTTCACATTTATTCATCGATATATTGAAAGTAAAGAAATATCTGCTACAGGTATTCGCCAAAACTCCTGTCCTCACCAGACGTAGTGCGAGAATACGCTAAACGAGAGGATACGATTGAAGGCTATTATGTGAAAAATAAAAACTGCGGCCATAATCCGAGCAATGGCCTGCTCCCATTATCGCCAGTATGCCAGACAGCTTTGATTTTATATTGACAGAAAACTATCCGCTCAAGCCTGTTTCGGGCACATCAACGCACGTTGCAATGAGACAAGGTTTTAGCAAACAAAATATTAACGATACGAATCAGCATTTTTTTACCATCTGCGGTAAAAATCTTTTCTTAGTATCGGGTCCACTTTCACCATCGTCGCATAGCAACATTTTAGCAAAATTCCGATGCCATATATTCGATTCCATATTCGGCAAAGAGAATACCACGCCAGCGCTCCGTTTAACGCTTCATCACCATAAACTTTATTAATTTTCACTGGTATCTTCGAGTTTACCTTTAATATTCTCGTGTAATATATTTGCAGCCCTTGTACAAAGCTCAGCGAAAATAGCAATCTCTCCCTGCGACATACAGGATGCCACCTGCTCAGCCATTATGCGCCTGCTGGACTCTGCAGAATTCAGGAATTCAATACCCTTTTCCGTAATCCTCGTCAGCATTTCTCGCTTGTCGCTTTCTGCCGACTCCTGCTCAACAAAGTGCTTATCTTTCAACATCCGCAGGATCTTGGACATTTTACTACGCGCAAATCCGAGCTTTTCACCAATTGCGCTTGGAGTCATCGGCTGGAACTGACGTAAAATATACAACGTATCGTATTGCGGCCAGTTAATACCATCAGGATTAATCAACGATCGACGTGCAACAAGTACGCATTGCAAATTCCCTAAAGCATCTTCAAATTGACGATTCAATGATATTTCGCGCTCGGAACCACTAGCCACTTTTTTATTCATTTCCATACATTCTCCTGATGCCGTATACAATAAGTTAAGCTTACCATTTTACCATAACCCTTCAAGGAATGAAAAGTTATCATAACCTTCGCCCCCATTAATAACATAAGAATCATCCTGCTAATCCTGAAAGATATATTCTCTGTTCAAAACATCCTCATAATCTATTAATTCAGTTATCTTGCCATCATTTATTTCAATCACATTAACATATAACAAAGAGAACTGTTTCCCATCTGGCAGAGTATTCCCATGTAGTTTATATTCAACAATGACGACATCGGGATTATTCGTATAGTGGAATCGTTCATCCTCTATAGAGGTAAAGCGTAAGGGCGCAACGCCAAAGCCATTAGCATAGTGTAAGCGAATATTTTCACGGCCAACAATCACCTCTCTATTGCGACGGAAAGGCAACGACAAACGTCCATTAACAGAGAAAAGGGATGCCAGCTTGTCCGATGACTTCTCCATCACTGCCGAAATATATTTATCAAATAGTGCTGGAACCATTGTATTATCCTCTTGATGAAATTGATAAACGGCTTGCTAGACAATTTCTTTCTGCCGCTGGAAATAAACAATCATACGTTTGAAAGTCTCCTCCGACAGTTCAGGAAAGCGCAAGCCCAGTTGTGTAATACGCTTAGTCGTCTCTGGATTACCATAGGCGTTATCGCCAGTATCCAACAAATTCTCTTTAAAGAGATGAATGACCGGCCCCAGCGCAACCTCGCGCCCTTGGGTGACACACAGCTCAAGTTGTTGCAACCACTCGCCGTCAGAAGTCGTTTCTAACGGATAGCCCAGAGAACGAATCGCCCGATACACCGGGTCAAACCGGATGCTCTGAGGATGGAAAATATGGAAGTTCTCCTGTCGAGTAGCCTCTGAACGCGCTAAAGCAACTATCGCTTCAGCGACAAAGTCGACAGGCAGCAGGTCCGTTGATAGGGAAGACGGATCGGGCGCCAATCCCATCTGGATAAAGCTTTTTATCTGGCGCCACAAAAAATCATCGCTTTGGCAGGCCCCAGTTCGGCTGTCTCCGCCAATACGTCCGATGCGAAATACGTTAGCATCAAGTCCTTGTTCTCTGGCCTGTATAACATAGCGTTCAGCCACCCACTTACTTTGCGTATAACCAATCGACAGTGCTTCCGGATGCCCCGGCACACAATGTTCCACGATAGGCGATTCAGGATAGCGTGGAGAAAATACGGCGATAGTGGATAAATAGTGGAGCGTTTTTCGTCCGCCACAACCGCAGAAAGCTAAAATATTTAGCGTACCCTGCACATTTGACTGTTTAACAGAAGAATAAGAGAGCAAAAAATTAATCTGTGCGGCTGCATGGAATACCGTGTTCACTCGCTCTGCCAACCGACTATACGCGTCAGGGCTTAACCCTAAATCGCGCTGACCAATATCACCGAGGCAAACTTCAACCCGGGAAAAATCAATCTCATCGGCGATTCCGTAGCGCATCGCATTTTCACGTAAACGAGCCAATGCGTGCTTATCTGTCCTGGCTCTTACCAGGCAAATCACGGATTGGGTCCCGGCCAATAGCAGTGAACGCAGCAGGTAGATGCCTAAAAATCCTGTCGCCCCGGTGAGCATCGTCAGCCCAGGGGTTGAACACTCTCCCCCCTGCCAATGTATGCGTTCGTATCCATCCTGAACAAAGGAACGATCAACGGTATCGACGAGCCCCTTTTCACTGACAACATAGCCGTCGATGCACTCTGCCATAGCCAACAACGTCGGGTGATTAAATAACAAACGTAGAGGAATATCGCAATTGAATGCCTTACGGAGCAGAAAAACCAGCTGCGTGGCCAACAAGGAATGTCCGCCAATGGCGAAAAAATCATCGTGCAGTGCGATGTGACGACCCGGAAATAGCGTTTCCCATAGCGCCCTGACCTGCTCCTGCGTTTTCGTCAGAGACCGTTCTGGCATCTGCGCGGATGATTCAACAATAATATCCACCTTAAGCAACGCCTTACGATCGATTTTCCCGCTAGGGGTAGTAGGCAGCTTATCCAGAAAGACCAACTCTGTGGGAACCATATACTCCGGCAGAACCAGGCGAAGGCCGCGTTTGATCTTATCCTTTTGATTGCTTTTATCATCCATTAAGCCAGCAATAAAAGCGACGAGCTGCTTGCTTCCTGAAGTATCTGCCCTGCCAACTACCGCTGAAACCTGCACGCCTTCCAGGGCATTGATGGCCGCTTCTACTTCAGACGGTTCGATCCTAAAACCGCGAATTTTTAACTGATTGTCTATCCTGCCAAGATAGCTAAACCGATCGTCATGCTCCAGCCTCACCAGATCACCGGTACGATATGCGTGGCAACTTTGTGTGGCAAAGCCCTCAGCAGAGATAAAACGTCGAGCGCTTTCTTCACTTTTATTGTGATAGCCGGGAGAGAGAAAATCGCTAACGATGAGCAGTTCACCGGCGACACCGGCGGGAACCAGCTGCAAATGCTCATCCACCACCAACAACGTAAATCCGGGTAGAGGGTAACCAATGGACGCTGCATCTCCCCATTTATCGCTTTCCGGTGGCAGCACATACGCGGAACAGACGTGACTTTCTGAGGGACCATAGAGATTAATCAGGCGAACGGGTTGCCTGAAAAAATGTTTAATATCCGCGGTGAGTACGAGCTGTTCCCCGGTGGAGTAGACCTCTTTTAAACTCGGGAATTGCCTGTTGGCCAATGCGCTCAAATGCGCGAACTGTTGCAAAGCAACATAGGGAAAATAGAGACGATTAATCCCCTGCTCCTGGATAACCTCTTGCAGAAGATCCAGATCTCTCCGTTCTTCTTCACTGGCAATATATAAGCACCCACCGCCAGCTAACGTGCCGAAGATCTCCTGAACCGAGACATCAAAAGAAAGTGACATAAAATGCAGAGTACAATCTCCTTGATCGCACTCAGAAACATCTCGTTGCCACTTAATCAGGTTATTGAGCGTTTTATTTAATAACCGTACTCCCTTGGGCTGCCCGGTTGAACCTGATGTATAAATGATATACAGCTCATCGTCGGGCATTCTTTTGATATAAGAGTATTCCCCAGGGTACTCCGGGGGAATATCATCGATTAACAACAGAGGTACGGAGCCAGACACTGGGAATTTTGCTACCAGCGATCGTGTCGTGGCGATGCAATCCACACTGGCGTCCTGCAACATGTAACCAATTCGCTCTTGCGGGTATTGCGGATCGATCGGAATGTAGGCCGCGCCGGTTTTTAACACGCCAAACAGAGTGGCAATCGCCTCGGCATTCCTTTCCAGTAATAATGCAACACGTTTGCCAGGTGCGATATTTAACTGCTGCTGTAGGTAAGCGGCAATCTGCCCTGAACGTTCCGCTAACCAACCATACGATCGTGTGCCATTAGCGGTAATTAACGCAGTATCCGCAGAGTGGCTTATAGCATGCTGATTGAAAGCCGCCAGGGCGTCAAATCGCCAGGCCTCCGCGCACGATTTAAGACTAGATCGAACAACCAGTTCACGACTTAACGGTGCATCCAACAGCCTCAGGGATGACAGTAATACCTCGCCGTCCTCGCCCATCGCGCTTAATAAATGGCGAAAGATTTTCAACCAGTAGTCAATGGTCTGCGGGTGATACAACGCCGTCTTATACTCCAGCGTCAGCTTCCACTGCGGTTGCGCTTCAAAGAACAGCGTCAGATCGTATTTTGCCATCTGGCTAAAATAGTCATCCAGCATGACTTTAAAAGGCAAGTCGTTGAAAATATCGCCCCGGGTATCGGGCATAACCAACAGCGTTCTGAATAGAGGACTGTCCTGCCCCGCGTTTTCACGCGACAGTGCGACAATTTCATTGAAAGGGAGCAGCTTATTGAAATGTGCGCCAATAAAAGATTGACGTACCTTTGCAGCCAGCGTGCTGACCGTGTCATCTTCATTGACCTGCACGCGAACCGGCAGAGTATTGATCATATATCCCGGCGTTTCGGCAAACTCGCTGCGATCCCGCAGAGTAAAAGGCACGCCAACGGTAATATCGTTCTGCCCGCTCATACGGCTGAGGAAAAATTGCCAGCACATGGACATATACATAAATGGAGTCATTGACAACGATCTCGCGTGCCGCTGCAGTGAGTCCGCTTCCTGTTCGTTCAGCGCCAGCATGGTATAGGCGGCTTTGGTATCTTCCCGAAGACGACGGGGAAAATCGACCGGGAGGTCCGACAAGGGTGGAGCTGGATGCAGTGCCTGTCGCCAATAAACCCGCATATCTTCGCACTCAGCCGCCGCAAGGGACGCGGCCTGCCAACGAGTAAATTCCTGATAGCTTCCCGTGCCGTTAAACGCCGGCAGAACGCGCTTCTCGTCAAGCGCACAATAGATTCGCAGCAAATCATGCAAGACAATACGTACTGAGGGGGCATCAATAATGATGTGGTGGAAGCAGCATGCTAACCAGGTTGTACCTGAGTCTGAACTGAGCATATTAATGATACTCAGCGGCCCCTCAGCTAATGATAAACGGCTAGCCGCCAGTTGTGCCGTGACGGATTCAGGGGTTTCCGTCTGCTCTGGTTGTCGATGGGAAAAAGAGAGATAGCCATCAGCGCCGATACGCTGTTGTAATTTACCGTCAAGATAAACAAAACGCGTTCTGAATATTTCATGGCGCAAGGTCAGCTCAGCCACAGCGCGCTGCATAATATCAGCGTCCAGTGTCGCATTAACGGTCAGCAGCACCGGCACGTTATAGCATTGGGGCTGCTCCAGCGTATTATCCAGCCACCACATTGCCTGCTGCCCGGGCGTAGCTGGCAGATACGTTACCGCACTTTCTCCACACTCCTTGTTCAAACAGCCCTTTTTTGACTCGCCGCTATTGAATGATGGCATTTTATCCCCCTCTTAAAATTCCCTGTAAAATCCTTCCTGTTTGCTGGTAGTCCCAACCCCAGGTATTAGAGCTTTTGCCGTTGCCGAATGGTCTGAGCCAGCGCAGCAATAGTTCCGGCAGTGAAAATGTCCGCCGGCGAGACAGCCAAATTAAATGTCTTGCTTACCATTGACGCCAACTTTATGAAATGTAATGAGTTACCACCCTGGTCTAGTAAATTTTCTTGCGGGTTAATCGCCTCTGAATGAATAATCGCCTGCCAAATCGAGAGTAGCTGTTGCTCAACGTTGTCCATATTTACACCTGCTCCAGTAAAGAATTTTTTAACCGTAAACGATCTTTTTTACCGTTAGCGGTCATTGGCAGTACCGCCAGACGGCTAAATTTTTCAGGTATCATCCAGGCAGGAGCATGCATTGCGAGGTGATTCTTTAAATCCGCTACGGATAGCCCGTCATCCTGCGTGACATAACAAGCATGTAATCGCGGTTCATCCGGCGTCTCCTCTACCACAATCAGCACATCTTCTACAGCGTGATGTAAGCGCAACAGGTGCTCAATACCGGCGATATTGATGCGGAAGCCACGTATTTTACAAATATGGTTGCCTCGTCCGACCAGGACGATATTGCGATCCTGGTCGTAAGTTGCCCGATCATCGGTACGATAGAAAAGCATGTCAGTGCCTTGATACGGTATGGTGATAAACCTTTCCGCCGTCAGTTGCGGATCGGAATACCCCAGAGCCACTCCAGCCCCTGCGATAAATAATTCCCCATATTCACCGCAGGTACAGGGTTGCAACCGTTCATTGAATACCACCATCTCAACCAGAGGGAGTGGAGTACCAACCGGCACAGGAGATTCACTGGATAATTGCTCCTCCGACTGAATATGATAGAGAGACGAGATCGCTGAATTTTCCGTGCATCCTAATCCATTAAATATTTTGGCTTTACCGGCCTCCACCGCCACGCTAAATAAGCGAGGATTGACAAAGTCTCCCGACACCACCACACAATCAGGTATATGCAGTGTTTCGACCGAAACCTCGACAAATAGCCGGAACAGCCCGCCTGAGAGGAATAGCATCGTCACGTTATCCGATTCGATCTGCCGTGCCAGGGCCATTAAATCCGGCAAACCAGGCGGCGCAATCGCGAGACATGCTCCGGTCAATAAAGCCATCCAGATTTCATTAGCTGAGGCAGCGAAAGAAATATCTGCAATTTGCAAATAGCAGTCCCGCTCGCTATTCCCCAACGCCGGTACCGGCAGACCCAGTCTGGCAATCCCGCGATGAGCAATCAGTACGCTTTTCGGTTTTCCTGTTGAACCAGAGGTCATCAATATGAGCGCCGGATCATCAGCGCTTAATACCGGGTAATTCCCGCTTCTTTGTTGAGTGCAGTTTTGTATCAGCGTCCTGCTCGACAAGACGTGCCATGCTCCGCCGGGCACGCTTGTTACATCATCGCTAATCAGGTATCTGGCTCCCGCCGCACTTAAAACCTCACCAATATAGCGTTCGGGACTATTCGAGTTCACGGGAACCATAACAGCGCCTATTTTCATGAGCGCCAGCATAAAAATATATAACTCCGGGCTACGTTCTATTTTTATTGCAACGATATCGCCTTTTATCAGGCAATTATTTTGCAACACTGCAGCCAGCGCTGAACATTGCTCAGCAAGTTCTCGATAGGTTATTTTTCTTTGATCGAAAATTAACGCAACCCTGTCCGGAAAACGTTGCGAAATCTCATCAAATATATCAGGGACAGCCTTTAACTGATAGACATATGCTGAATGCGTCATCACTCTCTCCTGGAGAATTAGGAACGTTCACACGCATAAAATCTTCTCTTGAAGAAGAAATTAAAGATCTAAAGAAATGCCGCCAGCTTACCGTGAGATGCCTCTAAGCAAACACCGCAAAACAAGCAACATATAAGCAACACAAGCATAACTAAGCGTTGCTTTCAATAGTCTATCTTCGAACCTCATCCCCAGTCAATTTGATTTCCAAAAAAAAATCATATAGCAAAAAACAAAAAACCAACAAAAATAATAACCATAAAAATCAATAACATGAAAAAACATAAATCAAATATAAACTTTTTTGATTGACATAAGGCACCCATTGGCGTGCAATATTTGTGCAAACCGTATCGTCTTTCATGTCCAGTAAACAGACAAGGAATAGCACTTTCTCATCGCTTTTTTGTTAAAAAACAAACGAAAAACCTGTTAAATTTCGAGTGAGAGATTAGAAATGACATCATTTCCTGGCAATAAGTCCAACTGGCAACAGCCGTTCTGGAGCGATAAGGACATGCTTGCCCTGGTCAAAAGTGAATTAGACAATCTTCCAGAATTATTAAGTTTTGCAGAAATAAGTGAACTCAATAAAGCATTAGCCGCCGTTTATGCAGGAAAAACAATGATATTTCAGGCCGGCGACTGCGCTGAAAGAATTTGCGAATCTGGCGCGTTACATGTACGGAAAAAATTGATCTTCCTTGAGCAAATGTCCCGCGAATTCTCAACACTGACGGGGCTGCCGATATTGACGGTAGGTAGAATTGCTGGTCAATATGCTAAACCCCGCTCGCAACAAAACGAAGTCGATGGCGACAGGGTACTTCCCGTGTGGCGCGGTGATTCAGTCAACCGGCCCGAAGCGACACCAGAAGCCAGGCGTAACGATCCGCAACGGATGCTGCTGAGCTATCGTGCTGCTGCGGAAACGCTGGCCGAAATTAAACGTTACGAACGGGAATATCCCCGCCATGTTCATCACATTTGGACCAGCCATGAAGCGCTGTTGCTGGACTATGAAACCACTCAAATCCGCACTAATCCCTACGGAGAATCATACTTAGCCAGCACCCATTGGCCCTGGATAGGCATTCGTACTCTTGCGCCTGACAGCCCACATATCGCCATGCTGGCGAATATCGCCAACCCTGTTGCCTGCAAGATTGACGCCAGCGTAACGCCATCGTTCATCGCGACACTTTGCCGACAGCTCAATCCTCAGCGTATTCCTGGGCGTCTGACTTTTATTTCGCGTTTTGGCCGTTCACACATTCATCGGTTGGGCGCGTTGATTCAGGCCGCACAAGCAACCGAAACGCCGGTGTTATGGATGTGCGATCCAATGCATGGGAATACCGGGAAAACGCGGGCGGGCAATAAACGCCGCGAGCTTAGCGACATGATGGCTGAAATCTCCGGTTTCCTGAGGCAGGTGAAATCACATAACGCCTGCGCCGCTGGACTCCATCTGGAAGCAACGCCGAATCCGGTCATCGAATGCTTCTGTGAAAATAATCACCCTGAAGAACATGAACTTAAGCAAATTCTCTGCGACCCACGCCTGAACGTAGCGCAAACGCAGATGTTATTAACTCACTGGAAAGAGGGACAACATGACTTTTGATAAAGATTATATTGCCGTTATTACCGGCGCATGCGGTGGCATTGGCGAATCCGTGGCCCACGCGCTGGCGAAAGAAGGGCTGTCACTAGCGCTTCTTGATAATAACGCCACTCAGCTGGCAACCCTTGTAGCCACACTACAAGATAACCATCCGCAGCCCATTGCAGGCTTTACTGTGGACGTTGCCGACGACCGCTGCGTAGCAGAGGCCTTTACCGCAGTCGGTCATCAACTGGGCCCGGTAGGGTATCTGGTCAACGGCGCCGGCGTACTGTGCCACGCCAGCGTGGCCGAAACACAACCTCAGGATTGGGCGAAAACATTTGCCGTCAACGCGACTGGCGTATTTAACACCAGCCGCCATGCGGCCAATCTGATGATGGCTCAGCGTAAAGGCAGCATCGTAACTATCGCCTCAAATGCAGCGCGCGTGCCGCGGGCGACGATGGCCGCCTACTGCGCTTCAAAAGCCGCTGCCCAGGCATTTACCTATGCTCTGGGGCTGGAGGTCGCTCCGTATGGGATCCGTTGTAATGTTGTCGCTCCCGGCTCAACCGATACGCCGATGCTGCGCGGCATGTGGCATAGCGAAAGTGACAAGCAAAACACGCTCAACGGTAACCCACAACAATTTCGCATTGGTATTCCACTCAACAAAGTCGCCACGGCGGAAGAAATTGCTGCCGCGGTCTGCTTTTACCTGTGCGAAGAATCAGGGCAAACCACGCTATCAACGTTATTGGTCGACGGTGGTGCCGCACTCGGCAGCTGCTAAGCGTACCAGGAGAATAACATGGAAAAGATACGGCCCTACCCATTGCCGACAGAACGTCAATTACCCAAATCAATTGCAGACTGGCGACCCAACAGTTCAAGAGCGGCGCTACTCATACATGATATGCAGCGTTATTTTCTCGATTTTTACACTGCTGACGCCTCGCCGATAGCGCAGGTCATCGACAACATCTACCGCTTGCTTAGTGTCGCCCGACGTCTGCATATTCCAGTATTTTATACTGCCCAACCCGGCGACATGACGCCACAACAGCGCGGCTTGCTGCACAGTCTATGGGGTTCAGGCATGAACGGCAGCCAGGAACATAAACAGATTGTTCCTCCGTTGACGCCTCTGGAAAATGAGTGGGTATTAACGAAGTGGCGTTACAGCGCCTTCTTTAACTCTCCTCTTCTGAGTACTTTGCACGAACTCAAATGCGATCAGCTGATCGTCTGCGGCGTTTACGCCCATATCGGTTGTTTGTGCACAGCGCAAGAGGCCTATTCCAATGATATCGAGACATTTTTTATTGCCGATGCGCTCGCCGATTTCTCCGAAGAAAAGCATCGTCTAGCGCTTGAGCTAGCTGCGGAAACCAGCTCAGTCGTGCTGTCAACCCGACAAGCTATCGACGCATTGGAACATTAAAGATCCTCACGGCACTTCAGGAGATGATGATGTTATCTAAAGATTCAGCAAATCCCGACGAGCTTTCGGCTCATCTGGCCAATCTTGATAGACCCTTTGCCTGTATTTACCGCCCCCAATGCGAACCTATCAACGCAGTATTGTTTCTTGAAGGGGATATTGAGCTAAGCCAGTCCCTTTCAGAATTAGCGCTGGATCCTCCCCTGGACGCGACGGGCAAATGCTCATTTAACAAATTGATATTATTGCCATTTAATCAGCTGAAAGAAAAAGGATATGCCTGCATTGACGATGGTGAACAGACGATCGTAATGCACATTGAGCGGCAAGACTATTATCCTATAGATTCATTTATCGCAGCCATTAATGACCATGATATCAAGCCACGAAACCTGCACTTCGATCTTGATGACCAAACGTATGGCGACATTGTTGATACCGTGATTGATCAGGAAATCAGCTCCGGGGAAGGCAGCAACTTTGTGATTTCACGCAGCCTGGAGGGCGATATAACCGACTTTAGTATCCGCCACGCGCTGACGCTGTACAAACGGCTGCTGCAATCTGAATGCGGATCATACTGGACATGGATGATCTTTACCGGCAGCCGCTATTTCATGGGTAGTACGCCTGAACAGCATATCCAGGTTGATGAGCAGAACGTGGCGATGAATCCTATCAGCGGCACATTAAAATACCCCGATACCGGGAATATGGCGCACGTGCTGGATGATTTTCTGCAGGATAAAAAAGAGCGCGACGAACTATTTATGGTGGTAGATGAAGAACTCAAAATGATGAGTAGCATCTGTCAACGTGATATTCAGGTATCCGGGCCGAAGCTCAAGGCTATGTCGCACATCGCGCATACCGAATATTTTATCCATGGAAAATCAGATCGCAGTCTGAAAGAAATCATCAGGCAATCGCTATTTGCGCCAACAGTGACCGGCAGCCCAATAGAAAGCGCCTGTAAAGTTATCGCTCGGCGAGAACGCCGCGGACGCGGTTATTACAGCGGCATCGTTGCTATAACGGGTGCGCAAGAAGGTAAACGCTATCTGGACTCGGCCATCATGATCCGCACGGCCGATATTTCCGCTCAGGGACATTTTCGGCTTACGGCGGGTTCAACCATCGTCAGAAGTTCCATCGCGCAAAGTGAAGCCGGTGAAACACGCGCCAAATTACAAGGGCTAATGCATTCGTTCTTCTCTGAACCAAGCGCCGGGACGCCAAACCGGACAGGATTGTCTGCAGAACTTTGCCATCGGGCTGACCAGATACTGGCACAACGGAATGCACGCGCCTCCGCCTTTTGGCTGGATAACTCGCAATTGGGCCCGCGCACTCTACTCTCTCATCATGCCATCACACTGATCGACATGGAGGACAACTTCACCGCCATGATTGCCTATCAGTTACGCAGCGCGGGTTGCGCCGTCACCCTCATTCCCTGGTATGACTGTCCGAGCAAGCTAACGCAACTCACCGATCGCGACATCCTATTCATTGGTCCCGGGCCTGGCGATCCAACCAATATACAACTCGAAAAAATACGCGTGGGCCGAAAAATTATTGCGCAACGGCTCCGGGAGCAGCGTCCGCTAATCGGAACTTGTCTGGGACATCAGTTAATTTGCGCCGAATTAGGCATTCCGATCGAGCGGCTGGTCAATAACCGTCAGGGTAGCCAACATCAGATATCCATTCAGGGAAAACCTCATACCGTTGGTTTCTATAACAGTTTCTCCGCACTACATCAGCGGCCATGCTGGTACAGCCCGGAGCATGACAAAACAGTCCAGCTGGAGCGACTTCCTTCCGGTGAAATTGTCGCATTATCGTCAGGCAACGTTGCCTCCATACAATTTCATAACGAATCATTCCTGACGCAAGACGCATTTTCTATTTATCAATGGCTGATACAGAACGCCTTAACAACAACGGCAACTCTTAGCAAACAAGATGCCGTTTAAAAGGAAGTGTTGAAAACCGACATTCGGAGAGAGCTGACATGGAAAATAAATCAGTATCATTACCTACCGGTAATGACTTTTTAGCGGGTCTAAATGATGGGCGAGAAATATGGGCTTATGGTGAAAAGGTGGACAATGTTATTACACATCCAGCGTTTCGCAATTCAGCACTGTCCATAGCTAAATTATACGACGCGCTCCATGACGAAAAGTATCAGGCTATATTAACCACGCCTTGTGATACCGGCAGCGGTGGTGTCACCCATCCGTTCTTCCGCGTTCCTCATTCTGTTGAGGATCTGATACGCGATCGCGACGCAATCGCGCAGTGGGCACGGCTTAGCTATGGCTGGTTGGGAAGAAGCCCTGATTTCAAAGCGTCGTTTCTTACGACTCTGGGCGCCAATCCCGAGGCCTACGGCGAATATACGGATAATGCCAGGCACTGGTACAAACGTTCGCAAGAGGAGCTACTTTACTGGAATCATGCCATCATTAACCCCCCTATCGACCGCAATCTCCCGCCCGACCAGATTGAAGATATCTGCATTCACGTCGAAAAAGAGTGTGATGATGGCGTAATTGTTAGCGGTGCCAAGGTGGTTGCTACCGGCTCAGCTTTGACGCATTACAATTTCATCGCGCATTACGGTTTACCTGTCAAAAAAAGAGAATTTGCCCTGGTATGCACATTACCCATGAATGCCCCAGGACTGAAGCTGGTTTGCCGCCCCTCTTACTCCTTAGCCGCCGAAAAGGTCGGCAGTCCTTTTGACTATCCACTATCCTCACGCTATGACGAGAATGACATGATCTTCATTCTGGATAAGGTGAAGATTCCCTGGGAAAACATTTTTATTTACGGCGATACCGCTAAAGCGGCCACGTTTTTACCCAGTTCTGGCTTCCTGCACCGCTCAACCTTCCACGGAGTGACGCGTCTGGCGGTAAAAATTGATTTTATTTGTGGTTTATTCATTAAAGGCGTGGAAGCCACCGGCGTAGCCGATTTCCGCGGCATACAGACGCGCGTCGGGGAAATGCTGGCCTGGCGCAACCTCTTCTGGGCCATAAGTGATGCTATGGCTAAATCGCCGAACCCCTGGCACAACGGCGCCCTCCTGCCTAACCTGGATTATGGTTTAGCCTACCGTTGGTTTATGAGTCTCGGCTATCCACGGATCAAAGAAATTATTGAACAAGATCTTGGCAGCGCGCTTATTTATATCAATTCGCATGCCAAAGATTTCGCTGCGCCGGAACTGGAACCTTATCTGAAAAAATATATGCGGGGCTCCAACGGAATGGATGCCGTTGAACGCGTCAAGCTCATGAAGCTAATCTGGGACTCCGTAGGAACAGAATTCGCCAGCAGACACGAACTCTATGAACGAAATTATACCGGTAGTCATGAAAATGTTCGTATCGAGCTGTTACTCGCCGCACAGATGTCGGGGCAGGTACAAGAATATAAAGGTTTCGCCGAACAATGTATGATGGATTATGACCTGGATGGCTGGCTGGATCGCGATTACCACTGGCCTTTAGACGAATAAGATTAACGGGACAATACATCAGTATAATAATGGGCATGCATCACATTATTGCCAGTCTCTACTGGCTGTCCCGACCACCATTTCTCACTCTATCCGGCAATGTTTGCGCAACCATTCTGCGGTTAATGAATGGCGACAGGCCAGCATCGATTCGGGTGTACCGCTAAACAATAATTCCCCCCCTTCTTGCCCGGCATAAGGTCCAATATCAATAATCCAGTCAGCCTGAGCGATCAACTCCATATTATGTTCAATAATAATGACGGTGTTTCCGCGCGCTACCAGTCGGTTAAATAGTTTCAACAGCGAGGCCACATCACTGGGATGAAGACCCGTGGTTGGCTCATCGAAAATATACATGTCACTATCATGATTTAATTGTGACGCTAACTTCAGCCGCTGGCATTCACCGCCTGAAAGATGATTTAACGATTCACCCAAGCGTAAATATCCCAACCCGACTTCGACCAGGCTACGAAAAATTGGCCTGAGCTGTGGCTCATTCAGGAAAAATTCGCCGGCATCATTAATCGACAGGGATAATACCTCAGCAATACTTTTTCCCTGATAACGATATTTCAGCGCTTGTGGGTTATAGCGCTGCCCCTGGCAGGCCTCACATGGCAACGTAACCGTATCCATAAATGCCAGATCGGTTTGTATTACCCCTAGCCCATTACATTCCGGACAAGCCCCTTTGGCGTTAGCGCTAAACCACGACGCTGACACATGGTTTTTTTCGGCAAACAGCGAACGGATCGTATCAAATGCACCGCACCAGGAAGCAATATGCGATCGAATTGAGGTATGTATCGGTTTTTGATCGATAACGATCGCCTCCGGACATTGTGGCGCCAGGGCCCCCATAACGAATGAACTTTTGCCCGATCCAGCGACTCCCGTCACAGCGACCATAACGCTTAAAGGCACGTCTACCGATAAGTTATGCAGATTATGCAATGTGGCGTTTCTTACCGAAATATAACCTTTGGCACATCTCGGTTTCTTATTTATCTCTGCCCGTGAAGAGAAATATCGACCCGTCAAGGTTTGGGATTGCTTAAGTGCCGACAGGTCGCCCTCAAAGACAATATTCCCGCCTTGCTTACCCGCTCCTGGCCCTAAATCAATAACATGCTCGGCTATCGCTATCATGTCCGGGTCGTGCTCCACCATCAGAATGGTATTGCCTTTGTCGCGTAGTTTTCCAATTAAAACATTCAATTTCACTATATCTGCTGGATGCAGGCCGGTACTGGGTTCATCAATTATATAAACGATCCCGGTCAGACTACTTCCCAGATGTCGGACCATTTTCAACCGCTGGGATTCACCGCCCGATAAGCTAGGGGTCGTACGGTTCAAATCCAGATATCCCAAGCCTACTGCACACATGGCATCCAACCTTTCCAGCAATGCTTCGATCAGCGGCCTGACTTCAGGGTAATCGAGCTTTTCTACAAACAGCTTTAACTCTGTGACAGGCAGCGTTGCGCATTCGCCAATATTTTTCCCTCTAATCCGGCAGGAAAGTATTTCCTCGTTAAGCCTCATCCCCTGACAAGAAGGGCAAACCTGCAAACTAACGACGCGCTGAAATTCCTCAGTTTTAGTATCTTTAGTTTCTTGTTTTAAATAACTTCGCGTAAAGCGCGTAATGACGCCTTCAAACTTTGCACTCTTAGGCCAACCGGCTAACGGCGCTTCAGGAGTGAGATTATCCGCATAAAGTAATAATTCTCGCTCCTCTTTTGAATAATCCGCGATTTTTTTATCGGCATCAAAAAGCCCTGAATAAACATAACGTTTCCAGCGCCATGAGCCTGGCGCAAAAGAAGGATAACGAATAGCTCCTTCATTTAACGACAGATTTGAATCAATCAGATGGTTGATATCAATAGTACTGGCAATGCCCAACCCGTCGCATGTCGCACACATCCCCGCAGGATGATTGAATGAAAAAACATTCGAATAACCTACGAAAGGTTCGCCGACACGAGAAAAGAGTAGCCGTAGCAGGGTATAAATATCTGATGCGGTGCCCACCGTCGAACGTGCGTTGCCACCAATACGTTTTTGGTCAATAATAATGGCCACCGACAGGTTTTCAATTTCATCGACTTCAGGATTACCATAATGTGGTAAGCGATGGCGAATAAAAGGTGGAAACGTGTCATTTAACTGTCGCTGAGATTCCGCCGCTATAGTTCCGAATACTAAAGAGCTTTTACCCGATCCGGAAACACCGGTAAAAACTGTTATTTTATTTTTAGGGACCTCTACATCAATATCTTGCAAATTATTTTGCCTTGCACCAATGATTTTTATAGCGTCATGGGTTTTCATCACACTATCCTTTTTTACCTGTCAATAACAATGCCATGATGGCAATTAAACAACATCCCGCGATAATCAGCGACATCGGCAGTAATGACAACGGGTCTCCAAATCCAAGCAGTGACGGGGTTATCGCAGCGATACCAAACTGAAAAGCCCCTAAAATAGCAGAACCCGTTCCCTTTAAGTGAGAGGATGCCGCCATGGCCATACTCGCGGCATTGCCAAATGTCAAAGCCATAGTAAACATCATCATTAACAGTAGTACCGCCGCGATCTCAAACTGGAAATGAGAAATATTGTCAACGATACAAAGCAATATAGATATCACCAGCGTGCTTATCACCCCCATGGTTATGAGGTTATCTTCACCAAATTTCATAACATAGCGAGCGCTGACTATACTACCAAACATCATTGCTCCGGCGTTGATAGAGAATATTACAGCGAACTTTCCTGAGGATAAATCGAACGTCGATTGATAGATAAATGGTGATGCTGATATATAAGCAAATAGCGCCCCAAACTGGATTGAAAAAATTAGAGTATAACCAATATATTTCTTATTGCTTAGCAACTCGATAAACTGACTGATAAACTCATTCAGATTGAAAGGTAATCGCTGATGACGGGGTAAGGTTTCGCTAATAAAATGACTACTGAGCAGAGTGGAAACTAATGATATTGTAGCCATAAAAACAAAAACCACCGGCCAGATAAACCATGCAGCCACTCCTCCAAGTAATGGTGCAATAACAGGGGCGATCCCCTGTATCGCTAGCACCAGATTAAAATATCGAGCGGCTTTAGTCCCCGGGCACAGATCAGAAATAATTGCTCGGGAAAGAACGATACCAGCCGCTCCTCCCAGTCCCTGAAAGAACCGTGTAACAATGAGCAGCTGAATGTTCGTAGATATAGCGCCAGCTAATGAAGCGATGGTTAATAGGGCCATCCCGCCCAGCAATAATTTACGTCTGCCGTAATGATCGGATAATGGTCCAATAAACAGCTGCCCAATACCTAAGCCCACCATAAAAGCGGTGATGCTAAGCTGAACTTTGTCAGGCGTCGTATGCAGATCGCTGGCGATAGCTGGAAATAAAGGCAAGTACATATCAGTGGATAATGCAGCAACGGCGCTAAGTAAACCGAGAACAATAACGACTTTGCTGGAAAGCAAACCTCTACTTTCATCTCTGAACATCGTACTGACTGCCGATGCCTGAACTTCTTTCGGTCGCATGATGAGCGTAATCCTTTTACCATCTGTGGTCTGTAATAACTATACCACCAGTAAAAGTAATTGCAAAAAAGAAATCAAAACACATAGCTTAAAAATTTAAATCTAAAGAAAACAGCAAGTTAATAAAATCACTTTTTTCTATTTTAAAATTTAATTACCAATAAGACATATAGTGCGTGTTACACTCACTCAGATGTAAATTGTTGAAAGTCGCGAGATCAATAACTTTTTTCGTTATCAGGAGCGCTTTTGAGCAAGGAACAGATAACCACGACATAGTTCATAATGATCGAGGTCCTGGAGTGTCATACATCCGGAAGGGTAGCGCTGTGCGCAGCTGAAGGTGAAAGCTCACTTACGCGGAATAATGTTGCGGGAGCCGTCAGAAAAACACTCACCTTCACTGTTTACCAAAAAATGTCTCTTATCTCTCTTCTCCCTTTGCCGTTTGCTGACGCCAGGCGACAACCTCCTCACTAAGCCAGTCCTTAAAAAGCACAGCTTCGTTTTTCTTTTCTGCAACTTGCGATGAGACCAGCCAGTAAGGCCACGGATAAGGCGCGGTGAAAGAGGTAAGCTGTTCCAGCTCTCCTCGGGCAATAGCATCCTGGACTAAAGAGCGGCGTTCCAGCGCAACACCTTTACCGAGCCGGACGGCCTCCAGCACCAGATTTGAGTCGTTTATGCATAGCCCGCCGGGCACAATCTCTCTTTCGAGCCCAGCCTTGATACACCAGGTTTTCCACGATTCCATGGAAAAGATAATCTTGCTCTGCGCTATCTCTGACGGCGTACGGGGTAGCTCACCGCCGTTATAAGATGGAGCAGCCACAACGATAAGTTCATCGGAGAAAAGATAATGACTCTCCGTGCCTTCCCAGTCCCCTTTTCCCATGCGGATGGCCAAATCTGCCCCTTCCTGCTGCAGATGAGTGACCGCCAGGTTTGCCTGTATTCGCAGCGTGATTTGAGGGTATTTCACCCGAAACCGCTCAAGACGAGGCAAAAGCCAGTGGCCGCCAAAAGAGGGTACCACCGCTATCGTCAGCTCCTGTCTGCGGGGCTTTACCTGCACCAGTCGGGTGGCGTCCGCGATATGGTTCAGGGCCTCGCGTACCTGTAAGGCGTAGAGTCGTCCCTCTTCATTAATCTGCAGGCCGCGACCGTGACGAATAAACAGCTTTAAGCCGACCCTCTCCTCCAGCACTTTAATCTGCTGACTGATAGCTGAGTGCGTAACGTGCAGTTCTTTCGCCGCCAGCGTAACGCTGCCAAGACGAGCCACGGCTTCAAAACTACGTAAACTCGCAATCGGGGGAAAATCCACCATGTTACTACTCCCTCACCGTGACGCTTAAAAGGTGACCCATAACCTGTCAGTAATACTAACCTAACCCGTAAGATACTGAAGATATTCGCCTGAATGAATTTACTGTACTGTCTTTTCATCGTCAGTAACGAAGCGTTAACCCCAGCATATTTCACCAGCACAGGAAAACAGGAATCATGAATAAGCTTATTGGCATGATGGACTCTCCTTATGTAAGGCGCGTGGCGATTTCTCTTGAACTTTACGGCGTCGAGTTTGAAAGCCATCCGCTGTCGGTATTCAGCAGCTTTGACGCGTTTTCGCGGATCAACCCTGCGGTCAAAGCGCCGACGTTGGTGCTGGATAACGGAATACGTCTGATGGATTCATCGCTGATACTGGACTATTTCGAAGCACAGGCAGCCCGGGAGCGAAAACTCCTGCCGATCGCTGCGGATGCGCTGGCAAGAGACCTGCAGGTACTGGGCTTTATGCTCGCCGCGGGTGAGAAGGCGGTGCAAAATGTGTATGAACATCAACTTCGCCCGACGGAAAAACAGCATCATCCGTGGATAGAGCGCATTACCCGTCAACTGCTAGCGGCCTGCAGGGAATGGAATACGCTACTGGAAGATCGTCCGATTGCCACGGACTCCGATCAGGTTGCCGTGACAAGTACGGTTATCTGGACCTTTATTCAGGCCAGGATCCCCGATATTGTTGATGCGCAAGAGTTTCGTCACATTCAGTCGCTTGCCGAATTATTTGAAAATCATGCTGCGTTTAAAAAACATCCCTATCGCTGAGATGAGTTAAAGCGGAATAATAAAGAGCGCTATTCACGACAACCGATGGCGCCCGAAAACCACGGGCGCGTTCTGTTGCTGCGAGTTTGCAGGAAAAGGCGACCAGCCGCTGCCGGCTTACAACGCTGAACGGCCAATCTCCACCGGCATACCGGAGCGGCGTTCAAGCGCTTGCCCGGCGCGATTCACATCAACGCCCTCGCCCTTCACAAAAGCCTGCATCGCCGGCGTGACGGGAAGCGGTACCTTGCGGTCCGATTCATACTCCGCGCGGTTTCGCGACAGCGGCTCATGAACTTCAACCCAGCGGCTACCGTCCGGCTCGGCGGTATATTTCACCGGCTGATCGATAATCTGCACCCGCGTGCCTACCGGAACGGTATCAAACAGGTACTTGATGTCGTCATTGCGCAAGCGAATGCAGCCCTGGCTCACCCGCAGGCCAATGCCGAAATTGGCGTTGGTGCCATGAATGGCGTACAGCCTGCCGATATAAATGGCATACAGCCCCATCGGGTTATCCGGCCCGGCCGGCACAAATGCCGGCAGACTTTCGCCCCGGCTGGCATATTCCCGGCGAGTATTGGCGGTTGGCGTCCAGGTTGGCGCCTCCTGCTTACGCTCAACGGCGGTCACCCAGTTACGCGGGGTTTCGCGCCCTGCCTGGCCAATACCAATCGGCAGAACCTCGACCGTTGTGCCTTCAGGCGGATAGTAGTAAAGGCGCATTTCAGCAACGTTGATCACAATGCCGTTGCGAACCGTGGCGGGCAGGATAAGCTGCTGCGGCACCACCAGCGTGGTGCCCGATTTCGGCAGGAACACATCGACGCCCGGGTTGGCCTCCAGCATATTGCTCAGGCCCTGGCCGTACTGAGCGGCAAAGGCCTCAAGCGGCTGGGTATTGTTCTGCGGAATCGTGATGGTCAACGGGCTGCCTACCAGACGGCTTCCTTCCGGCGGCAGCGGGTAGCTCACCGCCAGAGCGCTCTGGCTGGTGAGAAGCATAATAAAAGAACAAAGCAGTTTCACGCGCCGCACAATTTCCCTTCCTCTGTGGCGATTATCGTGAATGAATTATAGCTTCGTTTGCTATGTCATATCTGATTTATCATCCTGCTAAATTTGATAATCGATTGCCGCCTCTTCCGGCTCCATCGCCTGGCGTTTAATCTCCTCCAGCGACAGACCTGCATTACAGAGTTCAATAAAACGCCAGACGTAATTTCGCTGTAGCTGTCCGCGCTTCAGGCCCAGCCAGACGGTATTGGCATCGAACAGATGGCGGGTATCAAGACGCGTAAAGGTATCAGACTCCCGCTCATCTCCCGACTGTTCCGCCACCAGCCCCACGCCCAGCCCCAGCTCAACGTAGGTTTTGATGACGTCTGAGTCCTGTGCGCTCAATACGATATCCGGCATCAACCCTTTGCGGTTAAAGGCTTCATCGATGCGTGAACGGCCGGTTATGCCCTGGCGATAGGTGATGAGCGGCCAACGGGCAATCGCCTCGAGGGTCAACGGCGTCACCTGGGTCAGCGGATGATCTTTGGGAACCAGCAGACTGTGGTGCCAGCGGAACCAGGGAAAAGCCACCAGTGTCGGATCGTTGCTCAGACGCTCGCTGGCGATACCAATATCCGCGCCGCCGTTGTGCAGCAGCGTTTCAATTTCCTGCGGCGTTCCCTGAACCAGTTCAAGACGGACATCAGAAAAGAGTTCACGGAAGGCTTTAATCACCGGCGGCAGGCTATAGCGCGCCTGGGTATGCGTAGTGGCGATGGTTAAGACGCCGGAGGCATCGTTGGTAAACAGGTCCGCCAGGCGACGAACGTTGCTGGCTTCATTGAGGATACGCTCGGCAATCGACAGCAACGCTTTGCCCGGCTCGGTCATCCCCAGCAGACGTTTGCCGCGGCGGATAAAAATCTCGATCCCCAGCTCTTCTTCCAGTTCACGAATATGGCGGCTAACGCCCGACTGCGATGTATAGAGCATATTGGCGACTTCCGTCAGGTTGTAATCCTGACGGGCCGCTTCACGAATAATTTTGAGCTGCTGGAAGTTCACCCTTTCCTCCGGGCTATCAGACATAACATATGCTCTATTGTTAAAGTCTGTTGTCCTTGCTAACAAATAATAAAAACCAGCAACTTATTCCATTCAGGAATATAGCTCAACTGACTAACTGTAATTCACGATTCTCCAGCGACGGGCGACTCACCAGCGACATCAGGATCTCCTTCACCGCCTGCGCCTGCGGCGACAGACTGCCGCGAGCCGACATATTGAGCGACAGCGACAGGCTCATTGACGGCGTGCTGATGCGCGCCATCCAGCCGTTGGCCGCGCTGCACAACGAACGGGCGGCGGACTCCGGCAGAACGGTGACGCCCATGCCGCTGGCAATGGCTGCCGTCAGGGTGGTAATGGATTCAATTTCACCGATAATTTTGGCCGATAAGCGACGCAGGGTGAAGGCTTCGGTCACCCTTGCGCGAACGGCGCTGTAATCGCGCGGCAAGAACAGATTCATCTCCGCGACCGCCGTCAGATCCACGCTCTGCCCCGGACAATCCCGGGTACCGACCAGGTAAAGATCTTCTTTTAGCAGCGGCTGGCTGATGATCCCGGCAACCGGGGAACGTTCATAAAGTACGGCCATATCCAGCTGACCGTCGATAAGCTTATCGTTGAGGAGGGTTCCGCTACTTTCCTGGAGATAGACCATCACTTCCGGCAGCTCGTTACGCACCGTTTGCAGCAGCGGCATAGTGATGGCCGAAGCCGCCGTGCCCGGGGCCAGGCCAATCGATACCTGGCCACTTAGCGTTTGACCGACATTATTTACCGCCAGCTGCGCCTGCTCGCACTGGCGCAGAATAGTACGGGCGTGGGTATACAAGATCTTGCCCGCTTCGGTCGGCGTGACGCCGCGTTTGGTGCGAATCAACAACTGCTGGTCCAGCTCGCCTTCCAGGGTCGCAACCTGCTGGCTCAGCGCTGGTTGTGCGATGTGCAAGACTTCAGCGGCCTGGGTCAGACTGCCGATATCGACGATTTTTACGAAATACTTCAGTCGTCTTAAGTTCATTTTGCCTCCTGTAAGGAACACCAGTACCAACACTGGCCGTTTAGATGCAGAAGGTTTTGCAATTTGCTTGCCAGCTTTTGGCCGGAGAGCTAAACGCCGCTGTAAGCCGCGTAATAAGGGATAGTGATAGCAGAGCGCGTTTTTTTTGCCCGGTCAGCGGATTGCGGTATGCCCCATTAGGGGTATAAATGCACTGCAACGGTGCATGACGCGGCATGACGCAGAAAAAACGGGCACTCTGTTGAAATTGTCAGCAAACAAACGACCTTAGCCGATTCACCCTTTGACAAGGCGGAAGGGCATCGTTAATATGCGCCCCGTTCACACGATTCCTCTGTAGTTCAGTCGGTAGAACGGCGGACTGTTAATCCGTATGTCACTGGTTCGAGTCCAGTCAGAGGAGCCAAATTTAAGAAGCCTGCTTTCGAAGCAGGCTTTTTGCTTTCTGAGATATCTGTCAGAGAAACGGCCTTCTTTAATATGAAAGCGCCTTAGCGCGGATCGCATACGAGGAGAGCGTCACTCCCCTGGCAACAACACCATGATCTAAAAACCTTTATCTTCAATTGGTTACACAGATAAACGAAGGGGAATACAGACTTTGAACGATCCAGGCGTTTTTCATTTTTTGTATCTTGATATAGCGTCCTGAATCCGGATCGGGACTAAAAAAGACTTTCTGCATCATACCCTCGATCATGGTGTCGGCCTTTCTCTTCGAGACTGTGGTATTGGTTAGGTGATAAATATTATTCGCTTTCTTTTCATAGTTGAAATGGTACGCCCTTTCAACGTTGTACTTCACGTCATCGACTAGCACCTTCCCGGATACATCAAAATAGCCGGTATTATTTTCTCGCATAAGCAAGAAGGTTTTAAATTTTGCATCAAAGGCAAATGAAGTCGATTCAATTCTCAGGTTGGCTGAGCAATCAAAGTCGTCTTTGCGATAAAGATGCCCTACCAGCCAGAGAAAAATCAACCCTATCACCAACACCAGAAAGAGTATGTAAATGCTTTTTGTCCTGATTTTATTCTGGTATTTCATAATCTGGCCTGTAATAATTTTCACATGAATACCAATCACCTTTCTTAACTTTTGAGTTAATGCAGTGGGCTAAAAATACTCTTGCTTCAGAGGCTTTTAATACAGACTCTGATACATTAAAGTAAAAAACACTATTACCTAAGCACCGCATTCCTTGTTTCTTAATCTGCTCCTGAGCCAGGGCCATCATTCCAGGCTTCTGCTCTTGAGGTATTACGTTAAAAGTTCTGACCGGGCATGAATCGACGCTCCCCAGAAAATAGATTTCATCCTCGTCTGCGGCAAAGAGTGGGCGATACAGTTCGCCTTGAATGCTCAGAAAAAGCATGACTAACGCGCATAGCGCAAGTAGTGCATAGCGGGCCTTTTTAACCCCCCCGGCAGAATATGTCTCGCTCTCCTCATTTGAACCGATGCCCCGACCGACAACCGCCCCTTCTCCTTCGCTTTCGTCATTTACCGCGAGAGCAGGATAATCCATTCTTTCAATAACAATGGCTGCAGATATCATAAAACCCACCCGCGGAACGGTAACGATAATCTCCTCGGTGCAGCCCAGGTTTCTGAAAACGGCTCTCAGATCTGAAATATACTTATTGAGGCTATGACTGGACGTCCGCAGCCCATGTGCGTCCCAGACTTTTTCAAGTATCTCATTCCTGTAAATCACATGCTCTCTGTGGTCTAAAAGGAACTTAAGCAGGCGACCGGTGGTTGCTGTTAGCGTGACGGATGCATCCTCATCCAGCCACATCAGGCCGTCATCACTTCTGAAATAGATCGTCCCTTGAATTTTGTACATCATAAACTAGCCTTACAAATTATCCTCAGCCGCACACCGTCCGCAAAACATCTGCACATATAGCATTTTATGCTGTATAGAACGGTATTTTACTTGTAAATTAAATTATAGCTCCTAAAAATCGATAAAACAGAATACATATAACTAAAATAAATCACAATGGTACTATAGCTCTCATCGAAACCAGCGGTGCGCCTGGCTTATCAGTATTAACTGAACGCAGAAATAACCGTATCGAGTGAGTGGGGTTTCGGGAAATCTGAGCTGAAAATGCTCCGGAGGTGTAGAAAAGAGAAATTTAAAGGATAATGGAATGATAACTTCGCGTAATTAATTTCATGACGTATGAAATTATCTACGATGATATTATCACCCTCATGATTAAAGTTCTGGATTTAGTTGGAGAGGTCACTTCCCGAGTCTTTTGTCGGGATATTTTCAGCAATTAAAAAAAACCGGATACGCTAAAGATAAAAATCATCGCGTTTACTCAAGGAATATTCCCTAAGAAAATTCCAATACAAAGAGTGTGACTATTGTTCAGGGTTTAACGATAAGTACACCCTATCATTTTTAATTTATAAAAATCTCTTTTATATGCAACACATAAAATTAAACACCAAACAAACAGCAAAAACTCGAATAATAAAACACAATAAACCTATATCTACAGCCGTTATCTCTTTTAGAGCATCGACCGCATGCCTCATTGAGGTGGGCAATGTTAGATTACTCTTAATTCGCTGAATGGTTTTATTAACGTTGAGTTAAAGGTCAACCCAAGGATGAGATCGCGTTCAGATATGACTCTATCAACTAATATTTTATCTAAGGATAAATATTTTACTCTGGGCCTGATTGAACTGCTTGGAGAAGAATTTATTGACAATTTCTTTTTGATTATAGATCTCGACTCTAACGATCTTACGGGTTCGGAGTGGATTTACTTCTCGAATAAGAACATTGTCGCCTTTGCATCCAGCGACCTGGCTTTTTATAAGTCCGAACTATTTGAAAAAATAACCGTACTTGATAAGAAAAGTAATACCCGAAGTATCCTGAATTTCTTTTTAAAGAAAGAGACCTCAGGAAATTACCATACTAAATTCCGGCTAAGTCTGCGTGAAAAGCAGATGTTAAGCATGTTAAGCAGAGGGGAAAGCAACCAGGAGATCGCAGAAGAGTTTGGCGTGAAACTTAAGACTATTTATACGCATCGCCGCAACCTGATGAATAAATTAGGCTGTAAAAATAGGATTACGTTTCAAAAATTATTTTTCAACAATAAATGTCTCTTCAAGTGAAGCATAGCTTCAGGATTATTCATAAACAGGAGTTTTACCATGAACAAATTAGCACTTATCGTTATTTCAGCATTGTCCCTGAGTTCTGCTGCGGCTCTGGCCGATACCGTTACGGTGAACGGCGGTACGGTGCATTTTAAAGGGGAAGTGGTTAATGCGGCCTGCGCAGTTGATGCCGGTTCTCTCGATCAAACCGTGCAGTTAGGCCAGGTGCGCTCAGCGAAACTTGCCACCGCGGGTAGCACCAGCTCTCCTGTTGGCTTCAACATCCAACTGAATGATTGCGATATCACCGTTTCCGAGAAGGCCGCGATCGCTTTTGCTGGCACGGCGATTAACAGTACAAACCCAACGGTACTGGCCCTGCAGGGTTCTGCCGCAGGCGGCGCGACTAACGTCGGCGTACAGATCCTTGACCGTACCGGCACCCCGCTGGCGCTGGATGGCGCGTCTTTCGGCGCACAAACCACGCTTAGCAATGGTACCAACGTCATCCCATTCCAGGCACGCTACTTTGCAACAGGCGTCGCGACTGCCGGTACCGCTAACGCGGACGCCACCTTTAAAGTGCAGTACGAGTAATTTCTTCATCAGGCAGGGAAGCACGTCGGGCCAGGAAGGCCCGTTATCCGAAAAAGACTGAGGGTAATAACGATGCAAAGGATGAAGTCAGGTCTGTTGATATTCCTGCTCCCGCCGCTGGCGCTGGCCGGTAACCAGTGGAACGTTATGCTGCCCGGCGGAAACATGCGCTTTCAGGGGATAGTTATTGCCGAGTCGTGCCGCGTTGAAGCGGGCGACCGGCAGATGACGGTCAATATGGGACAAATCAGCAGCAATCGGTTTCATTCGGCCGGGGAAGACACTAACCCCGTCCCCTTCGATATCCACCTGCAGGAGTGCAGCACCGCCGTCAGCCAGCGCGTTGGCGTGGCGTTTTACGGCGTTGCCGATGGTAAAAACCCGGACGTGCTATCGGTGGGCGAAGGACCGGGGATAGCGACCGGCGTGGGCGTTGCTCTGTTTGATAAAACCGGCAGCCAAATCCCGCTCAATGCGCCGCCAGGAAGCTGGTCGCCGCTGCACACCGGCCCGACCACCCTGCATTTTGTCGCTAAATATCGAGCCACCGGGAATCAGGTGACCGGGGGAGCGGCCAACGCTCAGGCATGGTTCTCCCTGACCTACCAGTAATCAGCGCCGGTAACAGGAAATAATTTTGAAAAAGAAAGAGATAAGCATGAAAAACACACTGGCTACCCGGCGCGGGATGCGCGGTTTACTGGCAGCTCTATTACTGCTCGCCACCAGCGGTTTTAGCGCTCAGGCCCAGGCCGGCGTGGCGCTGGGAGCGACCCGCGTCATCTATCCTGCCGGGCAAAAGCAGGTTCAGCTGGCGGTCACCAACAACGACGAAAAGAGCACTTATTTGATTCAGTCATGGGTGGAGAATGCCGATGGCGCGAAGGACGGTCGCTTTGTCATCACCCCGCCGCTGTTCGCCATGCAGGGAAAAAAAGAGAATACCCTGCGCATCATTGATGCCACCAACAACCAGCTGCCGCAGGATCGGGAAACGCTGTTCTGGATGAACGTCAAAGCGATCCCGTCGATGGATAAATCAAAGCTCAGCGAAAACACTCTCCAGCTGGCGATCATCAGCCGCATCAAGCTCTATTACCGCCCGGCAAAGCTGGCGCTGCCGCCGGATCAGGCTGCCGAAAAGCTGAAGTTCCGCCGCGGCGCAGGCACGCTTACGCTGATCAACCCCACTCCCTACTACCTGACGGTCACCGAACTCAACGCCGGTACCCGGGTGCTGAAAAATGCGCTGGTTCCGCCGATGGGTGAAGCCAGCGTCAGCTTACCCGCCGATGCGGGTCGCGAGATTACATACCGGACGATTAACGACTACGGCGCGCTGACTCCGCGGATGAAGGGCGCTACCCAATAACTGACGGGAGACCCGTTCTCCCGGAAATAAAAATAAGAACTGACAGCCGGGCGACTTTTACCGGAGGGACTATGTCACATCTGAAATATGGACTCGACCACCTGGGCTCCCGGCGTGTTACTCCAGGAGCTGCTCGCGCATTTGCGCAGATCCCCCTTGCCCTTTTGCTGGCCTCACCGGCTTTTTACGCGCAGGCAGAACTCTATTTCAACCCACGTTTTTTAGCGGACGATCCCGCTGCCGTGGCGGATCTGTCCGGTTTTGAAAAAGGCCAGGAGCTGCCGCCGGGTACCTACCGCGCGGATATCTACCTCAATGACGGGTATATGGCCACCCGCGATATTACCTTTAATGTTGATGAAAAAGGCCACGGACTGGCACCCTGCCTGACGCGCGGGCAGCTGGCCAGCATGGGCGTCAACACGTCCGCCATTGCCGGCATCGATGTACTGGCGGCAGATGCCTGCGTACCGTTAACCGAAATGATCAAAGACGCCACCACCCGCTTTGATGCCGGGCAGCAGCGGCTGTACCTGACCGTACCCCAGGCGTTTATGGGCAACCGCGCCCGCGGCTATATTCCGCCCGAGCTCTGGGACCACGGGATTAACGCCGGGCTGCTGAACTACAACTTCACCGGCAACAACGTCCATAACGACATCGGCGGCAGCAGCAACTACGCGTACCTGAACCTGCAGAGCGGGCTGAATCTCGGCGCCTGGCGTCTGCGCGATAACACCACCTGGAGCTACAGCAGCAGCGGCAGTTCATCGACCAGTGAAAACAGGTGGCAGCACGTCAATACCTGGCTGGAGCGCGACATCACCGCGCTGCGCTCGCGTCTGACCCTGGGCGACAGCTACACCAACGGCGACGTCTTCGACGGCATTAACTTCCGCGGCGCGCAGCTCGCCTCCGATGACAACATGCTGCCGGACAGCCAGAAGGGGTTTGCCCCGGTTATCCACGGCATTGCCCGCGGTACCGCTCAGGTGTCGGTGAAGCAGAACGGCTATGAGATCTACCAGAGCACGGTGCCCCCCGGCCCGTTCACCATCAACGATCTCTACTCCGCCGGCAACGGCGGCGACCTGCAGGTGACCATCAAAGAGGCCGACGGCAGCAGCCAGGTTTTCACCGTCCCTTACTCGTCCGTGCCGGTGCTCCAGCGCGAGGGCCATACCCGCTATGCGGTCACCGCCGGGGAGTACCGCAGCGGCAACAATCAGCAGGAAAAACCGAAATTTTTCCAGAGCACCGTAATGCGCGGTCTTCCGGCAGGCTGGACCCTGTACGGCGGCACCCAGCTGGCGGACCGCTACCGCGCCTTTAACCTCGGCGTCGGCAAAAATCTGGGCCAACTGGGGGCGCTGTCGCTGGATATCACCCAGGCCAACGCCACCCTGCCCGATGACAGCGAGCATCAGGGGCAGTCGGTGCGTTTCCTCTATAACAAGTCGCTGACGGATACCGGCACCAACATTCAGCTGGTGGGCTACCGCTACTCGACGCGCGGCTATTTCAGCTTCGCCGACACCACCTATAACCGGATGAGCGGCTACAACGTCGAGACCCAGGACGGCGTGATTGAAGTGAAACCGAAGTTCACCGATTACTACAACCTCGCGTACAACAAGCGCGGCAGGGTACAGCTCAGCGTCACCCAGCAGCTGGGGCGTACCGCCACGCTCTACCTGAGCGGCAGTCACCAGACCTACTGGGGAACCGGTAAGGCCGACCAGCAGCTTCAGGCCGGGCTTAACGCCGCCGTCGACGATATCAACTGGACCCTGAGCTACAGCCTGACCAGAAACGCCTGGCAGCAGGGGCGCGACCAGATGCTGGCGCTTAATGTCAATATTCCGTTCAGCCACTGGATGCGCTCCGACAGCAAATCGGCGTGGCGGCACGCCAGCGCCAGCTACAGCATGTCCAACGATCTGAACGGCAGGACCACCAGCCTTGCCGGCCTGTACGGCACGCTGCTGGAGGACAACAACCTGAGCTACAGCGTACAGACCGGCTACGCCGGCGGCGGCGATGGCAACAGCGGCGGCACCGGATACGCGGCGCTGAACTACCGCGGCGGCTACGGTAACGCCAACGTCGGCTACAGCCGCAGCGACGGTATCAAACAGCTCTACTACGGCCTGAGCGGCGGCGTGCTGGCCCACGCTGACGGCGTCACCCTGAGCCAGCCGATGAACGACACGGTCGTGCTGATCAAAGCCCCCGGCGCGGATGGCGTGAAGGTAGAAAACCAGACCGGGGTACGGACCGACTGGCGCGGCTACGCCGTTCTGCCCTACGCCACCGAATACCGGGAAAACCGGGTGGCGCTGGACACCAATACGCTGGCCAATAACGTCGACCTTGATGATGCGGTGGTCAGTATTGTGCCCACCCACGGGGCGATTGCGCGCGCCGAATTTAAGGCCAGCGTCGGCATGAAGCTGCTGATGACGCTGACTCACAACGGTAAACCGGTTCCTTTTGGCGCCATAGCCTCCGCTGTCGACAGCCAGGGCAGCAGCATCGTCGCCGATAACGGCCAGGTCTACCTGAGCGGGATGCCGCTGGCGGGCAAGGTGCGGGCGAAATGGGGCGAGGGTCCGAACACCAGCTGTGAGGCCAGCTACAGCCTGCCGCCGGAAAATCAGAACCAGACGCTGAGCCAGCTCTCCACGGAGTGCCGCTAAGGAAACCATGATGATGAGAAAAACCCTGTATCTGTTGAGCGCCCTCGTCTCGCTGGCGGCCAGCAACGCCGGCGCGGCGGACAGTACCATTACTATCAGCGGCTACGTTCGCGATAACGCCTGCGCCGTGGCGGGTGAATCAAAAGATTTTACCGTCGATCTGATGGATAACGCCGCAAAGCAATTCCATGCGGTTGGGGCAACCACGCCGCTGGTCCCCTTTCGTATTGTGCTGTCGCCCTGCGGTAGCTCGGTTACCGCGGTGAAGGTTGGCTTTGTTGGCGTTGCCGACAGCATCAATAGCGATCTATTGAAGCTCGACGGCGGGGCTTCGGCGGCGGCGGGGATGGGCGTGCAGATCCTTGACGCGCAGCAGACGATGCTGCCGCTCAACGCAGCCTCATCGGCCATTGCCTGGACCACGCTGACGCCCAGCCAGCCCAACACCCTGAACTTTTATGCCCGGCTAATGGCCACCCAGCTACCGGTCACCGCCGGGCACGTTAATGCAACCGCGACCTTCACGCTTGAATTTCAGTAACCGGAGGCTGAAATGAAATGGACTCATGCACCCTGGCTGCTGGCGGTAATGATGGCCTTCGCCAGCGCCCCCCGCGCCGCCGACGTGACTATTACCGTTAACGGCAAAGTGGTGGCTAAACCCTGCACGGTCTCCACCGCTAACGCCACCGTCGATCTCGGCGATCTTTATACCTTTAGCCTGGTCTCCGCCGGCTCTTCCTCACCCTGGCACAGCGTGGCGCTTAACCTCAGCAACTGTCCGGTCGGCACCTCGCGGGTCACCGCCAGCTTTAGCGGCACGGCGGACGCCACCGGCTACTACAAAAACCAGGGTACCGCCGGCAACATCCAGCTTGAGCTGCAGGACAATGGCGGCACCACGCTGAACACCGGCGCGAGAAAAGAGGTCCAGGTGGATGACGCCACCCAGTCCGCCAGCTTCCCGCTACAGGTCAGAGCGCTAACGGTCAACGGCGGCGCTACCCAGGGAACGATTCAGGCGGTGATTAACGTCACCTATACCTACGCCTGAGCCAGGAGAACAGAGTAATGAAAAAGATAATCCCCCTGCTGATGACGCTGCTGCTGGCAGGCTGGTCGTTTAACGCCTGGTCTTTCGCCTGTAAAACCGCGGCGGGCGTGACCATTCCCATCGGCGGCGGCTCGGCGAACGTGTACGTAAACCTTGCGCCGGCGGTCAGCGTCGGACAGAACCTGGTCGTGGATCTTTCGACACAGATTTTTTGTCATAACGATTTTCCGGAAACCATGACCGATTACGTGACGCTCCAGCGCGGATCGGCCTATGGCGGCGTGCTGTCGAGCTTTTCCGGTACCGTCAGGTATAACGGCACCAGCTACCCGTTCCCCACCACCAGCGAAACGGCGCGGATGACCTACAACTCGATAGTCGATAGACCCTGGCCTACCGTTCTCTATCTGACGCCCGTCAGCAGCGCAGGTGGGGTCGCCATTTCCGCCGGTTCGCTAATCGCTGTCCTGATCCTGCGCCAGACCAATAACAAGGATAACGACGACTTCCAGTTCGTGTGGAACATATACGCCAACAACGATGTCGTGGTGCCAACCGGCGGCTGCGACGTTTCTGCTCGCGATGTGACGGTGACGCTGCCGGAATATCCCGCTTCGGCCGCCATTCCGCTAACGGTTTACTGCGCGCAAAACCAGAACCTGGGCTACTACCTCTCCGGTACTACGGAGAACGCGGCCAATTCGATATTTACCAATACCGCATCGGCCTCTCCGGCCCTGGGGGTTGGCGTTCAGCTGACTCGCAACGGCAGCGTCGTTCCCGCGAATACCACGGTGTCGTTAGGCAACGTGGGAACCTCGGCGGTCAGCCTTGGCTTAACCGCCAACTATGCGCGCACCAGCGGACAGGTGACCGCGGGTAACGTGCAGTCAATTATCGGGGTGACTTTTGTTTACGAATAACCTCCCGGAGAGTGACGGCATCCTGTCGCCCTGTTCGCTGGTCACAGAGGGCCTGGTGCGGTTGATGGAAGACGGGGGCGCCCGGCCCGTGGTGTTAACTTCAGCGTCACCGACGCTGCCCCCTGACGTACGCCGTCTGGTGGTGTTTCTCCCTGAATCTCCTGTTCGGCTACTCTCAACCCTGAAGCGGGCCGCTATGCTGCTGGAACAGTCCGCAACGCCGCTACCGATGCTGTTTCTCAGCCGCAGCCCGGCCAGTTGGCTATGGTCCACCCTGCTACACCAGGTCGCAGAGCGGCGTCAGCTTTCCGCGGTGCGGGCGGCCGCCTCCGACCTCCCGGTCCCCTGTCTGGCGGCGCTACTGCGCGACGTCATACCCGAGGGATATCCTTCCCTTGAACAGCTGGCAGATGAAGAAGCGCGGGCATTGGGTAAGCGCCCTGCCGGGCTAACCCGACCGGAGCTGAACGCCATCCTCGGTTTGCTCTGCGGATACCGCGCCAGCGATCAGGCCAAACGCCGCGGCATCAGCCACAAGACGCTCTACAATCAAAGAACCGCAGGATTGAAAAAAATGGTGGAACACCACCCGCAGATGGCCGCCCGCTTTCCCGGCAGCCAGATAAGAGAACAGAAAAGCGAGCCCATCGCCGCCCTTTGCGCTTTCGAGCGTGAATTTGTCCATGCAATCCATAGCCGACAAATTTTCCCGGTTTTCCAGCCCATAACCGATGAACATCGTCAGCTAAGGGGGATGGAGATCCTTGTCCGCTGGCGCCGGAACGGCAGCGTTTTGTTTCCCGCTGATTTTTTACCGCAGCTACGCTCGGAATATGCGTGGCTGGTGCTCACCGCGTTTGTGCTGCAGGAAGCCGTGCAGAATATCAATCTGTACAGTGGTGAATTTTATTTCGCGGTGAATATTCCCGCGGCTGTCGCCAGCAATGAAAACCTGATCCGCATGATGGAAACCGCGCGCCAGCAGCTGCGTCAGCCGCAAATATCGCCGCGGCTGGTGCTGGAGCTTGCCGAAAATGCCGACCTCAGCCGCCACGGGAAAATAGCCGGAAATATGGCCCGGCTACAGCAGCGCGGCTTCCGAATTATGCTTGATGACTGCTTCTCGCAAAGCAGCGTGCTGTTCCCGGTGCGGGCGTTGACGTTCAACGCCTACAAGCTGGATATGGGCATCATCAATGATATGCAGCGCGATGCGCACGCCCTGGCGCTGATTAAAAGCCTCATCTACTACTGCCGGCTGATCGGCAGCCGCTGTATTGCCGAAGGCGTAGATAGCCTGGAGAAATTCAACAAACTGAAAGCGCTGGGAGTCGACCATTTTCAGGGAAACGCCATCTCGGCGCCGGTTGACAGAGAAAACGTGGCGGAGGTCATACAGCAACTCTCCGGCGAAGCGGAGTATCCGTCCGGCATCGCAGTGTAGGTAACGCCCGATGAAATACATCGGGCGTTAGCAGCACTTTAGCTCAGCTCCGGCCAGTAACCACGATTGGCCTCGATCAGTTCATCGAGAATAGCTTTCGCAACCGACGCGCTCGGAACCGTTTTGGACAAGGTCAACGCCTGCCAGAGCTTTTGGTAGCTTCCTTCAACCCAGGCGTCGACAACCAGTTTTTCCACCGCCACCTGCTGCTCCATCAGCCCCTTTTGAAACAGCGGTATTTTCCCCATCGCCAGCGGTTCGGGACCGTTAACGCCGACCAGGCAAGGCACTTCAACCATCGCGGTCTCGTCAAAATTCGCGATAGCGCCGTTGTTCTCTACAATCAACAGCATTCTTTCCTGGGTATTAAAGGCGATGGCGCAGGCGAGATCGACAATAAAGGTGGCATGCGCCCCGGCATGGAAATGCGCCGCTTTGGCGCTCCGCCGGGCGACAATGTCTTTCGCCATATCGAATACCTCTTTCTCTCTCCCGGCCATCACCTCATTCGCGCGCGTAAAGTTCGGGTCCGAGTGGGCTACCTCGTAGTCGGCATAAAAATAGTATTTTAGGTAGGTATTGGGCAACGTGTCCGTATCCAGCGCAAAGACGTCCTTCACCTTTTTGAAGGTCTCAATCCAGCTTGGCGCTTTGTGCTGAAAATCCTCTTTCGGACTGCAATACCCCAGCTCAGACACATGCTTTTTTAACGTCGGCATTAAATCATTACCGGCCTTATCGGTAATGCTGGTCCACCAGCCGAAATGGTTGAGGCCGAAATAACGCACGTTCATCTCTTTACGTGATTTCAGACCAAGGATATCGGCGAATAATCCTTCAATTGCCACCGGCATATCGCAGATATTAATAATTTTAGCCGCTGGCCGTAATCGACGAGTGGCCTCGGCAACGATCGCCGCCGGATTGGAATAGTTGAGCATCCACGCGCCGGGGGAGTACGTTTCCATATAGTCAACCAGTTCAAGTACCCCGGCAATGGAACGCATACCATAAGCGATACCGCCAGGGCCACAGGTTTCCTGGCCAATCACGCCATGCTTAAGCGGTATTTTCTCATCCTTTTCGCGCATCTCGTAGAGGCCGACGCGAATATGGGCCATCACAAAATCAACGCCGGTAAAAGCTTCCTGCGGATCGGTGGTGTAGCTAAAAGCCACTTGCGGATAACGTTCAGCCACCAGAATCGCGCAGGCTTCACCGATCACGCGCTGACGATCGTGATGATTATCATAGAGACGAATTTCGCTCAGCGGAAATCTGTCCATATTTTCCAGCAGCATCATAATAATCCCTGGAGTATAAGTACTGCCGCCGCCAGCTATCGTAACAACAAATTTATTTTGCATCTTCCACCTCATTATTCATGTACATCTAAATAGCGATCCACAGCATTACGGATTTTATTCACCCCTAAACCATAAATAACCTGAACGTGATTACCTTTGATAATGACGCTGGTACCGCCGCTGGTTTTCAGAATATGTTCCTGAATTAATGCCGGATCCCGCACGTCAACCCGAAGTCGGGTAAAACAATTGCCGACAGAACACACATTGTCTTTCCCGCCAAGCCCCAGAATGACCTGTTCACCGGAAGCCTTGGCTGGGGCGCTTGCGCTCGCCGCTCGGCTTAGCGCCTCATCCTGTTGTTCCTGGCCTGGCGTGCGCATCCTGAAACGCAGAATCAGGAATTTACCGATAAAATACATCGCCGCTGTTTCCGCTAACCCCAGGGCGACAAAAACAGGCCAGCGCGTCAGATGGGCTCCCGCCGGTATGTTATAAACAATAAAATCGATAATGCCGTTGGTTGCGCAGACCCGAACATCGAGCAGCCACGCCAGCATCTGGAAAAAGCCATCCACTAACGAATAAACCAGCCATAACACCGGTGCGGTGAAGATAAATAAAAACTCAAAAGGTTCGGTTATCCCGACGAGGAAGGAGGTCACAATCAGCGGGATAAGCGTGACTTTCAACTTTTGTTTATTTTCAGGTTTTGCCGTCTTATAAAAGGCCAGGGCCATTCCGGCCGTGCCAAAAATTTTGACCATTCCATAGGTCAGGAATCGCGCCGAGTCGCTTAACGCTCCCCCGGTGTTACCGGCAATTTCAGCGAGGAAAATGGGCTTTGCTCCGACTATCGTCTGCCCATCAATTAACAGCTGTCCGCCAATAGAGGTAAAAACGAAGGGTGACCAAATGAGATGATGTAAACCGGTCGGGATAAGAAAACGATTGAGAAAACCATACAGAAAAACGCCGGCGGCGCCGAAAGTTTTCATGACGCCGGTCAGCGCCGATATACCGTGTTCAACAATTGGCCAGAAATAGACCGTGGCGATGGCAAACACGCCGACCAGCGGGATCATTACGATCAGAACCAGCTTACTGTTGCCATAAATTGAGAATGCGCCGCGAAACTCGATATCGACAAAGCGGTTATGAATGAAAGCCACCGCGCAGCCCAGAATGATGCCAAGAAACACGCCCATATCGATGACCTGGAAACCGAAAATAAAGGTTTGCCCGCTGCCGTAAAGCTGCGCGTTGCTGCTCCCCTCAACAAGCCGCCCGGTCAGAGTAAGCCAGCTATTGTTGGCCGCCAGGTACATAAACCAGGTCATTGCGGCGACAAACGCGGCTTCCGCTTTGCGAGTTTTTGCCAGCCCGCTCGCCAGACCGAGGCAAAAGAAGAAGCCAAGATTGTTCATGATTGCCCAGAGCATACTGGAAACATATTTCCCCAGCAGGAAAAGCGAGCTGTCTTCTGCCACCCATAATTTATTGGTTGTCATACTGAGCAACGCAATCAACAGACCCACAACCGGCAGATATAAAACCGGCCCAATCATCGCCCTGGAAAAATCTTGTAATTTTTTTACCCCGATCATCCTCTTCCCCTCTCCTGCTTATCGACTGCCAGCGCTCAGAACTTGCGAATCAGCCTATGCGCCAGAGGGGATTAATCAGAGGAGATAAAGCGTCATCTGTGATGAAAGTCATATATCTTCGGAAGTAATAGATATATAAATAAAAACAAATAACTAGATGACCAGTTTATGAACACCTTGCGAATAAAAATATTAAATATACAAATCATATAGTTACATTTATTTCCCAACAATTCACTTCGCTATGAGACATCTATAAGTGATATACAAATCCATTGCCGAACGGCTGAAAAATCGCATCAACAGCGATGAGTTTGAAGTCGGAGATGCGTTACCGAGCGAGAAAGCGTTAGCCAGCGAGCTACAGGTATCAGTGATGACCATCCGCAAAGCGCTAACGCTGCTGGAAAGGGAAAAATTGATCGTCAAACGCCACGGCAGTGGTTCATACGTTGCGCGAAAGAGCAATTATCACGGCGGGGAGCTTGATGGGTTCAACTATCAGATGCATATCGTTGGCGAGACCAACTATCGCAACAAGGTCATCGAGTTCACTATGCTCGATGCGCCTCTGGCCATCGCACAACAGTTAAAAATTGAGCCCGGAGAAAAAGTCTATTATGTCAGGCGCATTCGGATGATTGATGACGTGCCCATTCTGATAGAAAACAGCTATATACCGGTAGCGATTTTCCCATGGCTTAGCATCGGAAATCTGGAAAGGTCAAAATTTAACTACTTTAAGAAGGAGTGCAACATCACCATTCTGGAAAGCCACCGTAGCTATTCCCCGGTTCTGGCCACCCGCGAACAAGCGGAACTCCTGCAGGTTGCGCAAAACAGCCTGCTGCTACGCGTGCAATCGATCAGCTATGCGCAGAATAATCTCATCGTCGATTTATCCGATATTTACCAAAATACCAATAAATACAATGTAAAACATATCACTCGCCGTTGAAGAATAGTTAAGGCCGGGGTTTCGGCTTCTCCAGCGGCGCGTCTCTCAGCCGTGATGCCCGCCAGCAGGTCTGCGGCAAGGTTGCGAAGCGGCAGCTGGCGGTTCGGCTCCGTTACGCTTACCAGCCGCAGACGTTAGTCTCTTCGTCGGACTCGTAGCCGCGCACGATATTAATCAGATCTTTTACCGCATCGGCAGCCGTCTGCGGATCCTGCAATTCAGCCAAAGTTGCAAATTCACTGTCGACCGACACGCCATTATTATTGTTGGTTACCGTTACGATAAATCCCTTATCCCCGGCGTTATCGACTGAGAGATCAGAAATAAGCTCAGCGATGGCCTGCGCTGCGATATCAGGCACGTACAGGGCCATGGGCTTAAGATACACTTTTTCTTTTTTATCTTTATTATTGCCGTTGATTACCGCTAACGCATAACCTTTATTTTCACTGTTCATATTATCCCTCGATAAGAATTTTAGGATCAACGTAAAAGTCGACGTTAAATACGGTGTCTTCCGTTAACGCCTCAATGCAGTGCCATTTTTCGGGTGGGAAAACGCCAAACTCCCCTTCAGCAATGGTCAGGGTTTCGACCGGATCCGGGCTGGTCTCATCAGCGTAGCCCAGATAGCGTATCGCGCCGCGCATCACCGACAGTCGTGGGTAGACGCCCTGCCGGGTGCCCGCGTCCAGATGCCGCTTCCAGATCGACGCTGGCGCCGTCTCTTTTGTCCACAGCGGGGTGCTACGGGTATGCACATAGTGGGTCGGGATGATGATTCGCTGCATGATTCTGCCTCTCTTTACGCCCGCTGCACGGGGCCGAAAACAGGAAAATATGTTGCATATCATATACCCCTTTTAATCACTGAGGGTATTATTTTTTATCAAAATCGTTTCCCCCCTCTATTTCTACCCATTAGGGATTAGACCACTTACTAAAATAAATACGGGCGAATTCAGCTACGCTAAAGTCGCCCGCAAATAAACACAAATGACTTATTTCCCTGCTGAAGTAAGCGGCCCCGGTTTACCGATCAAATAGCCCTGAACCAGATCACAACCTAATTTTCGTAACGACTTCAGCTGTTCTTCCGTTTCGACGCCTTCTGCCACAATTCGCATATGCAGGCTTTTACCCATGCTGATGATCAGGCGCACGATATCCAGATCGTCTTGCTGATGGGGTATATTAATAACAAATGATCGATCGATTTTTATCTTATCAAACGGGAAATAGCTTAAACGCGAGAGCGAGGAATAGCCGGTACCAAAGTCGTCAATAGAGATCTGCACGCCAAGCTCACGCAGCTGGCTCAGGATCTCTAACGAGCGGGTATTTTCATTAAATACGTCAGACTCGGTAATTTCCAAATCCAGCCGATACGGATCCAGCCCGGTTGTTCTTAAGATAGTTACCACGGTATCGGTCAGTGAACTGTTCATTAACTGAACCGGCGACACGTTAACCGACACCTTGAGCGGCGACGACCAGCTGGCGGCCGCTTCACAGGCGGTTTTCAATACCCACTCGCCCAACGCATTAATCAGGCCGATTTTCTCCGCCACCGGGATAAATTCCGTCGGCGGAACGCTGCCGCGTAGCGGATGAAACCATCGAACCAGCGCTTCATAGCCGTAGATTTCACCATTCATGGCATCGGCAATCGGCTGATAGTAAACTCTGAACTCCCCTCTCTCGAGCGCCTGCATCAGGTCATCTTCGAAAGATTTATTCTCCTGCTGGCGCTGAAGCATACCGGGGCGGAATATCTGGACGTAACCGGAGCCCTCTTTTTTCGCTTCATACAGCGCCAGGTCGGCGCATTTGTATAAATAGTCGGTGCGGCTTTCTCCGTCAGAGATGACAATCCCGATACAGGCGCCGATCTGAATCTGCGAGTCGTAAATCTGATACGGCTGGCTAATCTTTTCCCGGATCACCGCTGCCCGCTCCAGCGCCATCTCTTCGCTAAGATCGTGGGTCACCAGAGCAAATTCGTCTCCCCCCAGTCGGTACAGCGTTTCTGACGTTTTACGAAAAAATGAGAGACGGCTGGCCAAATCCTGCAATAGCTTATCTCCGGCGTCATGACCCTGCGTGTCGTTGACGTCCTTGAAATTATCCAGATCGAACAACATAACCACCGCCGAGCCGTGATAGGGCCGCACCTGGTTAACCACCTCCTGCAGGCGTTGCCAGAAAGAGAGCCGGTTGGGCATCCCGGTCAGCGAATCATGATAGGCATCGTACTGCAGCCGACGGTTTTGCACCTGTAGCTTTTCTTTGGAAGCCTGCAGATCGGTAGCCAGTAATTTCATCCGCACGTGAGCGCGACGCAGGGTGTTATTCTGCTTCAGCATCAACATCCCGAGCGTGATACAGAGAATAATCAGCAGAATAGAAATGGCCGAATAGATGTAATAGAGGTTCTGTATTTTATCGTGGGTGAGATTAACCAGATTAAAATCCTGGGCGAGAGAGGTGGACGCGAGCGAGGTCAACGGCCCGTCCAGGGTGCTCATCTCTTGTAACATCAGCTTCAGCTGTGCTGTCGTCATGGTATCCAGCTGCTTATCCAGCCGGTCCAGAAGAGTAATCAGGCTGTCAACTATCGCCTTACGATGAGGATCTTTGCCGATAAACTTTCCCAAATCACCCTGCTGCAGCAGCGCAATCTGGCTCATCATGATTTCCAGACGCAGACGCACCTCATCGTGGTCGCTTCCCTTTATCTCCAGTCCCATCGCACTCAGTCGCGCCTCAAGACGCATGTACTCGGAGACTATCTGGGAAACGGACCACGAATCAGTATAACGGGTTAATTTTTGCAGCTCACTTTGCCGCTCATGGACCAGATAAGTAATGTAACCGGTCACAATGAAGAGCGACAAAATAATGGCAGTGAGTATTCGATTCAAGATCAAACCCTTACTCAATTATAATCTTCGAAACCTGCCATGCCGAACGGGAATAATAAATCTGATTCTGCAATTCCGGGCTACTGTCGTAGGGATAAACAATAAATAAAGGCCCTTTATCACGAATGCGCATATATTCGCCGTTCATTTTTAAAGCCAAAATTACTGGAAATTTATGAAAGTCATCGATGGGAACAATGGTGGTGTAATCATTCAGCGCCAGCACCCGCGCCGACTTGCCTTTGGCACCGACTAAATCCATGAGTTTACTGAGGGAAACGCCGTCAAAGCGAACCTTTCCCGAATACCACGGGGTGGTTGTTACGATCGTTTCCATGCCCAGTTTTTCCAGTGCCGCCACATCAAAAACGGCGGTATCGCCCTCATTCGTATTAGTAATCAGGCCGGAAATAGTTAAAACGGGTTTACCCACGGGCGCCGGCAGTTTTTCTGCAAAAGCGGAAGGCAAAACCATGACACAAAATAAAGCTGCAAAAATTAAACGCATTTAACTCACCCTTCCGAAATTGGAGACTTGTTAATTGTAAACCATTTAAGTCATTTCTTAAAAGGTGTCCTCAGCGGGTACAAAAATTTAAATTAAACACAATAAGCCAAGTCCTAAGCTCGCATTCCTGTCGGCCCAGCCGGGCTGCACCCGGCCGGTCAGGCAAACGCTTAATGCCTTTAAACACGCAGAGCAGGTAAAAATCTTTTCACTTGCCCTTCTGCGCGGTAGTCTCAGGACAGGCGCGAATTCGGAAAGCGTCTCATTCCAATAATTAGAAACTCAGCAACAGACAGGACAGGTATGGAATCAACGTTAATTTCTCAGGGCCCCGGCAAGGAGGCATGTTCACTCAACCGCGCCCGCAGAGCGGCCTGGGGCAGCTTCGCCGGGGCCGTGGTCGACTGGTACGACTTTCTTCTCTATGGCATCACCGCCGCGCTGGTATTTAACCGGGAGTTTTTCCCGCAAATCAGCCCGGCAATGGGTACCCTCGCCGCGTTTGCCACCTTCGGCGTCGGCTTCCTCTTTCGCCCGCTGGGCGGCATTATCTTCGGTCATTTCGGCGATCGCCTCGGGCGCAAACGCATGCTGATGATGACGGTGTGGATGATGGGGATCGCTACCGCCTGCATCGGTCTCCTGCCCTCGTTCAACCAGATAGGCTGGTGGGCACCAGTTCTGCTGGTTCTGCTGCGCGCCGTACAGGGTTTTGCGGTGGGCGGAGAGTGGGGCGGCGCGGCGCTGCTGGCGGTTGAGAGCGCGCCGAAAAATAAGAAAGCGTTCTACAGCAGTGGCGTGCAGGTGGGTTATGGCGTCGGATTGCTGCTCTCAACGGGGCTGGTGTCGCTGATAAGCGCCTGTACCACCGATGCGCAGTTCCTTAGCTGGGGCTGGCGTCTGCCGTTCTTGTTTAGCGTCGTGCTGGTGCTGGCGGCGCTCTGGATCCGCAACGGCATGGCGGAATCTGCCGAATTTGAACAGCAGCAGCGCGAACAGCAGCAACAGCCGCAGAAAAAGCGTCTGCCGGTAGTAGAAGCGCTGCTCCGCCATCCGGGCGCGTTCTTAATGATTATCGGTCTGCGCCTGTGCGAACTGCTGACAATGTATATCGTTACCGCCTTCGCGCTTAACTACTCCACGCAGAATCTCGGTCTGCCGCGCGAGCTGTTTCTTAACATTGGCCTGCTTGTCGGGGCTATCAGCTGTCTGACGATCCCCTGCTTCGCCTGGCTGGCGGATCGCTTTGGCCGACGCCGCGTCTATATCACCGGAGCGCTGATCGGCACCCTCAGCGGTTTCCCGTTCTTTATGGCGCTCGAAAGCCAGTCATACTTCTGGATCCTGTTTTTCGCGCTCATGCTGGCGAATATTGCGCACGATATGGTGGTTTGCGTCCAGCAGCCGATGTTTACCGAAATGTTCGGCGCCAGCTATCGCTACAGCGGGGCCGGAGTGGGATATCAGGTCGCCAGCGTCGTCGGCGGCGGTTTTACGCCGTTTATTGCCGCCGCTCTGGTCACCCTATCCGGAGGCTCCTGGCATAGCGTTGCGATCTATTTGACCGTGGGTTGCCTGCTATCTGCCCTTACGGCGATGCTGATCAAACCTTGTCGCCACGGCGATGAACCGCTTTAAGGAGTTACCATGATTCAGGAGCCCTGCTGGCCGCAGCGCTTTCATCACCAGCAGCTGCCGCTTCACTACTGCGCCGATCCGACGCTTGCCGAGCAGCCGCTGTTTGACCGGGCACGCGACGGGGAAGCGGTGGCCCAGCTCTGGCAGGCCCCGCAGGGATTTGTGGTGCCGGGAAGCTATCGCAAATTTGCCGAACTCCCGGCGGTAAGCGAGCAGTTTGCCATCCGGGGATGGCCGGTCTGGCAGCGCCGCTCCGGCGGCGGCCTGGTCCCGCAGGGGCCGGGAATTGTCAATCTCAGCCTGGCCTGGCCGGTTTATCACTCGCTGGGCGAAGCCGCAGAGCCGATTTATCTTTTCCTCTGCGGCCTGTTGCAGCGTACGCTTTCAACCTTTGGCGTAGCCAGCCACTTTCAGGCGGTCAGCGGTTCATTTTGCGATGGTCGCTATAATCTGGCCTGCGGCGAAGGCGGGCAGGTGCGAAAAATAGCCGGCACGGCCCAGTACTGGCGCCCCATGCCGGGGCCATGTAGTCCTCGCGCACGCGGTGATCCTGCTGGACGTCGAGCTGCAGGCTGCCCATCGGGCGGCCAATGATTTCGAAGCCCGGCTCGGCAGCGGACGGGTATACCGCGCCGAGAAAACCGTGACGCTTGCCGAACTTGTGACACAACCAGCCGATTTGCTCCCCCGCTTTCGCGAGGCGCTGGTGCAGGAGTTACAGAATATTAGCTGAAGGTCGTCTTCAGATAGCGGCTAAAGGTCTCTACTGCCCGCGATACGCGCGGCGCGTAGGGGCGAATAACGTAGAGACTTTCCGCAAATACATCCACCGGCCGCCATTCCGGCAAGAGCTCCTGTACCAGCCCGCGGCCAATCGCTTCCCTGGCGCTAAAATCCGGCAGTAAGGCAATTCCCAGCCCCGCCAGCACCGCATCGCGCAGGGATTCGCTGTTATTGGTGGCGAAGGGTCCCTGCACCTTCACGCTCACCCGCTCATCGTTGCGCTCGAAGGTCCAGTGCGGGCTTTGCGGCCCGCGCGGGTAGGTCAGGCATTGATGCTGACGCAACGCGTCAGGCGAATCGGGGCGACCAAAGCGGCGAATATAGTCCGCCGAGGCGACCACCAGGGTTGCCGTACGGCACAGCGGCCAGGCTACGTGGGTTTCCGGCAGCAGCTCGCGACGACAGTGGCGAATGGCAATATCAAACCCTTCGCTGGCGAGCGACACCAGCCGATCGGTCACCTCCAGCTGCAGATGAAGCTGCGGGTGCTGATGCAGAAAAGGCGTGATGGCCGGAACCAGCTGCTGTCGAGAGAACGCCACCGGCGCGGTAAGGCGCAGCGTTCCGCGCAGCGGGCCGCCCTCATCGTCGCAGGTGCCGGTAAAGATCTCGCGGATCTGCCCAAACGGTTCGTTTAGTTCCGCCACCAGCCGCTGGCCATCTTCGCTTAGGGTCACGCTGCGGGTGGTGCGGTGCACCAGCGTCTTGCCGGTGACCCGCTCCAGTTCGCTTATTTTCTGGCTAATGGCGGACTTGCTGACCGCCAGCTTTTCCGCGGCGCGAGTATAGCTTTTTTGCTCCTCCAGTACCGTCAGCCAGTACAGGTGGGTCCAGTAAATGTCCGGGCGGATTTCGCTCATCATGATTGTTCACAGAGAAAAACAATGAGTTCAAATATAGCGGTTTTTACCGACTTCAGCACGAGGTAGCATCTCTTTCACCGAGGTAAATCCGATAATAAGGACCATCTGCTATGCCATTACTGACGTTTGATATCATTGAAGGACGCAGCGAAAACGAGATCAAAACCCTGCTGGATGCGGCACATCGCGCCGTTGTCCAGGCGTTCAAGGTGCCAGAGCGTGACCGCTACCAGATTGTTCACGAAAACAAAGCTCACCATATGATTATTGAGGATACCGGGCTGGGGCTGACGCGAAGCCGGGACATAGTGGTGGTGAGGGTTTATACCAGCCCGCGCAGCGAAGCGCAGAAGCAGCTTTTTTATGCCACTCTGCAGGCTGAGCTTGAGGAGCACTGCGGTCTGAGCGGCGAGGATCTCATGATCTCGGTAATCAGCAACCACAAAGGGGACTGGAGTTTTGCTCACGGCGTAGCGCAGTATATTACCGGCGACCTTTAGCTCTGCCGACGATGCGACTGGCGCACGATGGGTTCCCCGGTGCGCCACGTCGCCGTCGGCCCTTCAGCAGCATCAATGAGCCGATTCAACGCCTCTTCCACCAGCCGCTCCCGTCGCTGATCGTAGGTCGTTAGCTGCCATTCCGGCGCCGCCGCCTCATCGATATTATCGAAACCGACAATACCCATCGTTAAATCGCGCTCGCGCAGCGCCTGAAGCGCGCCTATCGCCAGAATATCGTTTTCACAAAACAGGGCATCTACTCTTTCGCCTGCGGGCGTCGCATCCAGATAGTCACTCATCGCCGCATATCCCCGGGTACGTAAATACTGGCCTGCAACCAGCAGAGTATCAAGCCGGCAGCCTGCCTGCTCCAGCGCCGCTTCGTATCCTTCCATCCTCATTAAATGGTGGGAAGCGGTATCCGGACCCTTCATATAGCCAAAAGTGCGATGCCCCTGCGCCAGTAGCAGTTCAGCAAGCTGTTTTCCGGCAAGCCGACCATCGATATTGACCACCTGGATTTCCGGATGATCGGTATTACGGCCAATCTGCACCAGCGGAACGCGATGAATTTCAGTGGCAATCGCGATAAGTTCCGGTGTCAGCACCGTGGCCATAAACAAGATACCGTCAACCTGGAGCTGGTAAGCCAGCGCCATCGCTGTGCGGGTATTTTCTTCATCGGTGACGTTAATCACCAGCGCCATGTAGCCACGATTCTGCAGCTGGCGAGTCACTTCGTTAAGCAGCAGCACCATGTTGGGATTGCGTAACTCGTCGACCGCCACGCCAATAATATGCGTTTGCTTTTGCGTCAGGCTACGCGCCAGTAAATTTGGTCGATATCCCAGAATATTAGCGGCTTTCATCACCTCTTCCCGGGTTTTGGGCTGGATGGAGGCCCCGGGGGTAAATGCCCGGGAAACCGTCCATTTGGAGACGCCAGCCAGTAACGCAACGTCGCTGGCGGTCGCTTTTTGTCGTTTTGGGGCGCTCATACTCGGTTTTAACGTTCCTGATAAAAAACATCCAATAGAACGTAAAATACAGCAAGATAGAATCCGCTCAACAAAAAACGCGCCGCGTTCTCCCGCCCCCCGGAGGGAAAACGCGGCCCGTTGTCACTGACTTAATGTGGCGTTGAGGGCATCAATCGACGTCCGTAGCCCTGCTTCAACGCTCATCGTCAGGTCCTCCATCTCCAGCGACACATAACCGTTATATCCGGTCATGCGCAGCACCGAGAAGAACTCTTTCCACCACTTCAAATCCTGTCCACAGCCAACCGCCACGTAGTTCCAGGTGCGGGTTTTGGTCTGCGTGACCGGCTGGTATTCCAGTAAGCCGTCGACATCCGCCAGCCCGCGTTCAATACGCGCGTCTTTACCGTGGACGTGATAAATCACCCCTTCAAGCTTACGGGCTGCGGCAATCGGGTCTGCCCCCATGGCGATCAGATGCGACGGATCGAGATTCATGCCGATTATGTCGCCAACCGCCTCACGCAGGCGCAGCAGCGTGCTCGGGTTGTAAACCAGCTGGCTGGGGAATTCCTCGAGAGCAATCTGTTCGATGCCGTGTTCAGCCGCATGGCGGGTAAAAGCCTGCCACCAGGGAATAGCAACCTCGTTCCACTGGTAATCGATCACGCCTGGCATATAGTCCGGCCAGGAAACCGTCGAGGTGATCCAGTTAGGGATTTTATCGTCCGGCCCGCCGCCCGGCAGGCCGCTCATCATGACAATCTTTTTCACCCCCAGCTTTGCCGCCAGCTCGACGGTACGATAGCTGCTGGCGGTATGCTTCTCGCCCAGCGCGCCGGGGGCCAGCGGGTTACCCGAACAGTTCAGCGCAACGATCTCCATTCCGCGCTTTTCCAGTTCTCCGCGAAACGCCGCCAGCGCTGCCGAAGAAGCCAGCAGTTCTTCAGTTTTAACATGTGGACAGGGCGACCAACCGCCTGCGGTCATTTCCACGCCCGTAATGCCGTACTGCTTGACGCGATCGAGCATTTCCGGGAACGCCAGGCCGGCGAGAACATCGGTACAGAGTGCCAGTTTCATATTCTATCCTTCTTAAATGAGTGTCCTTCGAGGATCTGCATAAACGCGTCTTTGCTGTCGGCGCTGGCCAGCAGCGTGGTTTTCACTTCGTCATCAAGCAGGTCTGCCAGATCCGCTATAACATCAATGTGTTCATTATTTTTTGCCGCCACGGCGACCACAAGGAAAGCCACTTTTCCCTCCCCCCAGCCCACGCCATCCGGGAACTGAAACAGCTGGAAACCGGTTTGCCGCACCAGGTCGATCCCCTCTTTGCTACAGTGGGGCATCGCCACTCCCGCCCCGAGCCAGGTAGAGAGCGCCTTTTCGCGATCCACCATCGATTCAAAAAAACCCTCGCTGACGTAGCCGCTGGCCTGCAGGGAATCCGCGGCAATACGCAGCGCCTTTTTCTTTGAATTCGCCCGACAGCCAATAAAAATATCTTCTGGTTTCAGCGTTAACATGCGCCTCTCCCTTCGTTAATGGGTCAGCGGTAGAGCGCCGGACACTCCGGCAGAGAGACCGCGTGCTTTTCGCCATCCTTCAGCGATGCCAGGCCAGCATCGCATACCATAGCCACGACAAATCCGTCCCACGATGATGGCCCGCTCATCTCCGCCCCCAGGTTTACCCGGTCAACGAAATTCTGCACCTCGCGATCGTAGGCGGTGGCGAAACGTTCCATACAGGTTTTGGGGATAGCGCGGCTATAACCCTGTGCCGAACGGACGGTGGTGAGAGCCTGTTCGGTCAATGCGCTAATGGCATTTTCGCCAATCACTTCACAGCGAATGTCGTAACCATAATCGCAGTTAACAAACAGCTCATCATCAATACGTACGCCGGATTCGGTTTCAAAAATCACAATCAACGGATCCTGCAGATGCGCGCAGGCTCTGCGCGTTTTCTTCTGTGGTTTATCGACGCGCACCGAAACGATATTTTCGTTAAGCAGATAGCGGATAATATCGATCTCGTGGGTCGCCGAATCGTTAATCGCCATCTCCAGGGTGTAGCTTTCTGGCACGGAGGCGTTGCGATGTGCGCAATGGATGAGCAATATTTCCCCCAGTTCACCGCTATCCAGAGTCGCTTTAAGCTGGTTGTACCCTGGGTCGAAACGGCGCATAAAACCCAGCTGCAGCATACGTTTGCCGTAGGCCACTTCAGCATCAATAATCGCTTTGGCTTCATCCGCGGTTGGGGTCAGCGGCTTTTCGCAAAACACCGGTTTACCTGCCTTGATGGCGGCCAGAATTTGTTCTTTATGGACCGGACCAATAGAGCAAATAAAGATCGCATCCACGTCGTCCGATTGAATCATTTCGACCGCATCGTAATAGGGTTGAGCGCCATATTCGCGGGCAAGAGTGTCGGTAACATTACGATTGATATCGCAGACGGCGCTGACCCTGGCGTTCTGAATCACCGTCTGAAAACGCTGGAGATGATCGCGCCCAATCATACCTAAACCAATTAAACCGATATTAACTGTCATATATTCCTCCATGTCGCTAAATCAGAATCTGAATTTTTGTTCAATTTGTTCAAGGGTTAAGCCACGGGTTTCCGGCAGGAACTTCACCAGCAGAATCAGCATTATGACGTTGGTTACCGCGAAGAAACCGAAGGTCATTCCGCCGCCGTAGCTGTTGAGTAAAATCGGGAAAATAGACTGAATGATGAAGTCAAATATCCATAAACCGAATACCGCAAAACCCATACCCAGACCGCGCATCCGCAGCGGGTAAATTTCCGCGAGCATCAGCCAGAACACCGGTGCGATCCAACCCTGCATAAAGGTCAGAAACATCAGCATCAGGGCAAGGATGATGTAGCTGGCGCCGGTAAAGTTGGCGTGCAAGCCGCTGACGCCATCAACGGTTTCCATATGGAAGAAGAGCTTGAACGAGAGACCAATCAACACCAGGCTAAGGGTGACGCCGATCTGTCCGGTAAAGAACATTTTCCGTCGGGAATGCCTGCCAATTAACAGCATCCCTAGTAGCGTGGCCAGAATAGACACGACGCCATTAGCCACGGCGCCAGTCACCGCCGCCGCATCGCCAAGTCCGGTGGCTTTCAGCACCGTCGGCGCGTAGTACATTATGGTATTCACGCCGGTTACGCGCGTTGCCAGCACAATCATCAGCCCGATCAAAATCAGCTGCAGCACCCATTTTTTCTTCAGCTCGTCAACAAATCGGCCATGGTTGATGCCAATCTGACTCACCTGCTGGATATCGCGGATCTCCTGCTCCACCTCTTCAGGCCGACGAATCGTTTTCAGCACCGCAACCGCTTTGTCTATTTGCCCCTTACGCACGAAGAAGCGCGGAGACTCCGGCATTACCAGCATTCCAATCCACAGCAGCGCGCCGGGCAGCGCCGGAATAGCCAGCATCAGCCGCCAGTTGTGCGACATGTCGGGATAGAAATTGACGATGGAAGCGTTGACGGAGTAAGCGAGAAACTGCCCGGTGACGATCATCAGTTCGTTGACCGTCACCAGCCGTTCACGCTGCGCGGGCCGCGCCAGCTCTGAAATATAAATCGGCACCGTCACTGACGCACAACCAACCGCCAGGCCGAGGATAAAGCGGGCGATTATCATCGACGACATATCCCACGCGACGGCGGTACCGAGGGCGCCAAAGATAAAAATCACCGCTACCCACAGAATATTTTTCCGCCGCCCCTGGCGGTCGGACAGCCAGCCGCCGCCAACGGAGCCGATTGCCGCGCCGAATAATAAAAACGATGTCACCAGCCCTTCCTGCAGAGGAGTGAGGCCCAGATCGTTCTTCATGAAAATCAGCGCGCCGGAAATAACCCCGGTGTCATAGCCAAAACACAGCCCACCAATGGTTGAGACGAGGGTTATTAATCTGATTTTCTTATCATTATCTGTTTTACGACTTTCAGTTATCACATGATCGGTCATTTTGTTGTCCTGTCAGGGATGAGCGTTCTATCGTTTTGTTTTTATGAATAAAAAGATCACATTGCCGATCCAGATACGGCAGGTTCTGGCATCAGGAATACATTTGCACCTTTTTGCACCCGGGTGCATTATTTAACAACTTGTTATACTCTCACGGATTAAAAAATCCATAACAAGTTATTTTGAAATATTCATTTCGTTAAGGGCGTCAACTTTTTGCTCATTGAATGGCCAATTTTGTCGATCGCAGTCACGATCCGCAGAGCTTGTCGCTTTCGGGGGGAGCAAAATGCGTGGTTCAGGCTAATGGCTGGGGAGGAAGGCTATACGAAGGGGAACCCGTGGATTAATCCGCGTTCCCCAGAGAGCCAGGGACGTCAGGATCGCTGGGCGCTGGCGATACGCTGTCTGGCTTTTTGTTCAATATTTTCCAGCAGCTCCTGCACGTCGTCTTCATCAATGTCGAGAAACTGACCGTCCAGCAGGGCCGCATGAATATCTTCGCGCGTCACGGATATGCCCAGCGGCACCGCCTCCGCTTTCGCCTTCACTTCCTCCGCCGCCAGCGGATGCGGGTAGCGCCGTCCGACCAGGTTATTAAAAACAATGGCCAGCATCGCCAGCATCAGTGAGTTGAGTAACACCGGGGTCAGGACAAAGTGATAGCCTTCGCTCTGTATCCCCGCCCCGCCGAGGATCGCCGTTAACGCCACCGCGCCGCCCGGCGGATGCAGGCAGCGCAGGAAATACATGCCGGCGCTCGCCAACCCTGCCGCCACGCCGCAGGCCAGGGCCAGGTTCGGGATGGCGATTCCCACGGTCACGCCAATCAGCGCGGAAAGGACATTACCGCCGACTATCGACCACGGCTGGGCCAGTGGACTGCTCGGCACGCCAAACAGCAGCACCGCCGACGCGCCCATCGGGGCGATAAACCAGATATTGACCTCGCCTAATAGCCAGTGGCTAAACATACTGGTGACCGCCAGCCCCGTCCCGGCGCCTATTGACGCCAGAACGATATGTTTTCTGGCGACCGGTAACGCGTGCGGCTTAAGGCGGCCAAGGAAAATGCGGATCCGTGAAAAGAGCGATCCGGGTAAAACGCTTAACATTGTGCAGCTCGCTTACATCATAATAAGAACTTATGTTTCATTTTCTTTTTTTAACCTTGTTTTAACAACCACGCCTTTATCGTGGCTTTTCGTTATTCATTTTGTGAATGTAAAAAAGGTGCGCGCTACGTTAAAATCGCCCTTACGTCTGGGTATCAGTACTCTATGGATTGAAGGTCAAATACGTTGAATAACAAGATAAAATTAGAGAAAGAAATCGCATGGGCCAGCCAGAATATGCCGCGTACGCTGCGCCAGGTCGCCGCCCTGCCCGACCTCAGCCAGGTTCGTCTGGCCTGCTGTATGCACCTGGATATGAAAATGATCCCACTGGTGCAGGGAATTCTGGAAAAAGGGGCGAAGGTTTTCCTGACCACCTGTAACCCAACCACGGTGCAGGATGATGTGGTCGCCTGGCTGGTGGAGCGCGGCGCTGAGGCTTGCGCATGGCGTGATATGAGCGATGCCGACTGGCAGCAATCGTGGGAAAAAGCGATTGCCTGGCAGCCGACGCATCTGTGCGAAATGGGCGCGGATATAACAACCCTACTGCATCAGCGTGGGGAGTTCGGCAATGTTGTCGCCGGGCTTGAAGCGACAGGCTCTGGCGTTAGCCGCCTCGGCGATATTCGGCCCGGCTATCCGATTTTTAACTGGGATGATTTGCCGGTTAAGGAAGGTCTGCATAACCGTCATATGGTCGGCCTGACCGCGTGGCATACCTTCTTCCAGACGACCCACCTGACCCTGCATGAGAAAAAAGTACTGGTCATCGGCTATGGTCTGGTCGGCCAGGGGGTTGCGGCGGCGGCGAAGGCCTTCGGCGGCCAGGTCATGGTGGCGGAAATCGACCCGGCACGGAGATTACAGGCTGCCTACGACGGCTGGCACGTTGTTGAATTACAGGAGGCGATAGCTTCGGCGGACGTGGTGGCCACGGCTACCGGCGGCAAAAAAGTCGTTAACAGCCAGGCGCTTGATAAATGCAAAGATGGAGTGTTTATCCTCAACGTGGGTCACGTGGCGGAAGAGATTGATTGCGAGTACCTGCGCCAGTTCAGCCAGGAAGAGGTCATGCCCTATATCAACGCTTACCGGATGGGCCAGAAAACGATCTATCTGATGGCGAACGGTTCAATGCTCAACCTGACCGCGGGTTTTGGCGATAGCGTGAACGCCTTTGACGTCACCCTGGCGGTGATGGCCAGCGGCATCCAGCATATTGTGACCGACGGCATGACGGCGCCGGCAGACGTTTATCTGCTGCCGCAAAGCGTATGGCAAAAAGCGCTGTAACCACATGCGCTGAATAATTTTCCCGGAGGCGGCGCGATGCGCCTTGTCCGGGTTACCGGCCCGCAGACTGCTGTTAACCTGTAGCCCGGCTAAGCGCAGCGCGAGCCGGGAAGAAATCATGCCGATCCCTCACCTCAGCACATCCTCCGCAGGCGGCGCGATGCGCCTTGTCCGGGTTACCGGTCCGCAGACTGCTGTTAACCCGTAGCCCGGTCAGCGCAGCGCCACCGGGAAGAAAGCAAACTTACAGCAGGGCCAGCAAAAATATGACTTCACCGAGCTCAATCGCCGCGCCTAAGGTGTCGCCGGTTTGCCCGCCCAGAGTACGCTTTAGCGCCTGGCCTAGCGCCCAGACCAGCACCAGCGTGATAAGCGCTGCGCGCAGACCGTTAACGCCGAGCAGCAGCGTCGCCAGCGCCAGAGCGATCCCCATGGCGATCAGCATCTGTTGCAGCGAGATTTTACCGATAAACAGATTGCCCAGCCCCTCTTCGCGGGCGTAGCGCTGACGGTACATCAGCAGCACCGCCATACCGCGGGCCACGGCGCAGGCGGCCGCCAGGGCGGCAACCGCAGACGTACCGCGCAGCGTGACCTCGCTGACCACCAGCACTTTTGCAATCAGCACAAAAATCAGCGCCAGCCCGCCGTGAGTGCCCAACCGACTGTCGCGCATAATCTCCAGCATCCGCTCGCGGCGGCGGGCAGAGAAAATACCATCACAGGTATCCGCCAGCCCATCCAGATGGAAGCCGCCGGTCAACAGCGCCAGCGCCAGCACGCCGAGCAGCGCGGCAAGCGGGCCGCCGCACCAGGGCTGGAGCAGTATCACGACAACCCCCGCGATCGCCCCCAGCAGCAGGCCAACAAAGGGAAAAGTAACGATACTGCGTTGATATTGTTCAATTTCCAGCCCCTGAGACAAACGCGCCGGGACCGGCAGGCGGCTGATAAACGATAATGCGGCAAAAAATGACTTAATCATGGAAAGATGACTCCTGTCGTTAAACCTTGCGACCAGCGGTTATTCACCGCCGCCGCCGACCGTAACCTGACTTATCTGCGTAGCTGCTGCGTGGACGCTCTTCCAGCCGCCAGTGAGCCAGCCGGGTATCGCGGTGATGTTGAATGCGTGCAGCTATTTGGTTATCGGATATCCGGGAGGTAGCGATATAGATCGCCGAAACGAAAGAGTTGAGTAGAGATTGGGCATCACGGCGTAGGCCGCTAAGCGCGTCGCCGGTCATCAGTATCATCGCGGCGGCACCTGTTGCAGGGACAGCATGAGATAAAACCTTCCGATATCAATATGTTTACGGCGGAAGTATACCAAATTCCTGGGGAAAGGTTCAGCGTTACAGAGGCTGTTTTGCTAAGGAATGCGAGATGACGCAAGAGGAGGAATCACTCCGGCAGCGAGAGCCGCCGGAGCACGCAAACGGGATTACTCGGCAGATTTATCTTCTACTTTCGCTTCGCCCATTGCTTTCAGCTTTTTAGAGATATCGCGACGTTCTTTGGAGATCTCGGCGTTTTTAATGATGTAGTCGTCAACGCGATCTTCGTAATCGCTCTTCATGCTGGCAATGATGCCCTGGATAGCTTCAACGCTCATGCCCGGCTTGATGTAGTCGCTCAGGTTGTCCAGCAGCAGTACGCGCTTCTGGTTATCACGGATCTTTTTCTCAACGTCCTGAATTTCACGCTGCAGTTTATTCTTGCGACGATACAGGCGAACAAACTCCAGTACGTCCTGGAAAGAAGGCTTAGTTGTTTCCATTTTTACACCCCTAATATTTGAGATTCGGATTCGCTAAAGCGACTGCTACATAGGGCTAACATAACTGTTAGCAGCCGCTGATGACAATGTTTTTTCCTTTGCCTTTATCATAACCCTAAACGCTGCTGAATCGAAGCAAGCGATGGGCAAACCGCGCGTATCTGGTCTTTATTTACGCAACGCCCGGCAGATTAAATGCGACAGCAGCTCAAGCTGCCGCGCCAGTTCGATGGTTAGCCAGACATAACCATGGATTGGCGTTTCAGAGAAATTGTCGTCCTGCTGCTCTTTGATGAGCTGGCGCAGCTCGGCCACAATTTCGTTGAGCTTTTCATTGTTAGCAAGAATCGGCTGCGGATTGCCCTCATACAATGCATGGGCGATAGTCAGCAACGTCTGCTGGGTCATTTGCTGCGTTTCGCGCAGCGTATGGGCATTCAGCATAACAAAATGGCCGGGACGCGATGCCCAGTAGGCGTTGATTTGCAGCTCCAGCATGCACACCAGATTACGGCTAACGGTCTGGATCGCTTCAAAGATGGCCTTCTGGATATGCGTCTCTTTGCTGGCGGGCGTAATTAATCCGCGCATTTTGACCACATCGTTAAGCACCTTCTGCATATGCTTTTCCAGACGCGGACGCTCGACGAGGTTCGGCGAGAAACCCGCCTGATACAGACGGTTGAAGGCGGTGACGTAGCTGGCCATCTGGATGCGCCAGTGCAGGAAAGCCCGCTGCGGCCAGATACCGGTAAACAGCATAGCCAGCAGGGAGCCAAAGATAACGTCGCCGCTTCGCCATAGCGCGGTCGTCATATCGCCCGGCGGCGCGCCGACCACCACCGCCAGCGTGATGCCGATCAACAGCGCCTGGTAGGGCTTTTTACCCAACGCCAGCCAGCCGCAGAGGAACATCGCCACCGCGCACCACAGCAGCATAATGGGCAGAGAGATAAGTTCCAGCTTGAGCGCCACCAGCCCGAGCGCCGAGCCGAGGATCGTGCCGCCGATACGCTCAAACGCGCGCGGGACGACGTTTCCCCAGAAGGAGATAGGCCCCATCACCACCACCAGGGTGATGAGAGGCCAGGTACCTTCCGGCACGTTAAGCAGGCGCACCAGCACAAAGGTGAGCACAAAGGCCAATGCTATTCGCACGCCATGGACGATGCGGTAATGGCGATACAGCCGAATTTCAAATGGCTTAAGTGATTTATCCGCGCGCACAACCGACTCCGACACAACGAAAAGGGCAATTGTAACTGCTTTTTCGCCGCAAGCATCACGCGAATGTAAGAAACCTTGTCAATTAAAGGGATAAGTTCACTTCACTACGGGTTCAACCGCGATATACATATCAATGTCCCAGTAGCCGTCCTGGTTACCATCGTTAAGGTAGACTTCAAAACAGGGCTTCATCGCCATCTGATGCTCTGTGCTTTGCATCAGACTTTCGAAAAACTGATACCACGGAGTCGCAAAATCGAAATTCTCGACTCTGGCGCGGGCAACGGCATACTCGCCGCCGGCGATTTCGGTCATCATCACGCCTTCACTTCCTTCAGGGATCTGATAGTCTTCCGCCACCGTGACGGCGGTGTCGCAGCGCAGCTTTTCCGCCGGGACTTCGTCTGGATTGTCGTAGTAAACGGCCACCCACTCCTGCGCCGGAACCCGGCTGTTGTCGACCCACATCATCAGCTGTTCAAACCCCTGTTTAACCGTCTGTTCCCAGGGGCCGACCAGATGAAAACCGGCAATTTTCTTCTTGCCTACGGATTTAACGTTATAGTCCATGTTGCCTCCACCGTTGATAAAATACTGTATGTATATACATACAATCTAACAGTACAATCACCCATAGTATGTGCGGTAATTCACAAATCCGCGCGGCAAGAAGATTAAAAAAACGCCACCGGCGGGTTATAAACTGAACGGCAGTTCAATGCCGATGCTGGCCCCAACATCGTCGCTGGCGCTGTGGTTTGCATCGGTGTACCACATGGAGGTATTCAGGCGAACCGTCGGCATGACATCGCCGCTCCAGCCCAGCTGTACGCCCTTCAGCGTGTCGGCGTGCGGGAAGGCTTTATTGATTCGTTGGTTCTTCGGATTGACTTCCGCGTAGACCAGGCGCGCGCTCCAGCGCTGATTTGCTTCGGTGACCAGCTCCACCTTACCGGCATACAGGCGTCCATCGCCGCCCATCGCATCGCCCAGCGGGTAGCCCTGCTGATAGTAGCCATCTTTATAGATAAAGTGGTTATAGATGTAGTTGGTGCGTCCCATATTCGAGCGGGTATCGTGGGCTTCCAGATACCAGTTAACCGCATTGCTGTTCCACTGATGGTGCCCTTCCACGCCGCCAAGGTAGAGGTGCGCCGAGGGCAAGTATCCGGCTTCATCCTCGCCGATCATCTGGCCGTAAATGCTCACCGGCCAGCCCAAGGTTGGCGCCAGCTTCAGCTTGAAATCAAAACCGGCCAGCTGATTGCCGGGATCGTCGGCCGATTCACCGGTGTTATCATTGCCGGTCAGGCCGTCCCAGAAGCTGCTGAATGATGAAGGTCGCCCTTCGCCGCCCCACTGCATAACGCGCGAAGCTCCCAGTTCCAGCGAGGAGATGGGCGAAAACGTCAGGCGACCGCCGAAGATTTTGGTATGCGGTACGGCGGCGTACTGGTTCATCTGGCTGGCGGAAAGTTGATACTGCCAGGGGCCAATCCAGCTTAGCCATGAGGTTTCCGGCGCCCGCTGTTCTGCACGCTGCAGCAGAAAACCGGTCATGGGACGCGCGGCATCGGAGCGAATCAAACTCCCTTCATAACCCGGTCCCCACCACTGCGGGATTTGCCCGAACGCCAGCCACTGGTTCCACAGTTTTACCGCGCCGTATGCGCCGTTGGCGTTTACGCTGGAGCCGTTGTCGATGCGTTTGTCGCCTTCAACATTGCCCTGTAGATGCAGATCCCACCATTCACCGCTGTTGTTCAGGGCGAGAGAAAGCGACTGGTCAGCGGGATAAGACTGGGCAAACCCCTGCGGAGTTCCCGGCTTATCAGTGGAACTGTAACCGGTAACGCGCACGTCAGCTTTGAGCGCCCTTAAACGCTGATTTACCCGACTCAGAACCACCCGCTCGGCGGATGTTGTCGGATGGGCATTGGCCAGCGCACGGTTAATCTCTTCTTCACTCAAAGGCCAGGTGGACAAACTTAAAGAGAGGGTTCCGCGGTCGGATAACCAGGCTAAATCATTGCGGAATTCGTTATCGGCCAGAACGAGGCCAGAGGCAAAACCAGAGGTGCTAAAAACGGCGAAAAGTCCCAGAGAAAGCGCACTACGCGCAAAGTATTTCATCTTCCCAGCTCCATTTTGGGCGCACAAGCGCCAGGGGATTTCCTGAATGGTGACCGGTTAAGGTAAGGGATGGACACTAAACAAAGCGCCAACCGAAGCAGCATAATAATCAAACAGCTACGAGATGCCGCTCCAGGCGGAGCGGCGGAGAAGTTACAGTTTTTGATGCAGATAATCGCTAAAGCGCGACAGCATGCCGCCCTTGCCGACGCTTTCCAGCGTCACCAGCGGCCAGTGGGCGACGACTTTATCGCCATCATAAAGAGAGATTTCACCGACCCGCTGGTGGGCGGCAATTGGCGCTTCCAGCACTTTTTTATCCAGCACATATTTCGCCTTAATGCGTGAGACTTCCGATTTCGGCAGCGCTAACCAGAAGTCCTGATCGGTCCCCAGCCTAATCTGCTCTTTATCGCCATACCAGATACGCTCAACGCCGACCTGCTTGCCGTCCTGCAGGACCTGGACGGTATCGAAGTTTTGCTGGCCCCAGTGCAGCAGCTTCGCCGCCTGCTGTTCACGCCCTTTCGGGCTGTCGGCCCCCATGACTACCGCAATCAGCCGGCGCTGGCCGTCCACCGCGGAGGCAATCAGATTGAAGCCAGCGCCGGAGGTATGGCCGGTTTTCAGACCATCAACGTTCATGGTTTTATCCCACAGCAGGCCGTTGCGGTTCTGCTGGGTAATGCCGTTCCACGTCAGACTCTTCTGGCTGTACATATGATAAACGTCCGGCTCACCGTGAATAATCGCCCGCGAGAGTACCGCCAGATCGTAGGCTGAGCTGTGCTGCCCCGGCGCGTCGAGGCCGTGAACGGTTTCAAAATGAGTATCCTGTAAATGCAGTTTGTCCACATAGCTGTTCATCAGCGCGACAAACTGCGGCTGACCGCCAGCAACATAATCCGCCAGCGCCACGCAGGCATCGTTGCCGGAGTCAACGATGAGCCCGCGGCTCAAGTCGCGTACGCTAACCCGATCGCCGGGCTTAAGAAACATCAGGGAAGATCCCTTAAAGACCGGATTGCCCTGCGCCCAGGCGTCTTTACCGACGGTGACGATGTCGTCAAAGGTGATGCGGTGGCTGTCGATGGCGCGATCGACCACATAGCCGGTCATCAGTTTGGTCAGGCTGGCGGGATTGCGCTGCTGATGCTCGTTACCGGCGGTAAGGACCTGGCCGGTGGTGTAATCCATCAGCACCCAGGAACCGGCCTGAATGGAAGGCGGCGTCACGTTGACGGGAAAATCATTGGCGGCAAATGCGCAGGAAACGCTCGCAGCGAGCAAAGATACAGCAATAAACAAACGGCCTTTCAACGGCATATCCTCTAAATTGACAGATTCGCCGTCCTTTTTACGGAACTTCTCGTTTCATATCAGGGTTTAATTGCAAGAAAATATGACACTGGCGGTGTCAGGTAAAGCCGATACCCTTCTGATGGCCCGGCAAATCGTTTACCATGATGGCTGCTCGCCACCAGGGATAATGAACAGATTATGCAAGATAGCGCCAACCAGCCCGGATTTTTGTTTCACGATTACGAGACCTTCGGCACCAGCCCTTCGCTCGACCGGCCGTCGCAGTTTGCCGCCATCCGTACCGATGAAGACCTGAATGTCGTCGGCGAACCTGAAGTGTTCTACTGCAGGCTCGCCGACGACTATCTGCCGCAGCCGCAGGCGGTAATGGTCACCGGGATAACGCCGCAGGAGGCCAATGCCAAAGGCGACAACGAAGCCGCGTTTGCCCGCCGCGTTCACGATCTGTTCACGGTGCCGAAAACCTGCATCGTCGGCTACAACAACGTGCGCTTCGATGATGAAGTCACGCGCAATATCTTCTATCGCAATTTTTACGATCCTTACGCCTGGAGCTGGCAGCATGACAACTCCCGCTGGGATCTGCTGGACGTGATGCGCGCCTGCTATGCGCTGCGCCCCGAGGGGATCAACTGGCCGGAAAATGATGAGGGCTTACCGAGCTTCCGGCTGGAGCATCTGACCGTCGCTAACGGCATCGAACACAGCAACGCCCACGACGCGATGGCCGACGTTTACGCCACTATCGCGATGGCAAAGCTGGTGAAGACTCAGCAGCCGCGCCTGTTCGACTATCTTTACGCCCACCGCAACAAGCGCAAGCTGGCGACGCTGATTGACGTGCCGCAAATCAAGCCGCTGGTGCATGTTTCCGGTATGTTCGGCGCGGCACGCGGCAACACCAGCCTGGTCGCCCCGCTGGCGTGGCACCCGGATAACCGTAACGCGGTGATTATGGTCGACCTGGCCGGTGACATCGCCCCTCTGCTGGATCTGGATGCCGATGCCCTGCGCGAACGGCTGTATACGCCGAAAAGCGAGTTGGGCGATCTGGCTGCGGTGCCGATCAAGCTGGTCCACCTCAATAAGTGCCCGGTGCTGGCGCAGCAAAATACCCTGCGCCCGCAGGATGCTGACCGATTGGGCATCAATATCCAGCGCTGTCTGGAGAACGCCCAGCGGCTGCGGGCTAATCCACAGGTGCGCGAGAAAGTGGTGGCGATTTATGCCGAAGCGGAGCCGTTTGTGCCGTCCGATAACGTCGATACGCAGTTGTATAACGGCTTTTTCAGCGATGCCGACCGCGCGGCGATGAAAATCGTACTCGAGACGGAGCCGCGCAATCTGCCGGCGCTGGACATTACCTTTGCCGACAAGCGTATTGAGCGTCTACTATTCAACTATCGCGCGCGCAATTACCCGGGCACGCTGGATGAAACCGAGCAGCAGCGCTGGTTGGAGCACCGTCGCCAGGTGTTTACGCCAGAGTTTTTGCAGGCCTACGCCGATGAGCTACAGATGCTGTATCAGCAATATGCGGATGATAAAGAGAAGCTGGCGCAGCTGAAGGCGCTGTGGCAGTACGCGCAGGATATTGTTTGACTGGAAGAAATTCCCGGGTTGCGGCTAACGCCTTACCCGGGCTACCAACGGTGGCAGGACTCGTATCCCGGGTAAGACGCCTCGCGTCGCACCCGGGAACGTAGTTTAGCCTTTGGCGCGGCTGGCGATAATCGCCTCAGCCACGTTGCGCGGGGCTTCCGCGTAGTGGTGGAATTCCATGCTGTAGGTCGCCCGGCCCTGGGACATTGAACGCAGCGTAGTGGAATAGCCAAACATCTCGGCCAGCGGCACGTCGGCGCGAATAATCTGGCTGCCGAACCGCTCCTCCATTCCCTGCACCATCCCGCGCCGGGAAGAGAGATCGCCCATAATATTGCCGGCGTACTCTTCCGGGGTCTCCACTTCCACGTGCATCACCGGTTCAAGAATAACCGGGTCGGCCCTGCGCGCCCCTTCCTTGAAGCCGAATATCGCCGCCATCCGGAAAGCCATCTCCGAGGAGTCAACGTCGTGATACGAACCAAACGTCAGGATCGCCTTAATATCCACCACCGGATATCCCGCCAGCACGCCGGTGCCCATCGCTTCGCGCAGCCCTTTTTCGACTGAAGGGATATACTCGCGCGGCACCACGCCGCCTTTGGTCGCGTCCTCAAACACGAAACCGCTTCCCGGCGCCAGCGGTTCAAGGGTCAGCACCACGTGACCGTACTGCCCTTTACCGCCGGACTGGCGAACAAACTTGCCTTCCACCTCTTTGACCGTTTTGCGGATCGTCTCGCGATAGGTCACCTGCGGACGCCCGATGTTCGCCTCGACGCCAAACTCGCGCTTCATGCGGTCAACGATAATCTCCAGATGCAGTTCGCCCATCCCGGAAATGATCGTCTGGCCGGACTCCTCGTCAGTATGCAGGCGAAACGACGGATCTTCCGCCGCCAATCGCTGCAGGGCGATGCCCATTTTCTCCTGATCGGCTTTGGTTTTCGGTTCAATCGCCAGCGAAATCACCGGCTCCGGGAACTCCATCCGTTCAAGGGTAATCACCGCATCAGGGTCGCACAGCGTGTCGCCGGTGGTGACATCCTTCAGGCCGACGCAGGCGGCAATATCTCCGGCGTGCAGTTCGTCCACTTCATGGCGATCGTTGGCCTGCATCAGCACGATGCGGCCGATGCGCTCTTTCTTGCCTTTCACCGGATTCCACACCGCATCGCCTTTTTTCAGCGTCCCGGAATAGACGCGGATAAAGGTCAATTGGCCGACGTAGGGGTCGGTCATCAGTTTAAATGCCAGCGCCGAGAACGGTTCGTCGTCGCTCGGGTGACGTTCAGCGGGCTGCCCTTTCTCATCCACGCCCTGAATCGCCGGAATATCCAGCGGCGACGGCATCAGCTCAACCACCGCATCAAGCATCCGCTGCACGCCTTTGTTTTTAAACGCGCTGCCGCACAGCACTGCCTGGATTTCCCCCTTCACCGTGCGCTGACGCAGTCCGGCGACGATTTCCGCCTCGCTCAACTCGCCGGTTTCGAGATAGTTATCCATCAGTTCGTCGCTGGCTTCCGCCGCCGCCGAAACCATTTTTTCCCGCCACAACCGGGCGGTTTCCAGCAGTTCGTCGGGCACCGGCGCATAGCTGAAGGTCATTCCCTGGGTGGCGTCATCCCACAAAATGGCGCGCATTTTGATGAGATCCACCACGCCGGTGAAGTGCTCTTCGGCGCCCACCGGGATCACAATCGGTACCGGGTTCGCCTTCAGGCGATCGGTCATCATCTGCACCACGCGGAAAAAATCCGCGCCGGGTCGGTCCATCTTGTTGACGAAGGCCAGGCGCGGGACGTGGTATTTGTTCGCCTGGCGCCAGACGGTTTCCGACTGCGGCTGCACGCCGCCCACGGAGTCGTAAACCATGACCGCACCGTCCAGTACGCGCATAGAGCGCTCGACTTCAATGGTGAAATCCACGTGCCCGGGGGTATCGATGATATTAATCCGGTGTGGCTCAAAGCTGCGGTCCATGCCGGGCCAGAAGCAGCTCACCGCCGCGGACGTAATGGTGATCCCACGCTCCTGCTCCTGCGCCATCCAGTCGGTAGTTGCCGCGCCATCGTGTACTTCCCCCAGCTTGTGGCTCATCCCGGTGTAAAACAGGATGCGCTCGGTGGTGGTGGTTTTGCCGGCATCGATATGCGCGGAGATACCGATGTTGCGATAACGTTCGAGGGGGATGGGTCGGGGCATGATGCGTCCTTAGTCATTTTGACTGTCAGTCAGCGGCCGGAATGAGCCGCCGTTCATTTAACGGCTTTCATCATAGTACAACTGTACGAGTATATTCGAACTATTTTTGCTATCGTTACGATTGGTATGGCTGCGACGACGCGCGTGGCTTTAGAAAAAGAGTTTGGGTATATTACCGGCCAGCCGCCGATAACGGCTGCTGCTCGCGGATCTGCGCCGCCGCCGACACAGGAATATTATGATCGCCAATCACCCCGAACGTGAACAAATTCGCCTCGAAAATGTGCTTTTCGCCCTCGGTAACCCGCTGCGGCTGGAGATTATCCGGATCCTTGCCGACGGCAGCGAGCAGAGCTGTAACGCCCTGCGTCATGAAGATGTGGCGAAGTCGACCATGACTCACCACTGGCGCGTCCTGCGCGACAGCGGGGTGATCTGGCAGCGGCCTCAGGGGCGGGAGAATTTGATTTCGCTGCGCCGGGAAGATTTAGACGCGCGCTTTCCCGGCCTGCTGGATACGCTGCTTAAGGTGATGCAGCAGGAGAAGTAAATCGCCCACATTTCTGCCGAATCTGCCGGAGGCGATGCTGCGCCTCTATCCGGGCAACCACCCCGCAAAACCACACGAACTCGTGCCCGGGAATCCCGGGTTGCGGCGTACACGCCTTACCCGGGCTACCAGACCGTGGGCAGCGGTGAATCTGTAGCCCGGCTAAGCGTAGCGCGAATCGGAAAGATCGACATCCGCCAGAAACAAAAAAGCCGGAGGTTTCCCTCCGGCTTTCTCATCACCAAACGCGATCAGGCAACGTCTTCGTACTGCGGTACCGGGTTGCGGAAGCTTTTGGTCACGCAGGCCAGGTAGACCAGACCAATACCGCCCCAGATCAGGCCGAGAACCATGGAGCTCTCTTCCAGGTTGATCCACAGCGCGCCGACGGTCAGCGCGCCGCACACCGGCAGAACCAGATAGTTGAAGTGGTCTTTCAGCGTCTTGTTGCGTTTTTCACGGATCCAGAACTGCGAGATCACCGACAGGTTAACGAAGGTGAACGCCACCAGCGCACCGAAGTTGATCAGCGCCGTTGCCGTCACGAGGTCGAATTTAATCGCCAGCAGCGCAATCGCGCCAACCAGCAGTACGTTCCACGCCGGAGTCCGCCATTTCGGATGCACGTAACCAAAGAAACGCGTCGGGAACACGCCGTCGCGGCCCATCACGTACATCAGACGGGAAACGCCCGCGTGCGCAGCCATGCCGGACGCCAGTACGGTGACGCTGGAGAAAATCAGCACGCCCCACTGGAAGGTTTTGCCCGCAACGTACAGCATGATTTCAGGCTGCGATGCGTCCGGATCCTTAAAGCGCGAGATATCCGGGAAGTACAGCTGCAGGAAGTAGGAAGCCCCGATAAAGATAAGGCCACCAATCAGCGCCGTCAGGAAGATAGCCTTCGGGATCACGCGCTCTGCGTCTTTGGTTTCTTCAGACAGCGAAGAGATACCGTCGAAGCCGAGGAACGAGAAGCAGAGAATGGTCGCACCGGTAATCATCGGCACCACGTGCGCGCCTTCAGACCAGAACGGACGGGTGCTGGTCAGCGTGCCCGCGCCTTCGCCGTGCATAACGCCGTAGATAATCAGGCCAACAATCACCGCTACGATACCCATCTGCAGGATAACGATCAGGGTGTTGAAGTTCGCCACGGTCTTAATGCTGCGCAGGTTGGAGATGGTCATAAAGGCCACCAGCGCAACAACGAAGATCCACGACGGAATGGAAGGCACCAGCGCTTCAAAGTAAATTTTTGCCAGCAGAATGTTGATCATCGGCATGAACAGATAGTCCAGCAGCGATGACCAGCCAACCATAAAGCCAACGGCCGGGCTAATGGATTTCTGTGCGTAGGTATAAGCGGAACCCGCCGACGGAAAACGGCGAACCAGTTTACCGTAGCTCAGCGCCGTGAAGAGAATGGCGATCAGCGCGAAGGCGTAAGCCGTCGCAACGTGACCATCAGTCAATCCAGAGACGATACCAAACGTATCGAACAGCGTCATTGGCTGCATATAGGCAAGGCCCATCATTACAACCGGAATCAACGTAAGCGTTTTACGTAATTCCACGCGAGAGGTTTTTGGAGTAGCGTTATGCGACATAGTTATCCCCTTTTACGGTGAACGCCAGCGCGTAAGCAAAAAATTGCCCCATTTCTTTGTATTCCTCAGCGACAACCACTGTCGGTTTTTAGTAAATATCTATCCGGTACGAAGCCCGGCCTCTTGGTATTGAATGATGTGTCTTTCAACCAAAAAAATAACCGACACTTTAAAAAAGCGTCGGCCAGTTTCTGATTTTCAGGACGCGTATTTTGCAACAACTACTGGCACGATGACAAGATGTTGCAAGGCTTAATAATTACAGCTAATCTCTAACAGATTAATATTCATACGATTTTAGTATTATAGACCTGATGGATAGCACTATTTGCTAATATCTCTGCTCGCCACCACTCGCCCGCCAGACCACCGCCCTCTTCATGCCAGCCAATCCACGCGCGATTTACCGGCGCAACCATCCTGGTTTGAATTATTCGCAGCTCGCCGCGCGCTAATAAAGGCTGCACCTGAAAGAGCGGCAAATAGCCCCATCCCAGCCCGGCGCAAAGCAGCGTCAGCTGGCCGGAAAGATCGAATACCGTCAGGCTGTCCTGATTTTCTGCCTGCGGCAACGAGCCGCAGTTGGCAATCGCGCGATAACGGCGCAAAGTGCGCCAGCTCAGCGGTTCGGTAATTTGCGCCAGCGGATGCTGGGGCGAAACGACAAATACCTGCGTCAGTTCACCGAGAAGCAGACAACCGTAGCCGCTTAGCGCCGGCGGGTCGCTCTGAACCCCGAGCAGCAGATCCGCCCGCCCTTCCGCCAGGGTCTGCCAGCCTGCTGCGAGGGTATCACGGCGAAATTCCAGACGGGTGGCGTGATGCTGGCGATAAAACGCCGTTATCAGCGGCGCCAACAGGTGAAACGGGAAACCGCTATCAACGTTCAGCACCAGCCTGTCTTCCCAGCCCTGATGCAGCCTGACGGCCTGCTTTTCCAGCTCGCGGGCGGTATGCAGCACGTCGCGCCCTTTTTCCAGCAGCATCTGACCGGTACGGGTAAAGCGCGCCCGGTGGCCGCTGCGATCGAGTAGTTGAATATTGAGGTCGCTTTCCAGCTTATGAATGGTATAGCTCAGCGCGGAGGGTGTTTTATAGAGCTTTGCCGAGGCGGCGGCAAAACTGCCCTCTTTGTCGAGGGCATCAAGAATGACGAGCACATCCAGCAGTGGTTTCATCGCTACCCCCTTACGGTACGCGATTCACCGCTGGCGGATCACTCCATCGGCATCACCAGCGGGTCGGGATATTGGTATTCAAACCCCAGTTCGTTGCAAATACGGCTGCCATCCACGATCTTGCCGCTACCGTTTTCCGGGTTATCAGAGAAGACGGGAACGGGAAGCCCAAGCTCCCGGGCCATCAGCGGATAAAAGACGCCGCGCGCGGGATGCTTAGGCGCACATATATTATAGATGCGTCCGCCTTTCGGGGACTGCAATAACAGCTCGATCGCGGCGATCGCATCCTGGAGGTGTACCAGGTTCACGCCGTGCTGGCCGTCCGGCGCGGATTTTCCGGCAAAGAAGCGCCCCGGGTGACGAGACGGCCCCACCAGCCCGGAAAGGCGCAGAATGTCCACCGAGGTGCCAGGAAGATTGTGCAGCCAGTCCTCCAGCTCTTTCAGCACTTGTCCGCTGGCGGTTTGCGGATTACGGGGCGAGCTCTCTTTCAGCGTGCCGCTGGCGTTGCCGTAGACGGAAGTCGAGCTGGTAAACAGGATGCGCGGCACGTGATGCGCGAGCGCGGTATCAACGATTTCCTGTACCGCCTGACGATAGAAGTCGTCTCCCGGCCCGGTCCGGCGCGCCGGCAGGGTAATCACCAGCGCGTCGACGTTCATTAATGCATCCAGATCCTCAGCGTCGCAGACCAGCTGCGGCTCCAGACGCAGCGGGTAGCTGTCGATACCGCACATCCGCGCCGCCTCTACGCCATCCTGGGTGGTCTTACTGCCGGTGACCTGCCATCCCCGCGACATCAACGACAGCGCAAGCGGCATACCCAGCCATCCTAATCCTACAATTGCGACCTTCTTCATCCCCTTGCTCCTGAATTTTCGCTGTGCTGACTTAAGGCTACGCCAGCCGGCGGCAACTGACAATTTCTTCGGTCAATATGAAATGAATTAATGATAGAAAAAAGCCCTTGCTTTATGCGAGTGAAGTGGTTTAGGTTAAAAGGCATCAAATGCATAGTCATTCACAGAGAATTTTATGAACAGCGTTCAATTTAAAAACCACCATCATCACCATCATCCTGACTAGTCTTTCAGGCGATGTGTGCTGGAAGACATTTGGATCTTCCAGTGGTGCATGAACGCAAAGAGAGCCCCCGGAAGATTCACTTCCGGGGGCTTTTTTTTGGACCGCATTCGGACAGATTCAGACAGGGTTACAGAGGAAAATAACAATGTTAGACAACAGCCGTTTACGCATAGCTATTCAGAAATCAGGGCGTTTAAGCGAAGATTCACGCGAATTACTCAGCCGCTGCGGCATCAAAGTGAATCTGCACACCCAGCGCCTGATCGCGATGGCGGAAAATATGCCGATCGATATTCTGCGCGTGCGTGATGACGATATTCCTGGCCTTATCATGGACGGCGTGGTCGATTTGGGGATTATCGGTGAAAACGTGCTGGAAGAAGAGCTGCTGAGCCGCCGCGCCCAGGGCGAAGATCCGCGCTACTTTACCCTGCGCCGCCTCGACTTCGGCGGCTGCCGCCTGTCGCTGGCCACCCCGGCGGATGAACCCTGGGACGGCCCTGCGGCACTGGACGGCAAACGCATCGCGACCTCTTACCCGCACCTGCTGAAGCGCTACCTTGACCAGAAAGGCATCTCCTTTAAATCCTGCCTGCTGAACGGCTCGGTTGAAGTGGCCCCGCGCGCTGGCCTGGCCGACGCGATTTGCGACCTGGTCTCTACCGGCGCGACTCTCGAAGCGAACGGCCTGCGCGAAGTGGAAGTCATGTTCCGCTCCAAAGCCTGCCTGATCCAGCGCGACGGTGAGATGGCGGATAGCAAACAGCAGCTTATCGACCGCCTGCTGACCCGTATTCAGGGCGTGATTCAGGCTCGCGAATCGAAATACATCATGATGCACGCGCCCACCGAGCGCCTGGAAGAGGTTGTCGCCCTGCTGCCCGGCGCCGAGCGTCCGACCATCCTGCCGCTGGCGGGGGACAAGCAGCGCGTCGCCATGCACATGGTCAGCAGCGAAACCCTGTTCTGGGAAACCATGGAAAAACTGAAAGCGCTGGGCGCCAGCTCCATTCTGGTTCTGCCGATTGAGAAGATGATGGAGTAATCCGTCGGGTCGGTCACGGGACAAACAGGGGAAACAATCATGAGCTTCAACACAATTATCGACTGGAACGGCTGTGGCGCAGAACAACAGCAACAACTTTTAATGCGTCCGGCCATTTCCGCCTCCGAGAGCATCAGCAAAACGGTGGCGGAGATCCTGAATAATGTTAAAGACAACGGCGATGCGGCCCTGCGTGAATATGGCGCAAAGTTCGACAAAACCGAGGTCACAGCGCTGAAAGTTAGCGAAGAAGAGATTGCCGCCGCCGGTGCGCGCCTGAGCGACGAGCTCAAGCAGGCGATGGCCGTAGCGGTTAAAAATATCGAAACCTTTCACAACGCGCAGCGGCTGCAGGCCGTAGATGTGGAAACCCTGCCGGGCGTGCGCTGCCAGCAGGTGACCCGCCCTATCGCCTCCGTCGGCTTATATATTCCCGGCGGCTCGGCGCCGCTGTTCTCAACGGTCCTGATGCTCGCCACGCCGGCGCGCATCGCGGGCTGCCAGCAGGTCGTGCTGTGCTCGCCGCCGCCGATTGCCGATGAAATTCTCTATGCCGCCCAGCTATGCGGCGTGCGCAATATCTTTAACGTCGGCGGCGCGCAGGCAATTGCCGCCCTCGCCTTCGGCACGGAGTCGGTGACGAAAGTCGATAAAATCTTTGGCCCGGGCAACGCCTTCGTCACCGAGGCCAAGCGTCAGGTGAGCCAGCGTCTTGACGGCGCGGCTATCGATATGCCCGCCGGGCCATCGGAAGTGCTGGTGATCGCCGACAGCGGCGCAACCCCTGATTTCGTCGCCTCTGATCTGCTTTCCCAGGCGGAGCACGGCCCGGATTCGCAGGTGATCCTGCTGACGCCGGATAGCGCGATGGCCACCCGCGTCGCCGAAGCCGTTGAGCGCCAGCTGTCCGCGCTGCCGCGTGCGGAAACCGCCCGTGAGGCGCTCTCCGCCAGCCGAATCATCGTGGCCCGCGATATCGCCCAGTGCGTGGAAATATCCAACCAGTACGGCCCTGAACACCTGATTATTCAGACCCGCAACGCCCGCGAACTGGTCGATGGCATCACCAGCGCCGGCTCGGTGTTCCTCGGCGACTGGTCGCCGGAATCCGCCGGGGATTATGCCTCCGGAACCAACCACGTGCTGCCGACCTACGGCTACACCGCGACCTGCTCCAGCCTCGGCCTGGCGGACTTTCAGAAACGCATGACCGTGCAGGAGCTGTCCCGCGACGGGTTCGCCGCCCTCGCTTCCACCATTGAGATACTGGCCGCCGCCGAGCGCCTGGACGCCCACAAAAACGCCGTTACGCTGCGCGTTGCAGCCCTTAAGGAGCAAGCATGAGCATCGAAGATTTAGCCCGCGCCAACGTCCGCGCGCTGACGCCGTATCAGTCTGCTCGCCGTCTGGGCGGTAAGGGCGACGTCTGGCTGAACGCCAATGAATTCCCCACCGCGGTTGCGTTCCAGCTGACCGAACAGACGCTGAACCGCTATCCGGAACCGCAGCCGAAAGCCGTCATTGAACGCTATGCGCAGTATGCTGGCGTTAAGCCGGAGCAGGTGCTGGTCAGCCGCGGCGCCGACGAAGGCATTGAACTACTGATCCGCGCCTTCTGCGAGCCGGGCCAGGACGCGGTGCTCTACTGCCCGCCGACCTACGGCATGTACAGCGTCAGCGCCGAAACCATCGGCGTGACCTGTCGTACGGTGCCGACGCTCGCCGACTGGCAGCTGGATCTGCCGGGCATCGCAGCCAATCTTGACGGCGTGAAAGTGATTTTCGTCTGCAGCCCGAATAACCCGACCGGACAGATTATCAACCCGAAAGATTTCCGCACCCTGCTGGAAATGGCGCGCGGTAAAGCCATCGTGGTCGCGGATGAAGCCTATATTGAGTTCTGCCCGCAGGCGACGCTGGCAACCTGGCTGAACGAGTATCCGCATCTGGTGGTTCTGCGCACGCTGTCCAAGGCGTTTGCCCTGGCTGGACTGCGCTGCGGCTTTACCCTCGCCAACGTCGAGGTCATTAACGTACTGCTGAAAGTTATCGCGCCCTATCCGCTCTCGACGCCGGTTGCCGATATTGCCGCTCAGGCCCTGAGTGCGGAAGGGATTGCCGCCATGCGCGAGCGCGTGGCGCAGATCCTCAACGAACGCGATTATCTGGTCAGCCAGCTGCGCAGCATTGCCTGCGTGGAAGAGGTGTTCGCTTCCGAGACCAACTACGTACTGGCGCGGATCACCGCGTCCAGCGCGGTGTTTAAATCTTTGTGGGATCAGGGCATTATCTTACGTGACCAGAATAAACAACCTTCATTAAGCGGCTGTTTGCGTATCACTATCGGTACCCGTGCAGAGAGCCAGCGCGTCATTGACGCTTTGACTGCGGAGAATGTATGACCCAGAAGTTTCTCTTTATTGACCGTGACGGTACGCTGATTTCCGAGCCACCGGTTGATTTTCAGGTAGACCGCTTCGATAAGCTGGCGTTTGAGCCGCAGGTGATCCCGGCCCTGCTCAAGCTGCAGCAGGAAGGGTATAAGCTGGTGATGATCACCAATCAGGACGGACTGGGAACCGCCAGCCTGCCACAGGACGAGTTCGACGGCCCGCACAACCTGATGATGCAGATATTTTCCTCACAGGGCGTCAACTTTGACGAGGTGCTGATTTGCCCGCATCTCCCGGCGGATAATTGCGACTGCCGCAAGCCGAAAACCAGGCTGGTGCTGCCGTGGCTGGAGCAAGGGGTGATGGACACCGCCAATAGCTACGTGATTGGCGACCGGGCCACCGACATTCAGCTGGCGGATAACATGGGCATTACCGGACTGCGTTACGATCGCGAAACGCTTGACTGGCCGACCATTTGCGAACAGCTGACCCGTCGCGACCGCTACGCCCACGTTGAGCGCATCACTAAAGAGACCCAGGTGGATGTCAAAGTGTGGCTCGATCGCGAAGGCGGCAGCAAAATCTCCACCGGCGTCGGCTTCTTCGATCATATGCTTGACCAAATTGCCACCCACGGCGGCTTCCGTCTGGAGGTCAAGGTCGGCGGCGACCTCTATATTGACGATCACCACACCGTGGAAGACACCGGCCTTGCGCTGGGCGAAGCGCTGAAGCTGGCGCTCGGCGACAAGCGCGGCATCGGCCGTTTCGGCTTTGTGCTGCCAATGGACGAGTGCCTGGCCCGCTGCGCGCTGGATATTTCTGGCCGCCCGCACCTTGAATACAAAGCTGATTTTACCTATCAGCGCGTTGGCGATCTGAGCACCGAGATGGTCGAACACTTCTTCCGCTCGCTCTCCTATACCATGGCGGTCACTCTGCACCTGAAAACCAAGGGCAAAAACGACCACCACCGCGTTGAGAGCCTGTTTAAGGCCTTCGGTCGCACGCTACGCCAGGCCATCCGCGTCCAGGGCGACACGCTGCCATCTTCGAAAGGGGTACTCTGATGAACGTGGTGATCCTCGATACCGGCTGCGCCAACCTCAATTCGGTGAAATCTGCGGTGAGCCGCCACGGCTACGAGCCGCAGGTCAGCCGTGACCCGGACGTGGTGCTGCGCGCCGATAAGCTGTTTCTGCCGGGCGTAGGGACGGCTCAGGCGGCAATGGACCAGCTGCGCGAACGGGATTTAATCGATCTGATTAAAGCCTGCACCCAACCGGTGCTGGGCATTTGTCTCGGTATGCAGCTGCTGGGAAAACGCAGCGAAGAGAATAACGGCGTCGACCTGCTGGGTATTATCGACCAGGACGTGCCCAAAATGACCGACCACGGCCTGCCGCTGCCGCATATGGGCTGGAACCGGGTATATGCGAAAGCGGGCGATCGTCTGTTTCGCGGCATTGAAGACGGGGCGTATTTTTACTTCGTCCACAGCTACGCGATGCCGGTCAACGTTAACACTATCGCTCAGTGCAGCTACGGCGAGGCCTTCACCGCGGCGGTGCAGAAAGATAACTTTTTTGGCGTCCAGTTCCACCCTGAACGCTCCGGCAGCGCCGGGGCGCAGCTGCTGAAAAACTTCCTGGAGATGTGATGATCATTCCTGCTTTAGATTTAATTGACGGTACGGTCGTCCGTCTCCATCAGGGCGATTATGGCCAGCAGCGCGACTACGGCAACGATCCGCTGCCGCGCCTGCAATCCTATGCCGCGCAAGGGGCCGAAGTACTGCATCTCGTCGATTTGACCGGGGCGAAAGATCCGGCGAAGCGCCAGATCCCGCTGCTGAAAACGCTGGTTGCCGGCGTGAACGTGCCGGTGCAGGTCGGCGGCGGCGTGCGCACGGAAGAAGACGTGGCCGCCCTGCTTGACGCGGGCGTGGCGCGCGTGGTGGTGGGCTCGACGGCGGTAAAGTCGCCGGAAGCGGTGAAAGGCTGGTTTAAGCGTTTTGGCCCGCAGCATCTGGTGCTGGCGCTGGACGTACGGATCGATGCGCAAGGCAGCAAGCAGGTGGCCGTTAGCGGCTGGCAGGAGAATTCCGGCGTAACCCTGGAGGAGCTGGTGGAGAGCTATCAGTCCGTCGGCCTGCAGCACGTGCTATGTACCGATATTTCCCGCGACGGGACGCTGGCCGGGGCTAACGTCTCGCTGTATGAAGAAGTCTGCGCCCGCTATCCGCAGGTGGCGTTTCAGTCCTCCGGCGGCATTGGCGATCTGCATGATATCGCCGCGCTGCGCGGAACCGGGGTGCGCGGGGTGATTGTCGGCCGGGCGCTGCTGGAAGGTAAATTTAACGTAACGGAGGCCATTCAATGCTGGCAAAACGGATAATCCCCTGTCTTGACGTTCGCGACGGCCAGGTAGTGAAAGGCGTGCAGTTCCGTAATCACGAAATCATCGGCGATATTGTCCCGCTGGCAAAACGCTATGCCGACGAAGGCGCGGATGAGCTGGTGTTCTACGATATCACCGCCTCGAGCGACGGTCGCGTGGTGGATAAAAGCTGGGTATCGCGCGTTGCGGAAGTGATCGACATTCCCTTCTGCGTCGCCGGCGGCATTAAGTCGCTGGAAGAGGCGGCGCAAATCCTCTCCTTTGGCGCGGATAAAATCTCCATCAACTCCCCTGCCCTGGCGGACCCGACGCTGATTACTCGCCTGGCCGATCGGTTCGGGGTGCAGTGTATTGTCGTGGGTATCGATACCTGGTTTGACGCCGAAAGCGGGAAGTATCACGTCAATCAATATACCGGCGATGAGCGCCGTACGCGGGTGACGCAGTGGGAAACGCTGGACTGGGTGCAGGAAGTACAAAAGCGCGGGGCCGGCGAGATCGTCCTCAATATGATGAATCAGGACGGCGTGCGTAATGGCTACGATCTGCAGCAGTTAAGCAAGGTACGCGCCGTGTGCCACGTGCCGCTGATTGCATCCGGCGGTGCCGGGACTATGGAGCACTTCCTGGAAGCCTTCCGCGACGCCAACGTCGACGGCGCGCTGGCCGCCTCGGTGTTCCACAAGCAAATTATCAATATTGGTGAACTAAAAACGTACCTGGCAGCACAGGGCGTGGAGATTAGGGTATGTTAAGTGAACAGCTGGATTGGCAAAAAACCGATGGTCTGATGCCGGTCATCGTTCAGCACGCCGTTTCCGGGGAAGTGCTGATGCTGGGCTATATGAATCAGGATGCGCTGGCGAAAACCGAAGAGACCGGTAAAGTGACTTTTTATTCACGGACCAAACAGCGTCTGTGGACCAAGGGGGAAACGTCGGGTAATTTTCTCAACGTGGTGAGCATCACCCCGGATTGCGATAACGACACCCTGCTGGCGCTGGTAAATCCGATTGGCCCAACCTGCCATAAAGGCACATCGAGCTGCTTCGGCGAAACCGGCCACCAGTGGCTGTTTCTCTACCAGCTGGAGCAACTGTTGGCCGAACGCAAGCACGCTGACCCGGAGAGCTCTTACACCGCGAAGCTGTACGCTAGCGGCACCAAGCGCATTGCCCAGAAGGTGGGAGAAGAAGGCGTTGAGACCGCGCTGGCCGCCACGGTGCATGACCAGTTCGAGCTGAAGAATGAAGCGTCGGATTTGATGTATCACCTGCTGGTGCTGCTGCAGGATCAGGGGCTGAATTTAACGGACGTGATTAACAATCTTAAGAGCCGTCACTGATGCCTTGCGCCCCCGCGCTGGCGGGGGCGATTTGCGGCCTATCAGGGTTTCTGCTCCAGCAGCGTGCTGTAGAGATTCACGTAGGCATCAATCATATGTTCGGCGGTAAACATCTCCTCAAAGCGGCGACGTGAATTTGCGCCATAGCGCGCTGCCGTTTCATCACTGTGCCACAGTTCGTTCATCGCTTCGACCAACGCTGCGCTGTTATCCGGCGGGATCACGCAACCATTGACCTTATCCTGGTTGATAAACGAGGTTCCGGTGCCAATTTCACACGAGATCAGCGGCCGGGCGAACCGCGCCCCTTCCAGTAAGGTAATGCCAAACGCCTCTGAGCGCAGGTGCGAGGGAAAGACCACCCCGCGGCACAGATGAAAGAGGATATATTTATCCTCATCGTTCAGCATGCCGGTGAATATCACGTTATTCAGGCCGCGCTGTTCAGCCTCACGGCGAACTTCCGCTTCCAGCGGGCCGCCGCCGACAATAACGATCGGCAGTCGACTGCGCTCTGCGGCATCCAGCAGAATATGCAATCCCTTATAGTAACGAAATGCGCCGACAAAAAGGAAAAAGCGCTCGCCGACTTTCTCTCGCCAGTAAGCCAGGCGCTGCGGATTATGCTGCACATCCTTTTGCTCGAGGCCGAAGGGAATGACCACCGTTTTATCGAGGTATTTTTGCAGCGTCTGGCTGGAGGCTACGTAGTTTGGCGATGAGGCCACAATGCAGTCAACGCTGGATAGAAATTGCTCCTGCAGCGGTTGATATAATTTCATTAGCCGCTTTTGTTTCACAATATCGGAATGATAGGTGACAACAGTTTTCGCTTTAGGATGCGCCATCAGATGTAGCATATCCATAAAGGGAAACGGGAAATGATAGTTAATAATATCGTAGTTATCTTTAATTTTATTAAATCGCTTTAACGCGCCGAGTGAGAATGGCGTCGAGGCGATTTCAATTAATTGCTTATTATAGATAACCTGATGCTGTTCGTAAGCCACTGGCCCGGTATTTTTATCCGGGGAAAAGGTGAAGACGTCGGCCGCGATCCCCCGACGAGCGCAGCCCTGGCACAACTGATAAATGACCTGTTCAATACCACCGTAGGTATTCGGATAATAGGTCTTATAGACGTGTAAAACTCTCAACTTGCACCCTTAGAGTAATTTATAGGCATCGATCGTCTGGGCCGTACAGGTTTCCCACGAAAACTGTTGTGCCTGAATAAAACCGCGCGCTACTGCTATCTCCCGCCAGTATTCATCCTGCAGACTTTGCAATATATGAGCGCTTATCGCGTCTACATCGTTAGGGTCGGATAACAACCCCGCGTCCCCTGCCACTTCAGGTAATGATGTGACATTGGAGCATACTACTGGGATACCGCAAGACATTGCTTCAAGAATAGGTAATCCGAATCCTTCATAAAACGAAGGATAAATAAAGGTTCTGGCTGCCGCATATAAATACGGAAGATCGCCATCCGGTACATAGCCCAGATAACGGATCCATCCTTCACGAGTCCCGCGTTCAACGATCTGCCACAGCGCATCGTCTTCCCACCCACGGTAACCGCTGAGAATCAGCGGGTAGCGCATGCGCGTCTCCATCGGCAGAAGCTGGTACGCCTGCAACAGGCCTCGAATATTTTTCCGCGGCTCCATCGTGCCGATGTAAAGCGCGTAGCGCTGCCACTCCAGCTGATATTTCTGCAGAACCGGTAGACATTCATCCGGGCTGCGCGGAATATAGTCGCCGCTGCAGGCAAGATGGGTCGTTACGATCCGATCGGCAGGATAGTTAAACAGCCGGATAATTTCGCTGCGGGAAAAGTCAGATACCGTCAAAATAAGCTTTGCCGTGTCCAGGCTTTCGCGCAGTGACTTTTCCATATAACGCACCCGGTCCTTTGGATGAAATTCCGGACAGGTGAATATGGAAATATCATGAAATGTGGTTACGGCACGTTCCAGACGATGCGGCAGATAAAAGTTAGGCCCATGATAGATATAATCTTTATAATCGCGCAGCGCCCACGCCTGGCGACGCGGATGCAACACGCGATAGGCTTCAATCAATAACGGCTGACGGCGTAAAAAAGCCGCCAGCTTACCGTGATTGCTGGCTCGGGTATCCGCTTTATTTTCAATCTGGGGAATGCTGTCAATAAATGAAGAGCCGTGAAATAATTTTAGCTCTTCAATTTCGCTGGCCACCGCCAATCGTTTTACCAGTTCGAGGGAATAACGACCGATACCCGTTAATGGATATTTGATTGGCTCAGTTGCAAATATAATTTTCATAAAAGCTCTTGACCGTGACACAGGAGACTGCCACGGCTAATATTGTTTATTTATTCGCGTCAGATTTAATAACCGGAAGATTCTCCACCAGGAATTCTGCACTTTGCTTCCATGTCAACCAGTTGATTTTTTCAGAGCGAGGATGAGCATTTTTCCGATATAATTCCAACCACTCGTCAATCGCTGTTGAAATATCTCCCGGCTGTTCACCAGAGAAATAGAATGCATGTTCTTGAGCAATCTCTTTAAACACCGGAATATCACGGATGATTACCGGTAATTTTTTCTGCGCGGCTTCAATTAATGGTAGCCCAAATCCTTCGCCGAGAGATGCGAAGATTAACGCACTAGACTGAGCATACAACTTCGCAAGGAACTCATCGCTAATATTTTGTAGCCAAAATAATCTCTTATTTAGCTGTGGGTGGTGACGTAAACGTTCACATAAATCATCAACATGCCACCCCTGTTTACCAATGATAAACAGATTGTAGTTCTTGCCCTGCCGCCACAATTCCTCAAATGCCGCTAGCGTCTGCGCATGGCCTTTGCGAGGTTCCATCGTTCCCACCATAATAAAGGAGGGTTCAGCAGCCATCTTAGTTAGCAAGTCATTCGCGTTATCCGGCATACCCACAGAAGGAACGCTGGCATCCAGGTCGGCGCCAAGATGGAAATTACTCACCTGCAGCAATGGATTAGGCTTAACCCAGTTGGCATTTTCAGCAATCCACGATTTCACATCCTCTGCTACGCTTGCAGAAACACAAATCAGACGGTCAGCGTGCTGCGCAATGCAGGATAACCAAATGGGGAAAACGCGCTGCATTCCCTCATCGCTCCACTCCGGCCTTCTCAGAGGCAAGATATCATGCACAACAAAACAAACCCTGGCGCCGGATAAACGAATAAAATCCAGCTGGGCAGTAAGTTCAGGAAACAGATGTGCAGTCAGATCGGTAGCAACCAGAATATCATCTTTGGTAAACAGTACCGGTTCATCAGGCCCGAACTGGCCGTTAAAATGGGTATTCAGATATTCGTTGGCATAACGATAGCATTCACCCGGTCGATAATAAACCGCACTGACGGTGTAACCAGCAACGCCTGATTTCAGTAACTCACTAAGTATACTACGGGAAACTCGTTGAATCCCCGTTTTCGCATCATGTTCGACAAGGACAGAAATATCAACCAGCAGCTTGCGCTGATGCGTGGCAAAGCTGTTACGAGTAATAGCCCAGGCTGTTTGTAAGCGTTCGGCTTCACTTAATTCCGCAATATTTTTAATTTGATTAATGGTGTTTGCGGTGAAACTAGTGATATCCAGAGGCTCTGAAGCAGAAGCCGTATCAACAAGCCTTTCAAATCCCTTTAATGCGAGTTGCGCGGTGTGATCCCATGTGAATTTTGCCGCCTGCTTCGGAGCATGAGCTTTCAACGCTGAGTAGAACGCATTATCGGTTAAAGCCCTTTGCATAACACGGCAAATATCGTGAACATCCTGCGGATTAAATAAAGCCTCTTCCATACCGATGACCTCCGGTAAGCTGGTCACATTTGAACCCAGCGTAGCCGCGCCGCAGCGCATAGCTTCTAGTGGAGGCAGGCCAAACCCTTCATGTATAGAGGGGAAAACGAAAATTTTGCACAAATTGTAAAGTGCAATAAGGTCACCGTCGTTTAAGAAACCGGTAAAAACTAGCTGATTGCGGGATAAACCATAGTTCTCTGCAACGCGGTACAGCCTTTCCTTTTCATCAGTGCTAATTTTATAAGCTAAAACTAAGGGATAACTCTGTTGCAGGGCATCCGGTAATAAACTATACGCATGAATCAGCGCCTCAATATTTTTACGCGGCTCTATCATTGCCAAGGAGAGAATAAATTCTTGAGGCAGATGATATTTGTTACGTAAAGCATTGATATCATCTTGAGTATAATCTGTAATATTAAATAAATCGCTGACTCCAGATGAAATATTAATGATTTTATCTGCAGGAATTGATGTATAATCAATAACTTCCTGCATGGATGATCTGGAAATAGCAAAAATAGCGTCCGACCTTTCATATTCAGCAAGTTTATCAAGATAATACTGACGGAAGTTCGGTTCGCCCAGATAGCGTTCTTTATTTAGTAACGGAATGAGATCGTGGCAAACACAAACTGTCTTCCACGGCACTGTAGTTTGAGGAATTGAGACGGTGTAACTGTCGTCAAAACCTTCGTAGAAATTAATGACGAAAACAATATCGGGGTTGATGTTAGCAATAGCAAGATCGCGAGCTAGTTTAGCGGCAACACTCCGCGGTTGATTTTCACGGTCGCGAAGAGCTGTCGGGCCCGCAGCTGAAAAAATAAACATTTCTTCCTGCGGTAGAATATCACCCCAGCTATTTTTAATTTCATTAATACTGTCAATCGGATACATGCCGTTCATTAAGATGCTGACTCGATGCTGGCCAGCATTTTTTATGATCGCACGACTCATTTCATAAGTGCTGCGACCAACTCCACGGAATTTACTTTCCGACTGATATCCTTGTACATCAATCAAAATATGCAAGTGACTCACCTTATCTCTTGTTTTTAAGCTCGCTAAAAATTGAATTAACTTCCGGAGGCAATAACTCTGGATGTAATATCTGTTTTTCAGTCTGCGACTGATTTTGTGGGTCGTTATGATAAGGATTATGTGAACCAGGATTCATACGACGATGCAAACGATAAGCAAAGTCATAAATTCCAACTTTATGCAGTAGATTGATAGCTCTCTGCTTTAGCCGTGGATGTGCACGCAGAAAAATGAATATTTTGCCAAGTACTCGTTTCAGTAAATGCTTACAACGCTGCCTGAAGCCATACTGGCGAAGTAAATAGTACTGCATGCCAGCATAACGATACCACTTCGTCATTTTCCATGAGCGGCTATTATGGATTTTAGCGATTTCATGGCGGAGATTCTCTGCTTCTTGTCGCGCATCATTGAGCTGAGTATGGAGTTGCATAACCTCTTCAGAATCCACAGTTTGACTCGGCTCAACCTCGACACACTGCTGTGCATCGGTGATAACGTCTTGTGGCGGATACTCACGCTTTTCAAGCGTCTGAATACTCTCACCCATCATATTTATCAGGGATGTGAGTTCATTGATTTGCGACTCGAGACGGACAACCCGCGCATCCGTATTGCGTATTTGCGTTTGACCTTCCAACAATACGGGCTCCTGAGCCCGGACCCATAGATCAGAAGCATCCATAGCGGAGCTCGCAGCCGGTAGAGCATCTTTGGTATTAAAGAGTCGTTGGAGTAAAGCAAAATTCCACTCACCAACAGGATGTTTCCAGAATGCTGTCAACCAATTTGAATACGGTTCAGGCAACTGGAAAGGGCTTAATGGTGCGGAACGCCAGAACCCCCCCCAGGATTTATTTTCACCAAACAGTTCATTTACAAAAATAATGAACGACTGGAAAATATTAACTGGCCAGCTGCAGTCTTGTTGCACACTTCCAACCGAACCAAAATCTATTAAACGAGCGCTGTCATTATCGTCAATTAAAACATTCCAGGTTCTGAAATCATCATGATACATACCATGCTCTTCCAAAATAACCAGCTGATCGAGAAGATCGGAAATAACTTTTTCCCGATCAATATGCCGTCCGCTGGCCAGAACGTCGTTTAACAGCTCTCCGGGTATTTTTTCCATTACCAGCCATCCCGCAACTTCATTCCCCCCAGAAGTAAACAACGCGGGCACTTTTAAGCCAGATGGCGGAGATTTGAGAAAAGCTTCTTCATGGGCGAGTTCTGTACGATTACGCTCGCTTTCCTTATCAGTTAGTAAACCACTTACCGTACTATAACGATAGAACTTACATATGAAATCAGAAGAGAAATAATAGCGACGGCTCTGCTTATGCGCAAAACCTGCCCCGGTATAAGGACTGTCGCGCCATGAAGTAAAAGGCTGATTAAATTCCGGAAGAATAACCCTGTGGTTACTGATAATATACATCGGACGTGAAATATTAGACAAATGAGTGTCAAATCTTCCAATCAATCGATAGAAAGCACACTGTTCAATAAGCTCACGCGGATCTTCTGGCTGGGATTCCCCCCAATACAGCGGTTCCTCTTTAACAGCGAGTTCGAGAATCATCGCCTGCGTCAGGTTTGCCAATCGCTCTAGCAGCGTTCTGACTTCCGCAATCCCATGCAGATGAACTATGTGGTGAAAAACACTTAGCCCAATGGCAAGATCGAACTGGTTTTCTTCCAGCGTGCTGATAATGTCTTCGATGCGCCCGACTTGAAAGCTAACATCACAATGTGGGTTTTCTTCAGCAAGCGCCTGGCAAACATCAATGTTCTGCTGTAGAAAGTCGATACCTAATACGCTGGCGCCCTTGCTTGCCAGACTTAAACTGAAGAATCCCTGCGCACAGCCCAGATCGAGAACCCGCAGTGGCCTGCCTAACTCTCTGGACAAGGTGTCATATTCTTCACTAATTAGCGCGAGCCGTTCATTACAGTCGCGTGCAGCATCACCATCCCACTCAGGATGCCCAAAAATAGTCTGATAAATCTCAGGTAATTCGCTAACCAATTTATGTGTATTAGTAGTCATGGAATATTTTTTCTCATCTTCATTGGTAACTATTGAACGTCGACTTCAGGTCAATCACACCCCAGAAATCCATGCTCTTAGTTACATGCAAAATGATGGAGTCATAGCGACGATCGAGCGGTGTCATATCGGTTTGCGGGCTTCCCTCTGAAATGCCAAACGACAGAAGATAGTCACCACTATTTAAATCAACCGGAAAACTGAATTTAAATACCCGAACGTCCCCACGTGATACCGAAATATTTTCCCGACCTTCCGAGGCCAGGAAGGAATTGGTACCATAGAGAAATAAACCATCCAAAGTCTTGATTAACAAACCAGGCACTACGCAGTCAAAATCATATTCAAAGACAACTTTCATCATGAAGTCAGTCTGCTGGTTTCCAGTCAGTGACGGTGGATAATCTATCCCGGAGCTTTGGATATGATAATCAATGATCTTTGCGCCCCCCTGTCCCCAACGATATTCTTCAGGTCGATAGCCTGGGCGGGTATGGAAAACGTCAGCAACCTCATCAAGTGACATATGGACGCCGCTGTCACTATTTTTTGGTTTTTTAGCCACTTGCGCAGCATTTTTGTCCGCTTTACCGAATAACTCATCAAGATAGCGGTTGGTCACTTCCCGCGCGGAGCCATCGAGGCAAATATTACCATCTTTCAAGAAGATAGCACGATCGCAATGCTTAACTATATCACCGGCGCTATGAGATACGAGCAGTAAGGTTGTCCCCTGCTTTTTGAAATCAGCAATCCGTGCATAACATTTAGCCTGGAAACGAGAATCACCAACGGACAAGGCTTCATCAACGATCAAAATATCCGGACGGGAAGCAGTGGCGACCGCAAAAGCCAGACGCATCTGCATACCGCTCGAATAGATGCGTACCGGCTGGTTTATATAGTCGCCTATATCAGCAAAGGCCTCGATTTCCGGCATTAAACGCTCGATATCTTCGCGATTTAAACCCATCATTAAGCCGGACATATAAACGTTCTGAATACCGGTGAAATCAGGATGAAAACCCATCCCTAACTCCAAAAGAGCAGCCACCCGGCCATGAATTTCAATTGACCCCTCAGTAGGCTGAGTCGTACCGGTTAACAATTTTAGTAAGGTACTCTTCCCGGCGCCATTAACCCCGACGATGCCGATAGACTCGCCAGGTTCAACGTTAAAGTTAATATCCTTGAGTACCCACTTTTTGCTATGTCGCGACTTATTGCCCGGTAATAGCTTCTCAATAACCCGGTTCCATTTCGATGAGTAATATTTATACGCCTTGCCGACGTTCTGAACTTTAATGGTCATGATCAAATCTCGTCCACAATATCAGCTGAGTGTTTCTTAAACAGGCGCCAGGCAAATAAGAACAGAATAAGGGATAGTATGGTTACCGGCAGCAAAGCCATCCAGTTAGGGCTTTGATGGTACAACATCACATTCTGGTAAGACGTTATAATTGTTGCCATTGGGTTATACGCCAGCAGTCCCGAAACCCACTCTGGTAAAGTTTTAGAGACATAAACAATGGGAGTGAACCAGAACCAAAACTGGAGCAGAATGTTAACAAATTGCCCAACGTCACGGACAAAAACATTCAATACCCCGAGGATAATGCCCAGGCCCAAAGTAAACAGCATCTGTATCATCAACACCGGAATAATTTCGAAAAAGATCCAGCCCGGAAAATTACCGGTAATAAGCAGAAACAGTACAAACAGGCCAAATATGATCAAAAAGTTAATAAATGCAGAAGCAGTGATAATAATTGGCAAACAGATGCGCGGAAAGCTGAGTTTTTTGAGAATATTGGCATTTGACAAAAAAACGTTGACGAGATTGTTAAGCGTTTCGGTAAACAATCCCCACGTCAATACTCCCGAACAGAGATAGATGCTGTAAGCAAAGGGGCCATCCATACCGGCCAAACGTGCCCTCATCAGCTCCGAAAAGATCAGCGTATAGACGGAAATCATGGCAACAGGCTGTAAAATCAGCCATGCGGCCCCCAAAAAACTCGTTTGATAACGAGACTGGAAGTCTCGTTTAACGCTGTCAATGATAAAACCACGATAGCGATAGATCGCTGAAAACATCGGACTCAAAGCGATTCCTCTTTTAACATATTGAGCAACTCGGCAGTTTTCTCCTTCATCAACGCGGTATCCGCTCTGGACTCCACGTTAAGACGCACTACCGGCTCGGTGTTCGAGCTGCGCAGGTTAAAACGCCACTCCGGATATTCAATACTGATGCCGTCTGTGGTGTCCACGTTGACGGCATCCGGTTCATAGCGTTCACGGATGCGCGCTATTGCCGCCGCCGCGTTCTCCAGCTTGCGGTTTATTTCCCCCGACGCCGGGAACGCCGCCTGCCGGTCCGCCACCAGCGCCTTCAGCGGGCTGTTCTTCAGACACAGCAGCTCCGCCACCAGCAGCCACGGGATCATCCCGCTGTCGCAGTAGGCGAAATCGCGGAAATAGTGGTGCGCGCTCATCTCCCCGCCGTAAATCGCATCTTCCTGACGCATCCGCTCTTTAATGAACGCGTGCCCGGTCTTCGACATCACCGGCGTGCCGCCGCTGCGGGTCACCATATCCACCGTATTCCACGTCAGCCGCGGGTCGTGAATAATCCGGGCGCCCGGCTGCTTCTGCAGGAACGCTTCCGCCAGCAGGCCAACAATATAATAGCCTTCGATAAATTCTGCATCGTTATCAAACATAAAGCAGCGGTCGAAGTCACCGTCAAAGGCGATACCCATGTCCGCGCCGTGCTCGCGCACCGCATCCGCGGTGTCCTGCCGGCACTCCGGCAGCAGCGGGTTCGGGATACCGTTCGGGAAGTGGCCGTCCGGCTGGTGATGCACCTTGATAAAGGTCACCGGCACGCCTGCCGCCACAAAACGTTTCTCCACTTCATCAATCACGTGACCGGCTGCGCCGTTGCCGGAGTTCACCACCAGCTTCAGCGGACGGGTGAAGCTGGCCAGGTTCACGTAGCCCATCAGGTGGTCCACGTACTCCTGCAGCACCGATATCTGTCGCAGGGTGCCGCGACGGGACGCATCCACCGGCGCAAACTGATTCTCTTCCGCCAGGCGCTGGATATCGCGCAGCCCGGTGTCGCCGCTGATGGGCTTCGCGTTTTCACGTACCAGCTTCATGCCGTTGTAGTTCATCGGGTTATGGCTGGCCGTCACCTCTATCCCGCCGTCCACGCCCAGGTGGAAGGTGGCGAAGTAAATCTCTTCGGTCCCGCTCAGACCAATATCCAGGACGTCCGTTCCCGCATCCATCAGGCCTCTGGCCAGCGCCAGCTTCAGCGACTCGCTGGTCAGACGCACATCGCCACCCACCACGATCGTTTTCGGCTTCAGAAATTCGCCGTAGGCGCGTCCGATACGGTAGGCGATATCTTCGTTTAATTCTTCGCCCAGTTCGCCGCGGATATCGTAGGCTTTAAAACAAGTTAGCTGTGTCATTCGGAATCAATGTCCTGCAAAAGTTAGCAACGACCATACTGGTCTTTAATACGGATAATGTCGTCTTCGCCCAGATAGGAGCCGGACTGGATCTCCAGCACTTCCAGCGGGATACGTCCCGGGTTCTCGAGGCAGTGCTCGGCACCAATGGGAATAAAGGTCGACTGATTTTCAGTCAGCAGGAACTGCTTGCCGTTGACCGTTATCTGCCCCGTCCCGGCGAGGATCACCCAGTGCTCGGCGCGGTGGTGGTGCATCTGCATGGAGAACGCCCCGCCCGGCTTGACGGTGATACGGTTAACGTTGAAGCGCGGCGTCTGGACCACCACGTCACAGCGGCCCCACGGACGGTAGATTTCGCGGTGTCGTTTGTATTCGCTGCGCTGGTTGGCCTTCAGGTACTCCACGACCTTTTTCACGTCCTGGGCGCGGTTTTTATTCATCACCAGCACCGCATCCTTGGTGCTGACGATCACCAGGTCCTCAACGCCGATAGCCGCCACCAGCTTTTCGTCGCTGTTGATGTAGCAGTTCTGGCTGTTGTGCACCCAGGCATCGCCGGTCAGCACGTTGCCCAGCTCATCTTTCGGGCTGACGTCCCACAGGGCTGACCATGAGCCGACGTCGCTCCAGTCGGCATCCAGCCCCACCACCACCGCATCGGCGGTCTTTTCCATCACCGCATAGTCAACGGATTCGTCGGGACAGGTGCTGAACACCTCATGCGGGATGCTGATAAAGTCGCTGCCGCTGTCGGCGGCGCGGACCGCAGCCGTGCAGACTTCGAGAATATCCGGGCGGAATTTTGCCAGTTCGGAGAGATACTTTTTCGCCCGGAACATGAACATGCCGCTGTTCCAGTAATATTCTCCGGAGGCCAGATAGGCCTGCGCACGCTCCAGGTCCGGCTTCTCGACAAAGCGGGCGACCTGATAAGGCGTGTGCTCCCCTTCCCCCAGCGCATTGCCGCGCTGGATATAGCCGTAGCCGGTTTCGGGGGTGTTCGGAACGATACCGAAGGTGACCAGATGGTCAGCCTGCGCATACTGCTCCGCGACGCGAATGGCGTCATGGAAGACCTGCTGATTATTGATGATATGGTCCGCTGCCAGGACAAGCATCAGCGGGTCATCGCCATTCTGCGTGGCCTGCAGCGCCGCGAGGGCGATGGCCGGAGCCGTGTTGCGGCCCACCGGCTCGAGGATGATATTTTTCGACAGTTTACCGAGCTGTCTCAGCTGTTCAGCCACCAGGAAGCGGTGCTCTTCATTGCAGATAACCATAGGCTCATGGGTATCCAGACCGGAGAGGCGCGAGATGGTTTCCTGCAACATGGAGTTCTGCCCGTACAGTCGGAGAAACTGTTTTGGATAGAGTTCGCGGGACATCGGCCACAGGCGGCTACCGGTGCCACCCGCCATAATCACAGGAAGTAACATGATAAAATCCTTAAATAAATAATCATTTTGTTTACTATCAATCAACGGCACACGTTTGGCTTCAGGCTGGATTTTGCGCACGCTACCGCCCTTGGCTTTCGCTACCAAATTGCGTCGGGCCTTATTGTTGTACCCACTCTCTTACGGCGTTAATGCAGTCGCTGCGTTAGCGCCAGGTGAGTCGTTCCCCAGACCGGCTAAGCACTTCGGCGCTTAACGATCTGCCTGAGAGCTTAATCATTCTAAAAACAGAGATATGTTGGCGAACATATCTCTGTTTTCATCCGTAATCGCACCATCACACGCGCAAAAAACGCAGAGTACTTTCGCCGTTTCCGTAAGGGCTATCCATCAGGACTTTCTCATTTAGTAAGGATAGAACACTGCCGCTGTCGGCAGACGCATTGGCGGAAAGAGATGCTTTGCAGGCGTAGAGAGAAGCGAGAGAAATACGCTGAATGGCGATGTTAACGGCAGCGCTGCGGGAGAAAGCCAGAACACTCTGGATACCAGTGGAGGCTGAGCAGAACGGATTGACTCTCTTTTTTAGCATTACGCTCACGATATGTTCCAGAAGATGGGATGGGTGGTTCATATCTCGACAACACATACACCATACAAACGAATTATCTGCGAAGTATACGCGTTGGCCTAAAAGAATAAAAATGAAAAAGCTCAATGAAAAATAAATTCAACAGATGAACTTCAGGCCTGGCTTTTTTCCACCCTCACTCAGATGCTTAAGAAATAAAAATAAAATCAACAACTTAAAAACCGATTCGAATTTTAGCTTGGTTTTTCCGAATGATCATGCATGAAACGTAAGCAAATTCATAAATCACGACAATATGAATTCAACTTATTTCATCTCGAAAAAAAGATCACATTGTGAACAGAGAAATCATTACCAGACATAAAGACCACAGGGTTATTATTTGCCAGCTAAGCTAAGTACATGATAATCATTATTATTTACGCCATTCTCTGGCGGTGAAGGCTCTTATGAAATGCTTCTCTCAAGCTTTTGCTGGCGACAACTTAACCGCTAACGGTAAAGCAGGTGATCCCTACAGCAAGCCAGTGTAAAATCGGCAATTATATATAGCGGGGCAAAGTGAACCCGGAGGATAAATATGAAGTTTTTAGTGACTGGAGCCGCAGGATTCATCGGTTTTCATGCGTGCAAACGCCTTCTGCAGGCGGGTCATGAGGTTGTCGGACTCGACAACATGAACGATTACTATGATGTCAATCTGAAGCAGGCCCGGCTGGATTTGCTGCAATCCCCCCTGTTCAGTTTCCATAAAATCGATCTGGCGGATCGTGAAGGTATTGCCCAACTTTTTGCTCATGAGAAATTTAACCGGGTGATCCACCTTGCTGCCCAGGCTGGCGTTCGCTACTCGCTGGAAAATCCGTTCGCTTATGCTGATTCCAATCTGATTGGTTATCTGAACATTCTTGAAGGCTGCCGACATAATCACGTTGAGCATTTGCTGTATGCTTCATCAAGCTCGGTTTATGGTTTAAACCGCAAGATGCCATTCTCAACCGACGATTCTGTTGACCATCCGGTTTCTCTGTACGCCGCGACGAAGAAAGCAAATGAGCTGATGGCGCACACCTACTCTCACCTTTATGGTATTCCGACCACCGGATTGCGATTCTTTACGGTCTATGGCCCGTGGGGCCGTCCGGACATGGCGCTGTTCAAGTTCACAAAAGCCATGCTGGAAGGAAAGAGTATTGACGTTTACAATCACGGTAAGATGAAGCGTGATTTCACCTACATTGACGATATTGTAGAAGCTATTATTCGGTTGCAGGATATCCTTCCAAATAAAGATAACGAGTGGAGTGTAGAAAGTGGCTCGCCGGCAACGAGTTCAGCACCCTATCGCGTGTATAACATCGGGAACAGCTCACCGGTTGAGCTGATGGATTACATCACTGCGCTGGAAGAAGCGCTGGGTATGGTCGCGGAGAAGAATATGATGCCTATTCAGCCAGGCGATGTGCTTGAGACCAGCGCGGATACAAAGCCGCTGTATGATATGGTGGGATTCAGACCGCAAACAACGGTCAGTCAGGGGGTGAAGAACTTCGTTGACTGGTATAAGGCATATTATAAGGTGTAATGCCCCCGGGCAATGCGCATGCTATTAAGCCGCAGCGGCACCCCGCTGCGGCTTTTCTGTTTGGTAGGCCATGTTGAGCAATCTTACGATTCTGTCGGTAACAGAGCAGGCTGGGTAAAGTGGCACAGAACAGCCCATACCGTACATTAACGAAACCTGAACCTGGTAAAAGCAAAATATCACCAGAGGCAAAATAAAGCCCTTCCCTTACGCTATCTGAAGAGCATTAGCTTAGACAGATTATCATCCCCAGAGGGTCTGGCTGGCATTTAAGTCTGTTACAGATCGTTTATTCATAGCAGAAGCGATAAAAAAGATTTATTCACTTTCCTGTAAAAAAGCCACAACCTCCATATAGGAATTTTCTTAATTCCAGGATATGTTAAGCATGTCAGGACGGACTTTGTCAGAAGTATTAGTTCGCAAGCAAATGGATTTATCACATTCCTTTCATTCTGGTACGAATTATGGCAAACATAATTTTCTTAGCAGTTGCTGCCATCCTGTTGATTGTTTCCGTTTATTTTCTGATTTCTTATATTAAGGACCAGAAAAAAACCAAGCTGACTTTTAACAAGCGAAAGTGGTGAAAAGAAAACTTAATATAATTATAATACTGGCATAGGAAATAATAATATAAAATACTGCCAGCCGTGGAGATGCGTTCCGTCTTTACAGCTGGCGCTGGAAGCTATTTTATAAAAGTTATTAGAATCGGAAACAACATCCCAGACATCAGGATGATTTTTTATACCCACGGCTAACTCATGCATACCATGCCTCCCCCCTGAACGATCCCGAAGCGTCGGTTTAAACTGGAATCTGAATCTCATCGTATTCCAGGGAAGGAGGCTGTACACCGGCAGGAACTTATAAACAACAAAAGCCTGCAAGCAGGCTCTGTTTTACCTTCCGGCGCTTATCTCCAGCGTCTACATCTCAGTGACGGTAGCTCTTCACAAGGTGAATTTAACATATCCGACCTCAATGATTGCGACAAGATGAACAATTGAAGAATTTAAGCGGGGTCACGTTTTTTAAGGGGATATGGTTTAGGTGAAGGAACGGTGAGACTGGCAGAAAAAATGCGTAATCATTTAGAGGGGGAGGAAAGCGGTGGCCGGCAGCTGCTGCTCCCGGCCAGAAGACAGATTAGTCACTGCCAAATAAATCGCGGGTATATACCTTATCTGCAACATCCGACAGCTCTTCAGCCATACGGTTAGAGACAATCACATCAGCTTCTTGTTTGAACGCTTCAAAATCGCGAACAACGCGGGAATTGAAGAATTCATCTTCCTGCATAACCGGTTCATAGATAATAACCGGAATACCTTTAGCCTTAATACGCTTCATGATGCCCTGAATTGAGGAAGCGCGGAAGTTATCAGAACCACTCTTCATGATCAGGCGATAGATCCCAACGACCTTAGGCTTACGCGCCAGGATAGAGTCAGCAACGAAATCTTTACGCGTGCGGTTAGCATCAACGATGGCGCCAATAATGTTATTCGGTACAGATTCGTAGTTCGCAAGCAGCTGCTTGGTATCTTTCGGCAGGCAGTAACCACCGTAGCCAAAAGACGGGTTGTTATAGTGGTTACCAATACGCGGGTCGAGGCACACACCTTCTATAATCTGCTTACTGTTCAGGCCCTGGCTCTCAGCGTAGCTATCCAGTTCATTGAAGTAAGCCACGCGCAACGCCAGATAGGTATTGGCAAATAACTTGATTGCTTCAGCTTCGGTAGAATCAGTAAACAGCGTCGGGATATCCTGCTTGATCGCTCCTTCTTTCAGGAGGTTAGCAAAACGTTCCGCGCGTTCTGAACGCTCGCCAATAACGATACGCGACGGGTGCAGGTTGTCATAGAGCGCGCGGCCTTCACGGAGGAACTCTGGTGAGAAAATAACATTATCAATGCCCAGGCGCTCTTTAATATCACGAGTAAAACCAACGGGGATGGTTGATTTAATGATCATGACCGCATCAGGGTTAATCTCGGTAACATCGCGAATAACGGCTTCAACGGTCGACGTATTGAAGTAGTTTGTTTTAGGATCGTAGTCAGTCGGCGTGGCGATAATGACATAATCTGCATTGCGATAAGCATCATGCTTGTCAGTTGTTGCGCGAAAATTCAACGGTTTTTCCGCCAGGTATTCCTGGATCTCCTTATCGACAATCGGAGAAATCTTTTGGTTAATCATATCAACTTTGGATTGAATGATATCCAGCGCCACCACTTCGTGGTTTTGCGCAATCAGGATGCCATTCGATAAACCGACATAACCGGTACCGGAAATAGTAATTTTCATTCGATCACACTTTAATCAGTTAACTGGACGGCGGCATATTAGCCACCCTGGTAATCAACACTTGTGGCGGTTTTACTCTCAGAAAGATGGGAAGTCAAGAAAGAGCTATAAGGTTATGCATAATTCTACACATTTACCCTTTGACTCTATGACATAACCGCAGTAATCAAAGTATTAATTGAAAGCATAGATGTTGCCATAATCAAGTCCAGGATTATAGCAACTATATCAAATGCTAAATAATCATAACTCCTGCCATTTTCACATATCACTACTGATAATATTTTTTATACCAATTGACAAAACTTTCAACTCCATTTTTCACTGTAGTTTCGGGTTTGAAATCAATAGCATTATATAAAGCTGCCGTATCTGCACTAGTTTCAATTACGTCACCAGGTTGCATCGGCATCATATTTTTCTCAGCCTCCATTCCCAGCGCTTCTTCCAGCGCAGTGATGTAATCCATCAGCTCAACCGGTGAGCTGTTCCCGATGTTATACACGCGATAGGGTGCTGAACTCGTTGCCGGCGAGCCACTTTCTACACTCCACTCGTTATCTTTATTTGGAAGGATATCCTGCAACCGAATAATAGCTTCTACAATATCGTCAATGTAGGTGAAATCACGCTTCATCTTACCGTGATTGTAAACGTCAATACTCTTTCCTTCCAGCATGGCTTTTGTGAACTTGAACAGCGCCATGTCCGGACGGCCCCACGGGCCATAGACCGTAAAGAATCGCAATCCGGTGGTCGGAATACCATAAAGGTGAGAGTAGGTGTGCGCCATCAGCTCATTTGCTTTCTTCGTCGCGGCGTACAGAGAAACCGGATGGTCAACAGAATCGTCGGTTGAGAATGGCATCTTGCGGTTTAAACCATAAACCGAGCTTGATGAGGCATACAGCAAATGCTCAACGTGATTATGTCGGCAGCCTTCTAGAATGTTCAAGAAGCCAAGAAGGTTGGAATCAGCATACGCATGTGGGTTTTCAAGTGAGTAGCGAACGCCGGCCTGGGCACCAAGATGGATAACACGATCAAATTTTTCTGCAACGAAAAGTTGTTCCATCCTGACTCGATCAGCAAGATCGATTTTATGGAACCTGAACAGGGGTGATTGTAACAAATCCAGCCGGGCCTGCTTCAGATTGACATCATAATAATCGTTGAGATTATCAATCCCTGTCACCTGATGACCGTCTTTTAAAAGTCTTCGACTAACATGGAACCCAATAAAACCTGCAGCACCAGTAACTAAATACTTCATAATTTTCAGCCTCTGCATTTAATCCACTGACATTATAAAAGACCAGTAGTAAAGTTAATTACATTTATAAAACTTCGATGAACAATAATATTAAAAATTGATATACATTAACTACCGTATAACATGCACATGCTATAAAGTTCATTATTAATTGTTACCAAATAGCTCATGAGTATAAACCTTTCCCGCAACCTCGGTATATTAGTCAACTATTCAACTCGAAAATGATAAACTCAAATTTTCACAAAAAGTTAAAATCAACTCACTAATATATAAACTAAAAAAGCACTAACTTTATTGTTAGTGCCTTAGGTTATTCCTTTAAATTCTATCTAATTAAAAGAGTGACCTCAAAATTAAAGCAGAATGAATTAATCTAACCATTCAGTATGGTAGATTCCTTCTTTATCGGTACGCTTATATGTGTGCGCGCCGAAATAGTCACGCTGCGCCTGAATCAGGTTAGCAGGCAGAACAGCGGAACGATAGCTATCGTAGTAAGCAATAGCCGCAGAGAAGGTTGGAACCGGAATACCATTCTGCACTGCGTAAGCAACCACATCACGCAGCGCTTGCTGATAATCATCGGCGATCTGCTTGAAGTAAGGCGCCAGCAGCAGGTTGGCAATGCCCGCATTCTGCTCATAGGCATCAGTGATCTTTTGCAGGAACTGAGCACGGATGATGCAGCCTGCACGGAAGATTTTAGCAATCTCGCCGTAGTTCAGATCCCAGTGGTATTCATCAGACGCAGCACGGAGCTGGGAGAAACCTTGAGCGTAAGAGACGATTTTGCCCAGATAGAGAGCGCGACGAACTTTCTCAATGAACTCTGCTTTATCACCAGCAGTCTTCGCTTGCGGCCCGGTAAGAACTTTAGAAGCAGCAACACGCTGGTCTTTCAGGGAGGAGATATAGCGAGCAAAGACTGACTCAGTGATAAGCGATAGCGGTTCGCCCAGATCCAGAGAACTCTGGCTGGTCCATTTACCGGTACCTTTGTTTGCTGCTTCATCAAGGATCACGTCAACCAGGTATTTACCCTCTTCATCCTTTTTGGTGAAGATGTCTTTGGTGATGTCAATCAGATAGCTGCTCAGCTCACCTTCATTCCATTCAGTGAAAGTTTGCGCAAGCTCTTCATTAGAAAGCGCCAGGCCACCTTTCAGTAAAGCGTAGGCTTCAGCAATCAGCTGCATATCGCCGTATTCAATACCGTTGTGAACCATTTTGACATAATGACCAGCACCATCCGCACCGATATAGGTTACGCACGGCTCACCGTCTTCTGCAACTGCGGCAATTTGCTTGAGAATTGGAGCAACCAGCTCATAAGCTTCTTTCTGACCACCAGGCATGATAGAAGGACCTTTAAGCGCGCCCTCTTCACCGCCGGACACACCGGTGCCAATGAAGTTAAAGCCTTCCGCAGAAAGTTCGCGATTGCGACGAATAGTATCCTGGAAGAAGGTGTTACCACCATCAATGATGATGTCACCCTTATCCAAGTAAGGCTTCAGAGAGTCGATAGCACTGTCAGTGCCTGCCCCCGCCTTCACCATTAACAGGATACGGCGCGGAGTCTCGAGTGATTCAACAAACTCTTGCACAGTATAATGTGGGACCAGTTTCTTGCCTGGATTCTCGGCAATAACTTCTTCGGTCTTTTCACGGGAGCGGTTGAAAACGGAGACGGTATAGCCACGGCTCTCGATGTTGAGCGCAAGGTTACGCCCCATCACTGCCATACCGACAACCCCGATCTGTTGCTTGGACATTACATACTCCTGTCAGGTGGGTTAACTGCGATAATTCGCGGAATAAGTATGTTCGTATAGTAAGGCATACACGAATTTTCTGGTAGTTGAAATTGTGCTAAATAGTAAACTTACTAACCACTGCAGTTAATTGGAGAAGAAGCATTGTTTTTATTGGTTAAAGATCCAGCAATGAGTAGTTCATTTTGCCTAAGGCATTTAGCTGAAGGCTTTTCAGATTCATTATGCATTAATATTCCGAAATTAGACTCTCTGTTCGAGGTATTATCTGCACTATTCATCAAGGTGTACCACCAAATCCCTTTGATATAATCTCTTTGTTTAGCCAAGAAAGTATATTTTATCATATATTGCGCAGCCAACTTAGGATCTACTCCTCCATTAGTAGGGTTTGTAGGATAACCAACCTCCGTAATATATATATTCACATTTTTGCCAGTCTTATTTTTTAAATGCTGTTCATAATGATCGATTGCAGATATATTTCCTTCAGGAGTTCTTAATTTCACATCCTTATTACCATAAGAATATGGGTGCACCGAAACACCGTCTATATATTTTAAAACACCCATATCGATATAATTATCGAACCATTCAATCTCTGGTTTTTTTAAAGGATTAAAACTACCAGCTAAGACTTTAGCATCAGGATCGACACGCTTAATTGCTTCCGATGTTGCTTTAATCAATTCAAAATAGATAGTATCGTCAGGTTTAGCTTTTTTTTGAAACCAAGAACTAATACCTGTTCCGAGATACCACTCATTCCAAACCTCATAGTATTTCACCTTCCCTTTATAACGATTAGCGATCCAAGAAGCATAAGAAGCAAACTGAGCTATCTGTTGAGTGTTTGATGGAAATCCACCCTTGGTATGAATATTATTACCATAATCGAGAACTAATAATGAACTTACATTGCTAGATTGTAGGTTCTGAAAATACTGATCCGTTTTAACACGATTAGGAGGGATGGTAAAGACTCCATTTTCTTTCTCCACATCATTCCAGTAAAGCTCATCTCGAATTGAGTTGAAACCATACGACTTTATTTTTTGAATATAAAAATCAGAACTTTCCTTGTAGTTTGCAATATGAGTTCCAATACCAAACTCAAATGCCCAAACAGCAGTCATATGGCATGAAGTCAACAGTAACAAAAGGTAACAAGCTTTTCTACTTAGTGATGTTGCCATAATGTAGCCTCATAATATAAACATTGAAAGCAGGATTGCATTATCTATGAACTAACGTAACCACTGCTACTTAGAGTTATTAAATATAGCCCATTTATCACGGACATATGCATTGATTTCATTTCTAAATCTCTCCTCAGAAAATTTTTCTGCATTGCGTCTACATTCAACGGGCTCAAAAACACCTTGTAAACTTTCAAATTTCTTTACACTTTCAATAATGCTCATAGGATTTTGTTTATCAAAGAAAATTCCAGTCGGTTTTATACTATCAACCGAATTGATAGTCTCAAGGACACCTCCTTTACCAAAAGCAATGACCGGGGTTCCGCATGCTTGAGCTTCCACAGGGGTTATACCGAAATCCTCTTCGGCGGCAAAAACAAAAGCCTTAGCATTTTTCATATGCTCTTGCATGATATTGTTTGGTTGATAACCTAAGATTTCTATGTTCTTTTTAGCTTTGGATTTAATCTTATCCATTTCAGATCCATCGCCTATTACAACTAACTTTTTATCCGGCATCTCATTGAAAGCATCAACGATCAGATCAATTCTTTTATAAGGTACAAGTCTTGATGCAGTAAAATAATAGTCTTCTTTATTTTCATTTAATGTGAAATTTTTTACATCTACAGGTGGATATATAACATCTGATGAACGGCCATAAACCTTATGAATACGTCTGGATATGAACTTTGAATTAGCTATAAAGTGATCAACACCGTTTGCTGTACGATAATCCCAAAGCCTGATTTTGTGCAATAAATATTTTGCAATAAGCCCCTTTAATCCTTTAGATAGACCCGATTCTCGTAAATATTGATGCTGAAGATCCCAAGCATACCGTATTGGTGAGTGGACATAACTAATATGTAATTGATCTGGCCCCGTCAGGACACCTTTAGCAACAGCATGACTGCTTGATAGAACGACATCATGCCCAGACATATCCAATTGTTCAATAGCCAAAGGCATTAAAGGCAAATATTTCTGGTATTTGGATTTTGCGAAAGGCATACTTTGAATAAAAGTAGTATGTGCATTCTTTCCCGCCAATAATGCTCTATTCGAATCAGATAAAAAATCAACCACCGAATATAATTCTGCAGAAGGGAATATATCAATAAATTCTTTAATAACTTTTTCAGAACCTGCATATGTAACTAGCCAATCAGCAACAATACCGATATTAATCTCAGCCGACATTTAAACACCTAAATCGTATAAATAACCAACGAAGGAAAGCAAGCAGATAGATTCTATCTGCTTGCTATAAAAATTAAGATCTCAAAAGAGCCAGAATCTCATTGGTCTTCTCAACCATTAAATCCTGATTACCTCTTGACTCAACATTTAAACGTACTACTGGTTCAGTATTGGAACTGCGTAGATTGAACCGCCAATTCGGATACTCGACACTTATCCCATCAGTGTAATCAGTACTTACTGCATTAGCTTTATATTTTTCTAATACGCGTTCAATAGCCGTTTTGGGATCAGCAAGTGAACTATTAATTTCACCAGATGCTGGGTACGCCTTCATTCTATCGCTAACAAGATTGTTCAAACTCCGATTTTTGTTACAAATTAACTCTGCTACTAATAACCAAGGAATCATCCCACTGTCACAATAAGCAAAATCACGAAAATAATGATGAGCACTCATCTCGCCGCCATAGATTGCATCTTCAAGCCGCATTCTTTCTTTAATGAAAGCATGGCCAGTTTTTGACATAACAGGTATACCACCAGACTCAGCGACTAAATCAATTGTATTCCAGCTAAGACGTGGATCATGGATGATTTTTGATCCTGGTGCTTTTTCTAGAAATGCCTGAGCTAAGAGTCCTACAATATAATATCCTTCGATGAAATTACCTTTTTCGTCAAAGAGGAAGCATCTATCAAAATCGCCGTCAAATGCAATTCCCATATCAGCTTTATGTGCTAAGACAGCATCAATAGTATCCTGCCTACATTCAGGCAATAAAGGGTTTGGAATGCCGTTAGGAAAATTGCCATCAGGATTATTATGAATTTTAACAATTTCAATAGGCAGATTATTTGCTTTAAATCGCTCTTCTATTGCATCAATAACATGACCTGCTGCGCCATTGCCAGAATTAAGTACTAACTTAAGAGGTTTCGAGAAATTAGTTAATTCAACATAAGATAGTATTTTATCGATATATGGCGCTAAAATCGACATCGTTTTATAACGGCCGCGACTATCAGCCGATACAGTAGCAAAAGTATTCTCTTCAGCGAGCTTTTGAATATGGCGAAGCCCAGTATCACCACTAATGGGTTTAGAGCTCTCTCTAACTAGCTTCATCCCGTTATAGTCCATAGGATTATGGCTGGCAGTAACTTCTATACCTCCATCAACGCCTAAATAACTAGTAGCGAAATAAATTTCTTCTGTCCCTGTAAGACCAATATCGATGACATCAACTCCAGCATCCTGTAATCCATTTGCCAAGGCAAGCTTAAGACTCTCGCTGGTAAGACGAACATCTCCCCCAAGGACAATTTCCTTTGGCTTTAAATACTCACCGTATGCGCGACCAATGCGATAAGCGATATCTTCATTTAATTCATCACCGAGTTTGCCACGGATATCATATGCTTTGAAGCAAGAAAGTTTATTTGTCATGTAAGTATTGCCTTATTCAAAAATGTCCATAATGGTCTTTTAAACGGATGATATCATCATCCCCCAAATAAGCTCCTGAAACTATCTCAAGAATGACAAGAGGTATTTTTCCTGGGTTATGTAACATATGCGTTTTTCCAACAGGGATGAACGTTGATTGGTTTTCAGTTAACAAATATGTTTGTTCATCAAGGGTAACTTCAGCAGTTCCAGATAAAACAACCCAGTGCTCAGCCCGATGAATGTGCTTTTGCAACGAAAATTTGCCACCGGGTTTAACGGTTACCTTATTAACATTATAGCGAGCAGTATCAACAACTTTATCCTGCACCCCCCATGGTCGATATGATTCACGGTGGATTTTATATTCCTGTCGATTATCTTGCTTCAAAAACTCAACAACTTTTTTAACATCCTGGACTTTGTCTTTATTAATAACTAAGGTCGCATCCTTTGTATTAACAATCACCAAGTTTTCAACACCTATTGCAGCAACTAGTTTTTCATCTGTGTTAATATAACAGTCCTTTGCATTATATGTGAAAACATCCCCAATTAATGCATTATTATCGTTATTCTTAGTGTTCACATCCCAAAGAGCAGACCATGATCCGACATCGTTCCAGCCAGCATCCAAGGGTATGACAACAGCTTCCTCAGTATTTTCCATAACAGCATAATCTATGGATTCATCTGGGCAAAGTTTAAATTTTTCAGCATCAATACGAATAAAATCTTGCATAGAATCTTTTTCAACTACCGAAAAAGCTTCTTCGCAGGCATTTAAAATATCAGGGCGATATTTAGCAAGTTCATCTAAATATTTTTTAGCGCTAAAAAGGAACATACCGCTATTCCAGTAATACTCGCCACTGATCACATAATCATTAGCGGTCTCTAAATCTGGCTTTTCAACAAATCGCTGAACTTTATATGCATGCTCTCGATTGTGTACGATAGATCCTCTTTGTATATAACCGTACCCCGTCTCTGGTCCTGAAGGCACAATTCCAAAAGTGACTAACCGACCTTCTTTCGCATGAAGAATAGCTTTATTTACAGCATGATGAAATGAGGAAACATCATCAATGATATGATCTGCTGCTAAAATAAGAAGTAACGCATCCTTACCCCCTGAAATGGCCTGCAGGGCAGCTAAAGCTATCGCGGGGGCTGTATTTCTTCCTACAGGCTCGAGAATAATATCGCCGGTTAAACAATCAATTTGTCTTAGTTGCTCTGCTGCTAAAAATCTATGCTGCTCATTGCAAATTAGAACTGGATTACTTACAGAAAGCCCCTCCAGTCTGACAATAGTCTCTTGAAGCATCGAGTTGGAGCCACATAACTTCAGAAATTGTTTGGGGTATAATTCTCTGGACATCGGCCATAAACGACTACCAGTACCGCCTGCCATAATAACTGGAGTAATCATAATTTCACCACCTTGGTAAGTTACTAATAAAATACAAATTTAACTATTCTTATCCGTAGGATTCCGTTTACGACAAATTTGGCTCCACCAGCTCAGGAAGAACAATGTAGCTGGGTATGTTTGATAGTAAGTGTTAATATCATTAAATTGCCATTGCAAAAAAATGCCAGTAAAAACTAGTAAAATAGCAACTGAAATAGCACTCTTTGCTCTCGAGTCCTTTATAATAGGCTTAAGTAGAACCCACAAAAACATGATAAAAAGAATCGTTCCCACAATGCCATAATCAAGAAGGTTTTGTATAAAAAAGTTTTCTACTGCATGCCCCAGAAAACGCACTGACATGCGATGCCCCACACCAAATATAATGTTAAAAGGGCTTTCTACATATAATGTTACGGCATCAATCCAGTGTGATACACGACCTGACGAGACCGAGTTCATATCAGTGCTTGCAACATTAGATAATCTATATTTAGATAAATCGAGTGAGTCTGGTGAAACAAAGAAAACTGCACTACTACATATCAATAATGTCAGTAAAAATAGAAAGTATTTTTTTATTAGAGACATGGATGTAAAAAAATAACCACATACGATTACCGCGCCAGCGCAAATAACAATTACGCGCGCGAGGCTATATTTGAATGATACAAATAGTACGGCAAGAGTTAAACCAAAACTCACTATTTTAATTAGCCACTTTTTAGCTGCGACTAAATACACAATCAAAGACATATAGAATACGAATAAAATGTTGTAAGCAAATGCACCAGATTCTCCAGGCAGCCCCCCTAGCCGATTGACCTTCAAACCATCATCGCCTTCAGTGGTTTGATGAGCACTAACCCCAGCCCAACCAGATATATACAGAAGAATAATGACAACTGTTGCTACTAAAGATATTACTACAAAGATTCTACCAAATTTAACGAACTGTTTTTCGTCATTGCCTAAGTATGGCACCAAAAAAATTGGCGCATATAAAGATACCATCCTGATTAAATAAGGGCTGGACTCCTGATATTCAACCCCACCAAACAGCATCATTGTCAAATAAGAAACCAACAAATAAAATATGAAAACCAATAGATATTTTTGTGGTGGAGGCAATTTTAGCTGAGAACGAAACACGCAATAGGCAATTATTAAAGGAGCGCCAATATCTACAATAGATAAATCACCACCTATTGGTTTCAAGATTACCTGAGGTAATATAATCACAATAAAAGCGATTATTAGTGCATAATTTAAGTTGAATTTCTTGATAGAAAGAGCCATGCTCAACCCTTAATAAGACTTACAAAATGGATCAATTTATAAGTGTCATCTAGTCTTTCTTAAAAAAAATAAAGTAAACCCTCAATTATAATTGATCAATGTGGTTTATTTTATTGCATAATAAAGATCAAGCTCTTCGAGATATGTCCTCTCTGGGGCAAACCTTTTTAATACGAATTGTTGGGCATCTAGAGCAAGTTGATAGTTGTTATCTTTTACTTTTAAAAGTTTTGCAGCCAGTTCGTTCACGTTACCCAATGTGTATAAATAACCAGTAGAGCCATCTTCAATGAGCTCAGAGTTACCACCTGAGTCAGACGCTAATACTGGAATTCCAAATAACTGACTTTCAAAGATTACACGACCAAGCGGTTCTCTATCTGATGGAACACACACTAAATTCACGTCACCTAATTTATCTCTAACATCTGAAACAAAACCAGTAAATTCGACTTGAGGCAATAGATTATTTTCTTTTGCATAACTTAATAGATCACGATAATAGTTTCTGTCCTTATCAGTACTTCTTGGTTCACCAATAAACCTAAGTTTAATTGATGTATCATTAAGCTGAGCGAGGGCTTTAAGTACTTCCATCTGATTTTTAACTTCAGTAATCGCTCCAATAACTGCTATAACATAATGTTCAAGAGCTTGGTCTTTATAATTAAAAGCGTTAAAATCTATCTCTTTTTGAAACTTCATATCTAGGGGATTATATAAAGAGATAACTTTATTCAGATCTGATGATACACGGCTAAATGTATTTCTAACATAATCAGAGTTTGCTAATACTCTTGTCGAAAAATTATAAATTATATTATCAATATATCCATGATTAGATAAATCTATTCCACATCTAGCTCGGAAAATTGTTTTTTTTCCTCTAAGTCTTGCTGCTGGCATCGCAAAAAGACCATCATAAAATGTATTACAATGTATGATATCAAACTTAGCAGCCCTACATAATACAGTTTTAAATAAGTTGAGCCCCCCCAGAGCACGCCCACCAATCGAACAAGTCTTAATCTTGATAATTGAATTATTAGAAATACCCGCTTTCAGAAGCTCCTGCTCATATTTTTTATTAGTTTCATCAATGAGTATTGAAAAGTTTATCTGACTTGCAATATTTGTTAGTAATGCAATTAATGAACGCTGACCGCCAGCAACATCCAAGCAGGTGTCTACATACAATATATTAATGTTTTTCATTTTTCGAACCATACGTTTTGGGAAAAGTTTTATTTGCCAGAGTCGACCATTTAAATTCTTTCACATTAGAGATGCAGTTTTTACTAAACTCAATTAATATATCTCTATCAATATAACAATTGTATATAGCATTCTTTAATTCGTGGACATCCTCTTTAACAACGAATCCTGTTTCATTATTTTTAACTACCTCTTTTATCGCCCCCACATCCGTGGCTATTGATGGGACTCCGAATTTAGCAGCTTCGAGGAAAACAAGACCAAAGCCTTCTATTTTTTTATTATTGTTACGCGCAGCTAAGATAAAAAGATTTGTTTTATTATAGCAATTATTTAATTCATTATCGTTTAGTCCTGACAAAATACTTAGATTAACATTGTTTTCCTTCGCTAAATTTTTCAAAGTTTCCTTATACTCATTACTACCGTTTCCAACGATGGTAAAAAATATTTTCGACTTTACAGTTTCGTCCAACAAACTTATCGCTTGAATAACATTGTCAAACCCTTTTCTATCATCGAGCCGTCCAACCGATAACAACTGGAAGTTCTCATTTCTAACATTAGCAATATAATTTTCATTAGAAACATTTTCAGTTTGAGAAACTCCTAAGTATGTAACCTCAACGGGGATAGTAGCAGGCACATTATGATTTTCACACAATATATTTTTAGTGTAGTTACTGTTTGTATAGATATTTATTGTCCCACTGAATAAATCTATAATTTTAGGAAAAATAGATGCGCGACCATTTTTTAAATTTAAAATTTCACTACCATGTAGCATAAGTGAATATTTAATTTTTGTTTTCCATGGTAAATATTTATTTACAAGTTCAATAGCTACCCAAAAAGGCCAATCTGCAATCAATACATGCTTGTAAGGAGTAAAGTCTATAGATAAAACCTTCTTTATTAACTTCGGTAGATGCCAATATTTAAACTGTCCGCCCTCAACAAAACTAATCGAAATGTGTTCTGCTAAATCATTTTTCAGAAAACTTCCATCGTACTTAGGTGCAACCAAAGTAACCTGGTAATTTTTGACTGTTTCAATGATTAATTCTTCACAATAACGTCCAATGCCGCCTTTAAAAGGGTAAAATTCATTGGTAAATATTATTACTTTTTCCAAAAGGATCTCCCAAGTTTGATCTTCTTTAATTGTGGGTTAGATTATATTTTTAAATTTCTTATTAAGGTCAGCATTTAGTTCAGAAGGAAGTTTTCCAGAATATTCCAGCATAAATTGATCTATCTTCTTATTTATATCGATAGTCTCTATCTCACATCCTGAGATATGGCCAAGAATTAAACTATGCATTCTTCCCGAGATGACTTTACTAACATTTTGTAGTAATGCCAAATATTCGTAAGTAGAGGGTATGGTTTCAATAAGTTCAATCTTTGAAGAATAACCTAGTTCAATAAGTTTTTCATAAACTAACTCATTAAGCACCGCATCTTGAACAGTTGTTGATGCTAAAATAATTTCTTTTCCATTGTTAAGTTCAGTAAGAGCTATGCTTTGCCATTTACTAATATATTCAGAATTTGTTAGACCATCTTTTCTCGATAATTCTTTAATGTTTTTTTCATATACATAATATGAGGTACAACCAATTAAAGTTCGCTCCTTCTTATTTGAAAGGAAAGCGCCCTCATCGTATAACGCATAGGCTAAATCGGGTATTAATTCAGATTCTGTGGAAAATATACTTTTGAGCTTATCACGAGATGAAACATCTCGAACAAAAATTTTAGCCGCGCGTTTGAAAGAAACTTTGTATAGCCAAACGTCAAGTTTCGAAAATTTCTCAGCGCATCCCACACCAGCAATATATATCGGCAGTTTTTTTCTTTTACAATAAAAGGTCCAAACAAACATTGCTATTGGAAATGTTCCACCAGATTGTATTAACTGCCCCCCACCAATGATTGCGGCCTGATGTTCACTTTTTACTGTAGAACGCACTCTCAGTAAATTTTTCATTAGCCATAGTGAATATTTTAAGCTCTGTCTTCCGCTCAGATATTTTTTTTTGAATCTAGCTCTAAATGATAAATGCATATCATCAGTAGCGATCTTTTGCGGTTTCTCATGTTTTACGCCAGCATCAAAGCCAACAGATTGAGCCTCGTAAGAGTTAGTCAATATTAGTTTTTGTAGACCATAGTTAATTGCATGATCACCAATATTATCTGAGCAGCATTCATTAATTGCTAAAATCTTCTTCATGCTGATTCCTTATTGATTTTACTCTTCAATAATGTACATATTTCCATAAAAGTCTCAACTTTCATCAGATAACACATAATACTGTATATGATCGGCCCTATAGCTACTTTTAGGATCATTTCCAGTAGTTTATTATCGAGTTCAATGAAATACAATGGCAATGCCATGCATAATGTACATAAAATAATTGGTGTAATATTTTTTAACTGTTCCCAAGCCCCAAAACCAAACCATTTCCCGGGATAATAAGCATTAATAAAGAAGCATATCGCGGAAACTATTGCATTACCTATAACTATAACCTCAAGTCCAAAAGAGAAAGTTGCCATTAAAGCACCAACTGTAAGGGGCAATTTAAGTAAATCTATTTTTAAATAAATATCTGATCTTCCGACTGCATTAATGATACTGCAATTAAGCGCGCTAATTGGTATGATGATACGAGACAGTGCAATCCACTGGATAACAATAATCGCTCCATCCCATTTCTCTGATAGGACACAGCGCACAAAGGGCTCTGCTATAAGCATCAAACCAACCATCGCGGGTATTATAATAAATGCAGTGCCCTGAATCCCTTTTTTATATATCTTTAATAAACGCTCCTTATCATCCTGGTGTGCTGACATTAATGGGAAAAATACATTCTGCAAAACATTATACAAATTCATGGATAATACATCAGGCATATTCCTTCCTTGGGTATAATATCCTACATCCCTTATTGAGAGGAAACGACCAATCAAAATTGCATAACAGTTATCTACAATTGTTCTAACTACGCTAGCAAAAAGTAGTTTTGACCCAAAGTTAAAAAGTACATTAAGAGAGTAAAAAGAAAATCTTAATGATGGAAACCATCGTATAAATGCAAATGAGAAAATTGACACTAACACTGAAAAAATTATTGTCTGATATATTAGTGCATAAACACCTAATCCCTTATACGCCATGTAAATTGCAACTGCCCCACTGATTAGCGCACTTAAAAGATTAATTTTGGTCCTTAATTTAAAATTCAATTTTATTGACAAAATAGCATTTTGGACAACACAAAATGATTTCAGAATTACAGATATTGCAAGAATTCTCAGAATATCAATTAATGGCATCTGATGGTAAAATTTCGCAACGTATGGTGCCAAAAAGTATATCAAGCAATAGATAAACACAGCCATTAGAACATTAAAATAAAATACTGTAGAAAAATCATCTTGTGTTCTTTGTTTTTTTTGAATTAGCGCCTGTGAGAACCCACCATTGATGATGAGATCAGACAATGCAATAAATACTGTTATCATCCCAATGAGGCCAAAATCTTCGGGAGATATCAACCGCGCCAGGATAATTGTAACAACAAACTGTGTTCCTTGAACCGAAAATCTCTCGATTGCGCTCCAGATTAGCCCAGTAACCGCAGTTTTCTTTAATGATGAGGTCATCACATTCAGCCTTTATATCTTTTAGAGCGTATATCTTCTGATGGAGGGAGTTATAAAGATAATTCTAATATGCACCATCTTTTTTCAAAACAACGCCTATTGTTTTAAACAATATTGCAATATCATTCCACATTGACCAGTTTTTTACATACCAAGCATCAAGATATACTCGAGTTTCATAGTCAACATCACTGCGACCACTAACCTGCCATAACCCCGTCATTCCAGGTTTACTTAGTAGATAATAATCAACTTCATCGTTATATCGTTCAAGTTCAGCTGTAATTATGGGTCTTGGTCCTACAAGGCTCATTTCCCCTTTGAGAACGTTAAATAACTGAGGTAACTCATCAAGACTTGTTTTCCTTAAGAAATGACCAATTTTTGTTATTCGGGGATCATTTTTCAATTTAAATGTTTTATTCCATTCTTCTCTAGCCTCGGCATCATCAGTTAAAAGCTGGTCAAGAACTTCTTTAGAATTAATAACCATCGATCTAAATTTTAAACATTTGAATGACTTACCACCCTTTCCGATTCGCTCATGACCATAAATAGATGGCCCACCATCTTTGTTTACTTTTCTACTAATGTAGATAAGCAAAGGTGAAAGAACAATGATTATCGATAAAGAGCCTACTATATCGAACAACCTCTTACTTAAGCGAGAAGACCATTTTGCTAAATTCTGCTGTACACGGAAGATCATTACTTCATGGCTAAAAATAAAAGACATGTCTGTGCTATCTAATGGCATCCCTCTTAGGGTAGGAATTACTGAAACATATCGATAACCCTTTATCATGAAGTTTCGGAGCCACATGTTTCTTTCCTCACTCTCTGTGGATTCAACAGCGACTATAAACTGATTTTTCTTATCAATCGTATTTAACCATTCGGCATCCGCATGAATGATTGGAACACCAAAAACAAATTTTTGCGACACCAAAGGTTTTGATACCTCTACAAAACCTACAATTCTCAAACCTAAATTGTGTTCACTCGTTATTGCTTTGTATGCTTCATATGCATTATTCCCGTTACCAATAATCCAAGTATCACGCATCCATAAACCAGACATATTCAATAACTTCTTAGCTGCCATTCGGAATAAAGGCACCAAAACTAATATCAATATCCAGGATATCACAAGCAGGTATCTCGAGAATGACCACGTTGTAAAGGCCATAACAGCAATTTCTATAACCGCAAAAATTGCTAGGGTTCTTAAGATTTCTTTAAGTTCAAACCAGAACGTCTTTCTATAAAAATAATGACGCAAGCGTACAGAATACCAGGCAATGCAACAAAAACCCAGTAACCAATGCAAACCTAACCAACTTTCAATATCTCGCGGAGGCACCATCTCTTGGTAATTATTCAACATCACTGATAAAAAGAGTATCGCCAGATATGGTGAAATGATAAAACCTAAGAAGTCAGATAAGGCTAGCGTTGTACTAACCAAGGCGTTTTTAACAATAAGTCTCATAACTTCCTCACAATAGACTCTTGTTGTCCCGTTTATAATATGAATGTAGATAACTTTTCTTGTATAGAAAAACCGAGGTAAATAAACCTCGGTTAATCAAATTTAAGTCAGAAGTTATTTATCAGTATATGTGTAGCCGTAGTGATTATAACCATATCCATAATAGTTACTTGCTTTTTTGACTACACCATTTAATATGCAACCTTTAATATTCACTCCGCTTTGCTCAAAACGTTTAATACTAACCTCAATCTCTTTAGCAGTATTTTGTTCAAAACGAGCAACCAGTAACGTTGTCCCTGCATAGTTCCCAATAACTGCAGCATCTGTTACAGCCAAAATAGGTGGAGTATCGACGATAACTAGATCATAGTGACTATTTGCCCAATCGATAAGCTCGCCAAAACGTTTATGCATAAGTAATTCCGCTGGATTTGGGGGTACCATGCCTCGTGAAATAAAATCAAAACCAATTTTAGGTAAAGTTTTAACCGCAAGGTCGATTGTTGTCTTACCAGATAATATGTCGGATAGACCACTATTATTATCGGTGTTAAATAACTTATGTGTATACCCTTTCCGCAAGTCGGCATCAATGAAAAGTACTTTCTTGCCAGTCTGTGATATTACCTCAGCAAGGTTTGAGCTGATGAATGTTTTACCTGCATTTGGACTAGCCCCTGTGATCATTAAAACGTTATTTCTAGCTTCCATCATCGCAAAATGTAAGCTTGTACGTAGTCCTCGAATAGATTCGATTGCTAAATCTGCAGGATTTTCAACTGCCAAAAAGACAGCAGCTTCATCAAGATTTTTGCCTTTCATCTTGTTGGAACGTTCTATACGCTTCGCAAACTCCTCGGATACAGGTACACTTGCATATACACTTATGCCCAACTCTTCTAACTGTTCAGGGGATTCAATGCCTTTACGTAAAACAACACGTGCAAGCACTAAACCTACAGATATAAATAAACCAATAACTACACCTAACAAAATAATCAACACTTTATTTGGTTTTACTGGCTTAGGTTGCGTTATTGCAGTGTCGATAATGCGGACGTTACCTATAGCACTTGATTTTGCAATACTTAATTCCTGCTGTCTGTTCAATAGCTGCATATATACCGCGCGCCCCGAATCCACATCACGACTTAGTCGTAACACTTCTTGCTGCGTTTCTGGCATTGCTGATACACGTTTATTCAGCTTATTTTTCTCATCCTGAAGAATCTTACGTTTTTCCATCAACGCTTTATATGTTGGATGTTCCTTAGTGAATAACTGCGAAACTTCTGATTCTCTGATTGTTAATTCATTTAATTGGTTATCGACGTTAACAATTTGGTCTAGTACAGCTTTAGCTTCCAAAGACAGATCAACTGAGTCTTTTTGCTGGCGATAACCATTCAATTTATCTTCAGCTAAATCTAGTTCGCTACGAACCTTTGGAAGCTGCTCACTCAGAAACTCCAAACTTTTTGCATCTTGCGCAGCCTGCCTGGCAATATTCTGCGCCAGGTAATTAGTGCTTATACTATCGATGATATCCTTGATTTGCGCTTGATCATCACCGGTAAGCGATAAAGTTAAAATGCCGGTATCTTTTCCTTCATCAGCAATCACCAAATTGTCCTGGAGGTTAGTTATAGCTTTAAGACGAGGAATATAAGAGACAGTAAACGTGGTTCCCGGTTCTGCATCAATTTCTGATACCAGCAAAGACAAGCCTTTCGCTTCGACAAGCTCACCTATATTTCCAGTTAATTCAATACCATCACCTGTTACACTAAACTTTTTATTATCTAAAATTTTAATTTCAACTTCGGGAACATCTTCACCGGGAATGGCGAGGTATAAGCGTGATATTTTCAGATTATTTGATTTGTAACCAAGCAGCCGAGCTAACCCTTTGCCAAATACTGGGAAATTATTTTCCTCAATTTTAGCCTGTAGATTCAAGTCGTCAACTGTTTTCCCTAGAATCATTCGTGATCTTAACAAGGCAATTTCAGAAGCTGACTGCGGCTGGCTATCAGGTAATACTTGACTCAAACTATTTAATAGTGCATTACCCTGCTTTTGCTCAACCTGAACCAACGCATCAGCTTGATAAATTGGAGTAGCAAACAACGCATAGACTAATGCTAATAGCGTAAATAATGATGTCACTGATACTATTAATTTACGGTGATCGATTAGCTCTCCAATGAGACGCCCTAAGTCGATTTCATCTGGATCTTTGACTGCTGTTTTATGTTTTGCTGATGACATGCATAAGTTCCTAATAATTATGAGCCCAGTTTTTCAGCCCAATTTTTACCGGCCTGTTCGATTAAGGAATAAACTGAGATAAAAGCCTCTTCACTCTTCCGGTAAGGATCAGGAATCTCCCTTTGACCTAACCAGTGCCCAAATAGCATCGTTTTACCGCGAGCCTCTGGAGCAATACGGCTGACATATTCTAAATGCACTTTTTCCATTGCTAATATCAAATCATATTCTCGTGCCACTGATGGAGTGAGTTGCCGACCTTGATGTCCATCCAAAGACAAACCATTCATTAAGGCAATCTTTGATGCTGACTCATCTGCGGCATGACCAACAAGAGCACCTGTACCTGCAGAGTCTATTCGCATTCCCGGTAACATTTTACGCAAAAATCGCTCCCCTAGAGGGGAGCGGCAAATATTTCCGGTGCAAATAACAAGAATTGAATTAAACATAATTATGGCCAAGTTCTGATATATCTAACGGTTTCAGTCAAATCATGCACGCCTGTAATTGTCGGTACTAGCTTGGAAATTACACGATTCCAGCGTACCAGCGGAGCGGCAGTTACGTAAACAATATCATAGGGTTGTAACTGGAATTCAGTACCAAGCACCATTGAAGAAGCATCTTGAGCATTGAGCTGATAAATATTAGCAATTTTCCCTTGCTTATCGCCTTTCAATTGCCGGATGACAAAGATCCCGGTAGCATCACTTAGTGACTGCGACATGCCTTCAGCATTACCTAAAGCCTCTGCAAGAGTCATACCGCTACGGTCCATTTTCATGGTACTCTGCTTACCCACTTCTCCCATAACAAAGACTTTAAGATCATCATTGCGTGGTACAAAGAGAATATCCCCGGGATAGAGAAGATGGTTTTGAGTAAGATCGCCTTTCTGCATTAAAGCGTAAAGTGATAGTTTTGTATCTTTACCATTATGAGTAAGTATTACATTGCGCCAATCTGCATCTGGTGCTAATCCTCCTGCAGCATTGATCGCATCCATCACTGTTAATGGAATGTTAGTGATAGGCTGCTGCCCAGATTTCATTACCTCTCCAGTTACATAGGTCTTTTGCGACCTAAAAGCTGCAATGCTGACATCAACCTGTGGACTTTCAATATATGTTGTTAATCGGCTAGTGATTTCTTGTCGCACTTGACTCAATGTTTTACCCGCTACTTTTACCTTACCAATATAAGGATAAAACATTGTCCCATCTGAATTCACCCAGTTACCTGTATCGCTAGCGCTGCGATACTGACCTGCCGGAGTCGTTAATTCCGGATGATCCCATACAGTAACCATAAGCACATCGCCTACACCGATCCGGTATTCGTAGTTTTGTAATAAGCTATCAAGCTGTGGATTTGGTCGAGCAACAATATTATCTGGACGTAATTGTTCAACTAAACCAGGAGTCATCGGATAGACATTGACTAATTTGTCAATGTCATAATCACTATCCGGTAACTCAACCACCTCTTTCCGTAAACTATTTAGCCCTTGCCCAGGAACAATAGTACAACCTGTTAAAAAGCTAATAGCCAATGCCACTGCTGAAACCCTAAAAATATTTTTCTTCATAATGTCACATCATCAATAAACCAAAATTTGCCAATTTTTGAGCTGCAGTTATTACCATCACCCCACAATTTGACTGCAACATCTCGCACACCAGCATCTCATCTTCATTTCGCAGCATTCAGTTTAAAAACTAAACGGAATCTCAATTCTTGCACTGGCACCTACATCATCGGTATTACTATTATTTGCATCGGTATACCAAATACTGGTGTCCAAACGAATTGTCTCATAAACATCCCCGCTCCAGCCTAGTTGGATCCCTTTTAAAGTATCAGAATAGGGGAAGGCTTTGTTTATCGATTGATTCTTTGGATTTACTTTTGCATAGACAAGACGCGTGCTCCAGCGCTGATTATCCTCTGTCACCAATTCAACTTTACCCGCAAAGAGTTGGCCATCGCCTCCCATAGCATCACCGAGTGAGTAGCCTTGCTGGTAGTAGCCATCTTTATAGATATGGTGTGTATACGTATAATTGGTGCGGCTCATATTCGATCGGGTATCGTGAGCCTCCAGATACCAGTTAACAGCATCTTTGCCCCAACCGTGGTGGCCTTCGACTCCGCCAAGGAACATATTTGCTGAAGGTAAAAAGCCGGACTCATCTTCGCCAATCATTTGACCGTATAAGCTGATCGGCAGGCCCAGCGTAGGTTCCAGTTTCAACTTAAAGTCAAAACCAGCAAGCTGGTTGCCTGGCTCATTAGGATCGTTTGCTTCGGTATTATCTTTACCCGTCAGGCCGTCCCAAAAATTACTTAACGACTCGGGTCTGCCCTCCCCTCCCCACTGCATAATGCGCGATGCGCCAAGCTCAAGGGACTGGAAGGGGGAAAAAGTCAGACGCCCACCGATAATCTTGGTATGCGGTACGGCGGTATATTGATTCATCTGGCTGGCGGAGATCTGATACTGCCATGGGCCGATCCAGCGCAGCCACCAGGTTTCTGGCGCAGCCTGTTCAGCACGCTGCATCAAAAAGCCGGTCATCGGACGGGCAGCATCACCGCGAATCAGGCTGCCTTCGTAGCCTGGCCCCCACCACTGCGGCATCTGTCCAAAGGAAAGCCACTGGTTCCAGAACTTAACCGCCCCGTAGGCGCCGTTAGCATTAAAACGTGAACCATTGCTGATGCGTTCGTCGCCCTCAACGTTTCCCTGCAAGTGAACATCCCACCACTCGCCGCTGTTATTGAAGGCTAACGATAAAGAGCTGTCAGCAGGCTGATTCTGACCAAATCCCTGCGGAGTACCGGGCTTATCCGTTGAGGTATAGCCGCTGACCCGAAAATCAGCTTTCAAAGAGTCGAGGCGCTGGTTGATTCGCGCCAGAACCACCTGTTCGGATGAATAAGAGGGTTTTGCTTTCTTTAGTGCCCGATTAATCTCTTCCTGACTTAACGGCCAGGTCGACAGGCTGAGATGAATAACGCCGCGGTCGGAGAGCCACGCCAGATCGTTGCGCAGTTCGTTGTCGTTCATTACCAACCCGGAGGCATAGGCAAGTGAGCTGGCAGAAGTAAGCAGCCCTAGTGCGAGTGCGATTCGCGCGATTTTTATCATTGTACAAGATCCATTTTAAGCCCCGTTTCCGCAAGCTGGCGCGACAAGGGGAACACTGATAGATGCAGCGCCCTCTGACGCCAACCTTTGGTATGTTCGGTCTGCAGATTTTGTCCGGAGAAAACGAAAGCATGTGTTATGAATCACATACCAACAGACGTTTTCATCATACGGCTCTACCTGCAGTACTCAATGTATGCGAAATTGTTATTGAAGGCCATTCCATCGCGCATCATACCCGCAGTTTCCTCTTGCCAGCCCTGCAGAACCTTCTCTGAGGTGGCGACAAACTCGCAATTATATACAGGTTATGAAGATAATCACCTGGATGAAGGCCACTTTAGGAATTTCGGTCGCATGAAATGAGATGTGATATGCAGAAAATGCCAGCCCGCAGGTACGCTACCGCCCTTGGCTTAACAGCTACCAATGCACTGTACTTCTTTCCATATAATTTCAACCGCCGGATTCAGGTGAATCGGCGATTAATCCATCAAAGCAATCAATTTCGCGGCCATAAGTTTACGAGATTCTGCCCTCAATTGGGAGTCTAATCTCGAATTATTAGCGACGTCGCGAACGGCATGAACCATAACGACGATAACGTTATTGTTTGACACTAAACGTCTAAAACGGCGATCGTCACCAGACAGCAACTTAATCTCAACATTATGATTTCATTAACTTTTTACCACAAAAACAGTGTTGGTTTAGTTTCGAATTAATTATGGTTAGTCAACTACAAAATTTAATAGTAAAAAGAATTATGCCAGTGTGTTGTTATCATTAATAAATTCGATATTTAGCCAGAGAACTTATTTAGGAAACATCCTGGCTGATTATCATTGTGCTAATTATTGCGCAGAATGCCGTATCACCAATTTATTTCATGAATATGAAATAGTGCTTATGAAGGCTTTTTCACCCCATCATTTCACACTGACTATATTGTGAACACATCACGCGCCTGTCTGAATTCATGATCTTTGCCGATCGCCTCTGCGTCAGTAAAAGCGCTTGTGTAGATCGGCCCGGGTAAAAGGTTTCTCCAGCGGACCAAGCTTCACTGCGATCTCACCCAGAAGAGATTGCGTTGGCGCCTTAGCGCCGGTATTCAACAGCAGAGCCGGGATGATGACCACGCTTGCCAGCCCTCCCCATGATAACTGCGCTGTATGAGTGCCGCGGGTGCGCGACTGCAGCAGCAGAAACAATGCGCTGCCTGCGGTTCCCAGCAGTAAACCGGCAATCACTTCAGATGTTGAATGAGCGTGGATCACCAGACGGGAATAGCCGACCAAACCGGCTAATGCATAACCAAATACGACAGAAGCAATACGAAGAGCTGGTGTAGCACGCGCGCACAGCAGCCATAAGAGAATTGGCCAGAAAGCTGAAGATAATGCGGTGTGCCCGCTAAAGCCGGTGAAGTCCAGCTCGCGAATCCCAATACCCCAACCCATAAATGCCAGTTTTGATGCGCAGACAATGGCGCCAGTGATGCCGAACAGCAGCGCCCAGTGCCAGGCGACCTGCTTTGAATCTTTGCGCAGAAAAAGAACGATAAACAACACGGCCGCACTGGGTAACAGTACGGTGCTATCGCCAAAAAAAGTGACAACCTGCCAGTTCATTTACCTTTCATCCTTTGACGATCTCTCCAGTCCGTAACGTCATTTCCGCGACATTTATGTGGGCATACACAATCAGTCACTTCACATTTATATGCATGCATGACCGTTGTTTAATGCGCAAACATGATCTCAGTCAAGTTTTATTTTAGTCTGACAACTTGACTCAGGGCTATTTACATAAGAAAAATCTTAGTAAGTAATTATCAGCAAAGATGAAATTTTGCTAGTCCGACCATTTCACCATGCGACATGTTATTCGACTACCAGAAGTCTCCGAACCTTTACCGCACTTTTCAACGATACAATATAACAAAGCAAAATCTAACCCTTTGTTTTTCTACACAACGCCTCAAAGCGTGACGTATTGTATTAAAAAGAGTAAACGGTCCCGAATCCCTGAGTTCATCATCAGATCATGCGAACCGCTTACCCTCGTACGCTTAGGTTGCTGATGGCAAAATTACGCTAACAGCTTCTTAATGCTCTCGCGGAATTTTGCGCCTTCTTTATGGTTACGCAGACCATAATTAACAAAGGCCTGCATATAGCCCATTTTTTTCCCGCAGTCGTAGCTCTCGCCAGTCATCAACATCGCATCAACCGACTGCTTTTTCGCCAGTTCAGCAATGGCGTCGGTTAACTGAATACGGCCCCATGCGCCGGGTTCAGTACGCTCCAGCTCCGGCCAAATATCAGCAGAAAGCACATAGCGCCCTACTGCCATCAGGTCTGAATCCAGCGTTTGCGGTTCATCAGGTTTTTCGATGAACTCGACGATGCGCGCCACCTGACCCGCCGTTTCCAGCGCGTCTTTAGTCTGAATGACCGAGTACTCGGAAAGATCGCCTTCCATACGTTTTGCCAGAACCTGACTACGACCCGTTTCATTGAAACGCGCGACCATAGCGGCAAGGTTATAACGCAGCGGATCGGCGCTGGCATCATCAAGGATGATATCCGGCAGCACCACCACAAACGGGTTATCGCCAATCAGCGGGCGCGCGCAAAGAATGGAGTGACCTAAACCCAGCTGCTGACCCTGGCGCACGTTCATAATTGTTACGCCTGGCGGGCAAATAGCCTGTACCTCGGCCAGAAGCTGACGTTTGACGCGCTGCTCCAGCAGCGCTTCCAGTTCATAGGAGGTGTCGAAATGGTTTTCTACCGCATTCTTGGATGAATGGGTAACCAGCACAATTTCCTTGATGCCAGCAGCTACAATTTCATCAACAATGTACTGCACCATAGGCTTGTCGACGATCGGCAGCATCTCTTTCGGAATGGCCTTGGTGGCGGGCAACATGTGCATCCCTAGTCCTGCTACCGGTATAACTGCTTTCAAACTCACCATTTTCATATCCACCCGTATGGTTATTAATCTTTAGTTCCTGTCAGATTGTATGTATCACTGGCATTTATCCATGATGATACACGCTTGATACCTGCCATACTGTCCGTCAAATTCTGAAATTACATGCTGAATTTAAGAATACACGTAAAATCTACAGACCAATAGGTCGATTTAAGAAAATTCTCAAACGCAACTTTACAGACATTATTACTCATACTTACAAAGACTTATGCCAGCTATCTATTAGCTATTAACCATAAGACGGCGTAATGACATTCATCGCTGGTCCATCATTTCCCATTTGATACCTTGTTATCTTTCAACAAGAGTTGACACAGAACAAGTGACTGCAAAAAATCATAAAATTAGCCAAAATAATCGCTTATATTGAATATAAAATTATTTCGCACACAAAAACGGCTAAATTTCAGCGAAACAGGCCATATCCTTGACTTCAACCTCAGTGGCGGCCATCCCCATATAGATCCAGCCTATGCTGCAGGCGATTAATAGTCTTCACTATGGCTTTTTTTGTTCTGCATCACATATAACCCTCACAATATCGTCCAGCAAAAATTGATCTGCCGCAAGCCACGACATTAAGTAGTATAAAAATCTAAATTCCCGGAAAGCGCTGTTATATACATCAAATCTATTGATAGAGTTTTCCATTGCCCGTGTGCTCAATCCAGGTTTTCTGCGCCGATATTCTGCGCGGCCGCTTCGCTTACATCCATAAAACCTGGCTTTTCATCCGGCAGATGCTGGCGGTTGTTATTGATGAAAATTCGCACCAGAGCAAATAAGTAGAACCCTATAAGCTTATGGTTAAATAAGGTTATATTCTGAACAACTGATTATATTAATAGCGGGACTCATCGGCGCGCGGATTTTGACCAGGAGCAAATCGCCGCAGAAAATATTGCATTTTAACTATAGCTTATCCATGATCTGTACATGGCACTCTTAGGTTGTAAAGGTTTTAACTAAATATGGAATGGATTGCCGACCCCTCGATCTGGGCCGGGCTTATAACGCTTGTCGTTATTGAGCTGGTACTTGGTATTGATAATCTGGTCTTTATCGCCATTCTCGCGGAAAAACTTCCCCCCGCTCAGCGAGACCGCGCGCGCGTCACCGGCCTGCTGCTGGCAATGGTAATGCGTCTTCTGCTGCTGGCGTCAATCTCCTGGCTGGTAACGCTCACCAAACCGCTGATTACCTGGCACGATCTGAGCTTTAGCGCTCGCGATCTGATCATGCTGTTTGGCGGTTTATTCCTGCTTTTCAAAGCCACCGTTGAGCTTAATGAACGGCTGGAGGGGAAGGACAGCAATAATCCCACTCAGCGCAAAGGCGCGAAATTCTGGGGAGTTGTCGCGCAAATCGTGGTGCTGGACGCTATCTTCTCCCTCGACTCGGTTATTACCGCGGTCGGCATGGTTGACCATCTGGCGGTGATGATGGCGGCGGTGATCATTGCCATCAGCCTGATGCTGATGGCCAGTAAAGCCCTGACCCGCTTCGTTAACAGTCATCCAACCATCGTCATTCTCTGTCTCAGCTTCCTGTTGATGATTGGTTTTAGCCTGATTGCCGAAGGCTTCGGCTTCCCTATTCCGAAAGGCTACCTGTACGCAGCGATTGGCTTCTCGGTCATGATCGAGTCCTTTAATCAGCTGGCGATTTTTAACCGCCATCGTTTTCTTTCGGCCAACCTGACGCTGCGTCAGAGAACCACTGAAGCGGTGATGAGCCTGTTGAGCGGCCGCAAGGACAATAGCGAGCTGGATAGCGATACCGCCTCGCTGGTTGCCGACCGTGACGATAACCCGCTGTTTAATCCTCAGGAACGGCGGATGATTGAGCGGGTTCTCAATCTCAATCAGCGCACCGTCAGCAGCATAATGACCTCGCGCCATGATATTGAACATATTGACCTCAGCGCTCCGGAAGAAGAGATTCGCGCCTTACTCGACAAAAATCAGCATACCCGCCTGGTGGTAACCGGCGGCAATGATGACGAAGATATGCTCGGCGTCGTGCACGTGATCGATCTTCTGCAACAATCGCTGCGTAATGAACCGCTCGATCTGCAGGCCCTGATCCGTCAGCCGCTGGTGTTCCCGGAAACGCTGCCGCTGCTTCCTGCGCTGGAGCAGTTCCGTAAAGCCCGAACCCATTTTGCCTTTGTGGTCGATGAGTTCGGTTCCGTAGAGGGGATAGTAACGCTCAGCGACGTGATGGAGACCATCGCCGGTAATCTGCCTAATGAAGTGGAAGAGATAGACGCTCGCCATGATATTCACAAAAACAGTGACGATAGCTGGACGGTTAATGGACATATGCCGCTGGAAGATTTGGTCCAGTACGTGCCCCTGCCGCTGGATGACAAGCGGGAATACCATACCGTCGCCGGTCTGCTGATGGAGTATCTGCAGCATGTTCCGCAGGAAGGTGAAGAGGTGAATATTGACGGTTACGTTCTGCGCACGCTGCAGGTAGAGAGCCATCGCGTGCAAAAAGTGTTGATTGTGCCGCCGGCGCAGGAAGAAGATGAACTGGACTATGAAGTGTAGCGCCTTCATATGTGAAGTTTAAAAAGCCGGGCGAAAGGTAACGTAACAAAACGGTGGCTGATAGTGCGCTGAAATTAAAGCCGGGTGGCGGCTGACGCTTAACCCTGCCGACAAAGGGCCATCAGCTTTCGCAGGCTGGCGCACCGGAGCGTAGCCCGGCAATTTCATAATGCAGATGATGCTTTAATAAGGCGCCCCAGTTTATGCCGGGCGGCGGCTGGCGCCTTACTCGCCCGATAAAGAGTGATACCTTTCCCGAACGTGACGCGAATCCTCAATACCCCGTGACCGCTGCCAGACTCATAGTTTGTCGAGCAGCTTTTTCACATCCTTACCATCCTGGGTATCTTTATTGCGTTCGACCCATTCATTAAGCCGCTTTTTAGCTTCATCCTGCAACTGCTTACGCAGTATCTGATCCACCTGCAGGCTGTAGCTCAGCGTCTGCCAGTTGCCATAAATACGCAGAGGGATCGCGGTCTGTTTGAGACGGTCAATGAGCTTGCTCTCACCCTTCCAGCCGCCCAGAACCCGAACGTTAAAGCGCATATCGCACTCCTCTTTCAGCAGGTTAAGCTCGCCCTGACCGGTCAATGCCATGAGTTCAGACTGCCCTTGCAGACCCTTTAAGGTAACCAGTCCGTTATTCAGCTGCAGCTCGGTACTGACGTCGTCGAGTCGGGTCGCGTTATCGTAATTTTCCTGGGCCTGAACGTTAGTACTGCGCTCGACGGCCTGCTGCACCAGCTGCTGGAAGTTAAGTCCTTCCGTGCGCGTATCCTTCATCTGAATTTGCGCCTGCCCCTGCCAGCTGCGGCGGAATTCATCAGCATCAATCTTGTCGCCGGAAAATTCGCCGGTCAGCGAAAGCTTGCCGGTGAGGTTAATCGAGTAATCAAACGCTTGCAGAATCGTGCCTATCTCAACGTTGTCGAGCTGAGGCTTAAACGAAGCATGCGGCGTCTCGCCGCGCGCGTCCAGCGAGCCGGGAAGCGAAAGCTGTCCGCCGTCCAGGTTCCCCTGCATTTGGCTGATGGTCAGCAGCCCCTGCTGGTTGCTGATATCGCTTTTAACCTGAGTAAAATTCATGCCCCGCCACTGCAGCTGGTCCGCCGCCAGGGTCATCCGCGCGTTAAAACCGCGCAGTGAGCTGTAGTCCCGCTGAAAATCGTTATCGGCAATCACCGGGCGGAGCTGCCGGGTCTGGCTTTGACCTTGCTGGTTGACGCCATTATTGCTGGCTGCAGCGCCACGCGAAAGCAGGCTATCGAGATTCAGCGTGCCCGCATGAAGGTTAAGCGTCCAGTCAGGCCGATCGCCCAGCACAACGCTGCCGCTGCCGGTAATCGTGCTGCCGTTTGCCGTTACGTTCAGGTTATCGAAGCTGAGCTTTTTGGCATCTTCCAGCCAGCTCGCCTGCAGGCTGGCCTGGCCGCTCATCCCTTCCGGCGGGAGTTCTGCCCCGCGAAGCTGCCAGTTGAGCTGTGAAAAATCAGCCTTCAAAGAGTGAGGATAGTCGCCGCCCTGCACCCGGGCGGAGAAGGAGAGCGCCAAATCCCGCTGGTCGCGGTTCACCCGACCAGAAAAATCGACCGTCGCGCGATGGCTGTCATCCTGCTCCATCTGCAGACGGATATCGCGCACCGTAACCTGTTCGCCATCTTCATGCTGGAAGAAGAGCACGCTGTCGGCAATCTGCAGTTTTTCGACATCATACGACCAGCCGCGATCCTCCGGCACCTGAGGCAGCGTGTTATCGTGCGGGACAACCGGCGCGCTCTGGCTACGTACGGCTTCGGTTTTTGAGGTCAGTTGGATCACCGCGCCTTTCAGCATCACCTGCTTGACCTGCAGCTGATGAGAAAGCAGCGGCAGCAGCCCGACGTCGAGGCGCATGTTATCCGCGCGGATAACCGGCTCCTCCGCGCCCGGCGCGGTCAGCTTCATGCGGCCTGAAAGAATGCTGAGCTGCGGCCAGACGTGCCAGCGCAGCGGACCATCGAGTTCGAGCTGATAGCCGCTGCGATCCGCTACCTCTTTCACCATATAGGCGCGAAAATCGTTGGGGTTGACCAGCAATACCAGCGCGGTAAGACCGGCGACAACAACCGCCAGTAAGATCATCAGCGTGGTCAGAATTCGTCTCATGGCATCCTCAGCAAACCGCTAAAATTATCAATCCTTGTCGATTCGACTCGCTACCGCGCCCTGCTGATCGCGATATTTCGCGTCTTCGCGGCGGTTATAAGGACGTAGAGCCGGCCCGGATAAAGGCTCAAAGCTTAACGCCCCGATAAGCATCCCTGGACGCAGCGCCAGCGGCAGCTTACCTGAATTATAGAACTCAAGAACGATACAGCCGGACCAGCCCGGATCGATACGGTGTGCGGTCACATGCACCATCAAGCCCAGACGCGCCAGCGAAGAGCGCCCGTCAAGCCAGCCGACCAGATCCGGTGGCAGAGTGACTGATTCATAGGTTACCGCCAGCGCCAGTTCGCCCGGATGCAAAAAGAACGCTTCGCCATCCGGCAGAACAATCTCTTCACTCATCACCCGGTCCAGGGCCGCGCTGACTTCCGCCTTGGGGCCGCTCAGGTCAATAAATCCCGCCGTGTGGCCGCGGAAAGTGCGAAACTTATTTCCCAGCCGAACATCGACCGTCGCGCCGTTAATACGCTCAATGGGCGGGCGCGGATTAATGGCCAGCCGGCCCTCATCCAACCAGGCTTCTATATCTCGATCGCACAGACGCATGAACGTTCTCCTTTAAGGCATTGCGCCCCTACGCCTTCCGGGGGTAAGGGCAAATTGGCTTCTCTTTGCACGTTACACAATTCGTTGGTGTTATTCAAAGAACTGACTGATTTTGGCCTTCAGTATATCGATGGCGATACGGTTCTTACCGCCGCGAGGCACAATAATATCGGCATACTGTTTGGAAGGATCGATAAATTGCAGGAACATCGGGCGCACCGTTTTCTGGTACTGCGCCATCACCGAATCCATTGACCGTCCGCGCTCGTTAACATCGCGCTTGATGCGGCGCATCAGGCAGATATCCAGCGGGGTATCGACGAATATGGAGAAGCTGAGTTCGTTGCGCAGGCGGGCATCGGTCAGCAGCAGAATCCCTTCCAGAATGATGACTTTCTTCGGTTCAATGTGAATGGTTTCCGGCATACGGGTATGCTCAACGTAGCTATACACCGGCAGCTCTATCGGCTGGCCGTTTCTTAACATCTGTAAATGCTGAAACAGCAGACTATGATCCATGGAGCTCGGATGGTCATAGTTGGTTTTTACCCGCTCTTCCATCGACAGATGACCTTGATCCTTGTAATAGCTGTCTTCCGGAATAACGCCGATATGTTCATCGCCGACCTGTTCACGTAATTCACGATAAAGCGTACTGGCGATAAGGCTTTTGCCCGAAGCCGATGCGCCGGCGATGCCTATAATGACGCACTGATGAGACGTATCAGTCATAAATTTTTGCGACCTGATTAACCTGGGAATGTAGGAAGGGTGGCGGTTGACCGCCAAACGCCGCAATTATAGGGATTTCAGCGCGTCGATACCAGTGCTAAGCGCCGCTCGGGTCTATTCCGGCTCCGGCGACCAGCCTTCCGTATACCATATATGGAGTAAAGCGTAAGAGCGCCAGGGGTGCCAGCGGCTGGCATAGCGCGCAATACGGGTCGGCGTCATACCAGGGAAACGCTGTTTAATCAGATAATCATCCGGCAGAAAGATATCCGGCGCCTGCCAGCCGCGCAGCGCGAAATAGTTGGCCGTCCAGCGGCCTATGCCGGGCAGCGTCTGCAGCTGCTTCATGCCGGCGTCGATATTATCCGGCGCCACCAGCGGGAGATCGCCGCTGATGGCCGCCCGCGCCAGGTGTACCAGCGCCTCCGCGCGCCGCAGGGGCATGCCCAGCGCCTTTAGCGCCAGCGGGTCGGCCTGTGCCAGCCGCTGCGCGCCGGGAAACAGGTAAAAACCCGGCGCGTCGGCCAGCGGTTCTCCGAAGGCGGCCACCACTTTCCCGGTGAGCTTTGCCGCCATCGCCACGCTGACCAGTTGACCCAGCACCGCGCGTACCGCTTGCTCAAACGGGTCGAGAGAGCCCGGCAAACGCAGCCCCGGCCTCGGCCGCGCGAGCTCCCCCAGCGTCAGGGCAACCTGCTGCGGGTCACAGGATAAGTCCAACAATCTCCCCACCCGCATCAGGCACTCGTCCGCCACCGGCTGCAGTCCGGCGGAAAGCGTCACCCGCATGCCCTGCGCGGCCTCATCCGGCATCACCGTAATCAGCCCGGCGCAGCCATTAAGGGCAAAGCTGCGGCGATAGCCATCGTCGCCGAAGGTTTCAATCCCCTGCACCGCACGAGCGCCAAGAAAGGTGAACATCCAATGCCAGTCGTAGGGGGGATTCCAGGGTAGCAGCGTCATCATTTCTCCTTTTTAGCGTTTCAATCATAGCGGCTCCGCGCCGGACGCGCCTTGCTTTTAAATTCCAGTTGTCGCAGTGCCGTCGATCCGCTAAAGTCGCCCCCCTTCTTCACCGGCATGGGGATTTTGCAGGCTATGTATATTGGTTTTGACTACGGTACCGCTAACTGTTCGGTCGCGGTGATGCGCGAAAATACACCGCAGCTGCTGACGCTGGAAAACGGCAGTTCACTGCTGCCGTCCATGCTTTGCGCGCCGACCCGCGAAGCGGTCAGCGAGTGGCTCTACCGCCATCATGACGTCCCGCCCAACGGTGATGAAAACCAGGCGCTGCTGCGCCGCGCGATAAGCTTCAATCGTGAGGAAGATATCGATGTACTCAGCAACAGCGTACAGTTTGGCCTCGCTTCGCTGCATCAGTACGTTGACGATCCGGAAGAAGTTTACTTCGTGAAGTCGCCGAAATCGTTCCTCGGCGCCAGCGGGCTCAAGCCGCAGCAGGTTGCGCTGTTTGAAGATTTAGTCTGCGCCATGATGCTGCATATCAAACTCCAGGCGCAAACGCAGTTGCCGGACGCCATCGACCAGGCGGTTATCGGACGGCCGATTAACTTCCAGGGGCTGGGCGGCGATGACGCCAACGCCCAGGCGCAGGGAATTCTTGAGCGAGCGGCAAAGCGCGCGGGCTTTCGCGACGTCGTATTTCAGTTTGAGCCGGTCGCCGCCGGTCTGGATTTCGAAGCGACGCTGAGCGAAGAAAAACGCGTGCTGGTCGTCGATATCGGCGGCGGGACCACCGACTGTTCACTGCTGTTGATGGGGCCGCAGTGGCGGGAAAAAGCCGATCGCCAGCAAAGCCTGCTCGGCCATAGCGGCTGCCGCGTCGGCGGTAACGACCTGGATATCGCCCTGGCCTTTAAATGCCTGATGCCGCTGCTGGGGATGGGCGGCGATACGGAAAAAGGTATCGCGCTGCCGATTCTGCCGTGGTGGAATGCGGTGGCGATTAACGACGTTCCGGCGCAGACCGATTTTTACAGCGCCGCCAATGGTCGTCTGCTTAACGATTTGCTGCGCAGCGCCCGCGATAGCGAGAAGGTCGCGCTGCTGCTGAAGGTGTGGCGTCAGCGTCTTAGCTACCGTCTGGTGCGTAGCGCGGAAGAGAGTAAAATCGCCCTTTCCGCGCAGCCGACCGTGACAACCGATCTGCCGTTTATCAGCGATGAGCTGGCCACGGCTATCAGCCAGCAGGGGCTGGAAGCCGCGCTGGATCAGCCGTTAACCCGCATTATGGAGCAGGTTCAGCTGGCGCTGGATAACAGCAATGAGCAGCCGGATGTGATTTACCTGACCGGCGGCAGCGCTCGCTCGCCGTTGATTAAAAAAGCGCTGGCAGCCCATCTGCCGGGTATTCCGGTTGCCGGCGGCGATGATTTTGGCTCGGTCACCGCCGGTCTGGCCCGCTGGGCGCAGGTGGTATTTCGTTAACCATCCGTTCCCGGACTACGGGACGCAGTGAGTTTGTTGCCCGGCTTAGCGCAGCGCGAGCCGGGTTCACTCCCCCCGATTGCCGCCTCCTCTCAGCGCCCTTCGCGCCGCGAAACGTAATCCCGCCTCTTTTCACCGGTATAAATCTGCCGCGGGCGATAAATATTCAGCGGCGCTTCGTGCATTTCGTTCCAGTGCGCCACCCAGCCGAGCGTTCTGCCAACGGCGGTGATCACCACAAACATGGATGAAGGCAGCCCCATCGCTTTGAGGATCACCGCTGTATAGAAATCAACGCTCGGCGACAGGCCATTTTCCACGAAGTACGGGTCGGTCAGCGCCACCTCTTCGAGGGCCATCGCTACCTGCAATGGCATATCGCACATCCCCAGTTCCTCCAGCACCCGGTGACAGGTTTCGCGCAAAATGGCGGCTCGCGGGTCGAGGTTACGGTAGCGAGAGTTACCGAATCCGAGACGACGTAACGCCTGCGGGTCGCGTTTCGCTTTGCTCAGGAACGCAGGGATTTGATCAACGGTTTTAATCTCCTCCAGCATCCGCATACTGGCTTCATTAGCCCCGCCGTGGGTAGGCCCCCACAGCGAAGCGAGCCCTGCGGCGATACAGGCAAACAGGTTCGCCCCGGAAGAGCCCGCCGCCCGAACGGTGGTGGTTGATGCGCACTGGCCGTGATCGGCGTGCAGCACCAGGATCTGGTTCATCGCCTGTTCAATCACCGGATTCAGCTGGTACGGTTCCGCCGGGATGGCAAACAGCATATGCAGGAAATTGCCCGCATAAGAGAGATCGTTGCGTGGATACTGCGCCGGTTGCTCAATAGAGAACTTGTAGCTCATCGCCGCCAGCGTCGGCATTTTCGACAGCAGGCGGGTGGCGGCCAGAGCCCGGTGCTCCGGGTTTTCAACGTCCAGCACATCGTGATAAAACGCCGCCAGCGTGCCGACCAGGGCGCACATTAAGGCCATCGGATGCGAGTCGCGGCGGAAGCTGCCGCACATCCGGGCAATCTGCTCGTGCACCAGGCTATGGCGGGTAATCGTGTTTTTGAACACCTGATAGCTGGCTTCATCAGGCGCATCGCCCTGCAGCAGAATCCAGGCCACTTCAAGAAAGTCACACTGGCGAGCCAGCTGATCGACCGGATAGCCGCGGTGCAGCAGAACGCTGTTCTCGGTATCGATCCAGGAGATAGCCGACGTGCAGCCGGCGGTATTAGCAAAGCCGGGGTCGAAACTGCACAGGCCTGAAGACGCCAGCGGACGGATATCCATGCCGAGGTGGCCCAGCGTTCCCGCCACCGTACCCAAAGGAATAGACTGCTGTTCATCCAAAGAAAGCGTTAGCGATTTCGTCGTCATCCTGTAAGGTCCCCTTCCACAACGAGTCAATGATTAACCTGGTCATTTCTCCAGGCGGAATAACCAACATAACCACAGTCGACCGCTGATTCTTTGATATAAATAACCAAAACATTGATAAACGACGGCTATTATTCATACTTAAGGAACGTCAGGGCGATTTTTCAACCGCATAAAATACGCATCTCTTGAAATTAGCTGCATCTAAATTCTGACATTCCGCCTGTGAATAATATTTTTACTTCATCAATGAGCAATATATAACCATATTTGTCTAATTTTTTGCGCCTGCAGGATTCGCGTCTCTAGACTTTGCGGCCCTGATTGCCGGAATGCGTTATTTATCACGGGTGGCCCGGCGGGCGTTGACGCCCCCGTGCGATCGCTGCCCCCTCGGCCCTGGCGACAGGTAGGGTTTATTACCATCATTTTTCCCGACATTCATTAAAGCTTAATATAAGCACCTGCTTTTATATGCGCTGATTAAATAATCTATTGCTAATGGTATATAACTCCATGCACCTTCACGGCAGCACATCATAAATCCCTATGCGCTGTTTGAATTTTCCACTTGCTTATTATGACCCGCCCTCATACGTTAACATTGATTGCGAATCTTCTTACGGCAGGTCTGGCCAGTTACCCGGCTTGCAGATAACGCTGGAATAATATCTGCGGCACCAGCAGAATGCTGCGTTGTCCAGCCCTGTAATTTTATTTCCCGGATTCCGGAGAGTTGTCTGTGCCAGCCGCAGAGCCCCGGCGCGTTTATACCGTACGGATTGATTAGTCCATGCCGCAAGGGGGCGTAATTGAATCGTTTGTGCGCTTTTTTTGATGTTCTTCGCAGGCACCGTGGACCGCATTTCTGGGCATGGTGCAGCATCCTTATGGCCCTGCAGATGTGTACGCCGGCGCGCGCGGAAGTCCGTCAGCTGGGTATCGATATTCCCGTTGACTGGTACGCCGACGCCAGCGGCCAGATGTCCCTCGACGCCTTTCTTGCGCTACCGCAAGAGGCGCTAAAAACGGCGTCGCTGATCCCGTCGTTTGGGTATTCAAAAAAAACTTTCTGGCTGCGCACGTCACTCCCGGCGGCTTATTTTTCCGGCGAGCAGCGCTGGCTGCAGCTTGGCCCACCGTTTATCGATCGTTTAACCGTCTATTATCGCCCCTACGGCAGCGATAGCCCGTGGAAACAAAAAGAGTTTGGCGACCATGCCCCAGCCCGCGATAGCGACCTCGACTACCGCGAAAGCGTGCTGATTTTAGCGCCCCCGCCCACGGCGGCAGGCTACGAAATGGTGTTCCGTCTGCAGAGCAGCAGCACCCTGATCCTGCTGGCGACGCTCTCATCCCCGCAGGAATTCGTTCGTTCGGCCACCCTCGATACCGCTTTCTGGAGTTTCTATTTCGGTCTGGCGGTCATTGCCAGCGGCATCGCCCTGTGGCTTGCCGTTGCGCTGCGCCGACGTCTGCTGTGGGGGATCTGCCTGTTTTCGCTGAACTATCCGCTCGTCGCGGCCCTGCATGGCTACCCGGAATGGTTATTCGGCGACGCCCTTCTGCCGGTTCAGGATTACATGATTAGCTGCCTGTCGCTGGTAAGCTATGCCACCGCGCTGTGGCTGCATAGCGAGGTCTTCGATCTGAAGAAGAACATGCCGCGGCTGCATCAACTGCTGCTGGCGGCGATCGGCTTAAACATTGCGCTGCAAATCAGCATCCCGCTGGGATTTTACGGCCGGGCAATGCAAATTGAAGCGGGGATATTTTTTATCGCCTCCCCGGTGCTATTGATCACCTCATGGATGCTGTGGCGGCGTAAAGCGGTTGATATGAATACGCTGCTGCTCGGGCTGCTGCCGCCGGTTTACGTGGTGTCAGCCGGGCTGGCCCTGCTCTCGGTACACGGCGTGATTCCGTTTCATAACAGGGTTTATTCCACCTGGCAGTATGCGCTGATCATCCATATCGTCACCGTCCTGATCATCGCCGTACTGCGGGTGCGGGCGGAAAACCGTACCCTGATGCGCAAGCAGCAGCTGGCGAGAGAGTTGCAAATTGAACGCGAGGCCAGCTTCCACCAGCGCCAGTTTATGGGGATGGTGGCGCATGAGTTCAGAACGCCGCTGGCCATCCTCGAGGCGGCGCTGGAAAATCTGCGCCTGTGCCCCACTGTGTCCACGCAGAGCGCGCGCCTCGATCGTATGCAGCGAGCGACCACCCGCCTGGTGCAGCTCACCGATAATTGCCTCGCCGATGCCCGGCTTTCCTCCAGAGACCTGCACGCCGACAGGCAGAATGCGGAGCTGCTGCCGGTTATCTATATCGCCGCCACGGTAGTGGATCTGTCGCTCAATCATTATTTACATGTCATCTGCGAAGGGCAAACTGTCGGGCCGCAATCGCCTTCGCCGGTGCTGTTTATTGATAGCGGGCTGCTGTGTATTGCGATCGCTAATCTGCTCGATAATTCAGTCAAATATTCGGCATCAGGTGAAATAACAATCGAGATTTATCGCCTGCAAAAAGGGTTTGAAATACGTATTGGCGATCGCGGCCCCGGCATTGCGCCTGAACAGGTTGAGCATATTTTTGAGCGCTATCGACGCGGCGAAACCCATACGACCACGCCAGCCGGCACCGGCCTGGGTCTGTACGTCGCCCGACAAATTATACAGGCCCACGGGGGGGAGCTGTGCCTGGCGAAAAATACCGCTGACGGGTGCGAATTTGCGCTCACACTGCCGCTGGATGGACAGCAGAAGGACAAATCATGACATTACGCGTCGCTATCGTTGAAGATAGCGCTGATTTACTCGACGAACTGCTGGCCTTTTTACGCCATCGCGGCTTCGATGCATGGGGCGTGCGCAGCGCTGAAGCCTTCTGGCGGCAGCTGCATCGCGATCCAGTTGATATCGTGCTCATCGACATCGGTTTACCGGGAGAAGACGGATTTAGCGTGCTGGATTATCTGCATGAAATTGGCCATTTCGGACTGGTCGTCATCACCGCCAGAGGCCATGTGCAGGATCGCCTGCAGGCGTTGAACGCCGGCGCCGACCTGTATCTCATCAAGCCGGTCAACTTTTCCGACCTCGCGGAGAGCATTCACGCGCTTGGCGCCCGTCTCCGCCAGCAACCCGCGCCCCAGCCCACCGCGCCGACGATATCAGCGGAACGGTCAGCCTCTTCCACCTGGATATTACAAAGCGAACAGTTAATTGCGCCATCGGGGCTGAACCTGCCGCTAACGCAGCAGGAGTACCGTCTGCTGGAACTGTTAATGCGCAACCGCAATGAAGTGTGCAGCAAAGTTGACCTGCACGCCTCTCTGTTCACCGATGAAGGCGAACCGGAACTGCACCGGATCGATGTCGTCGTCAGCCGCTTGCGCCACAAGGCCCGCCTTCAGGGCATGGCCCTGCCGATTCGCGCTATTTTTGGCAAAGGTCTGGCGTTTCTTTCCTGATATTTGCCGACCCGGCCTCACCAGGCATTGCATCTTTGCGGCGGTGTCATGGCGGATAGTTTTTCATTCCTCCGCCTCTTGATCACTTTTTTTCAGTTTTTGAGAGGAATGAGAGAAATGAGACTGACAGCATATTAAGAATTTTCTTACATTGACATGGCATCGGGAGCGTACCGATTCAAAGCGTCCTCAGGCTAACCGGCTGTGGCCAGATTCAGCACAGCCTGAACGCTGGCCGCCCGCTGTACGCTGTCCGTTCGCCTGTGCCGGCACGGTTTAAAGAAGAGAATAAAAATATTCTCGTGCCTGGGATGTACATTTTTAACACCTGAAAATTTAATTAAAGGATATCCATCATGGCCATGCAAACATGGTTAGCCTTATTACTGTGCATATTTTGCCTCTGCGTTTCGGTATATAGCCTTATTTCTTATATCCGCGACAGGAGAAAACAGAAATTTCCGTTTTCAGCTAAGCACTCTTCGCGCAGAAAATAACTCAGGCGACACCAATAATAAATTATCTGCACAGTAACAATCACCGCATACGCCCGGAGGATTGATCGCAACATGGCGTTATGTTGATTTACAGGGAACTAGCGCCATGAAAAAAATAAACATCGCAATCAATACCAGCAACACTTTTCTGCGGCAATCGCTGGCTTCCATGGTCAATGAGCTCACCCGCCGCGACGGTCATCTGCACGTCAGCTTTTCGTATAAGAAAAATGATTTTTTTGATAAGGATATTATTATCGCCGAGGTTCTCCCCGGTGAAATCTACCTGTGTAATACCAGTCTAAAAAATCGCAAATCAGATAGCTCAGTTATTATACTGCACAGCTACGACCAGCTCCCGGAGCAGGAACTGATTGTTAACTGCCTGAAAGGGGTTATTTTCGTGTCGATAAAATTAGTTAATATTGACAGGATGTTGGCCATCCTTGCCCAGGAGCTAAGAAAGTGCGAAGGTCTCGTTTTGGCCCGGCGGGCCGACTCAGCGATAGTCTGCAGCAACTGCCCGCACAAAATGCTGTCAAAATCGCAGGTTGCCGTCGCCTCCGGAATTATTCATGGCTTTGATATCAGTAAAATCTCCGCCCTGCACAAAGTCACGCCCAAAACCATCACCTGGCACAAAAGTAAAATCATGGAAAAATATCGCCTCAATAACCATTATGACTTTTTCCAGTTTATTAATTTGTTAAAAGAGCGCTGGTAAACCCGCGAATATGCCGGAACTGAGTAACACTATGCGCGATAAAATTAGGAATTTGACGGCTTGTAAGGGTCGGGAATCCGAAAAAATATCAGTGAGATGAAAAATATCTACTCTGGTGTTACGCGCAGCAGTAACATGATCCGGTTCCTTGATATGAAAATACCGTAGCGTGTTTTTAGCCATAAGAAAAACGTCTTTATCGAGGAATCTGTTACTTCGTCACATTGCCCCTTGCGTGCCTGTTAGGGGCCTCTTTTTTATGACGAAGCGCGCCCCCGTCAGAGAGGGCGCACGACGATCAGGCCTCGACCTGCTGAGCCGCGGCTTCTTCTTCCGCGACCTCTTCCTGCAACAGACCTTCATTTTTTGACAGCATCGCCGTCGCGATCCCATTCCCCAGCACGTTAATCGCGGAACGCCCCATATCGAGAAAATGGTCAATACCCATCAGCAGCAAAATACCCGCCACCGGAATATTGAAGCTGGGGATGGTCGCGGCCAGCACCACCAGCGCCGAGCGCGGCACCCCGGCGATTCCCTTTGATGCCAGCATCAGGGTCAGCATCATCACGGTGATCTCGCTAAAGCTCAGATGAATATTGTAGGCCTGAGCGATAAACATCGCGGCAAACGAGCAGTACACCATCGAGCCGACGAGGTTAAAGGAGTAACCGATGGGCAGCACGAACGACGCGATATTACGCGAGCAGCCGAACTCCACGAGGCGCTCAAGGGTCTTCGGATAGGCAGCTTCTGAGCTGCTGGTGGTAAACGCCACCAGTACCGGATCTTTCAGCATATTAAGCAGGCGAAAAACCTCTTTTTTCAGCACCATATATCCCACCGCCAGCAGCACCATGCTGGTCAGCAGCACTGCAACGTAGTAACCGCCGATGAACGAAGCATAGTTAAGCAGGATCCCCAGCCCCTGCGAGGCGATAACCGAAGAGATGGCGGCAAAAATCGCCAGCGGTGCCACGTACATCACGTACCCGGTGACCTTCAGCATAATATGGGAAACCACGTTCAGGGCCGCCACCAGCGGAGCGTTGAATTTCTCCCCCAGCGACGCTCCGGCAATGCCGAAGAACATTGAGAACACCACGATTTGCAGAATTTCGTTGTTGGCCATCGCTTCGGTAATACTGGTCGGAATAGTATGCGTCAGAAAGCCTTTCAGGCTCATCCCGCTCACCGCCAGGCCGGTATCGACCGACTCTTTCGGAATTGCCAGATTCAACCCGGCGCCGGGGTGCTCAAGGGTAACAATCACCAGCCCAACCAGAATGGAGAGAATCGAAGAGGTAACAAACCACACCATGGCTTTACCGCCGACCCGCCCAATGGTAGCCGTTTCGCCAAGCCGCATAATGCCGACGGTGAGCGTACTGAAGACTAATGGCGCAATCACCATTTTAATCAGGCGCAGGAATACGTCGGTCAGCAGCGTAATATTTTCAGACCATGCGGTTATGGTCGTTTGCGCGGCGTATGCGTGAATGGCCGCGCCGGAGAGGATCCCCAACAGCATAAAGATAACGATGAACAGCGTGAGTTTGTTTGCACTTGCCACAAAAATTAACCCCTGATTTATTTAACGTGTTGTTATCAATGTGCATATATTTTATTTATTGGAGCACACCAAACATTCATCACATAAATTGAATAAAAGCAGACGGGGTTACAACTCTTTTTTTAGTTTTTATAGTAAAAGTTGATGTGCTCGTTGACGTGCATCAAGCAAGTTCATTCCGCCACGGCCAACGGCGGGCAAAAATACGCTCAGGGATGCTGTCCGCTTACATCGCCAGCCCGCCGCCGCCGCTGAACGGCTGCTCGCCGGCGATTTTCATTATTTCCGCCCCCAGCGTGACAAACGGCGCCCGCCGGCTGGCATAAATCAGCCCGCCCGATGTCGGCCGCACCGCTTTGACCATATCGGTCAGCGGGTCGATGATTTCCGCGACGACATCGTCGGCGCTGACCCATTCGCCCGGCTGTTTTAGCGGCACCAGGATGCCGGTCGCCGGCGCGGTGACAATCTCCCCGGCAGCAAACGGCAGCATCACCGTTTCCTGCTGCGGCACCGCAGGCTTGTCGCCCGCCAGCACGCCGCGGTACTGCAGATAACGGTAAATACGTTCGGCGTCGTCGCAGGCGGTAGCGTGATTCACCTCGTGCTGGCCGCGCAGCTCGACGGTCACCGCCATACAGCCGGGCTGCTGCGGGCCCCACGCCGGGTTTAGCGCGCTCAAACGCTGCCACGGCAGGCCGCAGGCCTCATCAAACGAGTTGCCCCCGCTCTCCTGGGACAGCAGCACGACGCCAATACCGAGAAAAGCCGCCAGTACGTTCGCCTCGCGTTGCCAGGCCGGATCGGCGTAAAGGTGCAAAATCGCCTGGTCATCGCAATGGAGATCGAGCACCAGATCGGCATCGCAGGCGAGGCTCAGCAGATGTTGACGCAGGGCCTGAACCTCGCTTGCCACGGGAAGCGCCGCCAGCGCCTTCTGCATGGCATCGCGCACCTGCTGGAGATATTCGGCGCGCGTAGCGGGCGATTCCGCGGGTAGCCAGGGCTGCGCCAGCGCCGCCAGATCGGGAAAGTCGCGGTTGAAATTGCGCCCGCTCGCCAGATCGAAACGGCCAATGCCGCTGTTAAGCAGCAGCTGAGCCAGCCCCGGCGGATTGGCTACCGGCACCATAATAATTTCACCGCGCAGCTCGCCCCGTCGTTCCGCCTGGCTGAGTAATCTTTTAAGATAATGCAGAACCAGCATGCCCGGAATTTCATCGGCGTGCAGCCCCGCCTGCAGATAGACTTTCTCGCCGGCGCCGGGCGCGCCGAAATGAAAATGGCTTAATTGCCGCTGCCCACCGAGCGCATGTTGAGGTAATGTATCGTGTTTAATTTTCATTGGACGTCCCATCTGTGGAAAAGAAAACCCGGCTTGACCGTATCGATCATAAGATCCTTGAAATCCTGCGCCGGGATGGCCGCATTTCTTATCAGAAGCTCTCGGAGCAGGTAAATCTCACCGCGCGTCCATGTCTGGAACGCGTGCGCGGCCTCGAGCGTGACGGCATCATTCGCGGCTACAGCGCCATTATCGAACTGCCCGAGCCGGAGCATGCGTTTGTGGTGCAGGCGCAAATCGCCCTGGCCGACCACGGCCGCTCGCAGCCGGTGTTTGAACAGGAGATGCGCCAGACGCCCGAAGTGCTGGACTGCTGGCTGGTGAGCGGCAGCTTCGACTTTCTGGTACGCATCGGCTGTCGCAGCATGGCGCACTATTGCCAGCTGGCGGATAGCTGGCTGACCAGTAAAAAGTTTCACGTTGATAAAATCGTTACTCTGACCGAACTCCAGGCGATTAAGCGCTCCTGATTAGCCGCGGCGGATAAACGCCAGCCAGCGCCGTTCGGCGCGGGAAAAGGCGAAAATCAGCAGAAAGGTGCACAGGAGATAGAGCGCCGCAGCCATCAGAAACGGAATAAACGGCGACCAGGTCATGGCGTAGAACGCGCGGGCCACGCCGGTAATATCCAGCAGGGTTACCGTGCTGGCCAGCGAGGTGGCGTGGAGCAAAAAGACCATTTCATTATTCAGCGCCGGGATCCCGCGTCTGAGCGTCGCGGGCAGCACCAGACGACGAATAATCTGCCATTTCCCCATCCCATAGGCTTCTCCGGCAACCCACTCCTGACGGGGAAAGGTCAGCATCATCCCCGCCAGCAGCTCCGCAACGTAAGCGGAGGTGTTCAGCACCAGCGCCAGCGTGGCGCAGAAAGTCGCATCGCGAAACAGCAGCCAGAACGGCTGATCGTTCATCCAACCCGTCTGCACAATATCGAACTGCGACAGGCCGTAGTAAATCAGCATCAGTTGCAGATAGAGCGGCGTGCTGCGGAAAAAATACGTAAAACCACGGATGGGCAGCGCCAGCGCGCGCGGGCCGTACACCTGCCCCACCGCCAACGCAATCGCCAGCGCCATCCCGGGAACGATGGAGAGCAAAAACAGCTCCGCCGTTATCGCCAGCCCGCTGGCGGCGCCGTTGCCGTCGCTCCAGATAAAGCTCGGGATCGCATCGAGAAAGGTTTGCAGATTCATAGCGCGGCCCCCGCCGTGGAAGAACGCAGCGCATAACGCTTCGCCAGGCGGCTAAACAACCAGCTGGAGAGCGCGGTAATGACCATATAAATCAGGGAAACCAGGAAATAGAAGAGGAACGGTTTTTGCGTGGCGCGCCCGGCCTGCTCGGCCAGCCATACCATGTCCTCCAGGCCCAGGATCGACACCAGCGCCGACGCTTTCATCAGCCCCAGCCAGTTATTATTGATCCCGGGAATCGCGAAGCTCAGCATCTGCGGCAGCATCACCCGGCGAAATACCGTCCACGGGCGCATTCCGTAGGCCTGCGCGGCTTCGGTTTGCCCGCGATCGACGGTCAGAAATGCGCCGCGAAAGGTCTCGGTATAATAGGCGCCGAACACAAAGCCAATCGCCAGCACGCCGGAAAAAAAGGTATTGAAGCGCACCGGCCCCAGCCCCACCGCTGCCAGCAGCAGGTTAACCAGCATCTCGCCGCCGAAAAACAGCAGTAGCATAATCACCAGCTCGGGAATACCGCGTACCAGGGTGGTGTAGGCGGTGGAAAACAGGCGCAGCCACGGCGGGCCAAAGAGTTTAACCAGCGAGTTGATCAGGCCCAGCAGCAGCGCGACCAGCAATGAGCAGAGCATCACGCACAGCGAAAGCGCCGCGCCGCGTAACAGCAAGGGTAAATAGTCTGCGACCATGTTCAGCCTTCCACGGGTGCCGTAAAGGGGCGCAAGCCAGCGCCTGCGCCTTCACGGCTTATTTGCCATAAATATCAATGCTAAAGTATTTTTTCTGGATAGCGTCGTAGGTACCATCGGCGCGAATAGCCTTGATAGCGCCGTTCAGGGCATCCCGCAGCGCCGGATTATCTTTATTGACCGCAATCCCCACATCGGAAGAGATGCCGCCGTCCTGAATGACCGGACCGGCAAAAGCGAATTTCTGCCCGCGCGGGGTATCAATAAAGCCGGTCGCCGCCTGGATATTATCCTGCAAAGCGGCGTCAATACGTCCGGAGAGCAGGTCGAGGTAGACGTTATCCTGATTCGCGTAGCTGACGATCTTCACGCCGTGGTTGGCCCAGTTAGCCTTCGCAAACGCTTCATGGGTGGAACCGGTCTGGACGCCGACGGTCTTGCCTTTCAGGCTGGCGACCTCAGGCAGCAGCGGGCTACCTTTGCGCGCCACCAGCTGCGCTGCGCTGCGGTAGTAGCGGTCGGTGAAGTCCACTTCCTTTTTACGCGCATCGGTCATATTGAGCGAAGCGATAATGGCATCGAACTTATGCGCATTGAGAGCGGCAATCATGCTTTCGAACGGCTGCTTAACGAAAACGCATTTGGCTTTTAGCTGGGTGCACAGCGCGTTGGCGATATCAATATCAAAACCGGTAATTTCACCGCTGGGGGCCAGTACGTCAAACGGCGGATAGCCGCCATCGACGCCAAAGCTAATGGTATCAAACTGCTGGGCGGCCAGCGGCGCGCTGAGCGCCATGCAGGCCAGTAGTGCGGCAAGGCGTAGTTTCATTTCGATCTCCCCGGTGTCGGCGCAGAAATTAAAAACGCAGTGAGAGGCAGGTCAGGCCGCCATCCATTTTCTTAAATTCGCTGGTGTCGAGCTGCACGACAGGCATTCCCAGCTTGCTGATTTCGCCCAGGGTACAGGGGTAGCCCTGCGGCGTAATTAAGGTATCGTTGATCCACAGCGTATTTCCGGCGTAGGCCTCTTCCTCCGGGATCACGATACGGTTGAAGCCGCTAAACGCCGGATGGTTAACGTAGCCTTCCGTCAGCAGCAGCGTATTGCGGCCCACATAGTTGACGATCGATTTCAGATGCAGACCGGCGCTCACGTCAATCGCCGTCACCGTGTAACCGTGCGGCTCAACGGCGGCGGCAAATTCGCGGATCCCCTGCTCATCGGTACGCGCCGTCAGGCCGATAAAAAATCGTTTGCCCACCAGCAGCACGTCGCCGCCGTCCATATGTCCGCTTTCGCTCATCTGCACCAGTGGACGAAACCCCGCCAGCACCGGCGCAATAGTATCGACTTCGCCCTGACGGCTCGGCGCGCCTGGATGAGTAATCACCGCCAGTTCCGGCATGACCACCGCGGTATCTTCAACAAAGTGCGCATCGGGATATTCCGCCGCGGCAGGAAGCACGGTGACCTTCAGACCGAGCTGCAGAAGGGTCTCTACATAGGCGAGAAACTGGCGCGTGGTGGCGGCGATATCCGGCGCGCCCAGTTGGGCGGTAGTTTGTCCTGCGCCGCAGGTGGCGGCCGGTAGACGGGCGATAGCTTGGGTAAAATGCATAAAGAACCCTCTGATAGTGGTCGCATTGCTTAAAGCAAAATCCTGAGTGAATTTGATTATTAAACAGATGCGCCTGCCAATCAGGCTGAATCACGCCCCGGGGCCGCTTATTCACGCTGTATATCAGCCTGGCTGCGACGCATTCCGCTGTGACCCTTAAGAAACAGCGAATGACCGGCGATAATTAACCGGGTTCCTCGCCCGGCTAAGCAAAATCGTTAAGCGAATTTTACGCCTAACTATTCATCGTAACCGGCTCAAGGAAAAGCGTTTTTTCCAGACGTTTCTGGACAGTCTTTTCATAATTCCTCCATTTTTAAGCAGCGTTCGCTGACTAAACTAGTATCATTCCGTGAAACGTTTCAGGATGAGATAGCAAATTAATGAAAGGTAGCAATAAAAGCCGTTGGGCAGCCGTGCTGGTGGTAGCGATCGTCGCGGGCGCCGCGTACTGGTTCTGGCAGGGTCGCGAAGCGGCAAATAGCGGCGCGCCGACGGCGACAGGCGCGCGTCAGCAGGGCCCCGGAGGCGGACGGCCCGGTCGTTTTGGCGCCGCCCTCGCGCCGGTACAGGCGGCAACCGCGACCAGCGAAGCGGTGCCGCGCTACCTTTCCGGCCTCGGCACCGTGACGGCGGCGAATACCGTCACCGTGCGCAGCCGCGTCGACGGCCAGCTTCTGGCGATCCACTTTACCGAAGGCCAGCAGGTCAAAGCGGGCGATCTGCTCGCGGAAATCGATCCCAGCCAGTTTAAAGTCGCCCTCGCCCAGGCCGAGGGGCAACTGGCCAAAGATCGGGCGACCCTCGCCAACGCCCGCCGCGATCTGGCGCGCTACCAGCAGCTGGTGAAAACCAATCTGGTGTCGCGCCAGGAGCTGGATACCCAGCAGTCGCTGGTCAGCGAAACCCAGGGCACGATTAAGGCGGACGAAGCCGCTGTCGCCAGCGCCCAGCTGCAGCTGAACTGGAGCCGCATCACCGCGCCGATTGACGGCCGGGTCGGCTTAAAACAGGTGGATATCGGCAACCAGATCTCCAGCGGCGACACCACCGGCATTGTGGTGCTGACGCAAAACCACCCTATTGATGTGGTCTTTACGCTGCCGGAAAACCAAATCGCCACCGTCGTACAGGCGCAAAAGGCGGGGAAAAAGCTGGCGGTCGAAGCCTGGGACCGCACCAATAAACAGAAAATCAGCGAAGGCTCGCTGCTGAGCCTCGATAACCAGATTGACGCCACCACCGGCACCATCAAGCTGAAAGCGCGCTTTACAAACCTTGATGACGCCCTGTTCCCCAATCAATTCGTCAACGCCCGTATGCTGGTCGATACTGAGCAAAACGCGGTAGTGATCCCAACCGCCGCGCTGCAAATGGGTAACGAAGGTCATTTCGTCTGGGTACTGAACGACGAGAACAAGGTCAGCAAGCACACCGTCACGCCGGGTATTCAGGACAGTCTGAAAGTGGTGATTAACGCCGGTCTTTCCGCTGGCGATCGCGTGGTCACTGACGGGATCGATCGTCTGACGGAAGGCGCAAAAGTTGAGGTCGTCGAAGCCCACGATGCGGCAACCGCCGCCGAGCCGGAAAAAGCCACCAGCCGCGAATACGGTAAAAAAGGAGCGCGCTCCTGATGCAAGTGTTACCGCCGAGCAGTACGGGCGGCCCTTCCCGTCTGTTTATCATGCGCCCGGTCGCCACGACGCTGTTAATGGTGGCCATCATGCTGGCCGGGATTATCGGCTATCGATTCTTACCGGTTTCGGCGCTGCCGGAAGTGGACTACCCGACGATTCAGGTGGTAACCCTCTATCCCGGCGCCAGCCCGGACGTGATGACCTCATCCGTGACGGCCCCGCTGGAGCGCCAGTTTGGCCAGATGTCCGGCCTCAAGCAGATGTCCTCCCAGAGCTCCGGCGGCGCGTCGGTGGTCACGCTCCAGTTCCAGCTCACGCTGCCGCTGGACGTCGCGGAACAGGAAGTACAGGCGGCCATCAACGCTGCCACCAACCTGCTGCCTTCTGACCTGCCTAACCCGCCGGTCTACAGCAAAGTTAACCCCGCCGATCCGCCGATTATGACCCTCGCGGTCACCTCTTCCGCCGTGCCGATGACCCAGGTCGAGGATATGGTCGAGACCCGCGTGGCGCAGAAGATCTCCCAGGTTTCCGGCGTCGGGCTGGTCACCCTCGCGGGCGGCCAGCGCCCGGCGGTACGCGTTAAGCTCAACGCCCAGGCCATCGCCGCGCTCGGGCTGACCAGCGAAACGGTGCGCACCGCGATAACCAGCGCCAACGTCAACTCGGCGAAAGGGAGCCTTGACGGCCCGGCGCGGGCGGTGACCCTCTCCGCCAACGATCAGATGCAGTCGGCAGAAGATTATCGCCGCCTGATTATCGCCTGGCAGAACGGCGCGCCGATTCGCCTCGGCGACGTCGCCACCGTGGAACAGGGCGCGGAAAACAGCTGGCTCGGGGCATGGGCGAACAATCAGCGGGCGATCGTCATGAATGTCCAGCGCCAGCCGGGGGCCAATATTATCTCTACCGCCGACAGCATCCGCCAGATGCTGCCGCAGTTGACCGAAAGCCTGCCGAAATCAGTCAAAGTACAGGTGCTTTCCGACCGCACTACCAACATCCGGGCGTCGGTTAGCGACACCCAGTTCGAGCTGATGCTGGCTATCGCCCTGGTGGTGATGATTATTTACGTCTTTCTGCGCAACGTCCCGGCGACGATTATTCCCGGCATCGCCGTGCCGCTATCGCTGGTCGGCACCTTTGCGGTAATGGTGTTTCTCGATTTCTCGATTAACAACCTGACGCTGATGGCCCTGACCATCGCCACCGGCTTTGTGGTCGATGACGCTATCGTGGTGATCGAAAACATCTCGCGCTATATCGAGAAAGGCGAAAAGCCGCTGGCCGCCGCCCTGAAAGGGGCCGGAGAGATTGGCTTTACCATTATCTCGTTGACCTTCTCGCTGATTGCGGTGCTGATCCCGCTGCTGTTTATGGGCGATATCGTTGGCCGCCTGTTCCGCGAGTTCGCCATTACCCTGGCGGTGGCGATCCTGATCTCCGCGGTGGTGTCGCTGACCCTGACGCCGATGATGTGCGCCCGCATGCTGAGCCACGAGTCGCTGCGCAAGCAGAACCGCTTCTCGCGCGCCAGCGAGCGTTTCTTTGAGCGGGTGATCGCCGTCTATGGCCGCTGGCTGAGCCGGGTATTGAATCATCCCTGGCTGACACTGAGCGTGGCCCTCGGTACCCTGGTGCTGTCGATTATGCTATGGGTGTTTATTCCGAAGGGCTTTTTCCCGATTCAGGACAACGGCATCATTCAGGGTACGCTGCAGGCGCCGCAGTCGGCGTCGTTCGCCAACATGGCCGAGCGCCAGCAGCAGGTGTCGGCGGCGATACTCAAAGATCCGGCGGTGGAAAGCCTGACCTCCTACGTCGGGGTTGACGGCACTAACCCGGCGCTCAACAGCGCCCGCCTGCAAATCAACCTTAAGCCGCTGGACGAGCGCGACGATCGCGTGCAGACGGTGATCGGCCGCCTGCAGAACGCGGTGAGCGGGATTCCCGGCATTGAGCTTTACCTTCAGCCCACGCAGGATCTGACCATTGACACCACCGTCAGCCGCACTCAGTACCAGTTCACCCTGCAGGCGAACTCGCTGGATGCGCTCAGCAACTGGGTGCCACAGCTGCTGACCCGGCTGCAGGCGCTGCCGCAGCTCTCCGACGTCAGCAGCGACTGGCAGGACAAGGGCCTGGCGGCGTATATCAACGTTGACCGCGATAGCGCCAGCCGCCTCGGCATCAGCATGGCGGACGTCGATAATGCGCTGTATAACGCCTTCGGCCAGCGTTTAATCTCCACCATCTATACCCAGGCGAATCAGTACCGCGTGGTGCTGGAGCATGATACCCAGGCCACGCCGGGGCTGGCGGCGCTGGATAATATTCGCCTGACCAGCAGCGACGGCGGGATTGTGCCGCTGAAATCCATCGCCAGCGTCGAGGAGCGTTTTGCCCCGCTATCCATAAACCATCTCGATCAGTTCCCGGTCACCACCATCTCGTTTAACGTGCCGGATAACTATTCGCTGGGCGATGCGGTCGATGCCATCCTTGGCGCCGAACAGGCGCTGGAATTCCCGAGCGATATCCGCACCCAGTTCCAGGGCAGCTCTCTGGCTTTCCAGTCGGCGCTGGGCAGCACCGTCTGGCTGGTGGTCGCTGCGGTAGTGGCGATGTATATCGTCCTCGGAGTACTGTATGAAAGCTTTATTCACCCGATAACGATTCTCTCCACCCTGCCGACGGCGGGCGTGGGCGCGTTGCTGGCGCTGTGGCTGGCGGGGAGCGAACTGGACGTTATCGCGATTATCGGCATCATTTTGCTGATCGGCATCGTCAAGAAAAACGCCATCATGATGATCGACTTCGCGCTGGCCGCCGAACGCGAACAGGGCATGCCGCCGCGCGAGGCTATCTACCAGGCCTGTCTGCTGCGCTTTCGTCCCATCCTGATGACCACCCTCGCCGCCCTGCTCGGCGCGCTGCCGCTGATGCTCAGCACCGGCGTCGGCGCGGAGCTGCGCCGTCCGCTGGGGATTGGCATGGTCGGCGGTCTGATGCTCAGCCAGGTGCTGACCCTGTTCACTACCCCGGTGATCTATCTGCTGTTCGACCGACTGTCGCTGTATATGAAGAGCCGATTCCCGCGGCGTGAAGAGGAGGCGTAGGTGAAGTTTTTCGCGCTCTTCATTTACCGTCCGGTGGCGACGATTCTGATTTCGCTCGCCATTACTCTCTGCGGCATCCTCGGTTTTCGCCTGCTGCCGGTAGCGCCGCTGCCGCAGGTGGACTTCCCGGTTATCATGGTCAGCGCCTCGCTGCCCGGCGCGTCGCCGGAGACCATGGCCTCTTCGGTGGCGACGCCGCTTGAGCGCTCTTTGGGGCGGATTGCCGGGGTCAATGAGATGACCTCCTCCAGCTCGCTCGGCAGTACGCGCATCATTCTTGAGTTCAACTTTGACCGCGATATCAACGGCGCGGCCCGCGATGTGCAGGCGGCGATTAACGCCGCGCAAAGCCTGCTGCCGAGCGGTATGCCGAGCCGTCCGACCTATCGCAAAGCCAACCCGTCAGACGCGCCGATCATGATCCTCACCCTCACCTCGGATACCTGGTCCCAGGGTGAGCTGTACGACTTCGCCTCAACCCAACTGGCGCAGACCATTGCCCAGATTGACGGCGTCGGCGACGTCGACGTCGGCGGCAGCTCGCTGCCCGCGGTGCGCGTCGACCTCAACCCACAGGCGCTGTTTAACCAGGGCGTGTCGCTCGACGCGGTGCGCACCGCCATCAGCAACGCCAACGTGCGTAAACCGCAGGGGGCGCTGGAAGATGCCACCCACCGCTGGCAGGTGGCGACCAACGACGAGCTGAAAACCGCTGCCGAATACCAGCCGCTGATCGTGCACTACAACAACGGTGCGGCGGTGCGCCTCGGCGACGTCGCCAACGTCACCGATTCGGTGCAGGACGTGCGCAACGCCGGGATGACTAACGCCAAACCGGCGATTTTGCTGATGATCCGTAAGCTGCCGGAGGCCAATATCATTGAAACGGTGGACAGCATTCGCGCCCGTCTGCCGGAGTTACAGCGCACCATCCCGGCCTCTGTCGATCTGCAAATCGCCCAGGACCGTTCGCCGACCATCCGCGCCTCGCTGGAGGAAGTTGAGCAAACGCTGGTGATCTCGGTGGCGCTGGTGATCCTCGTGGTCTTCCTCTTCCTCCGCTCGGGGCGCGCGACGCTGATCCCGGCGGTGGCGGTTCCGGTTTCGCTGATCGGCACCTTCGCCGCCATGTACCTGTGCGGCTTCAGCCTTAACAACCTGTCGCTGATGGCGCTGACCATCGCTACCGGCTTCGTGGTTGATGACGCCATCGTGGTGCTGGAAAACATTTCCCGCCATCTCGAAGCGGGCATGAAGCCGCTGCAGGCGGCGCTGCAGGGGAGCCGGGAAGTCGGATTTACCGTTCTGTCGATGAGCCTGTCGCTGGTGGCGGTATTCCTGCCGCTGCTGCTGATGGGCGGCCTGCCGGGAAGGCTGCTGCGCGAATTCGCCGTTACTCTGTCGGTGGCGATCGGCATCTCGCTGGCGGTCTCCCTGACCCTGACGCCGATGATGTGCGGCTGGCTGCTGAAAAGCGGCAAGCCGCACGAGCCGACGCGCAAGCGCGGTGTTGGCCGCCTGCTGGTGGCGATTCAGGGCGGATACGGTAAGTCGCTGAAGTGGGTACTGAAGCATAGCCGCTTAACCGGCCTGGTGCTGCTTGGCACCATCGCGCTGAGCGTCTGGCTCTATATTTCGATTCCTAAAACCTTCTTCCCGGAGCAGGACACCGGGGTGCTGATGGGCGGGATCCAGGCCGATCAGAGCATCTCGTTCCAGGCGATGCGCGGCAAGCTGGAGGACTTTATGAAGATCATTCGTGAAGATCCGGCGGTGGACAACGTCACCGGTTTTACCGGCGGCTCGCGGGTCAACAGCGGGATGATGTTTATCACCCTGAAGTCGCGCGATGAGCGCCATGAAACGGCGCAGCAGATTATCGATCGGCTGCGGAAGAAGCTGGCCAAAGAGCCGGGGGCCAACCTGTTCCTGATGGCGGTACAGGATATCCGCGTCGGCGGCCGTCAGGCCAACGCCAGCTACCAGTACACGCTGCTGTCGGACGACCTTGCGGCGCTGCGGGAGTGGGAACCCAAAATCCGCAAAACGCTGGCGGCGCTGCCGGAGCTGGCGGATGTCAACTCCGACAGCCAGAATAACGGCGCCGAGATGGACCTGATCTACGACCGCGATACCATGTCGCGACTCGGCATCAGCGTGCAGGACGCCAATAATCTGCTAAATAACGCCTTCGGTCAGCGGCAGATCTCAACCATCTACCAGCCGCTGAACCAGTATAAAGTGGTGATGCAGGTCGACCCGGTCTACACCCAGGACGTCAGCGCCCTCGATAAAATGTTTGTGATCAACAGCGAAGACAAGCCGATCCCGCTATCCTATTTCGCCAAATGGCAGCCGGCCAACGCCCCGCTGTCGGTGAACCATCAGGGGCTGTCGGCGGCATCGACCGTGTCGTTTAACCTGCCTACCGGCAAATCGCTGTCAGAAGCCAGCGACGCCATTAACCGGGCGATGACCCAGCTTGGCGTGCCGTCCAGCGTCCGCGGGTCGTTCGCCGGGACCGCGCAGGTGTTCCAGGAGACCATGAACTCACAGGTGATCCTGATTATGGCGGCTATCGCCACGGTCTATATCGTGCTGGGGATCCTCTATGAGAGCTACGTTCATCCGCTAACCATTCTGTCGACTATTCCGTCCGCGGGCGTCGGCGCGCTGCTGGCGCTGGAGCTTTTCGATGCCCCGTTCAGCCTAATCGCGCTTATCGGGATTATGCTATTAATTGGCATTGTGAAGAAAAACGCCATCATGATGGTCGACTTTGCCCTGGAAGCGCAGCGCAACGGCAACCTGCCGCCGGAAGAGGCAATCTTCCAGGCCTGCCTGCTGCGCTTCCGGCCGATAATGATGACCACCCTGGCGGCGCTGTTCGGCGCGCTGCCGCTGGTTATCTCTGGCGGCGATGGCGCCGAGCTGCGCCAGCCCTTGGGGATCACCATTGTCGGCGGTCTGGTGATGAGTCAGCTGTTGACCCTGTATACCACGCCGGTGGTCTATCTGTTCTTCGACCGTCTGCGGCTGCGTTTTTCGCGAAAAGTCCATCAACCGGTAAGCGAATAACATGACAGATCTTCCTTCCAGCGTACGCTGGCAGCTGTGGATAGTGGCCTTTGGCTTTTTTATGCAGGCGCTGGATACCACCATCGTTAACACCGCCCTCCCCTCAATGGCGCAAAGTCTTGGGGAGAGCCCGCTGCATATGCATATGGTTATCGTCTCCTACGTGCTGACGGTGGCGGTGATGCTGCCCGCCAGCGGCTGGCTGGCGGATCGTGTCGGAGTAAGAAATATCTTTTTTAGCGCCATCGTGCTGTTCACCGCCGGCTCCCTGTTCTGCGCGCAGGCCGCCACGCTCGATCAGCTGATTCTGGCCCGGGTGCTGCAGGGCGTCGGCGGCGCAATGATGGTTCCCGTAGGCCGCCTGACGGTAATGAAAATTGTCCCGCGCAGCCAATATATGGCGGCGATGACCTTCGTCACCCTGCCCGGCCAGGTGGGGCCGCTGCTCGGCCCGGCGCTCGGCGGGATGCTGGTGGAGTACGCCTCCTGGCACTGGATCTTTCTGATCAATATTCCGGTTGGCATCATCGGTGCCATCGCCACGCTGTGCCTGATGCCCAACTACACTCTGCAAACCCGGCGCTTTGATATCCTCGGCTTTATTTTGCTGGCCGCCGGCATGGCGACGCTCACCCTGGCGCTCGACGGCAAAAAGGGGCTCGGAATCTCCCCCCTGTGGCTGACGGCGCTGGTGGCCATCGGCGCGGCGTCAATTCTGTGCTATCTGTGGCACGCGCGCGGCAACCGCAACGCGCTGTTCAGCCTGAAGCTGTTCAACAACCGCACCTTTTCTCTCGGCCTTGGCGGCAGCTTCGCCGGGCGCATCGGCAGCGGCATGCTGCCGTTCATGACCCCGGTGTTTTTACAAATTGGCCTCGGCTTTTCGCCGTTCCACGCCGGGCTGATGATGATCCCGATGGTGCTTGGCAGCATGGGAATGAAGCGTATTGTGGTTCAGGTGGTCAACCGCTTCGGCTATCGCCGGGTGCTGGTGACTTCAACGATCGGCCTCGCGCTGGTCAGCCTGCTATTTATGGCCGTCGCGCTCGCGGGCTGGTACTGGCTGCTGCCGGTGGTCCTGTTTCTGCAGGGAATGATTAACTCCAGCCGCTTCTCCTCAATGAATACCCTGACCCTGAAGGACCTGCCCGACGATCTGGCCAGCAGCGGCAACAGCATGCTATCGATGGTCATGCAGCTGTCGATGAGTATCGGCGTCACTATCGCCGGGATGCTACTCGGTCTCTACGGCCAGCAGCATATCGGCGTCGATGCGGCGACCGCTCATCAGGTGTTTCTTTATACCTACTTAAGCATGGCGGTGGTTATTGCGCTGCCGGCACTCATTTTTTCCCGCGTACCGGACGACACCACGATGAATACCGTGATTCGTCGCCGTAAAAGGAGTGAGTCTTGAAGTTCTGGCGTCCCGGCATTACCGGCAAGCTGTTTATCGCGATTCTTGCCACCTGCATCGTGCTGCTAATCAGCATGCACTGGGCGGTGCGTATTAGCTTTGAACGCGGCTTTATCGACTATATCAAGCGCGGCAACGAACAGCGCCTGACCATGCTCGGCGATGCCCTGAGCGAACAGTATGCCCAGCACGGCAGCTGGAAGTTCCTGCGCAACAACGACCGCTTTATTTTCCAGCTGCTGAAAACCTTTGAGCGCGACAATGACGATCGCTCGCCGCCGGGTCGCGGTATGGGTCCGATGGACGAACCGCGTCCGGGCCCCGGACCCGGAGAGATGCCGCCGGATGCCGCGCCGGACCGCCCCCTTGAGGGCCCGCGCGGCGATCGTGGCGATCGCGGTCCCGGTCCTGATATGCCTCCGCACGGCTGGCGCACGATGTTCTGGGTGGTCGATCAGAAAGGGCGCGTACTGGTGGGCCCGCGCGAGCGCGTCCCGACAGACGGTACCCGGCGCAGCATTATGGTTAACGGCGTCGAGGTTGGCGCGGTCATTGCCTCGCCGGTTGAGCGCCTGACGCGCAACACCGATATCAACTTCGACCGTCAGCAGAAACGCACCAGCTGGCTGATTGTCGCCCTCGCTACGCTGCTGGCGGCGCTGGCCACCTTCCCGCTGGCGCGCGGTCTGCTCGCCCCGGTTAAACGGCTGGTTGAGGGGACTCATCGTCTGGCGGCCGGCGATTTCTCCACCCGGGTCACCGCCACCAGCAGCGATGAACTGGGGCGCCTGGCGAAAGATTTTAACCAGCTAGCCAGTACCCTTGAACGCAATCAGCAAATGCGCCGCGACCTGATGGCCGATATTTCTCATGAACTTCGCACGCCGCTGGCGGTGCTGCGCGGCGAGCTGGAGGCGATTCAGGATGGCATCAGGAAATTTACCCCGGATTCCATCGCCTCCCTACAGGCGGAGGTCGCCACCCTCACCAAACTGGTCGAGGATTTGCACCAGCTTTCCATGTCCGATGAAGGCGCCCTCACCTACCAGAAAAGCTCGGTGGATATTATTAATCTGCTGGAGGTCGCCGCCGGCGCGTTTCGCGAGCGCTTCGCCAGCCGTGGACTGTCGATTGGCGTTTCGCTGCCGGAAAGCGCGACGATTTTCGGCGACCGGGATCGCCTGATGCAGCTGTTCAACAACCTGCTGGAAAACAGCCTGCGCTATACCGATAGCGGCGGCGGCCTGCAGATTAGCGCCCGCCAGAGCGGCCAGATGCTGATTCTCGACTTTGCCGATAGCGCGCCCGGCGTCACCGACGAACAGCTGGAGCGGCTGGTTGAGCGCTTTTATCGTACCGAAGGGTCGCGTAATCGTGCCAGCGGCGGCTCTGGTCTGGGGCTGGCGATTTGCCTTAACATCGTGGCTGCCCACGGCGGCACTTTACGTGCCGGCCATTCGCCTTTGGGCGGGGTTAGCATTAAAGTAGAGTTACCTCTGGAACGTAATTTATCGAGAGACGTATGACTGAATTACCTGTTGATGAAAACACGCCGCGCATTCTTATCGTGGAAGATGAGCCCAAACTGGGCCAATTGCTGATCGATTATCTTCAGGCGGCGGGTTATGCGCCGACGCTGATCAATCACGGCGATCGGGTTCTACCGTACGTTCGCCAGACGCCGCCGCATCTGATCCTGCTGGATCTGATGCTGCCCGGTACCGACGGACTCACTCTGTGCCGGGAAATCCGCCGTTTCTCTGAAGTTCCGGTGGTGATGGTAACCGCCAAAATCGAGGAGATCGACCGCCTGCTGGGGTTAGAAATCGGCGCCGATGACTATATCTGTAAGCCCTATAGCCCTCGTGAAGTGGTGGCCCGCGTGAAGACCATTCTTCGCCGCTGCAAGCCGCAGCGCGATCTGCAGGCGCTGGATGCCGAAAGCCCGCTGATTGTCGACGAGGGCCGCTTCCAGGCTTCCTGGCGCAACAAGCTGCTGGACCTCACGCCCGCCGAGTTCCGGCTGCTGAAGACCCTCTCTCAGGAGCCGGGTAAAGTCTTCTCCCGCGAACAGCTGCTCAATCATCTGTACGACGATTACCGCGTGGTCACCGACCGCACTATTGACAGCCATATCAAGAACCTGCGCCGCAAGCTGGAATCGCTGGACGCCGAGCAGTCGTTTATCCGCGCCGTTTACGGCGTTGGATATCGCTGGGAAGCCGACGCCTGCCGCCTGGCGTAACCGCACAGCTCCGGCTCAGTGCCGGGGCTGGCATTTTCTGTTATCCGCTCCCCCAAATAAGCCCCTCAGCGGCGCTTCAGGAAAAAACTGCGCCCTTCGGGTCATAATCTGAGAATACCGGCAATAATAAGAAATACGCCACCGGCATGATATATTGCAGGCGGATATTCTCTAATATTCAACTGCGCAAGGAATGCCATGAGTAATATTCATAGAAAATATAGTCCACGAAATATAATTAACGCTCCTGATGTAAAATCGGCCATTATTTCTCGCAGCGAACAGCGCGACGACGGTAATAGTATTCAACGCTGGCTAAGCAACCATTTTTTTCGCTGGGCTATCGGTAATTTCCCCCACGTTTATCCTGTACGCTCCGCCGCCGATTATGCGGTTTACTTTGGCGCGGAGAAGGCGATCCCCGCTTGGTTGATATCCGGGCTGGGCGGCGGCGGCGCCTTTTACTATCTTAATCCACAGCATCCGCAGCTGCTGGCGACGGAAAGGGAGTTACTGGAGTTCCTGTCGCGGCTGGAAGGCACGCGGCTGGAAAGCAAACTTCAGCGCATTAACTGTTTCACCGTCCTGGACATGCGCGAGGCCGAGCACCAGAAAATGCAGCGCCTGCGCGAACGAGGCTGGTACCCCTCCAGCGACGACGCCGTTAAGCCGCTGATGAAGGTCACTGCTGGGCAGTGGGTCGCCTTCGATGCCGCCAGCCCGGCCTTGCGTAGTGAAATGGCCTATGAATCCTGGCATATGCGGCACTGCGTCGGCCAGTTCGAGGATAAAGGGTCACTCTCCGGCGGCTACGGCGAGTACTACGCCCGGCAAATTGAACAAGGCGCATTTCGCCTTCTGAGCCTGCGCGACGAAAATAATATTCCCCACGTCACCCTGAGCCTGAGGATAAATAATGACAGCATGAGTATCGATCAAATTAAAGGTAAGCAGAACCAGCATCCTGTTAAAAAATATGCCGCCGACGTTTTGGCTTTATTACATTATCTGCAACCACGTCCCGAGCGCCACGCCGATTGTGAAGGTATGGGGATCGTCTATGAAGCGACGCCGCAATTTGCTGGCTGGAAATTTATCACCGATGTGGTTGATTTTGATTTTTTACTCAACGTTCTGCATAACAATTTTCATTTAATGGCGCACTTCCCTCACCCACCGGTGGCGCTACAGTGGCTGCTTCTGCACAGCGCTCCGGAGGCGTTGCGCTATCTTCAGACGATCGATCCCAACGTGGCGACCGCGGCGGAAATGCTGTTCCCACAGCATGAATGGCACCCTACGCTTGCCGGGAAAAACACCTGCAGTCAGCCTTTTGAAATTGAGAGCCTGACGCTACAAACCACGCGCTACCGACCACACACCGGAGAGAGTCCTTGATGCTGCTGATAGCCTTGTTTACCACCGCTTATTACCTGCGTTTACGCGCCAAGAAAAAGAATAAACAGCTGGTTGCCGCCCGTATCGCCGAGGAAAAAGAAAAGGACCATCTTAACGATCTGCGCCGCGATAGCCGAAGACGCCAGTGGGCGCTAGCGTTAGCCGATCTCCTCTCGCACCGCAATGGCCTGCCGACAAAAGGCGTACAGCTGGCGTTGAAACTTGATGATGACCAGCGCCGACACCTGACGCAGCAGGTAAAAAAAGAACTGGGCTTGCATCAGCACCTCGACGGCGCGGCGTTACGCCAGCAGATCGCCGAGATCCTGCGCTGCTGGCCGGCGGGCATGGGCAACTCGCCGCGCACGTTTTACCACCACCTGGCGGCCCAGGGCCGGGTTCGCGACGCGCTGGCGTTCGACTGCATGCGCACCGCCTTTCTGACGCGCTGTATCGCCGGGCTCGGCTGGTGCGACGAAAATCAGGCCTGGCTGGTTCTCCTGTTAAACGCCCAGCGGGCGCAGGATTGTTTTGCTTCGTGGGAAGATTACGCCACCGCCTACGTCCGCGCCCGCCGGGTACGGCTGGCGTTAATGGATACGCCAACGGCGGTTGCCGGACGCGATGTGCAGGAGGTGGCCTGTTATCTGAAAGCCTCCTTCAGCCGCTGGAAAACGCTGCCGTGGAATGACTTCAAAATTTTCGACCCGGTTTAAAAGGAGTGTTTATGGAAAAGGATGACCCACTGCTCACCGCCATGTTTGAGATGTGCAACCGTAAAAATCCCCTCAATGACGGACAGCGCGAGTGGTCTATCGCGGATCTTCCCGGCCTGTTGTGCGAAGGATGTTATGACGAGCTCGAGGCGCGCTATAGCCGGGCGCTGGCGGAAAGCCTGACCAGCCGCGAGGCGGAAAAACGTTACTTCCTCGCCTGGACGCAGATGTGCAACCATTTTTACGATATGGATGCGCTGGTCGAGGCCGGGCCTGCTGGGTTAGCGCCGATCAAAAACTGGCAGCGCGCCCGCCCGCGCTCCAGCTATGCCTGGCTTGCTGAGGCCCAGTACTGGAACCACCGCGCGTGGCTCTATCGCAGCTACGGCTGGGCGCAGGATACCACCCGCGCCATGTGGATCTGCGCCAGCGCCTGCAATGAGCAGATGGTCATTGCCGCTCTCTACGCCATCGACCTCGAACCACGCCAGTGGATGGTGGCGTCCCTGACCAGCACTAACTCTAAGGTCTTCGGCCAGCCCGACTGGCTGGCTGAGTTCCTTGCCGGCGCTGAGGTTGCGGGACGACCGCTGATGCAGGAACTGGCTGAGTATCACCGCCGCTCACCGCAGGAAGTGGAGGCGCTGATGGCCCATTCCGGCCTGTCGTTTGCCGACGCGGTATGCCCGGATCTGCCTCGTCCGCAGGTACTGCCTGCGTGCAATGGCGACGCCGGGCAACGCTACTGGCTCGCCGTTTGTCTGGCGATTTTCCCGACGGCATTTTACGCGCTGGATGAGTATATTCCGTTTCGTATGCCGCGCTGGGGAGGATCGCATCAGGAGATCCGCGAATTTCTGGCATCAACGGTATGCGATCATCTTACCGCCGCCGAGCGGGAGCATCTGGAACTTTTAATCTGGTGGGATGACCATCGCGATCTGCGCATCAATGAAGTGGATTCACCGACCGAGCGGGAGCGTATTATCGCCAAAGCAGAAGAGATTGCCCGGCGGGCGCACATGGCGCAGTCTCGCCACTATGCGCTGGAGTGGCTGCTGCTCTGCTATAGCGATTTAGACGATAAAGACGCGCTCTGGCTCACCCTGCAGCGTTCGGTCATGGAAAAAGTGAAGCTCAACAATTACTACACCGCGTGGGCGTTAAAGTTTGCGCTGCGCGATTTCCCGGACAGCGAGTGGATTTACAATTTCATCAGCCAGAATGCGCAACAAACCGAATACTGCGTGCCGAAAATCTATCGCGGCTACTTCCAGTACGCGGGGTTATTTGGCTTTGAAAAAGATGAAGCGCAGGGTGCCGTCTGGCTCGATAGCGTCGCCGACATTGAATACGACCATAACTGGCGGGCGGCGATAAAAGATTTTCGCTGGCTCGGTTACCCCGAATATCTCCTGCCTCTGGCCCACCTTGGCGCCCGGAGAAACATCCCCAGCGCGCTTAATCAGCTCGGGGTGGAATCTAATGCCAGAGATAACGGAGGCTTGTTGCCGTACGATCCCGCCATCGCCTTCGATTACTGCCAGCAAGCGGCCGAGATTTTACGCCAGCACGTCGCGCAGCGCGACGCAGATAATAAATATCGCTTGATCGCCAACGGCGGCGATGACGGCTATGAACAGGACCTGCAGGAGATCCATTTCCGTATGGCCAACTGCTGCGAACGTCTGATCAACCAGGCTCCGCCGGCGGAAAAGCGCGCTGCTTACGAAAAAAACCTTCTCGATAATCTCTATCTGGCCTCCCGCTATGGCGATAAGCGGGCCTGGGAACTCTTTCTGCTTAATATCGCCGGCGTAAAAGATTTAGCGCTGGCGCACTCACATTTGCAACAGGTGCAGGAAGCGGCAAATAAAGGTTCGCCGGAGGCCATGGTGGCGCTGTCGCAGCTGTACGGTAACAAACGGGATAAAGCGCTTTATAATATGAAACAGAGCGCGCGCTGGGCGCATTTTTTCATCACCTTGTACCCTGAACATGAATTATTCATGGATCTGGATGCTCTCCATTTCGATTCTTTCTGGAAACGCTGGCGCTTTGCCTGGTACACCTCACGTATCCCGGATTCCGAGCTGCCGGGGCAGGTCAACTCCATGGTGTAAGGTGGTTTACTCCCCTGCCCCACAGCGCTACAATGCCCGCCCTTAATGTGGGGGCACTCCCCAACTCGCCGCACCGGGTGCGGCGAATCTGACCTGTCATCAGAACGAGAAAATCATGTTTAAACCGGAACTCCTTTCCCCGGCGGGAACGCTGAAAAATATGCGTTACGCTTTCGCCTATGGCGCAGATGCCGTTTATGCGGGCCAACCCCGCTACTCCCTGCGCGTGCGTAACAACGAATTCAATCACGAAAATCTGCAGCTCGGCATTAACGAAGCCCACGCGTTGGGTAAAAAATTCTATGTGGTGGTTAACATTGCCCCGCATAACGCCAAGCTGAAAACGTTTATTCGCGATCTGAAGCCGGTGGTGGAAATGGGGCCGGATGCGCTGATCATGTCCGATCCGGGCTTAATTATGCTGGTGCGCGAACATTTTCCCGACATGGATATTCATCTGTCGGTGCAGGCCAACGCCGTGAACTGGGCGACGGTCAAGTTCTGGCAGCAAATGGGGCTGACCCGCGTCATTCTCTCCCGCGAGCTGTCGCTGGATGAAATCGCCGAAATTCGCAGCCAGGTGCCGGAGATGGAAATTGAAATCTTCGTTCACGGCGCGCTGTGCATGGCCTACTCTGGCCGCTGCCTGCTCTCGGGCTATATCAACAAACGCGATCCGAACCAGGGCACCTGCACCAACGCCTGCCGCTGGGAATACAACGTTCAGGAAGGCAAAGAAGACGATGTCGGTAATATCGTGCATAAGCACGAACCGATCCCGGTGCAGAACGTGGAGCCGACGCTGGGCATCGGCGCGCCGACTGACCAGGTGTTTATGATTGAAGAAGCCAGGCGTCCGGGTGAATACATGACCGCGTTTGAAGACGAACACGGCACCTATATCATGAACTCGAAAGATCTGCGCGCTATCGCTCACGTCGAGCGGCTGACCCAGATGGGCGTTCATTCGCTGAAAATCGAAGGCCGCACGAAATCACATTACTATTGTGCCCGTACCGCTCAGGTCTACCGCAAGGCCATTGACGACGCCGCCGCAGGCAAACCGTTCGATACTTCCCTGCTGGATACCCTGGAAAACCTCGCGCATCGCGGCTATACCGAAGGTTTTCTGCGTCGCCATACGCACGATGACTACCAGAACTATGAGCACGGCTACTCTGTTTCCGAACGCCAGCAGTTCGTCGGCGAATTTACCGGCGAGCGCAACGGCCAGCTGGCGGCGGTGGCGGTGAAAAATAAATTTTCCGTCGGCGATAGCCTTGAGCTGATGACCCCGCAGGGCAACGTCAACTTTACTCTCGAACATATGGAAAACGGCAAAGGCGAGCGAGTGTCGGTAGCGCCGGGCGACGGGCACACAGTATGGTTGCCTGTCCCGGAAGATATGGTGCTGCAATATGCTCTGCTGATGCGCAACTTTACTGGTCAGACAACCCGAAACCCGCACAGTAACTAGTTAATTTGGGTTATTTTTTCACGATGTAAAGATATTAGAAACGGATCACATACCGTTTCGTTCAAAGCAGATATCATCCATTTCGCTGAAAAACATAACCCATAAATGCTAGCTGTACCAGGAACCACCTCCTTAGCCTGCGTAATCTCCCTTACGCGGGCTTATTTTTTATCTCTCTCCCCGCCTTCGCTTTCTTCATGCGGTACACTTTATGCATTACTGAGCAATAAAGGTCCCCTGATAATGTCCACGTTTCCAGCCAGCTTACTGATTCTGAATGGCAAAGGCGCCAATGAACCGCAGCTACGCGAGGCGGTTAAACTGTTACGCGACGAAGGAATCGATATTCACGTCCGCGTCACCTGGGAAAAAGGCGATGCCGTTCGCTTTGTCGATGAAGCTCTGCAGCTGAATGTCGAAACGGTGATTGCCGGCGGCGGTGATGGCACCATCAATGAGGTGGCGACGGCGCTGGTCGAGCGCGACGGTAAAATGGCGCTGGGGATTTTGCCGCTGGGCACGGCGAACGACTTCGCCACCAGCGTCGGCATCCCGCAGGATCTGGCCAGCGCGCTGAAGCTGGCCATCGTTGGCCGCGAAGTGGCGATAGATATTGCGCGAGTTAACGATAAGACCGGTTTTATTAATATGGCCACCGGCGGTTTCGGCACCCGCATTACGACCGAAACCCCGGAGAAACTCAAGGCCGCGCTCGGCGGCGTCTCGTATTTGATCCACGGCCTGATGCGCATGGATACGCTCAAGCCGGACCGCTGCGAAATCCGCGGCGAGAACTTTCACTGGCATGGCGATGCACTGGTCATCGGCATCGGCAACGGGCGTCAGGCCGGCGGCGGCCAGCAGCTGTGCCCGGAAGCATTAATCAATGATGGCCTGCTGCATCTGCGCATTTTCACCGGCGAAGAGCTGATCCCTGCGCTGTTCAGCACCCTGGCAAATCCGCAAACCTCGCCGAATATCATCGACGGCGTCTCATCGTGGTTTAAGATAACCGCCCCTCATGAGATGACGTTTAACCTCGACGGCGAACCGCTGACCGGTAAAACCTTCCGCATGGAGCTTTTACCGGCCGCGCTACGCTGCCGACTTCCTCCCGACTGTCCGCTGCTACGTTGATCAGGTTTCGCAAAGCAAAGACGGCGCCCGACTGGTATACAGCAGCCGGGTTCGTTGATTGAGCCGCTGAATATTAAGGTAAAACGGCACCTGCGGCTGCAGGAAAAACTTGGGCAGGATGTTGTTAATATGCTTCTCCTGCTCGGTTTCGCCGATGCTGGCAGAGACGGTTTCCGATCGCAGGAAGTAGTGCTGGCCGTCGCGGGTAAAGCTAAACCAGATGTTCTGGTTGATGGTAAACGATTCACCCTGCGGCGGCGTAATCTCTCCCCGGACAATCACCAGCCCACGGGTGCTATCAAATACGAAGCGTAATGAAATATCACCCTGATAACCTGAGTTTAATAGCCGCATCTCACCGCTGCACTGGAAATGATTGCGCTGCCAGTATTGCCAGGATTTTATCGTCATACCGCTTAATACTCCGATAAATACGATAGCGATTAACCATTTAATTTCACGCCGGCGCATTGACTACCTCCTTAATGTAATATTTGGTGAGGCATTGATTATCACGCCATTGACTAAAAGGCTGACGACAGCGAATCACCGACACCCGCGCTTGCCCGGGATAAAGCGTCAAATAAATCCATGGATATTCTTCGCATTCAAATTTACTGCGCTTGATAAAATTGACATGACGAACATGATCAACCACATCATTATTGGCAAAGAAGTGACATTGTTGCGAAAATTTAGCAATTATGGGCGAATAACTTTGCAAATAAGATTCGAATTCTGTTTGCCACGCAACAAAACCGCCCACCAGACAACTCAGCAGCGCCGCAAGCCCCCACAAAAGAGAGCGTCGCGGCCTTAACCGCTTTTTTTCGGGCAAACTCGCAGCTGCGACCTCCTTATGAACAGGCTCGTCAACGGGCGCTTGTGGCCCCTCCGCCGTCGGCGCCTTCTCTACATCGCGCGGCTGAGATTCCGTCACCGTTAATGTTGCATCCAGCCTGACGCCAACCCTCGGCACCGTAATAATAATATCCTCGTCTACCCCCAGCTCCTTAAATGCCCGGCGTAACAGGGAAATATTCTGGTAAAAACCGTTGCTGGTTACCTGGGAGCCATGCTTTATCCACACTTCCTCAAAAAAGGTTTCGCGGGCAACAGTATTGCCATCATGCTGAATAAGCAGTAATAAGCAGCGGCTGGCCGGCATATTTAAGGAAACCGTTTTCGTCTCGTCAGCAATAAGTATTAGAACGCTACGCTGAGGAAAAAAGGCAATTCTTCCATTAATTGTATATATTTTTTCCATCCTGTTCTCTGAGAATAGTAATCACGTGGATGAGCGGCTGGGGTACCCTACTATAAATAGGGTAATCCGCCATGACGTTGATGGCATCTTAAGATTATTCGCAGGCGAGTTTACTCTATTACTCAGCGGATCTGGAGGCGTAATACGCAGTTTTTCCTTGTTATTAGCAAGGTTTAAATGAATTTACAGAACGGAATATTTTGTACTTTGAATCAATACTGGTTGTTTATTTCAAAATCAATAATAAACACGAGTTATGATCCGCAAAAGAAGCATTCTTACAACAGATGATTTCATTTTAGATCTAAACACCATATTTACATTAATAGACGATATTTATAACTATAACTACATATCATTTCAAAGTTTTCTCTATAAAAATGGGCGCATTTCCCGCGAGACAATGCGCCATTAAGCTTAGTATGCCGCCACCTCGCGCGCCATTTCGCGCGTATATTGCCGACTGGCGTTGACCAGCATCTGCGTATAGGCCGTCCGCGCCTCGCCGCTGACCAGCGCATCGACCGTCAGGGTTTCAAGGATCTTCCCGTACTGCATCACCGCCACGGTCTGGCATAAATGGGCAATAACCCCGAGATCGTGGGTAACCATCAGGTAAGTGAGCTTAGTCTCCTGCTGCAATTCTGCCAGCAGATTGAGGATCTCCGCCTGCACCGACACATCCAGCGCCGACGTCGGCTCATCCAGCAGCAGTACCTGAGGCTCAAGAATCAGCGCTCTGGCTATCGCCACGCGCTGCCGCTGCCCGCCGGAGAGCTGATGCGGATAGCGCTCGCGAAAGGCACGGTTGAGGCCAACTTTGTCCAGCAGCGCATTGATCCGCCGGTCGCGGTCGTTGATACGATGGATCTGCAGCGGCTCTTCGAGGATATCGCCAATGGTGTGACGAGGATGCAGCGATCCGTAGGGGTCCTGAAATACCATTTGCACCTGACGGCAGCGCTTGCGGCTGATTTCATGCCCTAAGCGCTGACCATCGATGGCCAGCTCCCCCTGCCAGTGGGTAAACAGCCCCGCCAGGCACTTGAGCACCGTCGTTTTACCGGAGCCGGACTCGCCTACCAGACCGTAGATCTCGCCGGGCTTAACGTGGAAACTGACGTCATACAGCACCTGGTTACGCTTATCCCCCTCGCCAAACGCGAGGTTGAGATGTTGAACTTCAATCATCATCCGCTCCTTATTCCGTTAACCAGCTGGCCTGACGCTGCAGCACCGGCAGTATCGGGCGACGATGCTGCATATCCGGCAGCGAGTTAATCAATCCCTGAGTATAGGGATGACGGGCGTTATCGAGATCTTTAGCAGCGATGGACTCCACTACCCGTCCGGCGTACATCACCAGTACGCGGTCGCAGAAGCTGCGCACCAGGTTGATATCGTGGCTGATAAAAATCAGCCCCAGCCCGCGCGACTGAACCAGGTCATCCAGCAGGCCCAGCACCTGCAGGCGCACCGACACATCCAGCGCGGAGGTGGGCTCATCGGCAATGATCAGTTCCGGGTCGGTAATCAGCATCATGGCGATCATGATGCGCTGCCCCTGTCCGCCGGATATTTCATGCGGATAAAGCTGATAAACGCGCTCCGGCTGGCGAATACGCACCACTTCCAGCATCTCCAGCGCCCTGGCTTTCGCCTCATCTTTGCGCCCGGGATGATGAGTAAGCCAGGCCTCGGCGATTTGCTTACCCACGCAGACCACCGGATTAAGCGAATATTTCGGGTCCTGCATAATCATAGAGATACGTTTGCCGCGTACGCCGCGCATTTGCGCTTCGCTAAGATGCTGCAGATCGAGGTCGGCAAACTGCATCCGGCTGGCGCTGACGCGGGCCTTTTTCGGATGCAGCTGCAGCAGCGCGCGCCCAACGGTGGACTTACCCGAACCGGACTCGCCGACAATCGCCAGCTTTTCGCGCCCCAGCTGGAAGGAGACGCCGCGCACGGCATGGGTCACCGCGCTGCCGTTAACAAAGTCGACGCACAGATCGCGCACGTCGAGCAGCGGAGCATTATTCACTGCGGGGATCGAGGATGTCACGTAGGCCATCTCCTAAGAAGTTGAACGCTAAGCTGTTGATCAGAATCGCCAGCCCCGGAATTGTTACGACCCACCAGCACTCCATCATATAAGTGCGCCCGCTGGAGATCATCGCTCCCCACTCCGGCTCCGGCGGCTGCGCGCCGAGCCCGAGAAAGCCGAGACCGGCCGCGGTCAGAATGATCCCGGCCATATTCATGGTGATACGGATAATGACCGAGGGCAGACACAGCGGCACGATATGGCGCCAGAGGACGCGGGACGATGAAGCGCCCTGCAGACGCACGGCGGAGATAAAATCGGCCTGGCGCAGAGAGAGCGTTTCGGCGCGCGCCAGACGGGCTATCGGCGGCCAGGCGGTAAGCGTGATGGCGATAACCACATGCTCCAGCCCCGGCCCTAAGGCGGCGACAAACGCCAGCGCCAGAACCAGACTCGGGAAGGAGATGAAAATATCGGTGACGCGCATCAGCACCATATCGACTTTACCGCCGAAATAGCCGGCGCTGACGCCCAGCAGCAGCCCGAGCGGACCGACGGTCACCGAGACCAGCAGCACGATATAGAGCGTGATGCGCGAGCCGTACACCAGGCGACTAAAGATATCCCGGCCAAACTCATCGGTGCCGAACCAGTGCTGCGCATTCGGCGCGACCAGCGCGCTGTTCAGGTCCTGCACCAGCGGGTTATAAGGCGCAATCAGCGGCGCGAAAATCGCCACCACCAGCAGCAGAAAGATAATTCCTCCGCCGATGGCCGTTAGCGGGTTGCGCGCCATTTTGCCGATAAACCCGACGGCCCGCGCCGCCGCGCGTTGCAGCCGCTGACGGCCTTCGCCCGCACCGCCCGAAAGCGGCGAATCCAGAGAAACGGTCATGATTTTGTCCTCGGGTCAAAGAATTGATACAGCATGTCGGAGAGCAGGTTGAGCATCACGAAGATCACTCCCACCAGCAGCACGCAGCCCATCACCGCATTCATATCGCCCAGCAGCAGGCTACCGGTAAGATAGGAGCCGAAACCCGGCCATGAGAAGACGGTTTCAATCAGCACCGCGCCTTCCAGCAGCGCGCCGTAGGCCAGCGCCACCACCGTCAGCAGCTGCACGAGGATGTTACGAAACGCATGGTTCCAGATAACCTGACGCTCGGTCAGCCCTTTCACCCTCGCGGTAATAATGAACTCCTGCGACAGCTGGGCCAGCATAAAGCTGCGGGTCATACGGCTGATATAAGCCAGCGAGTGAAAACCCAGCAGCGAGGCGGGAAGAATCAGATGATTAATGGCGTTCCAGAACACCTGTCCGTTTCCTGCCAGCAGCGCATCAACGGTCATCAGGCCGGTACGGCGCGGCACAATGCCGTCCAGACCGAGGTCTACCCGCCCGGCGCCGCCCACCCAGCCGAGCCAGGCATAGAACACCAGCAGCCCCATCATTCCGACCCAGAAAATCGGCGTCGAGTAGCCCGCCAGGCTGATAATGCGTACCACATAATCGGAGACGCTATTGCGCCGCGCCGCCGCCAGCACGCCCAGCGGAATTCCGAGACCCGCGCCGACGAGAATCGCCATCGTCGCCAGCTCCATGGTGGCCGGGAAGACGCGGATAATATCGTCCACCACCGGTTTCCCGGTCAGCAGCGCATTGCCCAGATCGCCGTGCAGCAGGTTAACGAAATAGATGCCAAACTGGGTGGTCAGCGATTTATCAAACCCCAGCTGCTGGTAAACCTGCTGATAGGTACTCTGGTCAGCATCCGGACCGACGATCGCCAGCACCGGGTCGATAGGCATGACGCGGCCAATGGTAAAGGTCAGCAGCAGCAGGCCGAACAGCGTAATCACCACCTGCAGCAGCCGTTTGGATAAGCGCCGGCCGCGTGAGCCGGGCGCAAGGATTGCGGTACTCATCCTTTCTCTCCTTCGCGGACTTTATAGACGTCACGCAGAAAAGTGGTGGCGGAGGGGTGCGGCTGATACTCTCGTACCTCGTTGCGCACCACCACGGAATCGACCATCTGCGAAAGCGGAATTAAAGCCGGAACCAGCTGGTCGTAGCGCGCCTGGATGGCCTGGTAGTCAGCCACCTGTTTTTGCGGATCGCGTTCCAGCAGGGCCTGGTCAATCATCGTATTGAGCTGCGGGTCGTAAAAACCGGTACGCCAGCCCTGAAAGTTGGTCAGACGCGCCTCATCGCTGTTATCCGGGTTATAGACCAGCGCGCGCAGGCTGGAGTGCGGATGCGGCTCCATTCCGCTGCCGCCGCGTCCTACCAGCAGGTCAAATTTACGCTCGCGCATCGCGCCGTAGATCTGGTTACCGGTGCCGGTGATGATTTTGGCGTTAATCCCCGCCTGCATCAGCGTCGACTGCACGGCGATAGCGATGTTAAGAAATGGCTGATCGGAGAGGACCCGCAGCGTGGTATCAAAGCCGTTGGGATAACCCGCTTCCGCCAGCAGCTTTTTCGCCCGCGCCACGTCCAGCTTATAGCCAGGGTCAGGCAGTGTAGACGGCATGCCCGCCTTAATCGGCCGCTGGTGCAGCACGCCGTAGCCCGGCATCAGCGCTTTATTGATACCCTGGTAATCAATCAGATAGCGCACCGCTTCGCGCACTTTCGGTTGGGCGAAGTGCGCCTCTTTCATGCTCATCGCCACGTAGTACATGGTGCCGCGCTGCACCGCATCGACGGTCAGCTGCGGGTCGCTGCGCAGGGCGTTAATGTCGGAAACCGCCATATTGTTGGCAATATCGAGGTCGCCTTTTTCGATCATCAGACGCAGGGTTTGCGACTCCTGGAAATGGCGCAGCACCACGCGGCTCATTTTCGCCTCGCCGCGCCAGTAGTCAGGATTGCGCTTCATGCGCAGCACATCTTTTGCCTGCCAGGTTTCCAGCGTAAACGGCCCGGAACCGGCTTCATGGGTGGTCAGCCAGCGGTTACCCCAGTCGTTATCCTGCTGGTGGTTTTGCACCGTTTTACTGTCCAGCACCCCGAGGTTGCCCAGCGCCGCCAGCGAGTAAATCACCAGCTGCGGATCGTTATCTTTGGGTAACTCGATTTGCACCGTGAAGCGGTCCGGCGCGCTGACCTGGCTGTCGATATTTTTCTTACTGAAGCCATAGGATTTCCATACCGAGGCCTGAGCCAGGTTGAGGTGCAGGATGCGCCGCATTGACCACACCACGTCAGCGGCGGTCAGCGGGTTGCCGGAGTGAAACTTAACGTCGTCGCGCAGATGAAAGGTCAGGGTTTTGCCGTCGGGGCTGATATCCCAGGATTTCGCCAGCGCTGGCTTAACGTTGGTGAGCTGTTCAGGGTCAAGCTCCACCAGCGAGTCGTAGAGGTTGACCACGATTCCCACCACTTCGTTACCGGTCATCGCCGCCGGGTCAAGGGTGAGCAGGTTATTCATATTCATGCCGATGATGAGCTGATCGGGCGGCGTTTTCGCCACCGCCGCCCCGCTTCCCATCGACACGGCGAGCGTGAATAAGCACGCTGCCAGTAGGGAGGTTTTTTTCATATCTCTGTTTGCCTGTACTGTAGGGTACATGTTGCCGGATGGCGGCATTTTCGCCTTATCCGGCCTACCGGGCCGCAGACCCGATAAGCGCAGCGCCATCGGGCATTTATTTTTTTGAATCAGTCGTGGCTAACGGTATTGGCTTCGATATACGCAAAATTAATGTCTTCGCCGAGGCCCGGACGTTGTGACAAATGCACAAATCCCTGGTCATCCATCGGGTCAACAATGCTATTGAGATAAGCCGCCGGTTCATCGTAGTCGAGGAACGGATGCAGCAGGCCGCGCTCGTACCAGCGGCAGTTGCGGATCGCGCCGACCACCGCCAGGCTTGCCGCGCCGTTGCCGTGGACTTCGCAATCCATGCCGAAAGATTCCGCCAGCGCCGCGACCTTCATGGTCGGGGTAATACCGCCCACGCCGTTAGCGCCGGCGCGCAGAATGTCGCAGGCTCCGGCTTTCACCCATTCGGCGCGCATGTGGTGCTTGCCGCCGAAGCTCTCCGGCCCGACGATGGGGATCGACAGGTTTTCCGCCAGCCACGCGTAGGAGGACATCGAATCCTCCTCCATCGGCTCTTCAAACCAGGCGAAATTGAGTTTTTCCAGCTCTTTGCCGATCCACAGCGCCTCGGCGCGGCTGTACCAGTGATAGCCATCAATCATCAGGTCAATATCCGGCCCTACCGCTTCGCGCACCGCCGCGCAGGCTTTAATATCCATTTTGGGATTGGGCGCAAAAGAGATTGGCGGCATCCAGGTGTGCAGCTTGATGGCCTTGTAGCCGCGGGCGACCAGCTTTTCGGCAAAGGCGGCATACTCCTCCGGAGTCGACAGACCACCCGGCAGATCGTCGCCGCACATCGTGCTGCCGTAAGCCGGGACGGTGTCGCGATAGCCGCCGAGCAGCTTGTAAACCGGCATCTTAAGGCTGCGGCCTATCAGATCCCACAGCGCCTGTTCAATAAACGACAGCGCGCGCTCCGTTAGCTGATGTGCACTACCGCGCTGCCAGTGGTTAAGATCCTGCCAGATACGCTCGCGGTTAAACGGGTCCTGCCCCACCAGCACTTTGCGGAAAAAAGTATTCACCACGAACGGGCGCACGACTTCCGGAGGCGCAAACGAAAAACCCTGCGCCCCATCATCAGCGGTGATGGTCAGCATCGCCATTTTGGCCATGCTTTCAGCCCCCGGATGGGAGTGCCCGGCGCTGTCGGAAACCCGACGTGTGGGATACTGGAAAACGGTGACATTCACAGATTCAATTTTCATGCTCAATCCTTATCACGGCCAAATCCGATCGATAGAAGCAAATCGGCAAAGTGGTTTCACATTATTGAAAATACGTTTCAATATCTAATCTAAGCACAATTACCTAGCAGTGCCTCGGACAAACACCGCTAAGCAAGGCAATAAATTTGGGCATTGGCACAACAAGACGTGACTGTTTTCACAAAAGATGAGCGAAATGTGAGGCGGATCGGCATGGAGAAAAAAGGGCGTGAGCGCAGAAATGAGAGTGACCGACCGTGTACATCCCGGGATTTTCTGCGCTCACGAAAGCGTGAGTTATGCGACCGCCTCTGGCTCGGCGGTGAGGGCTTCCAGCAGTTCAGGCAGCGCCCGGTAGCGGCCAGCGGCGGCCTGAAAACGCGCGTGCTGGCTATCTTCGGCAATCACTATCGTGGCAATCCCCGCCGCCCGGGCCGCGCTAAAGCCGTTGAAGCTGTCTTCGATCACCAGGCAACGGCTGGCGTCGAGATTAAGCTTATCCAACGTCGTCAGATAAACCGCCGGATGCGGCTTGCCCTGCGCTTCATCATCCGCGCTGCAAATCACATCAAAATAGTGCCAGAGCGAGAGCTTGTTCAGCACGGCGGCGATAACCTGCCGGGACGAGGAGGTCGCGAGCGCAATTTTATAACCGGCATGGCGAAAATAGCGTAACGCCTCATGCACCCCGCGCATCGGCTCGCCTTCGGCGGCGATCAGGCCGGTAATACGCTGCAATATCGCGGCTTCAAGCCGCTGCGGAACAAGCTCAAGCTGGCAATGGCGGCACCAGGTGCGGGCAATTTCGTCGAGGCGTTTGCCTTTGGTCAGCGTTTCGCACTCCTCGACGCTCGCCGTTGCCCCCCACTGCGCGAGGGCGTCGATTTGCGCCTGCCGCCACAGGCTTTCGGAATCAATAATCACGCCATCCATGTCAAAAATCACTGCCTGAATACTCATCATTCACCTCATTAAGGCTGGCATGCCTGGCATGCCAGCCGCATCACCTTAAGAGAACTCCACCTGCTCGCTGGCCGGCGCTTCCTTGTGGGAAAATCCCGGCTGCTCGACGCGGATAAACGCACAGAGGAAAAAGGCCGCCACGTACAGCGCGGTATAGGCGATCACCACTCCGATGGTGCTGAAGAACGGCAGCAAAATCACCGCAATAGCCGGTGCGAGAAAGTTCGACATCCCCGCCGACAGGTTGTAGACCGAAATGGCCGCGCCTTTGTGCTTCGGCTCCAGCGCCGGGAAAACCGCCGCCAGCGGAACAAACGCGGCGACAAAGATCCCCAGGGCGATAGCCGGAAGCAGCGCCATCGCGAAGTTATGTCCGAAGTGCTGCGGAATGTAATAAAACGCCAGGCTGGAGACCGCCATACCGATGCAGCCGAACCAGCGCACCACCTTCATCCAGCCCAGTTTTTCGCCCAGAATGCCCCACAGCACGTTAGAGAAAATGGTGGTAAAGAAGAAGACCGCCCACACCTGCAGCCATTCTGAGGTGGTGAAGCCCAGCTCATCGACGAACATCATCGGCATAATCACCGCAAAGCCGAACAGCGAGAGCGTATTGATAATTCGCACCATGCTCGACAGCAGAATATTGCGGTTGGTATAGAGCAGCGTCGCCGCGCGGCCCAGTTCGGCAAACTTCTCGCGGGTGGTCAGGTTCTGCATATGGTGCGGCGTTTTAATATGGCGCAGGGAAGCCAGCGCAATGATGCCGCCGGTGACGCAGAAAGCGAGCGCCAGCCACAATGTCCCCAGCTCGCCGATATGCGGGATGGTAAAGCTCGGAATATAGCTGCCGAATACGCCGATGCCGATGGAATAGACCGCCCAGAACCAGCCGATCGCCGAGCTGGCGTTATCGCTTTTCACGTTGTGGATAATGGCGACGATAAACGAGTAAAGGAACAGCGGATACGCGAAGCCGCGGATGCCGTAGAAAATTAAGATCAGCGCATAGTTGGCATGACCGAGACCGAAGACCAGGAACAGCACGTGGAACACGCACCATAGCACAAAGCCAATCATCATGGTCTTCAGCGGCGTGATGATTTCCGCCACCACGCCGGAGATCCATGCCGACAGTGCAGCGGCCAGGCCGTAGAGGGTAAAGGCGAACGATGCCTGCGCCGGGGAGAACCCGAGCTCTTTAATGTAGTGCGACAGGAATGCCAGTTCAAAACCGTCGCCGGTCATAAACACGGCAATGGCGATGTATCCCCAGAGCAGGTTCAGGGGTAAACCGAGCCACTGTTTATTATTGATGGACATAATGACCTCGTTTTTAGGGTACAGGAGGCCGCTCCGGTCAGATCGCCGGAGCGGTTATGGTGATAAAAATTAATGCTGCCGATAGTTCAGATCGTTTAAATAGAGGACCTTAAACTGCGCATAGCGCCGCATCAGGGTTTGATGGCGTACCGGGTCCGCGTGCCAGGTCTGCCAGATCTCCGGTTTTTCACATACCGCGGTAATCGGTTTGCCCGCCGCCAGACAGGCCAGCCGCGCCGCACCCAGCGCGCCGCCGGTCTCTCCGCCTTTGTGGGTCACCACCGGCATATCGAGAATATCGGCCAACAGCTGCGCCCAGAACGGGCTGCGGGCGCCGCCGCCAACCAGCGAACATTGTTCGATCTGCGTACCGCTCTCTTTCAACACCTGCAGACCGTCGTTGATCCCAAAGCTCACCCCTTCCAGCACCGCATAGCCGAGCTGGGCGCGCAGGCTGGAGTGGGTCATGCCCCAGAACATGCCGCGCGCGTCAGGATCGTTGTGCGGCGTACGTTCGCCGGAGAGATAGGGTAAGAAGAACGGCGCATGGGCCTTCTCCTCTTCGCTAAGCTCGGCAATCTCCTCCAGCAGCGCCACTTCCGTGGTGCCGGTCAGGCGGCAGAACCACTGCAAACAGCTGGCGGCGCTGAGCATCACGCTCATCTGATGCCACAGATTCGGCAGAACGTGACAAAACGCATGAACCGCCGACTGCGGAGCCGGACGATAGGCGTCGGTTACCACAAACAACACGCCGGAGGTACCGAGCGAAATAAACGCATCCCCCGGTGAAACCGCCCCGACGCCGATGGCGCTGACCGCGTTATCGCCACCGCCGCCGGCAACCGCTACCGAGGCATTCAGCCCCCAGCGTTCAGCCACCTGCGGGTCAAGGGTCGCGGAAACCTCGCAGCCTTCGACCAGCGTCGGCATCTGGCTGCGCGACAGGCCGCATTTATCCAGCAGCGAGTCGGACCAGTCGCGCTTCGCCACGTCCAGCCACAGCGTCCCGGCGGCGTCGGACATATCGGAGACTTTCTTCCCGGTCATCCGGTAGCGCAGATAATCTTTCGGCAGCAGTACCGTGGCGGTGCGCTGAAAGTGTTCCGGCTCATGACGGCGTACCCACAGCAGCTTCGGTGCGGTAAAGCCGGGCATCGCCAGGTTTCCCGCCACCTGATGCAGCTCCGGCGCCATCTCCTCCAGCTCCGCACACTCCGCGGCGCAGCGGGTGTCGTTCCACAGGATTGCCGGGCGAATGACCTCCCCGCCGGCATCCAGCAGGACCGCGCCGTGCATCTGCCCGGAAAGGCCAATGGCCTTAATGGCTGGCCAGTGCTGGGCGCATTTTTCCCGCAGCGTGGTCATCAGATACTCTGTCGCCTCCCACCATGACTGCGGCGACTGTTCTGACCAGTGCGGGTGAGGCCGCTGAATGCTCAGCGGCGCGCTATGGCTGGCAATAACCTCATTGTTCTCATCAATGACCAGCGCTTTCACTTCCGATGTGCCGAGATCGATACCCAGATACATAGCCACCTCTTAGTTAATCAGCGTATAAACTGCCGCGACTTTTTCGCGCATCAGCGCGAGGAAATCGGCGTTTTCAGCGAGTTCGCCAAATAGCGCTTTATCGCGGGCATACAGCGCCAGCGGATCGCTGGCTTCGAACATCTGATGCACCGCCTGCGCGTCAAGAATGCCGTCCTGGTATTCATACGGCAGACTTCCCTTATGCCACTGTTCCATAAAGACGAAGAACAGCGCGGGCAGCATCGCGGTCGCTTCCGGGCGGGCGCCGCGCTGGTAGCACTCCTGCAGGGTTGGGGCGATCATCGCCGGAATTTTCGAGAAACCGTCGGCGGCAACGCGCTGGTTCGTGTCCTGGATATACGGGTTGGTAAAGCGCTTAAGCACCACGTCGCGATAGGTTGGTAAATCAATGCCGTTATCGCCAAGGCAGGGGATCACATCTTCCGTAACGTAGCGGTCGGCAATGGCGTATATGAAATCCGTTAGCGTGCTTTCATGAATATACTGCTGGCCGATTAACGTCCCCGCCCACGCAATGCAGCTATGCGACGAGTTCAGAATGCGAATTTTCGCCTCTTCATAAGGAATAACCGATGCAACCATCTCCACGCCAACCGCTTCCAGATTCGGGCGCTCATCGCGGAAATGGTTTTCCACCACCCACTGGATGAAGGTCTCACCCATCACCGGCGCGCTATCGTCAATGCCGGTTTGCGCTTTGACGCGCGCGGGCAGATCTGCCGCCGGACGCGGAGTGATACGGTCGACCATGGTGTTCGGGCAGGTCGTGTTGGCGGCCATCCAGTCAATCACCGCCTGCTTGCCGGTTAGCTGCAGGAACTCAACCATGCCGTCGTGGAAGCGCTCGCCATTATGGCGCACGTTATCGCAGTTCAGCAGAGTCAGCGGCCCGGCGTTGTCCGCCATACGCTTTTCCAGGATCCGCGCGATAGTGCCGTAAATCGTTTTGCACTCCCCTGCCAGATCGGCCTGCAAGTCGGGGTTGCTGGTTTCCAGCTTATGGCGGGTATTCAGGTAGTAGCCGCCTTCCGTCACGGTGAAGGCGATAACTTTGGTCTGCGGGTTTGCCCCTTCGTTAATCAGCGGCTTGAGCCCGGCCTGCCACGGCAGCAGTTTCTGAATTGAGGTGATCTCTTCATATTCACGTTCCCCTTCAGGGCTGACGGTTTCCAGCACGTAGCGCCCACCCTGCGCTGCCAGCGCCTGGACCACCTGCTCGGCGTCGTTGCGGATATTCCCCGCCGCAATGTGCCAGCGCTTATCTCCGGAAGCAATCAGACGATGCAGATACCACGCCTGATGGGCGCGATGAAAAGAACCCAGACCAATGTGAAGCCATGTGAATTGATTGTTCATGTTCTGCTCTCCTTGAGTTGATGGCGTCACTGTAAATGATCATTTGACCAAAATAAGAGCCACGGATCACAAAAGAACAATTACCCATTAAAATTACAATTGACCATAAAAGAGCAAAAGCTTGCCAGTTTTACCAACCACGGCGAGAATGCGGTTATTCGCCGGGCGAAATTATCGCCGCGGCCAGAAACTTAGGGCAGGAAACCATGAGCAAAGAAGATGATATTCGGCTGGATCAAAAGGTCCGCGCCGCGTGGATGTACTACATTGCCGGGCAGAACCAGAGCGAGATCGCCAGCCAGCTTGGCACGTCGAGGCCGGTGGTACAGCGGCTGATCGCCGCCGCGAAAGAAGAAGGGATTGTGTCGATCGGGCTGCATCATCCGGTGGCCAACTGCCTCGATTATGCGCTGTTACTGCAGGAAAAGTACCGGCTTATCGAGTGCAATATCGTGCCCGCCTTTAGTGAAGAAAGCACCCTGGATAGCGTCTCCTTCGGTTGCTATCAGCTGATGGCTCGCTACCTGCAGGACGATAAAGAGAAAATCATCGGTCTGGGTTCCGGCCTGACCCTGAAAAAAGCGCTGCAGCGTATCGATTTCGACAGTCAGAATACCCGCTGCGTCGCGCTAATCAGCGCCATGGACGCCGACGGCCAGTGCAACTATTACGATGATGTCCCGCTGCTGCTGACCAGCAAAATTAAGGCGAAGTACTATCAATGGCCCGCGCCGCGCTACGCGCAGACGCAGGAAGAGTACGACATGTGGTGCACCAGCCGGCTGTTCCGCAACGTCTCCGCCGTCGCCCGCCAGGCGGACGTTATTTTTGTCGGCATTGGGCCATTAGGCACCCAAAGCCCTATTTTTAAAGACGGCTTTATCAATCAGGCCCAGATGGATGAAGTGACGGCGCAAGGCGGTATCGGCGAGATTATGGGGCGCTTTATCGATGCCGAAGGCGGAGTGGTGGATAGCGAAATCAACAGAATGATTACCAGCTACGATATCCGCCAGAATCAGTGTCCGCGCATCGCGGTGGCATGCGGCGAGTACAAACGCCCGGCGATTCTGGCGGCGCTTAAAGGCGGCTGGATCAACGGTCTGGTGACCGACGAGCACACCGCCCGCTGGCTGCTGACGCGCTAAGGTCAAACAGCCAGATAGCGACTCAGCTGCTGCTCATCAGTAGCGGCGGAATTTCAATTCGCTGCTGGCCGGCATCGCCGGAGTCGATAATCGTAAACACCGCTTCCAGCATCGCCGGCACGTCCTGCTGCACCATGTCGATATCGTGCCCCAGCAGATAGACAAACGGGTCCCAGTCGAAGCAGCCCATCGGCGGCTGCTCGCTGCCGGTGAGTCCTGCCTGCGACAACCAACGTACGACCCCCTCCAGCGATATCGTTGAGTTGACAAATATTCCCTGCAACGGAACCTTCGCGGTGCCAAACCGCTCCTGCAGGCAGGCTTCGACTTTGCCTTTCGAATAGCCGGGAGCCAGAATGTTCGCCTGCGGCACGCTCAGCCCCTGCTCGCGATGCGCGTCGTGGAAGCCGCGTAAACGTTCGCTGGTGTTATGGTCGCTGCTGCGCCCGCCAATGAACGTCAGCGGCGCCATCTCTCCCCGGCGGCGAGCGCTATTCGCCAGGATCTTATGGGTCAGCGCTTTCGCGCCGCCATAGTTATCCGAAATCACCGACGGTGCGATAGTCCCCGGTAGATCGAGATTGACCGTTGGCACGCCCGTCTGCTGGCATAGAGCGGAAATTTTATCCGGATTGGTCGCCCCGGTCGCCACCACCCAGTCAACCTGCCAGGAGAGTATCGCTTTCACCGCTTCGAGCTCCAGCTCGGGGCTTCGGCGCGTACAGGTGATAATCGGCAGCAGGCCCCGTTCGCGAGCCATCTCCTCAAAGCGTTCGGCGACCGAACCGAAATAGCGGTTATCGTATTTGGGGATAATCATGCCGATGACGCGCGATTTTTTGCTGCGCAGCATGCTGGCCTGGCGGTTAATCGCGTAGCCCTGCTCCTCGGCAATCCTCGTCACCTTTTCGGCAAGCTTTGCGCTGATGCGGCGCTTTTTCCAGTTGCCGTTGAGGATAGCGCTTACCGCGCTCGCCGAAACGCCGGAAAGTTCCGCCAGGTCGTAAATCGTGATTTTCTTCATTTTCCCAACTTGCGTCACAAAATCATTTCGCTGTTAATTTCCCCACTTGCTCAATCGATGAAGCTAGCGCAACATGAGCTTCATCGATTGAGCTTCCATTTTACTTTCCGAAGTATTAACGCATTCAGCATTAATATTCCAGAAAACCTGCAGAAATGACGCTCATATTCAATACCTTAACAAGTTTTCGTCTCTAACGTCGAACGCGATGCCCTCGCGCTCGACAGTGCCAACCAGACTCTGTAAAGGATTATAAAATGAACCACTCTGTCTCCTCTATGAATACTTCCCTTAGCGGTAAAGTCGCCGCCATTACCGGCGCGGCGTCCGGTATTGGCCTCGAATGCGCCAGAACCCTGCTGGGCGCCGGCGCAAAAGTGGTGCTTATCGACCGTGAAGGGGAAAAGCTCAACAAACTTGTTGCCGAACTCGGTGAAAACGCCTTCGCCCTGCAGGTTGACCTGATGCAGGCGGATCAGGTTGATAACCTTCTGCAGGGAATTTTGCAGCTCACCGGGCGTCTTGATATTTTCCACGCCAACGCCGGAGCTTATATCGGTGGGCCGGTGGCCGAGGGCGATCCGGACGTCTGGGATCGCGTGCTGCATCTCAATACCAACGCCGCCTTCCGCTGCGTGCGTAGCGTCCTGCCGCATCTTATCGCGCAAAAGTCCGGGGACATTATCTTCACCAGCTCTATCGCGGGCGTGGTGCCGGTGATCTGGGAGCCTATCTATACCGCGTCGAAATTTGCTGTCCAGGCGTTTGTTCATACCACCCGTCGCCAGGTTTCACAGTACGGCGTGCGCGTCGGCGCCGTGCTGCCGGGCCCGGTAGTCACCGCCCTGCTGGATGACTGGCCGAAAGCCAAAATGGACGAAGCGCTGGCCAACGGCAGCCTGATGCAACCGATTGAAGTGGCCGAGTCGGTGCTGTTTATGGTGACGCGGTCGAAAAACGTCACCGTACGCGACATTGTGATCCTGCCGAACAGCGTGGATCTCTGACCGTTCAACCAGACTGTGTGAGAGGATATTATGCAAAGCGATACGCAACATATTATTGGCGTCGATGTTGGCTCAGGCAGCGTTCGCGCCGGCGTGTTCGACCTGCGTGGCGAACTTCTCGCCCACGCAACCCGGGAAATTACCCTGTTTCGCAGCGCCGGAAGCGTGGTCGAACAGTCAAGCCGCGAGATCTGGCAGGCGGTGTGCTACTGCATTAAAACGGCGGTGGCCAGCGCCGGAGTCGCTCCATCGTCGATTGCCGGGATCGGCTTCGATGCCACCTGCTCGCTGGTAGTGATTGGCGATAACGACGTGCCGCTGGCGGTCGGGCCTTCGGAAGATGCGGACCGTAACATTATTGTCTGGATGGATCATCGCGCCACCGGCCAGGCGGAAAAGATTAACGCTACGGGCCACGCGGTGCTGCAGTACGTTGGCGGCAAAATCTCGCCGGAGATGGAAACGCCGAAAATTCTCTGGCTGAAGGAGAACCGCCCGCACATTTATCAGCAGGCGCGCCACTTCTTCGACCTCGCCGATTATCTCACCTGGCGCTCGACCGGCGATTTAGCCCGCTCAGTCTGTACTGTGACCTGTAAATGGACCTACCTGGCGCATGAACAACGCTGGGATGCCAGCTACTTCCGCCAGATTGGCCTCGAAGAGCTGGCGGATGAAGATTTTGTCCGCATCGGCCAGCGGATTGTCGATCCGGGAACCCCCTGCGGCGACGGCCTTTGCGCCACGGCGGCAGAGGAGATGGGGCTGCCGATCGGTACGCCGGTAGCGGTCGGTATGATTGACGCCCACGCGGGCGGCATCGGCACCGTCGGCGTGCTTAACGGCGCGGTTAACAATATGGCCTACGTCTTCGGTACCTCTTCCTGCACCATGACCACGACTCAGGAAGCGGTATTCGTGCCCGGCGTCTGGGGGCCGTATTACTCGGCGATGGTGCCAGGGTTCTGGCTGAGTGAAGGTGGTCAGAGCGCGGCCGGAGCGGCCATCGACCAGCTGCTGAGCTTCCACCCCGCCGCCGCAGAAGCTAAGTCGCTGGCCAAAGCGCGCGGCGTCCCGCTACCGGTTTATCTTGCCGATAGCGTGCTGGCGAAGGTAGATAATCCGTCAGCGGCGGTCAAACTTGCCGAGGGCCTGCACGTGGTGCCCGAGTTTTTAGGTAACCGGGCGCCGCTGGCCGATCCGCAGGCGAAAGCGATTATCGCCGGGCTGGGGATGGAGCGGGATCTGGACAATCTGATGGCGCTCTACGTCGCCGGATTGTGCGGCATCGGCTACGGTCTGCGGCAGATTATTGACGCCCAGAAGGCGTGCGGCATCCGCAGCGAGAATATCGTCATCAGCGGCGGGGCCGGTCAGCATCCGCTGGTGCGCCAGCTGCTGGCAGACGCCTGCGGAGTGAACGTGGTGAGTACCGAATCCAGCGAACCGGTGCTGTTAGGTTCGGCGATTCTTGGCGCGGTGGCCGGTCATATCGCACCTTCCCTGCCGGAAGCGATGAAGCAGTTTACCCGGGTGGATAAAACCTACCGCTGCGTAGAACAATTTAGCGCCGATCATCAGCGGCGCTATGAGGCGTATAAAATGCTACAGCACACGGCGCGGCTGATTCGCGAGTAAGCAGGAACCCGGAGGCGGCGCTTGACGCGCCTGTCCGGGCTACCGGCCCGCAGATAGCTGTGAATCCGCACCCTGCTCTCGATGGGGCCTCCGGGCCGCAGACGGCGGTGAGCCGGTAGCCCGGCCAGGCGTAGCGCCGCCGGGGAAGGCTGACGACGCTGTTGCCTTTAAGGGTTATATAGCCTGTTAAGCGATGGTGACTTTGCCGTCCAGATAAACATCCTGTACGGCATTGATCAGCTTCACGCCGTCGGCCATCGATTTTTTAAACGCTTTACGGCCCAGAATCAGCCCCATGCCGCCCGCGCGCTTATTGATAACCGCGGTGCGCACGGCGTCGGACAGATCGGTTTCCCCGCCCGCCGCGCCGCCGGAGTTAATCAGCCCGGCGCGGCCCATATAGCAGTTCGCCAGCTGGTAACGCACCAGGTCGATCGGATTATCGCTGGTGAGCTTGCTATAAACCCGGTCATCGGTATAGCCGAAGTTCACCGCTTTATAGCCGCCGTTGTTTTCCGCCATTTTCTGCTTCACGATATCCGCGCCGATGGTCGCCGCCAGGTGGTTGGCCTGACCGGTTAAGTCAGCGGAAACGTGATAGTCGACGCCATCTTTCTTAAACGCCGAATTACGCAAATAGGCCCACAGCACGGTCACCAGGCCAAGCTCGTGCGCGCGCTCAAAAGCGGCGGAAATCTCTTCGATTTGCCGACGGGACTGTTCGGAACCGAAATAGATCGTCGCCCCGACCGCCACGGCCCCCATATTGAACGCCTGCTCGACGCTGGCATACAGCGTCTGGTCATATTCGGTCGGGTAGCTCAGCGTTTCGTTATGGTTCAGCTTGACCAGGAAGGGGATGCGGTGCGCATAGCGGCGCGACACCGAGGCCAGCACGCCATAGGTGGAGGCCACGCAGTTACAACCGGCCTCAATGGCCAGTTCGACGATATTTTTCGGATCAAAGTACAGCGGGTTGGCGGCAAAAGAGGCGCCAGCAGAATGCTCTACGCCCTGGTCGACCGGCAGGATCGACAGATAGCCGGTTCCCGCCAGGCGGCCGGTATTATACAGGGTTTGCATATTACGCAGCACCGCTGGCGGACGGTTGTTATCAACCATCACCCGATCGACGTAATCCGACCCCGGCAAATAGAGCTGGTCGGCTGGAATCGTCATACAGCGGTGCTGTAAAAGCGTGTCGGCATCTTTGCCAAGCAACTGCGTAATATCAGTCATAGCTATCTCCCGTAAGTGCCGGTCGAAACCGGCATGCGTTTTCCCAACCCAATTATTTTGGGCAGGTTAAGCCTGGTACCGACTCAGCAGATTTTCCAGCCGGGAGCCTATTTTTTCAGCATAGTCTGCTGACCCGTTGTCTTGCCGTTTACCACCAGGCGTGAAAATGGTGTACCGGACCGATGCCGTGTCCCACTTCCAGCGAATCCGCCTGCGCCAGCGCCGCCGACAGCCAGCCTTTGGCTTCCGCCACGGTTCGCCCCCAATCCTCGTAACGCGGACGCAGGGCCGCCAGCGCCGCCGATAGCGTACAGCCGGTACCGTGGGTATTTTTAGTCTGGACTCTCGGCGCGGTAAAGCGCTGCTCCCCATCGCGGGTAAACAGCCAGTCCGGGCTTTCCGCATCATCGAGATGGCCGCCTTTCATTAATACCGCTCCACAGCCCATGCCCAGCAGCGCTCTGCCCTGCTCCAGCATCTCCTGTTCCGTTCTGGCATGCGGCGCATCCAGCAGCGCCGCCGCTTCCGGCAGGTTCGGAGTGATCAGCGAGACCTGCGGCAGCAGGCGCTGGCGCAGCGTTTCCACCGCCGACGCCGAGAGCAGCGGATCGCCGCTTTTCGCCAACATGACCGTATCCAGCACCACATTTTTAATCTGATAACGCGCCAGCCGTTCCGCCACCGCCTCGACAATATCGGTTTCCGCCAGCATCCCGATTTTGGTGGTATCGATGCGCACATCGCTGAAAACGGAATCGAGCTGCGCGGCGACAAAATCAGGCTCTATCCGGTACACCGACTGGACGCCGCGGGTATTTTGCGCCACCAGCGCGGTGATGACCGAGCAGCCGTAAGCGCCCAGCGCCGAGAAGGTTTTGAGATCCGCCTGGATCCCCGCGCCGCCGCTCGGGTCGGTACCGGCGATGGTTAGCGCATTAATTCGTTTCACAGATCGCCTCCCGCATAGAGCGCATCGAGGAAGGCGGGAGTAAAGCTGCCGGGGCCGCCCTGCAGCGCCGCTTCCCCCCCCGCGAGCTTCATCAGACCGCAGGCCGCGGCCACGTTCTCCAGCCGATCGCCGGGCATCGCCGCAGCGGCGGCAACCACCGCCGACAGCGCGCAGCCGGTGCCGACCACCCGGGTCATCAGCGGATCGCCGCCGGTGACCATGCGAATGCGGTGGCCGTCGGTGACGTAATCAACCTCCCCGGTCACCGCGACCACGGTATTCAGCTGGCGGGCTAACGCCTGGGCTGCGGGCAGCGCTGCGGCGGCGGTATCGGTCGTATCGACGCCGCGCCCGCCGCCGCTCATTCCGGCCAGCGCCATGATTTCCGACGCATTACCGCGAACGGCGGCAGGCTGCAGCGCCAGCAGCTCCAGACAAAATTCTGTCCGTAAGGTCAGCGCGCCGACCGCTACCGGGTCCAGCGTCCAGGGTTTGCCCGCCTGCGTTGCGCTACGCGCCGCCGCGCGCATCGCCTCCGCACGCTCAACGGTCAGCGTGCCGACATTAATCAGCAGCGCATCGGCAATGGCGGCAAACTGGCTGGCTTCGCCCGGATCGATAACCATCGCCGGCGATGCGCCAATCGCTAACAGGACGTTGGCGGTAAAGGTCTGCACCACGTCGTTGGTCATGCAGTGAACAAGGGGAGAATGGCGGTGAAAAAGGTGCCGCAGATGGGCAATATGCGCGGGGTTCAGCAGGTCAGACATCGTTTGCTCCCGCCAGGCGATGAAGAAGCGACGACCCTGCGGTCTCTGACTTCCCTACGCTGGCATTATCCAGATCAGGTGGTACGGGTTTTTCTCAGCCTTCACAAGGAAGGGCACCCCGAGTCATTGAGAGATAAAAACGTTCTCAGCGGGCAGGTTACGGTAAGTCGCCGGACAACGCAAGCTGGCCCGGCGTAGGTATACAAGCGCACGGCAATTCAAAATTAACAATAAGCAATCAAATAATTAACAAAATAAACACTTTTGCAGCTACGTGTTTATAGTTTAGGAGGCGTTACAGGATGTAACCCGACGTCATATCGAAATTAACGAGTGAATCAGCGTAAACCCATGAGGATTCCGATGAAATTAACACCGATTATGAAAAGTCTGGCTCTGGCAGGAATTATCTCGACTCTCCCTGCGACCAGCTGGGCCGAAACGTCGCCTAAAGAAGCCGCTGCGGCGACCAAACAGGCAAACGACGCGCTGTATAAACAGCTCCCCTTCTCCGACAACACCGACTTTACCAACGCGCATAAAGGTTTTATTGCCGCGATCCCTACGGAGGTGATTAAAGGTGAACAGGGCAACGTTATCTGGAACCCGCAGCAGTACGACTTTATTAAAGAGGGTGAAAAGGCGCCGGATACGGTCAACCCCAGCCTCTGGCGGCAATCCCAGCTCATCAATATCAGCGGCCTTTTTGAAGTGACCGAAGGCGTGTATCAGATCCGTAACCTCGATCTCTCCAATATGACCATCATCGAAGGTAAAGAAGGCGTCACGGTTGTGGATCCGCTGGTATCGGCAGAGACCGCCAGGGTAGGAATGGAGCTGTATTACAAAAATCGCGGCAATAAGCCCGTTGTTGCGGTGATCTACACCCACAGCCATGTTGACCATTACGGCGGCGTGCGCGGCGTGGTCGATGAAGCTGATGTCAAATCCGGCAAAGTCAAAATCTACGCGCCTTCCGGTTTTATGGAAGCCGCCGTTGCTGAAAATATTATGGCCGGTAACGTGATGAGCCGTCGCGCCAGCTATATGTACGGCAACCTGCTCAAACCGGATGCCACCGGCCAGGTTGGCGCAGGTCTCGGCACCACGACTTCTGCCGGCACCGTCACGCTGATTGCTCCCACCCATATCATCGAGAAAGATGGCCAGAAAGAGACTATCGACGGACTGACCTACGATTTTATGCTGGCACCGGGCTCGGAAGCACCGTCAGAAATGCTGTGGTATATCGAAGAGAAGAAGCTGATTGAATCCGCCGAAGATGTCACCCATACCCTGCATAACACCTACTCGCTGCGCGGGGCGAAAATTCGTGAACCGCTACCGTGGTCGAAATATATCAACGCTGCCATTGTGCGCTGGGGCGACAAGGCTGAAATCATTATGGCCCAGCACCACTGGCCGACCTGGGGTAACGAGAACGTGGTTAACCTGCTGAAGAGCCAGCGCGACCTGTATCGGTACATTAATGACCAGACTCTGCGCATGGCCAACGAGGGCCTGACCCGCGATGAGATCGCCGCTAAATTCAAGCTGCCGGACAGCCTGGCTAATACCTGGGCCAACCGCGGCTACTACGGTTCCGTCAGCCATGACGTGAAGGCTACCTACGTCCTCTATCTCGGCTGGTTCGACGGCAATCCGGCTACGCTGGACGAGCTGCCGCCGGAAGAAGCGGCGAAGAAATTCGTGGATTATATGGGCGGCGCCGACGCTATCCTCAAGAAAGCCAAAGATGATTACAACCAGGGCAACTACCGCTGGGTAGCGCAGGTAGTCAGCAAAATTGTCTTCGCCGATCCCGGCAATCTGGAAGCGCGTAATCTGGAAGCCGATGCTCTGGAGCAGCTGGGCTATCAGGCGGAATCAGGACCGTGGCGTAATTTCTACCTGACCGGCGCGCAGGAGCTGCGTAACGGCGTCGTGAAAGGCCCGACGCCGAACACCGCCAGCCCGGATACCGTGCGGGCCATGACCCCGGAAATGTTTTTTGATTACCTTGCGGTCCATATCAACGGTGAAAAAGCCGGAACCGCCAAAGCGGTGTTCAATATCGACCTTGGTAGCGATGGCGGTAAATATAAGCTGGAGCTGGAAAACGGGGTGCTTAATCACACCGCCGATGCCGAAGCGAAAGATGCCGACGCCACTATCGCCCTGGATCGCGCCGCGCTGAACAAAATCATCCTGAAAGAGGAAACGCTAAAACAGGCGGAGGATAAGGGTGAAGTCAAAGTGACCGGCGACGGCGCGAAACTGGATGAGATGCTGGGCTATATGGATAAATTTGAGTTCTGGTTCAATATCGTGACGCCGTAAATCAGCCCCCGCGGCGGCCAGCTGCGGGGGTTCCCCTCCCGGAGTCGACGCGCGCCGGTCAGCGCAGCGAACTCAGTAATAGTGCAAAACATTCCTCGATCAGCGGCGGCAGAGGCTCCGGTCCGCGCATCAGCGCCACGGTTCGCGTCAGCGCGGGCTGCTGAAGCTGCGCCACCTTTAACGCCGGATCCTGAAGGTGGGTAGTATAAAGCTCAGGCAGAATCGCCACCGCCAGCCGCGAGCGCACCAGGCCGTAAAGCGTCTCGATATAGTCAACCTGATAACGCGTATTCAGCGTGAGGCGATGGCTCTCGGCCAGCGCGCCGACCAGACGCTGAATATTGCCCTTTGAAAACACCGCGATATCGCGCCCCGCGAGCAGCTTCCACGGCAGATGCGGCTGCCCGGCCAGCGGATCGTCGCCGTGCAGCACCGCCACAAACGGATCTTCGCGCAGAGGATAAACCTGCAGCTCAGGCGGTAACGAACTGTCTATTGCGCCAACGGCAAAATCTATCTTTCCCGACTGCAGCTCGCAAAACAGGGCGTCGTTGGTCTGATCGTGAAACTCCACCCTCAGGCGCGGAAACGCCTGGGCCAGCGTTTGCGGCAGCAGCGGAAACAGCAGCGAACTCACCGAAGGCACTAAGCCAATACGCACCGTTCCGTCGCCGCCGGCTTCGACTATCTGCTGCATATCCTGAAAAGCCAGCTGCGCCACGCTCAACACTCGCCGGGCGCGGGGCAAAATCGCCGCCCCCAGCTCGGTTAAGGTCACCGCCGAAGCGGTACGGTTGACCAGCTTGCCGCCGAGCACCGTCTCGATTTGCCGCAGCGCGCTGCTTAGCGCCGGCTGGCTGATAGCCAGCCGGTTAGCGGTGTCGGTGAAGTGACGCAGCTGGGCCAGGGTCACAAAGTACTGAATCTGCTTGAGAGAGAGCGCGGGCAGCCGCTGCCAGGGTTCGGTCATCATGTTTTCGTCAACGGTGAGCATGCAGAATAACCCGAAGTTATCGGGCGATAAATTTATTCATCTGGGCAAACGTTTGCTCTGCCCCTAGAGTATCCCCATTATCCTTGTGCCGGAGTTGTTATGTCCAGCAGTGCTGAAACCCGCCGCCGCGCCGTCCAGGCCGCGCGCGGAGAATCCCCGTTCGATTTATTATTAACCGACGCGCAGATTGTCGACATGGCCACCGGAGAAATCCGCGAGGCCGACGTCGGGATCGTCGGTGAAACGATCGCCAGCGTGCATCCGCGCGGCAGCCGCTCCGATGCCCTCGAACGCCGCTCGCTGGCGGGATGTTTCCTGTCGCCGGGGCTGATGGATACGCACGTTCACCTTGAAAGCTCTCACCTGCCGCCTGAACGCTATGCCGAAATCGTGCTGGCTCAAGGCACCACGGCAGTATTCTGGGACCCGCACGAGCTGGCCAACGTACTGGGCGTCGAAGGCGTGCGCTACGCGGTCGCTGCCAGCCGCCATCTGCCGCTGCAGGTGATGGTTGCGGCGCCTTCCAGCGTGCCGTCGACGCCGGGACTGGAGATGTCCGGCGCCGATTTCGCCGGCGCGGAGATGGAAACCATGCTGGCCTGGCCGGAAGTCTGCGGCGTTGCTGAAGTAATGGATATGCACGGCGTGCTGCACGGCAGCGAGCGGATGCAGGAGATCGTTCAGGCCGGGTTGAACAGCGGCAAGCTGATCGAAGGCCACGCGCGCGGTTTGAGCGGCGCGGATCTGCAAGCCTATCTTGCCGCCGGGGTCACCTCCGATCATGAGCTCACCTCGGCGGACGATGCGCTGGAAAAACTGCGCGCCGGGCTGACTATCGAAATTCGCGGCTCGCACCCTTACCTGCTGCCGGATATCGTTAACGCGCTGAAAACGCTGCCGCATCTCTCCTCGCAAATCACCGTCTGCACCGACGATGTGCCGCCGGATATGTTGCTGGAAAAAGGCGGCATTATCGCCCTGCTCAACCTGCTGATTGAGCACGGACTGCCGGCTACCGACGTCCTGCGCTTCGCCACCTTAAACGCGGCGATCCGTCTGCAGCGTAACGATTTGGGGCTGATTGCTGCCGGACGCCGCGCCGATCTGGTAGTTTTCGATTCTTTATCCCGACTCAACGCGCAGGAAGTTTACGTCGCCGGTAAGCTGATTGCCCGCGATGGCGCCCTGCTTCAACCCATTCCGTCGGCGGCGGGCGTTACCCCGCCGCGCGATACCCTGCAGATGCCGCCGCTCAGCCCTGACGATTTTATCCTCCGCGTTGGCGCCATTCGCCACGGCGTCGCCCGTCTGCGGCATATTCGCGGCGCGCGCTTTACCCAGTGGGGAGAAGTTGAGGTGCAGGTCCGCGATGGCCGGGTGCAAATCCCGGAAGGATTTAGCCTGATTTGGGTTAAGCACCGCCACGGTCGTCACCAGGCGACGCCGCAAATTGCGCTGCTGGAAGGCTGGGGCGAACTGCGCGGCGCCATCGCCACCAGCTACTCTCACGATTCTCACAACCTGGTCGTGCTCGGACGCGATGCCGACGAGATGGCGCTGGCGGCGAACCGCCTGATCGAATCCGGCGGCGGCATGGCGCTGTCGCAGCAGGGAAAAATCCTTGCCCACGTGGCGATGCCGATTGCCGGGATGCTTTCTGACTTACCCGCCCCGGAGCTGGCCAGACAGTTCCGCCAGCTTCGCGACCTGAGCGCGGAAGTCGCCGACTGGGAGCCGCCCTATCGCGTGTTTAAGGCAATCGAGGGTACCTGCCTTGCCTGTAACGCCGGGCCGCATTTAACAGATTTAGGTTTGACCGACGGCAGCACCCGCCAGATAGTCGAGCCGCTGATAGACTGCCGGGAAATCCCGGAACACACAGAACACAACAATAAACATCAGGGAGCCTGAGCATGGCCGACAATACCCTTAACTCATCCGCGCAGGGAAGCTGGCTGGAGCGCCGTTTTGCCTTGTATTCCCGCGGCAGCACGCTGCGCACCGAATGCCTCGCGGGCATCACCGGTTTTCTCGCCGCCGCCTATCTACTGGTGGTTATCCCCGGCCTGCTGGCGGTGGGCGGGATGGATAAAGGCGCGGCAACCACCGGCACGATTCTGGTGTTCGTCGGCGGCACGCTGCTGATGGCGTTTTATGCCAACCTGCCGTTTATCGTCGGGCCGGGCATCGGCGGTTCGGTGCTGGTCGGCGTCACGCTGGCGGGCAGCGAAGGCATTGGCTGGCAGATCGGGCTTGGTATCGCCTGCTGGTCGGGGATTCTGTTTTTCCTGCTGACCAAATTCGGCCTGCGTGAAGTGGTAACCCGTTCGGTGCCGCAGTCGATCAAGCTCGGTCTGACGGCGTCCATTGGGCTGTTCGTCGCGGTATTGGGCTTCCGTAACGCCGGACTGGTGCTGGCTAACGCCAAAACCAACGCCCTGATGCTCGGGGATTTCCTTTCGCCGGGGGCGCTGGTTGCGCTCTGCGGGCTGTTTCTGGCCATTGCCCTGCAGGCAAGAAAAATCCCCGGCTCGATTCTGTGGGCGATTCTCTTTGCAACCCTGGTCGGTATTCCGATGGGCGTTACCAGACTCCCGGGCAGTTTTATCGATATGCCGCATTCGCTGACGCCGGTGCTGGGGCAAATCGATATGCTGGGCGCGCTGAATATCGCCTTTCTGCCGTTCCTGTTCGTCTTTTTCGCCTCAGAGTTCTTTTCCACGATGGGCACCACTCTGGCCGTGGGCGGCGAAGCGGGTCTGCTGGATGAAGAAGGCAATATGCCGCATATCAATCGCCCGTTTATGGTCGACTCGATCGCTGCGGCTATAGGTCCCTGGCTGGGTATTCCGGCGGCGACCGCGCTGATTGAATCCTCGGCGGCAGCGGAAGCCGGCGGTAAAACCGGGTTAACCGCGCTATCGGCGGCGGTAATGTTTCTCCTGATGCTGCTGTTTACGCCGGTGGCGCTGATGATCCCGAAAGAGGCGACCGCACCTGCGCTGATCCTCATCGGCCTGAATATGTTCAGCGGCCTGCGCAAAGTGGATCTGGCAAACTTCACCGACGGCCTGCCGGTGCTGATGATGGTAATGATTACGCTGATTGCCAATAGCTTCGGTACCGGGATTGCCGGCGGGCTGCTGTTTTATGTCGTGATCAAAACCATCGCCGGCAAATGGCGGGAAATCCCCATCGGCCTGTGGATCCTTGCGATTCCGCTGGTCTACTACTTTGCCACGCTGGTGAAGCATTAAGCTACGCGCCGATCGTTCTCCCGGAGGCGGCGCTGACGCGCCTTGTCCGGGCTACCGACCCGCAGATTGCTGTGAACTCGTAGCCCGGTCAGCGCAGGGTATGAATCGGAAACATGGGTAACACTTTAGACCGGAAACATGGGTAACAGTTATAACTGACACCGTCCCGGAGGCGGCGCTGGCGCGCCTTATCCGGGCTACCAGCCCGCAGATTGCTGTGAACTCGTAGCCCGGCTAAGCGCAGGGTATGAACCGGAAACATGGGTAACACTTTAGACCGGAAACATGGGTAACAGTTATAACTGACACCGTTCCCGGAGGCGGCGCTGGCGCGCCTTATCCGGGCTACCGGCCCGCAGAGAGCGCGCTGGAATTAACCGCTTCGCACGCCTCTTTCACCGCCTCATACAGCAGCCGTACCGCAGGCGAAAGCTGTTTGCGGTGCGGGCAAATCATATTCAGCGGCACCACGTCGCCCTGGTAGTGCGGCAGCAGCACCTGGAGTCGCCCTGCACGAATATCGTCGCCGACGTCGAGTTCAGATTTGTACGCAATCCCCTCACCGGCAATCGCCAGGCGGCGAATCACCTCCGCATCATCGCTCACGATAGTACCGGAAACCTGCACGTGGTGTACTTTCCCTTCCCGGCTCAACGGCCAGCGGTCAAACGCCCTGCCGCGCAGCACGTAGGTGAGTGCATTATGTCGCGCCAGCTCTTCCAGCGTTTGCGGCTCGCCGTTTTCGGCTATCCAGCCGGGCGAAGCCACCAGCACTCGTCGGTTATCGGGCGCGACGGGCAGGGAGATAAACGAAGCATCGTCGTTATCGCCGTAGCGAAAGGCCACGTCCACCGGATCTTTAAACACGTCGGTCCGATGATCGGAAAACAGGATCCGCAGACGCAGCGCAGGATGACGCTGGCGAAAGCCGCGAAAAACGCGCAGAAGCAGGTTGCGCCCGAGATCGGACGGCACGGCAATTTGTAACGTACCGCGAACTTCGTCATCCGGCGTGCGGATTTTTTGCAGCCCGGCGTGCAGCGTATCGAGCATCTGCGTGGCGTAGGGCAGCCAGGCCTCACCTTCCGGCGTCAGGCGCAGGCTCCGCGTTGAACGGGCAAAAAGACGAATATTCAACGTCGTTTCCAGACGCTTGATCGCCGCACTAACCTGCGCCGGCTGCAGCCCGGCCTCTCGCGCCGCATCGCTGAAGCTGCTTAGCGCCGCAGCGCGGACAAACAGAGCCAGATCTTCCAGCCTTAACATAGACACTCCCGAACCCGGATTATTCTCAAAACTGGCGCAACCAGGCGAAAAACATCGTTGCCTCACCGTTTGCTTACACTTTTAACGAAACCAACGCTTGCCATTTCCTTGAGGTATCAGGAATCATACGAGGCTGCGATTGAGTGTCCAGGATAATAATGAGGAAACTATGCGTAAAACAAAAATGATGCTTCTGGGCGTACTGTTGGCATGCACCAGCGGAGCGTGGGCGGCGACCGGCGACGGCATTCAGAAATATGAGCTGGACGGAGTGACCGCAGACTTTAAACAATTCCACATCGGCGATACCGTTCCGCCGCTGTACCTGACGCCAGAATACAATATCAAACAGTGGCAGCAGCGCAATCTGCCGGCGCCGGATGCCGGCACGCGCTGGACCTACATGGGCGGGAGCTACGTCCTGATTACCGAAACCGAGGGGAAAATCCTCAAAATCTACGATGGCGAAATTTTCTATCATCGCTAAAAACGAAACGCCAGCGGACAAATTCTGCCGCTGGCATATCTTTTATCGTTGCTAAAGCGCTATTCGTTAAAGCGGTTTTGTTTGTGCATAAACTCCTCGACGGCAATATAGGCAGCGACCTGTTCGTAGAGCATTAAAATACTGAGTATCAGATCCCCGCCGCTGCGCAGTAAATCATCCGGCGCAGTGCGACTTTTATCATCCGATAAAAAAACTATCTGTTCATAAATTTCACAATATTCGCCATAAGCGCCAATCGGAAGGTCAGCCAGCGGGATATTTTCCTGACAATAACGCAGCGCGTCAGCGGCTTTCTCCGGCAGCGTGCGCGAATGCATAAAGATGACCAGAAGTTCCCGCAACTTAACGATTAGAGCAATATTATTCATCATGCACTCCGGAAATGTAGTACGGCGATATTTTCCTTCCATCGTTTTTATTGACGTATGACTGATGACTACCACATTCCGCCAAATAATAAAGCCAAATAAAATTCCTTTCGGCGAATTAAAATAGGTCACTGCTATGCTAATTAAGCTCGCACAAGCGCGGAGGGAAAACAATGTTAAGAGTATGTTTTGTTGATTAATCTCAACATCAGCAAATGTGAATAAAAATAAGTAATATTTAACACCACTATCATTCGCGCAGTGATTATTTTAGCGAAAGAAAACGGCGTTCGGCGGAGGTAAAAAAACCGCACGGCGCTTTGCGCCGCACGGTTCAGGATAGTGAGTGGACTATACCGCGCGGAAGGCGATCTCACCGGGGATAACTTCCCCCTGCCAGTACAGCTGCGCCGCGACGCGGTCTGCCAGCTGACGATAGGTCTCGGTAAACTCACTTTCCGGACGCGCCACTACCGTCGGGGTCCCTTTGTCGAGGTCTTCGCGCAGAGTGATGTGCAGCGGCAGCTGGCCCAGCAGCTGGGTGTGGTATTTCTCCGCCAGCTTTTGCGCGCCGCCGGTACCGAAGATAGGCTCGTGGTGCCCGCAGTTGCTGCAAATATGCATGCTCATGTTTTCCACGATACCCAGCACCGGTACCTCGACTTTTTCAAACATCACGATGCCTTTTTTGGCGTCGATCAGGGCAATATCCTGCGGCGTGGTCACCACTACCGCGCCGGTAACCGGGATATTTTGCGCCAGCGTCAGCTGAATATCACCGGTACCCGGCGGCATATCCAGCACCAGATAATCGAGATCCGGCCACAGGGTTTCCTGCAGCATCTGCATCAGCGCCTTGCTGGCCATCGGCCCGCGCCACACCATAGCGTTATCGTCGGTCACCAGATAACCGATGGAGTTGGTGGCAAGACCGAACTTCATAATCGGCGCCATATGGGTCCCATCTGGCGAGGTCGGACGCTGATCTTCCGCGCCGAGCATGGTCGGAATCGACGGGCCGTAAATATCGGCATCCAGAATGCCGACTTTCGCCCCTTCCGCCGCCAGCGCCAGCGCCAGGTTGACCGCCGTCGATGATTTACCCACCCCGCCCTTACCGGAGCTGATAGCGATAATATTTTTCACGCCGTTGATACCGGGCTGATTTTTTACCCGCTGAAGCGTGGCGATGCTGTGCGTCAGCTTCCAGTCGATAGCTTTGGCACCGGTAATGCGCAGCAGCTCGGCGCTGCACTGCTCCTTCAGAGCTTCAAAGGCGCTGTTCCAGACGAACGGCATCTGAATTTCAATATGCACGGTTTCGTCCAGCCAGGCGACGTGATGCAGCGCCTTCAGCGTAGTGAGGTTATGTTTCAGGGTTGGGTGCTGGAAATTAGCCAGGGTCCCGGCGACCATCGCGCGTAGACGTTCGGGGGATTTGGCCTGGGATTGCGAACTCATCCCGACTCCTTTGTTATTGTGAGTTGAATCTTGTGCGTTAAGTTTACCTTAAAGGGAATAATTCCCCCACCATAAGCTTTGGGCTTACCAAATTATTGCCTTTGCGGTAACATCAAACCCCCTTTTTACAATAGAAGATGTAATGCCCACTATGACTCAAGTCGCGAAGAAAATTCTGGTAACGTGCGCGCTGCCGTACGCCAACGGCTCTATCCACCTCGGCCATATGCTGGAGCACATCCAGGCTGATGTCTGGGTCCGTTACCAGCGAATGCGCGGCCACGAAGTCAACTTCATCTGCGCCGACGACGCCCACGGAACCCCGATCATGCTGAAAGCGCAGCAGCTCGGTATCACCCCGGAACAGATGATTGGCGAAATGAGTCAGGAGCATCAGACCGATTTTGCTGGCTTCGACATCAGCTACGACAACTATCACTCCACGCACAGCGACGAAAACCGCGAGCTGTCGGAGCTTATCTATACGCGTCTGAAAGAGAACGGTTTTATCAAAAACCGCACCATCTCCCAGCTCTACGATCCGGAAAAAGGCATGTTCCTGCCGGACCGTTTTGTGAAAGGCACCTGTCCGAAGTGTAAATCACCGGATCAGTACGGCGATAACTGCGAAGTATGCGGCGCGACCTACAGCCCAACCGAGCTTATCGAACCGAAATCGGTCGTCTCCGGCGCGACGCCGGTGATGCGCGAGTCCGAACACTTCTTCTTCGACCTGCCGTCGTTCAGCGAAATGCTGCAGGCGTGGACCCGCAGCGGCGCGCTGCAGGAGCAGGTAGCGAATAAAATGCAGGAGTGGTTTGAGTCCGGCCTGCAGCAGTGGGATATTTCCCGCGATGCGCCGTACTTCGGCTTTGAAATCCCGAACGCGCCGGGTAAATATTTCTACGTCTGGCTGGACGCGCCGATCGGCTACATGGGTTCCTTTAAGAACCTGTGCGACAAGCGCGGCGACGCCGCCAGCTTCGATGAGTACTGGAAGAAAGACTCCACCGCCGAGCTGTATCATTTTATCGGTAAAGACATCGTTTACTTCCACAGCCTGTTCTGGCCGGCCATGCTGGAGGGCAGCAACTTCCGCAAACCAACCAATCTGTTCGTTCACGGCTACGTGACGGTCAACGGCGCGAAGATGTCCAAGTCGCGCGGAACCTTTATTAAGGCCAGCACCTGGCTGAACCACTTTGACGCCGACAGCCTGCGCTACTACTACACCGCCAAGCTCTCTTCGCGTATCGATGATATCGATCTGAACCTGGAAGATTTCGTGCAGCGCGTTAATGCCGATATCGTCAACAAAGTGGTGAACCTCGCCTCGCGCAACGCCGGTTTTATCAATAAGCGTTTCGACGGCATGCTGTCCGCCGAGCTGGCCGATCCGGCGCTGTACAAAACCTTCACCGATGCCGCAGCAAGCATTGGCGAAGCGTGGGATAGCCGCGAGTTCGGTAAAGCCATCCGTGAAATCATGGCGCTGGCCGACGTGGCGAACCGCTACGTTGACGAGCAGGCGCCATGGGTGGTTGCCAAACAGGAAGGCCGCGATGCCGATCTGCAGGCCATCTGCACCATGGGCCTGAATATGTTCCGCGTGCTGATGACCTGGCTCAAGCCGGTTCTGCCGCAGCTGGCCGCCCGCGCCGAAGCGTTCCTCAACAGCGAACTGAGCTGGGAGGCCATTCAGCAGCCGCTGCTCGGTCACAAGGTTAACGCCTTTAAAGCGCTGTATAACCGCATCGAAATGAAGCAGGTGGAAGCGCTGGTCGAAGCGTCGAAAGAAGAAGTGAAAGCGCTGTCAGCGCCGGTCACCGGACCGCTGGCGGACGATCCGATTCAGGACACCATCACCTTTGACGATTTCGCCAAAGTCGATATGCGCATCGCGCTGATTGAAAACGCCGAGTTCGTGGACGGTTCCGACAAGCTGCTGCGCCTGACGCTGGATCTCGGCGGCGAGAAGCGCAACGTCTTCTCCGGCATCCGCTCCGCCTACCCGGATCCGCAGGCGCTGATTGGCCGCCTGACGGTTATGGTCGCCAACCTGGCGCCGCGTAAAATGCGCTTCGGCATCTCGGAAGGCATGGTGATGGCCGCAGGCCCTGGCGGGAAAGATATTTTCCTGTTAAGCCCGGACAGCGGCGCCCAGCCAGGCCAGCAGGTCAAGTAATACCGCATACAGCGCTGCTCCGGCAGCGCTTTTTTTATAAATTCTGAAAATCGCATTCTTGTCGTCCTCCCCCTCTGTGTTCTTAGTAATAACTGCTAGCATCAAACCCAAACTGGATAAAAACACAGGGAAGAAAATGAAATCTTTTATTTATCAGGACGAAAAATCACATAAATTCTGGGCGGTGAAACAGCAAGATAACGAGCTGCATCTGAGCTGGGGCAAGGTCGGCACCAACGGCCAGAGCCAGATTAAAACCTTTGCCGATAGCGCCACTGCTGCAAAAGCCAAACAGAAACTGATTGGTGAGAAAACAAGAAAAGGCTACGCAGAGAATACCGCGGCGGAAAAACGCCCGCCCCAGGCTGTCGCTAGCCAATCTAATAACCGACCCTGGCTCGCTGATGATGCCCATATACCGCTCACGGAGGAGATCGGCTGGTTTGCTTTCCCTCACCGTAACCGTTCCAGACCGTTTAATACCACACCGGACGGCAATCAGATTTGGCAACGCATTACCAGGAATGATAAAGCCGAATTCAGGCCATCCGACTATCATTTCACGTCACCGGCCTGGGAACAGGCCTACGCTGAGCTACACCAACGGATTAAGCATAATCAATCCACCGGAAGCCTGCTTTCCGAAGCGGCTCTTCTCGGGAAAATGGGCTATTATTCTGGTGATTTAATCGACCTCTTTGTGACGCAATACGGGCTTGAAACCACGGTTGAGATCGCCTGTCATACCCTACAAGTGGCATGCAAGTACGATGATGATCTTAAGAAAATTGTCGTATGTAGCGACCTTCCTGTTAACGAAACAGAATATCTGCCCGACTGGCTCCCGCGCTTGTGTCATCATCTTTCATTAGCGCCAGAGGAAGAGTGGCTACGCTGTGTCAAAAAACTGATTGCTGCTATTCCTGAGCTTTCTCCCGCTATGCAGCCGTTTGTCGCACTGATGTTGCCAGAGCGTCCGGATATCGCCAATGAGATAGCATTGCGTTTCGCCGCAGAAGAGATTCCGGCAATGGCGTGGTTGAAAATGGTCGTCGATGCCCCTTCTGCACTGATTACGCTAGAAAAATATCCGTTGCCTCCACTTTACTCTCACTTTCTCCCCTATGTTGCCACATTGATAGCCAACCAAGGCATGATCGGGGTAAGTCAACTCGTCAACGATTTGGACGAAAAGGAAGCAAGCACCCAATTACCTGAGCTTGAAGCTACTGACTATTTCACTAAGTGGTTAGCTAAGACGAACCATCCGGATGCGCTTAAGATATTAATTCTTGGTGCCGGTAACAAAAATAAGCGTCTGGGATATTTAAGTAAGGCCAGTCAAAAATATCCTCATGCAGCCATTGCCGCTTATGCGTCGCTGCTGACGAGCTATGAAGATCCGATCTGGCGCAAAGCGCTAACGGTACTCATCAGCGCTGAACCAGCTCGGGTAGAGCAAGTTCTGCCATGGATTGACGCACACGCCGCAGAAACGTTAACCGCGACGCGGCCGCATAGCGACTCATCAGCAGAATATGCCAGCCCGGAGACCCTACCAGAAATACTGGTATCCCCGCCGTGGCTAAAGCAAAATCAAAAAAGCACATCACCAGTATTCAAACTATCAATACTCCCCGTCACTTCTACGCTAAGCCTGACGCCGGCAATAACGGAAGAGCTAACTGGCTACGATTACAGTGATTACCACTGCCAATTCAGTTACGCGGACCTGCCGCCATTTGAAAGCTATCATTGGGAAAAAGTGACGGAGCCATTCACCCCGGAACAAAACTTTCTGTGGCGTCTGGGGTTTGAAAAGTGGCAACAGTTAACCCCTGGCACATCGCAAAAAGTCCCCATTCCGCAAAGCGCCGTCACAGCCCTGCAATGTGCAGACTATGCCACCTTGATAAATGAGTTCCATCAGTATACGGGTAAGCAGTATTCGCAATGGAAGCTGTATCTGCTGGCCTGGATGCCGCGCGAGCAAGCATTAGCCCTGCTGGATGCTCTGGCTGATGAACCTCACAAAGGCGAAGAGGGGATCTTACCCATTTTTGGCATCGATGCCCTGCCGATATTTGTCCGTTATCTTAAACACGATCGCCAGTCGCTGTGGCCGTTTACCCCCTATTGCGGCACAACCGATTTGGCACTGCCGATGGCACAAAACTTCAGCCGCAAAAAAACGCTGCGCGAAGATGCCCGAAGCTGGTTACTTGAGTATCCCGAACATGCCATTGCCGGGTTATTGCCCGCAGCGCTAGGAAAAGCGTGCAAAGACAGGGACGACGCTCAACAAGCTTTGCGATTACTGGCCGAAAATAATCACCGTTCTCTGATAACCCAAATAGCACAGCGCTATCAACAACCGGAGATTATCGCTGCACTGGGAGCCTTTCTCGACGCAGGAGACTTTCACGATTTCCCGACGAAAATTCAGCCTTTGCCTGAATTTTATCAATTTGCACTGTGGCGCAGACCACAGCTCAAAAGCTCGGGGTTGCCGTTGCCGGATAACGCCATGCGTTACCTCGGCGATATGTTGAATTTCCCACGCGAAGTGAAACTTTATACCGGACTGAATACCGTAAAAAGCATCTGCACTCCAACATCTCTGGCTAACTTTGCCTGGGATCTTTTTAACGCCTGGATTGAAGCCGGAGGCCCTTCAAAAGCGAACTGGGCCTTCACGACATTAGCCTTTTTCGGTAATGACGATACCGCGCGAGCGCTGACGCCGCTCATCCGTGCCTGGCCTGGAGAATCACAACATCAACGCGCAGCGCTTGGGTTGGATATTCTGGCAGAAATCGGCAGCGACATCGCTTTGATGTTGCTAAACGGCATTGCGAAAAAAATCAAATTTGCGGCGCTACAGGAGAATGCACAGAACAAAATCAAGCAAATTGCCGAACAGCGTGAACTGACCATTGCCGAGCTGGAAGACCGCCTCGCCCCGGATCTCGGGCTGGACGACAACGGCACTCTGGTTCTCGACTTCGGCCCCCGCCGCTTTACAGTCAGCTTCGATGAAACCCTCAAACCCTTTGTGCGCGATGAAAGCGGTCGCCGCCTGAAAGACTTGCCAAAGCCCAACAAAAGCGATGATGAAACGCTGGCGGCCGCAGCGGTCAATCGCTATAAATCGCTGAAAAAGGACGCCCGCACCGTCGCCACCCAGCAAATCATGCGCCTTGAAACCGCCATGTGCCTGCGCCGCCGCTGGACCGCCGAACAGTTCCGCCTGTTCCTCGTCGACCATCCGCTGGTGCGCCATCTCACCCGCCGCCTGGTTTGGGGGGTCTATAGCCAGGAAAACGTCCTGCTGGCCTGCTTCCGCGTCGCCGAAGATAACAGCTACAGTGACGCGCAAGATAACCCGTTCAGCCTGCCTGAAGGGCAAATTGGCCTTCCGCATGTGCTGGAAATCTCCGCGGAAGACGCCGCCGCCTTCGGCCAGCTGTATGCCGACTATGAACTGCTGCCGCCGTTCCGCCAGCTCGATCGCAACCACTATCGCCTGACGGAAAGCGAAAACTGGGCCACAGAATTAACGCGCTGGCGCGGACGCCAGAGCCAGGCCGGGCGCATCGTCGGACTGGAGCGCAAAGGCTGGCAGCGAATAGAAGATGGCGGCAGCATCTGCGGCATGTACAAATCTGCTGCCAGCGGCGACATGGTGCTGGAAATGGAACCTTTTTCGCTGCTGTATGGTGAAACAGGATATGACGAATTGATCCCGCTTGATAACGTGAAAATCGTTCCTGCGGGCGATATTTACTTCGGAAAGCCGACTTTCGCCTTCTCCACCCTCGACGCCATAGCCGCCAGCGAACTGATTAACGATATCGAATCGCTATTCGATTAAAAGGACTTAGCCATGAAAACGTTTATTTATCACGACGACAAATCGCATAAGTTCTGGGCGGTTGAGCAGCAGGATAACGAACTGCATCTGAGCTGGGGGAAGGTGGGTACCAGCGGCCAGAAGCAGATTAAAACCTTTGCCGACGCGGCAGCGGCCAGTAAGGCCGGGCAGAAGCTGATTAATGAAAAAACCCGCAAAGGCTACGTTGAGCAAGGCGAAACCACGCCGTCTGCGGCAGCCAGCCTGCCGGAGGAACCGGCATCTACCCCAGCTGCGCCGCCGCCCGCATGCGCCACCGTGCCTGCAGACATAGCTCGTCCGTGGCTGGCGGACGATGCCGAACTGGCTTTGTCAGATGAGCTGCTGCAAGATGTGCTCCCTTCACGCCGCTTTCCCGGTCAACCGATCGCCGCGCCCGCAGATAGCGAACTGATGAATCTCGGCAAAGAGATCCACCAGCAGTCCGGGAAAGCCGTGACCTTTGACTATGCCGACTGTTCCGCCTACTGGCAGCAAACCATCAACGAAGCCCTTAGCGATGGCCCGCTCTCTCCTGCTGCGCTGGCGGTGCAGCTCGCCCTCGCCACGCGTCGCGGCTGGCGCAGCAGCGACAATGCCGACCTGATGGACGAAATTGTTTACGTCTACGGACTGGAATACGCCGTCGAGACGTTTATTGCCCTGCAGCACATTGCTTTTGATTACAATTACCAGACCCTGCAGGTGACCTTCCTTTCAGAACCCACCAGCGCGCGCGGGCCCGGGATGCTCGACGTGCGCCTGCGCGCGCATCTGGCTCAGGCCGATGAACCGCTCTGGCAGCGCTGCGTGAATAAACTGATCGCCGCGCTGGCGGATATGCCCATCGGGCAGCAGCCGCTGGTGGCGCTATTGCTGCCCGATCGCCCGGATATCGTCCACGAAATCACCCGCCGGGTGCTGGCGCATAAAAATATCAGAACGGCGGAATGGCTGAAGGTGGTGGTTCGCGACCCGCAGCTCGTCAAAGCGCTGGAGCCTTATCGGGCGGAGAACCTGTTTAACGACTACTACCACGGCAGCGTCTGGAACGCGACGGTGATGCGCGAACAGGGCGTTGCCGGCATCGCCCGCTTCGCACCCTACGTTCATGACGATCTGTGCGGTAAGCTGGTCAGCCAAATTAACCATCCGCAGGCGCTGAGCCAGCTAATCCTCGCAAGCGAGCAGGGTAAGCGTTGTCACGAACGGATGACCCAGGCCAGCGCGCGCTTCCCGCACGCCGCGCTGGCGGCGCTGGCTGAACTGCTGACGCAGAAAGAAGAGAAACGCTGGCGCATTATGCTGATGACCCTGCTCAGCGGGCAGCCGGGGCTAGTCGGAGAAATTGTGCCGTGGATCTCTGAACAGGCCGCGACGCTACTGGAAGCCTGCCAGCAGCAGTTAAGCCAGCAGGCCGAGTGCGCCCGCGACGATATGCTCCCGCCGGTGCTGGTCACCCCACCCTGGGCGGCGAAAAAGAAAAAATCCCCCATTGCACAGCTGAATCTGCCGCCGCTCCCATTAGAGCCGGTCTGTATGCTGACGGAAGAGGCAAGCAAACAGCTTCTCGAACAGCGTAGCTGGTATGCCCGCCAACTCGATAATGGCAAAGAAAAAGATGAAAAGGAGCTCCTGTCCCGCTTAGGTTTCCACAGCTGGAACCGGAGCCAAAATCGCTATGAAGATGTCTCCAATACCGCTATCGATGCCTGGCAACGACAGGATTATCCGGCGCTGATTGCGGAATTTAAGAATACCCATACCTATCGCCAGGAAGAGTGGAAGCTGTACATGCTCGCCGCCCTGCCCGCCGGACGGGCGCTACAGGCCTGGAACGCGCTCAGCCAGGAGCCCCACACCGGCGCAGACTTTGTGATGGCGCACCTGCGTCTTGCCGGTTTGCCGGGCTTTATCCACTCCTTCTCACGCTATCCGCAGGAAAACCTGTCGGTTGCGATCTGGTTTGCCGCCAGCGAACTGGCCCCCATCATCGCCCGCGCTTTTAACAAGCTTAAATCGCTGCGTGAAGGCGCGCGCGAATGGCTGCTGGCCTATCCTGAACATGCGATTACCGGCCTGCTGCCCGCCGCCCTCGGCAAAGCGGGCGAAGCGCAGGACAGCGCGCGCCTGGCGATACGTATGCTGGTGGATAACGGCCATCAGCCGCTGCTTGAAGAGGTCGCCCGGCGCTACAATCAGCCGGCGGTAACGGAGGCCGTTAGCGCCCTGCTCGCCCTCGATCCGCTGGATAACCATCCGACCAAAATTCCGCCGCTGCCCGCGTTTTACCAGCCTGCGCTGTGGACGCGTCCGCTGCTGCGGGAAAATGGCCTGGCCCTTCCGGATGGCCCCTTAAAAGCGCTCGGCGAAATGCTGCGCTTCCCGTCAGAGGAGGGGATTTATCCCGGCTTGCAGCGGGTTAAAGATCTCTGTACTGCCGAATCACTTGCCGCCTTTGCCTGGGATCTGTTCAGCGCCTGGCAAACCGCCGGAGCGCCATCGAAAGAGAGCTGGGCGTTTACCGCGCTCGGGATTTTCGGCAACGATGATACCGCCCGGGCCCTGACGCCGCTGATCCGCACCTGGCCCGGCGAATCTCAGCATAAGCGCGCCACCGTCGGATTAGATATTCTCGCCGCCATCGGCACGGATATCGCCCTGATGCAGCTTAACGGCATCGCCCAGAAGCTAAAATTCAAAGCTCTGCAGGAACGCGCCAGAGAGAAAATCGGCGATATCGCTGAAAGCCGCGGGCTGACCGTGGAAGAACTGGAAGACCGCCTGGCGCCCGATCTGGGTCTGAATGAGGATGGTAAGCTCACCCTCGATTTTGGCCCACGGCGCTTTATCGTGAGCTTTGATGAAGCGCTCAAACCGTACGTCCGAGATGAAAACGGCAGCCGTCTGAAAGATCTGCCGAAGCCGAATAAAAGCGACGATAACGCGCTCGCCGCCGAGGCCGTCAATCGCTACAAGGCCCTGAAAAAAGATGCCCGCACGATTGCCGCCCAGCAAATCGCCCGAATGGAGTCGGCCATGTGCCAGCGCCGCCGCTGGACGCCGGAGAACTTCCACCTGTTCCTGGTCAACCATCCGCTGGTACGCCATCTCACCCGTCGCCTGGTATGGGGCGTATACGGTGAGGACAATCGCCTGCAGGCCTGTTTCCGCGTGGCGGAAGACAACAGCTACAGCAATGCCGATGACGATCTCTTTCCTCTGCCGGACGGCGACATTCGTATCGGCCTTCCGCATCTGCTGGAAATGACGCCGCAGGATGCCGCCGCTTTTGGTCAGCTATTTGCCGATTACGAACTGCTGCCGCCGTTCCGTCAGCTCGATCGCAACTGCTACACCCTGACGCCCGCCGAGCTGGCGACTACAGAGCTGACGCGCTGGGCAGGACGCAAGTGCCCGAGCGGCCGGGTCATCGGGCTGGCGAACAAAGGCTGGCTACGCGGCGAGCCGCAGGACGCTGGCTGGATCGGCTGGATGCTAAAACCGCTGGGACAGCGGGCGCTGGTAATGGAAATCGACGAAGGCTTCGCCGTGGGCATGCTGCCGGATGAGCTCAGCGCCGAGCAGCTATTAAGCAAAGTCTGGCTGTACGCCGGAAATGCCCGGCAGTACGGCTGGGGCGGCAACGCTCCGCAGCAGGCCCGATTTTCGGAGCTGGATAAAGTCGCCCTCAGCGAACTGATCAACGATATTGAAGGGCTATTTGAATAAAAGCAGGGAGCTAAGGTGAAATTATTTATTTATCAGGATGATAAATCACACAAGTTCTGGTCTGTGGAACAGCAGGAAAACGAACTGCACCTGCGCTGGGGCAAGGTCGGCAGCAACGGGCAAAGCCAGATTAAGGTTTTCGCTGATGGCGCCGCCGCAGCCAACGCGCAGCAAAAACTGATTAATGAGAAGGTGAAGAAGGGCTATCTGCCGCAGGAAACGGAAGCGGCAATGACTGAAGCGAATTCATCCCCTACTCTTTCGTCACTTTGGCTCGCTGACGATGCGGTTCTCACCCTGCCGGAGGAGATCGCCTGGGAGGCGTTAAGCCACCGCGATCGTCCCGGCGCGCCGGTAACAATGCCGGAACCGCCGCGGTTAGCGGAGAAACTGCGATCCCAGGCGCGACAGATTGACGTAATAGATAGCCAGGATTGTCGTGTAGAGTGGAAGATGGATATCGCTCAGGCGCTGGCGGCGGATCTGAGCGGCGATATCACCCTGTCGCCGCAGAGGATGGCCGTTCTGCTCCTGCCAACCATTCGTCCCTTAACTATAAGAGCCCCGGCTTTCGCCAAAGAGCACGCCAGCCTGCTGGATGAGATCGTGCTAACCTGGGGCCTGGAGTATGCGACGGAGGTGGTGGTTGCCTGTCTGCATCTTTATCATGAGGCAGAGAAACGGAACAATTATTCTACGTTTCACGTTAAGTACACTCACCGAAACAAGAACCTCTGGTTTAGCGACTGCGAATTTGAACTTCGCCTGCGCAAGCATCTTTCGCTTGCCGATAAACGAACATGGCAAAACTGCGCGGATAAACTGATCGCAGCGATTGGCGATACGCCAGCGGATCGCCAGCCGCTTATCGCGCTGCTATTGCCAGAGCGGCCGGACATTGCCAACAACATGGCGCTGCGTCTGGGCCGGATGAAGCATGTACCGGACCGGGAGTGGCTGAAACTGACGGTGACGGATGCGCAAGCGCTGGCGGCAATCGAAAAATGTCGATGGCTAAGGATATTTAAAGAAGACCGACGCTGGGCCGCCACGCTGCTGCTCGATCGGGGAGTTGCGGGACTGCGGCGCTTCGCCCCTTATGCCGGGCAGGACGGCTGCGCTGACGTTCTGGCTCAGGTCAACCATCCGCTGGCCATCAAGCTACTGCTGGCGAAGGCGAACCGTGCTCATCAGCAAATGAGGCTAATGCAGGCCTGTAAACAGTGGCCCGCCGCCGCCATCGCCGCGCTGGCGGAAAACATTGCCGGGCAAGCCAATCCGCTCTGGCGCACGCAGCTGCTCCACCTGCTGCATCAACATCCGCAGCTTGCTGAACCCGTAGCGACGCAAATCAGCGAACCGGCACGCGCCGTACTGGGGGAGCTTCGTCAAGAAAATGCCTGTTTTGCTGATAACGATGAACTGCCGCCGATTCTGGTTTCACCGCCGTGGGCGAGTAAACAGAAAAAAAATCGCCAGCCGGTTCTGGCGTTGCCTGCGCTGCCTCTGGCGGCAAAGATGACTCCGTTTATTCCCGTGTCAAACAATATCTGGGTTTACAACCATGATGAAGTCATGCAGAAAACGGCGCAAATCAGCGAGGCCACTCCTGAAGAGGCGTTAAAACTTCTGGGCGGCCGGTGCAGCGACGAAACCCTTCAGGCCTGGCAGCGAGGCGATTATGCCGCGCTGGGCGCCCCGCGGTTTGACTGGAATCTTTCGCTACTCCCGGGGCTGAAACGGCAAACCGGCCTGGCATTATGGAATTCGCTGACTCACGCGCCGCATGTCGGCACAGCGTATCCGATGGCGCATTTTGGCATTGATGGCATACCGGGATTGGTTAACAGCGTCGCCCGCCAGCCGAAAGAGGCGCTGCCGGTGACGCTGCATTTTGCCGCCACCGAACTGGCGCCGCTTATCGCCCGCGCCTACTGCAAGCTCAAAACCGGGCGCGATATCGCCCGCAGCTGGCTGCTAAAATACCCGGAACATGCCATTACCGGCCTGCTGCCCGACGCGCTGGGTAAGCCCGGCAACGCTCAGGGGTACGCTCGTCAGGCGCTACAGCTGCTGGTGGAAAATGGACATGGCGATCTTATTCAACAGGTGGCGCTGCGCTGGCAACAACCGGAAGTGATAACCGCGCTTGACGCACTGCTCAACGGCGACCAGTTAAATACTTATCCCGCCAGACGCACGCCGCTGCCGACGTTTTACCAGCCCGCATTCTGGACACGACCGCAGCTAAAGCTAAGCGGAAAAATGCTATCCGATGAAGCGTTGGATCACCTCGGAACTATGCTGCGCTTCCCCTCGGTCCACGAAATTTATCCTGGTCTGAAGCAGGTTAAAGACGCCTGTACGCCGCAATCGCTCGCCGCCTTCGCCTGGGATCTCTACAGCGCCTGGATAAAAGCCGATTGTCCAAAACAGGAAGAGTGGGCGTTTATCGCCTTAGGTATTTTGGGCAATGATGATACCGCCCGGAATTTAACGTCGCTCATTCGCAAGTGGCCGGGTAAATCACTCTACTCCCGCGCGGCTGCTGGAGTCGATCTGCTGGCCCGTATCGGCAGCGATATCGCCCTGATGCAGATCCGCGCCATTGCACAAAAGACCCCCTCTCCGGCATTGCAGGATCATGTTTACGCCGTGCTGGACAAAATCGCAGCCCAGCGCCAGCTCACACCTGCTGAACTCGAAGACAGGAGTGCCCCTACGCTAGGGCTAAATGCCAGGGGAACGTTGCTGCTGGATTTTGGTCCACGACAGTTCAGCATCAGTTTGGATGATACCTGGCAGCTCGTAGTCCGTAATATGGCCGGTGAGCGTGTAAGCACGCTCCCGGAGGTGGGGAAAAAAGACGATCCGGCGCTGGCGGCTGAAGCTATCCAACAGTTTAAAATCCTGAAAGAAGACGCACGAACGGCAATTCCCCAGCAGATTCGCCGTCTGGAAACGGCGATGTGCCAGCGCCGCCGCTGGACTCCCGCCAATTTTCGGCGTTATCTGGTCGAACACCCGCTACTGCGTCACCTGAGCCAGCGTCTGATATGGGGCGTCTATAGCCAACAAAACCAGCTGCTGCACGGGTTTCGAATAGCGGAAGACGGCAGCTACAGCGATATCAATGACCAGACCTTTGTTCTGCCATCGGGCGATTTGCTGATAGGTATCCCGCATATTATGGAGATATCCGTAGAGGACGCCGCCGCTTTTGCGCAAATACTGGACGATTACGCGCTGCTCTCCCCTTTCCGCCAGCTTAGCAGAACTCGCAGCGCGCTGACGCCGGAAGAACGCAGCGCTACGCGGCTATATCGCTGGGATAAGCAAACGTGCGCCAGTGGACGCGTGATGGGGCTGACGGCGAAAGGCTGGCTGCGCGGTGCTCCAGGGTATGAGAACAAAATTAACTATCTGCTCAAACCACTGGGCGAGTGGACGCTGGTGCTGGATCTCAACGAAGGTTTCAAAGCGGGAATGCCGCCCGACACCCTAAGCGCACAGCAGACGTTCATCACCGCCTGGCTATGGCACGGTCAGGGACGAGATTACGGTAAGGACTGGCGTCAAGAGAATCCCTTCTCCGTCGTCGATGAGGTCACCGCCTGCGAACTGATCAACGATATTGAAGGGCTATTTGAATAGAACAAGGAACGTTTATGCACAACGCACTAACCCCACCCTGGCTGGCGGATGACGCGCAGCTGGAGCTGACCTTTAAAAAAGGCAAGACGCCGTTAAGCCACCGCCGCTGGCCGGGCGAGCCGGTGCCGCTGGTTAAAGTGGAACGACTTCAACAGCTGGCGAACGATATTGCCTCCCGCAGTCAGCCCCTCGCCTGGGAGGCTGAACAATGTACTGCTGAGTGGCAACAGGCGATTGCGCAGGCGATGCGCTGCGTGGGCGAGGCCAGCGCGGCAATGCCCGCCCGCGCGCTGGCGGTGCTGACTCGTCTGGCTGAAGAGGATAGCCCGGCGCTTTTGGATGAAATCGTCCAGCTGCACGGCGTCGAGTACGCGACCGAGGTGGTGATTGCCCGGCAGAATATCGCGGCGGGCCATAGTAAATACCCGCCGCGCAAATGGGTGTTCAGTCATCCGCAGAAAGAGAACGTTTACGGCCTCCACTCTGAAACCTATAGCGAGTTCGATCTACGTCTGCGCAAACATCTGTCGCTGGCGGAAGAGGTCGCCTGGCAACGCTGCGCCGAAAAGCTTATTGCCGGCCTGGTCGAAACGCCGTTTTATCGCCAGCCGTTTATCGCCCTGCTGCTGCCGGAAAGGCCGGATATCGCCAATCAAATAGCCGGACGTTGCATTGACAACTCCTGGCGGTCGTCAAAAGAGTGGCTTAAAGCCGTCGCCACCGACCCCGCCGTGCTGGCGAAGCTTGAGGAAACCTGGTCGAGTGATATTTTTACCGATCGCCAGGACAGCGATGGCTATTTTGCTAACCGCTACGGCTATGCCGCTTGCGCCGCGCTTTTGCGTGAACAGGGGCTGGCGGCAGTCGCCAGGCTGGCGATTTACGCGCATAAAGACGACTGCGGTAGCCTGCTGGCGCAAATCAACCATCCGCAGGTTATTCGCCTGCTGCTGCTGGTGGCGGATAAAAACAAGCCCAGCCAGCTGCGCGTGGCAAAATATGCCAGACAATTTCCCGCCTCGACGCTGGCGGCGCTGGCAGAGCTGCTGGCGCTACCGGAGCCGCCCGCGCGTCCGGGCTATCCTGAAATTGAAGACAAAAAGCTCCCGCAGCAGCAGAAGAAACGCGAAGAAAGCTGGCGAATGCTGCTCCGGACGCTGCTGAATACGCATCCGCCGCTGGCCGAACAGGTTAGTCCCTGGCTAAGCGCGCAGGCGCGGGAACTTCTGGCGACGTTCCAACAGGCGCTGCCCGCAGGCGTCACGGTGGCCGTCGATAACCCCGGCCTGCCGGAAATTCTGCTCTCGCCGCCGTGGCGCAGTAAAAAGAAAAAAGCCGCCGCGCCGCGTTTTGCGCTATCGCCGCTGAAGCTTGCGCCGCAGGAGTACTGGCAGCCTGGAGAGCGGGAGGCGCTGGCCGCCGGCAAACCGGCCTGCTTCTTTAACGACCTGCCGTTGCATGAGCGCATTAGCCGCAAAGGTGAGGTGGTATTAGAGGAGCTGGGCTTTCAGGATATGGATTATCTTTTTCATCAATATACTTTGAATGGACAGCAAGGGCATTTAGGGTCGCCGTGGCACAGCGCATACAGGACTAAAACAGGCTGGGATAAAGCCGCTATCAGAGCGCTGCACAGCGGCGATAACGAAGCGCTTCTCAAAGCCTGGCGAGACTATCTCGAAGAAAGCTATCACCCCAACGAGTGCTGGAATCTTTATCTGCTTATGCAGCTCCCCCGCAAGCAGGCGGTAACGCTCTGGCAGCGCATTAATGAAGAAAATTTCAAATTTGTCGGCGCTGAATACCTGTTGAGCATCCTCGGGACTGACGCCCTGCCCGGCCTGCTGCTGGCGCTCCGGCATCGGCCAAAAGAGATCTTTCCGCTGCTGATGCATCTCGGCGCAACGGAGCTGGCGCTGCCGGTGGCCCGCGTCTGGCGGCGCTTTCAGGCACAGAGCCATCTCGCCCGCCAGTGGCTACTGCAATGGCCGGAACACGCCGCCGCCGCGTTAATTCCGCTGGCGTTCGATAAAGCAGGCGATAGCCGCGAAGCGGCCATTAACGCCCTGCGTCTGCTGTATCAGGAAGGCCATCACGCGCTACTGCAAACGGTAGCGCAACGCTGGCACGAACCGAGGCTATGGCCAGCGCTGGAGCAGCTGCTGACGCAAGATCCGCTGGATAATTATCCGGCCCGCACGCCAAAAGCGCCGGATTTCTGGCAGCCCGCGCTCTGGCGCAGGCCGCGGCTTCTCAGCAACGACCAGCCGCTAACCGACGATGCGCTGGAAATTCTCGGCGATATGCTGCGCTTCGCCCAGGGCGGCCACTTTTACTGCGGGCTGGATTTAGTCAAAGCCGCCTGTCAGCCCCAATCGCTGGCCGCTTTCGCCTGGGATCTCTTCAAAGCCTGGCAGAATGCCGGTGCGCCCGGCAAAGAGAACTGGGCTTTTCAGACGCTGGGGATCTTTGGCGATGAGAGCACGGTGCGTAATTTAACCCAGCTTATTCTCGCCTGGCCGCAGGAGGGGAAATCTGCCCGCGCCGCCAGCGGCCTGCATCTTCTGACCCGCATCGGCAGCGATATGTCGCTGCTGCAGCTAGACCATATTTCGCAACGGGCAAAATCCCGCCCGCTGCGCGACAGCGCGGAACGTTGTCTGCATGAGATTGCCGAAGCGCGCGATTTGAGCGAAGAGCAGCTGCAGGATCGGCTTACGCCGACGCTGGGGCTGGATAACCCCGGTGCGCTGACCTTTGATTTCGGTACCCGCAGCTTTAGCGTGCGCTTTGATGAAAATCTGCAGCCGGTAATTTATGACCAGCAGGGAGCGCGGCAAAAGAGCCTCCCGCGCCTGCGCGCCGAAGATGACCAGACAAAAGCCGCGGAAGCGCTGCTCCGGCTGAAAGGATTGAAAAAAGATGCCGCTCGCGTGGCGAAACGCCTGCTACCGCATCTGGAGAATGCCCTGCGGCTGGCGCGGCGTTGGACGCGCGCGGAGTTTCAGTCGCTGTTCGTCGACCACCCGCTGACCCACAATGTGACCCGCCGCCTGGTATGGGGAGTGTACGCCGCTAATGAGCCTCGTCGCCTGCTCGCCGCTTTTCGCATCGCGGCCGAGGAGGAGTTCTGCGACGGCCAGGATGAGCCCATCACGCTGCCGGAAGATGCACTATTCGGCATCGTTCATCCGCTGGAAATGGACGACCTGACGCGGGCGGCGTTTGAACAACTCTTTGCCGATTACCAGCTATTGCCGCCGTTCCGTCAGCTGACCCGCCATACTCTCCTGCTGCTGCCGGAAGAAACTTCAGTCAGCAAGCTAACGCGCTGGCAGGGAAGGTCGACGACCTGCGGGCAGCTGCTGGGCATCCGCGGCCGGGGCTGGTGGCAAGGTAGCGAAAGCTATTTCTGTTACGATGTTGCTCAGCATCGGCTGATACTGGAAATCACGCCGGGATTTGTTCACTACAGCATAGACGCTAAAGCTCCTCAGCAGTTTGGCGCGATAACGCTCTATTACGGCGAACAACCCGTTGCGTTTTCCCGGCTCGATCCTCAGGATCTCAGCGAAGCGCTAAGCACAATAGAGATTATTTCCCGCTAGTGCGACAAACGAGGTGAGTCAATTAGCAACAATATTCGACTCACCGCATGAGTCGAATATTGGCTTTTTAGCCCCACGAACCTAATGTGCCTTTTTAACTACAAGATACGCAGGAAGATGTTGCGTTAAATATAATCCGATATATCAAGCTCAGAAATAAAGCACCTCACGCAATCTGCTGCGCATAAATAAGGTCTAACAATTACCGCTGTCTCTTTAAGGAAGAAACGATGATACAACAGGAAAAACATCTTCAGCGCCCCTCAGCCGCCGTGCTCTACGCCGATGAACTCGCGCGGCTGCAACAGAATGACCCTTTCCCCTGCCCGCCCGGCTGGCAGTTAAGCCTGCCTGCGGCGCGCGCGTTTATCCTCGGCGATAGCGCTCGCGACATCAGCCGTAAAGTGGTTATCAGCCCCGCCGCCGTCGAGCGGATGCTGGTCACGCTGGCGACCGGACGCGGCCTGATGTTGGTCGGTGAGCCGGGCACGGCAAAATCGCTGCTCTCAGAGCTGCTGGCCACCGCCGTCTGTGGCGATGCCGGGCTCACCATTCAGGGCGGCGCGTCGATTACCGAAGATCAAATCAAGTACGCCTGGAACTATGCGCTGTTGATCAACCAGGGACCCTCGACCCAGGCGCTGGTGCCCGCCCCGCTGTATCAAGGCATGCGCGACGGGAAAATCGTCCGCTTCGAAGAGATAACCCGCACGCCGCTGGAGGTTCAGGACTGCCTGCTGGGGATGCTTTCCGACCGGGTAATGGCGATCCCGGAGCTGAGCGGTGAGGATAGCCTGCTCTATGCCCGCGCCGGGTTTAATATCATTGCGACCGCCAATACCCGCGATCGCGGGGTCAACGAAATGAGCGCGGCGCTCAAACGTCGCTTCGACTTCGAAACCGTCTTTCCAATCATGGATTTTCAGCAGGAGCTGGAGCTGGTGGCTAACGCGTCGGCGCGCCTGCTGGCGCATAGCGGCATTCCGCATAAAGTGCCCGATGCCGTACTGGAACTGCTGGTCCAGACCTTCCGCGATCTGCGCGCCGAGGGCGGAAAGAAAACCTCAATGGATACTCTCAACGCGATTATGTCCACCGCCGAAGCGGTTAACGTCGCCCACGCCGTCGGCGTACGTGCCTGGTTTCTGGCCGCTCGCGCCGGAGAGCCCGCCGACCTGGTAGACTGCATCGCCGGTACAATCGTCAAAGATAACGAGGACGACCGCGCCCGCCTGCGCCGCTATTTTGAGCAGCGCGTCGGTACGCATAAAGAAGCCCACTGGCAGGCCTATTATCAGGCCCGCCACCGCCTGCCGTGAGGGAACACGCATGCCAGAGCAGCCGTTAATTATCGGCGTTCGACACCACAGCCCGGCCTGCGCCAGGCTGGTAAAAGAACGCATCGAACAAACGCGTCCGCGCTACGTTCTGATTGAAGGGCCGGTGGACTTTAATCAGCGCCTGGATGAGCTGTTTTTACCCCATCAATTGCCCATCGCCATCTACAGCTACTGCCAGTCTCAGGAGGGCGGCGCGGCGGGACGCGGTGCCTGGACGCCGTTTGCCGAATTCTCCCCCGAGTGGCAGGCGCTGCTGAGCGCCCGGGCGACGGGCGCGCATATTCGCTTTATCGATTTACCGGTCTGGGCGCAAAGAGAGGATGACAGCGATGCCTCTGACGCTCGCCGCGCCGATGACCAGCAGCGCCTGTTAGCCGCCAGCGGAATGGAGAATACCGACGCGCTGTGGGACCATCTGTTCGAAGATGAAACCCAGCGAGCCGGACTGGAGCAGGCGCTGGAAACATACTTTATCCAGCTGCGCGGCGATAGCAGCGGCGGGGAAAACAGCCGGCAGCGGGAAGCCTGGATGGCCCGCTGGGTGGCATGGGCCATGCAGCAAAATGACGGCCCGGTCGTGGTGGTCTGCGGCGGCTGGCACGCCCCGGCGCTGGCAGCCCTGTGGCGGAATTGCCGGGCGCCAGCGCAGGAACCTGAATCCCCGCCGCCACCGACGCCCGACGCCGTCACCGGCTGCTACCTCACCCCCTATAGCGAAAAACGGCTGGACGTTCTGGCGGGCTATCTTTCCGGGATGCCGGCGCCGGTCTGGCAAAATTGGTGCTGGCAGTTGGGCCTGCGTCAGGCCGGGGAACGGCTGCTGAAAACTATCCTCGCCCGCCTGCGCCAGCATCGCCTTCCCGCCTCAACGGCCGATTTCGCTGCCGCCCACCTGCGCGCAATGGCGCTGGCGCAGATACGCGGCCATACCCAGCCGCTGCGCTGCGACTGGCTTGACGCGCTGGCGGGCTCGTTAATCAAAGAAGCGCTCAATGCCCCGCTACCGTGGAGCTATCGCGGCGTGATTCATCCGCAAACCGATCCGATTCTGCTGACCATCGTGGATGCGCTGGCGGGAGCCGGTTTCGGCAAGCTCGCTCAGGGAACGCCGCTGCCGCCGCTGCCGCAGGACGTCGATCGCGAGCTGGCGCGCGTCGGGATCGCCGTACCGGCAAACCTGAACATCAATCGCTATACGCCCGAAGGATTAGCAAAAAGTCAGGTCTTACACCGGTTGGACATCCTTGACATTCCCGGTTTCCAGCAGCAAACGGGCAGCGCGGTGACGCTTTCCGGCGATGGCGAAGAGCGCTGGCGACTGTTTCCAACCCTGGAGCAGCACGCGGTCCTGATCGAGGCCTCCCGCTACGGCGCTTCCCTGGCGGAGGCCGCGCGCCAGCGGCTGGAAGCGGCTATTCTGGCCTCCGGGGGTATCAAAAGCCTGGCCGCCAGCCTGAATCAGGCCGCGCTGGCGGGGCTCTCCACCTTCAGCCAGCAGATGCTGGAACAGCTGGCGCAGCTGATTGCCGAAGAGAGCCAGTTTGCCGAAATGGGGCCAGCGCTGGAGGTGCTTTACGCCCTATGGCAGCAAGATGAGAGCAGCGGTATGCAAAACGCCGCGGTGCTGGAAATCACGCTTTGCGCGGCGCTTGACCGGACGCTGTGGCTTTGCGAATCCAGCGGCGTTGCCGACGAGCAGCAGTTTCACGCCCATCTGCATAGCTGGCGCACCCTGTGCCACATCCTGCGCGATCTCCACAGCGGCAGCGTTTTACCGGGAGTTTCGCTCAGCGCCGCCCTGGCGCTGCTTGAACGGCGAATTCACGCCGCAGATGCCGCACCGCTCGACCGCGGCGCGGCGCTCGGCGCGCTGATTCGTCTTGAGCATCCCGCGGCGACTGCTGAAGCAGCGCTGACCCTGCTGACGCAGCTCTCTCCGCAGCGTCTGGGAGAGGCGGTCCACGGTATGCTGGCGCTGGCGCGCCATCAGCTCGCCTGTCAGCCCGCTTTTATCGCAGGATTCAGCGCGCTGCTCGCCCGGCTGGCGGACGATGAGTTTATTCTCGCGCTGCCGGATCTGCGGGCGGCGATGGCGTGGCTGCCACCTCGGGAACGCGGCGAGCTGGCCCGCCAGGTGCTCGATCACTATCACATGCCCATGCTACCAACCTCTGCGCTACAGGCGCCGGTTTCCTGCTCGCCGGAGCAGTTACTCTATCATCAGCAGCTGGAACAGCAGGCGCTGGCCGCGCTACGCCATTGGGGAGTACGCTAATGAACAGGTTATCCGATATTCTGACAACCCAGGAGCTCCAGCGCTGGCGGCTGATTCTGGGCGAGGCCGCCGAAAACAACCTCGGCGGCCTCGATGAGCATGCCCGTCAGGTAGACCATGCGCTGGAGTGGCTCTACGGCCGCGATCCGGAGCGACTACGGCGAGGCGAGCGCCAGGGTGGACTGGAGGATTCCAGCCTGACGACGCCGGAATGGATCAACGCTATCCACTCGCTTTTTCCGCAGCCGGTTATCGAGCGGCTGGAGAGCGATGCGGTACTGCGCTACGGCATCGATGAGGTGGTGACCAATCTGGAAGTGCTTGAACGTATCGAGCCTTCCGAAAGCCTGCTGCGAGCGGTACTGCATACTAAACATCTGATGAATCCAGACGTGCTGAACGCCGCCCGCAAGCTGGTGTGCCAGGTGGTAGAGCAAATTATGGCCCGGCTGGCGACAGAGGTGCGCCAGGCTTTTTCCGGCGCGCGCGATCGGCGCCGCCCCTCACGTATCCCGCTGGCGCGCAACTTCGACTTCAAGAATACCCTGCGTGCCAACCTCAAGCACTGGGACCCGCAGCGCAGCAAGCTGTACATTGAATCGCCTAAGTTTATCAGCCGTATTAAACGCCACAGCGAAAAATGGCAGCTGATTTTGCTGGTCGATCAGAGCGGTTCGATGGTGGATTCCGTTATCCATTCGGCGGTTATGGCGGCCTGCTTATGGCAGCTGCCCGGCATTCGTACGCACCTCGTGGCGTTTGATACCAGCGTGGTGGATCTCACGGACGACGTTGCCGACCCGGTAGAGCTGCTGATGAAAGTTCAGCTCGGCGGCGGGACCAATATCGCCCAGGCCGTTGAATATGCGCGACAGCTGATTGAACAACCGCAAAAAAGCGTCATCGTGCTGGTGAGCGACTTTTTCGAAGGCGGGGCGAACTCGCTACTGATTAATCAGGTCAAGCTGAGCGTGCAAAGCGGCGCTAAAGTCCTCGGGCTGGCGGCGTTAGACAGTTCGGCATCCCCCTGTTATGACCACGATATGGCCCAGGCGCTGGTTAACGTCGGGGCGCAAATCGCCGCCATGACGCCCGGCGAACTGGCCTCCTGGCTGGCGGAGAATTTACAATCATGATGCCTTTACGCCCCGAATTACTGGAACTCACCCCGCAGGCGCTCATGGCGCTAAGCAACGCCGGATTCGTAAAACGCAGCCAGAAAGAGCTGGATAACGGCAATATCCCCGAGCTTGCGCAGGATGAAGACGGCACCCTGACCGCCGTATTTCACGACGGCACCCGCACCCGCCTGGCAAAAGGCCAGGCGCTCAAAGAATCCAGCTGTACCTGCGGCGCCAGCGGCATGTGTCGCCATCGCGTGATGCTGATCCTCAGCTACCAGCGCGCCAATACCGGTGATGAGCGTCCCGAAGGGGAACCGGAGAGCGGCGAACGCTGGCATCCGGGACTGTGGCAAGCGGAGCTGGCCGCTCTCCCCGAGTCCGTTCTGAAGCGGGCGCAGCAGCTGGCGGATAAAGGCGTCGCGGTGGAGCTATTCTGCCGACCTAACGAAACGCCTTCGGCAAAGCTGCCGATGAGCGATGTGCGTTTTTATTCCCGCAGCAGCATCCGTTTTGCCCGCTGCGACTGCGTCGACGGCTCGCTGTGCGAACACGTGGCGCTGGCGGTTCAGGCTTTTACCGATGCCGAAGCCCAGCAGCCTGGCTTTACGCACCTGGTCTGGCAAACGCGCAGCCGCAAGGCCGCCGCCCGCGGAGGGCCCTTTGATACCCCTGACGGCGAGGCCTGTCGACAAAGCCTCCGCCAGCTCAGCCAACTGCTGTGGCAAAGCGGCGTCAGCCAGCCGCCTATTGGCTTCGAGGCTGCGTTCACCCGGGCGCAGCGCGCGGCGCAGACGGTAAACTGGCGCTGGGTCGTCGGCGCGCTTGCTCAGCTTCGCGAAGGCGTCGAGGCCCTTCAGCAGCGCGCCAGCCATTACCATCCTGAACAGCTTCTCAGCCAGCTGGCAGGACTTAACGCCCGCCTTGAGAGCGCCGACAGAATGGCGCAGCTTGCCGATGCCGACCAGACGCCGCCCCTGCCGTGGCGCACCGTGGTGGGCCAGGGTATCGCCGGCGAAGCGCAGCTCGATCATTTGCGACTTATCTCCCTGGGAATGCGCAGCTGGCAGGATAATCACCGCTACGGTTTACGCATCTGGTTTAGCGACCCGGATACCGGCAGCATTATGCATCTGTCGCGCAGCTGGCCGCTGGCGGAACGGGCGCAAAGCCCGCTGTGGCAGCGCCGCCTGTTTAGCTTCCAGGCCGGCGCGCTGGCGGGCGGGCAGATAATTACTCAATCAGCGAGCCGCAACGCCAGCGGCGAACTGCTGCTGAGCGCGCGCCACCGCCTGAGCAGCAACGTTCCGCTCAGTGAAGAGGCCTGGCTTTTGCTCAGCGCGCCGCTGCGCCAGCCGGGGGTTGCGGCGCTGCGTGAGTATCTGCGCCAGCGCCCTCCGGCGTGGGTGCGTCCGCTTAATCAGGTGGATAATCTGTTTATTTTGCCGGTGGATGCCTGTCTTGCCGTCGGATGGGACGCCGCCCGGCAAACGCTGGATGCGCAGGTTCTCAGCGGCGAAGGGCAAGACAACGTTTTGCAGCTGTCCCTTCCCGCCGCCGCCAGCGCGCCCTATGCCGTTGAGCGAATGGCGGCGCTGCTCAGCCAGGCGGACGATCCGGTAGTGATGGTGTCCGGGATGGTCACCTTTAGCCGCGGGCAGCTTAGCCTGGAGCCGCTGGTAATGATGACCCGCACCCGCGGCTGGGCGCTGAACGCGGAACCGCTTCCCGTTGGGCAACTGCCTGCCGGCGATATCCTGCCGCCGCGGTCGCTGGCCCTGACGCTGTTGCAGCGCACCCGGGCGCTGCTGATCCAGATTATGCGCAACGGCCTGCGCTATCAGCAAAAGGGCCTTTTTCGCGATGCGATGACGCTGAGCGACGATTTAACCAACGGTGGATTTAATCATCTCGCGCGCCTGCTCCACCAGTTGGCCGAGCGCGAAACGGCGACTTCCGAGGATACGCTCAGCGCTATCGCCCAACTCTGTATACAATTAGAGATGATGATTGATTAACAAGGAATGATAATGAAATTTAACCGCAGGATTACCGCCGCTCTGGGCGCAACGTTAATGATGGCCGCGCTCGTCGGCTGCGATAACAACAAAGATGAGATCAAGACGTTTCACAACACGATGAACGGCGTAGACCTGACCTACACCTATCACTACAAAGACGATGTCGTTACCCGCCAGGACGCGGAGAATACTATTCCCTATACATCACTCGGGGTGAGTAACGAAGAGCAGGCGCGCAAGATCATCGATCCTATCGGCGTGGCCTACAGCAAAATCAAAGGCGTCACCCACAGCGTCGACTATAAAGAGAGCGCCGCGCAGGAACACCTCTCCATCGACTTTAATCAGGCTAAAATCAGCGAGCTGTGTCAATTACCCGGGGCCAGCTTTACCGACTGTTCGCAAAAGTTTATTTCGCTGAGCGAGTCGGAAAAAATGTTGAAATCACAGGGATTTAAAGAAGTGAAATAACCCAGACTGGTGCGGAGAACTCCCGGCTTACGCTACGCTTAGCCGGGCTACCCCGGTCAGGCTACAGGGCCGTACATTCGGGGAGCCCGGCTCTGGCGTTAACGCCGCAAGCCGGGGAGGCATATCAGGATTTCGCGTGTTCGCGCTCGGTCAGCCCGCGCAGGAAGTAGCGCAGAAACTGGTCGCCGCATTCGCGGAAGTTTTTATGCTCCGGGGCGCGCATCATGGCGGTGATTTCCGGCATCGAGACGCGGAATTTCTGCTGAGTGAGGATAGCGAGAATGTCATCCGTCTTCAGGGAAAAGGCAATACGCAGTTTTTTCAGCACAATATTATTATTCACCCGGCGTTCGACCGCCAGCGGCGGCGCCGACGCATCTTTACCGCGTTTGTCGTAAATCAGGCCGTTGAGAAAATTCGACAGCACGACATCCGGGCAGCGCACAAACCCCTCTTCGTCTTCTTTTTTCAGCCAGGGTACCAGCTGTTCGGCGCTGACCGGCGCATCCGCCAGCGCAAAAATACGTACCAGGCCGCTGTTATTGGTTTTCAGGGTGTAGCGCAGGCTACGGAGAATATCGTTACTGATCATATTGCCTTCATGATGAAAAATTCTGCCGCACAGTTTATCACGATTCCGCCGTTTTACAGACCAATCGCCTCTTTCAGGCTTTTCAGATAACGGCGGCTCACCGGCACCGTTTGCCCGGCTCGCATCAGCAGCTCCGCCTGGCCGTTTTCCTCAAAGCGGATCTCCTTGAGATGGGACATGTTAACCAGGTACTGGCGATGGCAGCGCAGCAGCGGCGTTCGGCTCTCAAGGGTGCGTAAGGTGAGCTCGGTAAAACCCTCCTTTCCTTCGCGGTCGGTCACGTAAATCCCGCTCATCCGGCTGCTGACGAAGGCCACGTCTTCCATCTGCAGTAGCCAGATGCGGCTGTGGCCGGTGCAGGGAATATACTTTAGCGCCTGCTGGGTATCGTCGAGGGCGGTCATATCCTGCAGGCTGCGCTCCTGGCGCAGTCGAGCCAGCGTTTTTTCCAGCCTGGTGGACTCTATTGGCTTCAGCAAATAATCAAACGCGTGCTCTTCAAAGGCTTTCACCGCGTACTCGTCAAATGCGGTGAGAAAGACGATATAGGGCCGATGCTCCGGGTCAAGCATGCCAACCATCTCAAGACCGCTGATACGCGGCATCTGGATATCCAGAAACAGCACGTCCGGGTGCAGCTTGTGTACCGCGCCAATCGCCTCTACGGCATTTCCGCATTCGCCCACGATCTCGATATCCGGCTGGGTCTCCAGCAAAATACGCAGGTTTTCACGCGCCAGCGGCTCGTCGTCGACAATTAATACTTTTAACATGCGTTTTCCTCCAGAGGCAGTCTCAGCGTGACGCGGGTAAAACATTCCGGCTCGCAGGTGACGGTGATCCCGCAATCGGCGCCGAAGCGCGCCCGCAGACGGCGATCAACCAGATTCATGCCCAGTCCGCTGGCGCTGGGTTTGTCCTGATATAACCCGGCGTTATCTTCAATATCCAGCTGCAGCCAGCGCTGGTACTGGCTGGCGCGAATGGTGATTTCCCCCACCCCAAGGTGCTGCGAAGTCCCGTGCTTAATGGCGTTTTCGACTATCGGCTGTAGGGTAAAAGCCGGCAGCTGATGCTGGGCCAGCGCTTCCGGCACCAGCATGTGGATCTGTAGGTTGGCCTGAAAGCGCGCTTTCTCAATCTGCAAATAGGCGTTTACATGTTCGATCTCATCCGCCAGGGTCACGATCTCCGCTGGCCGTTTCAGGTTTTTGCGGAAAAAGGTCGACAGATACTGCACCAGTTGCCCCGCCTGGTCGCTATCGCGGCGAATCACCGCTTTCAGGGTATTCAGCGCGTTGAACAGGAAATGCGGGTTCACCTGGGCGTGCAGCAGCTTGATTTCCGACTGCGTTAGCAACGCCTTTTGCCGCTCATACTGTCCGGCCAGGATCTGCGCGGATAACAGCTGGGCAATCCCCTCCCCCAGCGTGCGGTTGATGGAGCTGAACAGGCGGTTTTTCGCTTCATAAAGTTTTATCGTGCCAATCACCCGCTGATTCTCGCCGCGCAGCGGAATAACCAGCGTGGAGCCCAGCTTACAGTTAGGATGAATCGAGCAGCGGTAGGGCACCTCGTTACCGTCGGCATAGACCACCTCGCCGGTATCGATCGCCTTTTGGGTATAGAGCGAAGAAATAGGCTTACCGGGCAGATGGTGATCGTCGCCGATCCCGGTAAACGCCAGCAGCTTGTCGCGATCGGTGATCGCGACCGCGCCGATATCCAGCTCCTGGATCAGTACCTGCGCGACCTTCATGCTGTTCTCTTCGTTAAACCCCTGGCGCAGGATCCCCTCCGTCGACGCCGCCACCTTCAGCGCGGTGGCCGAGAAAGCCGAGGTATATTTTTCAAACATCGCCCGCTTATCCAGCAGGATACGCATAAACAGCGCCGCCCCGACGGTATTAGTCACCATCATGGGGGCAGCGATGCTTTGTACCAGATGCAGGGCATCTTCGAACGGGCGAGCGATCAGCAAAATGATCAACATCTGCACCATTTCAGCAAAAAAGGTAATCGCGCCGGCCGTGAGCGGGCTGAAGACTTTATCCGGTCGCCCGCGTTTAACCAGAATGCTGTGCACCAGCCCGCCGAGCAGTCCTTCAACGATGGTGGAAACCATACAGCTCAGCGCGGTCATGCCGCCCAGCGAGTAGCGATGAAGGCCGCCGGTCAGTCCCACCAGGCCGCCGACCACCGGTCCGCCCAGCAGGCCGCCCATCACCGCGCCGATGGCTCGCGTATTGGCTATTGAATCTTCGATATGCAGGCCAAAGTAGGTGCCGAGGATGCAGAAAATAGAGAAGGTCACGTAGCACAAGAGCTTATGCGGCAAACGGACGGTGACCTGCATTAACGGGATGAACAGACGCGTTTTGCTCATCAGCCACGCAATGACCAAAAACACGCACATCTGCTGAAGCAGCAGCAACACCAGATCAAACTCGTACATACCCGCAGACCACACTTCATTTGAAAGCGCGTAACATACACTGCTTGCTTATAACTTTCTTTGAAGCAATACATGAAAATGATAATTCATGTTCAGGATCACACTTCTTAGCGCCTCGACGATCCGTTTTTGTACAAAAAACAGACAAAACTCCCCGCTTCGGCAAACAGCTTCTACAGTTAATAGAGGAGAACACAGCGGGAGGAGAAAATGGCGCTTTATACAATTGGCGAAGTTGCCCAGCTTTGCGATATCAATCCCGTGACGTTACGCGCCTGGCAGCGGCGCTACGGATTACTGAAACCTCAGCGTACCGACGGCGGCCACCGCCTGTTTAATGAATATGAGATAGACCGTATTCGCGAAATCAAACGCTGGATTGACTCCGGCGTGCAGGTCGGGAAAGTGAAAACGCTGCTGATGGATAATGAGCAGGAGAGGGTCGACGGCTGGTGCGATCGGCAGGAGATGCTGCTCGGCTATCTGCAAAACGGAAGTTATCATCGCCTGCGGATGTGGCTGAAGGAGCGCAACCACACCGACTCTGCGCAAACCCTGGTGAAGCACCTGATCAACCCCTTACGCCAGCGCCTGCTCAGCCCGCAGCCAACGTTGCTGGCAATGCGGGGCATCCTGGACGGCATTCTGATTAATCATATCGCCCGATGCCTGTCCTCGACGGCAAAATATCCCGGCGACCATGCGCTGATTATGGGCTGGAATGTGAACGATATCACCCGGCTATGGCTGGAGGGCTGGATAGCCAGCGAACAGGGCTGGCGGGTGGATATTCTCGCCCATTCGCTGAACCAGATCCGACCGGAGCTTTTCCCCGACAGTACGCTAATGGTCTGGTGCGGAGAGACGCCCTGTAGCGCCCAGGTGAATCAAATGCGTCAATGGGAGCAGCAGGGCCAGATTATCTGGCTGAATCACACCACCACAACGTCTCCCGGAGGCGGCGCCTGAGGCGCCTGTCCGGGCTACGGGTTACCGGCAATCTGTGGCCCGGTAGCCCGGCTAAGCGCAGCGCAAGCCGGGAAGAAGCCGCAGCAATACTACATCACGGCACATTCCCCGGGTTGCGGCGTAAACGCCTTACCCGGGCTACGGGTTATCGGCAATCTGTGGCCCGGTAGCCCGGCTAAGCGCAGCGCAAGCCGGGGGGCTGTCGTAGCTAAACCGCAATTAATGTTTCATTAACACCTGCGCTTCACCGTATAATCCTTGCGTTAACATCAGGAGCCTATTATGAAGCCAGCGAAAATTGCGGTTATTACTCTGTTCTTATTTATGGCCATCAGCGGCATCGGCGGCGTGATGCTGGCCGGCTATTCATTTATTGTTCGCGGCGGTGTCGGCTGATTAGCCGGGTCAGCCGTTCAAAGCCGCGATCGACGATAATCGCTGCCAGCGCCACCAGCAGCGCCCCCTGAATGACATAAGCGGTATTAAATCCGCTCAGGCCGATAACAATCGGCGTGCCGAGCGTATTCGCGCCGACGGTTGACGCAATGGTCGCCGTCCCCATATTCACGATGGTCGAGGTACGAATGCCAGCGAGCATCACCGGCGCCGCCAGCGGCAGCTCCACCTTTATCAATCTCTGCCAGCCGGTCATTCCCATCCCCTGAGCGATAGATAATACGCCGGACGGTACCGCCCCCAATCCCGCCAGCGTACCCTGCAAAACCGGCAATATGCCGTACAGCGCCAGCGCGATCAGCGCGGGCTGCCAGCCGAATCCCATCACCGGAACCGCAATCGCCAGCACCGCAACCGGTGGAAACGTCTGTCCCATCGCGGCGATCGTCTCTACCAGGGGGCGAAACTCATAGCCGGAAGGCCGGGTGACCGCAATCCCTGCCCCGACGCCCACCACCGTAGCCGCGAGGCTGGAGAGTGCCACCAGCCAACAGTGCGCCAGGGTCAGCGAAATAAAACTCTCCTGCTGATAAACCGGGCGCGGCAGCTCGGGAAACAGCGCGCTGAATAGCGGCGCGCTGTAGGGCAACGCCAGCAGCAGCGCGACAAACATTGCGCTCAGCCACAGCAGCGGATCACGTAGCACCTTCACGCCGGGCCTCCTCGCGCAGCAGGTCGGCAAAATGCAACGTCCCGCAGGACTCTCCCCGCTCATCCACTACCGGCAATACCTCGCAGCGATGAGCAATAAACTGCGATAGCGCCTCGCGCAGGGTCATCGCCACGTTTAACGCATCTCCCGCCAGGCGCTCATCGCGGCGCAGATAATCACTCACGCCGCGCAGCGACAGCAGGCGCACGCCCAGTTCGCTGCGGCCAAAGAAGGTCTGCACAAAGGCATTTTTTGGCTCCAGCAGCATCTGCAGCGGCTCGCCCTGCTGCACTACTTCGCCGCCGTCCATCAACACCAGATGATCCGCCAGCCGCAGCGCCTCATCGATATCGTGGGTCACCAGCACAATCGTGCGTCCCAGCAGGCGATGAATGCGGATCATCTCCTGTTGCAGAGCTTCCCGCGTCACCGGATCGAGCGCGCCAAAGGGTTCGTCCATGAGCAACACCTGCGGATTCGCCGCCAGCGCGCGTGCCACGCCGACACGCTGCTGCTGGCCGCCGGAAAGCTGATGGGGATAACGTTCGCGCAGCACCGGCTCGAGCCCCAGCAAGGCCATCAATTCATCAACCCGCGCCTGCGTTTTTTGCCGCGACCACTTTTGCAGCTGCGGAACGGTGGCAATGTTTTGCGCCACCGTCCAGTGGGGAAACAGGCCGATGGACTGGATGGCATAGCCCATTCGGCGGCGCAGTTCGAGCACCGGCTGCTGGCGGATATCCTGCCCGGCGAAACGGATCGTCCCGCTATCGTGCTCCACCAGGCGATTGATCATTTTCAGCGTGGTCGATTTCCCCGAACCTGAGGTGCCAATCAGCACCGAAAATGCCCCCTCGCGCAGATGCAGATTGAGGTTTTTCACCGCAGGCTGTCCGGCAAAGGCTTTATTGACGCCGTCGAACTCAATCACGGGCCTCTCCTTTGAGTAATGCGCCCCACAGCGCGAATAGCGCATCCACCACCACTGCCAGCGCGATGGTCGGGATCACCCCAAGCAGCACCAGATCCAGCGCGCTGCTGAGTAGGCCCTGGAAAACCAGCGCGCCAAAGCCGCCTGCGCCAATCAGCGCTGCGACGACCGCCATACCGACGGTTTGTACGCTAACCACCCGCAGGCTGCGCAACAATACGGGCAATGCCAGCGGCAGCTGTACCTGACGAAACCGCTGTCCGCCGCTCATCCCCATCGCCACCGCGCTCTCCAGCGCTTCACGCGGAACCTGCTGCAGGCCGACCGTCACCCCGCGTACCAGCGGCAACAGCGCATACAGCACCAGCGCAATCAGCGCAGGCGTAATGCCGGTTCCGGAAACGCCGAGCTGGGCAAGCGAAGGAAACTGGCGCGCCAGCCCCGCCAGCGGCGCAATAAGCAGGCCGAACAGCGCCACGGAGGGAACGGTCTGAATCACATTGAGAACCGCAAAAACCGGCGATTGCCAGCGAGGGAAGCGCCAGAGCCAAACGCCAATGGGCAGCCCAATCAGCAGCCCCGGCAGCAGTGTACCGAGCAGCAGAGTCACATGCTGCGACAGCGCATCGTCAAACACTTCCCGGCGATTGAAATACTCTTTCAGCAGAGAGAGTTCATCGAGGCTCCCCAGTCCCAGCAGCAGCGCGGGCAGCAGCCAGATTTGCGCATTGAGCAACCAGCGCCACAGGGCACGGGAAGTCAGACGGCGAACGGCATCGCTGGCGATAAGCAGACAGATCGCCAGCGCCAGCCACAGGCCGCTGCCCGGCGAGGTACGGGCCAGCGACGAACCGTTCTGCGCCAGCTGCACCGCCGCCCCGCCGGCCCCCCAAAGCAGCGCAGGCAGCAGCAGATCCGCCAGCAGGAAGATGACCAGCAGCGGGAAGCGCCCCGGCCGCCAGCACAGCAGCGCGATTAACAGCGCCGCCCCCGCCTGCACGCCCGCCAGCCATGGCCAGACCTGCCATAGCCAACGTCCCTCGCCGGATAACAGCCGGTTAGGCGCATAATTGATAAACGGCAGCGCCATCGCCAGCAGCAGTAATAATGCCAGCAGCAGCGCAACGCGGTTACAGCAACGAATCGTCACGCGAACTCTACTTCAGCAGCCCTTTTTGTTGCAAATAGTCGGCGGCGACTTTCTTCGCATCCAGGCCCTCTACCGCAATACTGGCGTTCAGCTTTTGCAGGGTCTTTTCATCCAGGCTGGCAAAGACCGGCTGTAGCCAGTCGGCTATCTGCGGGTATTCTTTCAGCACCGCTTCACGCACGACCGGGGCCGGGGCGTAAATTGGCTGCACGCCCTTCGGGTCGCTCAGGGTTTGCAGGCCCAGCGCGGCGACCGGGCCATCGGTGCCGTAGGCCATCGCCGCATTTACACCGGAGGTCTGCTGCGCCGCCGCTTTAATGGTGACCGCCGTATCGCCGCCCGCCAGCGACAGCAGCTGGTTCTGTTTGAGCGTAAAGTCGTAGGCTTTTTCAAATGCCGGCAGCGCGTCCGGCCGTTCAATAAATTCCGCCGAAGCGGCCAGCTTAAAGTCGCCGCCCTTTTGCAGATAGCCGGCAAGGTCGCTTAACGAGGCGAGGTTATTTTTTTCTGCCAGATCCTGACGAACGGCGATGGTCCAGGTGTTGTTGGCCGGAGCCGGGGTAAGCCACACGAGCTTATTCTTTTCCGCGTCCAGCTTTTTGACTTTCTCGTAGCCCTGCTGCGCGTTTTTCCACGCCGGGTCGTTCTCCGCTTTAAAGAAGAAGGCGCCGTTACCGGTATATTCCGGATAGATATCCAGTTCACCGGCGGTTATCGCTCCGCGCACCACCGGCGTGGTGCCGAGCTGGATTTTATTGACGGTTTTCACTCCGTGGCTTTCCAGCACCTGCAAAATAATATTGCCGAGCAGCGCCCCTTCGGTATCGATTTTTGAGCCGACTTTAACCGGCTCCGCCGCCTGCAGCGGCAGACTTATCAGGGCCGCCAGCGCCAGCGTGCCGGACCACATACTTGCCTTTATCATTCTCGCGTCCCTCTTTAATTTGCGCTCCATTAACAGGAGCTTAAGCAAAAAGCGTAGTTCATTTGGGGCGGAGCGGAAAAAGAAAAGGCCGATAAATCGGCCTTTGGGATAAGGAATGCGTGTTCCCGTGCGGCGGCCACAGCCTTACCCGGGCGACAAAGCGCAATTACAGCAGTTCGAACTCGCCCTGCTTCACGCGGGCGGAATCGACGCCGATAAAGACGTTGAATTTGCCCGGCTCGGCGTCGTACTTCATCTGCTGGTTCCAGAACTTCAGCGCCTCAATGTCAATCGGGAAGCTGACGGTTTGCGTCTCACCCGGCTTGAGGGTCACCTTCTTAAAGCCGCGCAGCATTTTCACCGGCCGGCTCAGGGAAGCGGTGACGTCCTGCAGATAAAGCTGAATCACCGTCGCCCCTTCACGCTTGCCGGTATTGGTCACCTGCACGCTGGCGGTTACGCTGCCGTCGCGCTGCAGGGTCGGCGCCGACATTTTCACATCGGAAACGCTAAAGGTGGTATAGCTCAGGCCGTAGCCAAAGGGATAGAGCGGGCCGTTGGCCTCGTCAAAGTAGCGCGAGGTGTACTTGTTCGGCTTATCTGCATTGTACGGGCGACCGGTATTGAGATGGCTGTAGTAGGTTGGGATCTGCCCGACCGAACGCGGGAAGGACATCGGCAGTTTGCCCGACGGGTTGTAGTCGCCGAACAGCACGTCGGCAATGGCGTTGCCGCCTTCGGTACCGGCGAACCAGGTTTCGAGTATCGCATCGGCCTGCTGATCCTCTTTCACCAGCGCCAGCGGACGGCCGTTCATCAGCACCAGCACCAGCGGTTTACCGGTCGCTTTCAGCGCGCTAATGAGGGCGCGCTGGCTCTGCGGCAGGGTGATGTCGGTGCGGCTGGAGGCTTCATGCGCCATACCCTGCGCTTCGCCCACCACGGCAACCACCACGTCGGACTGCTTCGCCGCCGCCACCGCCTCATCAATCATCTCCTGCGGCGAGCGCGGATCAACCTGCACCGCTTTCTCGTACAGATTAAGGAAGTCGACGATACCTTTATCATCAGTGACGTTGGCGCCTTTGGCATAGATGATTTTGCCCTGATCGCCCAGCGCCTTTTGCATTCCGGCCAGCACGGTGACCGACTGATCGGCCACGCCCGCCGCTGACCAGCTGCCCATCATGTCGCGCTTGCTGTCGGCCAGCGCGCCGATTACCGCGATAGTGCCCGATTTTTTCAGCGGCAGCGTGTCGAGACGGTTTTTCAGCAACACCAGGCTTTCGCGCGCCACTTCACGCGCTTCTTTACGATGCAGACGGCTTTCGGCGTTGGTATCCTGCGGATCGGAATCTTTCGGCCCCAGGTGGCTATAGGGATCGTTAAACAGCCCCATATCGTATTTGACGTTCAGCACGTGGCGGGTCGCGTCATCAAGCTCCGCCATCGTCACCTTGCCGGACTTCACCAGCCCGGGCAGATACTTACTGTAGTATTCATCGCTCATGCTCATGTTGATACCGGACTTCAGCGCCACGCGCACCGCGTCTTCCGGGTCCGCGGCCACGCCGTGTTTGATCAACTCCTTTATGGCCCCATGGTCGGACACGGTGATGCCTTTGAAGCCCCACTGGTCGCGCAGCACGTCCTTCAGCAGCCAGGAATCCGAGGTTGCCGGAGTACCGTTAAGCGAGTTGAGCGCGACCATTACCGCGCCGCTGCCTGCCTCCAGCCCCGCTTTATACGGCGGCATATAGTCGTTAAACAGGCGCTGCGGGCTCATATCGACGGTGTTGTACTCTTTGCCGCCTTCGACCGCGCCGTAGGCGGCAAAGTGCTTAACGCTGGTCATCACCGAGTAGCGGTCCGCCGGGCTTTTGCCCTGCATGGATTTCACCATCTCTTCCCCCATGATGGTGGTGAGATAAGTATCTTCGCCAAAGCCTTCCGAGGCGCGGCCCCAGCGCGGGTCGCGGGAGACGTCGACCATCGGCGCCCAGGTCATGTTCAGGCCATCGTCGGCCGCTTCGTAAGCTGAAATCCGCCCGACGGTATTCACCGCATCGAGGTTGAAAGAGGAAGCCAGGCCAAGAGATATCGGAAATACCGTGCGCTGGCCGTGCAGCACGTCAAAAGCGAAAAACAGCGGGATTTTCAGGCGGCTGAGCGCCATCACCTGATCCTGCATAGCGCGGATATCATGGCGGGTCACGGTGTTAAAGATCGCCCCTACCTGCCCCTCTTTTATCATTTCGCGGATGGCTTCTTTCGGGTTATCCGGACCGACGCTAATCAAGCGCAGCTGACCGATTTTTTCGTCCACCGTCATTTTCGTCAGCAGTTCGGTCACAAACGCATCCCGCGCCTGCGGCGTTAAGGGATGATTGCCGAACAATTCATCCGCCAGCGCGGGTTGCAGCGCCAGGCTCACAGCGACGCCTACAGTACAAAGCCATTTCATTTTTATCCCTCATTGTTCCAGTCGGCCAGATCGGCGAAAAGATAGCAAAAATCGAAGTCTGCCATAAACATAAACGAGACGCCTGAAGAAAGCGCGCGTTGTTCTCTGATTTTTCGAAACATTGATGCATCAAATTGTCATACAAAGGGCTATTCTTATTTTTGATAATTTTGTACCGCCACAAGGAGTGGAACATGTCATCTGCAACAACTCATAACAACGCTTTTCTGGCTGAACTCGCTCGCCTGGTTGGCACCTCCCATCTGTTGACCGACCCGGCCAAAACCCAGCGCTATCGCAAAGGCTTCCGCTCCGGCCAGGGGGAAGCGCTGGCGGTGGTCTTTCCCGGCTCGCTGCTGGAGCTGTGGCGCGTGCTGAACGCCTGCGTCAACGCCGATAAAATCATTCTGATGCAGGCGGCAAATACCGGCCTGACCGAAGGATCAACGCCGAACGGCAATGATTACGATCGCGACATCGTCATTATCAGCACCCTGCGCCTGGATAAACTGCACCTGCTGGATAAAGGCGAACAGGTACTGGCTTATCCCGGCACAACGCTCTATTCGCTGGAAAAAGCGCTGAAGCCGCTGGGTCGCGAACCGCACTCCGTCATTGGCTCATCCTGCATCGGGGCATCGGTGGTCGGCGGGATCTGCAACAACTCCGGCGGCTCGCTGGTACAGCGCGGCCCGGCGTATACCGAAATGTCGCTGTACGCGCAAATTGATGAAAACGGCAAGCTGACGCTGGTGAACCACCTCGGCATCGACCTCGGCACCACGCCGGAGCAGATCCTCAGCCGCCTCGACGACGAGCGGGTTAAAGATGAAGATGTCCGCCACGATGGCCGCCACGCTCACGATCACGATTACGTCACCCGCGTGCGTGACGTGAATGCCGATACCCCGGCGCGCTACAACGCCGACCCGGACCGCCTGTTTGAATCCTCGGGTTGCGCCGGCAAGCTGGCGGTGTTCGCCGTGCGCCTCGATACTTTCCCGGCGGAAAAACGCCAGCAGGTGTTCTACATCGGCACCAACCAGCCGGAAGTGCTGACCGAAATTCGCCGCCATATTCTCGCCGAATTCAGCCATCTGCCGGTTGCGGGCGAGTACATGCACCGCGATATTTACGACATCGCCGAGCAGTACGGGAAAGATACCTTCCTGATGATCGACAAGCTCGGCACCGATAAAATGCCGTTCTTCTTTACTATGAAGGGCCGCACCGACGCGATGCTGGAGAAAGTCTCTCTGTTTAAGCCGCACTTCACCGACCGCTTTATGCAGAAGCTGGGTCACGTCTTCCCGGCGCACCTGCCGGAGCGAATGAAAACCTGGCGCGATAAATATGAACACCATCTACTGCTGAAAATGGCGGGCGATGGCATCGAAGAAGCCCAGGCATGGCTTGGAGAGTATTTCCAGAATGCCGAAGGGGATTTCTTCGCCTGCACCGCGGAAGAAGGCAGCAAAGCCTTCCTGCACCGCTTTGCCGCTGCGGGTGCGGCGATCCGCTATCAGGCGGTTCACGCCGATGAGGTGGAAGATATTCTGGCGCTGGATATCGCCCTGCGCCGTAACGATACCGAATGGTTTGAGCATCTTCCCGCTGATATTGACAGCCAGCTGGTGCATAAGCTCTATTACGGTCACTTTATGTGTCACGTTTTCCATCAGGATTACATCGTGAAAAAAGGCGTCGATGCCCACGAACTGAAGGAGAAAATGCTGGTGCTGCTGAAGGAGCGCGGCGCTCAGTATCCCGCCGAGCATAACGTCGGCCATCTCTATGAGGCGCCGGAAAGCTTAAAACGTTTCTATCGTGAGAACGATCCAACCAACAGTATGAACCCGGGGATCGGCAAAACCAGCAAGCAAAAATACTGGGGAGAAACGCCGGATAACGCGGCAAGCACTACCGACCCGCAATAATCCCCACGAGGGGCTGTTCAGCCGCGGGGCTTCTGTATTACGCTGCACGCCGGAGAAATCTCCTCTCCGGCAAACCCGCTTAAGGAACCCAACATGTCCGCAGTGGATAAATTACACGACGCTGACTTAGAGATCCGCGAGGCGCTGCCCGATGACGCCCACGCCATCGCCGCGCTGTACGTCTGGCACGTGCTCAATGGACGCGCCTCTTTTGAAGAGATCCCGCCGACCGTCGACGAGATGCGCAAGCGTATTAAAACCGTGCGCGATAGCGGGCTGCCGTGGCTGGTTGCCCTGTGGCGCGGAACCATCGTCGGCTACTGCTACGCCACGTTTTATCGCCCTCGCCCGGCCTACCGCTACACTCTCGAAGAGTCCATTTACGTGGAGGCGGGAATGGGCGGACGCGGCATCGGCAGCGCGCTGCTCTCCCGGTTAATAGAGAAATGCGAACAGGGACCGTGGCGACAGATGTTGGCCATTATCGGCGACGGCCACAGTAACGCCGCGTCGATTGCGATTCATAAAAAGTTCGGTTTTAGCGTGGCGGGCCAGCTGCGCAGCGTTGGTTATAAGATGGGCGACTGGCGCGACACCTTGATTATGCAGCGCCCGCTCGGCGATGGCGACTGGACGCTGCCGGAGTAACCCCTCGGGGTCGCGGGTAAGCGGTAGCACGGCCAGGCGCGCCAGCGCCGCCTCCGGGAAAATCCCCCGGCTCGCGCTGTGCTTAGCCGGGCTACGGTTCAGCGTGGTTCTGTAGCCCGGATAAGTCGTTTACGCCGTAAACCGGGGAAATGGGGGTTAATCGTTCTGCGCGGTCTGCGCGCCGCCTTTCAGCATCGCATCGGCCATCTGCGCTTCGCGCTGTTTTTTATAGCTGAGCGCGGAAGCCGGAACCGGCATCACTTTCCCGGTTTCAATCCACGTTCTCAGACGGCTGGCATCGGCAAAGTGGGTATATTTGCCAAAAGCATCCATCACCACCAGCGCTACCGGGCGCTGATTAATCACCGTACGCATAATCAGGCAGTGGCCCGCAGCATTAGTAAAACCGGTTTTGGTCAGCTGAATATTCCAGTTATCACGATAGACCAGATGATTGGTGTTACGGAACGGCAGCGTGTAGGCGGGATGGGCGAAAGTCGCCATATCTTCCTTGGTGGTGCTCAGCTGGCCAATCAGCGGATACTGCTCGCTGGCGATCAGCAGCTTAGTCAGATCGCGCGCGGTGGAAACGTTATGAATCGACAGGCCAGTGGGCTCAACGTAACGGGTGCGGGTCATTCCCAGCGCCTGCGCTTTGGCGTTCATCGCGCGAATAAAGGCGTTATAGCCGCCGGGATAATGGTGCGCCAGGCTGGCGGCGGCGCGGTTTTCCGACGACATGAGCGCCAGCAGCAGCATATTGCGGCGGCTGATTTGGCTGTTCAGGCGAACGCGTGAATAGATCCCTTTCATTTCAGGCGTCTGGCTGATATCAACGGTCAGCATCTCATCAAGCGGCAGATGGGCATCCAGCACCACCATCGCGGTCATCACTTTAGTGATCGACGCCATCGGACGAACCAGATCCGGCTGGCTGGCATAGATGATCTTTTTGCTGGCAAGGTCGACGATCATCGCGCTGCCGGACGCAATATCCGGCTGGGAAGCGGACACCGCCGCGGGGGATTTAGCCATCGCCTGGGGCGCAAAAGGCACAGCCAGCAGCAACGTCAGGCTGAGCAAAGAAATTCGAAATTTGGTCATCGTGAACATTCTGAAAAGTATTTTTGCACGTTATGAACGTACGCCGCGGCGCTGGGGATAACACCGCTGGCAAAAATCATCATACCCTGTCAGAACGCGCGCTGGCTAATAAGAATCGTGAACAAATGCTGCATTGCCGACATAAAAAACTATTTATGCCGGCAATGAGTTAATCAGAAGAGTCGATAGCCGTAGCCCCAGAGGATCACGGTGATGGCGAGCAGCACTTCCAGCACCAGCACGCCAATCGCCAGGGTCGAGCTGGCGAAACTTAGCCCCTCTTCTTTATTGATGCCAAGGAAAGTCGGGATCCCGAGATACAGCAGATAGCCGGTATAGAGCAGCGCGACGGTTCCCACCAGCGCGCACAGCCACACCAGCGGATAGAGCGCCACGATCCCGCTCAGGAATAGCGGCGTGGCGACATAGCCGGCGAAAACCATACAGCGTTTAAGGGAAGGCCGCTGCGGATAGCTTCGTGCCATCCACCAGATAACCCGCCCCATCACCGCGACCCCGGCGAGCATCACGGCATAAAACAGCACCGCCAGCGCCAGGCCGGTCATCAGCGACAGTTTTATCACCGTGCCGTCGCCGAAGTTCCAGCCCAGTTGCGTGGTGCCGATAAAGGCGCAGATAACCGGAACCGCTGCCATAACCAGCACATGATGCGTGTAGTGATGCGAAACGGTTTCGTTTTCGCTTTTAATAACGCTCATCTCTTGATTAGGATGCGAGAAGAGCCCCCAGACATGGTTCATAGCGTCCCCCTTGTCACGGCGTGGTACAGCACTGATCCAAGTATAATTCACCTTGTAGATTATTTTGTGTACAGCAAGAAAAATGCGCTTCCCCGGCATTTTTATCATCAGGGTGTATGATTAAGGGACTGACGTTTTATGGAGTTTATCTTTATATGGATATCAATAACCTGATTACCCAGTACGGCTACGCGGCGCTGGTCATTGGCAGCATGGCGGAAGGCGAAACCATCACGCTGCTCGGCGGCGTGGCGGCACATCAGGGATTATTGAAGTTCTGGCTGGTGGTTATCTCGGTCGCCCTCGGGGGAATGATTGGCGATCAATTGCTTTATTTGCTCGGCAGACGCTTTGGCGGACGCATCCTGCGCCGGTTTTCCCGGCAGAAGAAGCGGATCCAGAAAGCCCAGCGCATGATCCAGCGTCGCCCCTACCTGTTTGTCATCGGCACCCGCTTTATGTACGGCTTCCGGGTTATCGGCCCGCTGCTGATTGGCGCCAGTCGACTGCCGCCGAAGGTGTTTCTGCCGCTGAATATTCTCGGCGCGATTATCTGGGCGTTAATTTTTACCACGCTCGGCTATCTCGGCGGCGAAGCGATAGGCCCGTGGCTGCACCATCTGGACGCGCATTTGAAACACTGGATCTGGCTGATTCTGGCGGTGGTGCTGGTGGTTGCGGCGCACTGGTGGCTAAAGCGCCGCGAGGCAAAGAAAAAAGAGTGATGAGAGTGCCCGGATGGCGGCATCAACACCTTATCCGGGCGACAGATCCACAGACCATGCGATCTGCAGCCCGGCTAAGCGCAGCGCAAGACGGGGAAACCGAACTACTTCGCCGCCTGATGATACCCGCCGCCCAGCGCGGAGGTTAGCTGGATGCTGGCATCAAGCCACTGGCCGCGCAGACGCAGAGCGGTAATGCGCTCCTGCAAAGCGGGCAGCTTCGCCAGGCTGACGCGCGAACCGGAAATAATCCCGGCATTCATCCGCGCCTGAGCCAGAGCGACCATCCGCTGAGCATCCTTTTCAACCTGCTGCTGCTGCTGATTTTTCGCCATCAGCGTCTCAACCTGGCTGGCGGTTTTCGCCACCTGATTAACCGCATCGACCACCGCTTTGTTGTACTTCGCTATCGACAGGCCATTTTGCGCGCTGGCGATATCCAGATTCGCGTTCAGCCGACCGCTATCAAAGATCGGCAGGGTCAGCCCGGCAGTGACGCCCATCTGCTGGGCAGAGTGGCGGAACAGATCGCTGAGATGCAGAGCATCCTGTTGCAGGAAGGCCATCAGGTTGATATCCGGATAAAACGCGGCTTTCGCGGCATCAATTTCGCTTAAGGAAGCTTCGATATACCAGTGGGCAACCTGCAGATCAGGACGTCGCGCCAGCAGCTCATAGCCCAGCTCATTGGGCATTTGCGCGCTGACGGCAGGCAAATCCGCCGGATGCAGATTCAGCGCCTGGCTCTGATTGTTGGTCAGCGCCATCAGCCGCGCTTCAATCTCTTTCATACTGCCGGCAACGTCGGCAAGCTGCTGATCGGTTTTACTGACGTTAATGTCGTTCTCCGCCCCTTCGGCCGAGTTGGTAATCCCGCGTTGATACAGCGCAGTATCCACGGTAACGACGTTATTCTGTTCGCGTTTCATCTGCGTCAGCACGTTTTTAATGGCCGCCCCGGTCTGCCACTGCCAGTAAAGACGGGCGACGCTGCTGGCCAGCAGTTCACGGGTCTGGGCTTCTTCAGCGACCTGAGCTTTGACTTCACCGATTCGCGCTTGTAACAGCGCGCGGTTTTTACCCCACAGATCCAGGTCCCATCCGGCGGTCAGCCCGAAGGTACCGTTGGTGTACCACGGCCCGGTATTGCCGTCGGTATCGGTGGCAAACGGTCCCATCAGCCCCTCGGAAGACATTTTCTGCCGTTCAATATCGGCGGAAAAATCCAGATTCGGTCCCAGGGTGGATTGCGACATCCGCGCCTGCGCTTCCGCCAGTTTGATGCGCTGCCCGGCAATCTGCATGTCCGGCGCATTGGCTAAGGCACGCTGAATCAGGCTATTGAGCTGAGGGTCATGATAATCCTGCCACCAGTTGCTTTGCGGCCAGCCGTTTTTCACGGCGGCGGGCAGTTCCATTGAGACGTGGGATGCCGGGGTTTGCTGCTGGAGCGGATTGCCAATATCGTGCGATGGCGCGCAGCCCGCCAGCGCGATGGCCAGTGGCAGGCCAGCCAACGCGCGTTTGCTCAAAGTCAGGTTCATGAAATCGGTCAGATGATTAAATAAGGTCGGGTATATTAAGCTAATTGCATCATAGCCGTTTAGTAAAGCGTGTGCCGTAACTATTAGCAGGCTAAAAATAAACTTCTCATGGAGTGAAAATGAGTCAGAACATCTATGACGATCCCGCTTTTTTTGCCGGATACGCCACCCTCGACCGTTCAGTTAAGGGGCTGGAAGGCGCGCCTGAGTGGCCAACCATACAGCAAATGCTTCCGCCGTTATCCGGTTTACGCGTCGTCGATCTTGGTTGCGGCTACGGATGGTTTTGCCGCTGGGCCCGCGATCGGGGCGCCGCGCAGGTCGAGGGACTGGATCTCTCCAGCCGGATGCTGGAGCGCGCCCGCGAAATGACCCGCGGCGAAGGTATTCGCTACCGCTGTGAAAACCTGGAGAACCTGACCCTGCCCGCAAATAGCTGCGAGCTGGTCTATAGCTCGCTGGCGCTACACTATCTGCCCGACGTGGCGCCGCTGTTCGCTACCGTTTACCAGGCGCTGACGCCCGGCGGTACGCTGCTGTTCTCCGCCGAGCATCCCATCTATACCGCCCCGCCGCAGCAGGGCTGGCTGGAAGATGAGAACGGACAGAAGCGCTGGCCGGTGAGCCACTACCAGCAGGAGGGCGAACGTATCAGCAACTGGTTTGCCGACGGGGTGAAGAAGCAGCACCGCAAGCTGTCCACCTGGATAAACCTGCTGGTGGCCGCCGGTTTTATCATCGAGCATCTGGATGAATGGGGGCCAACGGCGGAGCAGATTGCCGCCCAGCCAGCGCTGGATGAAGAAAAAGAGCGGCCGATGATTTTTCTGCTGCGCGCGCGCAAGCCGGCGTAATACGCAAAATGGCCCGGAGGTTATCCGGGCCATATGGATGATGTTACTTTCGTGCTCAGGGCATTACTCTTTTAAGCTGCCGCCGTTAGTGGCAATCACCTCTTTATACCACCAGAAGCTCTTCTTGCGGCTGCGCGCCAGGGTGCCGTTGCCTTCATCATCGCGATCGACGTAGATAAAGCCATAGCGTTTGGACATCTCCGCTTTCGAAGCACTCACCAGGTCGATAGGTCCCCAGCTGGTGTAGCCCATCACCTCAACGCCGTCCTCAATTGCCTCACGAACCTGCACCAGATGGTCGTTAAGGTAGCTGATCCGGTAATCGTCGTTGATGCTGCCGTCAGCTTCCACTTTATCTTTCGCGCCGAGACCGTTTTCCACGATAAACAGCGGCTTCTGATAGCGATCCCACAGCACGTTCAGCAGCGTGCGCAGACCAAGCGGATCAATCTGCCAGCCCCACTCCGAACTTGCCAGATGCGGGTTTGGCACCATGCTGAGAATATTGCCGCGCGATTTTTTGTTCAGCTCTTCGTCGGCGGTCACGCAGCCGGTCATATAGTAGCTAAAAGAGATAAAATCGACGGTCTCTTTCAGGGCTTCGCGATCGGCATCGGTGATCTCAAGGCTAATGCCGTTGTCGCGGAAATAGCGCAGCATATAGCCCGGATAAGCGCCGCGGCACTGGACATCGCCAAAGAACTGCCAGCTGCGGTTCTGCTGCAGCGTTTCAAAAATATCGTCCGGTTTGCAGCTCAGCGGATACATCAGGCCGCCGAGCAGCATATTGCCGATTTTTCCCTCAGGCACGATGTCATGGCAGGCTTTAACCGCCAGCGCGCTCGCCACCAGCTGATGGTGAATGGCCTGGTAAACGTCCGCTTTGCTGCTGTCAGCCGGCAGACCAACGCCGGTCATCGGCGCGTGCAGGGACATATTGATTTCATTGAAGGTCAGCCACAGCTTGACCTTCGTCTTGTAGCGCTCAAACACCGTACGGGCATAGCGTTCGAAGAAGCCAATCACTTTGCGATTGCCCCAGCCGCCGTAGTTTTTCACCAGCGCCCACGGCATCTCATAGTGCGACAGCGTCACCAGCGGAGTGATATTGTGCTTCGCCATTTCGTCAAACAACTTGTCGTAAAAGGCCAGTCCGGCTTCGTTGGGCTGCGTTTCGTCGCCCTCAGGGAAAATACGCGCCCAGGCAATCGATACGCGCAGGCAGTTAAAACCCATTTCGGCAAAGAGGCTGATATCTTCCGGGTAACGATGATAGAAATCGATGGCGACGTCTTTTATGCCGCTATCGCCAGGTACGCGTTCTACCACATCGCCAAATACGCCGCGCGGTTGGACGTCAGAAGTGGTTAATCCTTTCCCCTCTTCCAGATAAGCGCCTTCGACCTGGTTTGCCGCGGTCGCGCCGCCCCATAAAAACGCCTGTGGGAATGTCTTCATTCATCTCTCTCCTGTGATTAACGGCTTACGGACAACAGCGGCTGACCGGCATCCACCGCGCTGGCGGAAACAATGTCGAGAGCACGGTAATCGTCGCTGTTGCTGATAATAATGGGCGTCGCCAGATCGTAACCGGCGTTCAGAATCGCCTGACGGTCAAACTCCAGCAGCAGATCGCCCGCTTTAATTTTGTCGCCCTCTTTAACATGGGCGGTGAACGGCGCGCCATCGAGCTTGACGGTGTCGATACCCACATGGATAAGCAGTTCAATTCCGCTATCGCTCAGCAGGCCGATAGCATGTTTCGTCTGGAAAATCGAGGCGACTTCCCCCGAGAACGGCGCAATAACTTTGCCTACTGAAGGGATAATCGCCACACCCTGGCCAAGTAAACCGCTGGCGAAGGTGCTATCTGGAACCTGATCGAGCGCCAGCACGCTGCCGGTCATCGGCGCCAGAATATCGTTTTCCGAGGCCGGGGCCACGACAACGGCCGCCTGTTCGGCGGCGCTGCGCGGCAGCCCGGCGACTAACGTGAGCACGCAGGCGATGATTAATGCGCTAATCGTTCCCAGCGCGCCGCCCCACACCGTGGCGTCAATGCCCTGCGGCGGGATCATCTGCGCCAGGGTGAAAATGTTACCGAAACCGAAAGAATAAACGTGGCTGTCGCTGAAGCCGACAATCGCGCCGCCGATAGCGCCAGCGACGCAGCCGAAGATAAAGGGACGGCGGAGCGGCAAATTCAGCCCATAAATCGCCGGCTCGGTCACGCCGAAGATCCCGGCGGATACCGCCGAACCCGCCAGCACTTTTTGCCGGGCATCGCGAGTGCGCAGGAAAATCCCCAGCGCGGCGCCAACCTGACCCATTACCGCCGGCAACAGCATCGGCATCATCGAATCATGGCCAAGCACGGTAAGGTTGTTAATCATCAACGGTATCAGGCCCCAGTGTAAACCGAAGATGACGCACACCTGCCACAGCGCGCCCATCGCCGCCCCGGCAAGCCAGGGCGCAACCTGATAGATAAGCAGATAGCCATTGGCCAGCTGCTGGCTCAGCCAGGTCGCAACCGGGCCGATAATCAGAAACGTGAGCGGGACAACCACGGCCAGGCAAATCGCCGGGGTAAAGAAGTTCTTCATTGACGAGGGCAGTATTGCGTTGCTCCGACGCTCAATCCAGCAGCTCACCCACGAGGCGAGGATAATCGGGATGACCGACGAGCTGTAATTGATAAAGGTCACCGGAATGCCAAGGAAATATTCCGCCGCGGCGTCAGGCGCCATACTGGCTTCGAAAGATTGAATCATCAGCGGATGAGTTAACGCGCCGCCGATCACCATCGTAATAAAGGCGTTACCGCCAAATTTCTTGCCGGCGGTGTAGCCGAGAAATAACGGGAAAAAGAAGAACAGCGCATCGCTGGCGGCAAACCAGATTTTATAGGTCGCCTGTTGCGTCGTTAACCAGCCGCAAACGACAGCCAGCGCCAGCAGTCCTTTGAGGATCCCCGAGGCCGCCAGGACGCCGATAAACGGGGTGAAAATACCGGAAACCACATCGATAATCTGGCCGATAATCGACACTTTTTCGCCCTTCACCGCAACCGGCTCACTGTCGTCCGTCAGGCCGGCTTCGCTGCGCACCGCCAGCCAGACATCATGTACGTGGTTACCGATGACCACCTGAAACTGGCCGCCGCTTTCCACCACCATGATGACGCCAGGATTCGCCTTCAGTCCTTCGGCATCCGCCTTCTTGCTATCTTTAAGCTTAAAACGCAGCCGCGTTGCGCAGTGAACCAGACTCACAATATTCTCTTTGCCGCCTACCCGGCTAAGAATATCCTGCGCGAGTGCTTTATATTCCATGCTGTTTTTCCTTACTTCCGCTGCCCGCAGGCATCGTTAACTGAGTATTAAAAATAAAAAAACCCGAGAACAACGCCGTGTAAGCGTTGCGCTCAGGTTTTGCCTGCATAATGCAGTAACAATCCAGTTGTAGAGTGGGAGCCTGGCGCCAGGCCCGAGCGGCGCTTAGCGTCCCTCTTTTCTCACCCGTTCAATATGAATGGCGAGAAACATAATTTCTTCCGTCGTCAGCGGCCGCTGGTAGCTCTTTTGCAGGTGCCGGGCGACGGTTTCCGCACACTTCCACGCTTTTGGGTAGTTATCCTTTACCGCGCTGTGCAGCGTCACATCATCATCTTCGACCACCGTTCGCGTCAGCATACGCTGGGCGAAAAACTTAAGATGCGTAACGAAACGCTGGTAGCTCAGCGACTCTTCGTCGTAGTTAAGGGTCAGCTGATATTTCACCAGCTGCAGAATCTCCTGCATGACCCGGGTAACGTGCATCACCTCCGGCATTTCGCTGTTGAGCTGCGCCGTCACCAGATGCAGGGCAATAAAACCCGCCTCATCTTCGGCCAGTTCAACGCCAAGCCGTTTGGCGATAATCGCCCGCGCTTCCTGCCCTAACTCAAACTCCTTAGGATACAGCCGTTTTATTTCCCACAGCAGCACATTACGAATGGCGAGGCCCTTCTTCTGCCGCTCGATCGCAAAGTGGCAGTGATCGGTCAGGGTAATGTACAAGCTGTCCTGTAACTTACCGAGACGACCGCGCGCCAGATCGATAATCCGATCGCAGGTGGTCATCACTTCTAACGGTATCTGACTGAGTAATTCGCCTAAACGGCCAATCAGTTCATCGCTCTGCAGCGCGAAGACCTTTTCAATTTTACTTTCATCAAGAGAGTCACCAACGCGTTTTTGAAAGGCAAGTCCTCGGCCCATGACCACCTGTTCGCGCTGCTGCTCATCGACAACCACCACTACATTATTATTAAGTACTTTGGCGATTTGCATATGAACCCCAAAAACAAAAAAACCTGACCCCGACAGATGCCAGGAAATCAGGTTTTGCCTGCCGGAGCAGTAACAATCGGTAGTGAGTATTTCACTGTCCGCCGGGTAATCTCAATGGGACAAGCAAAAAAATGTGATGCAGGTCAGATAGTTTAGCTACGCCAGTCGTTAATCGTGCGCGCAATACTGGTTGAATCCTGTAGAGTGCGCACCGCGCTGAACAGATCAGAAGCTTCGAGGTATTCTTTACGCAAATAGCTCAACCACTGTTTGATACGCGCGACGTGATAAAGGCCGGTATCGCCCTGCTTTTCCAGACGGGTATATTTTTGCAGCAGCCCGACGACCTGGGGCCAGGGCATACGCGGTTCGTTATATTTTATTACCCGGCTTAAGTTCGGCACGTTCAGCGCGCCGCGGCCAATCATTACCGAGTCGCAGCCGGTCGCGGCCAGGCATTCCTGAGCGCTTTGCCAGTCCCAGATTTCACCGTTGGCCACCACCGGGATAGTCAGGCGCTGACGGATTTCGCCAATAGCCTGCCAGTCAATGCGCTCCGCTTTATAGCCATCCTCTTTGGTGCGGCCGTGAACCACCAGCTCGCTGGCCCCCGCCTGCTGGACCGCATCGGCTATTTCAAATCGCCGTTCGCCGCTGTCCCAGCCAAGCCGAACTTTTACCGTGACCGGTAGTTCGTCGGGAACCGCTTCGCGCATCGCTTTCGCGCCGCGATAGATAAGCTCGGGATCTTTGAGCAGCGTTGCCCCGCCGCCGCTGCCGTTCACCAGCTTTGACGGACAGCCGCAGTTCAGGTCAACCCCCCAGGAACCGAGTTCGACCGCGCGAGCGGCGTTTTCCGCCAGCCACTGCGGATACTGCCCGAGCAGCTGCACGCGCACGCGGGTGCCGGAGGGCGTCAGGCTGTTGTTATGCAGTTCCGGGCACAGTTTGTAGAACGATTTTACCGGCAGGAGCTGATCCACCACGCGCAAGAACTCGGTGATGCAGAGATCGTAATCATTGACTTCGGTCAGCAGCTCGCGCACCAGCGAATCGAGCACGCCTTCCATCGGCGCCAGTAGTACACGCATATTGTTTATCATTGCCCGAAAAAAAGAGGCGCTATGGTAGCGCCTCTGGATGCGGGTTGAAAGGGGTGAATATCGGTTTTACCGGCGGCGCTGCTGCTTCCCGGCTTGCGCTGCGCTTAGCCGGGCGACAAAGTCGCCTCTGTCTGCGGGCCGGGAAATGCACGGCCGCTTAACGTGGTTGCAGGCAGTTACCCTCTTTCCAGCCGTACAGCCACTCAATGCCGCGATAAAACTCGCTCTGGGTTTTGCCTTTCCACAGCAGATTGCGCACCTGGCGCTCAACCCCGGCAGCGTGATAGACCCGCCCCATTTCACGCGTCGACCAGACGATCCGCGCGGTACGCGGAATACGCACCGATTCATACAGCGCGAAAGCGCGGGCGGCGTCGCCGTCGCACTGGGCCAGCGCTTTACCGAGGGTCACCGCATCTTCCAGCGCCATACAGGCCCCCTGCGCCATATACTGCGCCACCGGATGCGCGGCATCGCCGACCAGCGTAATACGATCGTTGCCCCATTTTTCTACCGGCTCGCGATCGGCGGTGGACCAGCGGCGCCAGGAGGTCGGTTTATCGAGCATCTGCCGGGGACGCGGGTGGATACCTTTAAAGTAGGAGAGCACTTCTTCTTTACTGCCGTCGCGCACGCCCCACTCTTCCTGCTGCCGACTATGGAAGGTCACCACCAGGTTGTACTGCTTACCGCCGCGCAGCGGATAATGCACCAGGTGGCAGTGCGGGCCAGCCCACAGCACCGGCGCATTGATGCGTAAATCGTCCGGCATATCGGCGGCATCGACGACCGCGCGATAGACCACGTGGCCGGTTACCCGCGGCGAATCGCCCAGCAGGCTTTGGCGCACCACCGACTTACCGCCGTCGCAGCCGATCAGAATATCCGCCGTCCAGCTGTTGCCTTTATCATCAAACACCGTCACGTCATCGGCGGTCTGGCGGATATCCACTACCTGCGTCGAAGTACGATACTCGACGGCCGGATGGGTCAGCGCCGCCTCCCAGACGGTGGCGTGGATATCCACCCGGTGGATCACCGCATACGGCCCGCCAAAATGGTCGCGGAACGCCTGTCCTGTCTCAATGTGCACGACCTCTTCGCCGTTTACCGCATCCATCATGGTGATATGGTCGGTAAAGACCGCCCGCTGACGGGCGACTTCGCCGACGCCGAGGCTGTCCAGCGCCGAGAACGCGTTTGGGCCAAGCTGGATCCCGGCGCCGATTTCGCCGATTTCATGCGCCTTTTCCAGCAGCATCACCTTGATACCCTGGCGCGCCAGCGAAAGCGCCGTGGCTGCCCCGCCAATACCGCCGCCGACAATGATTGCTCGCATCACTTTTGCCATGTTGCCTCCTAAGCCGGGATCTTATCTTGTTGGTTTTCCGGCGCGGCGGCGATAAACGCCGGCAGCCGGGTACAGGCGTCATAAACCGCCTGGCAGCGCGGATAGTGGCTGAGATCGCAGCCCATCCTCAGCGCGTTGGCCCACTGCGGCACCAGACAGCAGTCCGCCAGGGTGGGGGCATCGCCCACGCAAAAATCGCCGGATTTCGCGTGGCGCAATAGCTGTTCAACGGCGCTGAACCCCTGCTGGATCCAGTGCGCATACCAGCGTTTTTTCTCCTCTTCGCTCACCTTAAGCTCGTCGCCAAGGTAGCGTAAAACGCGCATGTTATTAATGGGATGAATATCGCAGGCGATGGCGTATACGATCTCCAGCACCCGCATGCGCGCGCTGTCTTCCTCAGGCAGCAGCAGCGGCTGCGGATAGTGCCGATCCAGCCAGTCCGCTATCGCCAGCGACTGGCCGAGAGATTCACCTTCGTCGGTAATGAGCGTCGGCACCAGGCCGACCGGGTTCAGCCGCCGGTACTCCAGCGCATTCTGCTGGCCAATGCGGATATTGACGCCCACGCTCTGGTAGTCGATGCCTTTCAGCGCCAGCGCGATGCGCACGCGGTAAGAGGCAGAGCTATTAAAAAAACTGTACAGCTTCATCATTCACCTCACACCACGCGCACGGCGATTGGCGTCAGTCCATCTACGTTGCCGGTGATAACATCGCCTTTCACCACCGCGCCAACGCCTTCTGGAGTCCCGGTAAAAATCAGGTCACCGGGCTGCAGCTCAAAGAAGCCGGAAAGATAGCTGATAGTTTCATTAACCGACCAGATCAGGTGGCGAATATCGCTGCGCTGATGATCTTCCCCATTCACCTGCAGCCAAATTCCCGCCTCGTTGACGTCAACCGTATCCGCTTTGTGCAGCGGCGCTATCGGCGCGGAGAGATCGAAGGCTTTGCCAATTTCCCAGGGACGGCCCATCTGGCGCATCTCCATCTGGCGATCGCGGCGGGTCATATCCAGACCGGTGGCATAGCCCCAGATATACTCATGGGCCTGCTCCAGCGGGATATCGCTTCCCCGTTTGCCAATCGCCACCACCAGCTCAATTTCATAGTGATAGTTGTCGGTTTGCGCGGGATACGGCAGGTTCCGCGTCTCTCCCGCAGCGACGGGCACCACCGCATCGGCAGGCTTGCAGAAGAAAAACGGTGGTTCGCGATCCGGATCAAAGCCCATTTCACGCGCGTGAGCGGCGTAGTTGCGGCCCACGCAGTAAACGCGGCGTACCGGAAACTGCTCATCGCTGCCGACAACCGGAACGCTAATTGGGGCCTGGGGAGCAAAAACGTATTGAGTCATGATGGAGTCCTTATTCGTATTTTTTAATAACGCGCTTCGCGGAACAGGCCGAGCGCTTCCTGCACGGGACGGTCCGAAAAGCTGAATAACACGGTATCTTCGGCGGAGATAAAAGAGACGGCGTGCCAGGTGGGCACCACGAAGATATCCTTTGCCTGGAAAGAAAATGTCTGCTCGCCGATAGTCACCTGGCCGCTGCCCTCTACCACGTGATAGATGGTGCTATCGGTGGTTTTTGCCGCTCGCGAGGTAAACCCTTTCGGCAGCAGCTGGAGAAAGGCGCCCATCGATGGCATCGGGTAGCCACCGGTGACCGGGTTGACGTAACGCATCTTATAGCCGTCCCACTCGTCGGCATCGCCCATACGCGTCAGATCGTGCAGCGCTTCGCGGCTGCGGTCGTAGCGATAGTTAAAGATGGGCGAAGAGTTACCGACCTGATGGCGCAGCGGCAGCATATTGGCGGCGTAGCGCGGCAGATAATCCCCCTCTTTGCGGGTCACCGGCTGCTGATCCTCCGGATAGTCTTCAGCGAAACCGCAGCCCAGATAGTTCACCAGCGGCAGATCGAGGCCATCCACCCAGATAACCGGCTCATTGCCCTGGTTGCCGTGGTCGTGCCAGCGCCACTGCGGCGTCAGAATAAAGTCACCGGCCCGCATTTGCGTGCGTTCGCCATCGACGGCGGTAAATGCCCCTTCACCTTCAACCACAAAGCGCAGCGCCGACTGGTTATGACGGTGGCTCGGCGCCACTTCTCCGGGCATGATCAGCTGTAAACCGGCATACAGCGATGAAGTAATCGATGACTGTCCGCGCAGCGCCGGGTTCTCCAGCACCAGTACGCGGCGTATCGCCTCTTTCGCGCCAATCAGCTCGCCGCTTTTCAGCAGCAGCGGACGAATCTCCTGATAGTTCCAGTAAGCCGGCGCACAGGTAGGGTTCGGCGTTTTCGGGACCAGATGGTGCAGCGATTCCCAAAGCGGCGTCAGGTTTTGCCCGGAAATATGCTGATAGTAGTTCTGACGATCGTTGTTGATTTCCATGGAAGATTGGGACATGAGCATTCTCCTTATTTATTCACGATGCCCGCAGAAGGCAGCGCGGCAGGTACAGATGTTGGGTTGCGAACGGCAAGCGTCAGCAGGACAAGCATCACGGCGCTAACCACAGCCGGTACTGCGATAACAAAAAACAGGGTGTCAAAAGAGAAATTCATCGCCATCATCACGCCGCCGGAGAGCGAACCAACAATGGCTCCGCAGCGGCCAATCGCGTTTGACCAGCTCACGCCGGTCGCGCGGCTTTGGGTGGGATACAGCGTCGCGGTCAGAGCATTCAGCCCCACCTGCGAGCCGCTGATGCCGATACCGGTGCCGAAAATCGCCAGCGCCATCAGCCACAGACCGTTCTCGCTCAGGCCAATCATGACGATACAGACCGACCCCAGGGCGTAACTCAGCGCCAGCACCCGGAAAGGGTTGAAACGGTCCATCAGCACACCGAGCAGCAGTGCGCCAAAGGTCCCGCCAATCTGGAAGGCCGCGGTCACCCAGGAAGCATGCTGTAAATCAATTCCACGATGGTTAAGCAGCGTCGGCATCCAGCTGGAGAGGAGATAGATAATCAGCAGGCTCATAAAGAACACGACCCACAACATCAAGGTGATGGGCAGCTGACGCCCGGCAAATAGCTGGCGGATGCTGCCTTTCGCGCCGGCGGCAGGCTCATCAAGCCAGAAATGGGTATCGGTATAGCGTTCGCCGGTTATCGCGCCAACGGTTTTGGCAATCATCGCTTGTGGCAGCTGACGACGGATCTGCCAGCGCGGAGATTCGGGAAGCAGCGGGATTAGCGCCGCCGCCAGCATCAGCGGTAGCACGCCCCCCAGCACCAGGATACCGGGCCAGCCAATCAGCGGCACCAGCTGCGCGCTGACCACGCCGCCGAATGCCGAGCCGAGGGTGAATCCACAGAACATCAGGGTCACCAGCGCTCCGCGCCGCCGGGCAGGCAGATATTCCGAAGTCATCGTAATGGTGTTAGGCATCGCGCCGCCCAATCCCAGCCCCGTCAGGAAGCGCAGGATCACCAGCGTCTCCAGGTCAGGGGAAAACGCGGAAAGCAGGCTAAACAGGCCGAATAGCGCGACGCAGAACTCGATGACCCGTTTACGGCCAAAGCGGTCGGAGAGCGGACCGCAGAGCAGCGCCCCGGCGGTTAAGCCCAGCAATCCTGCGCCAAATAACGGCGCGAGATCGCCTGCGGTTAATTGCCAGTGGTGACGAATATCCGGGGCGATAAAACCAATTGCCGCAGTATCGAAACCGTCGAGCATGACCACCAGGAAACAGCAGATAATCACGCGCCACTGCCGGGCGCCGACCGGCGCGGCATTAAGCAGTTTCTGTAGTTCGAGTCGTTGAGTCATCGTTATGCCTCAGTGCAGGTAGGGGAAGATGTTGTATTTATTTCTTTTATGTTGCGAGTTTGTAACCCAAGCAATGAAATGTACAATGGTATTTCGGGCATAGACATAACCTGGAGGTTATCGCTGATGGCAGGCTGGACGCAGAAACTGAAGCTGCACCATTTACAGATGCTGGTCGCGCTGGGGGAACAAGGCAACCTCACGCAAGTGGCTAAAATGATGAATATTACTCAGCCGGCGCTCTCCAAATGGCTGAGCCAGTTTGAAGATGAAGTCGGCATGCCCCTGTTTGAACGCCACAGCAAAGGCCTGCGCCCGACCGAAGGCGGAAAGCTGCTGCTTCAACACGCCCAGCGGCTAATTAACGATATGTCGCGTTCGCAGTATGAAATCGAGCGTTTCAAACAGGGCGGACAGGTGGGGAGTCTGATGATCGGCTGTTCACCGGTGGCCACGGACTGCGTTTCGCAGGCGATCCTCGAACTGCTTAAAGAGATGCCGACCCTGCATCTTAATATCGAAGAGAAAGTCATGACGCCGCTGCTTAACGATCTGCTCGCCGGGGTGATTGATGTCGTGGTCGGGCGAGTCGGCGGGCGGGCGCTGGAGCTGCCGCTGAGCTACCGGGTGCTCTACACCGAGCCGGTCTGCTTTGTCGCCCGCCCCGATCATCCTCTGGCGCAAAAATCGCAGTTAAGCTGGGCTGACCTCTCTCCGTGGCGCTGGATTGTCTGGCCCACCGGCACACCGATTCGCCTGAGCATCGACAACGCGCTGGTGGATAACGGCGTCATGCTGCCGGAGAACACCATTGAGTCCGCCTCGATGAACGTCACCAGCAACCTGTTACAGAGTAGCGATATGGTGTCGATACTCTCACTGCGCCTGGCGCAGCGCTATGCGGCCCAGCACCAGCTGGCGATTCTTAATTTGCCGCGCATTGAACAAAAAGGTAGCGTTGGGGTTTTCTGGCGAAAAAGTGAAGCGCCGTCGCTGGCGTTGAGCCGATTTCTGCACTGTCTGTCGCTGCAATCGACACACTGATAGCCGTCCGTTTTGCTGTTCCCCGTCTCTATTGCAGATATGCGTAGAATTCATGATGTGATCGGTAGCACATTTTTGGCTTTAATTGTATGATGAATGCGGTTCATCAAGGGTTATTACCATGAGTAAATCACTGATTATTGTCTGGCAGTATGTGCGCGCTTTCGTGCTGATCTACGCCTGCTTGTATGCGGGCATTTTTCTCTCTTCACTCCTGCCGATCGCCATTCCCGGCAGTATTATTGGCATGCTGATTTTGTTCTTTCTCCTGGCGCTGCAGATCCTGCCGCCGCAGTGGGTTAACCCCGGCTGCAATATCCTGATTCGCTATATGGCGCTGCTATTCGTGCCTATCGGCGTGGGCGTTATGCAGTATTGGGATTTACTCCGCGCGCAGTTTGGCCCGGTAGTGGTTTCCTGCGCGATAAGCACGCTGGTGGTTTTTTTAGTAGTCAGCTGGAGCTCACACCTGGTTCACGGCGAGCGCAAAGTGGTTGGTCAAAAAGGAAGTGAAAAATGATCCATGAAATCTGGTGGTCGCTGCCGCTAACCCTTATCGTCTTTTTCCTCGCCCGCATGCTGGCGGCGCGATTCAAGTTTCCGCTGCTTAATCCGTTACTGGTGGCCATGGTGGTGCTGATCCCCTTTTTGCTAATCACCGGCATCTCCTACGAGCGCTATTTTCAGGGCAGCAAAATTCTTAACGATCTGCTGCAGCCGGCGGTGGTTGCGCTGGCCTTTCCTTTATATGAGCAACTACACCAAATCCGCGCTCGCTGGAAATCAATCATCACTATCTGCTTTATCGGCAGCGTGGTGGCGATGGTCACCGGTACCACCGTTGCCTTACTGATGGGCGCAACGCCGCAGATTGCCGCCTCTATTTTGCCGAAATCGGTCACGACCCCGATTGCGATGGCGGTGAGCAGCAGCATTGGCGGCATTCCGGCGATCAGCGCGGTATGCGTTATTTTTGTCGGCATTCTCGGCGCGGTCTTCGGCCATACGCTGTTGAATGTGATGCGCATTCGTACCAAAGCTTCGCGCGGCTTATCGATGGGTACCGCCTCACACGCACTGGGTACCGCCCGTTGCGCTGAACTCGACTATCAGGAGGGCGCGTTCAGTTCGCTGGCGCTGGTACTTTGCGGGATTATTACCTCGCTGGTTGCCCCGTTTTTGTTTCCGCTGATCCTGGCAATAGCCGGATAGTTGTGACTTGAATCACAATTTAAAATGCAACGAGATAGAATTACATTAACAATGAGATGTTAATCACATATGTCGGCTATAAGCACCCGTACACTAGATTCCCATTACATTGTTATGAGGCAACGCCATGCACCCACGTTTTCAAGCTGTTCTTCCCCAACTGGCGGCGGACCTGCAAGCGGCCATCGCCCCGATGCTGGCCGACCCGCATTTTCCGGCCCTGCTCAATGCAGATCAGGTCGCTGCGCTGCAAAGCGCGACGGGGCTGGACGAAGACGCGCTGGCCTTTGCTCTGCTGCCGCTGGCGGCGGCCTGTGCGCGTACCGACCTCTCCCACTTTAACGTCGGCGCCATTGCCCGCGGCATCAGCGGTACCTGGTACTTCGGCGGCAATATGGAATTCCTCGGTGCCACCATGCAGCAGACCGTGCACGCTGAGCAAAGCGCCATCAGCCATGCCTGGCTGCGCGGCGAAAAATCCCTGCTGGCGATTACCGTGAACTACACCCCCTGCGGCCACTGTCGTCAGTTTATGAACGAACTGAACAGCGGACTGGCGCTGCGCATCCATCTTCCGGGCCGCGAAGCCCATTCGCTGCAGCACTATCTACCGGACGCTTTCGGCCCGAAAGATCTGAATATCAAAACCCTGCTGATGGATGAACAGAATCACGGCTTCCCGCTCAGCGGCGATGCGCTGGCCCAGGCGGCGATTCAGGCAGCCAACCGCTGCCATATGCCGTACAGCCATTCGCCCTCCGGCGTCGCGCTGGAGCTGAAAGACGGGACTATTTTCACCGGTAGCTATGCAGAAAACGCCGCCTATAACCCGACGCTGCCGCCGCTGCAGGGCGCGCTGAATCTGCTGAGCCTCAATGGTTACGATTACCCGGATATCCAGCGCGCTGTTCTTGCCGAGAAGGCCGACGCGGCGCTCATCCAGTGGGACGCAACCGCCGCGACGCTGAAGGCGCTGGGCTGTCATAACATCGATCGCGTCCTGTTAGGTTAGTCACATTCTGCGGGCCAAACGGCCCGCATTGTTGAAAATCCCCGCAATTAAACGACGGTTTCTTGCGCTTGCCCGGCGGGTAAAGTAGCCTGAAGCTTCCCTCGTCCACTATTGAGCCCGGTTCATGTTAAAGCGTGCGTTATACAGCCTGTTAGTCCTGTTCGGCTTGCTGCTGTTAACCGTGCTGGGGCTTGACCGCTGGATGAGCTGGAAGACCTCTCCTTATATCTACGATGAGCTACAGGACCTGCCCTATCGTCAGGTCGGCGTGGTACTCGGCACCGCTAAGTACTATCGTACCGGCGTCATCAACCAATATTATCGCTACCGAATTCAGGGCGCGCTGAACGCCTACAACAGCGGTAAGGTGAACTATCTGCTGCTCAGTGGCGATAACGCGCTGCAGAGCTATAATGAACCGATGACCATGCGCCGCGATTTAATTAAAGCTGGCGTCGATCCGGCGGATATCGTGCTGGACTATGCGGGTTTCCGTACCCTTGACTCGATTGTTCGCACCCGTAAAGTCTTCGACACGAATGATTTTATTATCATTACCCAACGCTTCCACTGCGAGCGGGCGCTGTTTATTGCTTTGCATATGGGTATTCAGGCGCAGTGCTACGCGGTGCCGTCGCCGAAGGATATGTGGAGCGTGCGCCTGCGCGAGTTTGGCGCTCGTTTCGGCGCGCTGGCCGATCTCTATATTTTTAAACGCGAACCGCGATTCCTGGGTCCGCTCATCCCGATCCCCGCGCTGCAGGAAGTCCCGGACGGCGCCCAGTCCTACCCGGCGGTCACGCCGCAGCAGCTGATGGATCTGCAGAAAAAAGAGAAGTGAAGCCGCCATAAGCGAACGTGAAAACTGGCGTCTTACCGAGCGGGAATACTTTTCTGATTACGCGAGTGAATATCGGGATACTGAGGATATATACCCTACCTGATTCAGGTTGCAGGAAGGCGGCAAATTATCATTCCGAAAAAGCAAAAGGCAGACGCCTGAACTGACGCCTGCCTTCATTCACTACTCTTATTTCTTACGCGCGTACTTCAGTGAATCCAGCGCCACGGCGAAAATAATAATGGCCCCTTTGATAATGTACTGCCAGTACGGGTTGACGCCGATATAGGTCAGACCGTAGTTAATGACGGTGAAGATAATCACCCCGGTCACCACGCCGAACACGGTGCCGACGCCGCCGCTGAACGAGACTCCGCCGACCACGCACGCGGCAATCGCATCCAGTTCATACATAAAGCCGAGGTTGTTGGTCGCCGACCCGATGCGCCCGGCCTCCAGCAGCCCGCCGAACGCGTAGAACACGCCGGAGAGCGCGTAAATCATCAGCAGATTCAGCGCAACGTTCACCCCGGAGACCTTCGCTGCTTCCGGGTTGCCGCCGATAGCAAAGATGTTTTTACCAAAGCGGGTCTTGTTCCACAGGATCCACACGAAGAAAACGGCAATCAGCGCGTAGAAGGTGATATACGACAGACGGAACGAGCCCAGCGCTACGAACCCTTGGGCAAATTGCGAAAAGTGACTATCAAAGCCGGAAATCGGCGACGCGCCAACGAAGTCGTAATACAGCGAGTTAATACCGTAAACGATGATCATCGTACCGAGGGTGGTGATAAATGGCGTCACGTTCAGGTAGGCAATAATAATACCGTTGATAAGCCCAATCACCGCGCCGATCGCACAAACCAGCAGGATAACCAGCGGAATCGGCATCGTGGCCATTTCCGGGAACACTTTGTTGGCGTTGTCCACCGCCTGTAGCATTGTGGCGGCGATAACCGCCGCCAGGCCGACCTGACGCCCGGCCGAAAGGTCGGTCCCCTGAGTGACGATAAGTCCGGCAACCCCGAGCGCGATGATAATACGCACCGAGGACTGGGTCAGAATATTACTTAAATTCAGCAAACTTAAGAAAGTCGGGTCCTGGAAAATAATGATGGCCAGCAATACTAAAAGAACGACGTAAATCCCACCCTCTTTCAACCAGGTGAGAAAACTCTTTTTATTTAACGCACTCATGAGAAGCCCCTGATCTTAAAGGTGCAACGACGCAAGACGGAGAATTTCGTTTTGCGTGGTAGTTTTAGTCTCAACAATTCCGGCAACAAGACCATTGCTCATCACCAGAATACGGTCGGTAATACCCAGCAGCTCCGGCATCTCGGAGGAGATAATAATAATTCCTTTATCTTTTTTGGCCAGTTCGGCGATCAGCTGATAAATTTCGAACTTGGCGCCAACGTCAATGCCGCGCGTCGGTTCATCGAGCATCAGAATTTCCGGCTGAGTTAATAGCCAGCGACCAATAATCACTTTTTGCTGGTTACCACCGGATAACGAACCAATTTGCGTATGCTGCCCCGGAGTTTTCACGCGCATTGAATCGATGACCCATTGGGTATCGCTTTTCATGCGTGAATTATCCAGCAAGCCGACCTTATTTTTGTACTTCTTAATATTGGAGATCAGCGAGTTAAAACCGATATCCAGATACGCATAAATCCCCGTCGAGCGACGCTCTTCGGTCACCAGCGCAAAACCATGGTTGATGGCTTCATTGGCGTTATGGTTATTAATCTTCTTACCGTGCAGCTTGATTGTCCCGCCAGACTTCTCGCGAATACCAAATAACGTCTCGACGATATCGGTACGTTTCGCCCCTACCAGCCCGGCGATACCGAGGATTTCGCCTTTGTGCAGGTCGAACGAGACATCGCGGATTGACGGCTGACGCAGCGAGGTTAAATTACGCACCTCAAGAATTATCTCGCCCGGCTTATTTTCCCGGGTCGGGAAGCGCTGAGTGAGGGAACGGCCCACCATCATCGCGATAATCTTATCCATATCCAGCCCTTCCAGCGGCTGGGTGGCGATCCACTGGCCGTCGCGCAGAACGGTAATTTCATCGCATAGCTGGAAGATCTCTTCCATTTTGTGGGAAATGTAGACAATGCCGCAGCCGCGCTCTTTCAGCTTGCGGATAATGGTAAACAGATGATTGACCTCTTTTTCGGTTAACGAAGACGTCGGCTCATCCATAATCACAATTTTGGCGTTATAGGAAAATGCCTTCGCAATTTCAATCATCTGCATTTGCGATACCGATAGCGTCCCGACGCGAGCGCGTGGGTCGATATCAATATCCAGCTCGTCAAAAATCGCTTTGGTATCACCATACATTTTGTCCTGATCGACAAACATACCTTTGGTGGGATAACGCCCCAGCCACATGTTGTCCATCACCGAACGTTGCAATACCAGGTTTAATTCCTGATGAACCATTGAAATACCGTTTTCCAGGGCTTCTTTTGCCGAATGGAAATCGATCTCTTGTCCCTGAAAAAGAATACTGCCGGAATCTTTTTGATAGATCCCAAAAAGGCATTTTAATAATGTTGATTTGCCCGCACCGTTCTCCCCCATTAATGCATGAATAGAGTGGGGACGAACCTTGAGGTTCACATTATCGAGAGCCTTGACGCCAGGAAACGATTTGTTGATGTTGGTCATTTCCAACAAATATTCGCCTGACCGTTCGCTATTATTGCTGACCATAGTTATACCTGGCTGCGTGCATGCATACCCCAGCCGTCGAATTAACGACGGGCCGGGACGGATTCGGTATCAGGAATAATCGGGCGTACAGCGCGTACGCCCGCGGCTTATTAAGCTGTTACTTACCGATAAACTCGCTCAGATTATCTTTATCAACGCCCACGTACGGTACGCGGACAATCTTATTATCAATTTTCCAGTTAGTACCGGCAGCCGGTTCTTTACCATCGGCGAGGTTTTTCGCCAGATCGAAGGTCGCTTTCGCCTGGTTGTTAGCATCGTTCAGTACGGTTCCCGCCATGGCGCCGGATTTCACCAGCGCTAAGGCTTCAGGCAGAGCATCGACGCCGAATACCGGGATGCTGCTCTTATTGTGCGCTTTCAGCGCTTCTACCGCGCCCATGGCCATCGCGTCGTTATTGGCGATAACGACTTCAATTTTGTTCGCGTTCGGGCCGGAGAGCCAGGCATCCATCTTATCCTTCGCCTGCGCGGTATCCCACATGGCGGTATCTAACGCCAGCTGCTGGGTTTTCAGCCCTTTATCATTCAGCTCTTTAATCACGTAGGTGGTGCGCGCTTCGGCATCCGGATGGCCCGGCTCGCCTTTCAGCAGGACAAACTGAATCTGGCCATCTTTATTCAGGTCCCAGTTCGGGTTCGCTTTCCAGTGCTTGGCAATCAGATCGCCCTGAATTACGCCGGACTCTTTAGAATCAGTCCCGACGTAGTATGCTTTATCGTAGCTATCCAGCGCCTTGCGGGAAGGTTCTTTGTTAAAGAATACCACCGGCACATTCTGGCCACGGGCTTTATCGATTACCGTACCCGCCGCTGCGGGGTCAACCAGGTTAATCGCCAGCGCCTTCACCCCTTTTGCCAGCAGGACGTCAATCTGATCGTTCTGTTTGGACTGGTCGTTCTGCGAGTCATTCATCAGCAGCTGAACATCCGGCGCTGATTTACCGTCTTTTTCGATTGCCTTACGCACTACCGACATAAAGTTGTCGTCGTATTTATAAATCGTCACGCCGATACGCGTATCTGCGGCGTGAGCGGCGGCGCCGAATAACATGCTAGCCATTACAGCAGACAGGGTTAACACCTTCTTATTCATGGAATCTCCGGTTTTATTATGCAGGGTCTTTGGAGTGAAAACGGCTGGCGAGTGTTACATTGATGTTACCGCACAGCGACATTCACGACTGTAAATCTGTCTTCCGTGTAGGGTAACGCTCCTGAAAAACGGCTTAATTAATTGTTTAACCGCCGATTACTGCTGTAAAAGTGATTAATCACCGTGACATAGTATGTTCAGACTTGTAAACGCAGCAATCATAGCCAGCTTAATGTTAACAAACTGTGAAATCACTCACATATTGAAAGCGGTTACATCAGCCAGATAATTAGTTAGTGATCGGCCCCACAATTTGCCTCTGCGCTACCGAATGTCGACGCACCAGCGTCGGCATAAAGCAGTGGCTGGCTTCGCGATCCAGCTTCCCGGCAGCCCCCTGCAGCGCCAGCTCTGTCGCCAGTTTTGCCATCGACATGATCGGGTAGCGCACCGTGGTCAACTGCGGGTCGGTGTAGCGCGAAATGGGAATATCATCAAAACCAATCAGTGAAAGGTGCTGCGGCACGGCAATACCGTTATCTTTAAGCGTCGTTAGCGCCCCGGCCGCCATGCTGTCGTTATAGGCAAAGACCGCGGTCAGACCGAGGTTACGCCCCAGCAGCTCTACCATCGCCGCCTCCCCGCCCTGCATATCCGGCGAACCTGAGCCTATCCAGCCGTCGGGTGCGATAATGCCTTGCTCATGTAACGCCCTGCTCCACCCTTCCCGACGTAAATCATCATCTTCAATACCGTGATTAGAAGAGAGGTAGCCGATGCGCTGGTGGCCATGATTGAGCAGCATGCGGGTCGCCATCAGCGCGCCGCTGACGTTATCCAGCCCGACGCAGCGGTGGGCGTATCCCGGCACGATGCGGTTAATCAGCACCATTCCCGGCATGTGCTCCATAAAATCCCCCAGCTCCGCATCGCTCAACGCTTTGGAGTGAACGATTAGCGCCGAACAGCGCTGGCGAATCAGTACTTCAATGGCGTTACGCTCTTTTTCCGCTTCATGATAGCTATTGCCGATAAGCACATATTTTTGATGCTGCTGGGCGACGGTATCTACCGCTTTGACCAGCGCGCCAAAAAAGGCGTCCGACACGTCCATCACGACCACGCCGATGGTATCGCTGACCTGGGTCGCCAGCGCCTGCGCGTTGGCGTTGGGCCGATAGCCCAGCAGCGTTACCGCCTTCATTACCGCTTCTCGCGTATCCGGGCTCACCAGCGCGCTGTTATTCAGCACGCGCGAAACCGTAGCCACGGAAACCCCCGCCTGACGGGCGACATCACGAATGGTGATCATGCTCACCGACCTTTAGGGAATTGCAGTACGTCACACTCACCTCCTGTGTTCAGCAAGGTGGCTATTCTGGCAGCGACGCGCCGCACGCTACGTGAGTGAAGTCACAGGGATGGAAACGGTTACATCCATTTTGTTAATGATTGTGATCCAGATCGTTATCTGGATGTATCTTTTAATGATGTCCCCGACGCACGCAGGGTTAATTGACGCCATAGCCACTCAACGGGACCCTGACGGAAATGACGTAGCCAAAGCCACGAAAAGAGAAGATTAATTGCCCACACGGCCGGTACGAAGGACAGCAGCTGTAGGCGGTCGTACTTCATAAACAGGCCGAAGCGGTAAAACAGAGTGGTGCAAATCAGGGTTTGCAGCAGATAGTTGCTCAACGCCGTGCGCCCGACGCAGGCAATGGCCCCCACCAGACGAAATTTCGCCAGCTGCGGCCAGAAGCCCCAGGCCAGCGCCGCGTAGCCGATAGTCTGCAGCGGCGCGCCCAGCTCGCGCGGCGCCTGTAGCAGAAATGCGCACCAGCGAGGATCCCAACCGAGATGCCACTGGGCGAAAATAGAGGGTAAATTAACCGCCATGCCGCCAGCGATGAGCAGCGCGCCGGTGCGCCGGTAGTGGCGAAGACTGAACTGCCCTTTCAGCCAGCCGCTGCGCATCAGCGCGGCCCCCATCAGCATCATCCCGGCCAGCTGCCAGCCGTATTGCGCGCCCAGCGCCAGCAGGTTATCCGACAGCATATCCGCACGATTACTCACCGCTTCAAAGCCGCCTTTCAGCTTCCAGTACTGTTCGTACTGTAAATTCGCCGCGTCCGGCACCCACGAACGATTAGGCGAATTGCCAGAGATTAATCCCAGCAATAGCAGTACCGCCACGCCGATGACATACAGCACCACGCCGGTATTAAATAGCGATTTAACATCGTGAGCGTCGCGTATCATCCGCCAGCCCACCAGACCTACCAGCGCATAGGCCAGCAAAATATCGCCGTCCCAGAAAAAGAGACCGTGGATAAAGCCCAGCAGCGCCAGCAGCGTCAGGCGCGACTGGATCCAGCGCTTGCCGCGCGGCAGCAAAAGCTGAAGCCCTGCGCCAAACAACAGGGCGAACAGAGTCAGGAATTTGACCTGCGCCAGCAGATCGAGAATCGCCCAGGTCCAGGCGTCGCTATCGGAGATACTCCCGGACCACGCCGGGTTAAGGTAGGCGGCCTTCGGTAAACCGAAGGCGCTGATATTCAGTAGCAGGATACCGAGGATGGCGACGCCGCGGACGAAGTCCAGCGTGACATTTCTCTCCATGTACCCTGCTCCGTTTTAGTTGTGGTGACGTACGGCGCGCAGGAACTCCTGGCGAGTATTCTGGCTGGATTTAAACAGGCCGCCCAGCGATGTGGTGGTGGTGGCGCTGGTTGCATCGCGAATACCGCGCGCTTTTACGCAGTAGTGAACCGCATCGATGGAAACCGCGACGTTGCTGGTTCCCAGCAGGGTCTGCAGCGCGGTAAGGATCTGCTGCGTCAGTCGCTCCTGCACCTGCGGGCGCTGGGAGAAGAACTGCACGATACGGTTGATTTTAGACAGACCAATCACCGAATCTTTCGGGATATAGGCCACCGTCGCTTTACCATCAATCGTAACAAAGTGGTGTTCGCAGGTGCTGGTCAGGGTGATATCACGCACGGTGACCATTTCATCAACCTGCATCTTGTTTTCGATGACGGTGATTTTAGGGAACCGGGCGTAGTCCAGGCCGGAGAAAATCTCATCGACGTACATTTTGGCGATGCGATGCGGAGTCTCCATCAGGCTGTCATCACTTAGATCAAGGTTTAACAGCTGCATAATCTCGGTCATGTGTCCGGCGATCAGACGCTTGCGAGTTTCATTATCAATTTCTTGCACTGGCGGACGCAGCGGCGTCTCCAGCCCACGAGCGACCAGCGCTTCATGAACGAGTATGGCTTCTTTACTCAGTGATGACATTTTTATTCTCCTGCAGGTGTGGCGCTCTTTGCTCTTCTGAGGGCAAAGTTTGTATTCATTGTGCGTGAGGTGACGCACAGAATCCAGTAGCCGCATCGATAATTGTTGAAATTGGCGTCACCTTTCGTTCCACGCTGCCAGACCAGCGCACTACGATGCGTCACGCAACGCCCTGCTCACCTTGCCGCAACCAACTCAATCGCCGCCGATAGCGCGATTCCGGCGCTACGACAACGTCAGCATGTTGGTTAAAAGTTGCATTAATGATGCAATACGTTCCGAAAAGGAGGAAGTGAAAGTTACTCACCAGCGCATGAAATATCTGTATTATGGAAAATTACGCCTGAGACACTTAAGGAGCCCTGCATGGAACTGCTCGAAGAGCACCGCTGTTTTGAAGGTCGGCAGCAACGCTGGCGGCACGACTCCGCCACGCTGAACTGCGCAATGACCTTCAGCATCTTTCTCCCCCCCGAGACCGCAGACGCGCCGCCGCCGGTTGTCTACTGGCTCTCCGGCCTGACCTGCAACGATGAAAACTTCACCACCAAAGCGGGCGCTCAGCGCGTCGCCGCCGAGCTCGGCATTGCGCTGGTGATGCCGGACACCAGTCCGCGCGGTGATAACGTTGCCGACGATAGCGCTTACGATCTGGGCAAAGGCGCGGGCTTTTATCTCAATGCCACCCAGGCGCCGTGGTCAGCACATTTCCGCATGTACGATTACCTTCGCGACGAGCTGCCGCAGCTGATTGCCCGCGAGTTTACGCTCAGCGATCGCTGCGCCATCAGCGGGCATTCCATGGGCGGCCACGGTGCGCTGGTGATGGCGCTGAAAAATCCGGGCCGCTTCGTCAGCGTATCCGCCTTTGCGCCTATCGTTAACCCGACCCAGGTTCCCTGGGGCAAAAAAGCCTTTACCGCCTATCTGGGAGCGAATGAAGCAGACTGGCAGGCCTGGGACAGCTGCGCGTTAATGCAGGCCAGCAGCGAGTCAGATGCGATCCCAACCCTGATTGACCAGGGCGATAACGATGCATTCCTCGCCGAACAGCTGCAGCCGGCGGTGCTGGCGGAAACCGCGCGTCAGAAAAGCTGGCCGTTAACGCTACGTATTCAGCCCGGGTACGATCACAGCTACTACTTTATCGCCTCATTTATTGAGGACCACCTGCGTTTCCATGCCCGGCACCTCTTCTCCTGATCCTTCAATGCGTCGTGAAGCCCCTTCCCGGCGCATTGATACGCAAAATGCCTCAGCATCCAACAGTCATAAAAACCAATAAATACAGAGAGATAGTGTATTTTCCGTCGTCGGGGGGTATGATTTTTGGCGGCGCTTGAGGCTTTCGCCTCAGGGCAGGATTGAGTTTTACCGTTGTGCTGAGGCAGAAAGAAGAAAGCCCCGAAGGTAATGTAATCACCCACGAGGCTATCTGCATGCTTAGACAACATCAGGTTAGTCTCTTACCCGCCGAAAGGCAAAGAGAACAAACCATGAAGGTAACGCCCAACGTCCCGATCTGGTGTCTGCTCATCGTGTGTATACCCGTCATACTTCAAGTTGCATGTGCGTTGGCTTTCCTCGCTCACCCCAGTCACTTACTTAAGTAAGCTCCTGGGGACTCCCTGCGTCGCCGCCTTCCTGCAACTCGAATTATTTAGGGTATATTAGAAATACTTGCGGCAGTATTCGTGCCATTATTCGCCCCGGTAAGTAGCCACCTGAGCGCCTTTAACGAGGGCTGGCAGGGAAATCTGCCAGCCCTCTTTTATCGCCCGGTTAGAAGCGGTAATCGACGGCCATAAAGTAGCGGCGACCTTCTTCTGTATAGCTGTAGTCGTCGCGGCTCAGATCCTTATCGCCGACGTTAAGCACCCCGGAGCGCAGCTTGACGTTTTTGGTGACGTTCCAGGCCGCGCCGATATCAAACATGGTGTAGCCGCCGGGCGTTTTGCCCGTCGTGCTGACCGAACGCTGTTCGCCGGTATAGTTGGCGGTGACGTAGAAGGACCAGTCGTCCAGCGGTTTCCAGTCGAGTGTGCCGTTAGCCGTATGGAACGGCAGCGTCTGCAGCGGTTTATCGCCGCCGTTACTCAGGTCGCGACCATCGTTATAGGTGTAGTTCACCGTCAGCTTCCATTCATCGCCAAACGGTACTTTCAATTCCGTTTCTACCCCTTTGATTCGCGCCTTATTGACGTTGAAGTAGCGGAAGACCGGCACGCGTTTCCCGTTCACCGTTTTCCAGCCGACAAAGTTCGGATAGCCCGGCGCTTCGCTGGCGCTGGAGGTACGCAGAATATCGATCATATCGTCAACGTTGTTCTGGAAGGTGGTGACGCTTCCTTCCACGCCTTCAAGCCAGCCCTCTTCGCCGCGATAGTACAAACCCAGCTCGAAGCTTTCGCTGGTTTCCGGCTTCAGATCCGGGTTACCGATAATGCTGCACGAACCGCGGCAGGAGTTGGTGGTCCAGTCCGGGTTCAGCTGCAGCAGCGATGGCGCTTTAAATGCCGTCGCCCAGCCGCCCTTCACGGTCACGGTATCGGTAGCGTTATAGACCAGATAAGCACGCGGGCTCCAGTGATCGCCATAGGTCTGGTGATCGTCCATACGGATGCCGGTGGTTAAGGCCAGAGGTTCGATTATCCGCCATTCATCTTCCAGGAACAGCGCATACTGGCTGGCGGAAGTGGATTTACCGCCGCTGCTCAGGTTGACCGGATCCTTCAACTTATCGTGGCGCCATTCGCCGCCGAAGGTCAGCAGCTGGTTAATCATTCCCAGCGGCAGAACGTATTTGCCATCCACCGCGTTACTCTCAGAAGTGATGGTGCCGGCCTGTCCGGGATTTTTATTATCCACTTTCTCGCCGTAGAATTTCAGCTCGCTATTGCCGACATCCCAGCGACCGTTGTGGCTCAGGGAGTAGTTCTGCCGTTCAAGGCGGTTGCGGTCGAGAGAGTCGGAATCACGATCCTGGCGATCAAAACCGTAGCCTGCGGTAATGTCCTGATTGTCATTGGGCGTCCAGGCGAATTCGACATTGCCGTCGCGGCTGGTGAAGCCTTCAATACGCGGCGTTTCGCCAGCTGCGTTGCTGGAAGCCTGCTGATCGTCCTTGGCGCGCTTTGCCAGGCTGCCGTAGGCCTTCATTCCGAGCACACCGTCAATCAGCGGGCCGCTGGTAAAGAACTGGCCATTGTACGTATCGCCGCGATCGCGGTGTTCCTGAATGGTGGTGTCCGCGCTGAGGGTGCCGGTCCACTGCTGGCCGACTTTTTTAGTGATGATATTCACTACGCCGCCGAGGGCGTCGGAACCATAGAGGGAAGACATCGGCCCGCGCACGACTTCGATACGCTCAATGGCATCAACCGGGATCCAGTTAAGGTCAAAATCATTGTGGCGGAAAACGGCGTTGCGCGAGTTAACGCGTTTGCCATCAACGAGGATCAGCGTATAGCCGCTGCTGAGGCCGCGAATACTCACCCCCTTGCGGTTATCCCCTTCGTTGGTGAGCTGCACGCCCGGCACTTCCCGCAGTACATCCTTCAGGTTTTGTACCGGTCTACGCTGCAGATCCTGTTGGGTGATAACGCTAATACTGGCGGGCGCATCTTTGACGCTCTGTTCAGTTGCCGCAGCGGTGACGACCAGCGTTTCTTCATTAACGTCGGCCAGCGCCGGAAACGCTAAGGATACGACGGACGCGCATAATCCGGCCCGGACAAAAGGGTTTAGCCTGAACATTCCATATCTCCATGAGGTGTACAACAAAACAAACAAAAAAGGTGCTGCTCACAGGTACTGTCGGCATACCGCTCTAACGGCGGCGTGCGCGCAATTTTTTACAGTAGATGTGGCTGGTCGCCCCTTGTCAGTTTGAGTGTCTGCAAGATACGGGGATTGGCTTCATCCTGAATTTGGCGAAAATGATAAAGATAATGATTACAATTATCAATACAATTATGGAGATCTGTATCAATTTGTAAGAACTGGAGACATAAAAAAACCCTCTGGTTGAGAGGGTTTTATCTGACCGAGCAAGCTAACCTTAGCCTTTGAAGCGATCCGGGAACTTCATTTCACTGTAGCGCACAAAGCGCGTTCCTTTTGCCAGCTTGTAGCCAAACCAGATCACCAGGAACAGCGGAATGCCGATATAGGTTGCCGCAACGCCGCCCCAGTCGATGGTGTCTTTGAGGAACGCTTCGTAGTTCTGCCCCAGGGTAATGATCAGACACAGGACGAACGCGAAGATCGGCCCCAGCGGGAAGAAGCCTGAACGGTACGGCAGGTTATTCAGATCGTTCCCCTGCATAACGTAGCCGCGACGGAAGCGATAGTGGCTGATGGCAATCCCCAGCCAGGCAATAAAGCCGGTCATCCCCGAGGTGTTCAGCAGCCACAGGTAAACGGTCTGGTTACCGAACATTGAGCTCAGGAAGCACAGCGCAGCAATCACCGTGGTGGCATACAGCGCATTACGCGGCACGCCGCCTTTTGACAGCTTAGAGAAAATACGCGGCGCTTTGCCATCGCAGGCCAGGGTATAGAGCATGCGGGTGGACGCATACATCCCGGAGTTACCCGCCGACAATACCGCAGTCAGAATAACCGCGTTCATAATCGCCGCCGCCGACAACAGCCCTGCGTGCTGGAATACCAGCGTAAACGGACTGACGGAAATATCTTTCACGTCGTTACGCAGCAGGCTCGGGTCGGTATAAGGAATAATCAGACTGATGATCAGGATGGCGAACACATAGAACAGCAGGATACGCCAGAACACCTGACGCACCGCGCGCGGGATGTTCTTCTCCGGGTTTTCCGATTCGCCGGCCGCGATGCCGATAAGCTCGGTTCCCTGAAATGAGAAGCCGACAATCATCGCCACGCCAATCATTGCCGCAAAGCCGCCCGCGAACGGCGCATCGTCTACAACCCAGTTGCTCCAGCCCGCAGGCTGTGCGCCTTTGAAGATGCCGAAGATCATCATCACGCCGACAATAATGAAGATAATGACGGTGGCGACTTTGATCAGCGAAAACCAGTATTCCGCCTCGCCAAAGCCTTTTACCGAAATCCAGTTCAGCAGGAACATGATCCCGAGGAACAGCGCGCTCCAGATCCAGCCGGGCGCGTCCGGGAACCAGTAGGTCATCACCAGCTGAGCGGCAACGAGGTCAACGGCGATGGTCACCGCCCAGTTGTACCAGTAGTTCCAGCCCAGCGCGAAGCCAAAACCTTCCTCGACGTAATTTTGCCCATAGGTAGCAAAAGAGCCGGAGACCGGCATAAACGCCGCCAGCTCGCCGAGGCTGGTCATCAGGAAATAAACCATCAGGCCGATGAGAATATAGGAGAGCAGCGCCCCGCCAGGGCCTGCCTGAGAAATCGTTGCGCCAGAGGCAACAAAAAGACCTGTACCTATGGAACCGCCAATAGCGATCATGGTCAAGTGGCGCGCCTTCAGTTCACGACGTAAACCGGGCGCTTCTGTGGTTTTAGTATCCGAAACCATGTGAAAATGCTATCCATCCAAAAAACGAGGCGAGATTGTAGCAGAGAGTCTGTGATCCATCCGATACAAATGCAAAGTTATAAGAGAGCTTCATGATCGACTGCCGATTATTAGTAAAGAACAAATCCGCCATTAGCACAAATAAATGCACAAACCAGAGGGATATCGGGCAAACTTCCGCGAAATTCCACGGAAGGAACCGACGATGAAACGCAAGAACAAGCGCAAACGCCGCACCATGTCGCTCGCTGAGGGAGTCTACGCAGCTTGCTTTTGCTTCATTCTTTTTATCATTGGCTTCTATCAAAGCATCAAAATTATTGAAGAGTGGTACTTCCGTCCGGATTATATTGTCGACAGCGCCGACTCGCTCTTCTCCGGCATCCTCTTCCTCGGTCTGGCACTGCTGATGGCGCTGATTGCCGCCTGCACCGCCAGCGGCACGCCTGGCGAGCGCTACGCCACGCTCCTGTTTTTGTTCTTTTTAGCGATTGGGCCGGTGTGGTCTGTCAGCCTTTATGTCCTGCAATACGTCACTATTGAGCACTATAAAAGCCCACAGTTTGGCGTGTGTATCAGCAAAGGCGGCCATGGGACCACGTATATGTACGTCAGGAATAGCCGCTGGTGCCAGCATTTTGGCTACACCATTATCAGGCCATCGCCCGATGAGCGAGGGAGCAATTGATGCGCAAAGTGCAACCGCCGCCTCAGCATGACTGGCCGGTCTGGGTCGGCGTTTCGCTGATTTGCCCTCTGCTTGCTTTGTGCTCTCTTTACCTGGCAGGCGACTATTTCACGCTACTCAGGCTGCCTCGGGCGCCGGATTTCTGTTCGCAGAATATTTTAAAAGCAAACTTTGTCTGCCTGGGGCCTGCGCTGCTGATATTGAGCATAGAGGGAAATAAAAAACTCTTTTTCCCCCAGGCTGCGCCGCTACCTTTTGCAACCCCTATCGTCAGGTCTTGCCTTTACTTGACGCCGCTATTGCTGCTCACCGCAAATACGCTGATTCTGGTTTTACATTTCACCCTTTTTAGCCCTGACCGCTATATTCGCTGCTGGGAACCTTATCCATGGGGAACATGGTATTACGCGAAAACAGCGGATATTTGCGTTCAACACGGGCTGGCGCCGGTGCAAAACCTCGCGTATCAGGTTGCGATCTCGCAATAGCTCAGGAAACGCTGTAATGCCTTGGAAATATGCTTCTGGCGGTGATGAATACGCCACAGGGTGCGGGTTAAGCGCGGCAGCGGAATCTTCAGTGCCACCAGCGATCCCACTTCAAGCTGCTCCGCAACTACGCGTCGCGACAGACAGCTAATGCCCAGACCATGGCGCACCGCGTGCTTGATGGCTTCCGAATTACCCAGTTCCATTCCAAGATGAAATGCCGGTAGATGCGATAATAATAAATAGTCGACAATTTCCCGGGTCCCGGAGCCGTGCTCGCGTAGAATCCACGGCGCCTCCGCCAGCCGTTGCAGCGTCACCTCCCCTTCCAGCAGCGGTGAATCCGGCGCGGCAAAGACCACCAGTTCATCTTCCAGCCAGGGTTCGGCGATAATATCCGCCGCGTGGCAGGGACCTTCAATCAACCCGATATCCACCCGCAGATCGGCCACGGCGTTGATCACGTCCTGGCTATTGCCCACACTCAGCTCCAGCGGTAAATCCGGCAGGTCGCGTCGATAGCGCGCAATGATCTCCGGCAAGATATAGTTGCCGATGGTGCTGCTGGCGTAGACGCGAATCGCGCCGTTGTCGCCGCGAAACAGCTGCTCTATCTCCAGCGCCCGCTCCAGCAGCGCCAGCGCCCGCGGATAGAGCAGCCTGCCGTGTTCGTTGACCACCAGCCTTTTCCCGACGCGGTCAAACAGCTGCACTCCCAACTGCCCTTCAAGATCGGTCAGCGCGGCGCTGACCGCCGACTGCGACAGCGCCAGCATTTGCGAGGCCTGGGTCGTCGACCCGCTTTTCAGAACTTCAGCAAAAACTTCCAGCTGCCGTAGCGTGATATGCATGATTTTTCCTGCCTTTATAGACGACCCGGCATCCGCGGCTAAGGCTTATGCACATCATGCTCAAACCGCGAAACCGCTCGTTTACCACTTATTACGATTAATTATAAATATATAATCAATTTTATATTTAAACCAGCGCGTCGTATGCTTTTCCCAGACAAAGGAGAAGGTTATGACAGCACTCACTTTACCGACTAAACATCGCCCATTGCGGCACTTTGCACCTGGACTGGCGCTGACCGCCCTGCTCACCGGCGCAGCGCTGTGGGCCGGTAGTTTTCCGGCAATCGCTGGCGCGGGCTTCAGCGCCCTTACGTTGGCCATTTTGTTCGGCATGGTCATCGGTAACACGGTTTACCCGAAAATCTGGCAGCCCTGCGACGGCGGCGTACTCTTTGCCAAACAGCACCTGCTGCGCCTCGGCATCATTCTATACGGCTTTCGCCTGACGTTCGCCCAGATTGCTGACGTTGGCGTCAGCGGTATCGTGATTGATGTACTGACGCTTTCCAGCACCTTTTTTATCGCCTGTTTTCTTGGGCAAAAGGTTTTCGGCCTCGATAAACATACCAGTTGGCTGATTGGCGCCGGTAGCAGCATTTGCGGCGCGGCAGCGGTCCTGGCGACGGAACCGGTCGTCAAAGCGGAGGCCAGCAAAGTGACGGTCGCCGTGGCCACGGTGGTGATTTTCGGTACCATTGCTATCTTCCTGTACCCGGCGGTTTATCCTTTCCTGGCGCACTGGTTTACGCCGGAGGCCTACGGCATCTATATGGGTTCGACGATGCATGAGGTTGCCCAGGTTGTCGCCGCCGGCCACGCCGTAAGTCCGGATGCGGAAAACGCGGCGGTGATTGCAAAAATGCTGCGCGTGATGATGCTGGCTCCGTTCCTGCTGTTCCTTGCCGCTCGCGTGAAGCAATTAGCCCCGGCAAACGGCGGCGAGAAAAGCAAAATCACCATTCCGTGGTTTGCGATCCTGTTTATTCTGGTGGCGGTATTTAACTCCTTCCACCTGCTGCCGAAAGCGGTAGTTGATATGCTGGTGACCCTGGATACCGTGCTGCTGGCGATGGCGATGGCGGCCCTCGGCCTGACCACCCACGTCAGCGCGCTGAAAAAAGCCGGCGCTAAACCGCTGCTGATGGCGCTGATGCTCTTTGTCTGGCTGATTGTCGGCGGCGGCGCGATTAACCTTGCTATCCACAGTCTGATGGCCTGAGTCTCCTCAATACTCAGGTTGTATTAAGGATGATGTAACTCTCCGGCTAAGCCGCTATCATTACCCTCCCCCCAGCGGCTTAACTGGAGTTTTTTTATGAAATACATTGGAGCGCACGTCAGCGCCTCCGGCGGTGTAGCCAATGCCGCCATTCGCGCAGCCGAAATCGGCGCGACCGCATTTGCCCTCTTCACCAAAAACCAGCGCCAGTGGCGCGCCGCGCCTTTGAGCGACGACACCATTGCTGAGTTTAAAGCCGCCTGCGAGAAGCATCATTTCGGCCCGGGACAAATTCTGCCGCACGACAGCTATCTGATTAACCTCGGCCACCCGGTTGCGGACGCGCTGGAAAAATCCCGCGATGCCTTTATTGATGAACTCTCCCGCTGCCAGCAGCTCGGCCTGACGCTGCTCAATTTTCATCCGGGTAGTCATCTGCAGCAAATTCCAGAAGACGAATGCCTGGCGCGCATTGCCGAGTCCATTAACATCGCGCTGGCCAAAACCGAAGGCGTGACGGCGGTCATTGAAAACACCGCCGGCCAGGGCAGTAACCTGGGGTTTAAGTTTGAACACCTGGCGGCCATCATCGATGGCGTGGAAGATAAATCGCGCGTCGGCGTGTGCATTGATACCTGCCACGCCTTCGCCGCCGGCTACGACCTGCGTAGCGCCGAAGAGTGTGAAAAAACCTTCGCTGATTTTGAACGGATTGTCGGTTTTCAGTATCTGCGCGGTATGCATCTGAACGATGCGAAAAGCACGTTCGGCAGCCGCGTTGACCGCCACCACAGCCTGGGTGAAGGCAATATCGGCCACGATGCCTTCCGCTGGATAATGCAGGATAACCGCTTTGACGGTATCCCGCTGATCCTGGAAACGATCAATCCTGATATCTGGGCGGAAGAGATAGCCTGGCTGCGGGCGCAGCAGACGGAAGAGGCCGTGGTCTGATATGAACGATAGGGAAAAGCAGATCCTCAAAATTTTGCGGCGCAATCCGCTGATTCAGCAGCATGAGATTGCCGATATTCTGCAGATTAGCCGCTCCCGCGTAGCCGCGCATATTATGGACCTTACGCGTAAGGGGGCTATCAAGGGCAAAGGCTACATCCTTACCGAGCAGGAGTATTGCGTCTCGCTGGGCGCGGTGAATATGGATATCCGCGGCATTGCCGATATTCATTATCCCCAACCGGTCTCCAACCCGGGCAATATCCAGTGCTCCGCCGGCGGAGTGGCGCGGAACATCGCGCATAACCTGGCGCTGCTGGGCCGCGATGTGCATCTGATTTCCGCCGTCGGCAGCGACTTTTACGGCGAAACGTTGCTTGAGCAGACCCGACAAGCCGGGGTTAACGTGCAAAGCTGTATCCGCCTGCACGGTCACAATACCGCCACCTATCTCTCCATCGCCAATCCGCAGGAAGAGACGGTGCTGGCGATTAACGATACGCATATCTTACAGTCGCTCACCCCGCAGCTGCTGAATCAATATCGGGATCTGCTGACCCATGCCGGCGTCATCCTGGTCGATTGTAATTTAACGGAGCCGTTGCTGGAGTGGGTATTTACGCTGGCCAACGCTATTCCGGTATTTGTTGATACCGTGTCGGAGTTTAAAGCGCACCGCATTCGCCCGTGGCTGGGAAAGATCCATACCCTCAAGCCGACGCTGCGCGAACTGCAGATCCTCTGGGGAGAACCCATTGAAAACGAGGCCGATCGCGATCGCGCGTTAGCCTGGCTGCACGAAAGGGGAACGCGGCGCGTGGTAATTTGCTCGGAAGACGATTCCGTTTTCTGTAGCGAAGCCGGCGGTGAACGTTTTCAGATGAAGCTACCGGGCCATACCACGATAGACAGCTTTGGCGCCGACGATGCGCTGATGGCCGGGCTGCTTTATAGCTATCTTGACGGCAGCGATTTCAAAGAGAGCGTCGCTTTCGCCATGGCCTGCACCGCCATTACCCGCGCCAGCGACAGCATCAACAACCCTTCTTTATCCGTTGATAACGCGCTCAATTTACTTCCCAGCCTATAGCATCGCGCACCGCAGGCGCGGTGCGCGCGCTGTTTTATGCCAGACCGATAAAGAACCCGGCAATGGTGGCGCTCATCAGGTTAGAGAGCGTGGCCGCCGCCAGAGCGCGCAGCCCAAGCTGAGCAATTTCCGGCGCGCGCTGCGGTGAAATAGCCGAAAATGCCCCGACAACCACACCTATTGAGCCAAAGTTGGCGAAACCGCACAGCGCAAACGAGATAATCGCTACGGTTTTCACGTCCAGGGTACCGCCGGTTTGCAGATAAGGCGAAAAGTTGAGGTAGGCGACGAATTCGTTTATCGCCAGCTTTTGGCCAATCAGGCTTCCCGCCAGCGTCGCATCGCTCCAGTCAACGCCCATAATCCACGCCAGAGGCGCGAGCAGGAAACCGAAAATACCCTCCAGCGTGGCGTGACCGTAGCCAAACCAGCCGCCAATGCCGCCGATAATACCGTTCAGCAACGCGATGATCGCCACAAATGCCATCACCACCGTTGCCACCCCGGCGGCAATTTTCAGCCCGGTCATCGCCCCGGATGCTGCCGCCTCGATAATGCTTTTCGGCGGCGTCTCGGTGAAGGAGAGATTATCGAAAGTGACCCGGGAGGCTTCGGTTGCCGGGCTCAGCATGCGAGCAAACAGAATCCCGCCGGGAATAGCCATCAGCGAAGCGGCCAGCAGATAATCGATCGGTACGCCCATGCCGGCATAGCCGATCATCATCGATCCGGCGATCGACGCCATCCCGCTACAAATGGCGGTAAACAGCTCATTGCGGTTGAGACGGTCGATAAAGGGTTTGACGATCGCCGGGATCTCATTTTGGCCAAGAAAGATGGTGGTCACGGCGACAAAGGACTCAATCTTGCTGATATTCAGCGCTTTCTGGAAGATACCGCCGAGAATCCGGATCAGCAGCCCCATCACGCCGAGGTAGTAAAGCAGGCTTATCAGCGCGGTGACAAAAATGATGGCGGGCAGCACGCGGAAGGCGAAGATAAAACCCGCGCCGTCAAACAGCACATCCATTTTCGGACCGACAAGCGATCCAAAAATAAACGCGCTTCCGGCGTCGCTGTAGGACATGACTTTATGTACCCCGAGCGCCGCCTGTTCCACCAGCCACTTGCCCGGCGGGAAATAGAGCATCACTCCGCCAATCACGATCTGCAGCAGCAGTGCGGCCCCTACGGTTCTGATACTGATGCGTTTTTTATTTACTGACAGCGCAAAGGCGATGGCCAGCAATACCACCATCCCCAAAAGACTTCTCATGATGTCCATAATGATATCCTTACCTGGAGGAAAACCCGGCGTCAGGCCAGGCTTTCGGTATATTTGATATCGGGGCGGGCAACCGCAAACAGCCCGCTACTGTCGTCAGGCGATCTGCTGATACTCTTTGGCAATCTCGCAGGCCAGCACGGCATTATTGAAGACCAGCTGAATATTGGATTTCAGGCTATCTCCGCCGGTTAGCTCCGCTACGCGGGCCAGCAGGAACGGCGTACTCTCCTTACCCACCACACCCTGCTCTTCCGCTTCCTTCACCGCCTGATCGATGGCGGCGTTGATTTTTGCTTCCGGCATCGCAAACTGTTCCGGTATCGGGTTCGCCACCACCATGCCCCCGTTCAGGCCCGACTGCCATTTCACCGCCATCGCTTTAGCGATTTCTTTAGCGCTATTCAGGCGAATACTGACGTCAAACGGACTGGTTCGACAGAAAAATGCCGGAAGCGCCGAAGTTTGATAGCCAATAAGCGGAACGCCAAACGTTTCTAAATATTCGGTTGTTAATCCAAGGTCGAGAATAGATTTTGCGCCGGCACAAACTACGGTAACATTGGTATTGGCCAGTTCCTGTAAATCGGCGGAAATATCAAAAGTGTGCTCAGCTCCGCGGTGCACACCGCCAATACCGCCGGTCGCGAAGACTTTTATCCCGGCCATGGCGGCAATAATCATGGTAGAAGCCACGGTGGTCGCGCCATTTAATCCTGCGGCGACAACAAAAGGTAAATCACGGCGACTGACTTTGGTAACGTTATGTCCTTCACGACCGAGCAATTCAATTTCTTCGCGGCTCAGGCCAACTTTCATAACGCCATGAATAATCGCAATTGTTGCCGGCACCGCTCCCTGACGGCGAATCGTTTCTTCGACTTCCAGCGCGGTCTGCGCATTTTCTGGAAACGGCATTCCGTGAGAAATAATAGTCGACTCCAGCGCGACTATGGGTTGGTTATTCTTTAATGCCTGCTGAACTTCCGCAGAAACCTGTAATAATTCAGAGGAAATATTTAATTCAGACATGTTCGTTCTCCACTACCTTTTTTACGTTGGCGTAAGATAATTCAGGGTTATTGGTGAATTCCGATGAGAGCGCCAGAGAAGAGCATCCCTGAGCAAACTTCACCGCTTGCGAAAATGAACAGCCGTCGAGCCAGCAGCAGGCCAGACCGGCCATCATGGCGTCACCGGCGCCGGTGACGTTGACTACCTGGGTTTTTAACGGCGCCGACCAGCCGCGCTCGCCGTCTTTCTCGCTGAAGTAAACCCCGTCGCCCCCCATGCTCAGCACCAGGCGCCGCAGGCCACGCTGGTGAAACCAGTCGGCAACGCGCGCGACGTCATCAGTGCCGGAAAGCGCAATTCCGCTCAGCGTTTCAGCTTCAATTCGGTTCGGTTTCAGAGTGTGGATACGCCCCAGATGCTGGCTGATTTTCACGCACTTCCAGGCAGAGACCGGGTCAACAAAAATGGGTGTCGGGCCGCTATTTTCCATCAACCAGGCCAGCGCCGATTCGCTGATATTACAGTCAACGACGATGACCGCAGCGCTGCGAATAAAATCCCGGTGCTGGCTTAAAAAGGCTGGCGTAATATGCTCGGTGATACTCATATCATTAATCGCCACCAGCATTTCACCGGTATTATCGAGCAGCGATAAATAGCTCGATGTCCCCTCGCCGTGGACGATCTGACATTTATCGACATGAACGCCGGACTGAGCCGTTTGTTTTAATAGGGAGTGGCCATAGAAATCATCTCCGACAACCGACAGTAGCCAGGATGGTTTATTCAATAAAGCAATATTCTGCGCAATATTCCGCCCCACTCCACCGGGAGTGTATTTTATTTTTCCGGGGTTAGAATCAGCATAGTTCAACGATACATGGGAATAACCAGCAACATCCATATTTGCCGATCCAATAATTACAACGTAATCATTTTCAGGCATAAAATACCCTCCAGCATACAAAAACGCTTTGGCAGTGGAATGTTTGAATATCAGTAAATAATCATACGCCCAATCAGCACCCTCCAATTAAACACATGTTTGAATATGAACATGTGTTTATGTTAAGCGGATTGGTTTTAAAGTAAAGGGGTCCGCCAGAGGGATTTCATATGAACATGAAGAGAATCACAAAATTTGGCTAGTATGGTTTTTAAACAGCTTAAAAATGCGAAGGAGAGCACATATGGCGGGTTAAGCAGAGGGCGGATACGGCATAAAAAAAGGGCAGAGAAGACTCTGCCCTTTTGCGTGTAACACCGTCGATCAGGCGACTTTTTCTTCCACCTGAACTTCAGGACGTTTCAGCACCGCGTAGGAAAGGCCTGCGACCAGCGTACCGACCACAATCGCCATCAGATATCCGAGCACCGGGGTAATCGCGCCAGGGATCAGCAGGACGAACAGACCGCCGTGCGGCGCCATCAGTTTCGCGCCAACCCACATGGACATCGCACCGGTCACCGCGCCGCCAACGATACAGCAAGGCAGGACGCGCATCGGATCGCGAGCGGCAAAAGGAATTGCTCCTTCGGTGATAAAGCACAGGCCGAGAACCAGTGCGGCTTTACCGCCTTCCTGCTGCGCTTTGTCAAACTTTTTACGCGCAATCAGCGTCGCCAGACCCAGCGCCAGCGGTGGAACCATACCTGCCGCCATAATGGCCGCCATCGGGGCATAGGTTTGGGTACTCAGAAGACCAACACCAAAGGCGTAAGCTGCTTTGTTCACCGGGCCGCCCATGTCGGTACACATCATACCGCCGAGAATTGCACCGAGCAGAACCGCGTTCGCCGTCCCCATAGTTTGTAGCCAGTGGGTCAGGCCTTCGAGGATTCCGGCAACGGGTTTACCAATCAGGTAAATCATTGCCAGACCCACGATCAGGCTGGAAACCAGCGGAATGATGAGGATCGGTTTCAGCGCTTCCATACTTTGCGGCAGTTTCAGCCTGGTACTGATCGCTTTCGCCACGTAACCGGCAAGGAAGCCGGCGATAATACCGCCGATAAAGCCAGATCCGGTGCTAACCGCCAGCATACCGCCGATAAGACCTGGCGTCAGGCCAGGGCGGTCAGCGATGGAGAAGGCAATAAAGCCCGCCAGTACCGGTACCATCAGCGCGAAGGCTGATCCCCCGCCGATTTGCATCAGCGCGGCGGCCAGAGTGTCTTTTACTTCAAAGGCTTTGATACCAAAAGCGAAGGAGAGCGCGATACACAGGCCGCCCGCTACCACCATCGGCAACATATACGATACGCCAGTCAGCAGGTGACGATAGGCGCCCGCGGACTCTTTTTTGCCTTCTGCCGCGGCCTGGGATTTACCCGCAGGCTGATATGGTTTCGCTTCAACAACGGCTTTATCCAGCTCCTGAGCGGTTTTCTTCAGCGCCAGACCGGTAGTGGTGCGATACATCGGCTTGCCGGCAAATTTCGCCAGATCCACTTCGATATCAGCCGCGACAACCACCAGATCCGCCTGCTCAACCTCTTCAGGAGTGATGGCATTACCCGCACCCACGGAGCCGCGAGTTTCAACTTTCACCCACCAGCCGCGTTTTTTGGCTTCGGTTTCAATCGCTTCCGCCGCCATAAAGGTGTGCGCGACGCCGGTCGGGCAGGCAGTGACCGCCACAATGCGTTTCGGACCATGAGTTTCCGCCGGTAAAGCTGTAGCAGCCGGAGCGGCATATGGCGTGGCATGGCTCCTGGCTTCCCCGAGGAATAGTTCCGGGTGAGCAACGGCGCGATTAATATCGCCGAGATAAACCTTTTTGCCGTTCAGCGCGCTGTCAGCTGGCAGCGTCGCGCCCAGCACAATCGCCAGCTCAGCGTCGTTTGGGTTATCAATCAGTTCAAGTTGCGCTTTTTGCGCCGCGGTGCTTAACAGGGTCTTCGCCATATAGGCGCGGGCCTGTCCGAGCCCGGCATCAATAATCAGCAGCGTTTTCATTATGCCTCTCCTGCTGTTAATTAAAGGGTTGTAAGTCGACGCGCGCCATCATTGCGGCCAACTGGGTACGATCGGTAATACCGACATTGCTCTGACTCACCGCCAGCGCGGCGACGGCCGTTGCCAGGCGCAGCGTATGCTCGCTGGACTCACGCATCAGCAGTCCGTAAATCAGGCCGCCAACCATTGAATCGCCCGCGCCAACGGTGCTAACCACTTCCACTGAAGGCGGCTTGGCAATCCACTCGCCGGAGGCGTTAACCCACAGGGCGCCTTCTTCGCCAAGGGAGATCACCACGTGGGCAATCCCCTGCTCGCGCAGCGCATGAGCGGCCTCAATCACATCCTTCATTTCAGGTAACTTGCGACCCGCCCAGATTTCCAGCTCACGACGGTTAGGTTTAACCAGCCACGGCGCCGCTTTAAGACCGGCAACCAGCGCTTCGCGGCTGCTGTCAAAAATGATGCACGGGCACTGGCTGCGCAAGCGGGTCATCCAGTCGGTGAACGCTTCCGGACTTACGCCGGAAGGTAAGCTGCCGCTCACGCAGACCATATCGAACTGGCCCAGCCAGCTCAGGGAGTCGTTAACAAAACGCTCCCAGTCACCCGGCGTGACTTCAAAGCCGGAGAAGTTGAAGTCGGTCACTTCGCCATCTTTTTCTGTCAGCTTGACGTTAATACGGGTACGGCCCTGAACGACCTGAAAACGGTTAGCGATGCCCAGCTCACTGAACAGTTGCTGAAAGCCATCCTGATTATCTTTACCGAGAAAACCGCCCACGGTGACGTCGATACCGAGATCTTTCAGCACTTTTGCAACGTTGATCCCCTTCCCTGCGGCGTGCAAGCCGGTCGTGCGAACAAGGTTAACCTCACCGCGTTCAATTTCCGGGGTAAAACCCACCAGGTCATAGGCCGGGTTTAAAGTAATCGTTGCGACACGTCTGCTCATTTATGCGCCCTCCCCAAGGCCTGCGGCGATCGCTTCGCCAATCGCATCCAGCGCCTGCTGCGCATCTTCACCCTGCGCGGTGAAGCGCAAGCGGTGACCTTTTTTCACGCCCAGGGCCACGACTTTCATCAGGCTGCGGCCGTTTGCCGGCTTGCCCGAACCATCGAGGTTAGTGACCGTAATGTCGCTGGAAAATTGTTTAATGGTATTTACCAGCATCGTGCCGGGACGCGCGTGCAGCCCGTGCTCGTTGCGGATAACGTATTCAGCGCTGAGAACATCTTCAGCAATCGCATCGTCGCTGGTCAGCAGCGCCAGCAGCGTTGCGCCATCGGACTTCAGCAAACGGTCAGCTTTTTTGTCCAGCAGCAAATTGCTCAGGCGATTAAGGACCGCCGTCGGCTGGTCATCGGCCATCGCCACGGTGATCAGCAGGGAAACCGGCTGCTCATCGCGAATAAAGGCGTTGGCCGCGCGGCTCACGGCAATGGCGCTACGCAGGTTGCCTTCCGGACTGTCGTTCAGCCAGATGCCCTGGCCGAGGTTCAGCGGTTTGTCATTAATCGCATGGCTAACAAAGGAAGCATCGACGGCGCCCGCTTCTTTCAGCCGCGCGGCGTTGAGCGCCTGCAGGGTCAGCAGATCGCTGGCGACCACGTCCAGGGTCAGCGTTTCGTTATCCAGCTTCAGCGCTTCGCTCTGCTTTTCACCCATCAGCAGGGCGCGCAGCTCTTCAGCGGTGGTGGCGGACTTTAGCTGTTCAGCAACCGAGTCGTCACTCAGCACATGGGTCAGCTGACGCAGCAGCCCAAGGTGTTCATCCGAACTGGCGGCGATACCGATAGCGACGTAGGCGGTCTGCCCTTCGCCCCAGGTCACGCCCTGCGGGAACTGATAAACCTGAACGCCGGTTTTCAGCACCTGATCGCGCGTGTCGGTGGTGCCATGCGGAATCGCAATACCGTTGCCAAGGAAAGTGGAGGTTTGCTGCTCGCGAGCCAGCATCCCGTTGATGTACCCTTCAGCCACATTGCCCGCGCTAACCAGCGCGGAGGCAACCTGACGAATAGCCTCTTCTTTATTACCGGCCTGCTGACCGGGATGAATATCCTGCACAGATAACTGGAACATGGTTCTCCTCTCCTGCTGAATTGAATCGTTTCAGCTACTTTGAGAAAAAATGCGTCACCTGACTGCCGGAGAATCTCCCGATGACGCTGAAACGTTTCAAGAAGTCTGTACCTTTATTAGTCAGCGCGCAAGAAAAGTTACTCTCCCGATAACAGAAGTTAGAGATACAGCACACTTTTGCTGACGAAGTGATGACAAACCCGCCAGAACTTCAGCATTTTGCTGAAGCAAAATTTTGAAACGTCTTTTTGATTTATTCGTGCCCTGGTACTGTTCATTATCTGACTGACGGCGTAAACTCCGCGACTCCTGAAACCGATGAAAGCCGACATGCAAAACAGTAGCGCCGCCCTGCCACGACGCGGGTTCGATTTAACCTCTTCCGCCTTCCTGATCGTCGCCTTCCTGACGGGCATTGCCGGGGCGCTACAAACGCCTACCCTGAGCCTGTTCCTGACTGACGAAGTTCACGTACGACCGGCGATGGTCGGCTTCTTTTTTACCGGCAGCGCGGTGATCGGCATTCTGGTGAGCCAGTTTCTCGCCGGGCGCTCAGATCGCAAAGGCGACCGCAAGCAGCTGATCGTCTTCTGCTGCCTGATGGGCGTGCTGGCCTGCGTGCTCTTCGCGTGGAATCGTAACTACTTTATTTTGCTCTTCGTCGGCGTTTTCCTCAGCAGCTTTGGTTCCACCGCGAACCCGCAGATGTTTGCCCTCGCCCGCGAACATGCGGACAAAACGGGCCGCGAGGCGGTCATGTTCAGCTCGATCCTGCGCGCTCAGGTGTCGCTGGCATGGGTCATCGGCCCGCCGCTGGCCTACGCGCTGGCGATGGGTTTCGGCTTTACGGTGATGTACCTCAGCGCGGCGATTGCCTTCGTGGTCTGCGGCGCGATAGTCTGGTTTTTTCTCCCCAGCATGCGCAAAGAGCCGAAGGTGGTGACGGGACATCTTGAAGCGCCGCGCACCAACCGCCGCGACGCGCTGCTGCTGTTTATCATCTGTACGCTGATGTGGGGAATTAACAGCCTGTACATCATTAACATGCCGCTGTTCATTATTAATGAGCTGCATTTACCTGAAAAACTGGCGGGATTAATGATGGGCACCGCCGCCGGGCTGGAAATCCCGACCATGCTGATTGCGGGTTACTACGCCAAACGTTTCGGTAAGCGTTTCCTGATGCAGATCTCTGCGGTTGCCGGGGTGCTGTTCTATGTCGGCATGCTAACCGTACACACCCCGGGACTTCTGCTGGCCCTGCAGGTGCTGAATGCTATTTTTATCGGCATTCTGGCCGGTATCGGTATGCTCTATTTTCAGGACCTGATGCCAGGCCAGGCCGGTGCGGCCACGACCCTCTATACCAATACTATCCGCGTTGGCTGGATTATTGCCGGTTCGCTGGCGGGGGTCGTTGCGGAAGTCTGGAGCTATCACGCCGTATTCTGGATTGCGCTGGTGATGGGCCTCGCCACTCAGGCCTGCCTGTGGCGCATTAAAGACGTATAAAGGGTGTCCGTGCGGGCTTCCGACGTCACGAAGTACTCAGCTCAAGATGAAGAAGCCAGATCATGGCTTCTTCGCGATTTGTGGCGCACATCTCCGCTTCCGGCTTCAGGCTGGCGCACACTTTGGGCCTCAACGGCGAGCCAAAAATCGCGCACAGGTTATTGTCCGAAAGCTGTATACAGCGGGTATTTGCCGGTTTGCCCTGCGGCATACCCGGGATAGGGCTGGAGATAGAAGGAGCGATACAGCAAGCTCCGCATTCAGGGCGGCATTCCATAATCGACTCTTCCGATAGGCTTTTGCGGCCCAGCCTAAACGTTTTACCCGAAGATAGCAAAACACACGAATTCCGCTTGCCTGAAAGGCCCGGCGCGAGTAGTTTTACGCGATATTTTCGACCCTTTAAGTGACAGGATTACTGCAATGCCAAGAGCGAATGAAATTAAGAAAGGTATGGTGCTGAATTACAACGGCAAACTGCTGATTGTTAAAAATATTGATATTCAGTCACCGAGCGCCCGCGGCGCAGCGACGCTGTACAAAATGCGTTTCTCCGATGTGCGCACCGGCCTGAAAGTGGAAGAGCGCTTCAAAGGCGACGACATTGTCGATACCGTTACCCTGACCCGCCGCTTCGTTGACTTCTCCTATATCGATGGCAATGAATACGTCTTTATGGATAAAGAAGATTACACCCCGTATATCTTCACCAAAGAGCAAATCGAAGAAGAGCTGCTGTTTATGCCGGAAGGCGGCATGCCTGACATGCAGGTTCTGACCTGGGACGGCCAACTGCTGGCGCTGGAACTGCCGCAGACCGTGGATCTGGAAATCATTGAGACGGCGCCGGGCATCAAAGGCGCATCCGCCAGCGCCCGCAACAAACCGGCTACCCTCAGCACCGGCCTGGTCGTTCAGGTGCCAGAATACCTCAGCGCGGGCGAGCGCATTCGTATTCATATCGAAGAGAGCCGCTACATGGGCCGTGCGGACTAAATCCAGCCTTTAAAGTCAGTGCAAAATGCAAAAGACAGTCAATGGCTGTCTTTTTGCTTCTTAATGCGCACCATACGGCTGTTGGCCCTTCATCATCGCCAGGCTATCCCCTACAAAGCCTCCCAAAGTTGTCATACCAATAGCGACGAAATTATCGCTAATTTCCCGCTCCTGTTAGCAGGATCTTCGCTAAACAGCGCTCGATTGCTTGATCAAGCTCACACTAAGCGGATAAACAAGGCTCACCAATTTAATTTGTTGTCATATAACTTTACACTAGAGATGTTAATTATCGGTTAATCAGGTGTATTAAGAATGACTACCATTGCGACGGCCACGCTGCCGGAAGGCGTACAGCTCCCTCATTATGACCGCAGCCAGCTGCGCTCACGTATTGTGCATTTCGGCTTTGGCGCTTTTCATCGCGCGCATCAGGCGCTACTCACCGATCGGGTGCTTAACGCCAGCGGCGGAGACTGGGGGATTTGTGAGATTAGCCTGTTCAGCGGCGATCGGCTGATGAGCCAGCTTCGCCAGCAAAACCACCTGTTTACCGTGCTGGAAAAAGGCGCAGAGGGCAGCCAGCCAATTGTTGTCGGCGCCGTGCATGAATGTCTGAACGCTAAACTCGATTCGCTCGCCGCTATTATTGAGAAATTTTGTGAACCGCAGGTGGCGATTGTCTCTCTGACCATTACCGAAAAAGGCTACTGCATCGACCCCGCCAGCGGCCTGCTGGATATGACGCAGCCGCGTATTATTCACGATCTGCAAAACCCGACTTTGCCGCAATCGGTTCCTGGAATACTGGTTGAAGCGCTGGCGCGCCGCCGTCAGCGAGGGCTGTCACCCTTTACCGTGCTCTCCTGCGACAATATCCCTGATAATGGACGTGTAGTGAAAAACGCCGTGCTGGGCATGGCTGAAAAACGCGATCCGCAGCTGGCACAGTGGATTGCTGAGCACGTCAGCTTCCCCGGCACCATGGTTGATCGCATCGTACCAGCCGCCACCGAGGAGTCGCTGGCGGAAATTCGCGCCGCGTTGGGCGTAGAAGATCCCTGCGCCATCAGCTGCGAACCCTTTATTCAGTGGGTTATTGAAGATAACTTCGTGGCCGGTCGCCCGGACTGGGAAACGGCGGGCGTTCAGATGACCGACGACGTTTTACCGTGGGAGCAGATGAAGCTGCGGATGCTCAACGGTAGCCACTCGTTCCTCGCCTGGCTTGGCTACCTGGCGGGCCATGCGCATATTAGCGACTGCATGCATGATCCGATTTTTCACAGCGCCGCATACCGGCTGATGGTTGATGAACAGGCGCCGACGCTATCCATTCAGGGCGTTGACCTGTCGGCATACGCTGACAGCCTGATCGAACGTTTCAGCAACCCGGCGCTGAAGCACCGCACCTGGCAAATCGCCATGGACGGTAGCCAGAAGCTGCCGCAACGTATGCTTGACGGAATTCGCGTCCATCTTGCGCAAGAGAGCCGCTGGCCGCTACTGGCGCTGGGCGTCGCTGGCTGGATGCGCTATGTTAGCGGCGTGGATGACGCCGGAGCCGTCATTGATATTCGCGATCCGCTGGCCGATAAAATACACCACCTCGTTGCCACCAGCGATGAGCGACAGCGCGTAGCGGCGCTGCTTACGCTTGAGGAGATCTTCGGCCGCGACCTGCCGCAGAATCCGCAGTTCGTCGCTGATGTCACCGCCGCGTGGCATCAGCTCGCCGCTTTTGGCGCGCGCCAGGCCGTCGCCGCCGCGCTGAATGATTAACAATTTCTGCCTTTAAGCGGACGGAGCGCCTTTCTGTCCGCGTTAACGCTTCTCTTTTCCCCTTTTTTTCGTCAGGATAGCCTCAACTGTTACAACATTACATTTATCCTGGAGAAAAAGTGACCAAAACCAACTTGATCACGGGGTTTCTCGGCAGCGGTAAGACCACTTCCATTCTGCACCTGCTGGCCAATAAGCCCGCAAATGAAAAATGGGCCGTACTGGTCAACGAGTTTGGCGAAGTGGGCATTGACGGCGCGCTGCTGGCGGAAAGCGGCGCGCTGCTGAAAGAGATCCCCGGCGGCTGCATGTGCTGCGTTAACGGCCTGCCGATGCAGGTTGGGCTCAACACCCTGCTGCGCCAGGGCAAACCTGACCGTCTGCTGATAGAACCCACCGGACTAGGCCATCCTAAACAGATCCTCGATATGCTGACCGCGCCGGTCTACGCGCCGTGGATCGATCTGCGCGCCACCCTGTGCATATTGGATCCGCGTCAGCTGCTGGACGAAAAAGTCGTGAGCAACGAAAACTTTCGCGACCAGCTGGCTGCCGCTGACGTTATTGTCAGCAATAAAGCCGACCGCTCGACGGAAGAGAGCCAGCGCGCTTTTGTCGCCTGGCGTGAGGCGTACGCCGGTGAGCGTCGCTGCGTCAGCACTAGCCAAGGTAATATCGACCCGGCGCTGCTTGATTTGCCGCGCCGCAATCTGGCGCCGCTACCCGCAGGGGTCGGGCATGCGCACGACCACGGGCAGAAAAAAGGCCTTGCCGCGCTTAGCCTTCCCGCGCACCAGCGCTGGCGTCGTAGCCTCAATAGCGCTCAGGGCTATCACGCCTGCGGCTGGATTTTTGACGCTGAAACCGTCTTCGATACCGTCGCTCTGCTTGAATGGGCGCGCCTGGCGCCGGTTGGACGAGTTAAAGGCGTCATGCGTATTGCCGAAGGGCTGATTCGTATCAATCGCCAGCAGCTCGATCTGCATATTGAGACGCAGAACGTTGCCCCGCCCGATAGCCGTATTGAGCTGATAGCCGATACGGAAACGGACTGGAATGCTCTTCAGGCCTCTTTGTTGAAGATTCGTTTAACTTAGGGCGGCTATGGTTGCCGTCGTTTTACACAACACGCGATAGCTATGATTAAAAATCGAATTCCCCTCATCCTGCTGTTAAACGCGGCAGGTATAGCGCTTTTCTGTTCATGGTATCTTCCGGTTAACCATGGTTTCTGGGCTCCGCTGGACGCGGCGATTTTCTATTTCTTTAACCACCTGGTCGGCGTCAACACCGCTTACACCTGGCTGTTGGCGGTTATCAACAACCGCGCGTTTGACGCCTGTTCGCTGCTGGCGATGGGCAGCCTGATGCTGAGCTTCTGGTTTAAAGAACAGAGCGCCGGACGCCGCCGGGTGATTATCATCGGCCTGGTGATGCTGCTGGCTGCCGTCATTATCAATCAGCTGGCCCAGCACCTGATGCCGGTGAAGCGAGCCAGCCCTTCGCTCTCGTTCACCGATATCACTAAAGTCAGCGATGTCATCTCCTTTCCGACTAAAGATGCGTCTAAAGACAGCTTCCCGGGCGATCACGGCATGATGCTGCTGATTTTTGCCTCTTTCATGTGGCGCTATTTTGGCCGTCGCGCCTTCGCTATTGCGCTGGTTATCTTTGTGGTGTTCGCTTTCCCGCGGGTGATGATCGGCGCGCACTGGTTTACCGATATTGCCGTCGGATCATTAACGGCCGTGCTCATTGGCGCTCCCTGGGTGTTGATGACCCCACTGAGCGATAAAGTGATTACTTTATTTGAACGTTACCTCCCCGGCGGAAGAACGAAAATTTAAAGTCATCTTTACAATTAATTAATATCATTCATAAGGGATCGTTCTGGGTCCCTTTTTTTATCATCTCACTCTTTCTCACCCGCTATCATCTTGCTGTCACATTAATCCTGTTAAAAATGAGTAAATTGCATATTTTTTACCCATCCCTGCCGCTATTTTGGCCTTTGCCGATGATTCACTTTTTGTCGCAAAAATACTTATAAGAAAATGCGCAAAACCGCTCGCCATCCCCCGTTCGATCGGGTAACCTCAATCTCGTTTTGCCTCTCCAGCAACATCAATTCAGATAATGAATAAATTTGTGCGTCAGGCCACAATTTTATGCTTACGGAATTGTCTCATTGCGACCAGGTAATTAGGCTCTAACACGTTTGGCATTTTTTATAACGACATTGTCGTTAAGGACAACAAGGGATAACACACAGCATGGTCAAATCTCAGCCGATTTTGAGATATATCTTGCGGGTCGCCCCCGCGATTGCAGTTGCGGTTCTGCTTTCCGCGTGTAGTTCAAATAGTACCGCCAGAAATATGCATTCTGAGACGCTTGCTGTGGGTAGTGGCGATTTATCATCACTGCAAGCCTCTCAGGATGAATTTGAAACCATGGTCCGCAACCTGGACGTTAAGTCCCGTTTGATGGATCAATATGCCAGCTGGAAGGGCGTGCGTTACCGCCTCGGCGGCAGCACTCGCAAAGGCATTGATTGTTCCGCCTTTGTGCAGCGTACTTTCCGTGAACAGTTTGGCCTGGAGCTGCCGCGTTCGACTTCTGAGCAGCAGGATTCCGGAAAATCCATCAGCCGTTCACAGCTGCGTACCGGTGATTTAGTACTGTTCCGTGCGGGTTCAACGGGCCGTCATGTAGGCATCTACATCGGCAACAACCAGTTTGTTCATGCTTCCACCAGCAGCGGTGTGACGATTTCCAGCATGGATGAGCCGTACTGGAAAAAGCGCTATAACGAAGCGCGACGCGTTCTGAGCCGCTCGTAATCTCTTCTGCCGTTGGTTATTCCCTTGGCCAACGGAAGAAACAAAACACTGCTGAAGCAGTGTTTTTTTTTGCTCGCCAGCCAATAAACTTCGTAAAATAGGCTATCTCTTGAAGCGACGACAGAAAAAGCATGTTTCTGTTAGCGCATTGCGCGAATCAACCACACGGACTGCCTGGAGCCTATGCCTACCCGTCACCTCTCTCCCCGGCGAAAAATCTGGCTAACCAGCATATGCGTTGGCATAGCCGTCGCCCTGCTGGCCGGTAGCATCCAGTTTATGGTGATCTATCACAACCGCGCGGAGCGTTTCGACGTTATCATCAACAATGTTCATGCTTATCTGACGGGCTATTTTCACGATTTAGACCAGACGATTGCGGGACTACAGCCGCTGGTGAGTCAGCCCTGCGAAAATATCGATTCCGGATTAACCGCCCATGCGGCATTCAGCCCAAACGTACGCGCTTTCCTGCTGGTTAAAAATGGTATTGCGTTTTGCTCCTCCGCCACCGGTGCAATGAACACACCTTTTAACCAGCTCATTCCACAGCTGGATATCACTCAAGCGGTGGATATGGCGATCCTTCCCGGTACGCCCATGATGCCGAAAAGCGCGGCGCTGGCGATGTGGGTTCGTAGCCCGCACGGCGGTAAAGACGGCGTTTTTGTCTCGATCAATGCGAATCTGACACCCTATATACTCTACTCCTCACGGCAGAATGATTTCAGCGGCCTGGCGCTGTCCATTAAGCACACCGCGATCTCGACCTTCAGCAACAAGCTTATCGACCCGCAGACCCTGCTCTCGCCGCCTATTCGCCAGACGCAGATTGAGGGTTTACCGTTGAAAATCTATCTCTATGCTAACAGCTGGCTGGCGGAGAATACGCAGTTTGCCCTGCTGCTGGGGGTGGTGTGCGGGCTGCTGGCCGGACTGTTAAGCTATTACATTCTCACGATAAAATCAGACCCGCGAAAGGAGCTGCTGCTGGCGATCAAAAACGATCAGTTTTACCTGGTCTATCAGCCGGTGGTGAAATCGGAGACGCTGCAGATCAGCGGCGTTGAGGTACTGATGCGCTGGAAACATCCGGTGGCCGGAGAGATCCCCCCTGACGTCTTTATTAATCTTGCGGAAACCCAGCAGATCATCATTCCGCTTACTCGCCACCTCTTAAAACTGATTGCGCACGATGCGCCTGTTTTGCAGACGCTCCTGCCCGCAGGGATCAAGCTTGGGATCAATATTTCCCCCCTTCATCTGCACGCAGAGAGCTTTCAGCAGGACCTTAAGCACTTCGCCGCCGCCATGCCAGCCGACCACTTTAAGCTGGTACTGGAGATCACCGAGCGCGCGATGATCGATAAAAATCGTTCATTAGAGAACTTCGACTGGCTGCACGAGCAGGGTTTTGAAATCGCGATTGATGATTTTGGTACCGGCCATAGCGCGCTCATCTATCTGGAGCGCTTTAGCTTTGATTACCTGAAGATTGATCGCGGCTTCGTACAGGCTATCGGGACGGAGACCGTGACCTCGCCGGTGCTCGATGCCGTCATCACTCTAAGCCGCCGCCTGAAGCTCGCTACCGTTGCCGAAGGCGTGGAAACGCAGGAACAGGCGGAATGGCTGCGCGATCATGGCGTAAACTTTTTGCAGGGCTACTGGTTAAGTCGCCCGCTGACGCTGGAAGCGCTGATCGCCGCCCACGCGCAGCCGGCGAAATATTTCCCAACCCGCTAAGTGTCCTTTATTATTTGCTATCAGAGGTCAGGCCACTTCAGGCCTGTCATTGGAGGACGATACCCTGGTTATGTTTGCCCGCATCAGCCTGATACTGCTGACCTTATTTAGCCTGCACAGCCGGGCGCAAACTATTCTGACGAGCGATACGTTCGCGATTATCGGCCAACCGAAGTACGCCGCGGGCTTTGACCACTACGATTATGCGAATCCCGCCGCGCCTAAAGGCGGCGCGATTACCCTTGCGGCTATCGGTACCTTTGATAATTTCAACCGCTACGCCCTGCGCGGTAATCCGGGTATTCGAACCGAAGCGCTATACGATACGCTGTTCACCACCTCTGACGATGAGCCCGGCAGTTACTACCCGCTGATTGCCGAGCATACGCGCTATGCCGATGATTTTTCGTGGATGGAGATTACGCTCAATCCGCACGCCCGCTATCACGACGGCAGTCCCATCACCGCCAGCGATGTCGCTTTTACCTTCCAGAAGTTTATGACCGAAGGGGTGCCGCAGTTTCGTCTCTATTATAAAGGCACTACCGTTAAAGCTATCGCCCCGCTAACCGTTCGCATTGAGTTAGCCAAACCGGGCAAAGAGAACATGCTTAGCCTGATGACGCTACCGGTGATGCCGGAAAAATTCTGGAAAAACCATAAACTCAGCGACCCGCTCTCCGCTCCACCGCTGGCCAGCGGCCCCTACCGCATTACCGCCTGGCGCATGGGCCAGTACATCACCTATTCCCGCGTGAAGGACTACTGGGCCGCCGATTTACCGGTCAACCGCGGGCGCTGGAATTTCGATACGCTACGCTACGATTATTACCTTGATGACAATGTCGCCTTCGAAGCCTTTAAGGCCGGCGCTGTCGATCGTCGGGAAGAGAACGTCGCCAAAAACTGGGCGACCCGCTACGTCGGGCGCAACTTTAGCCACGGCTATATTGTTAAAGACGAATACACCAATACCTCGGCGCAAAATACCCAGTGGCTGGCCTTTAACATTCAGCGCCCGATATTTGCCGACCGCCGGATTCGCGAGGCCATCACCCTCGCCTTTGATTTTGAATGGATGAATAAGGCGCTGTTCTATCACTCCTACAGCCGCGCCAACAGCTTCTTTCAGAATACCGAATACGCGGCGCGCGATTATCCTGATGCCGACGAGCTCGCCCTGCTGACGCCGCTGAAAAAAGAGATCCCGGCCGAAGTCTTCACGCAGATTTACCGGCCGCCGGTTTCCAGCGGCGATGGTTTTGCACGGGAGAATTTACTCAAAGCGGATGCCATCCTCAACCAGGCGGGATGGATAGTGAAAAACCAGCGGCGGGTAAACGCGCAGAGCGGCAAACCGTTACGCTTTGAGCTGCTGCTCCCCTCCGGCAGCAGCGATCGCTGGGTACTGCCATTTCAGCACAATCTTCAGCGGCTCGGCATCGTTATGGACATTCGCCAGGTCGATAACTCCCAGTACAGTAACCGCAAGCGCAGCCGGGATTACGACATGATGCCAAACGTCTGGCGCGCGTCGCCCTGGCCCGACACCGGCCTGCAAATCTCCTGGGATTCGGAATATATTAATTCCAGCTATAACGCCTCAGGGGTTCAAAGCCCGGCCGTCGACCAGCTTATTGCGCAGATCATTCGCTGGCAGGGCAACAAGGAAAAACTGCTGCCGCTGGGCCGGGCCCTCGACCGCGTGCTGACCTGGAACTATTACATGCTGCCGATGTGGTATATGGCGCAGGATCGCACCGCCTACTGGGATAAATTCTCCTTCCCGAAGACTCGCGCGATTTACTCATCCGGTTTCGAAAACTGGTGGTACGACGCCAACAAAGCGGCCAGACTTCCCGCGGACAGACGTTAAGGAATTAAGATGGGTGCATATCTGCTCCGCCGACTACTGCTCATCGTCCCCACCCTGTGGGCGATTATCACCATTAACTTTTTCATTGTGCAAATCGCTCCCGGCGGCCCGGTCGATCAAGCGATTGCGGCGATAGAGTTCGGCGATCGCGGCGGTCTGCCCGGAGCCGGAGACGGCGGGATGGCCGCCAGCCATGCGCGTACCGGCGTCAGCAACATCAGCGATGGCCACTATCGAGGTGGGCGCGGGCTGGACCCGGAAGTCATCGCCGAGATAACCCACCGCTACGGCTTTGATAAGCCTCTCCACGAGCGCTATTTTAAAATGCTCGGCGACTACCTGCGCTTTGATTTTGGCGACAGCCTGTTTCGCAGCTCATCGGTCGTGCAGCTGATCGGGGACAGCCTGCCGGTCTCTATCTCGCTGGGCTTGTGGAGCACGCTCATCATCTATCTGGTGTCGATCCCGCTGGGGATCCGCAAAGCGGTCAGCAACGGCAGCCATTTTGACGTCTGGAGCAGTACGCTGATTATTATCGGCTATGCGATCCCGGCCTTTCTGTTCGCCATTTTGTTGATTGTTATCTTTGCCGGCGGCAGCTATTTCGATCTCTTTCCGCTGCGCGGGCTGGTGTCAGCCAACTTCGACAGCCTGCCGTGGTATCAAAAAATCCTCGACTATCTCTGGCATATCACCCTACCGGTGCTGGCCACGGTGATCGGCGGTTTTGCCGCCCTCACCATGCTCACCAAAAACAGCTTTCTCGACGAAATTCGCAAGCAGTACGTCGTCACCGCTCGCGCAAAGGGCGTTAGCGAAAAGCAGATCCTGTGGGGCCACGTATTTCGCAACGCGATGCTGCTGGTGATCGCCGGTTTCCCGGCCACCTTTATCAGCATGTTTTTTACCGGCTCGCTGCTGATTGAAGTGATGTTCTCGCTGAACGGACTGGGGCTGCTGGGCTATGAAGCTACGGTATCTCGTGATTACCCGGTCATGTTCGGCACGCTGTATATTTTTACCCTGATTGGCCTGCTGCTGAATATCATCAGCGACATCAGCTATACGCTGGTCGATCCGCGTATCGATTTTGAGGGCCGCTAATGTCATTTTTCAGTCCCGTCAATCAGGCCCGCTGGGCGCGCTTTCGCCACAACCGCCGCGGCTACTGGTCGCTTTGGTTATTCTTAGTCATTTTCGCCTGCAGCCTGTGCGCCGAGCTGATTGCTAACGATAAACCGCTGCTGGTGCAGTACCGCGGCAGTCTCTACGTACCGTTATTAAAAAACTATAGCGAGAGCACCTTCGGCGGCCGCTTTGCTACTGCCGCCGACTATCAGGACCCGTGGCTGCAAAAACGGCTGGACGATAACGGCTGGGCCCTGTGGGCGCCGGTTCGCTTCGGCGCAACGACCATTAATTTCGCCACCGAAACCCCCTTCCCTTCGCCGCCGTCAAGGCTGAACTGGCTGGGCACCGATGCCAACGGCGGCGACGTGCTGGCGCGTATTCTGTACGGCACGCGCATTTCCATTCTCTTTGGCCTGCTGCTGACCTTCTTCTCCAGCGTGCTGGGGGTGATGGCCGGCGCCGTTCAGGGATATTACGGCGGAAAAATTGATCTCTGGGGACAGCGCTTTATCGAGGTCTGGTCGGGGATGCCGACCCTGTTTCTGATTATCCTGCTTTCGAGCGTCGTGCAGGCCAATTTCTGGTGGCTGCTGGCCATTACTGTGCTGTTCGGCTGGATGACGCTGGTCGGGGTCGTCCGCGCCGAGTTTCTGCGCACCCGCAACTATGATTATATCCGCGCCGCGCAGGCGCTCGGCGTTAGCGATCGCGCCATTATTCTGCGCCATATGCTGCCTAACGCTATGGTCGCCACCCTGACCTTCCTGCCGTTTATTCTGTGCAGTTCGATTACGACTCTGACCTCGCTGGACTTCCTCGGCTTCGGCCTGCCGCTGGGCTCTCCTTCGCTGGGCGAGCTGCTGTTGCAGGGTAAAAATAATCTTCAGGCGCCGTGGCTGGGCATCGCCGCCTTTCTGTCGGTAGCGCTCCTGCTGACGTTATTGATTTTTATCGGTGAAGCGGTTCGCGACGCTTTTGACCCAAGCAAGGCGGTGTAGCATGACGCAACCTCTGTTAGATATCGACAACCTTTCCATCGCCTTTCGCCAGCAGGGGGAAACCACCACCGTGGTCAGCGAGCTGTCGCTCCGCATTGCGGTCGGTGAAACCCTGGCGCTGGTGGGCGAATCCGGCTCCGGTAAGAGCGTTTCCGCGCTGTCGATACTGCGGCTGCTGCCCTCGCCGCCGGTCAGCTACCCCGCAGGGGATATCCGCTTTCACGGCCAGTCGCTGCTACACGCCGATGAACATACGCTGCGCGGCGTGCGCGGCAACCGCATCGCGATGATTTTTCAGGAGCCGATGGTTTCACTCAATCCGCTGCATACCCTCGAAAAACAGCTCTACGAAGTGCTCTCTTTGCATCGCGGGATGCGTAAAGAAGCGGCGCGCGGAGAGATCCTCGACTGTCTGGATCGCGTTGGGATCCGCAATGCGCCGCGGCGTCTGGCCGACTACCCGCACCAGCTCTCCGGCGGCGAACGCCAGCGGGTAATGATCGCCATGGCGCTGTTGACTCGTCCGGAGCTGCTCATCGCCGACGAACCCACGACCGCGCTGGATGTGTCGGTACAGGCGCAAATCCTCGCGCTGCTGCGCGAACTCAAGCAAGAGTTAAATATGGGGCTGCTGTTTATCACCCATAACCTGAGCATCGTTCGTCAGCTTGCCGATCGCGTCGCGGTGATGCAGAACGGCCGCTGCGTGGAGCAAAACGGCTGCCGGGCACTATTCTCCGCTGCCGAACACCCTTACACCCGCCGCCTGCTGGACAGCGAGCCGTCGGGCGATCCCGTGCCCCTCGCGCCGGATGCGCCAGAATTACTGCGGGCGGAAAACTTAAGTATCGCCTTTCCGATCCGCAAAGGGCTTCTGCGGCGGGTGGTCGATCATAATCGCGTGGTTAACGCCCTCAGCTTTCAATTGCGCGCGGGAGAAACGCTGGGTCTGGTCGGCGAATCCGGATCGGGCAAGAGTACTACAGGGCTGGCGCTGCTGCGCCTGATTCATTCTGAAGGCGCAATCGTCTTTGGCGGCGAGACGCTTCAGGGGCGCAGCCGTCGGCAGATGCTGCCGCTGCGTCGACGCATGCAGGTAGTCTTTCAGGATCCCAACTCATCGCTAAACCCACGGCTTAACGTTCTGCAAATTATTGAAGAAGGATTGCGCGTCCATCAGCCAACGCTCACGCCGGCCGAGCGAGAGCAGGCGGTGATTCAGGCGATGCAGGAGGTCGGTCTCGATCCGCAATCCCGGCATCGCTACCCTGCCGCTTTCTCCGGCGGACAGCGCCAGCGCATCGCTATCGCCAGGGCGCTGGTCGTCAAACCGCAGCTAATCGTGCTGGATGAGCCCACCTCTTCGCTGGATAAAACCGTGCAGGCGCAAATTCTGGCGCTGCTGAAGGCGCTACAGCAAAAGCATCAGCTGGCCTATATTTTCATCAGCCATGATTTGCGCGTCGTGCGTGCGCTTTGTCATCAGGTAATGGTGCTGCGGCAGGGAGAGGTCGTCGAGCAGGGTGAGTGCGAACGCGTGTTTACCGCTCCGCAACAGGAGTATACCCGTCAGCTGCTGGCGTTAAGCTGACGGTCAGAATGGGTTGTTGCCGGAGAACGGTTCTGCAATCGCCACGCCGAAATTTTTCAGCCGGCAGGTTGCCGCGAATTCGTCCTGACGATTAACAAACAGGCACGGTTCGCCCTCGCATTCAACAACGGAACTGTCGACTTCGATGTCGCTCAGCGCCTGGCTGAGTTTATGCATAACCGGCCAGGCCTTATCGCCATCGGGGCTAAGTAATTTCAACGCCACAAGGCTATTTTCGCTCTGAGCGCCGTTTTGCGGAATCGGTTCAACTCTTGAACCTGCAAAACCGGCCAGCCAGCGATAGCTCTGCGGCAGACGGTGTACGATAGAGAGTTGCAGTGTATTCACGTGTTTTCCCCGGAAGCAAAATACTTCACAATAATTTTACAACAATACTAACACATTATTGACAATTAGTCCTGTTCCTGCACCGAAAACGCTTACACCAGCGGCATAGCCGTGTTAGTGGTTTGTAATATAAAAGTTTATAATTGTGCAGAGTGAACATCTTCGGGCTATATGTACCCGTTTCTGTGATCTAAAACAACTTTTTTATCGCAATAATGCGACTAATTGAGCGATTTGATTTTACATAAAAGAAACAAATTGCTGAACAGAGAAGCCGGTTTCGGTTGATATGTATCAAAAAAGGGGGCGATATCGCCCCCTGGAAGTCGCTTATCGTGCGGCTTTTCGCCGCCGACTGGCATAGAGGTAGAACAGAATAGAGCTGCTGGCGCAGAAGGCGATGGAAATCAGCATTGGCCAGGCCGTGGTAAAGGTCGCCATCGACAGCAGCGCGCCGACAATAGCGCCAATCCCAAAGCGGAACGTCCCAGCCAGCGAGGAGGCCGTCCCGGCCATATGCGGAAACTCATCGAGAATAACCGCCATCGCGTTGGAGGAGACCATCGAAACGCAGCCGATGAAAGCCGCCACGCCAAACACCAGCGCCCAGAAGCCGACGTCAAACAGCGCGCACACCACCATCCATACCGCCATCGCAAACTGGATCCACAGCCCCGCGCGGAACATATTCAGCGCCCCAACCCGCCGCACAAACCGGCTGTTGATCATAGTCATGACAAACAGGAAAACCACGTTCAGCGCAAAATAGTAGCCAAAGTGCTGCGGTGAAACGTGGTTGATATTGATATAGACAAACGGGCCAGCGCTCAGAAACGAGAACATCCCGGCAAAGCTAAATCCGCTTGCCAGCATATAACTCAGCACGCGCTTATGGCGAAACAGGGTGGCGAAGTTGCCAAGCGTAGTGCGAATATGAAATTTCTGTCGCCGTTCCGGCGGCAGGGTTTCGCTAATGAAAAATGCGATCATCGCCGACGCTAACAGGGCCGCCAGCGCGAGGATCCAGAAGATCGCATGCCAGCTAAACCATACCAGCACCGCTCCGCCGACCATCGGCGCCACCAGCGGCGCAACGGTGGTGACCAGCATGACGAACGACATCATCCGCGAGAACTCTTCCTTGGGATAGATATCGCGCATCAGGGCGTTAATCACCACGCTTGCCGCTGCGGCTGCCAGGCCGTGGAAAAAGCGCATGGTAATCAGCATATCGATAGTCTGCGACAGCGCGCAGGCCACCGCCGCCGCGGCAAAAATGAGCGTCCCGCCTAGTATCACCGGTTTACGGCCAAGACTATCCGCCATCGGCCCATATAAAAGCTGGCCCAGCGCAAAGCCCAGAATATAGGTACTGAGCGTCATCTGCGCGCTGCCGTCCGGCACATTAAACTGGGCCGCAATCACCGGCAGCGCCGGAAGATACATATCAATCGACAGCGGCATTAACATGGCCAGCAGGCCAAGAATAAACACAATCCCTAATGAAGAATTCTGCTTTGCCGTCACGTTTTACTCCGCGCATGTTGGCCGCCGACGCTGGCGACTTCTTCTGCCGTCAGCGGACGATATTCACCCGGCGCCAGCGAAGCATCCAGCGCAATGTCGCCAATGCGTTCGCGATGCAGGCCAACCACATGATTCCCCACGGCGGCAAACATCCGCTTAACCTGATGGTAACGCCCTTCGCTAATGGTCAGGCGGACTTCGGTTGGTGTCACCACTTCCAGCACCGCAGGCCTGGTCAGCTCTTTCTCATTATGCAGCTGAACGCCTTTAGCAAACTGCCCGGCGGTGGAGTCATCAACCGGATTTTCCAGCGTCACCAGATAGGTTTTTTCGCAATGGTGGCGCGGAGACGTAATGCGGTGCGACCACTGACCATCGTCGGTCATCAGCACCAGACCGGTGGTGTCGATATCCAGACGACCGGCAGCATGCAGCTTGTGCGCCACCGGCTCATCGAGGAAATAGAGTACCGTCGGATGATCCGGATCGTCGGTAGAACAAACGTAACCCTGCGGCTTGTTGAGCATAAAGTAGCGCGGGCCGTTCTGCTGAACCAGCGTATTGCCGTCATACTCGACGTCATGCTCCGGCTGAAGCTTGAAGGAGGAGTCTTTTACAATTTCGCCGTCCACGGTAACGCGGCTGCCGCGGATTTCACGCCCGGCAATAGCCCGACTAACGCCAAGTTGCTGAGCGATAAACTTATCAAGTCGCATGAGATTTTTTTAGCCTGTACAAGTGCTGGAGCGGGCAACGCGCCCGAAAAAGAAGAATTTCATGGGGTAGTATAACGGGCTATTAACACCACTCAAGGGAAAAGATTCGTGGCATACTATTCGCGAGTTAATTAACCGCCATAAATTCATGACATTTACATTACGTCCCTACCAAAAAGAGGCGGTCGACGCCACGCTCGCCTGGTTTCGCCGCCATCATGAACCTGCCGCAATTGTCCTGCCAACAGGCGCAGGTAAAAGCCTGGTCATTGCTGAACTCGCACGCCTGGCGCGCGGTCGCGTGCTGGTGCTGGCGCACGTAAAAGAGCTGGTGGCGCAGAACCACGCCAAGTATTGCGCGCTCGGTCTGGAAGCGGATATTTTCGCCGCGGGCCTTAAACGGAAAGAGAGCCACGGTAAAGTGGTCTTTGGCAGCGTGCAGTCGGTAGCCCGTAACCTTGACCAGTTTCAGGGGGAGTTCTCGCTGCTGATCGTCGACGAGTGTCACCGCATCGGCGACGATAATGACAGCCAGTATCAGCAGATTATCAGCCACCTTCAGCAGGTCAATCCGCATCTGCGCCTGCTGGGGCTGACCGCAACGCCGTTTCGCCTGGGTAAAGGTTGGATTTATCAGTTTCACTATCACGGCATGGTGCGCGGTGATGAAAAAGCGCTGTTTCGCGACTGCATTTATGAACTGCCGCTGCGCTATATGATTAAGAATGGCTACCTGACGCCGCCGGAGCGGCTGGACATGCCGGTGGTTCAATACGACTTCAGCCGTTTACAGGCGCAAAGTAACGGCCTGTTCAGCGAAGCCGATCTGAATCACGAGCTGAAAAAGCAGCAGCGCGTCACGCCGCATATCGTCAGCCAAATCGTTGAATTCGCCGAAACGCGCAAAGGGGTGATGATTTTCGCCGCCACCGTTGAACACGCCCGTGAAGTAACCGGGTTGCTTCCGCAGGGCGAGGCGGCTCTTATCACCGGTGAAACGCCGGGGCCGGAGCGCGATCGCATCATCGAAGCGTTTAAAGCGCAGCAGTACCGCTATCTGGTTAACGTCGCGGTGTTGACGACCGGCTTTGATGCGCCGCATGTCGATCTGATCGCCATCCTGCGCCCGACCGAGTCGGTGAGCCTTTACCAACAGATCGTCGGCCGTGGCCTGCGCCTGGCGCCGGGTAAAACTGACTGCCTGATTCTCGATTACGCCGGCAATCCGCACGACCTGTATGCCCCTGAAGTGGGAACGCCGAAAGGAAAAAGCGACAACGTTCCGGTCCAGGTTTTTTGTCCAGCATGCGGTTTCGCCAATACCTTCTGGGGAAAAACCACCGCTGACGGCACGCTGATTGAACACTTTGGCCGCCGCTGCCAGGGCTGGTTTGAGGATGACGAAGGCCATCGTGAACAGTGCGATTTTCGTTTTCGCTTTAAAAACTGCCCGCAGTGTAACGCGGAAAACGATATTGCCGCCCGCCGCTGCCGCGAGTGCGATACCATTCTGGTCGACCCCGATGACATGCTGAAAGCCGCGCTGAAGCTCAAAGATGCGCTGGTGCTGCGCTGTAGCGGTATGGTTCTTCAGCACGGTGCGGATGACAAAGGCGCCTGGTTAAAAATCACCTATTACGATGAAGATGGCGCGGATGTTAGTGAGCGCTTCCGCCTGCATACGCCCGCCCAGCGTACCGCCTTTGAGCAGCTCTTTATCCGACCGCATACCCGAACGCCGGGCGTGCCGCTGCGCTGGATAACGCCTGCCGATATCCTCGCCCAGCAGGCGCTTCTGCGCCACCCGGACTTTGTCGTTGCCCGCATGAAGGGGCAATACTGGCAGGTCCGGGAGAAAGTGTTTGATTATCAGGGGCGATTCCGCCGGGCCAACGAACTGCGCTAATCGTCCTCAGGACTGAGGTTTTGGTTGCTGCAAAAACGCAGGGCGGCTATAATGCCGCCCGCTTTTGCATTCGCGAAGCAGATAATCTGCCTGCTGCTGGGTCGCCTGTAGCAGGATTTATATATAGAGAGACATCAATGTTTACTATCAACGCAGAAGTACGTAAAGAGCAGGGTAAGGGTGCGAGCCGCCGCCTGCGTGCAGCTAACAAATTCCCGGCCATCATCTATGGCGGCGAAGCTGCGCCAGTAGCAATCGAACTGGATCACGACAAAGTGTGGAACATGCAGACCAATGCAGAGTTCTACAACGAAGTTCTGACCATCGTTGTTGATGGCAAAGAAGAGAAAGTTAAAGCTCAGGCTGTTCAGCGTCACCCGTTCAAGCCGAAGCTGTCCCACATCGACTTCGTTCGCGCTTAATCGCTCGCTGAAAGTTGTATGGCAAACGCCCCGCTCCGCAAGGTTCGGGGCGTTTTGTTTATTAGGCGAGTAGCGTTGAGGCATTCAGCGCGAGATGCTGCAATAGCATAATCGTTTTCGCATCGACGATTTCTCCTTCGCGAATAGCCTGCAGCGCTTTTGCCAGCGGCCACTCCAGCACTTCGATATCTTCTCCCTCCGTCGCCAGGCCGCCACCGTCGCTGCGCCGATCGTCGGCAGAGTATTCAGCGATGAAAAAGTAAAGCTTCTCCGTCACCGAACCGGGACTCATATAAGCGGTAAATACCGGCTCGATCCGGGTGACGCGAAAACCGGTCTCTTCTTCGGCCTCGGCAACGATGCGTTCTTCCGGAGAGGCGTTATCCAGCAGTCCTGCGGCGGCTTCGATCAAAAACCCATCATGACCGTTAATCCATACCGGAAAGCGAAACTGACGGACCAGCACTACCGTTTGCTTTTCACGATTGTAGAGCAGGATCACCGCGCCGTTGCCGCGATCGTAAGCTTCCCGACTCTGCTCCTGCCAGCGCCCGTCACGTCGCAGTAGTTCAAAGGTATATTTCTTGAGCGTGTACCAGTTGTCCGATAATAGCGTTTCGCGGATATGGCGAACGCACGGTGCGTCAGCGTGCATGTTTTTCCCCTTTTAGGTGACAGCGAGCAACATAACATGCATAATCGTGCATAAACAAGATCACTCATGAAGGTATTTTGATGCTTGCCAGCCAGAGAAAACAGCACATTTTGCAGATCCTCGCTGAGGAAAAACAGGTGATGTCAGGCGATCTTAGCCAGCGCTTCAGCGTCTCAGAAGACTCTATTCGCCGGGATCTGCGGGAGCTGGCAGCGGAAGGCAAACTGCAGCGCGTGCACGGCGGGGCGCTGCCGGTATCCGAAGCCATCGCGCCTATTGAAACAAGAAAGAACGTGCAGATGGCCTCCAAGCTAACTATTGCCCAGCGCGCGGTTGAGCTTATTCAGCCCGGTCAGGTGGTGATTATCGACGGAGGCACGACTACCGGAGAGATGGTGCGCCTGCTGCCCGATAACCTCGCGTGTACCGTGGTCACCCATAGCCCGGGAATTGCCGTCGCGCTGGTGGAGAAACCGCTTATCGAGGTGATTTTGATCGGCGGCCGGTTGTTTAAGCATTCGGTGGTCAGCGTCGGGGCCGCGGCCCTTGAAAGCATTTCCCGCATCAATGCCGATCTGTTTTTCATGGGCGTTACCGGCGTGCACCCGCGGGCGGGATTAACCACCGGTGATTATGAAGAAGCGGGCATCAAGCGCGCGTTTGCGGCGCGGGCAGCCGAAACGGTGGTGATGGCGTCGCAAGAAAAGCTGAACTCCGCTTCGGCCTTTGCTATCGGCGAGCTGGGGGGCGTCAGTACGCTGATCGTGGATACGACTCTCGACGAGGCGCTGCGACAGCAGCTAACCCTGAATGGGGTGGAAATCCTCTACGCGCTGTAGGGCGGGTCTGACGCTAAAAAAATCCCGACTCACGTCGGGATTTTGCATTTTAATTTCCGCCAGAAGTGCGGCGCTGCAGCTGATCGCGCAGATTCGGCGGCGTGCCTTTAATGGTTAAGGTATCCGTAGCCGGATCCCAGAACACCCGCTCGCCCAGCAGCATAGCGTCAAAGTTGATAGTTAACCCGCCGCCGCTGCCGGCAAACTTGGTTAACTGACGCAAAGTGCTGCGATCCGCCGGGAAGCTCTCTTCCAGCTCGTAACCTTGCTCGGCGGTAAATTCCTGGAAGGTCTTCTCGCTGACGCCAGCCAGCTCTTTGGACAGCGATTCCAGTTCGATTTCCTCACCGGCCTGCAGCTGTTCGTTGCAGTAGCTGTATACCTGCTGACGTACGTTCTGACGTTCAGATTTGTCCAGCTGCGCATCGGCGGCGAAATCATCCAGCGCCTGCAGCAGGCCGCGATTTTGCGCTTTCGCATTCAGCCCTTCGCTGGCGCCGAGGAAGTCCATGAAGAAATCCGCTACTTTGCGCCCTACCCGCCCCTTCAGGAAGGTCAAATAGCGCGTTGACTCCGGGTTGGTTTCCCATTCGGTTAAATCAATACGCGCCACGATGTCAGCGTGATTGATATCCAGATAATGGGTAGAGCTGATATCCAGCTCTTCGTTGACGCGCATGCTGCTTAAGTTATTCAGCACCGCCACCATCAGGTATTCCACCGCCAGATAGCGATACTGGCAAAACAGCACGATCCCGCCTTCAGCAAAAGGGTATTTTGCCAGTTCGTCACGCAGGCGCCCGGTAGCGGCGCGGCTGAACGGCAGGAACTCTTCTTCGCCTTTACGCTGCCCGCGCAGCGCCTGCGCCAGCTCGCTCTCTTCAGTAAACAGGCCATAGGCTTTATTTTTTGCGCTGTAGACACGATGCAGCTCAGCCATCATCTCAACAACCGTCGCCGTCGGCTCCAGCAACGATTCGCGCAGCACCAGTTCCAGATTTTGTTCATCACGTTTGATTAACTGATGCAGGGCAATCTGGTCGATATCCAGACTCATGTTAAACTCTCCTTTTAGACCGGGCGGTATTCAACCACCGCCGGGGCGACGACGCAACCGCCGCGTGACTCTTTGCGAGCGAAGCCGCGCGCTTTTGCGTCGTGGCGAAAAAATGCGGAAAAAAAGCTTCTGCTACGGTAATATGTTGCCCTTTCACGAACAAACAGATTTTGAGTTTATGCCGCAATTATCCCGCTATAGCGATGAACACGTCGAACAGCTGCTCAGCGAGCTGACGAGCGTTCTGGAAACACATAAAGCGCCCGTTGACCTTTCACTGATGGTACTGGGCAATATGGTGACTAACCTGATCAACAGTAGCGTCGCGCCGGCGCAGCGTCAGGCCATCGCCCGTTCTTTTGCCCAGGCGCTGCAGTCATCTATCAACGACGATCCAGCGCACTAAGGATAACGAACAACAGTATATGGTGACTCTTCGTCAGCCCTACCGAGAAAAAGTCTCCCAGATGGTCAGCTGGGGACACTGGTTCGCCCTTTTCAACATGTTGTTGGCTATGGCGCTCGGCAGTCGCTATCTGTTTGTCGCCGACTGGCCAACGACGCTTGCCGGGCGCCTTTTTTCATACGTCAGCCTCGTTGGTCACTTCAGCTTCCTGGTCTTTACCAGCTATGTGCTGATTCTTTTCCCGCTAACGTTTATCGTTGTCTCTCAGCGCTTAATGCGCTTTATCTCGGTGGTTCTCGCGACCATCGGCATGACGCTGCTGTTGATCGACAGCGAAGTATTCACCCGTTTCCACCTGCATCTTAATCCCTTTGTCTGGGAACTGGTCATTAACCCCGATCAGAACGAGATGGCGCGCGACTGGCAGCTGATGTTTATCAGCGTCCCGATCATCTTCCTTCTGGAAATGCTCTTTGCGACCTGGAGCTGGCAGAAACTGCGCAGCCTGACGCGCCGCCGCCACTATGCCCGGCCCGTTGCGTGGTTCTTCTTTATTTCTTTTATCAGTAGCCACCTGGTCTATATCTGGGCGGATGCCAATTTCTATCGCCCGATAACCATGCAGCGGGCCAATCTGCCGCTTTCCTATCCAATGACGGCGCGCCGTTTTCTGGAAAAACACGGCCTGCTCGACGCGCAGGACTATCAACGCCGTCTGGTAGAACAAGGCGCACCGGAAGCCGCTTCGGTGCAGTACCCGCTTAGCGAACTGCGTTACCGCGATCTCGGTACCGGTTATAACGTGCTGCTGATTACCGTCGATAATCTTAACTACTCGCGCTTTGAGCAAAACATGCCGGCGCTGACCGGGTTCGCGAAAGAAAACGTTAACTTTACCCAGCATATGAGCTCCGGTAACACTGCCGACAGCGGCATGTTTGGCCTGTTCTACGGTATTTCGCCGAGCTATATGGACGGCGTCCTGTCAGCGCGTATCCCCGCAGCGCTGATTACGTCGCTGAATCAGCAGGGCTACCAGTTGGGCCTGTTCTCTTCTGACGGTTTTAGCAGCCCGCTGTACCGCCAGGCGCTGCTGTCCGATTTCTCGCTGCCGGCGGCGAAAGCGCAAAGCGACGAGCAGACGGCAAACCAGTGGATAAACTGGCTGGACCGCTACGCCCAGGATGAAAACCGCTGGTTCTCATGGGTTGCGCTCAACGGCACCACTCTGGATAACGGGCAGCAGCAAAACTTTGTCCGGCGCTACGCCAGCGCCGCTGGCGCGGTCGATACGCAAATTGGTCGCGTGCTGAATGCGCTGCGCGAAGCGGGCAAGCTGGACAACACGGTGGTTATTGTGACGGCGGGCCACGGCATGCCGCTGAACCCACAGCATGACGCGTTTGGCTGGTCGCGCGAAGAGCTTCAGGTTCCGTTGGTGATCCATTGGCCTGGCACCCCGGCCCAGGAGATCGCTACGCTGACCGATAATAAAGACGTGATGACGACGCTGATGCAGCGCTTACTTCACGTCTCCACACCGGCGAATGAGTATTCGCAAGGTGAAGACCTGTTTAGCGCCGCCCGCCGCCGCGCCTGGGTTACCGCAGCCAATAGCGATACGCTGGCCATTACCACGCCGAAGGTTACCGTCGTGCTCAATCACAACGGTACCTACAGAACATGGAACAGCGACGGCGAGAAAATTAAAGATCAAAAACCGCAGCTCAGCTTGCTGCTGCAGGTGCTGACCGATGAAAAACGCTTTATCGCTAACTGATTGATTATTTATAAATCAATCAGTCATTTCCCGGCTTGCATTCGCCTGGGGAACGGGTAATATTGTTCCCCACAAATCGGCACGTAGCGCAGCCTGGTAGCGCACCGTCATGGGGTGTCGGGGGTCGGAGGTTCAAATCCTCTCGTGCCGACCAAATAATCCCAGTAAAACCAGCCTTTTAAGGCTGGTTTTTTTATGCCTGTTTTTCGAGCGGGGTGAAATTGGGGTGTTTCGTTCAGCGCAGAGGCTTACAGATACTGCCGCCGTTTCAGATAGCGAACAAGCCTCCTGCTACCGGACATACATTCGTGGCATCGCGCTCCGGGCATCTGCTGAAAGATTTTCGACATATCAAGCCGACCGTTTCCCGTCAGGATGTAAATGCAGTGACGCGCCAGTTGAGAGAATGCGCTGCACGTTGTCCAGTATCGGCAGACCTGCCTGATGACTTCTTCTTTCTTTTTTATTTCTGTCCAGCGTCAGGCGCTACGATCGTGGCCGCCGCCGGGTTCACTATTCACTCATCTCCCCCGCGTCATATCCCTCTTCATCCGTGCGGCCGGCTGCCGGGACACCGGCGCTGAATATCTGCGCCGG